>OOCT01000002.1_pt1 | contig 434630 bp, 341 predicted proteins | sample 1671851 | NCBI WGS metagenome assembly OOCT01 (sample SAMN06348199, study PRJEB24527) | human gut metagenome | biome: human gut; feature: ankylosing spondylitis patient; material: feces | host: Homo sapiens | place: China | collected 2015-10
CCCGGCATCCACACCACGTCCGTCATCCCAGCCACGAATAAATTCACCGCGTAAAGTCGCACTCGAAGAGCATCAGCCAACTGTTTCCTGATTTTTTCAGGTAACTCGTCGGCATCGCAGAAACAACAACGCTCGATCATGTTGAAAGCCGATTCGTAGAACTGTTTTTGCTGAGTGTCGCTGAGACAGGAAAAGAGCGACGTTACGATGATTTTATTAATTGCATTATCAAGTTCTTTTTCATCAAAAGTCATTTGATTTTCCTTTTATGTATACGGGCTTAAAAGGATACCACCGAGCCTGAAGTGGTGAAAAGACAGGCACATAACAGCTAAGTATTTTCAACCAGAGAGAATCCTTAGCGTTGTGGTGAATGCGGCTCAGCGTACGCGGGTTAAGGTTGAGGCTGACAGTCGACCTTCTGTGGATACCCACCCGCCTGGTGTGCAACCTTCGCCAGGCACCGGGAGGCACCCGGCACCACAACTTTATGCTGTGTGTAGTCCTGGAGGTACCAGTTTGTACCCTTGCTTCCGGCTGGTACCGTCCTTTTTACAAAACAGAGAAGAGCATCACCGGACGACGGGCTCATAACCCAATCCATCCGGGCGGCTGCCACCGCAGGTGTTCTTCTCTGTTTTGTGGAGAAACTAACCGCCCCTACGGGGGCATTCATGGAAATGTAATTGACTCAATAATCGCCGGACGGTGAAGGCTTCCTTTTACCCGAATTCAGCGCGGTGCAGCGCATATACGTGGAGAACAAAATGTCATTTATTAAAACTTTTTCCGGGAAGCATTTTTATTATGACAGGATAAATAAAGACGACATCGTTATTAACGATATCGCGGTTTCCCTTTCAAATATCTGTCGCTTTGCAGGACATCTTTCACACTTCTACAGTGTCGCCCAACATGCGGTGCTTTGCAGCCAGCTGGTGCCGCAGGAATTTGCTTTTGAAGCTTTAATGCATGATGCAACAGAAGCATATTGCCAGGACATCCCCGCACCACTGAAACGACTTCTTCCTGACTATAAACGTATGGAAGAAAAAATAGACGCCGTAATCCGTGAGAAATACGGGTTACCTCCTGTTATGAGCACGCCAGTGAAATATGCCGATCTCATTATGCTGGCAACCGAACGCCGCGATCTCGGGCTTGATGATGGCTCTTTCTGGCCTGTACTGGAAGGTATCCCGGCAACAGAGATGTTCAAAGTGATTCCACAGGCACCGGGCCATGCCTACGGGATGTTTATGGAACGTTTTAACGAGTTATCGGAGTTACGCAAATGCGCATGAATGTTTTCGAAATGGAAGGGTTTCTTCGTGGGAGATGTGTACCGCGAGATCTGAAAGTGAATGAAACAGATGCTGAATACCTGGTACGTAAATTCGATGCGCTTGAAGCTAAATGTACAGCACTGGAAAACAAAGTAATACCAGTGTCAGCTGAACTGCCGCCAGCAAATGAAAGTGTTCTGTTATTTGATGCTAATGGAGAAGGCTGGCTGATTGGCTGGCGTTCTCTCTGGTACACCTGGGGACAAAAAGAAACCGGAGAATGGCAGTGGACATTTCAGGTCGGGGACCTTGAAAACGTCAATATCACTCACTGGGCAGTAATGCCAAAAGCACCGGAGGCTGGAGCATAATGACCACTTTTACCGACAAAGAACTGATTAAAGAAATTAAAGAGCGTATCAGCAGCCTTGACGTGCGAGACGATATTGAGCGCCGTGCTTATGAAATCGCACTCCTATCTCTGGAAGTAGAACCAGATGAACGCGAAGCTTATGAATTATTCATGGAAAAGCGTTTCGGTGACTTAGTAGATCGTCGGAGAGCAAAAAACGGCGATAACGAATACATGGCATGGGATATGACTCTCGGTTGGATCGTCTGGCAGCAACGAGCTGGTATCCATTTTTCAACAATGTCACAGCAAGAGGTGAAATAATGGAGCCATACAGCCTCACACTCGATGAGGCCTGTTCATATCTGATAGAGCCGCTATATGGCGGTTTATTTTTGCCTGGAGAATTAAGATGACCGATACCAGCCTGATTCCTGAGAAAGAAGTGATGAACAAGCTCGGTGTTTCATCACGTCAGACAATCTGGAACTATACCAAACGGCACGGATTTCCGAAGCCAGTCAGAACCCACCCCAAATCATACCTTCGTGAAGCTGTTGAGGGGTGGATTCTTAACGGTGGCGTTAATCAGAAATGCTCCTGATGTGCCAGAACAATTTATCAGCGTGAAGCTCATACACTTTGCGCTGAGCCTCTATCCAGTCGTGTTTATTGTATACTGACATTATCCCGCCAAGTTCATGACCGAGCATTCGCTCAGTAACATGAGGCTCGACATTCATCTCGGACAGACGTGTAACAAGCGTTCTTCTGAAATCGTGTGTTCGCCAGTAACCTAGATCCATCCCTCCCCTTATTCTATTTACGAATCGGTTGGCTGCAGCGATGCTGATCGGCTTGCTTATGTCTTCTCCAGGGAAAAGAACATCATTATACGTTGTCATGGCCTTTTCGAGGAAAGGCTTAATTTGTTCGAAGATTGGACGGCGGATAACATTACCCATCTTGCTATGCTCTTTCGGTACGGTCCATACGTTTTCCAGCAGGTCAAATTCTGTCTTTTTTGCCAGCCTAAGCTCTGAGAGCCTCGCCCCCCACAGCATAAGCATCTGATGAAGTAGCTTATTTGACGTAGACGCACGGCTTCTTTCAATAGCAAGCCAAATCTTAGCCAGTTCGTGATACGACAGTACCCGATCCCCTACCTCAGCGCGGGAGCCGAAGTCCCTTGGTTGGATGCTCATAATTGCGCAACTATCTATCAACTGACGCCGCATGCACCAACTTATTGCTGATCTTAGTTGACTTAGCACCTGCCTTGCTCGGCGTGGATTATCTCTTTCTTCTTCGGTAAGCAGGTCAACCCATTGCTTAACCGTGATAGAAGATGCCGGACGATTAGGAAAGGCGTCATGCATGCGCTTCATAACCGTTGATCGGTAAAGTGCCAGGGTCTTTTCTCTGAGAGTTGTAGAGACGTAGTTGTCGAACCAGTAGTCGAGACACTGGGCGACCGTCATGGAGTTCTCCACCTTCTCTTCAAAATAAGTGCGTGGATCCGTTCCTGAGAAATAGAGCTTTCGCAAGTCAGCAGTGATCTGTCTGGCATCCTTCAAAGACAGGGATGGGTATCGACCAAGCCCAAGTCGATTAGGCTTGCCATGCCAGCGATAGCGGTACTGGAACTGGATGACCCCCTTCGGTGAAATTCGTACGCTGAGGCCATCGGCATCAGCCACTTCTTGTGGGCCCGAATATGGTTTACCATAAATAGTACGCAGTTTTGTGTCGCTTATAGCCATAAATAATATTTGGTACGCTCAGAATTAATAGTTTGGTACACATCTGGTACACAATATCACATGGACAACAGCGCACAGTAAACAACTATATTTGACGTTCGTAGACATACTCAGGTTAAAAAAGGGTTGTTTTTCGAGTTATAACAGACAGTTAATTAACTACAGTGGACAATGCTAGACAATGACAGGCACAGATAAACAACCTACCTTCCTCTTTCACGATTACGAAACCTTTGGAACGCACCCCGCGTTAGATCGCCCTGCACAGTTCGCAGCCATTCGCACTGATAACGAATTCAATGTCATCGGCGAACCCGAAGTCTTTTACTGCAAGCCCGCGGATGACTATTTACCCCAGCCTGGAGCAGTATTAATTACCGGTATTACCCCGCAGGAAGCACGGGCGAAAGGAGAAAACGAAGCCGCGTTTGCCGCCCGTATTCACTCGCTTTTTACCGTACCGAAGACCTGTATTCTGGGCTACAACAATGTGCGTTTCGACGATGAAGTCACACGCAACGTTTTTTATCGTAATTTCTACGATCCTTACGCCTGGAGCTGGCAGCATGATAACTCGCGCTGGGATTTACTGGATGTTATGCGTGCCTGTTATGCCCTGCGCCCGGAAGGAATAAACTGGCCTGAAAATGATGACGGTCTACCGAGCTTTCGCCTTGAGCATTTAACCAAAGCGAATGGTATTGAACATAGCAACGCCCACGATGCGATGGCTGATGTGTACGCCACTATTGCGATGGCGAAACTGGTAAAAACGCGTCAGCCACGCCTGTTTGATTATCTCTTTACCCATCGTAATAAACACAAACTGATGGCGTTGATTGATGTTCCGCAGATGAAACCCCTGGTTCACGTTTCCGGAATGTTTGGGGCATGGCGTGGCAATACCAGCTGGGTGGCACCGCTGGCGTGGCATCCTGAAAATCGCAATGCCGTAATTATGGTGGATTTGGCAGGAGACATTTCGCCATTACTGGAACTGGATAGCGACACATTGCGCGAGCGTTTATATACCGCAAAAACCGATCTTGGCGATAACGCCGCCGTTCCGGTTAAGCTGGTGCATATCAATAAATGTCCGGTACTGGCCCAGGCGAATACGCTACGCCCGGAAGATGCCGACCGACTGGGAATTAATCGTCAGCATTGCCTCGATAACCTAAAAATTCTGCGTGAAAATCCGCAAGTGCGTGAAAAAGTGGTGGCGATATTCGCGGAAGCCGAACCGTTTACGCCTTCAGATAACGTGGATGCACAGCTTTATAATGGCTTTTTCAGTGACGCCGATCGTGCAGCAATGAAAATTGTGCTGGAAACCGAGCCGCGTAATTTACCGGCACTGGATATCACTTTTGTTGATAAACGAATTGAAAAACTGTTGTTCAATTATCGAGCGCGCAACTTCCCGGGGACGCTGGATTATGCCGAGCAGCAACGCTGGCTTGAGCACCGCCGCCAGGTCTTCACGCCAGAGTTTTTGCAGGGCTACGCTGATGAATTGCAGATGCTGGCACAACAGTATGCCGATGACAAAGAGAAAGTGGCGCTGTTAAAAGCGCTTTGGCAGTACGCGCAAGAGATTGTCTAATGTGAAGCCTCCGCCGCTGGTACGGCGGAGGACAATGTTGAGTCAGGCTTTTTGAACGGTGATGCTCCACGCTGCATCGCCAATCTGCTGATAATCGGTGATGGCATGTCCTTCTTCTGCCGCCCACTGTGGGATTGCTTCAGTTGCCTGGGTGCAATCAAACTCAATTACCAACTCATCGCCGCTGGCCATTTCTGCCAGTGCTGCTTTTGCTTCTATGAGTGGAAACGGACAGACCTGCGTCACCACATCCAGCTTTTTAATCGCCATCTTTACACCTTACTTAATTTGCCGCAGCAGTTGCCAGTCGCGCCTTACGCTGCGGTCGAACATACACAAGCCAGGACGCAGTCCAGACTCCGAGAATCATAAATACAAGGCCAATCCAGCCCTGCCAGGTCATCATTGCAGTCATGACCAGTCCATTACCGATAGAGCAACCACCTGCAATGCTGGCACCGAAGCCCATCAGTACACCACCTAACCCGCTACGTAATGTTGTTTGTGCATCAGCAGCGCGAACGCGGAACTCACGGCTCGCTTTGGCGGCAATAAATGACCCCACGAAGATCCCTAACACCAGGAAAACGCCCCAGTTAATGTATTTCACGTCACCCGCGACCAGAAATTGCAGAATATTGGCCGTTGGGGAAGTGATGCCTAACCCAAACATACGTCCGGTTGCTTCACTCAGGGGCCAGGCTAAAAGCGCAATCAAACCGATGAGTACAGCTGTGACAAAGGGATGCCAGCGTTTTTCAAACAGAATATGAGCGATCCCGGTTCGGCGCGGCGGTAAGGTCGCGACTTTGAGTTTTGGCTTCTTCAACTCTTTCATCACCACCCAGAGCGTTATCACCAGCAAAACGGCAACCAACGGCCACACAGACAAATTAAAAGTATCAGCAATAGAGTTATGTTCAGTAGTGTAGTGCTGCAAGGTTTGATTTAAACCACTGGCGTGTGGAGAACGCATCACCGCACTCATCACCATATAAGTGAAAAGCGCGATCCAACTGCCGATCAATCCCTCACCCGCGCGATACCAGGTCCCGGTGGCACATCCACCCGCCAGAACAATTCCCAGCCCGAAAAGATACCCACCTATAACAGTACCAAGCCACGGGAACGCCCCGGCTTCGTAAGTCAGTAGGCCCGCCTGAATTAACGCAAAAACCCCCACGCTTTGTACCGAAATTGCAATCAGCAAGGCGTAAAACATGCGATTATTTTTCGCGACATACATATCGCGAAAACCACCTGTCAGGCAAAAACGCCCACGCTGCATGACAAATCCCAGCAGAGCACCACAAATTAGCCCGCTTAATATCATTGAAAACATAAATTAATTAACCAGATGAATGTTAATAAGGAAATTATTCATGACTGGTGGAATGCAGACCAATAACCAAATTCTCTAAATTAGAACAAATGGTTATTAATGAGGATTTCGATAAAAAAGAATAAAAAAACCGGAGCCAAATATTCATTCGACTCCGGTTGATTATTAGAAAAGATGATTATGCTACGTCTTCGTACTGCGGAACCGGGTTACGGAAGCTCTTGGTTACGCATGCCAGGTAAATCAGACCGATAGCAGCCCAGATCAGACCCAGAACCATTGAGCTTTCTTCCAGGTTAACCCACAGCGCACCAACGGTCAGCGCACCACACATCGGCAGGAACAGATACTGGAAGTGATCTTTCAGCGTCTTGTTACGCTTCTCACGGATCCAGAACTGCGAGATGACCGACAGGTTAACGAAGGTGAACGCCACCAACGCACCAAAGTTAATCAGCGCCGTTGCCATTACCAGGTCAAAGTTGATTGCCAGCAGGGCAATCGCGCCAACCAGGATGATATTCATCGCCGGAGTACGCCATTTCGGGTGTACATAACCGAAGAAGCTTTTCGGGAACACGCCGTCACGACCCATTACGTACATCAGACGCGCTACGCCTGCGTGCGCCGCCATACCGGACGCCAGTACGGTAATGGTGGAGAAGATCAGCGCGCCAACCTGGAACGCTTTACCCGCAACGTACAGCATGATTTCAGGCTGTGACGCATCCGGATCTTTAAAGCGAGAGATATCCGGGAAGTACAGCTGCAGGAAGTAAGTTGCAAAGATGAAGATCATGCCGCCAATCAGCGCGGTCAGGAAAATCGCACGCGGGATCACGCGCTCTGCATCTTTGGTTTCTTCCGACAGGTTGCTGATGCCGTCAAAGCCGGTAAAGGAGAAGCACAGGATTGTCGCCCCGGTAATCATCGGGATAACATGCGCATCGCCAGACCAGAACGGACGAGTGCTCGCCAGCGTACCCGCGCCTTCACCTTCAAATACGCCATAAACAACCATGCCCAGGATCACCGCGATCAGCACTACCTGCAACACGACGATTACAGTGTTGAAGTTCGCTACGGATTTCAGACTACGCAGGTTAAAGGCGGTCATAAAGGCCACCAGCGCCACCACAAACATCCACGATGGAATGGAAGGCACCAGAGCTTCAAAATAGATTTTCGCCAGCAGAATGTTGATCATCGGCGCGAACAGATAGTCGAGCAGAGAAGACCAACCCACCATAAAGCCGACAGTCGGGCTAATGGATTTCTGGGCGTAAGTGTATGCAGAGCCAGCAGAAGGATAGCGGCGGACCAGCTTCCCGTAGCTCAGAGCCGTAAACAGGATCGCAATCAATGCGAACGCATAGGCTGTCGGCACATGACCATCCGTGAGGCCTGAAACGATACCAAAAGTATCAAACAGCGTCATCGGCTGCATATAGGCAAGACCCATCATTACAACCGGAACTAACGTAAGCGTTTTACGCAATTCCACGCGAGAGGTGTTTGGAGTAACGTTATGCGACATGGTCATTCTCCTTTACGGTGATAACCGTCGCGTAAGCAAAAAATTGCCCCATTTTTTTGGATTCCTCAGCGACAACAACTGTCGATTTTTAGTAAATATCTATCCGGTACGAAGCCCGGCCTCTTGGTATGAATGATTGGTTTGAAGCAAAAAATAACCGACGCTGATGAAACGTCGGTTTTTAGTCATTTTTTGACAGCGGCGCATTGTGCCTAAATGGGGGGGAAATGACAAGAGAATGAGAGGCTTGTCATAATAATTTTTCTTTAAATGGCTGATTTTCCGTCATCAGATTTTGCATAAACACCGGCGATCGCACTATTTGCTAAAATCTCGTCTCGCCACCAGGCGCTGGCAAGTCCTGCGGTCTGTTCGTTCCAGCCAATCCAGACAGGTTCAAAGAGAGTTTGGGCGACCACTTTCTTCTCGATTAACGCACCACTATCGAGAAAACGTTGCGCCAGATAACGGGGTAAATAGCCGCAGCCGAGGCCGCTAATTTGCAGCTCCAGCTTGGTTTTAAAATCGAAAACGGTAATGGCTTCTTGTTCGTCGAGAAGTTGCGAGGCCGTAGAAGCGCCGGCCTGCGCAGTATCCCCTACCACAATCGCCCTATATTGCTTAATGATACGACGGTTTAACGGTTCTTCTTCCTGGGCTAACGGATGATGGGGCGCGACCGCAAAGACTTGTTCAAGATCGCCCAACCGCGAGAAACCAAACTCACTGGAAGATGGTGGCTCATGCATCGCGCCAACAATAATATCCGCTCGCCCCTGAGTCAGGGCATCCCAGGAACCACCGAGTACGCCATTGATAAACTTCAGGCGCGTCACGCTATGATGTTGATAAAAAGCTTCAATGAGTGGCGCAAGCAGAGAAAAAGGGAAGGTGTCGTCCACGCCAATCACCAGCTCGTTTTCCCAGCCTTCATGCAGTTTGATCGCCTGCTTTTCCAGTTCTCGCACGGTATGCAGAACTTCCCTCCCTTTCTCTAATAACATTTTTCCGGTGCGGGTGAATTTAGCGCGGTGTCCGCTACGATCAAGCAATTGAATATTAAGGTCGCTTTCCAGCTTGTGAACGGTGTAACTCAGAGCGGACGGCGTCTTGTAGAGTTTGGCCGACGCCGCCGCAAAACTGCCCTCTTTTTCTAAGGCATCGAGGATCATCAACACATCCAGCAGTGGTTTCATACACGCCCCCTTGCAGTGCATGCGGCGTCCTGCTGGCGTGATCGTTTACTCCAGCGGCATTACCAGCGGATCGGGATACTGGTATTCAAATCCCAGTTCATTACAAATCCGACTGCCATCAATAATCTTACCTTTGCCGCTGTCCAGACTATTTCTGAACTGCGGAGGCTCCAGCCCCAGTAAACGGGCCATCTGCGGATAGAAAACATTACGCGCAGGGTGAGCTGGCGCACATATATTATAGATGTGTCCGCCTTTAGGTGCCTGTAACAACAGGGTGATAGCGCCAATAACATCTTCTAAATGGACTAAATTAACACCATGTTCACCATCAGGCGCGGTTTTTCCGGCAAAGAAGCGTCCGGGATGACGCCCCGGTCCGACCAGCCCCGCAAGACGCAGAATATCGACCGAAGTACCGGGTAAATTGTGCAGCCAGTCTTCGAGTTCTTCTAATACTCGTCCACTGTTGGTTACCGGATTACGCGGGGTGGTTTCTTTCACCGTGCCTTGCGCGTCGCCATAGACAGACGTTGAGCTGGTAAAAATAATTCGGGGAATACGATGGGCCAGCGCGCTATCCACTAACTCTTGTACCGCTTGTAAATAGAACTCATCGCCGGGGCCGCTACGACGTGCCGGAAGCGTAATGACCAGCGCGTCGGCATCCATCAGGGCATCCAGATCGTCAGAATCGCAAACTAACTCAGGCTCCATGCGAAGCAGATAGCTATCAATGCCACTCATTCGGGCCGCTTCGACACCATCTTGTGTGGTTTTACTCCCGGTGACTTGCCAGCCTCGCGCTGAAAGTGACATCGCCAGCGGCATGCCTAACCACCCTAACCCGACAATTGCGACCTTTTTCATCCGTTATCTCCTGATACACCTTAGATCTATAAGGCTACGCTAGCGTATCAAAACTGACAATTCATTCTATGAATGAAATCGAAACTGTTAGCAAATATACCATTGCCTGATGCGCTCCGCTTATCAGTCCTACAAAAACATCAATATATTGAATTTAGGCAACATTTGTAGACCTGATAAGGCATTCACGCCGCATCCGGCAGGAACAAAGCCCACTTTAGTTACAGAACATAATGTTCTTGAGGGTTTTAAAGACATATTTTCACGATTACTTTTCTAACGTAGTCACTCCAGGCCCCTCCTTTCCCCGCTCATTCATTAAACAAATCCATTGCCATAAAATATATAAAAAAGCCCTTGCTTTCTAACGTGAAAGTGGTTTAGGTTAAAAGACATCAGTTGAATAAACATTCACAGAGACTTTTATGACACGCGTTCAATTTAAACACCACCATCATCACCATCATCCTGACTAGTCTTTCAGGCGATGTGTGCTGGAAGACATTCAGATCTTCCAGTGGTGCATGAACGCATGAGAAAGCCCCCGGAAGATCACCTTCCGGGGGCTTTTTTATTGCGCGGTTGATAACGGTTCAGACAGGTTTAAAGAGGAATAAGAAAATGACAGACAACACTCGTTTACGCATAGCTATGCAGAAATCCGGCCGTTTAAGTGATGACTCACGCGAATTGCTGGCGCGCTGTGGCATTAAAATCAATCTTCACACCCAGCGCCTGATCGCGATGGCAGAAAACATGCCGATTGATATTCTGCGCGTGCGTGACGACGACATTCCCGGTCTGGTAATGGATGGCGTGGTAGACCTTGGGATTATCGGCGAAAACGTGCTGGAAGAAGAGCTGCTTAACCGCCGCGCCCAGGGTGAAGATCCACGCTACTTTACCCTGCGTCGTCTGGATTTCGGCGGCTGCCGTCTTTCGCTGGCAACGCCGGTTGATGAAGCCTGGGACGGCCCGCTCTCCTTAAACGGTAAACGTATCGCCACCTCTTATCCTCACCTGCTCAAGCGTTATCTCGACCAGAAAGGCATCTCTTTTAAATCCTGCTTACTGAACGGTTCTGTTGAAGTCGCCCCGCGTGCCGGACTGGCGGATGCGATTTGCGATCTGGTTTCCACCGGTGCCACGCTGGAAGCAAACGGCCTGCGCGAAGTCGAAGTTATCTACCGCTCGAAAGCCTGCCTTATCCAGCGCGATGGTGAAATGGAAGAATCCAAACAGCAGCTGATCGACAAACTGCTGACCCGTATTCAGGGTGTGATCCAGGCGCGCGAATCAAAATACATCATGATGCACGCACCGACCGAACGTCTGGATGAAGTCATCGCCCTGCTGCCAGGTGCCGAACGCCCAACCATTCTGCCGCTGGCGGGTGACCAACAACGCGTAGCGATGCACATGGTCAGCAGTGAAACCCTGTTCTGGGAAACAATGGAAAAACTGAAAGCGCTGGGTGCCAGTTCAATCCTGGTCCTGCCGATTGAGAAGATGATGGAGTGATCGCCATGAGCTTTAACACAATCATTGACTGGAATAGCTGTACTGCAAAGCAACAACGCCAGCTGTTAATGCGCCCGGCGATCTCCGCTTCTGAAAGCATTACCCGCACGGTTAACGATATTCTCGATAGCGTGAAAGCACGCGGTGATGACGCCCTGCGGGAATACAGCGCGAAGTTTGATAAAGCAACGGTCACCGCACTGAAGGTGTCTGCTGAGGAAATAGCCGCCGCCAGCGAACGCCTGAGCGACGAGCTAAAACAGGCGATGGCGGTGGCAGTAAAGAATATTGAAACCTTCCACACTGCGCAAAAACTGCCGCCGGTAGATGTAGAAACTCAGCCAGGCGTACGTTGTCAGCAAGTCACGCGCCCGGTGGCTTCGGTAGGTTTGTATATTCCTGGCGGCTCCGCCCCGCTCTTCTCAACGGTATTAATGCTGGCAACTCCGGCGCGTATTGCGGGCTGTAAAAAAGTGGTGCTGTGCTCACCGCCGCCGATTGCCGATGAGATCCTTTATGCGGCGCAGCTGTGCGGTGTACAGGACGTGTTTAACGTCGGCGGCGCACAGGCCATTGCCGCACTGGCGTTTGGTACTGAATCTGTGCCAAAAGTGGACAAAATCTTCGGGCCAGGCAACGCCTTTGTCACCGAGGCAAAACGCCAGGTAAGCCAGCGTCTGGACGGTGCGGCGATCGATATGCCCGCAGGCCCGTCGGAAGTGCTGGTGATTGCCGACAGCGGCGCTACGCCAGATTTCGTGGCTTCTGATTTGCTTTCTCAGGCTGAACACGGCCCGGACTCTCAGGTGATTTTACTGACGCCCGATGCTGATATGGCGCGTCGCGTTGCCGAAGCTGTCGAACGCCAGCTGGCAGAACTGCCGCGTGCCGAAACCGCACGTCAGGCACTGAGCGCCAGCCGCCTGATCGTGACTAAAGATTTAGCGCAGTGCGTAGAGATTTCCAACCAGTACGGCCCGGAGCACCTGATCATTCAGACCCGCAACGCCCGCGAACTGGTCGATGGCATCACCAGCGCCGGTTCGGTATTTCTTGGTGACTGGTCACCGGAATCGGCAGGCGACTATGCCTCCGGCACTAACCATGTTCTACCGACTTACGGTTACACCGCCACCTGTTCCAGCCTCGGGCTGGCAGATTTCCAGAAGCGCATGACCGTGCAGGAACTCTCGAAAGAAGGCTTTTCCGCGCTGGCTTCGACCATTGAAACACTGGCCTCCGCCGAGCGCCTGACCGCCCATAAAAATGCCGTTACTTTGCGTGTTAACGCCCTTAAGGAGCAAGCATGAGCACCGTGACTATTACCGATTTAGCGCGTGAAAACGTCCGCAACCTGACGCCGTATCAGTCAGCGCGTCGTCTGGGCGGTAACGGCGATGTCTGGCTGAACGCCAACGAATACCCCACTGCCGTGGAGTTTCAGCTTACTCAGCAAACGCTCAACCGCTACCCGGAATGCCAGCCGAAAGCGGTGATTGAAAATTACGCGCAATATGCAGGCGTAAAACCGGAGCAGGTGCTGGTCAGCCGTGGCGCGGACGAAGGTATTGAACTGCTGATTCGCGCTTTTTGCGAACCGGGTAAAGACGCCATCCTCTACTGCCCGCCAACGTACGGCATGTACAGCGTCAGCGCCGAAACGATTGGCGTCGAGTGCCGCACAGTGCCGACGCTGGACAACTGGCAACTGGACTTACAGGGCATTTCCGACAAGCTGGACGGCGTAAAAGTGGTCTATGTTTGCAGCCCCAACAACCCGACCGGGCAACTGATCAACCCGCAGGATTTTCGCACTCTGCTGGAGTTAACGCGCGGTAAGGCGATTGTGGTTGCCGATGAAGCCTATATAGAGTTTTGTCCACAGGCATCGCTGGCTGGCTGGCTGGCGGAATATCCGCACCTGGCTATTTTGCGCACACTGTCGAAAGCTTTTGCTCTGGCGGGGCTTCGTTGCGGATTTACGCTGGCAAACGAAGAGGTCATCAACCTGTTAATGAAAGTGATCGCCCCCTACCCGCTCTCGACGCCGGTTGCCGACATTGCGGCCCAGGCGTTAAGCCCGCAGGGGATCGTCGCCATGCGTGAGCGGGTGGCGCAAATTATTGCAGAACGTGAATATCTGATTGCCGCATTGAAAGAAATCTCCTGCGTGGAGCAGGTTTTCGACTCTGAAACCAACTACATTCTGGCGCGCTTTAAAGCCTCCAGCGCAGTGTTTAAATCTTTGTGGGATCAGGGCATTATCTTACGTGATCAGAATAAACAACCCTCTTTAAGCGGCTGCCTGCGAATTACCGTCGGAACCCGTGAAGAAAGCCAGCGCGTCATTGACGCCTTACGTGCGGAGCAAGTTTGATGAGTCAGAAGTATCTTTTTATCGATCGCGATGGAACCCTGATTAGCGAACCGCCGAGTGATTTTCAGGTGGACCGTTTTGACAAACTCGCCTTTGAACCGGGCGTGATCCCGGAACTGCTGAAGCTGCAAAAAGCGGGCTACAAGCTGGTGATGATCACTAATCAGGATGGTCTGGGAACACAAAGTTTCCCGCAGGCGGATTTCGAAGGCCCGCACAACCTGATGATGCAGATCTTCACCTCGCAAGGCGTACAGTTTGATGAAGTGCTGATTTGTCCGCACCTGCCCGCCGATGAGTGCGACTGCCGTAAGCCGAAAGTAAAACTGGTAGAGCGTTATCTCGCTGAGCAAGCGATGGACCGTGCCAACAGTTATGTGATTGGCGATCGCGCGACCGATATTCAACTGGCGGAAAACATGGGTATTAATGGTTTACGCTACGACCGCGAAACCCTGAACTGGCCGATGATTGGTGAGCAACTCACTAAACGAGACCGTTACGCCCATGTAGTGCGCAACACCAAAGAGACGCAGATTGACGTTCAGGTGTGGCTAGATCGCGAAGGTGGCAGCAAGATTAACACCGGTGTTGGCTTCTTTGATCACATGCTGGATCAGATCGCTACTCACGGCGGCTTCCGTATGGAAATCAACGTCAAAGGCGACCTCTATATCGACGATCACCACACCGTCGAAGATACCGGCCTGGCGCTGGGTGAAGCGTTAAAAATTGCCCTTGGCGACAAACGCGGTATTTGCCGCTTTGGTTTTGTGCTACCGATGGACGAATGCCTTGCCCGCTGCGCGCTGGATATCTCTGGTCGCCCGCACCTGGAATATAAAGCCGAGTTTACCTACCAGCGCGTGGGCGATCTCAGCACTGAAATGATCGAGCACTTCTTCCGTTCGCTCTCTTACACCATGGGCGTGACGCTGCACCTGAAAACCAAAGGTAAAAACGATCACCACCGTGTAGAGAGCCTGTTCAAAGCCTTTGGTCGCACCCTACGCCAGGCCATCCGCGTGGAAGGCGATACTCTGCCCTCGTCGAAAGGAGTGCTGTAATGAACGTGGTGATCCTTGATACTGGCTGCGCCAATTTGAACTCGGTGAAATCTGCCATTGCGCGTCACGGTTATGAACCCAAAGTCAGCCGTGACCCGGACGTCGTGTTGCTGGCCGATAAACTGTTTTTACCCGGCGTTGGCACTGCGCAAGCAGCGATGGATCAGGTGCGTGAGCGCGAGCTGTTTGATCTCATCAAAGCCTGTACCCAACCGGTGCTGGGCATCTGCTTAGGGATGCAATTGCTGGGGCGGCGCAGCGAAGAGAGCAACGGCGTCGACTTGCTGGGCATCATCGACGAAGACGTGCCGAAAATGACCGACTTTGGTCTGCCACTGCCGCATATGGGCTGGAACCGCGTTTACCCGCAGGCAGGCAACCGCCTGTTTCAGGGGATTGAAGACGGCGCGTACTTTTACTTTGTTCACAGTTACGCAATGCCGGTCAATCCGTGGACCATCGCCCAGTGTAATTACGGCGAACCGTTTACCGCGGCGGTACAAAAAGATAACTTCTACGGCGTGCAGTTCCACCCGGAGCGTTCTGGTGCCGCTGGCGCTAAGCTGCTGAAAAACTTCCTGGAGATGTGATGATTATTCCGGCATTAGATTTAATCGACGGCACTGTGGTGCGTCTCCATCAGGGTGATTACGGCAAACAGCGCGATTACGGTAACGACCCGCTGCCGCGCTTACAGGATTACGCCGCGCAGGGTGCCGAAGTGCTGCACCTGGTGGATCTGACCGGGGCAAAAGATCCGGCTAAACGTCAAATCCCGCTGATTAAAACCCTGGTGGCGGGCGTTAACGTTCCGGTGCAGGTTGGCGGCGGCGTGCGTAGCGAAGAAGACGTGGCGGCGTTACTGGAAGCAGGCGTTGCGCGCGTGGTGGTCGGTTCCACCGCGGTGAAATCACCAGATATGGTGAAAGGCTGGTTTGAACGCTTCGGTGCCGATGCCTTAGTGCTGGCGCTGGATGTCCGTATTGACGAGCAAGGCAACAAGCAGGTGGCGGTCAGCGGCTGGCAAGAGAATTCGGGTGTGTCGCTGGAACAACTGGTGGAAACCTATCTGCCCGTCGGCCTGAAACATGTGCTGTGTACCGATATCTCGCGCGACGGCACGCTGGCAGGCTCTAACGTCTCTTTATATGAAGAAGTGTGCGCCAGATATCCGCAGGTGGCGTTTCAGTCCTCCGGCGGTATTGGCGACATTGATGATGTCGCTGCCCTGCGTGGAACTGGCGTGCGCGGCGTAATAGTTGGTCGTGCATTACTGGAAGGTAAATTCACCGTGAAGGAGGCCATCGCATGCTGGCAAAACGCATAATCCCGTGTCTCGACGTTCGTGATGGTCAGGTGGTGAAAGGCGTACAGTTTCGCAACCATGAAATCATTGGCGATATCGTGCCGCTGGCAAAACGTTACGCCGAAGAAGGTGCAGACGAACTGGTGTTCTACGATATCACCGCTTCCAGCGATGGCCGTGTGGTAGATAAAAGCTGGGTATCTCGCGTAGCGGAAGTGATCGACATTCCATTCTGCGTGGCGGGTGGGATTAAGTCTCTGGAAGATGCCGCGAAAATTCTTTCCTTTGGCGCGGATAAAATTTCCATCAACTCCCCTGCGCTGGCGGACCCGACGTTAATTACTCGCCTGGCGGATCGCTTTGGCGTGCAATGCATTGTGGTCGGCATTGATACCTGGTACGACGCTGAAACCGGTAAATATCATGTGAATCAATATACCGGCGACGAAAGCCGCACCCGCGTCACTCAGTGGGAAACGCTCGACTGGGTACAGGAAGTGCAAAAACGCGGTGCCGGAGAAATCGTCCTCAACATGATGAATCAGGACGGCGTGCGTAACGGTTACGACCTCGAGCAGCTGAAAAAAGTGCGTGAAGTTTGCCACGTCCCGCTGATTGCCTCCGGTGGCGCGGGCACCATGGAACACTTCCTCGAAGCCTTCCGTGATGCCGACGTTGACGGCGCGCTGGCAGCTTCCGTATTCCACAAACAAATAATCAATATTGGTGAATTAAAAGCGTACCTGGCAACACAGGGCGTGGAGATCAGGATATGTTAACAGAACAACAACGCCGCGAACTGGACTGGGAAAAAACCGACGGACTGATGCCGGTGATTGTGCAACACGCGGTATCCGGCGAAGTGCTAATGCTGGGCTACATGAACCCGGAAGCCTTAGACAAAACCATCGAAAGCGGCAAAGTCACCTTCTTCTCGCGCACTAAACAGCGACTGTGGACCAAAGGCGAAACGTCGGGCAATTTCCTCAACGTAGTAAATATTACGCCGGACTGCGACAACGACACGTTACTGTTGCTGGCGAATCCCATCGGCCCGACCTGCCACAAAGGCACCAGCAGCTGCTTCGGCGACACCACTCACCAGTGGCTGTTCCTTTATCAACTGGAACAACTGCTCGCCGAACGCAAATCTGCCGACCCGGAAACTTCTTACACCGCCAAACTGTATGCCAGCGGCACCAAACGCATTGCGCAGAAAGTGGGCGAAGAAGGGGTGGAAACCGCACTGGCAGCGACAGTACATGACCGCTTTGAGCTGACCAACGAGGCATCTGATTTGATGTATCACCTGCTGGTGCTGTTGCAGGATCAGGATCTGGATTTAACGACGGTAATTGAGAACCTGCGTAAACGGCATCAGTGAGTTGCGGGGTAAGCGGATGCGATGTTGTTGTCGCATCCGGCAAAAAAAACGGGCAAGGTGTCACCACCCTGCCCGTTTTCTTTAAAGCTGCAAAGATTATTTCGCGTTGTAGTTGCGTAGAGCATTACGCCCCAACACAATCCCCGCGCCAACCATGCCGCCCAGCAGCACTGCCAGAATCAAGGTGATTGCCTTTTTCGGACTATCGCGACGAATAGGTAACGTCGGTTTCATCACATAGAGGTAAGCATGAATATCAAGTTTATCAACGTCAAGATTGTCGATATCCAGCAGGTTTTGACGAGTCTGATAGTAGTTTGATGAGAACACCAACGGACGAGTCGCCTCGTGCTTAATCATCGACTCCAGCGCTTCGCTCCCCAAAAGGAACAACGTATCTTGTGTGATATCTTCGCCAGTCTGTTGAATCTGCGGTTTTGTCACCTGCGCCTGATTCGCATACTGCAACGCTTCCTGAATCTGACGGATACGCAGATCTTTCTGCTCCTGCGCGACTACTTCCTGCGTTCTTAAAGAGTCCTGCAAGTTTTTCCGTCCCAGAGCAATGTTGTCTTTGAGATCCTTTTCTAGCTCTTGATTCACTTTATCATCAACTTGCTGAATGTATTGGGCCAACTTCATTTGTGCGCCCTCTGCAGTTTGCCCAACATAAGAAACAGTCAATGGTAATTGCTGGTTCTTAACAGAAGGTTCGATGGTAAGTTTCTCTGGCTCTTCCTGATTATCCAGCGTTTCTGCTAATGCAGAGAAGGCAGAACTGAAGCGACCAATTAACGTCTCCTGCAAATCCGATACTTTCGGTGCAGCCTGACCATATATAACATTCATGGCATTGTTATAGCCAGCAATTTGCCCCACGTCGGGCTGAGTGATAATTGCTGTTGACGTCCATTTCTCCTTCGCTACTGCCAAATAACCAATAGCCAGGACAATAGCTACAATGACGGAAATGATGATTGTCATCTTGCCACGCCACAACTGCACTAGTAAATCAATCAAATCAATCTGTTCCGGGTCATGGTTTTGCCCAGAAACATTATTATTTTCTACTCTCATCATTACCCTAACTGACGGAAATTTCCAAGTCCGCATAGTTTAGCGATAATCCCCGTGAATGCTATAGGATAAGTGATAAAAATAATGAATTGTTGCGTAAGTAACAAAAGACAATCAGGGCGTAAATAGCCCTGATAACAAGATGTTAGTCGCTGCCAAAGAGATCGCGGGTGTAGACCTTATCTGCCACATCCCTAAGCTCTTCTGCCATACGGTTGGAAATAATGACGTCGGCTTGTTGTTTGAAGGTGGCGAGATCACGTTCCAGGCGAGAGTTGAAGAATGAGTCTTCTTTCATCACTGGCTCGTAGATGATCACTTCAACGCCTTTCGCCTTGATACGCTTCATAATCCCCTGAATAGAAGACGCACGGAAGTTATCTGAACCGCTCTTCATAATCAGACGATAAATACCCACCACTTGCGGTTTGCGTGACAAAATGGCATCGGCAATAAAATCCTTACGCGTGCGGTTTGCATCGACAATTGCCGAGATCAGGTTATTCGGCACAGACTGATAGTTCGCCAGTAACTGCTTGGTATCTTTCGGCAAGCAATAACCACCATAACCAAACGACGGGTTGTTGTAATGGTTGCCAATACGCGGATCGAGACAAACGCCTTCGATAATCTGGCGAGTATTCAGACCTAAACTTTCTGCGTAGCTATCCAGTTCGTTAAAGTACGCCACGCGCATCGCCAGGTAGGTGTTTGCAAAAAGTTTAATCGCTTCTGCTTCAGTGGAGTCGGTAAACAGGGTCGGGATATTTTGCTTAATCGCGCCTTCCTGTAACAGCGCAGCAAAACGTTCTGCGCGTTCTGAACGCTCACCGATGACAATACGTGAAGGATGGAGATTATCGTAAAGGGCTTTACCCTCACGGAGAAATTCCGGGGAGAATATAATATTTTCAGTACGATATTTCTTATGCATCGCTGCGGTAAAACCAACGGGAACCGTTGATTTGATGACCATAACCGCATAAGGGTTTATCTCAACTACGTCTTTAATTACTGATTCTACACTGGATGTATTGAAATAATTAGTTTTAGGATCATAGTCGGTTGGAGTGGCGATGATGACATAATCAGCATCCCGGTAGGCTTCATTTTTATCTAATGTGGCATTAAAGTGTATTTCATCTGATTGCAAAAACTGCTGAATTTCCTTATCAACAATAGGAGATATCCGATCATTCAGCATAGCAACGCGTGACGGTAAAATATCTAATGCCACAACCTCATGATTTTGTGCGATTAGAAGCCCGTTTGACAAGCCTACATAGCCAGTACCGGAAATGGTGATTTTCATTTCATGCTCTCAGAATTAACTTAACTGTGAATCATGATGTTTTTAGCATCCTGATAAGAGCTAAAAGTTTTAACGCTACGTTGTTCGATGGTCAACGCAACGAAAAACAATTCAGATTTTCTTTATAAGAATAGCTGATATTTATTAAGTTAATATTAAGCAGTGAAATTTAGTCTATAAGATAATTGGCAAAAAAAAGCCCGGTGCAATATACGCCGGGCCTCAATTTTATTGTTGGTTAAATCAGATTAATCCAGCCATTCAGTATGGAACACACCTTCTTTATCAATGCGCTTATAAGTATGCGCACCGAAATAGTCACGCTGTGCCTGGATCAGGTTCGCAGGCAGAACAGCGGCACGGTAGCTATCGTAATAGGCAACCGCAGCGGCGAAGGTCGGAACCGGGATACCGTTCTGTACTGCATATGCGACGACATCACGCAGCGCCTGCTGGTAGTCATCGGCAATTTGCTTGAAGTACGGAGCCAGCAGCAGGTTAGCGATCTGCGGATTTTCGGCATAAGCATCGGTGATTTTCTGCAGGAACTGCGCACGGATGATGCAGCCAGCACGGAAAATCTTCGCGATTTCGCCGTAGTTCAGAGCCCAGTTGTATTCTTCAGACGCAGCACGCAGCTGAGAGAAGCCCTGAGCGTAAGAAACGATTTTGCCAAGATACAGCGCACGGCGAACTTTTTCGATGAACTCAGCCTTGTCGCCTGCTGGCTGTGCTTGCGGGCCAGAGAGAACTTTAGACGCGGCAACGCGCTGATCTTTCAGAGACGAGATATAACGTGCAAACACAGACTCGGTAATCAGCGACAGCGGTTCGCCGAGATCCAGCGCGCTCTGGCTGGTCCATTTACCGGTACCTTTGTTTGCTGCTTCATCCAGAATCACATCAACCAGGTAGTTACCGTCTTCATCTTTTTTGGTGAAGATATCTTTGGTGATGTCGATCAGGTAGCTGCTCAGTTCACCGTTATTCCACTCGGTAAAGGTCTGTGCCAGTTCTTCGTTAGAGAGATTCAGGCCACCTTTAAGCAGAGAATAGGCTTCAGCAATCAGCTGCATATCACCGTATTCAATACCGTTGTGAACCATCTTCACATAGTGACCTGCGCCATCGGCACCAATATAGGTAACGCATGGCTCACCGTCTTCAGCTACTGCGGCGATTTTGGTCAGGATCGGAGCAACCAGTTCATAGGCTTCTTTCTGGCCACCAGGCATAATGGAAGGACCTTTCAGCGCGCCCTCTTCACCACCGGAAACACCGGTACCAATGAAGTTAAAGCCTTCGGCAGAAAGCTCACGGTTACGACGAATGGTGTCCTGGAAGAAGGTGTTACCGCCATCAATGATGATGTCACCTTTATCGAGGTATGGCTTGAGGGAATCAATAGCAGCATCCGTGCCTGCACCTGCTTTCACCATTAACAGGATGCGACGAGGCGTTTCCAGAGATTCAACAAACTCTTTCACCGTATAGTAAGGAACCAGTTTCTTGCCCGGGTTTTCGGCAATTACTTCTTCCGTTTTCTCACGGGAGCGGTTGAAAATAGAGACGGTATAACCACGGCTTTCGATGTTGAGCGCAAGGTTACGCCCCATCACTGCCATACCGACTACGCCGATCTGTTGCTTTGACATTGTTTACTCCTGTCAGGGATTACTACGGAATGTTGCAGATTGACATTTTAGTCTAAAAATAATATATCAAAATTACAAATTATGAATGGATATCATATTTTAAAAAAAACACACAGCATAATCAAAGATTAATCCAACTATCCATGGTCAACTTAGATTTATTATTTCCAGCAAACCACTTACGAGGGGAAACAACTATTTTATCTTCGAAAGTATTTAACCATGCCCCCCACCAACTATATGTACTATTGGCTATTATATTGTTTTTACACTTTGACATTAAAAACATATCAATCGCACTGTACTCGCATTCAGAATTATTAACAACGTAATAATTAGGTTGATTAGCAAATGTATTCTCAGCCCATTTCACATCATCTGAAAATACGATAATCACCTGTTCTCCTTGAACATCCTCAATATAACGAATAGCCTTTTCATAGTAATCCATGGGCAACACCCCATGAAATTTAGAGGCGTGAGGGTTGGTGATGTAGTCTCCACGCCTGATATGTAGTGAAGTTGTGTTAGCATTCTCACATATCACTTTTTTGTAAATATGCAAGTCATTACATAAATTGAGCAAATCTTCATTAATCTGGAATAATGGGAGAATCATATCACGATGACTATCTATCAATGTAGCATCCTGGAAATAAGAAAATAGACAATAACCATTTTTAACCTGTAATTTACAGTTGTTCAAAAATTCATAAAATTTTGCTTCAGGCAAATAGTTTTTTTTTAGTAGAACTCCAAATATAGAATTTGTAACAAATAAGGGCAAACGATATCTATTTACATGTCGTATTATGGATATCTCTTTTTTTTCCTTACTTGTAGTCAGACGATCATAACATATGTTAAATTGATTCAATTCAAATCTTCTACGTGTATCACGATTTGAGCAATCTAAAAAATAGCTATCGTCTAAAACTAATGATCTTTGTTTAAGCTTTCTCTGTAAGATATATGCCGCAGCATACTGAAACATTTGATTACCTAATCCACCAGACAAACAACTATACATAGCGTCAACCTTTATTTTATTAGTGCTTTACAAAAATGATAGAGGCAAGAAAGAAAATTCGTAATAGTTCTTTTTTTTAAGAATTCTCGCAGAGAATAACTAGCACATTCATAATATGCGAGTGCTGATTTTTGCGTAGATTTGTTATGAATTCGATAATTTAGCAAACACTCACTTAGATTATCCCAGCGTATATTCGGACATTCATTTAAGATTCTGAGCCATAGATCATAATCTTCTGAATTAAAACCACCACAATAACCTCGCTGCTTTAGTATAACATCTTTCTTGAACATCAAAGTAGGATGCGCAAAACAATTTTTAAAAGGAAGTATCTTATTTATCTTATTATGATTTGGATATTTTAATTCTTTAATAAACTCACCGTTTTCATTGATAAGTCTGATCCCAGTCCCCACCATTTCTAAATCATTCTGCAACATATACATATATTGTTTTTCTAGACGTAACGGCAGTGAAACATCGTCGGAATCCATTCTGGCAATAATAGAGTATTTACACTTAGTTACTGCGTAATTTAATGCAAACGATAACTGCCCTATTTCTAATGTATAAATTTTAACTCTGTTATCCAGCTCTGTATAATGCTTCAGCTGTTTTGCTATCTCGAAACAATCCCCTCCATTTGCAATTATTATTAACTCAAAGTCAGAGTATGTCTGATTTAAGATACTATCAATTGAAATATCAACATATTTATCATATCGGTGTACAGCCATTATTACTGAAATCATATCTAATATTCTCAATGACATTTTTTTATATTTAAAGCAATATGTCTGACTATGCTTAGCCCACCTATGAATAGAGCTATAAATCAAACCTTAGTAATAAAATCAAATAATGATGAGCGGGCAAAATATATAAGATTTGGTAGCGCTAAAAAAATGATCAAACGATATGTATATGCCAATTTATTATTCATTGAATTTTTTATTATTTTCTCATAACAAGATTGAACAAAAGCTAGAGAAAATGCAAATAGTAATAAAGCAACACTTCCAATGATCCACCCCAAATATATTAGCTCACTGTAAAAACTTGATGCGAAACTTCCTCCTTCTTTAAAATAAACACCACGAGCGATGTCAATACAAGAACCGATATCTTTATTTGTAAAAAAATAATCATAGTAAGATATGCAACTTAATATTTTTTCATTGTATTTCAAAGCACCATAAACGGTTTCAAATGAAGCACCTTGCTGTAATAATGGATTAAAAATAATTCCTAATAATCCGCTATTTACTTCTATACCTATTCTATAGTTAAGGATCAGTGAAGAAATGGTCGTTACCAATATAGCTACTAACAACAACCATTTGATCTTAAGCCTATATCTTATATCTAGAAAAAATAACAATAAGAAACCATATGCGATTGTATAGCCTCTTAATCCCACTAAAATGTAACCTATCGATGTTATAAATATCAGTAAAGAATATAGTATGAAATTTTTATTTTTAGAAAAAAGCAAAGACAATATATAACAATATTTTGAAAGGGTGAACCAAAATAACTCATCATGTAGTCCATATGCGTCAGCCTCAAATACTGAAACCTGACCTAATATAATAAATTTTTTGTATGATTTAATTAAGAAAATAGCAGAGAAAAGCCCCCCCCCATAATAAAATCATTGACAATTGTTTATTATAAAAAAACAAATCAGGTAACTGCCCTACTAACTTGGAAACAGTACCTTTTTGTACTGAATACAGTAATACAGTAAAAGCCAAGGAAATGTTTACAACAGCTAACGAATAAAAAACATATATCTCATCAATTTCTAAACCAGCAGTTATTACTTCGTTTAAATTCTCTGTTATATTTTGCGAAAAAAAGACAGGTCTGATTAAGATAAAGAAAAAGACAGATATAATACAGAAAGTCATTGGGTTGAGAAAGCCCCCTTGCCTTTCAAGGCAGATTATGATTACACAAAAAAGAACAGAAGAAACACTTATTATTACATAGGCAATCTCACAAAAACCTTCATTGATTACGGATAAAATTAAGATAAATAAATTCACCATAAAAAAAGTATATGAACATATATTTCTATAATTACTTCTTGATATTACCATACCAACTTTCTCTTTCCTTATCACGCATAATAATCTTGGCGTCTTTATTTTCACCATATTTTTCAGGCCATGAGTACAATTCAGAAAGTAATAGTGGCTTATTGTAGTAATAATAATAATTCAAATATGACTCATCATGTACTTTAGCAATCAGGTTTTTTTTCAAATCAGCCATTGTCATCATATTACAAATTTGTATTAATCTCTTAAATGACGCTGTTTTACCTCCATTGAAACAACCTTGATAATAAATACCTTTCTTTAAATACCCAAGATAGCAGGTCGCATTTTTTCTTCTTTCCCAAGGGTAAAGAATCGATATACGATTCTTATACCCTGGATGAATAACACCGATTAAATCACTCTCCATAAATGTACTAAAAGGAATCTCTTTGACAATAACTGCATTTGCATTAAAGAAAAAAGTATATGAGTTAGTTTGTAACTTATCAATAACCTTCAAAAAATATGAAAAACGTAATAACGTATTAAGCGGCCAGCAATTTTTTTCAACATTAATTACTTCAACATTCAGATATTTACTAAAATAAATCCTATCAGAATCGGTAAACACATAATATTTTTTTTCAAACTCTGGTATAAATTTATCCTCACAAGATAAATAAAATTTATCAAAAAACCTTTTATATTCGCCTGTGCATATATAAAATATATTAATAACCATCTTCAGAGCCTGCTTCTAATTAGTGATAAATTTACAAATACAAACATCAATGTTAACAGTGAAACGAAGATTAGATATATGGTATCAAAATTCGTTTCATTATAAAAAAAGAAAAAAATAACGTTTAGTAAACAAAGTAAAGCATTCATTATCATTTGTTCTTTATATAAAGTTAATGCATTGAGTATTATACTTGAAAAGTCTTTTAGCAACATCAAGCAAACCATAATATTTAGAAAACACAACACACCTGGGTATTCTAAAGGTTTGGATGAATAAAGATATACGACTTTGTCTATAAAAAAATGAACGCACCCTCCCCATATAATAAGCAATAGAGTAAAAATAAAAAATAATCTCTTTAATAGTTGCATGGCAGCAACCCTGTTATTAACATGGACTTGACGAAAGTTAATCCATATTAACGACGAGGAAAAGCTTATCACTTGTTGGGGAAAAGCAACAAATCTGTAATATACTGAAAATACCCCAAACGCCACTACACCGTAAAATTTTGCAAACATGTTCATAAATAATAATGTATTACTAACATTTATTAATTGAATTATAATAAAAATCATATCATCAGAACAAAAAATTTTATACCCCCCCTTTTTCTTAAGCCTTATTTGTTTAAAAATAACACACTTCTTCATTATTAATAATATTGCATAAACCCCTCTGTAGTTAGCAGTTAAAATGCAAACAATGTAAATACTCACTTTGTAGTAAATTAAAATGCCCACGCCTGCAATGAATACGAGTAAAAATATTATTTCAAGTAGTACAAAATTGAGCGTTTTACCTGTAGCATCATAATATGAAGCAACCACTGGATAATATATATTTATTAACGATACAGCAATAAAAAAACATATTTTACCATATAACGTATCAAACCCAACTACATAAAGCGTAGCCAATAATAAACAAAATATTATTAATAAGAATGGATACGTTATTTTCCTCACTGAATATAATAAATAATCAAGCAAATCATTTTTTTCTAAATTTGATATCAGATTACGGAAGCTTGCAGTGATGCCGTTTTGTAAAACAGAAATAACGATTGCGTATGTTAGTAAATAAGAATAAATTCCAAAATCATACTCTGAATAGAATCGTATTATTATTGCAGGAATAAGCAAATTTAATAAAACAACACCCATCTTTAATAAAGATGAACTAAAAAGCAACTTTATCATAATAACTCACATTTACTTGTTAAGATGATATTGACTTTTTATAATTTAATAAGTCTAATATGAAGCCTGTATATTTTTTAGTTGCGGCCACATCTCCTCTAGATTCAACGTTTAACCGGACTACGGGTTCCGTATTAGAAGAACGTAAGTTAAAGCGCCATCCATTAAAAGTCATACTTATACCATCTGTACGATCGATCTCAATTGCCTTATTTGCATAATAACTTTCAACCCGTGCGATAGCACATAATGGATCTTCCAAAGTGCTATTAATTTCCCCACTTGCTGGAAAAGCTGCCATCCGGTCACGCACAAGTTCGCCCAGCGTTTTTCCTTTCAGACACACCAGTTCGGCTACCAGCAGCCACGGGATCATGCCGCTGTCGCAGTAAGCGAAATCACGGAAGTAATGGTGGGCGCTCATTTCGCCACCGTAGATGGCGTCTTCCTTGCGCATACGTTCTTTAATAAAGGCGTGTCCGGTTTTCGACATTACCGGGGTGCCACCTGCGGTAGTCACCACATCAACGGTGTTCCAGGAGAGACGTGGATCGTGGATGATCTTCGCGCCGGGATTTTTTTCGAGGAATGCTTCTGCCAACAGGCCGACAATGTAGTAGCCCTCGATAAACTGCCCTTTTTCGTCAAACAGGAAACAGCGATCAAAATCACCGTCAAAGGCAATGCCCATATCCGCGCCGTGTTTGATGACCGCATTGCGGGTGTCGTCGCGGCATTCCGGCAGCAGCGGGTTAGGAATACCGTTGGGGAAATTTCCGTCCGGCGTGTTGTGCACTTTGATCAATTCCACGGGTGCGCCGAGGGCTTTAAAGCGGGCTTCGATGGCGTCAACTACCGGACCCGCTGCGCCGTTCCCGGAGTTGATCACCAGCTTGAGCGGCGTGAGGTTTTTGACGTTGATATAACCGAACAGGTGATCAACGTATGCATCACGCAGGTTGATTTGCTGATAGCGACCGCGTTTGGTTTCATCAACGGGAGGAAAGTCGTTGGCTTCTGCCAGGCGCTGGACATCGCGCAGTCCGGTATCGCCGCTGATCGGGCGAGCCCCTTCGCGCACCAGCTTCATGCCGTTGTAATCCATCGGATTATGGCTGGCGGTAACTTCAATGCCGCCATCCACGCCGAGATGGAACGTGGCGAAATAGATCTCTTCGGTGCCGGACATACCAATATCCAGCACATCGACGCCCGCATCCTGTAAACCTTTCGCCAGCGCCAGTTTTAAGGTTTCGCTGGTGAGGCGGACATCACCGCCTAACACAATGGTTTTCGGTTTGAGAAATTCGCCATAAGCGCGACCAATGCGCCAGGCAATATCTTCATTCAATTCTTCGCCTAATTTCCCGCGAATATCGTAGGCTTTAAAGCAGGTTAATTTTTTCATTTATTAGTCATCTATTTTGTAACGTTCTTTTTGACGAACAATATCATCCTCACCTAAATAATCTCCTGAACTAACTTCAATAAGATTGAGAGGAATTATACCTGGATTTTCAAGGCTATAAGTAGCACCCAGAGGAATATAAACGGATTCATTAGCAGTAACTAAGAAAGTTTTGTTATTTAACGTTACTTTTGCTGTACCTGAAAGGACAATCCAATGCTCTGAACGATGATGATGCATACGTAAGGATAGCCCTTCCCCTGGTTTAACGACAATCTTTTTGACCTTATATCGATCTCCCTGTTCTATAGCATCAAACTTTCCCCAAGGCCGAAACTCCTCGCGATGTGATAGATATTCAGAACGTTCTTGCATTTTAAGCATTTGAACAATTTTCTTAACATCCTGAACTTCGGATTTTTTTGAAACTAGAATTGCATCTTTCGTCTGAACAATAACAATATCTTCCACACCTACAGCGGCTACTAAGGCTGACTCCGAATGAATATAATTATTTTTTGTATTATAGGTCAGGATATCACCTTTGCAAACGTCCCCTGTAGGGGTTTTATCACTAACGTCCCACAATGATTGCCAAGATCCAACATCGTTCCAACCAATATCAACGGGATAGACTATACAACGCTTTGTTTTTTCCATTACTGCAAAATCAATTGATTCCGATGGACAATTTTGAAAAACATCTTTCGAAAGTCGTATAAAATCAAGATCATGGTAGGACGAAGAAATTGTTTTTTCACATATATCGTATATATCAGGTCTGTATTTTTTTAACTCCTCTAAATATACTGATGCTTTGAACATAAACATCCCACTATTCCAGAGATATTTACCTGAGGAGATATACTCTTCAGCCCTTGAGCGATTAGGTTTTTCAACAAATTGTTCCACGTGATAGAATGTATTACCAACTCCACGTTGTGATTCTTTAACTATACTCCCTTTTTCTATATAACCGTAACCGGTTTCTGCATAATCAGGAATAATACCAAATGTTAAAATATTTCCTTGTTCAACAATTGAAATGGAATTTTTAATAGCATTACAAAAAACATCTGTTTTGTTTATAACATGGTCAGCTGCAAGAACTAAAAGTATAGGATCTTGTTGTTCATTACGCTTTAAGGCTGTAAATGCTGAAAGTGCTATAGCTGGTGCAGTATTTCTTCCACATGGTTCAAGAATAATGTTATCGCTTAATTGGTTTATTTGACGCAATTGTTCTGCGACCACAAAACGATGCTGCTCGTTAGTTATTACTAATGGAGTTTCGCAAGAAAGCGGGGATAGTCGTAATAAAGTTGACTGTAATAAAGTATTCTCACCTGATAATTGCAGAAATTGCTTCGGATAGTGCTCTCTTGAGAGGGGCCAAAGACGGCTACCCGTACCACCAGCCATTACAACAGCAATCAACGGTACATCAGACATTTTTGACATCCTTTTTATCTAAACCAAAAACAGCACTTGGATCATGATTAAAATAAGCTCGGCTGTTAGCGTGAACATTGTTACTGGCGAGCAGCGCGTCCGGCGTCAGCCAGCGGTAATCGACATGCTGCTCATCCGGCAGTAACAGCTCTTCTTCCGCGACTCTGAAGCGAAAACCGAGCACCACATAGTGCGTGGTGAAATCCGTGCCGGAGAAGTTATCGTCATAAAAGTGCTGCCAGACACCGTAAAACTGGCCTGCTGTTATCGGTAGACGCAGACCCAGTTCCGCCATCGTCAGCCGCTCAAATGCGGCTTCCAGCGTTTCGTCTTTCTGCACGCGCCCTCCCGGCACAAACCAGTAACCCTGCGCCGGGCGGTTGGTTCTTTTGCCAAGCAGAAACTCGCCGCGACTGTTCTCAACAATAAAGTCGAGAGAGACAAGCGGAGTGGAGCGCACTACCGTGGCAAAGTCTTCCTGACGTAAAAACATCATTACCCCCGAAAGCGGTCTTGATTCTCAAGGAACCACTGGTAAGTGCTGGCAAGCCCCGCTTCCAGTGAGATTTCGTGATACCAGCCAAGCTGATGCAGGCGCGTCACATCCAGCAGTTTGCGCGGCGTGCCATCCGGTTTACTGGCATCAAAAACCACCCGACCTTTGTAACCCACCACTTTGGCGATGGTTTGCGCCAGCTCGCGGATAGTGCAGTCAACGCCCGTGCCGACGTTAATGTGCGACAACATCGGCTGGGTGTTCTCCAGCCAGACTTCGTGCGCCAGCTCCATCACATGAATGCTCGCCGCCGCCATATCATCGACGTGCAGAAATTCACGCATCGGCGTACCGCTGCCCCACACCACCACGTCCGGCGCATTCTGTGCCGTCGCCTCGTGGAAGCGACGCAGCAATGCTGGGATCACATGCGAGTTACTCGGATGGAAGTTGTCGTGCGGCCCGTACAGGTTGGTCGGCATGACCGAGCGGTAATCGCGTCCGTACTGACGGTTGTAAGATTCGCACAGTTTGATCCCGGCGATTTTGGCAATGGCATAAGGTTCGTTGGTCGGCTCCAGCGTGCCCTGCAATAACTCACTTTCTGCCATTGGCTGTTTTGCCAGTTTCGGGTAGATACAGGACGATCCGAGAAACAGCAGTTTGTTCACGTCGTTCTGATGCGCGGCGTGAATGATGTTGCTCTCAATCATCATGTTCTGATAGATGAAATCCGCCGGATACGTGTTGTTGGCAACAATGCCGCCCACTTTCGCCGCCGCCAGATAGACCTGGTCAATACGTTCGCTGGCAAAGAAATCATGCACGGCGCGGCTGTCCAGCAGGTTCAGCTCGTCGCGGGTGCGTAATACCAGTTCCACATCACCGCGCTGTTCGAGCTGCCGCCTGATGGCAGAACCGACCATCCCGCGATGGCCAGCGATAAAAATGCGTTGTTTACTCATGCTTATGACTCCAGCGCGATCGCCACGTCGTAGCCGTGAGATTTCAGCAGAGAGTGTTTTTTCGCCGCTTCGAGGTCATTAGCCACCATTTCAGACACCATCTCTCTGAGGGTGATTTCTGGTTTCCAGCCCAGTTTTTCGTGCGCTTTGGTCGGGTCACCGAGCAGCGTTTCAACTTCAGCCGGACGGAAGTAACGCGGATCAACCTTAACGATTACATCTCCAGGTTTAACTGCTGGAGCATCCTCACCATTAACAGAAACCACTATCCCCTTCTCATCTACACCTGTGCCTTCAAAACGCAGTTTGATACCGACTCGCTCCGCCGCCATTTCCACGAACTGACGCACGGAGTACTGAACGCCGGTAGCAATGACGAAATCTTCCGGCTGTTCCTGTTGCAGCATCATCCACTGCATTTTTACGTAGTCTTTGGCATGGCCCCAGTCACGCAGGGAATCCATATTGCCGAGGTACAGGCACGATTCCAGCCCCTGGGCGATGTTGGCGATTGCGCGGGTGATTTTGCGGGTAACGAAAGTTTCGCCGCGGCGCGGGGATTCATGGTTAAAGAGAATACCGTTGCAGGCGTACATGCCGTAGGATTCGCGGTAGTTAACGGTGATCCAGTAGGCGTACAGTTTGGCGACTGCATACGGAGATCGCGGGTAGAACGGTGTGGTCTCTTTCTGGGGAATTTCCTGCACCAGACCATACAGTTCAGAAGTGGAAGCCTGATAAAAACGGGTTTTCTTTTCCAGACCGAGGAAGCGGATCGCCTCCAGCAGGCGCAGCGTACCCATCGCATCGACGTCAGCGGTATATTCCGGTGACTCAAAAGAAACCGCAACGTGACTCATTGCGCCCAGGTTGTACACTTCATCCGGCTGCACTTCACACAAAATGCGCGTCAGGTTGGAGGTATCTGTCAGATCGCCATAATGCAGATGGAATTTCGGGTTGCAGGTGTGCGGATCCTGATAGATATGATCCACGCGCTCGGTGTTGAATGACGATGCACGACGCTTGATACCATGCACCTCGTAACCTTTTTCCAGCAGAAACTCTGCCAGGTAAGAACCGTCTTGTCCGGTTATGCCAGTAATGAGAGCGACTTTAGCCATTTTACATTTCCTGTTCTTAAAAATACTCAACCTAAAATAATGCTTTTATATGCTGAAGCATAGTTCTCGATAACAAATTTCCCGGAGGCACGAATTGCCTGTTCCCGATAATTTTCATAGTCATCGAATATTTTATCCAATTTATATCCAATGTCGTCTTCAGTATTTTCCACAAGTAACCCATTACCCTCAATTAATTCAAAACATCCGCCCACATCACTTAACAGGAGTGGTATTGCAGCTGTGTGAGCCTCAAGGCCTGACATAGGCAAACCTTCACTATCGGATATCAGTGAAAATAAATCATACTCATGATAGTTATAAAAATTATTGACCTCACCCAAAAAATGAATATTTTCACATTCACTGAATTGTTTCTTCAATGATTCTAACCTTTCCCCCCCTCCTACGATATGGAGGCTATACTGGGGCTTTTTCGATATTACATTCGCTAACAATTCGGGGCGCTTAGGGTGTGTTAACCTACCAACAAACAGAACCTTATACTGGAGTTGTTTATTATTACATCTCGGCATCTGAGGCACTGAATTCGATACTGTGATTATCTTTGGTTCTTTTATACCAATATTCTCAATTGCCTTTTTTTCATCACTTTTGGAAACACACCATATAACATCAGTTAATAAAGAAAGGTATTTTTCAACAATGCAAAAAATTGATTTTAGGCGACCACCATTATATAAACAAGACCATCCATGCGAAACATAAATACATTTAAAGTCGACTAGTAATCGAACTAACCTGGCATAAACTCCGGCATTAGCAGAACTTGCTATTAACGTTGAAATGTTATTTTCTTTTAAAATTTTTCTCAATTTAAACAATGTAAGGAAGTCAAAATATTTTTTAATACCTGGTATGACAAAAACTCCGGCAAAGACATCTTTATGTGTGAGCCATCCTTCTTCAGATGTAATAAGAAATATATTACATTCCTCTTTAATAAGGTTAGATATTTCATTTACCCATGTTTGTGCACCACCAATTTCTGATTTTGTAACAATAAAACCAACATTTTTCATATATCAAAATTCCAAAAATTATTTTTTATATCCATTTGGATTGTTTGTTTGCCAACGCCATACATCTTCGATCATTTCTTTCAAATTTTTTTCCGCTTTCCAGGAAAGCTTTTTATGTGCCAAATCAGCAGACGCCCATGACTCCGCAACATCCCCCTCACGTCTATTACAAATAGCAACAGGTATACTCTTTTTAGTGACTATCTCAAACATTTTTACAATCTCTAAAACAGAATAACCTTGACCAGTACCTAAATTAAAAGCTTCATAATTGACATCATTTAAAAACATATATTCTAATGCTTTAACATGCCCTTTAGCCAAATCACAGACATGTATATAGTCTCTTACTCCTGTACCATCTTTAGTTGGATAATCGTTGCCATAAATATTTAATACAGGAAGTTGATTTTGTGCAACTTTAGATATATAAGGAACCAGATTATTAGGGATCCCGTTAGGATTTTCACCAATCATCCCGGACTTATGTGCTCCGATTGGATTAAAGTAACGCAGTGCAATTACTGATTTATTATTATCACTATCACAATAATCACTCAAAATTATTTCTATTATAAATTTCGATGTCCCATATGGGTTTGTAGTTTCACCAATTCGTCTATCTTCCGTATGGGGAGGGATACTGTTACTCCCATAAACAGTAGCAGAAGAGCTAAATATCATTTTATTAATGTTATATCTCTTCATGCATTCAAGTAATACTAAAGTTCCACCAACATTATTAGAATAATACTCTAAGGGCTTTAACTTAGACTCACCTACAGATTTTAACGATGCAAAGTGAATTACAGCATCGATATGGTGTCTTGAAAAAATCTCATCAAGTAGATTTTTATCACGGATATCACCTTGATAAGAAATAATTTTCTTATTAGTTATTTGCTCTACTCTTTTTAATGATTCTATAGAGGAATTGACAAAATTATCTATCGAAACGACATCATGACCATTATTAAGTAACTCAAGTATGGTATGGGATCCAATATATCCTGCACCGCCTGTTACGAAAATCACCATATAAACCTCCTTTACCATGAGGATTGAGAGAAAAACACACGCTACCGCCCTTGGCTTAACAGTTACCAACTCACTGAAAATGAATCATAGGTACTAAGCATTTAATACTTTTCACTATTTTCCAATTGTCTAACCAAACGAAGTTAGATACAAGGAAAATCTATGCCCGAGCGATACTTGCGGTAACTTATTGTTATTAAATACTTTAAATAAAAGACAGGAACATTCTTATAATGTAAGCATCTCTGCTTTTGAATGTTCACTGCCGTTCTATTTTTATTCAATCCACCATATATGGATGATTAATTTTTATTCGCTTAACAGCTTCTCAATCCCTTTACGGAACTTCGCCCCTTCTTTGAGGTTGCGTAGTCCATACTTCACAAATGCCTGCATATACCCCATTTTTTTACCGCAGTCGTAGCTGTCACCTGTCATCAGCATGGCATCAACGGACTGTTTTTTCGCCAGTTCAGCAATGGCATCAGTCAGTTGAATACGCCCCCATGCACCAGGCTGAGTGCGTTCAAGTTCCGGCCAAATATCGGCAGAAAGCACATAGCGACCAACGGCCATGATGTCTGAGTCCAGCGTCTGCGGCTGATCCGGCTTTTCGATGAATTCAACAATGCGGCTGACTTTGCCTTCGCGATCCAGCGGCTCTTTGGTCTGAATAACGGAGTATTCCGAGAGGTCGCCCGGCATACGTTTTGCCAGCACCTGGGTACGGCCCGTTTCGTTGAAGCGCGCAATCATGGCAGCAAGGTTGTAACGCAGCGGGTCAGCGCTGGCGTCGTCGATCACAACGTCTGGCAGTACCACGACAAATGGGTTGTCACCAATGGCGGGTCGTGCACATAAAATGGAGTGGCCCAAACCTAAAGGTTCGCCCTGACGCACGTTCATAATGGTTACGCCCGGCGGGCAGATCGACTGTACTTCCGCCAACAGTTGACGCTTCACACGTTGTTCAAGAAGAGATTCTAATTCATAAGAGGTGTCGAAGTGGTTTTCGACCGCGTTCTTGGACGCATGAGTTACCAGGAGGATTTCTTTGATCCCTGCAGCCACAATCTCGTCAACAATGTACTGAATCATTGGCTTGTCGACGATCGGTAGCATCTCTTTGGGTATCGCCTTAGTGGCAGGCAACATATGCATCCCAAGACCCGCTACCGGTATAACTGCTTTTAAATTCGTCATTATTTTCCTACCTCTAAGTGGCTGATAGTGCGTAAATTATTGCCATAGATTAGCCAAACGGTATGGCTATATACCAAAGCTTAGTTCCGCATAACTTTGATTAAACCTTGCGATAACACTACACACCATCAGCATCTGGGTTACTCGGATTACTCGGAATTCCGCATACTGATAATTTAATCAGTACCTCTTTCCGAATAATCGTAGTCCAACCTGGTCCTTTTTTCTCTGACTCGTCTGCATTACTCAGAAACAAACGTTATGTCGTCTTTTTTGGCATGGACGAATTCATACTGCAGAGTTCGATCCAGACCTTGCGACAGCGTATACGGTGCCACAAAACCTGAAGAATGCACTTTCGTTGCGTCAAACTGTGTTGTTGCGCAGAATTTTTTCACGCGCACAGAGCTGACAGCGTATTTTTTGCCCGTAATTTTGCTCAGGATATCAAAGCAATATCCACCCAGCATTCCTAGAGGGTAAGGCAAGTGCATAGAAGGGATCTTTTTGTTCAGGCTTTGTTCAACTTCAGCAACCAACTGGTTCATGTTCAGGTCTGGCTTATCAACGTAGTTATAAACCTCATAACCTGCGGCAACATTCTTCAGTTTGTACTTGATAAACTCAACAATGTTTCCAACATAAGCCATGGACTTATAGTTAGTCCCTGCGCCCACCATCATAAACTTGCCGCCAGCGATCTGTTTCAGCAAGTTATAGACGTTACCGCGGTTTCGTTCACCGAAGATAACGGTAGGACGGATGATGGTTAATGAACGTTCTGTTGGTGCTTTGTTATACCATTCACGCAGCACTTCCTCTGCCTGCCACTTACTTTTGCCGTAGTGGTTGAAAGGATCGTGCGGATGGTTTTCGTCAGGGTTGTGTTTGTTCAAACCATAAACAGCAACGGAACTGGTAAAGATGATATTTTTAACGCCATTTTTTTCCATGGACGCCAGCACATTGCGGGTACCCTGAACGTTGACATCATAATAGAGAGAAGTAGGGCTGACGTCATCGCGGTGTTCCGCTGCCAGTAGCACAACAGTGTCAAAACCGGCTAACGCCTGGTCGAGTGCCTGTTGATCACGAACATCGCCAATCTGTGTGATTTCTGGATAAAAGTGGCTCTGCTGTTTGTCCAGGTTCTTGATATTAAAGTCAGCAATTGCCGTTTCAAGTAGTCGGGTTCCTACGAATCCGGAAGCTCCTATGAGCAAAACGTTATCGTTCATAAATCACTTTAGTCTGGTTGTTACGTAAGAAACACAAGATAAAGATGAGTACCTTCCCTGAGTAGTCAATGCTGCCCAGCCCCAGCTTTAACAGTTAGTGTGAGGATTATAATCTTTTAGAACATTATATCCAGTAAGTTTATGAATGGTCGCAAATCTACTCTCTCCGTTCCGGCAATCTAAAGTTAATCTTTTCCACATTAACAATATGGTGATTAATCCTGTCGATATCGACGGAGCTTTGCCCCATTTCATTCACCGCATGAACATTTGCAAGTGACAGCAGTGTTTCTTTTTTCGCCATAAAGACACCGCGTACGTCTTTGCGCATGTCAAAGTTCATGCTCAATGCGGGTCCAACTGAGGATTCCTGCATTACCTTGATATTTCGCATAAAAAGATGTTGCGGTTTGTTGTGTAACTCCAGCGACGCACGCTTCATCTCAATGTTAGTCAGTGCCACAAAGGAGACAGCATTCCCGGCGGAGATTTGGATACCGCGCAATTTGTAAGCAAGATGGGTATTATCCAGTTGAATATTATTCACTCGGAAATTTTGCGGTATCGAGAGATATTTGCCTTTAATTACCCCATAGCCGATTAACATCCCGGCGCTATTAATCATTTCAATATTATCAATCACGAAATTATCACAACCGTAAATAGCGACTGTCGCGTTATCAATGCCTGCTTTCTTACTGAAATCCGGTGTGATATTGCGGGCTTTGATATTTCGAATAACAAAATGTTTACCATTTTCAACATGGATCAACTGCCGACAATCCGATCCCGTGATATTCGCCACGACAAAGTTTTTCACTGCCTGGTCTTCCGGGTAGTTATTATCATAAGTACTCCCCGCAAGGCCTATGCCGATGCCCCAGTTGATTTTGCCGTTAGTACAGTTGATGCGCTCGATGACATGGTCAGATATCAAAATATCATGGTCGTTAATCGCCACGTTCCATTCAATAGCGTCGCCCTGTAAGTCGCTGAACTTACAGTTGGTGATGTTGCCACCGATAATCTGGTTATGAAATCCCTGGCGTAAGATGGCGTAATTAGCGTGGCTAACTGTCAGGTTATCGATGGTCAGGTTACGCATGACTCGTTTGTTTTTGCCGCCAATATAAATCTGCGTTACCGGGCCAAAGCCGCTCATCGCCAGCCCTTTGATGGTGCAGTCAGAGCCGCGCACATCCAGGGTGATGTTATGCATACTGCCGCCCTTCTCCCCTGTCACCTGGCTGCCGTCCTGTAAGACAAATCGCCCTCTGCCGTTGCCGCGCAGGCTTCCAAGGATGTGTAACGTTTTGCCAGGAGGAATGAAGATGCCGGTGTTGATATTGTCACAAACGAATCCAGCAGGCACGACGACCGTTTGCCCTTCGCTGAAGGCTTGTTTAAATGAGGCGATCCAGTCGTGAGGGTTGTAGTCGTTAATGTTAACGCTTTGTCGGGCAGGAAGTGCGCGGGCGAAGGGGGTATGGAGGAAGGCAAGCGCCGAGCTTGCCGTCAGAAAGGTGCGTCGGGAGAGTTTTTTAAATGGCATGCGTTCTCCTCTATAAAGCCTGCAACAAGCTGGCGAGTTCTCGGTTAATCACCTGCTGGTTAAAATCGTGTTCGACTTTTTCGCGCGCACGTTTGATAACCGGAGCCAGTTCGTCGGTGTCCAGTTGGCTAAACGCCGCCAGTCGTTGCGCCAGTGCGCGAGCATCGTTCTCAGGCACCAGCCAGCCGGATTTATCGGCCTCCACCAGTTCCGGTATTCCGCTATGCAGAGTGGAAACTACCGGAATGCCGACCGCCATCGCTTCCATCAGCGCTACCGGAATGCCTTCCATATCGCCATCCGCGCCCGTTACCGATGGCAACAGGAAGACATCCGCGTCGTCGAGCATCGCTTTCACTTCGTGGCTCGGTTTAAAGCCCGGCATCTCCACCACATCTTCCAGTTGATATTGTTCGATGAGGGTGCGCAGGCGTCTTTCCCACGGGCCAATGCCGAGGATGCGATAGCGAAATGCCACGCCCTGCTCTTTCAACTGACGGCAGGCTTCAATCGCCACATGCAGGCCTTTTTTCTCGGTTAAGCGTGCGACGGAAATAATCTCCAGCGGCGTTGCGGGCGCTTTCACGGGACGCGGGCTAAAGCGCGTCATATCTACGCCCATGCGCGATACGGCGATTTTTTCCCTCGGGCAGCCCATTTTTTGCAGCCTTCCGGCCCACAGATCGCTTATCGGTAACATCAGGTCGCCACGGCGAAACAGTTGCTGATATTCGGGAGTGTAGTGGTTGAGCACTTCCCGACTGGAGATATCAATACCGTGGAAGATAGTGGCAATTTTGCCGCGAATGACACCCAGTTCGCGTAGTTTTGCTGCGGTTACCCCCGCAGGGCCAAAATGAGCGATAAAGACATCGGCATAAAATGGTGTTGCGACCTGGCCGCAAATGGCAGACAAAATCAGGTTCCGCGACTCTGCGCCATAGCGTTTGAGGTTGAGCGCCTGCCAGGTATTTTTACGATGAATGCCGCGTAACGTCTGGCTGGCGCGGTGGCGCAGCTTCGCCACTTTGCCCGTAGGTTCGTCCTGTAACCAGCGGGTTCTGGCGGCAAGGTTGTATTTCGTCCATGCCGCGTGGGTGTTCTCTGTATCGCCTTTTTGCAACGCGACAATCTCCACCTCAAAGCCCATATCAATAAACGCAGTGATTTGGTTGAGAACGAAGGTTTCCGACGACAGCGGAAATTTCAGTAAAAAGAAGCCGACCTTCATTTCACCTCCCCGATGCGCTCAAGCACAGATTGCACCATCTGCATTCCCGTCTGACGCTCACGACTGACGGCTTCGCTAAGTCGTGTGTTCAGCGCCGGAAGCTGGCCTAAGGTATCCGCAACCATCGCTTGCAGGCTGCCGTCTAATAAATGACGGATATCAATTGCCATCTCCGGTAGTCCCAGCTGCTGCATAATCCCGGCGGATTTATGTTCGTAGTTGATGGCAATTGCCGGAGTGGCAAAATTCATTGAGATAATGGCAGAGTGCAGGCGCGTACCGACGGTGAGTTCACAGGCCTCCAGAATTTTGCCCATTTCCAGATCGTTGAGTTCGTCCATCACTACGTGGTAACGGGCAGGATCGCTGATGTGCTGGCGCAGGTTGAGCGCCACCATGCGGTCGTCTTTGTTATAGCTGTCGATACCCGTACAGGTGGAGAGCGCAATCACCTGATACCCTTCATCGAGAATGCGATTGACCACCCCGGCAAAGGCTTTTTCATACGCTTGTTGAGTGGTGCCGAGACGTTTGTCGAACGGTGCCAGTTCGCGCAGGGTAATGGCCACCGTTTTCTGTTGTGCGGCAACGTCCAGCCAGTGTTGGACGGCATAGCTGGCGGTGAAGTCTTCTGTGTGGTGATCGACCAGCCACGCGGTATCGACGCCATGTTCCACTTTTGCGGTAGTGATATTGCTGCGTTTCATCAAATCAAGGCTGACCGATTCGCGCAGGATCAGCGCGTCGCAGTGACCAAAGACATAGTTCGCTAGTTGGTTAAATTGCTCATCCTGGAACGGGCCAACACTGTGACCAATCATAAATAGCGGCTTTTTCGCCATAAACGTGCAAAGCGCATGTTCAAACTGCGGCACGCCGTAGAGATCGACAAAAAACGATCCGCCGACCTGAATAATGGCGTCGTAACCTGACAGCAGGCGCACGAAGTCGGTGAATCCCTGGGCGATGGCGATATTACGCAGCTTGCCAGTGTCGGTGACGCGTGAGAGCAATACCTGATGCTGGTAGCGGCGACGGAGGACTTTTTTAACGCGCCCGACAACGCCCGCCGCGCTGTTGTGTTGTTTCATTTGCAGGAACAGCGGATCGCCCATTACCGGGCGGTTGAGCAGCCAGGAAGAACTGACCGGATAGCGGCTCATCACGTCCACTTCGGCATGTGGATTGAGGATGTTGATGGCATCAAGTAAGCCGCGCAAGATGGCGCTGTCGCCACGATTGCCGCAAGTGTGGTTGCCCAGAATAAGTAATTTCATTTTTTCCTCATAAATTTGATGCCAGGTGAGGCTGTGTTTGTTTTGTTCGTTGCCGCTTTTTGCCTGATGCGACGCTGACGCGTCTTATCAGGCCTACAAGACCCGAGCACAGAACCGTAGGCCGGATAAGGCGTTTACGCCGCATCCGGCATTCAGTGCCTGATGCGACGCTGGCGCGTCTTATCAGGCCTACAAGATCCGAGCACAGAACCGTAGGACGGATAAGGCGTTCACGCCGCATCCGGCATTCAGTGCCTGATGCGACGCTGACGCGTCTTATCAGGCCTACAGGTCCCGAGCACAGAACCGTAGGATGGATAAGGCGTTTTACGCTGCACCCGGCAACCGTTGTCGGAACCGAAAACAACAACTCACCCCACCCGTAAAAGCATTTTCATTTTTTCGCTGCGACAAAACTGACGCTTCACTTCCACCACCAGCGGATGGCGCGACAGCACAATCATCACCACAAACGCCAGCACACCCGCGGCTATTTGCACCGCCAGCAGCATCCCCAGCGCCAGTTGCCCTTTCAGCACAATGCCCAGCGCAGAACTGACCACCAGCGTCGGCAGCGAGAGATAAAACGGCAGCCACAAACTCAGGATGTACTGGCGATAACTGGAACCGAGCACCGGTTTAATCATCACGAAATAGCTCAGAATGGTGTTGATAATCTGCACCAGCAGGAAGCCAAGCGTGACGCCGATTGCGCCCGCCATCTGCCCACCAATAACAATCGCCGGAATAAACAGAAATGTTTTGAATACGTTGAATTTAAAGCTGATGTCCACCCGTGCTTTCGCCATCAGCAGCGAACCAATCGGGTTACCCACGGAGCGCAGTAGCCCCACCACACACAGCAATTGCAGCACCGGAATAATGCTGTTCCACTTCTCACCAAAGACCAGCGGTACAAAGTTATTCGACACCACCATCAGCCCCAGTAGCGCCGGAAAGTTGATAATCCCCACTACCGACAACAGCTTGTAGAAGTTAACGCGCAGCTTTTCGGTATCGTCCTGAATTTTGGCGAATGCCGGAAACAACACGCGGGTGATGATCGGGTTCAGCTTCATCGGCGGCACAACGGCCACGTTGTACGCCAGGTTGTATCCCCCTGCCACGCCCGCGCCGAGAATACGCGCCAGCACCAGCGTTGAAAGGTTGGTGTTGAGATAGTTGATGATGCTGTCCGCCGTCAGCCAGGCACCAAAGCGTAAGTTCGGCGCAACAGACGCCAGCGAGAAATGCAGACCGGGGCGATAAATTTTCCGGCCAAAGTAGCCAAATAGCAGCGTTCTCACCGCACTATTGACCAGATAACCGAGGATCGCGGTCATCGCCAGCGGCCAGAAATGGGCGCTAACCACTGTAAAAGTGAAGCCCGCCAGCACCGCGCTGGTTTCGATCATGCCGATTTTGTTGAACTCCAGCTCTTTTTGCATCAACGCGCGGAACTGTTGCCCGTGGGGGATCACCACAAACGCCAGCGACAATGTTTTAATCAACGGTGCCAGGTCCGGGTTATTCAGCACGTCGCCGATGAGATCACTCAACAAAAACACCACCACACACACCACAAGCCCCAGCCCAACGTTCAGCCAGTACAGCGTGGTGAGTTCAAGGTGGCTGATTTCTTTTCGCTGAATAATCGAGTTAGCAATACCGAAGTCAGAAAGCGTATCTGCCAGCGCGATGATCACCAGCGACACGGTAAGCAAACCGAACTGGTGGTTGTCGATAATCCGCGCCAGCACGGTCATCTGCACCAGCCCGAGGCCGATGATGATCACCGTGGCAATCGCCGACCACTTCGCGCCGCTGATGGTTTTTTCACGTAAGCTCATATCAATATGCCGCTTTGTTAACGAAGCCTTTGAATACCGTCAGGAAAACGATTTTGATATCGAACCAGACGCTCCATTCGCGGATGTACTCAAGGTCGAACTCGACGCGTTTTTCCATTTTCTCCAGCGTGTCGGTTTCGCCGCGCCAGCCATTAATCTGCGCCCAGCCGGTAATGCCCGGTTTCACCTTATGGCGCAGCATGTAGCCTTCAATGAGCTGGCGATACTGTTCGTTATGCGCTACTGCGTGCGGACGTGGACCGACAATCGACATCCCCCCGGTCAGCACATTGATAAACTGCGGCAGTTCATCCAGCGAGGTGCGGCGCAGAAAGTTCCCCACTTTGGTGACGCGCGGATCGTTCTGCGTCGCCTGGGTCACCACTTTGTCGTTCTCCATCACTTTCATGGAACGAAACTTCCACACTTTGATCGGTTTGCCATCCATGCCATAGCGAGTCTGGCGGAAAATAACTGGCCCTGGTGAACTGAGTTTCACCGCCAGCGCAATACAGCACAGCACCGGGGAGATCAGCAGCAGAATAAGCGTCGCCAGCACAATGTCTTCCGCACGTTTTAGCAGGCGGTTAACCCCGGAAAGCGGCGTGTCGTAAAGCGGCACCACCGGAACGCCGTTCATCTCTTCGAGACGTGAATGGAGAATGTTGAAGGTAAAGACATCGGGGATCAGCAGCACCGAACAGGTGGTGTCCGCCAGTTGATGGACTAGTTTTTTCACTCGCGCGCCATCGCACATCTGCATCGCGATATAGACGTTATGAATCTTGCCCGCTTTCGCGTCCTCGACCAGCTGTTGCAGATTGCCCGCCCAGTCGTTAGAAACGCCGCCCGGTTTTGGGTCGTGGTATACGCCCACCACTTCAAACCCTAACCACGGCTGATTACGGAAGCTCTCCATCAACATTTGTCCGGCGGCTAAATCCCCCGCTACGGCGACCATACGCTTGTTATAGCCATGATTACGCAGCCAGCCCGCCCCAATGCGAATACATGAACGGCAAACCACCAGTCCGATACTGGTCAGCCCATACCACGCCAGCCAGATTTTCAGTTGCGTGTCGAAATCATTATTGAACGCCACCAGTCCGGCGCTGAAAATCACGCTTAAGGTCCAGTTTTGTAGCAACAGGGCAAATTCTGTCGCTGCCCGAACACCGCGCCATGAGCGATAAAAATCGGTGATGCCGCCCAGCATCTGGAACACTACCAGCGTAATCAGCGCCACCAACAGGTGCATGTAGAGGAATGACAGTCCGCTGACTTCGCAAACCAGCCATAGTCCGGCAAACATGATGGTGATATCTGAAAAGCGTTGCACCATAGAGATTAACGATGCATTGGTTTTCGCTCGCTCGCGCTTTTTTAGATTTGTCATCGTTGTTCCTGTTATTAGCCCCTTACCCGCAGTGGGGTAAGGGAAGATCCGACATTACTCGTTCAGCAACGTCAGCAGAGTTCGCGTTCGCGCTTCCATCAGCGGCACATCACCGCGCGATTCCACATTCAGGCGCACCACCGGTTCGGTATTGGAGGTGCGCAGGTTAAAGCGCCAGTCGGCAAAGGTCATGCTGATGCCATCAGTGCGATCCACCGCCAGCGCCTCGCGGCTAAAATGCTGTTCGACGCGGTTAATCGCCTCAACGGGTTGCGCCAGTTTGCTGTTGATCTCACCGCTTGCCGGAAACGCCGCCATCCGGTCGCGTACCAGTTCGCCCAGCGTTTTCTCTTTCAGGCACACCAGTTCGGCGACCAGCAGCCACGGGATCATGCCGCTGTCGCAGTAAGCGAAATCACGGAAGTAATGGTGGGCGCTCATTTCGCCACCGTAGATGGCGTCTTCCTTGCGCATACGTTCTTTAATAAAGGCGTGTCCGGTTTTCGACATTACCGGGGTGCCACCTGCGGTAGTCACCACATCAACGGTGTTCCAGGAGAGACGTGGATCGTGGATGATCTTCGCGCCGGGATTTTTTTCGAGGAATGCTTCTGCCAACAGGCCGACAATGTAGTAGCCCTCGATAAACTGCCCTTTTTCGTCAAACAGGAAACAGCGATCAAAATCACCGTCAAAGGCAATGCCCATATCCGCGCCGTGTTTGATGACCGCATTGCGGGTGTCGTCGCGGCATTCCGGCAGCAGCGGGTTAGGAATACCGTTGGGGAAATTGCCGTCCGGCGTGTTGTGCACTTTGATTAATTCCACTGGTGCGCCGAGGGCTTTAAAGCGGGCTTCAATGGCGTCCACCACCGGACCCGCTGCGCCGTTCCCGGAGTTGATCACCAGCTTGAGCGGCATGAGGTTTTTGACGTTGATATAACCGAACAGGTGATCAACGTAAGCGTCACGCAGGGTAATTTGCTGATAGCGACCGCGTTTGGTTTCATCGACGGGAGGAAAGTCGTTGGCTTCTGCCAGACGCTGGACATCGCGTAGTCCGGTATCACCGCTGATCGGGCGAGCCTCTTCGCGCACCAGCTTCATACCGTTGTAATCCATCGGGTTATGGCTGGCGGTAACTTCAATGCCGCCATCCACACCGAGATGGAACGTGGCGAAATAGATCTCTTCGGTGCCGGACATGCCAATATCCAGCACATCGACGCCCGCATCCTGTAAACCTTTCGCCAGCGCCAGTTTTAAGGTTTCGCTGGTGAGGCGGACATCACCGCCTAACACAATGGTTTTCGGTTTGAGAAATTCGCCATAAGCGCGACCAATGCGCCAGGCAATATCTTCATTCAGTTCTTCGCCTAATTTTCCACGAATATCATAGGCTTTAAAGCAGGTTAATTTTTTCATGTCGTTACCCTTTTTCAGGCAATAGTTGGCCCTGACCGAAACGGCCAATTTTGTTTTTGTCGTTATTTACATCTCGGTTTCGCATTCATTGCCTGATGCGACGCTGCCGCGTCTTATCAGGCCTACAAACCCGAACCGTAGGTCGGATAAGGCGTTCACGCCGCATCCGACAGCCAGCGCCTGATGCGACGCTGCCGCGTCTTATCAGGCCTACAAATCCGAACCGTAGGTTGGATAAGGCGTTCACGCCGCATCCGACAAACAGCGCCTGATGCGACGTTTACACCCGTCCGTAGCGATCCGCGAAGCGCACCACATCATCCTCTTCGAGATAAGAGCCGGAGCGCACTTCAATTAAATCGAGCGGAATTTTCCCCGGGTTTTCCAGGCAATGCGTCGCCCCCAGCGGAATATAAATGGACTCGTTTTCACCAAGCAGTTTGATATCACCGTCGATAGTGACTTTTGCCGTTCCCGCGACCACCACCCAGTGTTCCGCGCGGTGATGGTGCATCTGTACCGACAAGCCTTCGCCCGGTTTCACGGTGATGCGTTTCACCTGGTAGCGGTCGCCCGCGTCGATAGAGTCATATTTGCCCCACGGACGATACACTTCGCGATGCACCCGATGCTCATGGCGACCATCGGCTTTGATCTGCTCGACCACTTTTTTCACATCCTGCACCGCGTTGCGGTCGGCAATCAGCACCGCATCTTTGGTCTGCACCACCACCAGATCTTTCACCCCGACGGTGGTGACCAGGCCAGATTCGGCGTACACATAGCTGTTTTCAGTTTTGTGATTAATCACATCGCCGTGGCAAACGTTGCCCTCGGCGGTGTGGGCGCTGATTTCCCATAATGAGGACCAGGAGCCGACATCGCTCCAGCCCGCATCCATCGGCACCACAACGGCATCTGCCGTACGTTCCATGACCGCGTAATCCACCGACTCTTCCGGGCAGGCGAGAAACGCTTCTTCATCCACACGAATAAAATCGAGATCCGGATCGACGGCGCTCATCGCTTTTTCACAGGCATCGAGAATATCCGGACGATATTTTTTCAGTTCTTCGAGATAGCGTCCGGCGCGGAACAGGAACATGCCGCTGTTCCAGTAATATTCGCCGCTTGCCACATAGGCCTGGGCGGTTTCCAGATTCGGTTTTTCGACAAACTGCGCCACTTCAAAGGCCACCGTATCCTGCTCACCCGCAGACACTTCACCGCGACGAATATAGCCATAACCGGTTTCTGGTAGATCCGGCACAATGCCAAAGGTCACCAGCTTGCCCGCTTCGGCATATGGCATGGCATTACGCACGGCGGCACGGAACGCGTCTTCATCGGCAATCACATGATCCGCCGCCAATACCAGCATTAACGGGTCGCTCTCCGGGCTATGACGTTTTGCCGCCAGCGCCGCCAGCGCAATGGCAGGTGCAGTGTTACGCCCTGCCGGTTCGAGAATAATGTTCTCGGTGAGTTTGTTCAGTTGACGCAGCTGTTCCGCGACAATAAAGCGGTGCTGCTCATTGCAAATCACCACCGGGCTTTCGCACTCCACGCCGTTCAGGCGGCAGATGGTGGTTTGCAGCATGGTGAGATCGCCTTTCAGGCATAAAAACTGCTTGGGGTAAAGTACGCGGGAAAGCGGCCATAAGCGGCTACCGGAGCCACCTGCCATCACAACTGGATAGAGTTTCGACTGCGCCATAATTATCCCCGAATATCATTTATAAATTGACGTAACACGTTCTCTTTATCGAGCGTGCGTTCGGCATATTCACGTGCCACCGTGTTGTGTTTGGGCAGCAAGAGCGCCTGACGAATCCCCGCCACCAGCGCCTCGACCGATTCCGGTTCTACGCAAACCGCAATACCCGGAAAGGTTTCGCAAAGCTGCCCCAGTTCTGTGTGGGCCTCTGCGGTAATCACCGCGTTACCGCCTACCGCCAGAATATTGGTCAGTTTCGACGGCAATACGGCATCTGCCGCGCCGCGTTTTTGCACCACCAGATGGCAATCGCCCATCTTCAGCAGTGCGGGTAAAGCGTCATACGATTGCAGCGGGAAAAATTGCATGTTGCGCAGTCCACGCTGCTGCGCCATTTTTTCCAGCCGCGCTTTGCCGCCGCCCTGCCCGACAATGGCAAAAATCAGCGGTTCATCGCGCAGGAGATCGGCAGCTTCAATAACGTTTTCCAGCCCCTGCTTTTCACCAATATTGCCGGAGTAAAGAATGATTTTTTTGTTATCCGGCAGGCCAAGCTGGTTACGAAGGGCATCAACATCGGCGTCTGCAACATGTTGAAAACGGGCAATTTCCGACCAGTTGGGGAAGAAGATGACGTTTTCCGCCGCCACGCCTTTTTCGATGGCTTTATTCATCATCGAACGCGAAATCGTGGAGACGTTATCGACGTTATGCAGTCCGCTACGTTCGAACGCCGTTGCCAGCTGTGCCACTTTGCTGCCTTTGCCTTTTCCGGCAAGGCCCAGCCCCAGCATGGCGTCCACTTCGTAATCCTGAATATGCAGCACGGTACGCGCACCAGAGAGTTTCGCCAGCAGGCGCATTCCCGGCGTGCAAAACAGCGTTGGCACTACGCCGATAATGCGCTCCGGCTTCCAGCGACGTTGCGCCATCAACGGGAAAAAACTGCTGACGGCAAAACTGCCGAGATGCAACAGGCGTTTCAGGGTGCTCGGCTGTTTTGGCACGTACAGCGGGCAGCGCCACACCGTGGCGGCCCCCTCTTCTCGTTTGTACCGCCAGGCGGAATAGTTCTCGCCCACCTGCCACTGCGGGTAGTAAGGCGGTGCGGTAATGACCCGCACCTCATGACCTTGTGCCGCCAGCCATTCCACCATCTCTCCGGTGTATTTGCCGATACCGGTTAACTCCGGCGAGTAGTTAATGCCGTAGACCAGTATTTTCATAATCCGGGTACTCCGGCACGCTTCTCAGCGAGAAAATAGGCGCGGCTGTTAGCGTGAACATTGTCACTGGCGAGCAGCGCGTCCGGCGTCAGCCAGCGGTAATCGTCATGCTGCTCATCCGGCAGTAACAGCTCTTCTTCCGCTACTCTGAAGCGAAAACCGAGCACCACATAGTGAGTGGTGAAATCCGTGCCGGAGAAGTTATCGTCATAAAAGTGCTGCCAGACACCGTAAAACTGGCCTGCTGTTATCGGTAGACGCAGACCCAGTTCCGCCATCGTCAGCCGCTCAAATGCGGCTTCCAGCGTTTCGTCTTTCTGCACGCGCCCTCCCGGCACAAACCAGTAACCCTGCGCCGGGCGGTTGGTTCTTTTGCCAAGCAGAAACTCGCCGCGACTGTTCTCAACAATAAAGTCGAGAGAGACAAGCGGAGTGGAGCGCACTACCGTGGCAAAGTCTTCCTGACGTAAAAACATCATTACCCCCGAAAGCGGTCTTGATTCTCAAGGAACCACTGGTAAGTGCTGGCAAGCCCCGCTTCCAGTGAGATTTCGTGATACCAGCCAAGCTGATGCAGGCGCGTCACATCCAGCAGTTTGCGCGGCGTGCCATCCGGTTTACTGGCATCAAAAACCACCCGACCTTTGTAACCCACCACTTTGGCGATGGTTTGCGCCAGTTCACGGATGGTGCAGTCAACGCCCGTGCCGACGTTAATGTGCGACAACATCGGCTGGGTGTTTTCCAGCCAGACTTCGTGCGCCAGCTCCATCACATGAATGCTTGCCGCCGCCATATCATCGACGTGCAGAAATTCACGCATCGGTGTACCGCTGCCCCACACAACCACGTCCGGCGCATTCTGTGCCGTCGCCTCGTGGAAGCGACGCAGCAATGCAGGGATCACGTGCGAATTACTCGGGTGGAAGTTGTCATGCGGGCCATACAGGTTGGTCGGCATGACTGAGCGGTAATCGCGTCCGTACTGGCGGTTGTATGATTCGCACAGTTTGATCCCGGCGATTTTGGCAATAGCATAAGGCTCGTTAGTCGGCTCCAGCGTGCCCTGCAACAACTCGCTTTCTGCCATCGGCTGTTTTGCCAGTTTCGGGTAGATGCAGGACGATCCGAGAAACAGCAGTTTGTTCACGTCGTTCTGATGCGCGGCGTGAATGATGTTGCTCTCAATCATCATGTTCTGATAGATGAAATCCGCCGGATACGTGTTGTTGGCAACAATGCCGCCCACTTTCGCCGCCGCCAGATAGACCTGGTCAATACGTTCGCTGGCAAAGAAATCATGCACGGCGCGGCTGTCCAGCAGGTTCAGCTCGTCGCGGGTGCGTAATACCAGTTCCACATCACCGCGCTGTTCGAGCTGCCGCCTGATGGCAGAACCGACCATCCCGCGATGGCCAGCGATAAAAATGCGTTGTTTACTCATGCTTATGACTCCAGCGCGATCGCCACGTCGTAGCCGTGAGATTTCAGCAGAGAGTGTTTTTTCGCCGCTTCGAGGTCATTAGCCACCATTTCAGACACCATCTCTCTGAGGGTGATTTCCGGTTTCCAGCCCAGTTTTTCGTGCGCTTTGGTCGGGTCGCCGAGCAGCGTTTCAACTTCAGCCGGACGGAAGTAACGCGGGTCAACAGCGATAATCACATCACCCGGTTTAACGCCCGGCGCGTCATGCCCGGTGACGGAAACCACAATGCCCTTCTCTTCAACGCCCGTGCCTTCAAAGCGCAGTTTGATGCCCAGCTGTGCTGCCGCCATTTCCACGAACTGACGCACGGAGTACTGAACGCCGGTCGCGATAACGAAATCTTCCGGCTGTTCCTGCTGCAGCATCATCCACTGCATTTTTACGTAGTCTTTGGCGTGGCCCCAGTCACGCAGGGAATCCATATTGCCGAGGTACAGGCACGACTCCAGCCCCTGGGCGATGTTGGCGATTGCGCGGGTGATTTTGCGGGTAACGAAGGTTTCGCCGCGGCGCGGGGATTCATGGTTGAAGAGAATTCCGTTACAGGCGTACATGCCGTAGGATTCACGGTAGTTAACGGTGATCCAGTAGGCGTACAGTTTGGCGACCGCATACGGAGATCGCGGGTAGAACGGCGTGGTCTCTTTCTGCGGAATTTCCTGCACCAGACCATACAGTTCAGAGGTGGAAGCCTGATAGAAACGAGTTTTCTTTTCCAGACCGAGGAAGCGGATCGCCTCCAGCAGGCGCAGCGTACCCATCGCGTCGACGTCAGCGGTATATTCTGGTGACTCAAAAGAGACCGCAACGTGGCTCATTGCGCCCAGGTTGTACACTTCATCCGGCTGTACTTCACGCAAAATGCGCGTCAGGTTAGAGGTATCACTCAGGTCGCCATAATGCAGATGGAATTTCGGGTTGCAGGTGTGCGGATCCTGATAAATGTGATCCACGCGCTCGGTGTTGAATGACGATGCGCGACGCTTAATACCATGCACCTCGTAACCTTTTTCCAGCAGAAACTCTGCCAGGTAAGAACCGTCTTGTCCGGTTACACCGGTGATGAGAGCGACTTTTGACATGTATTATTCCTCTGTATTTTTGAATTTATTCAGTTTCAACGCGTTCGCGTATCACCACTGCGGGATTCCCCCGGCAAACCACATTTGCCGGAAGCGATTTAAAAACACTGCTTCGTGCACCCACGACGGTGCCGTCGCCGATTGTGACGCCTGGGGCAACAAAGACATCGGTTGCCAGCCAGCATTTCTCGCCAATCACAATAGGCGTGGCGTTAATGGTGAAATGTTGACTTGCATGGTCGTGGCTACCGGTGCATAAATAACTTTTTTGCGATATCACCGAATGTGCGCCAATGGTTATTTCACCGAGGGTATATAAATTGACGTCATCGCCGACCCACGCGTAATCACCTAAGGTTAATTTCCACGGATAGGTAATTTTTACTGACGGACGAATAACTACGTTTTTTCCTATTTTTGCTCCGAATAAACGTAATAAAAAAGCCCGCCAGCGATACAATACTTGTGGCGACCAGGCAAATATTGTTGCCTGTACTGCCCACCATAATTGCACTTTAATAGCGTTGCCGCCCCGGAACCCTTTCGGCACCGAGAAACCGCTTAAATCTTGCATTGGTTTTCCTTATATTCAGACTTTGTTATATAAGGCTTTCGTCTTTGAGGTAGTACGTTGGCGTAAATGCCAGGATAATTCAGCCCAAAAGCCAGGCACATGTAATATTTGTCGTTGGACTTTTTTCGCGTCAGCACACAATTCCATATTATTGGTGGTAGATACCCCACCCATGGAAAATTCAGACACCAGGCCATTGAGTTTTTTAAATGCATAACCGGCTTTATACATTTTGGCTGCCAGCGCGTAGTCGGAAGAAACTTTATATTCCAGGTCATAACGCCATTTTTTCAAGCCGGATACAGGGAAAAATATCGCCTGATGACTGGCGGGCAGGCTGTGATAAATATACCAGCCCGGTTTGGCGCTACGTTTAATTTTATGCCCGTCGCCAAAATCCAGCAGCGCATCGCCGGTGATCATCACGTTATCTTTTTGCATTTTTAACTTACGGACAAAATTTGCGGCATTCTGATGAAAAATATCGCCCGAATTGAGAAACAACGCGAACTTGCCTTGTGCCATCGCAATGCCTTTGTTCATGGCGTCGTAGATACCGTTATCTGGCTCGCTGACAAAGCGTAGGTTAAAGATACCATTGAGATTTTCCAGATACTCACGGGTGCCGTCGTTGGAACCGCCATCGACAACAATCCATTCGAAGCTGATATCTTCCACCTGCGCCAGATGCGCCAGCGAGGCATGTGTTTTGACTATCCCTTCGAGGTTACGAAACGCGACAGTGATTATGCTAAGCAACATGTTCTTATTCTTACCTCGTAATATTTAACGCTTTTCGCAAAATAAACGGACAGACGATTAAAAATGCATATTCCGGGCTAAATATCGAACCGGTAAAAAACAGCGATACCGGAGTAAAAAGATATAATTGCACGCGAAAATTGCGGTTATCACCAAAAGCGTTGATCATCATTTTTATCACTTTCCCCATGTACCACAGTGATAAAAACACCGCGAACCAGGAAAAATAAATAATCAGCAGATACAAACCATTGTCTATGGTTTTTCCGACATCCGCACCGTTAAATATTCCGAATGATGCGACATATTCATAAAGTGAGCCAAATCTGACTACACCGTCAATATGGGTCAAAGAATAACCGACCATCACCAGCGGACCGACAATACGATAATACGATGACGATCCTTCCGTACCTAAATCGCCCAGACGGGTGGAAATATAAGGAAACGCGATTACCACACCAACCAGGAATACAGCCAGAGAAATCAATGCTAACGGTAACTTTTTCTTAATCGCCTCTTTATTCAGATATTGAAATGCCCACTCCAGCAAATAAAACAGGATAAAGGTCATAACCCCTGAAAACGATCCGGATAATATTATCCCTGCGAGAATCATAGCATCGGTTTTAGGCGTTTTGATACCAAACTGTTTGATGCTGAGCCAAATTGAGATTAATGCCAGAGCGAAAAATGCCGGTTCGAAATAAAGTGCTGTCGTGCGCTTGCCGCCGAATTTAATGAAATTCAGTACATAGCTGTTGCTGTAAATCAGATATTTCGAAATCGACTCCATAATACTGCTGCCGCCGGTGAGGATAATTTGCGCCATCTCCACCGCCGCCAGCGCCACCACCAACCCGACCACCAGATAAAAGAAACGTAATATCTTGCGATGGTTGTGTGGCGAAATCGTTTTAAAGCGAATACTCCACACCATGCCAATAATGATCACAATATAGACAAACAGCATGGTTGAAGTGACGTATTTACTGGCATCCAACGACTGACCAAACAGATAGTTGAACGCCGTGAGTCCCGCACCAATCCCTAAGGCAATCATCAATTTTTTAACGCTGATGCGTTCTAAAAACAGCAGTAACAAGACAGGTAAAAAAGTGACGATAGTGATGGGGAAACTTTCACCAAGCTGGGCGATTTTGACGTTAACCAGCAGGTAGATCAGCGGCAGCAGCAGGTAGCTACAGATTCTGATAGAAGTTGACATACTCCTCCAGCATCTGTTGTCCACTGTAGGCGGCGCGGCTGCGTTGGCTGAACTCAGCCAGCGTGGTACCAAATATCGCCTGCGCGATTTCCGGTTTGCTTAACTGCACCAGTTGCAGCACCTCTTCTTCACTGACGGTTTTACCACCGGATTTTTGCAGCACTTCCCGCGCCGCATCGCTATGGGTGGCGATCACCGGCACGCCAATCGATAGCGCCTCACACAAAATCAGCGGGTAGTTATCGACGCGAGAACTGAACACCAGCGCATCCATCTGATTGAGCGCGCTCATCAACTTGCGCTTGTCAGTTTCAAAGCCGTGATTAACCACGTTGCCAGCGGTGAACGGCGAGAACTTACCAAAGGTATGCAGTTCGATTTTGTCGCCCAGCGCCATCATCTCACGCACCAGTTGCTGGTTAGTCTTGCCGTCGTAACGCAGGTCATGCGCCACCACCGCGATTTTCGGCTTGCCCTGGGTTTCGCGCACCGGAGGCAAGTCCGCCAGAATCGCTTCGGTTGCCATATCAATACCATTATTGATAATCCGGCAACGCCCTGGCCCGTACAGACTATTGAAAGCGTCAGCCACATGCTGGCTGGGGGAAATAAACTGACAGCCCAGTGCCAGCATCTCGCGGAATAACTGGCGTTTGCCCGCCACCAGCTGGTGTGCCCGATCAATCTTCACCGGCGGATAGTTATTTAAGGTCGGGCATTTCTGGCAGCCCGTTTTCCAGCCTTCGCAACCGTCGGTAAAGGCGCAGCGTCCGGTAACGCTCCAGTGGTCGTGTAACGTCCAGACCAGAGTGACGTCCGGTTTATGGTTTTTCACCTTTTCGCAAAAGCGCACCACGCTCTTAAGATTCAACCAGTAGCTGTGCAGCACATGAAAATGCAGGACCACCGGACCCGGGGTGCGAGTAATGGTGCGATATAACTCATTGAAATTGCCAAACAGATCGCGATTAAACAGACGAAACAGGGCAATATTCGCCATCGCGGTCATCCGCGGCGTATGTTTGATGACCTGCGGATAGTTTTGATGGCTGATGCTCTCTTTGCCGCCTTTGCCGTAGCCGTAGACAAAATGTGACGCCAGCCCCTGTTGCAGCGCACGCTGGTGGAGATCTAACGCCACACCTGCCGCCCCGCCTTCCGCCAATCGCACATTAAATTGCAGAATATTCATTTAATTACCTTCACTCGCGCTTTTTCTCCCACCACCAGCGCGTTGTCCGGGACAGAGTCGAGCACCACGCTGCCCGCGCCCACGGTGACGTTGTTACCAAGCGTGATATCACCAAGAATAATGACGTTGGCACCGAGTTCGACGCCGTTGCCAATGTGTGGACATGCCATGTTATCGGCACCACGATTGCCGATAGTGACGCCGTGGCGAATGGTGAAATCATCCCCCGCCACCACGTTTTTATTGATCACTACGGCGTAACCGTGATGGATAGTAAAGCGGCGGCCAATGGTCGCGGCGGCCTGGATTTCATAACCGAAAAAGCATTCGGTGATAATGCGATACAGCACCAGCAGCGGGGCCGCCCACAGATTGTTGAGGACGTTCTTTTTGCGCCACACCGAACAAAAATGAGCAACACGATAGGCAAGAACCATGCAGCACGGGCGTAAACTCCAGCTGTTGGCGCGCAGATCTTCCAGCATCTTTAGCGCCCCCGAATACCATCAGCCAGACGTTTGCCGTTACGCACCGACAGCAGCGTCAGCAAAGTGCGCCAGGTCATACGTTTATTGCGGATCTGGTAGAGGGTAAACAGCTGATATTTTTTACTGGCACGGTCAAATTTGTCTTTGTGCTTGCGGTAAAAGTGGAAGTATCCGGAGAATTTTTTCGGTGACGAGGTGATCTGCATTTCACCGTGATTGATATGCAGGATCTGCGTCGCCTCTTCCACTTTCCACGGTTCGCCATACTCCACCACCATCCGCAGGAAGATGTCGTAATCCTGTGCCGCTTTTAGTTCGGTATCGAACAAACAATCTTTGAAACGCCATGCCCAGGTAAAGACCTGATTGCCAATGATATTGCGTTTGTAGAACAGGCGGCGTGAGTACGGCGATTTGGGATACAGTGGCAAACTTGCTGGTTGGGAATAGACTTCGCCCTGGCAAACGTAGTCGTTAGCGTACAAAAAGGCGTGTGTGACCAGCTGCTGTTTATGGGCGAGGAAGACGCTCAGACGGTTGGGCGTCCATTCATCATCGTCATCGATCCCGGTAATGTATTCCCCTTGCGCCAGCATAATCGCCTGGTTACGTACCGCGCACGCCCCGCTGTTAATGTCGTTGTGAATGTAGGTGATACGCGGATCGTTGAGGGCGCTGACGTACTGTTGCAGTTGTTCCCAGGAGGTGGAGCAATCATCCACGATGATCATCTCCCAGTTACTGTAGTCCTGGCGCAGGACCGATTTTATCGCCCGAATCGCCAGTTGTTGGCGGTTCCAGGTCGGCATATAGATTGAGATCAGCGGATTGTCTTTCATAGGTTTTTCTCCCGGAGTGTCGAGATGTTCTGCCGGTTTATAAGCTTGTTTACGAGTTCTGTTGCCGGATGCGGCGTGAGCGCCTTATCCGGCCTACGGAGCTGGTTTGCTTGCCGGATGCGGCGTCAACGTAGGTCGGATAAGATGCGTCAGCATCGCATCCGACAACGGATCTCGTTATTTCGCATCCGACTTATATTCGTATTCGTAATAGCCATAATCCTGATACGCGCTGGCGCGGCGGAAGATGGAGTTCAGAATCACCCCTTTCACCGGAATACCGTTTTGCTCAAAGCGGCTCAGACTGGTTTCCACTTCTTTCAATGTGTTGACCGCATAACGCGCCACCATTAATGTGGTTCCGACATGACGACCAACAATTGCCGCATCGGTCACTGCCAGAATCGGCGGCGTATCAATCAACACCAGGTCATAGTTTTTACTCGCCCAGTTCACCAGTTCGGCAAAGCGTTCGCTCATCAACAGTTCAGAAGGATTTGGCGGCACCTGACCGCGCGGGATCAGGTCAAATTTGGCAATAGAGGTCGGTTTAGCAGCGGTAGTAATATCGCCCTGACCAATCAGAATTTCCGACAGGCCATTAACGTTATTAGTGCCCAACAGCTCGTGGGTGTAGCCTTTGCGCATATCGCAGTCGATCAACAACACGCGTTTATTGGTCTGGCTGATCACCGCCGCCAGGTTGGCGCAGACAAAGGTTTTACCAATTGACGGGCTAACCCCGGTCATCATCAACACATTGTTCTGTGCCTGCATCATCGCGAAGTGCAGACTGGTACGCAGACTGCGGATGGCTTCAATCGCCAGATCGGTTGGATTCCCCACCGCCAGTAGCTGGCTCTGTTTATAGCGTTTAATCCCTTTGATGGTTTTGACGCTATCGCGCGCTTTCTGCCATTCCGACAACGGGATGCTGGCATAGACGCTGATGCCATGTTCTTCCAGCACCTGCGGGCTTTCGATGCCACGATTAAACAACGAGCGCAGCAGCACACCCACGATAGAGAGCATCAGGCCAAGGATAATCGCGCCGAGGATAATCAGCCCTTTCTTCGGTTTTAGCACGCCAGGCTGGGTGATTGCCGGATCAACAATGCGCACATCGCCGACGGTGCTGGCTTCGGTGATTTTCAGCTCCTGCTCTTTATTCAGCAGTTGCATATAGACCTGCTGACCAGACTCGACATCGCGGGTCAGACGGACAATCTCCTGCTGGGTTTTCGGCATCGCCGTTACGCGACCGTTAAGTTTGGCTTTTTCGTCTTCCAGCGCCTGACGTTTCTCCAGCAGCGTGCGGTACGCCGGGTGAACTTTGGTGTACAGCTTGGAGATTTCCGCCTCTTTAAAGGTCAGTTCGTTCAACTGGGCGTCGATGTTCACCATCGAATCGAGCACCGCTTTCGCTTCCAGCGGCAGATCAACAGAATCTTTATCCTGACGGAAGGCATTCAGTTTGTTTTCGGCAACATCAAGGCGGCTACGTACTTCCGGTAACTGTTGCGCGAGGAAAGCGAGGCTTTTCGACGCTTCCGCCGATTTGCGCTCAATATTTTGTTCCTGATAGTTACGGGCGATGCTGTTAAGAATGTCGCGGATCTGTTCGCGATCTTCACCGGTATAAGTCAGGCTCAGTACGCCTGCGTCTTTGCCGTTCTCCGTTACCGTCAGGCTGTTTTGCAGTTGGTTGATCATCCCCAACGTGGAGTATTTGGTGACGGTAAACTCACTGCCCGGGCGGGCGTGAATGGCTTCAACCATCAGCGTGACGCCTTCTTTTTTCAGCATCTGGCCCGCTTGCCCACGGGCGCTAAAGCCGCCATCACTGCTCAGGGTGTAGTTTTTATCGTCCAGCACATTAAGCGTAAACACCTGATCCGCCATCTCTTTCGGGCGGTTAAAGGTGGTCACTTTCACCGTCTCGTTCTGACGTCCCATCAAACGATCCCAGCCCGCACCGAAAATCGGGAACGTGTTTTTGCTCACCGCAATATCGAGGTCGAGATCGTCCACCGTTTTACCAAGCACCAGACGCGAACGAATCAACTGGATCTCGGCGTCCGATGCAGGCGGTTTGTTGGCTAATGCCGAACCAATGTCCTGCACTAACGAATTGCCGCTGTTTTGCTCGATTTGTACCAGTGCGTCGGCACTATAAATCGGCGTGGCGAAGAAAGTGTAAACCACGGCACAGAGGGCAAATACGGCGGTGATGCCAATCACCCACCAGCGCGCTTCAATGACGGTGCCGACTAGGCGACCAATATCGATTTCATCACTGCCCGTTACCGGAGCGGCATGTTGTTTTACTTTTTCTGTCATTCTTATACCTGCTCTGCGTTCAATGCCTGCGCCCACTGGCGGGCAGACCGTTCAAGTAATGTGTACACCGCTGCAAACGTTTCCCGGCTTTTGCGATACGGATCGGGGATTTCACATTCGTTATCCCAGTGACCAAACAGCATCACTTTGCCGCGCATCTCGGGTGCCATCTCGCATAAGCGTTCGATATGGCGCTTTTCCATGGTCAAAATCAGGTCATAGTTGCGACACAGGCGGCGGCTGATTTGCCGTGCACAGTGACCTTCCAGAGACAGTTGATGTTCTGCGGCGACGCTGATAGCGGTAGGGTCAGCGCCCTTACCGACCAGCGCGCCGAGTCCAGCGGACTCCACTTTCAGCTCCGGGTGATAACGTTGCAGTAAGCGCTCCGCCGTCGGGGAACGGCAAATATTGCCGACACAGACAACTAAGATGTTGTTAAACATGACGATTACCAGTTATGAATGTCGCTGGCTGTATCCGTCATGTAACGGACACCGCTAATAGTTGGCAGCAACTGATTGATCAGACGGTTCCAGCGGGAAACCGGGGCGGTGGTGACATACACCACGTCATAAGGTTGCAGGCGGAATTGTGTCGCCATCACCAGCGACGTGGCATCGGACATATCCAGCTGGTAGATATTGGCAATCTTGCCGTTACGCCCGCCCTCGCCTTTCAGCGGACGAATGACAAAGATGCCGCTGGCGTTGGAGGTGGTCATGTCGATGCCTTCAGCATTGCCCAGGGCTTCAGTCAGGGTCATGCCGCTAAAGTCCATTTTCAGGGTGCTCTGTTTCTTCACTTCACCCATCACAAATACTTTCAGATCATCATTACGTGGCACGTAGAGAATATCGCCGGGGTAAAGCAGGCGATTCTGGTTGAGGTCGCCGTTTTGCATCAGCGCCTGCAAAGAAATGCGCTCTTCACGACCATTGTGTGTTAGCACCACGTTGCGCCAGTCAGCGGTGTCGGTCAGGCCACCTGCGGCGTTGATGGCGTCGAGAATAGTCAGTGGCACGTTGGTGATCGCCTGTTGACCGGATTTATTCACCTGACCGGAGATATAGGCCTTTTGTGAGCGGAAGACGGCGATATTAACGTCCACCTGCGGGTCAGCGATGTACGTCGCTAAGCGCCCGGTAATATCACTGCGGATTTCAGCGAGCGTTTTCCCGACTACGTGGACCTTGCCGATATACGGGTAAAACATAGTGCCGTCAGGCTGTACCCAGTTGCCGGTGTCGCTGGAGCTGCGGTACTGACCGGCTGGCGTGGTGAGTTCCGGGTGATCCCAGACGGTGACATTAAGAACGTCCCCCGGCCCGACGCGATACTGGTAATTCGCGATCTCACTTTCCAGCGTCATATTGGGGCGCGCTACATTCGGGCGTGGGCGTAATTGGTCAATCAGGCGCGGGGTCAGCGGATAAACATTCACCATTTTGTCGAGATCGAAATCAGCGTCCTGCTGTTTGATGACGTCTTTGCCCATCGTCGACATATTGCTGCCCGGAAGTACTGTGCAACCGCTTATCAAGGTTACTGACACCAATAATGGCATCAATTTCATTTTGGATTTCATCATTGTTTATTTATCACTTTGGCAGAGTAATTATCCTGTGCACTATTAATAGCAATGTCGCCATGCACATTTACCTTGCAGTTAATTGAATAAAAATTTAACTGGCATCAGTCCTAAAAAAATTGATTTCATCCGCAGGCTATTGACAGAATAATTCAGACTGGTCTTTCAGGCATCCAGACACGCTACCGCCCCTGGCTTTTTAGCTACCAATACACTGATTTAGTTTAATTTTTCACACCCTCTCAGCATGCAGTCGTTGATGAGAAAGGGTTATTGCGGAAATTAACTTCCGAATATAAGGTGACATTATGGTAATTGAATATTGGCTCTCCAATAATGCAGGAGGAAGTGTTACAGCTAACGGAATAGCAGGCAAGGTAACAATTCGGCAATTGGCTATTTTTAAGAATTATATTAAGTGTCATTCAATATGGTTTTTAGGAGTTTCTTTAGGTTGACAATATTTAATATTGCGCCTCCACATGCGATATTTCTTAAATAATGTTTTATTATTACCACTTTTAATTCAGGGATAATGTGAGGTTATTACCCTCAAATAATATGAGATAAATAGTGCTGCAACATTGCATTTTTGCCCCGATTTATCCATGATCGAATTGTGACATTTGTCATACAACGAATAGGTTTTGTACTTACTATGGAATGGATTGCCGATCCGTCTATCTGGGCCGGGTTAATCACGCTGATTGTGATCGAACTGGTCCTCGGCATTGATAACCTGGTCTTTATTGCCATCCTCGCCGAAAAACTACCGCCGAAGCAGCGCGACCGCGCACGGGTTACCGGGCTGCTGCTGGCGATGTTAATGCGCCTGTTACTGCTGGCGTCAATCTCCTGGCTGGTCACCCTGACTCAACCGCTGTTCAGCTTCCGCTCGTTTACCTTTAGCGCCCGCGACTTAATCATGCTGTTTGGTGGTTTCTTCCTGTTGTTCAAAGCCACGATGGAGCTGAACGAACGGCTGGAAGGGAAAGACAGCAATAATCCCACACAACGCAAAGGTGCGAAGTTCTGGGGCGTGGTGACGCAAATTGTGGTACTGGACGCCATTTTCTCACTCGACTCAGTGATTACCGCCGTCGGGATGGTCGACCATTTACTGGTCATGATGGCCGCCGTGGTTATCGCTATCAGCCTGATGTTGATGGCCAGCAAGCCGTTAACGCAATTTGTTAACAGTCACCCGACGATCGTTATTCTCTGCTTAAGCTTCCTGTTGATGATTGGCTTTAGCCTGGTGGCAGAAGGTTTCGGCTTCGTCATTCCGAAAGGCTACCTGTACGCTGCCATTGGTTTCTCGGTGATGATCGAGGCGCTCAATCAGTTGGCTATCTTTAACCGGCGACGTTTTCTTTCCGCTAACCAGACGCTGCGCCAGCGGACTACCGAAGCGGTAATGCGCCTGCTTAGCGGGCAAAAAGAAGATGCGGAACTGGACGCCGAAACCGCGTCCATGCTGGTGGATCATGGTAACCAGCAGATCTTTAATCCGCAGGAACGGCGGATGATTGAGCGGGTACTAAATCTTAACCAGCGTACCGTCAGCAGCATTATGACGTCGCGCCACGATATTGAGCATATCGATCTCAACGCGCCGGAAGACGAGATCCGCCAGTTGCTGGAGCGAAATCAGCATACGCGGCTGGTGGTTACCGACGGTGATGACGCAGAAGATTTGCTCGGTGTTGTTCACGTTATCGACCTGCTACAACAGTCTCTGCGCGGCGAACCGCTCAACCTGCGGGTGTTGATTCGCCAGCCGCTGGTGTTCCCGGAAACCTTGCCGTTGTTACCTGCCCTGGAGCAGTTCCGTAATGCCCGCACGCACTTTGCTTTTGTGGTGGATGAGTTTGGCTCGGTGGAAGGGATTGTGACATTAAGTGACGTCACTGAAACCATTGCCGGTAACTTACCGAACGAAGTGGAAGAGATCGACGCCCGCCATGATATTCAGAAGAATGCGGACGGTTCCTGGACGGCGAATGGTCATATGCCGCTGGAGGATCTGGTGCAATATGTGCCGCTGCCGCTGGATGAAAAACGTGAATATCACACCATTGCCGGGCTGTTGATGGAGTATTTGCAGCGTATTCCAAAACCTGGCGAAGAAGTTCAGGTGGGGGATTATTTGCTTAAAACGTTGCTGGTAGAAAGCCATCGCGTGCAGAAGGTGCAAATTATTCCGCTGCGTAAGGATGGCGAGATGGAGTACGAGGTGTGATGGCATGTAGGCCTGATAAGACGCGTAAAGCGTCGCATCAGGCGTTTCGTTCAACCGGGAGAGTATGTGACATTGAAGGCTGTTCCGTTCACTTTATGTTCCTCGCTACTATGGAACGCTCAAGTCGGTGAACGTGCCAGGGTGGCTCAATCGCCACCACCCTGGCAACCCGGGCTCCCGGCGGTAAATCGCCGCTAGCGCGGTTCCCTCATCTTATTCCTTTCGGCTATCGGGTACGGGCGCGAGGTAACATCCCTGTAAAACGCGCCCTCAGCCCACATCCATGTGGGCTGCCCCGGCCTACAGGAAACGATTCGGCGATTTACAGCCGGACCAACCCCCTCGCGGAAATATCTTGCTTTTACTGATGATTCATCTTTGCTGAAAGTAATCTACGTGATTGCCTGATGCGACGCTTTACGCGTCTTATCAGGCCTACAGGACTGGTCACCTGGTAACCTACATCTTCTCCAGCAACTTCTTCACATCTTTGCCATTGCGGGAATCTTTATTCCGCTCGGCCCAGTCATTCAGACGACGTTTCGCTTCGTCCTGTAGATGTTTGCGCAGTAACTGATCCACTTGCAGACTGTAATTGAGTTGCTGCCAGTTGCCATAAACCCGCAGCGGTACTGGCGTTTCTTTAAGGAAATCAATCAGTTTGCTTTCCCCGTTCCAGCCACCCACGACCCGAATATCAAACTGGGTGTCGCAGGTTTGATCTGCCAGATTCAACATGCCTTCCCCTGTCAGCGCCAGCACAGGCGATTGACCTTGCATGTCGTTTAACGTCACGACGCCATCCTTCAACGTCAAATCGGTGGTAAAGCGGTCAAGACGCGTTACGTTATCGAAGTTTTCAGCGGCCTTCACATCACCACCATTACGTTCTACCGCTTGCTGAATCATCTGCTGGAAGTTCATCCCTTCCATGCGCGTATCGGCCATTTCGACATGTGCCGTCCCCTGCCAGTTGTGGCGGAATGCGTCGGCATCTATGTCAGCACCGGAGAAATCACCAGCCAGTGACATTTTTCCGGTCAACGAAATCGGATAGTTAAACGCCTTCAGAATGGTACCAATCTCAACGTTCTCCAGCCGTGGCTGGAAGTTTATCCGCGGATTTATTGATGTCGCGTCCAGCGTGCCCGGCAGTGAAACCTGTCCACCGTTAAGCTTGCCCTGCAGTTGAGTAATTTCCAGCAAACCAGACTTGTTGGTCATTTGCGTGGCAACATCTGTAAAATTCATTCCGCGCCAGCGCACGTTACTGGCCTGCAACAAAATATCAGCCGTAAAGCCTTGCAGTCCTTGATAGGCCGGTTCATCAATACGCGAAGAAATGACCGGGCGCGGCAACGTTGATTGGCTCTGCCCCTGCTGCGCGGTACCGTTTTCACCGTTCGCTGTTTCATTAAGCGGGATGAGGTTGTCAAGATTCAGTTGCGGGAACTGCAGTCTCAGCTGCCATTCCGGTTTCTCTGTCAGCGTGACCTGTGCTTGCCCGCTCAGCGTACTGTCATTGGCGGTCAAACTAATTTGGTTAAATGAAAGGCGTTTATGTGACTCCTGCCACTGGGCCTGGAAACTCCCCTGCCCCTGAATACCTTGTTTTGGTAAATCTGCACCCTGCAACTGCCAGTTAATTTGTTCAATAGCCGCCGTTAAATCATGCGGATAATCAGAAGCATCTACCGTACCGTTAAGGGATATCGTGAGATCGCGCTGATCGCGATTAACCCGCCCGGAGAACTCAAATGAACCACGATGTTGGGGATCTTGTTCCATTTGCAGGCGAATATTGCGGATTGTCACCTGCTCGTCATCTTCATGCTGGAACACCAGCACGCTGTCCGCCACCTTAAGACTGGATATATCAAACGACCATCCGCGATCGTCTGACAGATCCGGCAAGGTATTGTCGCGCGGTGCAACCGGAGCGTCTTCACTGCGCACCGCTTCCGTCTGCGGCGTCAGTTGAATCACTGCCCCTTTTAGCATCACCTGCTTAACGCTCAGTTGATGACTCAGTAGTGGTAAAAGCGCCACGTCCAGACGCATGTTGTCGGCGCGAACCAGTGGCTGGCTTGCGCCCTGGGCGGTGAGAGACATTCGCCCGGAGAGGATACTAAGCTGCGGCCAGACGTGCCAACGCAGTGGCCCGTCGAGCTGCAATTGATAACCGCTACGTGCAGCAACTTGCTTGACCATATAGTCGCGGAAATCATTCGGATTCACCAGCAACACTAACGCAGATAACCCGGCCACCAGCACGACCAGGAGTATCATCAGCGTCGTCAGAAATCGTCTCATGGTATCCTCAATGGGCCTGAATTAGTCTTTATCGATTCGGCTGGCTACCGCGCCCTGCTGATTGCGATATTTCGCATCTTCACGGCGGTTGTAAGGTCGCGCCGCCGGGCCGGAAAGCGGCTCAAAGCTCAGCGCACCAATTAACATGCCCGGACGCAGCGCCAGCGGCAGCTTACCGGAGTTGTAGAACTCCAGCACAATGCAACCAGACCAGCCCGGATCGATACGGTGCGCGGTGACGTGCACCATCAGCCCCAGACGCGCCAGTGAGGAACGCCCGTCCAGCCAGCCCACCAGATCGGCTGGCAGCGTCACCGACTCCAGCGTCACCGCCAGCGCCAGCTCTCCTGGGTGAAGATAGAACGCCTCGCCCTCGTCGAGAACGATCTCATCGCTCATCACGCGGTCAAGCGCGGCGCTCACTTCATCTTTGGGACCGCTCAGATCGATAAACGCTGCCGTGTGACCACGGAAGGTACGAAATTTATTGCCCAGGCGTACATCCACCGTCGCGCCGTTAATACGCTCCACTGGCGGACGTGGGTTGATCGACAAACGGCCTTCATCAAGCCAGGCTTCAATATCTCGGTCACACAGACGCATGGCATTTTCTCCTTTCGCGCATCACTCCCTTAACGCCAATTACGTCAAGGGCATACCAGGTTATCACTGAACGGTACACAATTTATCAAGCTTATTCAAAGAACTGACTTATTTTCGCTTTCAATATATCGATCGCGATGCGGTTTTTCCCGCCGCGCGGCACGATAATGTCCGCATATTGTTTAGAAGGCTCAATGAATTGCAGGAACATCGGGCGCACGGTTTTTTGATATTGCGCCATCACTGAATCCATTGAACGCCCACGCTCGTTAACGTCACGCTTGATGCGGCGCATCAGGCAGATATCCAGCGGGGTATCAACGAAAATGGAGAAGTTAAGTTCGTCACGCAAACGCGCATCCGTCAGCAACAAAATGCCTTCGAGAATGATGACCTTCTTCGGCTCAACCGTCACCGTTTCTTTCATACGCGTATGTTCAACATAGCTGTAAACCGGCAGGTCAATTGCCGAGCCGCGTTTCAACGCTTGTAAATGCTCAAGCAGCAGACTGTGATCCATCGCGCTGGGATGGTCGTAGTTGGTCTTAACGCGTTCTTCCATCGACAGATGGCTTTGATCTTTGTAATAGCAGTCTTCGGGAATTACGCCGATGTGTTCATCACCGACTTGCTCACGCAATTCACGATAAAGGGTACTGGCAATAAGACTCTTGCCGGAAGCCGATGCGCCAGCGATACCGATAATGACGCACTGATGAGACTGATCAGTCATATATTTAGCGACCTGATTAACCTGGATGTTAGGAAGGGGGCGACGAAGCGCCAAACGCGGCAATTATAGGGATTTCATCCGTCTGATACCAGTCGAATAGCGTTGCCGCGCGCTCAGAGTTAATTGTTGACAAAGAATTCCCGGGGGCAAATTACGTTGATCAGTTTTATGTAAGGTAAAAAATGTTATACGCAGTTGCGCAAATTATCCGCCTTTACGTCACTTTATGAGCAATTCGCATATAAAATGTAAAACTTTTGTACTAGCATAAACACAGAAACGAATACTGGCGACCAGGTCTTGCGGATAAAGCGGTAATGAGCAAACAATCACAGCATGTATTAATTGCCCTGCCCCACCCGCTGCTTCACCTGGTCAGTTTAGGTTTAGTCTCGTTTATCTTTACCCTTTTCTCGCTTGAGCTTTCGCAGTTTGGCACCCAACTCGCCCCACTGTGGTTCCCGACGTCCATCATGATGGTGGCGTTTTATCGCCATGCCGGGCGCATGTGGCCGGGAATTGCGCTGAGCTGTTCGCTGGGAAATATCGCCGCATCCATCCTGCTTTTTTCCACCAGCTCGCTGAACATGACCTGGACGACCATCAATATTGTTGAAGCCGTGGTCGGGGCAGTGCTGCTACGTAAATTGCTGCCGTGGTATAACCCCTTGCAAAATCTGGCTGACTGGCTGCGTCTGGCACTCGGCAGCGCCATTGTTCCACCTCTGTTGGGGGGTGTTCTGGTTGTCCTGCTGACACCCGGAGACGATCCTCTCAGGGCATTTTTGATATGGGTACTGTCAGAATCCATCGGCGCTCTGGCACTGGTGCCGCTGGGATTGTTATTTAAACCGCACTATCTGCTGCGCCATCGCAACCCACGGTTGCTTTTTGAGTCGCTGCTCACGTTAGCCATCACACTGACGTTAAGCTGGCTTTCGATGCTGTATCTGCCGTGGCCTTTTACTTTCATTATTGTGCTGTTGATGTGGAGCGCCGTGCGCCTGCCACGAATGGAAGCCTTTTTGATCTTCCTTACCACGGTGATGATGGTGTCGCTGATGATGGCCGCGGATCCCTCCCTGCTTGCTACGCCGCGTACGTACCTGATGAGCCATATGCCGTGGCTACCGTTTTTGCTGATCCTGCTGCCCGCCAACATCATGACCATGGTGATGTATGCCTTTCGTGCGGAACGCAAACACATTTCCGAAAGCGAAACTCACTTTCGGAACGCGATGGAATATTCCGCTATCGGTATGGCGTTAGTGGGCACCGAGGGACAATGGCTGCAAACCAACAAAGCGCTCTGCCAGTTTCTCGGGTACAGTCAGGAAGAGCTGCGCGGACTCACCTTTCAGCAACTGACCTGGCCGGAGGATCTCAATAAAGATCTCCAACAGGTTGAAAAGCTGATAAGCGGTGAAATAAACACCTATTCAATGGAAAAACGCTACTACAACCGCAATGGCGATGTTGTCTGGGCGTTGCTTGCCGTCTCACTGGTGCGCCACACGGATGGCACGCCGCTCTATTTTATCGCTCAGATTGAAGACATTAACGAGCTAAAACGCACCGAACAGGTCAATCAGCAACTGATGGAGCGCATCACTCTGGCTAACGAAGCGGGCGGGATTGGCATCTGGGAGTGGGAGTTGAAGCCGAATATTTTTAGCTGGGATAAGCGGATGTTCGAGCTGTATGAAATTCCTCCACATATCAAACCGAACTGGCAGGTGTGGTACGAGTGCGTGCTGCCGGAAGATCGCCAGCATGCCGAAAAAGTGATTCGTGATTCGTTGCAATCACGCTCGCCCTTTAAACTGGAATTTCGCATTACCGTAAAAGACGGTATTCGCCATATCCGCGCCCTCGCCAACCGGGTACTGAATAAAGAAGGCGAAGTCGAACGTCTCCTCGGCATCAATATGGATATGACCGAAGTGAAACAGCTTAACGAGGCATTGTTTCAGGAAAAAGAGCGCCTGCACATTACGCTTGATTCCATCGGTGAAGCCGTGGTCTGTATTGATATGGCGATGAAAATTACCTTTATGAATCCAGTGGCGGAGAAGATGAGCGGCTGGACGCAGGAAGAAGCGTTAGGTGTTCCGCTCCTGACGGTGTTGCATATTACTTTTGGCGACAACGGACCATTAATGGAGAACATTTACAGTGCCGACACCTCACGTTCCGCGATCGAGCAAGATGTGGTGTTGCACTGTCGGAGCGGCGGCAGTTACGACGTGCATTACAGTATTACGCCGTTAAGTACTCTGGACGGCAGCAATATTGGTTCGGTTCTGGTGATTCAGGACGTTACCGAATCACGCAAAATGCTGCGCCAGCTGAGCTACAGCGCCTCCCATGATGCACTGACGCATCTCGCCAACCGCGCCAGTTTTGAGAAACAACTGCGTATCCTGCTGCAAACGGTAAACAGTACACATCAGCGACATGCCCTGGTGTTTATCGATCTTGATCGCTTTAAAGCGGTGAATGACAGCGCCGGGCATGCGGCGGGTGACGCTTTGCTGCGCGAACTGGCGTCGTTAATGCTGAGTATGCTGCGTTCCAGCGACGTGCTGGCGCGACTCGGTGGGGATGAATTTGGTCTGCTGCTACCAGACTGTAATGTTGAAAGCGCGCGTTTTATCGCTACACGCATTATCAGTGCCGTGAATGACTATCACTTTATATGGGAAGGCCGTGTGCATCGGGTAGGTGCCAGTGCCGGGATTACCTTGATTGATGACAACAATCATCAGGCGGCAGAAGTGATGTCGCAGGCTGATATCGCCTGTTATGCCTCCAAAAATGGTGGCCGGGGCCGGGTGACGGTTTACGAACCGCAGCAAGCTGCCGCACATAGCGAACGGGCGGCGATGTCGCTTGATGAACAGTGGCGGATGATTAAAGAGAATCAGTTGATGATGCTCGCCCACGGTGTCGCTTCGCCACGGATCCCGGAAGCGCGTAATTTGTGGCTGATTTCACTTAAGCTCTGGAGTTGCGAAGGCGAGATTATTGATGAACAAACATTTCGTCGTAGCTTCAGCGATCCGGCGCTTAGCCATGCTCTTGACCGCCGGGTATTCCACGAATTTTTCCAGCAGGCCGCAAAAGCGGTTGCCAGTAAAGGCATAAGCATCTCCCTCCCCCTTTCCGTTGCCGGTTTGAGTAGCGCCACGCTGGTGAATGATCTGCTTGAGCAGCTGGAAAATAGCCCTCTACCACCACGGTTATTACATCTGATTATTCCGGCTGAAGCGATTTTAGATCACGCAGAAAGCGTGCAAAAACTGCGGCTGGCGGGATGTCGGATAGTGCTCAGCCAGGTGGGCCGCGATCTGCAAATCTTCAACTCGCTGAAAGCGAATATGGCAGATTACCTGCTACTTGATGGTGAGTTATGCGCCAACGTGCAGGGTAATTTGATGGATGAGATGCTGATTACGATTATTCAGGGGCACGCTCAGCGACTCGGGATGAAAACCATCGCCGGGCCAGTCGTTTTACCCTTAGTGATGGATACGCTTTCTGGCATCGGCGTCGATCTGATTTATGGTGAGGTGATTGCCGATGCCCAACCGCTGGATTTGCTGGTGAATAGCAGTTATTTCGCGATTAACTGAGGGAGCGTTTGCCCATTGCCTGATGCGACGTATCAGGCCTACAATTCGTCCGTTCCGTCTGGTTGCCAGCCTTCCGTATACCAGATATGCAACAGCGCATAAGAACGCCAGGGCTTCCAGCGCTCGGCATAACGGCGGATTTGTGCCGGTGTCATCCCCGGAAATCGCTGTTTAATCAGATAATCATCCGGCAGAAAAACATCTTTCGCCTGCCAGCCACGCAAAGCGAAATAATTCGCCGTCCAGCGCCCGATACCCGGAAAAGTTTGCAGCGTTTTCATCGCCTGCTCCACATCGCCCGGAATTGTCATTGGTAAGCTGCCCTCCAGCGCCGCATTTGCCAGATGAATCAGTGCCTCTGCCCGTTTCAACGGCATGCCTAACGCTTTTAATGCCTGCGGGTCGGCTGCTGCCAGCCGCTGAGGCGTGGGGAAGCAGATATACTCCGGAAAATCATCCAGCCGTTCGCCATAAAGCTGTACAACTTTGGCAGTCAATTTTGCCGCCATCGCCACGCTCACCAGTTGGCCTAAAATCGCCCGCACACCCTGCTCAAAAGCATCAATACAGCCGGGTAAACGCAATCCGGGCCGCGCCGCGCCTAACTTGCCCAACGCACCGTTAACAATCTGCGGGTTACATTGCAGATCAAACAGGCGGCTCATTTTCGCCAGACACTCAGCGGCAACGGGTTCTAAACCTGCACTTAAATTTATGTGCAGAGTATGGCGGGCTATATCCGGAATAGCAGTCACCACGCCGCGATATTCGCCCACCGCCAGACTACGGGCATAATAATCCTCAGCGACCGTTTCCACACCACTCACCGCACGGGCGGCGAGAAATCCCAACATCCACGACCAGTCATACGGCGGCTGCCAGTTCAGGGTATACATCGCATCTCCTTATTCATCCGCTTTCAGCATAAACGTTATTCAGACGCTACGCTTTGCTTTCATATTCCGGTTGTCGCGACGGCAACATTTCGCTAAAGTCACGCCCCTTCTTCACCGGCATGGGGATTAATTCGTGTTTATTGGTTTTGATTACGGTACAGCAAACTGTTCAGTGGCGGTCATGCGTGACGGTAAACCGCAATTACTGAAAATGGAAAACGACAGCACGCTGCTGCCTTCAATGCTTTGCGCGCCAACGCGTGAAGCAGTAAGTGAATGGCTGTACCGCCATCATGATGTTCCGGCAGACGACGATGAAACGCAGGCGCTGTTACGTCGGGCGATTCGTTATAACCGCGAAGAAGATATCGATGTTACGGCGAAAAGCGTGCAGTTCGGTCTTTCCTCACTGGCACAGTACATTGATGATCCAGAAGAAGTGTGGTTTGTGAAATCACCAAAATCGTTCCTCGGTGCCAGCGGCTTAAAACCGCAGCAGGTAGCGCTGTTTGAGGATCTGGTCTGCGCAATGATGTTGCACATTCGCCAGCAGGCGCAGGCGCAGCTGCCAGAAGCGATTACTCAGGCGGTGATTGGTCGCCCGATCAACTTCCAGGGGCTGGGCGGCGATGAAGCAAACGCCCAGGCGCAAGGGATTCTGGAACGCGCGGCGAAGCGTGCCGGATTCAGGGACGTGGTATTCCAGTACGAGCCGGTCGCGGCTGGGCTGGATTACGAAGCCACCTTGCAGGAAGAAAAACGGGTGCTGGTGGTGGATATCGGCGGTGGTACGACTGACTGTTCATTGCTGCTGATGGGGCCGCAGTGGCGTTCGCGTCTCGATCGTGAAGCCAGCCTGCTGGGTCACAGTGGTTGCCGTATTGGCGGTAACGATCTGGACATCGCACTGGCGTTTAAAAATCTGATGCCGTTACTGGGCATGGGTGGCGAAACCGAAAAAGGCATCGCCCTGCCGATTCTGCCGTGGTGGAATGCGGTTGCCATCAACGACGTACCTGCGCAGAGTGATTTCTACAGTAGTGCCAACGGTCGTCTGCTTAACGATCTGGTACGCGATGCCCGCGAACCGGAAAAAGTGGCCCTGCTACAGAAAGTCTGGCGTCAGCGTTTAAGCTATCGCCTGGTGCGTAGCGCAGAAGAGTGCAAAATTGCTCTTTCAAGCGTAGCGGAAACCCGCGCCTCACTGCCGTTTATCAGCGATGAACTGGCTACGCTGATTAGCCAGCAAGGGCTGGAAAGCGCCCTCAGCCAGCCACTGGCGCGGATTCTGGAACAGGTGCAACTGGCCCTGGATAACGCCCAGGAAAAACCGGACGTTATCTACCTGACCGGCGGTAGCGCCCGTTCGCCGCTGATTAAAAAAGCGCTGGCAGAACAGTTGCCGGGAATTCCGATTGCAGGCGGCGATGACTTTGGCTCCGTCACCGCCGGGCTGGCACGCTGGGCGGAAGTGGTGTTTCGTTAAAAGAAAATGGCTCAGCAGCGGCTTAAATCTGCCTGCGCCTGAGCCAGTTTTTCTGCCGCCTGACGTAAAGGTTCCATCAACGGCATGGTCCGTGCTGGAGCATGAAGGCGGAATCGCTGCAACTCTGTCGCGCCGACAGTCAACGTCGATTCCAGCCGATGTCGTTTGGCGGTCATTTTCGCCATTACCGCTTGTCTGTCTGCTGGCGTTATCGCTTCATTCGGCCTGAACACAAAACGGCGTTCACAGCTCGCTTTCCAGTCGATAACCGCCTGGGTCAGATGGTCGCCAAACCCTTTCACTTGCTTAACGCCACGACGGGTAACATCTGCGGCTGTTTCAATACCAAAAGACCGTAACGCCGCTTTACGCGCAGGGCCAACGCCGGGAATAGAGGCAACATCAATAAAAAATCCCTCCAGAAACTTCTGCTTCTGCCGTTCCCTTGCAGTGTCATGAAGTGCTGCCAGAGCGCGTTTCTCTTCTTCCGGTAACCCGAGAATTTCGTCCTTCATTTTTTCGAGCATCGTCCGTTTGGCGATAAAACCTTCCAGGCCGCCTACCTGCTGGATCTGGCGGACTAAATGGTCATAGTCCATTTTCGCACGATTAAATGCCTCACGGCGTTGCTGAACTTCTGCTTTGTACGCTTTGCTTGTCAGACTGCCAATAATCCAGATAGCCGCCAGCACAGGAACCAAAATAATATAACGCGGTTCTGCCTGAAGGCCGCAAAGCAGCAGCGATAATGCTGACAGTGCGATCTCAAGCAGAATGATGTATTCGCGCCGTAACAGGCCTAAAGGAAGCGGCCTGCCAGTCGGTTGGAAATGATCGGGTAATGGCAGTTGCAATGCTGGCGGTGCTACTGACGCCATCACCATCGCCCAGACTTTTGCCAGCACAAAATCCCCGCCGGTGGTAATGACCTCTTCGCCGAGATCAATAAAATAGATAACGCCTTGATTATCCAGCGCACACCACGGGCAGTCGGTCAAATGAGCGGGATAAACATGCATTGCCGAAACGGGACATTTCTTTAACTGTTGGCGCAGAGAATCAAGTGCCGCTACCCACGCTTTAGCCGTCGGACGCCCGGTTGCCACGCCACTTTCCGTGAATGCCTGCTGAAACATGGCTTCAACATCACTCGGTAACATCGATAGCGGAATCGATCGTGGCGGCGGTTTTAAACCACGTCGCTGATTATCTGACGCGTAGGCATAACGAAAATGGGTAATATCCGTCTCCAGCGCATTACCCGCATCAGAGATAAGCGGCACACCAGAATAAGGATGCCGGCCACCAAACAAGACGTGAAAAATCAGCAACGCAAGGCCAAAATTATCGTGATTTTCTGTGCGTTCAAAGCCGACAAATGACGACAAGGTTTGTAGCTCTGGCGGCGTAAAATGCGACACGCCGACTTCGCATAAATGCAGTGTGCCATTGGCGTTAATCTGAAAGGAGTCGCTATCAATCAGTACCACTTTGCTGTCGCGACCTACCATAAAACTGTTCTGGTTTACGTCACCCACGACGTGCCCGTGCTCGTGAACCGTAGCAAAAGATGAAGCAATATTGCGCGCAACATAGAGTAGAAAATCCCACGCACAATGAGGGTAACGTTGACGACGATGTGCCGGGCTATAGATCATATGAATCGGTTCTTTACCAGAAACTTTTGGCATCATAAAACCGATAACTTTTCCGCCTCGTCCACCGTGAAGCGTTGCCTGCGGCCAGGCGACATAATTCAACAATTGCGCGTCAGCTGTCGCAGCCATAAAGGCAAGTTTGTCCTGTTTTAAGGCGGGTGGCGGCGTGTGATAAATCTTGGCGACGCTATCGACAAACTCATTGATATCATAAACCGCGCCTTCACCGCCTTTGCCCAGTTCACGGCCTGGCGTAACGCACTCACCAGTAGCAGTATATAAAGTGGGTTTCATGGTAACCACAGCGCCAGTGCCAACGTTTTATCATCATCCGTACGCTCGTTTACCGCCGGGCTGGACAAAAACTGCTTTAACAATTCAGGTAATAAATCGAGTTGTTCCTGCGTTGCTGACGCCAGTCCATTGAAAAACGGGGTAAAGAAAGGTACATGAGGAGAATTATCCAGCATATTTAACGCCAGTCGCTGGATACCATCCGTAAATGCTGCAACTTTATGCACACGCTCAGTGCTGGTGAAAGTTTCCAGTCTGGAAACGGCATCTTCATCGGTAATGAAGTGCGTCATATTGGCATATTCACCCACCATCGGCGTAAGCGGCAATTGCAGACCGTGACCAAAATCCACCACCACGCCGCCATCGCCAATCTGCATAATCAAGGTGCCATTAGCCGATGAAATCAATCCCAGAAACGTGCAGGCAAAATCGCGAACTGCTAATTCTTTGGCTTCCGCCTCGGCAAAAAGTCGCTGACGAATAGTCAGCACAATATCCGTGGCGAGGATATCATTAAGCCCCAATTCCCCACCCTGCACTTTTTGCGACATATAAGCCATCGCTTCATTGACGGCGAGCATCGCGCCTTCGCCACCCTGCGAGACGCTGCCTGCACCATCAGCAAGAAACATCACCAGTAATGGTTGCTGATCGTTTAACCAGGCAACCTGCATCTGGCAGGCATCCTGACAAGGTAAATCAGCGCTAATGTGCGACGTTCCAACAGCGGATGCATAAACCAGACGCCAGCTCACACTGACGTCCAGCCTTTTGGCGCTTCCAGCACAACTTCCGTTCCCGGCGTGGAGCGGGAAACCGAACGCAGCGAACTGGATAACCAGCTAAACAGTTCACGGAATTGTAATCCTTGCAGAGGCAAAGGCTGACGAACGCTGATTTGTGCCAGCGTCTTCATATCCGCCCCCTGAACAGCGATGGAAAAGAAGGCAAACTTCTTATCTTCTTCCCCCTGAAACACTTTGTTGGCGGCAGCCTGCCACTCATCGGTTGGAGCGCCATCGGTGATCAGGAAAATCCACGGGCGATAATACGAAATACCATTTGCGCGGTACTCACGTTTCCTCTCTTCAACCATATCCAGGGCTTTGGTAATGGCGGCCCCCATTGGCGTATCCCCCTGGGCAAACAGGATGGGCGGGAAAAAGTTAGCGGCGCTGGTAAAGGGTTGTTCCACATGCACCGGGCCGAACGTCACAATACCGAGTTCCACTCTTTTTAAGGCCAGCGAATCGGCAAGCAGCTCATCGCGAAAGGTAACCAATCCGGCGTTAAGTTCATTAATGGGTCTGCCGCTCATCGAGCTAGAAACATCCAGCAGCAAAATGCAGGGGCAACGTGGTTCCGGGTTACTGGCAAAATCGCTGGTGGCAAACGTGATTTGTTCGCTCATAAGAAATCCTTTCTTAGAGAATTATTGAGGTCCGGTATCATACCGACTGCAATAATGAAATAAGAGCAAACGAAGAAACTTTCAGAATTAGGCCCGGCGGCGCAGAAAATTTTGCTATTCGCCTCGCAAGAACGGAGAGCCGTCGATTGACACTAAGGGCGGAGTGACATAATTTCAGGAGTGAGGGTTAGGGAGAGGTTTCCCCCTCCCCCTGGTGTTCTTAGTAAGCCTGGAAGCTAATCACTAAGAGTATCACCAGTATGATGACGTGCTTCATCATAACCCTTTCCTTATTAAAAGCCCTCTTCTCCGGGAGAGGCTTTCCCGTTTCAGCGTCCCGCTGAAATCATCGGCTTACCTCCTTTCGCCCTGAATGCAGTCTATCGCTAACGCGTGAATAAAATAGTTTCCTCTGTGATTATTGCGTAACGACTCGCAAAGAATATTTGCTGGCAGGATCGCAGACTACAAAGCCTGCGGATTGACAATCTTATCGTGAAGGCATACTTTCAGGAGTGAGGGTAGAGCGGGGTTTCCCCCGCCCTGGTAGTCTTAGTAAGCGGGGAAGCTTATGACTAAGAGCACCACGATGATGAGTAGCTTCATCATGACCCTTTCCTTATTTAAGGCCCCTTCCTCGGGAGGGGCTTTCCCGTTTCAGCGTCCCGCTGAAATCGTCGGCTTACCTCCTTTCGCCATGCACTTAGTCTATCGCTGACTTGCAGATAAAATAGTTTCCAGTGTGATTATTGCGTAACGTCTCGCAAAGAATTTTTGCTGGCAGGATCGCAGACGGCAAATCCTGCGGATTGACAATCTTATCGTGAAGGCATACTTTCAGGAGTGAGGGTAGAGCGGGGTTTCCCCCGCCCTGGTAGTCTTAGTAAGCGGGGAAGCTTATGACTAAGAGCACCACGATGATGAGTAGCTTCATCATGACCCTTTCCTTATTTAAGGCCCCTTCCTCGGGAGGGGCTTTCCCGTTTCAGCATCCGGCTGAAATCTGCGGCTTACCTCCTTTCGCCCTGTATGCAGTCTATCGCTAACGCGTAGATAAAATAGTTTCCTGTGTTATTACTGGATGCGTGCTCGCAAATGTGCCCGCCATTCAGACGATTCCCGATAGTGTTTCATAATTCCTCCATTTTTCTCCCTTATTGGCTGGCTACACTAGTATCATTCCGCGAAACGTTTCAGGAAGAGAAACTCTTAACGATGAAAGGCAGTTATAAATCCCGTTGGGTAATCGTAATCGTGGTGGTTATCGCCGCCATCGCCGCATTCTGGTTCTGGCAAGGCCGCAATGACTCCCAGAGTGCAGCCCCAGGGGCGACGAAACAAGCGCAGCAATCGCCAGCGGGTGGTCGCCGTGGTATGCGTTCCGGCCCATTAGCCCCGGTTCAGGCGGCGACCGCCGTAGAACAGGCAGTTCCGCGTTACCTCACCGGGCTTGGCACCATTACCGCCGCTAATACCGTTACGGTGCGCAGCCGCGTGGACGGCCAACTGATAGCGTTACATTTCCAGGAAGGCCAGCAGGTCAAAGCAGGCGATTTACTGGCAGAAATTGACCCCAGCCAGTTCAAAGTTGCATTAGCACAAGCCCAGGGCCAACTGGCAAAAGATAAAGCCACGCTTGCCAACGCCCGCCGTGACCTGGCGCGTTATCAACAACTGGCAAAAACCAATCTCGTTTCCCGCCAGGAGCTGGATGCCCAACAGGCGCTGGTCAGTGAAACCGAAGGCACCATTAAGGCTGATGAAGCAAGCGTTGCCAGCGCGCAGCTGCAACTCGACTGGAGCCGGATTACCGCACCAGTCGATGGTCGCGTTGGTCTCAAGCAGGTTGATGTTGGTAACCAAATCTCCAGTGGTGATACCACCGGGATCGTGGTGATCACCCAGACGCATCCTATCGATTTAGTCTTTACCCTGCCGGAAAGCGATATCGCTACCGTAGTGCAGGCGCAGAAAGCCGGAAAACCGCTGGTGGTAGAAGCCTGGGATCGCACCAACTCGAAGAAATTAAGTGAAGGCACGCTGTTAAGTCTCGATAACCAAATCGATGCCACAACCGGTACGATTAAAGTGAAAGCACGCTTTAATAATCAGGATGATGCGCTGTTTCCCAATCAGTTTGTTAACGCGCGCATGTTAGTCGACACCGAACAAAACGCCGTAGTGATCCCATCAGCCGCCCTGCAAATGGGCAATGAAGGCCATTTTGTCTGGGTGCTGAATAGTGAAAACAAGGTCAGCAAACATCTGGTGACGCCGGGCATTCAGGACAGTCAGAAAGTGGTGATCCGTGCAGGTATTTCTGCGGGCGATCGCGTGGTGACAGACGGCATTGATCGCCTGACCGAAGGGGCGAAAGTGGAAGTGGTGGAAGCCCAGAGCGCCACCACTCCAGAAGAGAAAGCCACCAGCCGCGAATACGCGAAAAAAGGAGCACGCTCCTGATGCAGGTGTTACCCCCGAGCAGCACAGGCGGCCCGTCTCGCCTGTTTATTATGCGTCCTGTCGCCACCACGCTGCTGATGGTGGCGATCTTACTCGCCGGGATTATCGGTTATCGCGCCCTGCCCGTTTCGGCGCTGCCGGAAGTGGACTATCCGACCATTCAGGTAGTCACGCTTTACCCAGGTGCAAGCCCGGATGTCATGACCTCTGCCGTTACCGCGCCGCTCGAGCGCCAGTTCGGGCAGATGTCTGGCCTGAAACAGATGTCGTCGCAAAGTTCCGGCGGTGCGTCAGTTATCACCTTACAGTTCCAGCTAACATTACCGCTCGATGTCGCCGAGCAGGAAGTGCAGGCCGCGATTAACGCCGCCACTAACCTGCTACCGAGCGATCTGCCTAACCCGCCGGTTTACAGCAAAGTGAACCCGGCAGATCCGCCGATCATGACGCTCGCCGTCACCTCAACCGCCATGCCGATGACGCAAGTGGAAGATATGGTGGAAACCCGCGTCGCGCAGAAAATCTCGCAGATTTCCGGCGTCGGCCTGGTGACGCTTTCCGGCGGTCAGCGTCCGGCTGTTCGCGTCAAACTTAACGCTCAGGCGATTGCCGCCCTCGGCCTGACCAGCGAAACCGTGCGCACCGCCATTACCGGCGCTAACGTTAACTCGGCAAAAGGTAGCCTCGACGGCCCTTCCCGTGCGGTCATGCTTTCCGCGAACGACCAGATGCAATCCGCCGAAGAGTATCGCCAGCTAATCATCGCCTACCAGAACGGCGCGCCAATTCGTCTGGGCGATGTCGCAACTGTAGAGCAAGGTGCAGAAAACAGCTGGCTCGGCGCGTGGGCGAACAAAGAACAGGCCATTGTGATGAATGTTCAGCGCCAGCCCGGTGCTAACATTATCTCCACCGCCGACAGCATTCGGCAGATGCTGCCACAGCTCACTGAGAGTCTGCCGAAATCGGTGAAGGTGACAGTGCTTTCCGATCGCACCACCAATATCCGCGCATCCGTCGATGATACTCAGTTTGAATTGATGATGGCTATCGCGCTGGTAGTCATGATTATCTACCTGTTTTTGCGCAATATTCCGGCGACCATCATTCCCGGTGTTGCTGTACCGCTGTCGTTAATCGGCACTTTTGCGGTTATGGTGTTTCTCGATTTTTCAATCAATAACCTGACACTGATGGCGTTAACTATCGCCACCGGATTCGTGGTCGATGACGCCATCGTAGTGATCGAAAACATTTCCCGCTATATCGAAAAAGGCGAAAAACCGTTGGCGGCGGCGCTCAAGGGCGCAGGTGAAATCGGCTTTACCATTATCTCGCTGACCTTCTCGCTGATTGCGGTGTTGATCCCACTGCTGTTTATGGGCGATATCGTCGGGCGACTGTTACGCGAATTTGCTATTACCCTGGCGGTAGCGATTTTGATCTCAGCGGTGGTGTCGCTGACCCTGACACCGATGATGTGCGCGCGGATGCTCAGCCAGGAGTCGTTGCGTAAACAGAACCGCTTCTCCCGTGCCTCGGAAAAAATGTTCGACAGGATAATCGCCGCCTATGGTCGTGGACTGGCGAAAGTGCTGAATCATCCGTGGCTGACCTTAAGCGTGGCACTCAGCACGCTGCTGCTTAGCGTGCTGCTGTGGGTGTTCATTCCGAAAGGTTTCTTCCCGGTACAGGACAATGGCATTATTCAGGGCACTTTGCAGGCACCGCAATCCAGCTCCTTTGCCAATATGGCCCAGCGACAACGCCAGGTCGCGGACGTGATTTTGCAGGATCCGGCAGTGCAAAGCCTGACCTCATTTGTTGGCGTTGATGGCACTAACCCGTCGCTGAACAGTGCACGTTTACAAATCAACCTCAAACCGTTGGATGAACGTGATGATCGGGTGCAAAAAGTCATCGCCCGTCTGCAAACGGCGGTAGATAAAGTGCCGGGCGTCGATCTCTTCCTGCAACCAACGCAGGATCTGACTATTGATACTCAGGTCAGCCGCACCCAGTACCAGTTTACCTTGCAGGCCACGTCACTGGATGCGCTCAGTACCTGGGTGCCACAGTTGATGGAAAAACTCCAGCAACTGCCACAGCTTTCTGATGTCTCCAGCGACTGGCAGGACAAAGGGCTGGTGGCGTATGTCAATGTTGATCGCGACAGCGCCAGCCGTCTGGGGATCAGCATGGCGGATGTCGATAACGCCCTGTACAACGCGTTTGGTCAGCGGCTGATTTCCACTATTTATACTCAGGCCAACCAGTATCGCGTGGTGCTGGAGCACAACACCGAAAATACCCCAGGCCTCGCGGCGTTGGATACTATTCGCCTGACCAGCAGCGACGGCGGCGTGGTGCCGCTAAGCTCAATTGCCAAAATTGAGCAGCGTTTTGCGCCGCTCTCCATCAACCATCTGGATCAGTTCCCGGTAACGACCATCTCCTTTAACGTGCCGGATAACTATTCGCTGGGCGATGCGGTGCAGGCGATTATGGACACCGAAAAGACGCTGAATCTGCCGGTGGATATCACCACGCAGTTCCAGGGCAGCACCCTCGCCTTCCAGTCGGCGCTGGGCAGCACTGTCTGGCTGATTGTCGCGGCGGTGGTGGCGATGTATATCGTGCTCGGCATTCTGTACGAGAGCTTTATTCACCCGATCACCATTCTCTCGACGCTACCCACCGCAGGGGTTGGCGCACTGCTGGCGTTGCTGATTGCTGGTAGCGAACTGGATGTGATTGCGATTATCGGCATTATTTTGCTGATCGGTATCGTGAAGAAGAACGCCATCATGATGATCGACTTCGCGCTGGCTGCCGAGCGCGAGCAAGGCATGTCGCCGCGCGAGGCAATCTACCAGGCTTGTCTGTTGCGTTTTCGTCCGATCCTGATGACCACCCTGGCGGCTCTGCTTGGCGCGCTGCCGCTGATGTTGAGTACCGGGGTCGGCGCGGAACTGCGTCGTCCGTTAGGTATCGGCATGGTCGGCGGCCTGATTGTCAGCCAGGTGCTGACGCTGTTCACCACGCCGGTGATTTATCTGCTGTTCGACCGCCTGGCATTGTGGACCAAAAGCCGCTTTGCCCGTCATGAAGAGGAGGCGTAAGTGAAGTTTTTTGCCCTCTTCATTTACCGTCCGGTGGCGACGATTTTACTGTCGGTTGCCATTACCCTGTGCGGCATACTGGGCTTCCGTATGCTGCCGGTCGCCCCGCTGCCGCAGGTCGATTTTCCGGTGATTATGGTCAGCGCCTCGCTGCCCGGTGCGTCACCAGAAACAATGGCGTCTTCCGTTGCCACGCCGCTGGAGCGCTCACTTGGGCGCATTGCCGGAGTCAGTGAAATGACCTCCAGCAGTTCGCTCGGCAGCACGCGTATTATTTTGCAGTTTGATTTTGACCGGGATATCAACGGCGCAGCGCGTGATGTGCAGGCGGCGATCAACGCTGCACAAAGTTTGCTGCCCAGTGGGATGCCCAGCCGCCCGACCTATCGCAAAGCGAACCCGTCGGATGCACCAATTATGATCCTCACGCTGACGTCCGATACTTATTCGCAGGGTGAACTGTACGATTTCGCCTCGACGCAGCTGGCTCCGACGATTTCGCAAATCGACGGTGTTGGTGATGTCGATGTCGGAGGCAGCTCACTGCCCGCCGTACGCGTCGGGCTGAATCCGCAGGCGCTGTTTAATCAGGGCGTGTCGCTGGACGACGTACGCACCGCCGTCAGCAATGCCAACGTGCGTAAACCGCAGGGCGCGCTGGAAGATGGCACTCACCGCTGGCAGATCCAGACCAATGATGAGCTAAAAACCGCCGCTGAATATCAGCCGTTGATTATTCACTACAACAACGGCGGCGCGGTTCGTCTGGGCGATGTGGCGACGGTGACCGACTCAGTGCAGGATGTGCGCAACGCCGGGATGACCAACGCCAAACCGGCTATTTTACTGATGATCCGCAAACTGCCGGAAGCCAATATTATCCAGACGGTTGACAGCATCCGGGCAAAATTACCGGAGTTGCAGGAAACCATTCCGGCGGCGATTGATCTGCAAATTGCCCAGGATCGCTCCCCCACCATTCGCGCCTCGCTGGAAGAAGTCGAGCAAACGCTGATTATCTCGGTGGCGCTGGTGATTCTGGTGGTGTTTTTATTCCTGCGCTCGGGTCGCGCCACTATTATTCCCGCCGTTTCGGTGCCGGTTTCGCTGATTGGTACGTTTGCGGCGATGTACCTGTGCGGATTCAGTCTCAATAACCTTTCGTTAATGGCGCTCACCATCGCTACTGGTTTCGTGGTGGATGACGCCATCGTGGTGCTGGAAAACATTGCACGTCATCTGGAAGCGGGAATGAAACCGTTGCAAGCCGCACTGCAAGGTACTCGCGAAGTCGGTTTTACGGTGCTGTCGATGAGTCTGTCACTGGTGGCGGTGTTCCTGCCGCTGCTGTTGATGGGCGGATTGCCGGGCCGACTGTTACGCGAATTTGCCGTGACGCTTTCTGTCGCCATTGGTATATCGTTGCTGGTTTCTCTGACATTAACGCCAATGATGTGTGGCTGGATGCTGAAAGCCAGCAAGCCGCGCGAGCAAAAGCGACTGCGTGGTTTTGGTCGCATGTTGGTAGCCCTGCAACAAGGCTACGGCAAGTCACTGAAATGGGTGCTCAATCATACCCGTCTGGTGGGCGTGGTGCTGCTTGGCACCATTGCGCTGAATATCTGGCTGTATATCTCGATCCCGAAAACCTTCTTCCCGGAGCAGGACACTGGCGTGTTGATGGGCGGGATTCAGGCGGATCAGAGTATTTCGTTTCAGGCGATGCGCGGTAAGTTGCAGGATTTCATGAAAATTATCCGTGACGATCCGGCAGTGGATAATGTCACCGGCTTTACAGGCGGTTCGCGAGTGAACAGCGGGATGATGTTTATCACCCTCAAGCCACGCGACGAACGCAGCGAAACGGCGCAGCAAATTATCGACCGTCTGCGCGTAAAACTGGCGAAAGAACCGGGGGCGAATCTGTTCCTGATGGCGGTACAGGATATTCGCGTTGGTGGGCGTCAGTCGAACGCCAGCTACCAGTACACGTTGTTATCCGACGACCTGGCGGCACTGCGAGAATGGGAGCCGAAAATCCGCAAAAAACTGGCGACGTTGCCGGAACTGGCGGACGTGAACTCCGATCAGCAGGATAACGGCGCGGAGATGAATCTGGTTTACGACCGCGACACCATGGCACGGCTGGGAATCGACGTACAAGCCGCCAACAGTCTGTTAAATAACGCCTTCGGTCAGCGGCAAATCTCGACCATTTACCAGCCGATGAACCAGTATAAAGTGGTGATGGAAGTGGATCCGCGCTATACCCAGGACATCAGTGCGCTGGAAAAAATGTTCGTTATCAATAACGAAGGCAAAGCGATCCCGCTGTCGTATTTCGCTAAATGGCAACCGGCGAATGCCCCACTATCGGTGAATCATCAGGGATTATCGGCGGCCTCGACCATTTCGTTTAACCTGCCGACCGGAAAATCGCTCTCGGACGCCAGTGCGGCGATCGATCGCGCAATGACCCAGCTTGGTGTGCCTTCGACGGTGCGCGGCAGTTTTGCCGGCACGGCGCAGGTGTTCCAGGAGACGATGAACTCGCAGGTGATCCTGATTATCGCCGCCATCGCCACGGTGTATATCGTGCTGGGTATCCTTTACGAGAGTTACGTACATCCGCTGACGATTCTCTCCACCCTGCCCTCGGCGGGCGTTGGAGCGCTGTTGGCGCTGGAGCTGTTCAATGCCCCGTTCAGCCTAATCGCCCTGATAGGGATCATGCTATTAATCGGCATCGTGAAGAAAAACGCCATTATGATGGTCGATTTTGCGCTTGAAGCCCAACGGCACGGTAACCTGACGCCGCAGGAAGCTATTTTCCAGGCCTGTCTGCTGCGTTTTCGCCCGATTATGATGACTACCCTGGCGGCGCTGTTTGGTGCGCTGCCGCTGGTATTGTCGGGCGGCGACGGCTCGGAGCTGCGGCAACCCCTGGGGATCACCATTGTCGGCGGACTGGTAATGAGCCAGCTCCTTACGCTGTATACCACGCCGGTGGTGTATCTCTTTTTCGACCGTCTGCGGCTGCGTTTTTCGCGTAAACCTAAACAAACGGTAACCGAGTAAATGACAGATCTTCCCGACAGCACCCGTTGGCAATTGTGGATTGTGGCTTTCGGCTTCTTTATGCAGTCGCTGGACACCACCATCGTAAACACCGCCCTTCCCTCAATGGCGCAAAGCCTCGGGGAAAGTCCGTTGCATATGCACATGGTCATTGTCTCTTATGTGCTGACCGTGGCGGTGATGCTGCCCGCCAGCGGCTGGCTGGCGGACAAAGTCGGCGTGCGCAATATTTTCTTTACCGCCATCGTGCTGTTTACTCTCGGTTCACTGTTTTGCGCGCTTTCCGGCACGCTGAACGAACTGTTGCTGGCACGCGCGTTACAGGGCGTTGGCGGCGCGATGATGGTGCCGGTCGGCAGATTGACGGTGATGAAAATCGTACCGCGCGAGCAATATATGGCGGCGATGACCTTTGTCACGTTACCCGGTCAGGTCGGTCCGCTGCTCGGTCCGGCGCTCGGCGGTCTGCTGGTGGAGTACGCATCGTGGCACTGTATCTTTTTGATCAACATTCCGGTGGGGATTATCGGTGCGATCGCCACATTGCTGTTAATGCCAAACTACACCATGCAGACGCGGCGCTTTGATCTCTCCGGATTTTTATTGCTGGCGGTTGGCATGGCGGTATTAACCCTGGCGCTGGACGGCAGTAAAGGTACAGGTTTATCGCCGCTGACGATTGCAGGCCTGGTCGCAGTTGGCGTGGTGGCACTGGTGCTTTATCTGCTGCACGCCAGAAATAACAACCGTGCCCTGTTCAGTCTGAAACTGTTCCGTACTCGTACCTTTTCGCTGGGCCTGGCGGGGAGCTTTGCCGGACGTATTGGCAGTGGCATGTTGCCCTTTATGACACCGGTTTTCCTGCAAATTGGCCTCGGTTTCTCGCCGTTTCATGCCGGACTGATGATGATCCCGATGGTGCTTGGCAGCATGGGAATGAAGCGAATTGTGGTACAGGTGGTGAATCGCTTTGGTTATCGTCGGGTACTGGTAGCGACCACGCTGGGTCTGTCGCTGGTCACCCTGTTGTTTATGACTACCGCCCTGCTGGGCTGGTACTACGTTTTGCCGTTCGTCCTGTTTTTACAAGGGATGGTCAACTCGACGCGTTTCTCCTCCATGAACACCCTGACGCTGAAAGATCTCCCGGACAATCTGGCGAGCAGCGGCAACAGCCTGCTGTCGATGATTATGCAATTGTCGATGAGTATCGGCGTCACTATCGCCGGGCTGTTGCTGGGACTTTTTGGTTCACAGCATGTCAGCGTCGACAGCGGCACCACACAAACCGTCTTTATGTACACCTGGCTTAGCATGGCGTTGATCATCGCCCTTCCGGCGTTCATCTTTGCCAGAGTGCCGAACGATACGCATCAAAATGTAGCTATTTCGCGGCGAAAAAGGAGCGCGCAATGAAGTTCTGGCGACCCGGTATTACCGGCAAACTGTTTCTGGCGATTTTCGCCACCTGCATTGTCTTGCTGATCAGTATGCACTGGGCGGTGCGTATCAGTTTTGAGCGTGGCTTTATTGATTACATCAAGCATGGTAATGAACAGCGATTACAACTGTTAAGTGATGCGCTTGGCGAGCAGTATGCGCAGCATGGCAACTGGCGCTTCCTGCGCAACAATGATCGCTTTGTCTTTCAGATCCTGCGTTCATTTGAACACGATAATTCGGAAGATAAACCCGGCCCGGGTATGCCACCGCACGGCTGGCGTACCCAGTTCTGGGTGGTTGATCAAAACAACAAAGTGCTGGTTGGTCCGCGAGCGCCGATTCCACCTGACGGTACACGGCGACCCATTCTGGTCAACGGTGCGGAAGTTGGCGCGGTGATCGCCTCCCCCGTTGAGCGGTTAACGCGCAATACTGATATCAATTTCGATAAACAACAGCGGCAAACCAGCTGGTTGATTGTCGCCCTGGCAACGTTACTCGCGGCACTTGCCACTTTTCTGCTGGCGCGCGGTTTACTGGCACCGGTAAAACGACTTGTCGATGGCACGCACAAACTGGCGGCGGGCGATTTCACTACCCGCGTAACGCCCACCAGTGAAGATGAACTGGGCAAACTGGCGCAAGACTTCAACCAGCTTGCCAGCACACTGGAGAAAAACCAGCAAATGCGGCGCGATTTTATGGCCGATATTTCTCACGAACTGCGTACGCCATTAGCGGTGCTGCGCGGTGAACTGGAAGCCATTCAGGATGGCGTGCGTAAATTCACGCCGGAGACGGTGGCGTCTTTACAGGCGGAGGTCGGTACACTGACCAAACTGGTTGACGATCTCCATCAGTTGTCGATGTCTGATGAAGGCGCTCTCGCCTATCAAAAAGCACCGGTAGATTTGATCCCACTGCTGGAAGTGGCGGGCGGCGCATTTCGCGAACGATTCGCCAGTCGTGGCCTGAAACTGCAATTTTCCCTGCCAGACAGTATTACCGTATTTGGCGATCGCGACCGTTTAATGCAGTTATTCAATAACTTACTGGAAAACAGCCTGCGCTACACTGACAGCGGCGGCAGCCTGCAAATCTCTGCCGGGCAGCGCGACAAAACGGTGCGACTGACCTTTGCCGACAGTGCGCCAGGTGTCAGTGACGATCAGCTACAAAAATTGTTTGAACGTTTTTATCGCACCGAAGGTTCCCGCAACCGTGCCAGCGGCGGTTCCGGGCTGGGGCTGGCGATTTGCCTGAACATTGTTGAAGCACATAATGGTCGCATTATTGCTGCCCATTCGCCTTTTGGCGGGGTAAGCATTACAGTAGAGTTACCGCTGGAACGGGATTTACAGAGAGAAGTATGACCGAGTTACCAATCGACGAAAACACACCGCGTATTTTGATCGTGGAAGATGAACCGAAGCTGGGGCAGTTGCTCATTGATTATCTGCGTGCTGCGAGCTATGCGCCGACGCTTATCAGCCACGGCGATCAGGTACTGCCGTATGTGCGCCAGACACCACCGGATCTGATCCTGTTAGATCTGATGCTCCCTGGCACCGATGGCCTGACGCTGTGCCGGGAAATTCGTCGTTTTTCTGACATTCCGATCGTGATGGTGACGGCAAAAATCGAAGAGATCGATCGCCTGCTGGGGCTGGAGATTGGCGCAGATGATTATATCTGTAAGCCGTACAGCCCACGGGAAGTGGTAGCGCGCGTCAAAACCATTTTGCGCCGTTGCAAACCGCAGCGCGAGTTGCAGCAACAGGATGCTGAAAGCCCGTTGATTATCGACGAAGGTCGTTTTCAGGCTTCATGGCGCGGTAAAATGCTTGACCTGACGCCTGCGGAATTTCGTCTGCTGAAAACGCTCTCTCACGAACCAGGAAAAGTGTTCTCCCGCGAGCAATTGCTCAATCATCTTTATGACGACTACCGCGTAGTAACCGACCGCACCATCGACAGCCACATTAAAAACCTGCGCCGCAAGCTGGAATCTCTCGACGCCGAACAGTCATTTATCCGCGCCGTTTATGGCGTCGGTTACCGCTGGGAAGCCGACGCCTGCCGCATCGTTTAGTTTTAGCGACATTATTTTGTTAGCCGGAGATGGCGTTCAGACCAGATCCGGCAACATTATCCCACGCATGGTCAGCAAACTGACATTATCTCTCCGCCCTGGCAGGCATCAGAAAATCGCTCATACTTTAATCGGTAAACAGCACCTTTAGATGCTGTTTTCGATACACAATTTCAATCAAGGAGTCATTATGGCTGGTTGGTTTGAACTCAGTAAGAGCAGTGATAATCAGTTCCGGTTTGTGCTAAAAGCGGGCAATGGTGAGACTATCCTCACCAGCGAGCTTTATACCTCAAAAGCCTCTGCGGAAAAGGGCATCGCGTCGGTGCGTAGCAACAGCCCGCAAGAAGAACGCTATGAGAAAAAAACGGCAAGTAACGGCAAATTCTATTTCAATCTGAAAGCCGCTAATCATCAAATTATCGGCTCCAGCCAGATGTACGCCACCGCGCAATCTCGTGAAACCGGGATTGCCTCCGTTAAAGCCAATGGCACAAGCCAGACGGTGAAAGACAATACGTAATTACGATGCCGGGCGTGGGTTGTTGGCGTCCGGCGCTTTACCAGATCCCCCCACAGCGCTACAATGCCCGCCCTTAAAGTGGGGGCACTCCCCTAACCGCTTCATCAGGTGAAGCGGATCTGACCTGTCATCAGAACGAGAGAATTATGTTTAAACCGGAACTCCTTTCCCCGGCGGGAACGCTGAAAAATATGCGTTACGCTTTCGCTTATGGCGCAGATGCTGTTTATGCGGGCCAGCCGCGTTACTCCCTGCGTGTGCGCAACAACGAATTCAACCACGAAAATCTTCAGCTCGGCATCAATGAAGCCCACGCGCTGGGGAAAAAGTTTTATGTCGTGGTCAACATTGCACCGCACAACGCCAAGCTGAAAACCTTTATCCGTGACCTGAAACCGGTGGTGGAAATGGGGCCGGATGCGCTGATTATGTCCGATCCAGGGCTGATTATGCTGGTGCGTGAGCACTTCCCTGAAATGCCGATCCACCTCTCGGTGCAGGCTAACGCCGTAAACTGGGCGACGGTGAAATTCTGGCAGCAAATGGGCCTGACCCGCGTGATCCTCTCTCGCGAGCTGTCGCTGGAAGAGATTGAAGAGATCCGCAATCAGGTGCCGGATATGGAGATCGAGATCTTCGTTCACGGCGCACTGTGCATGGCCTACTCCGGTCGCTGCCTGCTCTCTGGCTATATCAACAAGCGCGATCCGAACCAGGGTACCTGCACCAACGCCTGCCGCTGGGAGTACAACGTCCAGGAAGGGAAAGAAGATGACGTTGGCAACATCGTACACAAGTACGAGCCGATTCCGGTGCAAAATGTTGAGCCGACGCTGGGTATCGGCGCGCCAACCGACAAAGTGTTTATGATCGAAGAAGCCCAGCGTCCGGGCGAGTATATGACCGCGTTTGAAGATGAGCACGGCACTTACATCATGAACTCGAAAGATCTGCGCGCCATCGCCCATGTAGAACGCCTGACCAAAATGGGCGTGCATTCGCTGAAAATCGAAGGCCGTACTAAATCTTTCTACTATTGCGCACGCACCGCACAGGTTTACCGTAAAGCTATCGATGACGCCGCTGCGGGCAAACCGTTCGATACCAGCCTGCTGGAAACTCTGGAAGGTCTGGCGCATCGTGGCTATACCGAAGGTTTCCTGCGTCGTCATACTCACGACGATTATCAGAACTACGAATACGGTTATTCAGTTTCTGACCGCCAGCAGTTTGTTGGTGAGTTTACCGGTGAGCGCAAGGGGGACCTCGCGGCGGTAGCGGTGAAAAATAAATTCTCCGTTGGCGACAGCCTTGAGCTGATGACGCCGCAAGGCAACATTAACTTTACCCTTGAGCACATGGAAAACGCCAAAGGTGAAGCGATGCCGGTCGCACCAGGCGATGGTTATACTGTGTGGCTCCCGGTCCCGCAGGATCTTGAGCTCAATTACGCTCTGCTGATGCGTAATTTCTCCGGGGAAACCACGCGTAACCCACACGGTAAGTGATTAATTTCGATTATTTTTCCCGGATGGAAAATTCTTAGAAACCGATCACATACAGCTGCATTTATTAAGGTTATCATCCGTTTCGCTGAAAAACATAACCCATAAAATGCTAGCTGTACCAGGAACCACCTCCTTAGCCTGTGTAATCTCCCTTACACGGGCTTATTTTTTTATGCATAAGCCCTATCTCTGGTAACCGTCTTCCATTGACCACATCGATAGAATCCTCCTTCATAGCACGATGCCTTTCACTTATCGGCATCGTGCTCCCACAGGTTCCGGCTACGCACAGCCAGAACGCGCATATTTGACGCTTACCAAAAAATATTCTCACTCTCCACATTTGAATGTCAGACGAGCGACACCATGTAATCCTACACCTTCTGTCTTCAGCTCAACTATTTGCATTTTTTTGCCCTGAGTAACACAGAAATGAGTTGCATCATTTTTTACTATATTTTCTGCACCAGATATTCTACCCCTGGCTAAAGAAGCTTCGGCTTCGGTGTAGTATTGGTTATCGAGTTTACGCTGAATATTACTTTTATATGCAAGACCAAATTTACCGATACTTGTCTCATCATTATGCACAGCACAACCAGACATAATAAAAATACTAATTAATGATATAGCAGCTATCTTTTTCATCTCACCTTCCCCCATTAAATACCAACGACACTCTCTAGTGTTTAAATATAATAATGGCATGATTATTATAATTGAATAGGATTATAATAAATGTTCTGTACAACATTTCCTACATAAGTAGGAATTACGGACATTGAGGCCCTTCAGGGTAACTCCATGGGGGCTTTAATATATTATATTGAAGATGCCACTGTTTAGTTGAATATTAGGTATATGCTCTTTTTTGAAATTTATCGGTGGCAGCCGTTAGTATTCGCTGTCCCCATTGCAAGCTCCTGGTGGTAACCACTGAATCCTCCATACTTGAACTGACTTTTTATCCTCCGACTTTCATCCTGTTCTGACTCCACCTTTTGTTTTCTGCTCTACACTATCTACAGACCAATCATAAAGGCACATACGATCATGGCAGAATTTCCCGCCAGCTTACTGATTCTTAATGGCAAAAGTACTGACAATCTACCCTTGCGCGAAGCAATTATGCTGTTGCGTGAGGAAGGAATGACGATCCATGTGCGGGTCACCTGGGAGAAAGGCGATGCCGCACGATATGTAGAGGAGGCCCGGAAGTTGGGCGTCGCAACGGTGATTGCCGGTGGTGGCGATGGCACCATTAATGAAGTTTCTACGGCGTTGATTCAGTGTGAGGGGGATGACATACCCGCGCTGGGAATTTTGCCATTAGGAACCGCCAATGATTTTGCCACCAGTGTAGGGATTCCTGAGGCACTGGATAAGGCGCTGAAACTGGCAATTGCCGGTGACGCCATTGCGATAGATATGGCGCAGGTCAACAAACAAACCTGTTTTATTAATATGGCGACAGGCGGATTTGGGACGCGTATTACCACAGAAACGCCGGAAAAATTAAAAGCCGCGCTGGGTAGCGTCTCTTACATCATTCATGGCTTAATGCGTATGGATACTCTGCAACCGGACCGTTGTGAAATCCGCGGTGAAAACTTTCACTGGCAAGGTGACGCCCTGGTCATTGGTATTGGTAACGGGCGTCAGGCCGGTGGCGGTCAGCAATTGTGTCCGAACGCGTTAATTAACGATGGCTTGCTGCAACTGCGCATTTTTACCGGCGATGAAATACTTCCGGCTCTCGTATCAACCTTAAAATCTGACGAAGATAACCCGAATATTATCGAAGGCGCTTCGTCGTGGTTTGATATTCAGGCACCACACGACATCACCTTTAATCTTGATGGCGAACCGTTGAGTGGGCAAAATTTTCATATTGAAATACTTCCGGCAGCGTTGCGTTGTCGATTACCACCAGATTGTCCACTGTTGCGTTAATCAAACTATTCTCTCTTGAACCAGGGAGAATCCGTAATGCCGGATGCGGTGTAAACACCTTATCCGGCATACAGAACAATACTACACCGTAATTAATTTTACCCGCGTCTTCTGCAATGCCAGTTTATCCACCTCTGACACAGCATCATCGGTAATAATAATGTCAATTTTTTCGATTGGTAGTACCTGATTAAAACCGCGACGGTTAAATTTCGATGAATCGAGAACGGCAATCACTTTATTAGCGGCTGTGACCATCGCACCGCTAATAGAATAACCTTCATTAAAGGTCGTAATACCATTAACCGCATCAATACCATCAGCACCGACAAACATTAAATCGGCATTAATATCCTGTAATGAACGCTCGGCAATGGAACCATGCATCGAGCGCGTTTTATGGCGGACCGTGCCACCACAGACGACCAGAGTAATGTCTTTATTTTCGGAAAGGGCAAACGCTGCCGGGAGACTGTTGGTAATCACCGTGATATTTTTGGCGGTCATTAATCCTTCGGCGATAAGCATTGTCGTACTTCCGCTGTCGAGAATAACGGTCATCCCTTCGTGGATCATTTTGACTGCCGCCTGCGCTATTCTGTTTTTTGGCGCGCTGGCGAGCTGAAATCGCTCTTTAAACCCGACTTCCTGGGTCTCGGTTTCACTATTACCAGACATTATTTTCGCCGCACCGCCATGAAAGCGCGTAACCACGCCTTTTTGTTCGAGAAAGCGCAAATCGGCACGGATTGTCGCTTCCGAGGCAGCAAATACTCCCGCCAGATCCTGAACAAGCACGGTTCCCTGTTCATTCACTAATTGGATGATCTTATTCCTTCGCTCGAATGAATTCATCGTCATTTACCCATATTCAATTGTGGCTAGTGTAAACGAAGGGGGACCATTGGTGAATGATCTGTTTTGCACAATACCGGGCCAGCATCACGCTGGCCCGCGGTTTCAGGGAATGAGCAACACTTTGCCCGGCATAGCATTACGAGCGATGTCACGCACCGCCTGGGCGAAGCTTTCAAAGCTTCCACGGTGAGCGATTAATGGCTCCAGGCTTAACTTACGTTCTGTCAGCAACCGGCTCGCCGTTTCCCACTCCTGCCCCGGCCAAGGGCTGGAGTAGTTCATCCAACTGCCGATAACCGTCAGCTCTTTACGCAATATTTTGCCAAACGTTGCCGATGTTAAATGCAGATCCTGATGCAACGTGCCCACCAGCGCCAGTTGGGCATGAGGACCGGCAATCTCTACCGCCAGTTCGACAGTTTGCGGTACGCCAGCCGTCTCGAGGATAAGCTGATTAAAGCGCAGTTCGCGTAAAACGCTCTGCATTTGCGGCGCGCTCATTTCGCTACTGTTAAATGTTTGCATCGCACCGAAAGATTTTGCCAGTGCCAGTTTTTCTGAACTAATGTCGATCGCCGTCACACTCTTTGCTCCCAGCGCGACAGCGCACTGAATGGCCAGCAGGCCAATGGTTCCGGCACCAATAATAATAACGTTTTTATTCTCACAACCTTGCGCTAAATGAAAAGCATGCAGACCAACGGTAATCGGCTCAATAAAAGCCCCATCCTCAATAGGCATATCCGTGGGTAGAGCAAAGACATTTTTTCGCTTAACGACAATATATTCAGCAAATCCACCATCACGCCGCGAGCCAATAAAATCATATTTTGCGCACTGGGAATAAAACCCTTTCAGACACTCTGGACAAGTAAAACAGGGTAATAACGGCACACAGGCAACCGCATCGCCAGGGTGTAAATCATCAACACCGGATCCCACCGCATCAATATAGCCGCTAAATTCATGGCCTAACGTTATTGGATAATAATGTGCACCATTTTTAAATATCCTGGGTAAATCGGAACCACATAAGCCCGAGCTGGCAATTTTTACCCGCACCTCATCCTGATGTTTAATTTCAGGAATGACGCTTTCTGCAACGCGCACGATACCATCAGTATCATTCACCACTGATTTCATAAAAACTCCTGATTGTTAAGGGGGATAACCTCCCCCTCAGGTAAAAATTATTCTGCGAGAACGACTTTCTCTTGTTTAATAAAGCCACGCGCTCTACGCCAGGTCATGAAAATACCGGTCAGATAAATTGCACCGATAATAATGAAACCGGGAATATTTTGCGGGGAGAAAACCTGAATCAGTAACCAGGTAATGGGAGAACCGCCCTGATCCATTGAAGCCACCATACCCCCGGCTTTTAACGCCCCAGCATTAGCCGCCAGTTGGGTGTGCAAACCAATAGTTTGCGTCGCGATCCACAGGGTGATGCTCATAATGATGACACCCGAGATTAAGGTGCGGAACAGATTTCCACGATGCACGGCGACCGCCATCGCCACGAAGAAGCCGATGGTGGCAAGATCGCCAAACGGCAGCACCTGATTACCCGGCACACAAACAGCAATTAAAATGGTGAGTGGGATAAAAATCAGGCTTGCCGATACCACCGCCGTATGTCCCAGCAGCAACGCCGGATCAAGGCCAATCAGGAACTCCTGACCGCCGAACTTCGCCTGTAAACGACTACGAGCCTGCTTAGCGATGGGCGTTAAACCATCCATGATGGGTTTAATCACCCGTGGCATTAGCAGCATCACTGCCGCCGTTTTTACCGCCAGCTGCAATACACCTTTGACATCGTAACCCGCGAGGATGCCGATAATCAGCCCCATCACAAAACCCACGGTGACAGGCTCGCCAAATGGACCAAATTTGCGCTGAATATCGTCGGCGCTAAATTTAATTCGGTTAACGCCTGGGATTTTCTCGATGATAGCATCGACCAGCACCGCAATCGGCCCCATATACGCCGACGTACCGTGCGGAATAGCAATACCTTCCAGCTCAAAGAAATTTCGGGTATCGCGGGCAAACCAGTCGCCGAGCTTATAAACAAACGCCGCGTGAATTACCACACCTGCCATCCCTATCATCCATGAACCGGTTGCCAGATGCAGCAACGCGCCGGTGAAGGTCATATGCCAGATATTCCAGATATCAACATTTACCACCCGCGTCATACGGGTCAGTAACATCGCCACGTTAACCAGAATCGCAATCGGAATCGCCACCAGCGCAATTTGCGACGCCCAGGTCATTGGTGAAGAGCCCGGCCAGCCAACATCGACCACATGCAGATTCAGGTCGAAATTTTCCGCCATCGCTTTCGCCGCCGGGCCAATGGAATCCAGCATTAAGCCAATCACAAGGCCAATGCCAACAAAGCCAATCCCGATATGCAGACCCGCTTTAAAGCAATCGCCTGCCTTCATGCCTAATATTTTAGAAAAAATAATGATGACAATCGGAAGCATCACCGTAGGGCCGAGGTCGAGAATATAACGCATGACTTCTGAAAACATAGGTCACCCCTGTAAGATAGTCAGAATTTTATTTTGTAATGCTTCGATACCGACACCAGAAATAAAAGGCATGCCGTGAACTAACGGAATATCGCCAAAACTACGATCCACTTTGGCAGTGGTGCATATCAAATGCACACCATCCATATAGGTTTCTATTTCATTAACCCGACACTGGATTAATTCAACAGGAATATTATGATTCTGACACAACTCTTTAATTTCTTCCGCCGCCATCGTAGAGGTCGCAACCGCGCCTCCGCAAGCGACAATAATCTTGCGTTTCATAAATAGTCCTTTTTATTGTTACAGAGGGATTTATTCGTCTGAATCTAAAACATACTTTGTGAAGTATTCCTTTAACTGAGTTTCAGGAAGAGTAATTAGTGTCTCGACGATATCGGGCTGTTGTAACTTGCCAAATAAACAGCGTAAAAGTTTCAATTGCTGCTGCGGATTTTCCACAATCAACGCAATAACCAACGACACCTCCACGTCGTTATCATCATCCGCTTGCTGAAAATGAACTTTATTTGTTGGCCTTAACAGATAAATGGCTGACGACTTAGCATGAATCGCCTCACAATGCGGTATAGCAATGGCGTGCTGCTCAAGCATTATCCCGGTAGGGAGTTCTGCTTCTCTGGCAATTAATGCCTGTGGCCAGGTATCATAAACCACACCTTTCGCGAGCATCTCATTACCGATATGGGTTAAAACTTCGCTACGATCGACAAAAGAAATTCCGCTACGAACAAACAGGTTAGTCATATACCGTCCTTATTCCGCACAGCCGTAGCGATAGGCGCGCAAAACATCATAAATTTTATCCATAATCAGCTGATGCGGTATTGCTGATAATTCCCCGGACTGAATGCGTTCAAATTGTTTGGGAAGATACTGACTAATCATGCCCAGTGGGATGTCCACGCCTTCAAGATTCACCATCATCGTTTCGACGCTATTTTTAATCCGACTATGCGGCCAGTAATAACGAATACGATCCGACAGGCTGTAACGAATATCCAGTAATGAATCGTTAAAACCCGTACGATAATATTTTTTCCAGTATTGCGGTTCGTCGAGCATCACTTCTTCAATTACCGCCAGGCAACCGCTGCGATTTTCAGGGGCGATAAGTTCCTGCTCAATTTGTGCCAGTGCAAATATCGCCTCGCGTAAAGCAAAGGTTAATGCGGGACCGACTTTCAATATTGCAAAGTGATCGCGGACTAATTCCCAATAAGCCGTCCGGGTCTGGTAATCGGTAGAATGTGCTTCATAAACCATTCGGGTGCTTTCTATCCATTGCGCCAGCGGCTGCGCTTCCTGCGGCTGATAATGGATAATATTGCTGTGATCAAATTCCACGCCCGGCTGCACCACGATGGCAATCACGCGTGTTAACGCCTCTGTCAGCCCACGGGCAATAAAGGCCTTTTGATGCGTACGTAAAGTATTGGCGGCATCTTCAACATGGGTGATGTGTACTGACTGAATGGCGCTGGCCTCACCGCCCGGAACCGGAACTTCGGTGCCAATGACATAGCTCAGTTGCTCACGCTGGCAATCTGTCGCCACACTTTCCGCAGCAAAGCAAAGCACAGCAGCTCGTTCCGCAACCGTTTCTGGTGCTAACGGTATGGGATCCCCCGCGCAGGACATTGACGCATCAAGATGAATTTTACTGAAACCGGCACGAACATATTCCTTTACCAGCTCGACGGATTTTTCCATCGCCACATCCGCATTTTCTTGCTGCCAGCAGTTTGGCCCCAGATGATCGCCGCCGAGAATAATGCGTTCGCGTGCAAACCCAACTTTATCGGCAATCGTAAAAACAAATTCGCGAAAGTCTGCCGGTGTCATTCCGGTATAACCGCCAAATTGATTGACCTGGTTTGACGTTGCTTCAATCAGCACTTTGCGCGTGCTGTTGCGATCAAATGCCAGCGCCGCTTCGATAACCAACGGATGGGCAGAACAGACTGAACATATGCCGATATGTTCACCAGCTTTATGCCGGGCAATTAACGTTTTCATGTTTTTTCCTTATTAAATGGCAGGTGCGTTATGCCCTGCCCTCGCAGCCACAATCGGCAATCACTTTGCTCACCACATCGCGCATTGCGGATTTAGCCGACTGCAAATAATCCCGGGGATCGGTCGCTTCAGGGTGCTCGGTCAGGTAATTTTTTAACGCCTGCGAGAAGGCATTTTTCAGCTCCGTTGCAACGTTGATTTTGCATATCCCCAGTTTGATGGTTTGCTGAATATCCTTAGTCGATAACCCTGACGCGCCATGCAGCACCAGCGGTAAGTTCACCCACTGGCGAATGTTCTCCAGTCGAGAAAAATCAAGCGCCGGTGCGCTGGCATACATCCCATGAGCCGTGCCGATGGCGACCGCCAGGGAATCAATTCCGGTTGCCTCGGCAAATTCACGCGCCTGAGCGGGGTTGGTGTACAACGCATCGGCTTCATTGACTTGCACATCATCTTCCTGGCCGCCAAGTTGCCCCAGCTCCGCCTCGACGCTGACATCAAAGCGATGGCAAAAATCCACCACCTCTTTGACCCGTGAAATATTTTGCGCAAAAGGCAAATGCGAGGCGTCAATCATGACTGAGCGCACGCCAGAACGAACCTTCTGAGCGATATCGTCAAATTTCGTGTGATGGTCGAGATGAATTGCCAGTGGATGGTGATATTGCTTCGCCATCGCGCTGACCAGCGCCAACAGATTTTCTGTACCAGCATGAGTAAATGTGCCAGGCGTTCCGGCGATGATGACCGGCGCATGCAGGTTGGCAGCGGTTTCTACCACCACTTGCATCGTTTCGAGATTGTGAATATTGAATGCCGGAACCGCATAACCGCCGCGCTGTGCGTTGTTCAGCATCTGCTTTGTCGATACCACGTACATTTTCATATCCTGCCGTTTTTTTTCGATTTCAAAATATAATGAAATGATTTGTTTTTAAATGTCGAGATAACGATCACAAAAACGACAATGTGAAAATTAATCCAGAATGACAGGCAAAAAAAACGGCCTCCCGGGGGAAGCCGTAGCAAAGTGCGCGTGTTTTTATGCCGGATGCGGTGTAAACATACGTGGCAGTGCTATGTAGGCATGATAAGACGCTTCAGCGTCGCATCAGGCATAGGTTGCCGGATGCAGCGTAAACGCCTTATCCGTCCTACGGGGTGGTGTTGTTCGTATAAGGCGTATCAGGCGATAGTAATTTTGCTATCGAGATAAACGTCCTGCACGGCGTTAATCAGTTTCACGCCGTCAGCCATCGATTTCTTGAACGCTTTACGTCCAAGAATCAGCCCCATTCCGCCAGCGCGTTTGTTGATAACCGCAGTACGCACTGCATCACTGAGGTCAGTTTCACCGCCCGCAGCACCGCCGGAGTTTATCAACCCAGCCCGGCCCATATAGCAGTTAGCTAACTGATAACGCACCAGATCAATCGGGTTTTCGCTGGTTAACTTGCTGTACACGCGATCGTCGGTATAACCGTAATTAATCGCTTTATAGCCGCCGTTATTTTCCGCCATTTTTTGTTTGACGATATCTGCACCTATGGTTGCCGCCAGATGGTTCGCCTGACCAGTCAGGTCGGCGGAGACATGGTAATCAACGCCATCTTTCTTAAAGGCGGAGTTACGCAAATAGGCCCACAGCACTGTCACCATGCCCAGCTCGTGCGCACGTTCAAAAGCCGCAGAAATTTCTTCAATCTGGCGACGTGACTCTTCCGAGCCAAAATAGATAGTCGCACCAACCGCCACCGCGCCCATGTTGAACGCCTGCTCCACGCTGGCATACAGCGTCTGATCGTAGGTGTTTGGGTAACTTAGCGTCTCGTTGTGATTAAGTTTGACGAGGAATGGAATGCGATGCGCATAACGCCGCGATACCGACGCCAGCACACCGTAAGTTGACGCCACACAGTTACAGCCCGCTTCGATCGCCAGTTCAACAATGTTTTTCGGGTCAAAGTAGAGCGGGTTAGCAGCAAATGAAGCTCCGGCAGAGTGCTCAACGCCCTGGTCAACCGGCAGAATAGAAAGATATCCTGTGCCAGCCAGACGCCCGGTGTTGTACAACGTCTGCATATTACGTAACACCGCAGGCGGGCGATTATTGTCAATCATCACGCGGTCTACGTAGTCATGTCCGGGGAGATAAAGCTGGTCAGAAGGAATAGTCATACAACGGTGCTGTAAAAGGTTGTCGGCGTCTTTGCCAAGCAACTGCGCAATATCTGTCATTACTATGCTCCCGTAAATTCCGATTGGATATCGGCTATGGATTTTCCTGGCCCGCCTTTTGCGGGCAATCATAATCCTGGTCGTTACGGGCGAGTTTTTCCATCTTTTGGATGTTTTTTCAGCGTTTTCTGTTGGCTCGATTCATCAGAAAAAATGTTAGCGCGGTCAAGTTTTCACCGCAAAGGTATTTAAAAGGTATCATTAAGTGGTATTGTCATCGCGTACCTTACATTACCTGTCATGAAGGAATTAAAAGATGAAAACAACAGCAAAGCTGTCGTTCATGATGTTTGTTGAATGGTTTATCTGGGGCGCGTGGTTTGTGCCATTGTGGTTGTGGTTAAGTAAAAGCGGTTTTAGTGCCGGAGAAATTGGCTGGTCGTATGCCTGTACCGCCATTGCGGCGATCCTGTCGCCAATTCTGGTTGGCTCCATCACTGACCGCTTTTTCTCGGCGCAGAAAGTGCTGGCGGTATTGATGTTCGCAGGCGCGCTGCTGATGTATTTCGCTGCGCAACAGACCACTTTTGCCGGGTTCTTCCCGTTACTGCTGGCCTACTCGCTAACCTATATGCCGACCATTGCGCTGACTAACAGCATCGCTTTTGCCAACGTGCCGGATGTTGAGCGTGATTTCCCGCGCATTCGTGTGATGGGCACTATCGGCTGGATTGCCTCCGGTCTGGCATGTGGTTTCTTGCCGCAAATACTGGGGTATGCCGATATCTCACCGACTAACATCCCGCTGCTGATTACCGCCGGAAGTTCTGCTCTGCTCGGTGTGTTTGCGTTTTTCCTGCCCGACACGCCACCAAAAAGCACCGGCAAAATGGATATTAAAGTCATGCTCGGCCTGGATGCGCTGATCCTGCTGCGCGATAAAAACTTCCTCGTCTTTTTCTTCTGTTCATTCCTGTTTGCGATGCCACTAGCGTTCTATTACATCTTTGCCAACGGTTATCTGACCGAAGTTGGCATGAAAAACGCCACCGGCTGGATGACGCTCGGCCAGTTCTCTGAAATCTTCTTTATGCTGGCATTGCCGTTTTTCACTAAACGCTTTGGTATCAAAAAGGTATTATTGCTTGGTCTGGTCACCGCTGCGATCCGCTATGGCTTCTTTATTTACGGTAGTGCGGATGAATATTTCACCTACGCGTTACTGTTCCTCGGTATTTTGCTTCACGGCGTAAGTTACGATTTTTACTACGTTACCGCTTACATCTATGTCGATAAAAAAGCCCCCGTGCATATGCGTACCGCTGCGCAGGGGCTGATCACGCTCTGCTGCCAGGGCTTCGGCAGTTTGCTCGGCTATCGTCTTGGCGGTGTGATGATGGAAAAGATGTTCGCTTATCAGGAACCGGTAAACGGACTGACTTTCAACTGGTCCGGGATGTGGACTTTCGGCGCGGTGATGATTGCCATTATCGCCGTGCTGTTCATGATTTTTTTCCGCGAATCCGACAACGAAATTACGGCTATCAAGGTCGATGATCGCGATATTGCGTTGACACAAGGGGAAGTTAAATGAAAACAGAACGTATTCTCGGTGCTCTTTATGGGCAGGCGTTAGGGGATGCGATGGGGATGCCCTCCGAGCTTTGGCCACGCAGCCGCGTTAAAGCACACTTTGGCTGGATTGACCGTTTTCTTCCTGGACCAAAGGAGAATAACGCGGCCTGTTATTTTAACCGCGCCGAATTCACCGACGATACCTCGATGGCGCTGTGTCTGGCGGATGCGTTACTGGAACGTGAAGGCAAGATCGATCCGGATCTGATTGGGCGTAATATTCTCGACTGGGCGCTGCGTTTCGACGCCTTTAACAAAAACGTACTAGGTCCGACCTCGAAGATTGCGCTTAACGCCATTCGCGACGGTAAACCCGTTGCTGAACTGGAAAACAACGGCGTGACCAACGGCGCAGCGATGCGCGTCTCGCCATTAGGTTGTTTGCTTCCGGCGCGTGATGTTGATTCCTTTATTGATGATGTGGCGCTGGCGTCGAGCCCGACCCATAAATCCGATCTGGCAGTTGCAGGTGCGGTAGTCATCGCATGGGCGATTTCTCGTGCCATTGACGGAGAAAGCTGGTCAGCGATTGTTGATTCCCTGCCTTCAATTGCGCGACATGCACAGCAAAAACGCATCACTACCTTCAGCGCCTCACTGGCAGCACGTCTGGAGATTGCGCTGAAAATTGTGCGCAATGCCGACGGCACCGAATCCGCCAGCGAACAGCTTTACCAGGTCGTTGGCGCAGGTACCAGCACTATTGAGTCCGTTCCGTGCGCCATTGCGCTGGTTGAACTGGCACAAACCGACCCGAATCGCTGCGCCGTCCTGTGCGCTAACCTTGGCGGCGACACAGACACCATCGGCGCTATGGCGACGGCGATTTGCGGCGCGTTGCATGGCGTTAACGCTATCGATCCTGCATTAAAGGCGGAACTGGATGCGGTAAATCAGCTTGATTTCAACCGCTATGCCACAGCGCTGGCGAAATATCGTCAACAACGGGAGGCGGTATGAGCGGCGCTCGATTACACACGCTGCTGCCTGAATTAACCTCGCGTCAGCCGGTGATGGTCGTCGGCGCGGCGGTCATTGATGTGATCGCCGACGCTTATGCCCTCCCCTGGCGTGGGTGCGATATCGAACTGAAGCAGCAGAGCGTTAACGTTGGCGGCTGCGCACTGAATATTGCCGTGGCGTTAAAGCGCCTCGGCATCGAAGCGGGTAATGCCTTGCCGCTCGGTCAGGGCGTGTGGGCGGAGATTATTCGCAACCGGATGGCAAAAGAGGGCTTAATCAGCCTGATCGATAACGCCGAAGGTGATAACGGCTGGTGTCTGGCGCTGGTTGAGCCGGATGGCGAACGCACTTTTATGTCATTCAGCGGTGTTGAAAATCAGTGGAATCGCCAGTGGCTGGCGCGATTAACCGTTGCGCCTGGCAGCCTGCTCTATTTTTCCGGTTATCAACTGGCCTCGCCCTGCGGCGAATTGTTAGTGGAATGGCTGGAAGAGCTGCAAGACGTGACGCCGTTTATCGATTTTGGCCCACGTATTGGCGATATCCCGGATGCATTACTGGCGCGGATCATGGCCTGTCGACCTTTAGTGTCGCTCAATCGTCAAGAGGCTGAGATTGCCGCCGAACGTTTTGCTTTATCCGCAGAGATAACAACACTTGGCAAGCAATGGCAGGAGAAATTTGCCGCGCCGTTGATCGTTCGTCTCGATAAAGAAGGCGCATGGTATTTCAGCAACGACGCTTCTGGCTGCATTCCGGCATTTCCAACGCAAGTTGTCGACACCATTGGGGCGGGCGACAGTCATGCCGGTGGCGTACTTGCCGGGCTGGCCTCTGGTCTGCCACTGGCGGATGCCGTATTACTGGGCAATGCAGTGGCGTCGTGGGTTGTCGGGCATCGGGGCGGTGATTGTGCGCCAACGCGCGAGGAACTACTCCTCGCACACAAAAACGTATAGATCGCTGCGACAGTGGCTAATGCTGTACTCAATAGGCCGTTGCTGTTGGTCAAGCGCCACTTGCTTGATCACCAGCACCGGTATTTTGCTATCTAACTGAATATGTGACTGAAACTCGGCATCCGGCATCCGGGCGCTAACGCGGGAACGCGTACGTTGTGGGTAAATGTGCTGGCTGCGGAAATAGTCATAAAGTGAAATCCCGATGGCATCAACATCATGAATTAAATGCGCCGGAACCCACGATTCCTCAATCGATACCGCTTCTTCATCGACATAGCGAATACGCTTAAGCAAAAAGACATCACTTCCTGCTTCGACCGCCAGCTGCTGCGCGACTTCTTCGGGACATTTCACGACACGCTTGTTAACCCATAGCGTATCGGGCTTTTTCCCGCGCAATACCACCTGCTGAGAAAAACCTCGCGCTTCTTTCAACGAGTATTCGAAGATGTTGTTGATCTGCGTGCCGTAACCGCGCGAACGCGTCACCACACCCTCTTCTTCCAGCGCCTGCATCGCCTTGCGCACCGTAATGCGCGAAACGCCGGTTAACTGACTTAAATCACGCTCACCGGGCAAAATATTGCCATGCTCCAGCACCCCGCTGCGCACGGCATTTTTTACCGTTTCGGCAAACTTAATATAAAGCGGCGTGTTATCCGCCGCTAAAATACGCTCGTTCAGTTGGGCAATCAGCTGGGTATGCGCTTGTTCCATTTGTCTTTTTCCTGCCGGGGAGTCTGGTGGGAGTATATCACTGCTTCTTATTTAAGGCGTTTCTTTAATCCCATCAACGAATGCCTGCAACTCCTCCACCGTGCCATTAAATACATTAAAATCCACCGGACCATTGATGCCATCTACCTGTCCACGGTCGGAATGCTGCCAGAAGCGCCAGGCCATTCCGTCATTGTCCGGACGACGTTGATAGTAGTGAGCCACCCACCACGGATATTCATTGAAATAGCCCGCCAGATTGGTGTGATAAAAAACGGCTCCTGAGTAAATAATCGGCTTTTTCCCCGTACTTTTTTCGACCATTTTTAGCCACTGACTTACCCGCTTGCGTAATTCTTTTGCCGATAATTTTCCCCGTTCTTCTACGTCCAGCACGGCAGGGAAATCGCCTTGTGAGAAATCCACCGTTTGCAGAAATAATCTCGCCTGAACTGAAGCGGATACCGACGGGGAGAAATAATGATACGCCCCACGCAGCAGGCCATTTTCGCGGCTTAGTTGCCAGTTACGCGAAAAATAGGGGTCCACCAGCTTTTCGCCTTCCGTCGCCTTAATAAAAGCAAACTGTAAGCGGATACCGTTGTCGCGCATTTTTGCCACCCGCTGCCAGTCGATCCGCTCCTGCCAGCGCGAAACATCTATTCCGTGAATGGTGTAACTGGCAGGAATGCGAATAGCGAAAGATTTAACCGGGCGATAACCGTAGAAGTGGATGTAGTCTGTAATCTGAACTGCTGTCGAATAGAAAAAATTCACCGTCTGACGCGGATAAATTGCAACGATGGAAATTAGCCCAAGAGCGCATAATAGAGAGGTGAGTTTTTTTCGACTGGTAATTCTTAGCTGCATTGGTTTCATCCCTGAATGTCAGTGCCAAAGGCTGACAATAACCAAAGCAGCTATAGTACGGTGCTCACCACCAGGCGTGGAAGTGGTGAACCGGACCAATACCGTGACCAACTTCCAGCGTGTCGGCCTGGGCTAACGCCGATGAAAGCCAGCTTTTTGCCTCCTGTACGGTGTCAGCCCAGTTTGTATGGCGCGGGCGTAGTGCAGCCAACGCCGCAGAGAGTGTACAACCAGTGCCGTGGGTGTTTTTGGTCATAATGCGCGGTGCGGTAAACCGTTGTTCACCCTCGCGGGTAAACAGCCAGTCCGGGCTTTGCTCATCATCCAGATGACCACCTTTCATTAGCACTGCGCCACAGCCCATCGCCAACAGCGATCGCCCTTGTTCCAGCATTTCCTGTTCGGTGCGCGCGTGTGGCGCGTCGAGCAAGGCGGCAGCTTCGGGCAAGTTTGGCGTTATTAATGAAACCTGTGGCAATAATCGACTGCGCAGCGTAGCAACCGCCGAAGGTGAAAGCAGCGGGTCGCCGCTTTTTGCCAGCATAACGGTGTCGAGTACCACGTTTTGGATCTGATAACGTTGCAACCGTTCTGCCACCGCTTCAACAATATCGGTTTCCGCCAGCATACCGATTTTAGTGGTATCGATTCGCACATCGCTGAACACCGAATCGAGCTGGGCGGCGACAAAATCAGGCTCAATGCGATACACCGACTGTACGCCACGGGTATTTTGCGCCACCAGTGCAGTAATAACTGAGCAACCATAAGCGCCAAGTGCCGAGAAGGTTTTAAGATCGGCCTGAATCCCCGCACCACCACTCGGATCAGTACCGGCAATCGTCAGAGCGTTAATTCGTTTCATGCCTGCACCTCCTGCGTCAATTGCCAGAGCGCATCAAGGAAATGTGGAACAAAACTGCCTGGCCCCTCGCTTCTGGCGACTGCGCGTTCTCCGGCTTGTTTCATCCAGTGACAGGCAGATGCGACATTTTCCAGCGTATCGCCTGGTAACGCACAGCAGGCAGCGACAACCGCCGATAATGCACAGCCAGTTCCTACCACTTTGGTCATTAACGGATCACCACCGTGAATACCAATGATACGATGTCCATCGGTAACATAATCCATCTCGCCAGTGACCACGACGATTGCGCCAGTTTCCCGTGCCAGTGTTTGTGCAGCGGGTATCGCGTTAGCTGCGGCGTCAGTGGTATCCACTCCCCGTCCGCCATTAGCAATGCCAGCTAATGCCATGATTTCCGAAGCATTACCACGTATCGCTGCCGGTTTAAAAGATAAAAGTTCATGACAAAAATGGCGGCGATAATCGAGCGCACCCACCGCTACTGGATCAAGCGTCCAGGGTGTTTGAGAGCTTTTTGCTTGCTCAACGGCAGCACGCATCGCCTGAGCGCGTGGCTGCGTCAGTGTGCCAACGTTAATCAACAAGGCACTGGCGATAGCCGCAAACTGACTGGCCTCTTCGGTTTCGATAACCATCGCTGGCGATGCACCGAGCGCCAGCAAGGTATTGGCGGTAAAGGTTTGCACCACATCATTGGTCATGCAGTGCACAAGAGGGGAATGTTGGTGAAAAAGGTGTAACGCGTGCGCAGATTGCGCTGAACCCAGCAGGTCGACTTGCATAGTTTGCTCCTGCCATAACGTGAAGAAGCAATGACCTGGTGGTCCGTGACTTCCCTACGCTGGCATTATCCAGATCAGGTGATACGGGTATTTCTCAGCCTTCACGCAGAAGGGCACCCCGAGTCGTTTGGTTGCGATGATAAATCGCAGAGGAGGATGGTAATGTCCAGCGCACGCGTTGTAAACGAGGAAAAACGGCAGTTTTACAATCGCGTTAATAAATTATTTGATATATGAATCCAGCACCTTCAGAACGACATCCAGATCTTCTTCACGTTTTAGCTCATCCCCCTGGTGAACGATGTGTTCCGTCAGATGACCTTTAATCACTTCCCGCATCAGACCGTTTACCGCGCCACGGATAGCAGCAATCTGTTGTAAAACTGCAGCGCATTCGTGCGGCTCGTCGAGCATTTTCTTGAGCGCCACGACCTGGCCCTGAATCTTACTGGCACGCGCTTTCAGTTTCTGTTTATCACGGATTGTATGAGACATGGCAACACCTGGTTAACAAGAATATGAAAAATCATAGCACTATTAATCTACTGGGGGGTAGTATCAGGTACTGGGGGGGAGTAGAATCAGATTGCCGAATTAATACTAAGAATTATTATCATGACCGAATTTACAACTCTTCTTCAGCAAGGAAACGCCTGGTTCTTCATCCCCAGCGCCATCTTACTTGGTGCGCTTCATGGCCTGGAACCAGGGCACTCAAAAACGATGATGGCGGCGTTTATCATCGCCATCAAAGGCACCATTAAACAAGCGGTGATGCTCGGACTGGCAGCAACTATTTCGCATACCGCAGTGGTCTGGTTAATTGCCTTTGGCGGGATGGTGATCAGCAAGCGCTTTACTGCTCAATCAGCAGAACCGTGGCTCCAGCTGATTTCCGCAGTGATCATTATTAGCACCGCGTTCTGGATGTTCTGGCGTACCTGGCGCGGCGAACGCAACTGGCTGGAGAATATGCACGGGCATGATTATGAGCATCATCATCACGATCACGAACATCACCACGACCATGGACATCATCACCATCACGAACATGGCGAGTATCAGGATGCCCATGCACGAGCCCATGCCAATGACATTAAACGACGCTTTGATGGTAGAGAGGTCACCAACTGGCAAATTTTGTTATTTGGCTTAACCGGTGGCCTTATCCCCTGCCCGGCAGCAATTACCGTGCTGTTGATATGCATTCAGTTGAAAGCCCTGACACTGGGCGCAACACTGGTCGTCAGTTTCAGCATTGGCCTGGCGTTAACGCTTGTCACCGTAGGCGTTGGCGCAGCAATCAGCGTTCAGCAGGTCGCAAAACGCTGGAGCGGATTTAACACTCTCGCTAAACGCGCCCCCTATTTTTCCAGTCTGTTGATTGGCTTAGTCGGTGTGTATATGGGCGTACATGGCTTCATGGGCATAATGCGATAACTCAATCCTTTAGGCTTGCATGTTATCTTCAGCCCAGGATGATTCTTAAATCAGCTATTTCCGCTGACTCTCTGCTCGCTAAGGATGCTTTTAGGGCATCCTTTCATTTACACTTTTTACGAAATCATGGGATCACTAACAAAATATCGCTTGTCAGTTATATTGTATGGCAGGAAAGATATGCGACTGATATTACAGATCCCCAAAGTGGAGAGTTTATGACCATTAAAAATAAGATGTTGCTGGGTGCGCTTTTGCTGGTTACCAGTGCCGCCTGGGCCGCACCAGCCACCGCGGGTTCGACCAATACCTCGGGAATTTCTAAGTATGAGTTAAGTAGTTTCATTGCTGACTTTAAGCATTTCAAACCAGGGGACACCGTACCAGAAATGTACCGTACCGATGAGTACAACATTAAGCAGTGGCAGTTGCGTAACCTGCCCGCGCCTGATGCCGGGACGCACTGGACCTATATGGGTGGCGCGTACGTGTTGATCAGCGACACCGACGGTAAAATCATTAAAGCCTACGACGGTGAGATTTTTTATCATCGCTAAAAAAAGCCCCCTCATCATGAGGGGGAAATGCAGACACCTTGTTATTTTTTATTATTAGCCACTTGCTCGTCTTGCTTGTTATTAGTCGTATTTCACGTTGATTAATGCGGTTGCCTCCAGTGCGCCAGATTTAACTTTGTTTGTATCGTAGACGTAGTAACTGGCTGTTATCGGAATTGAAACCGTTGTATCTGTAAGTTTTGACTTCGCCGCAACTTCCTTTAAATTTGTATATCCTTTACTGCTGTTAGTGATATTTAAAAGTGTGACTGGCGAACCATTACTTTCAAGAATAAATCCTACGCCATTATCTTCCGCACCTTTCAGTATTGTGTTGCTGTTGGTTAACAAGTCAGAACTTGATAAATACACCTGCATTTTCCGTGATGTTTGATTTTGTTGACCTAATAAATTTTTACAACGCAGAATAATATCCCCTTGTTTACTATTTATTGTTGCTTTGTTACCTGTGACTGGTAATTGTGAAACGGGAATACTGTCTAAAGTAATTAATAAATCGTCCGGTTTGCAGGTTGTGGTTATCGGGTTGTATGACAATGTCAGATTAAAGGAATAGACACCTGCATTTTGTGCCAATGCATTTCTGTAGCTATTTACACATGCATCCCATGACTTGCCACCTAATAAACACAGTAGAAATTGTACTGCGGCACTCCCGCGTGTCGATGATGAAGCACTGGATAATGTCGCAACACCATTAATCATCACTGAAACGCCGCCCCCCGCAGAAACATTCACTTTTGCATTACTGGCCGCAGGTGTCACCGTAACTGAATAACCACTGGTGAAACTGGTCTGATTATTTGACAACGTGATGTTGTTTTTATTGGTCCATTCAAAATGTAAATTTAATTTTATGGTATCGTTATAAAGTCCAACAATAATATCCGACGGGCTCATAGGGGTGATAGTATTTGTACTTACGCATGACGAATCATTAAAATTATGCTCATATGTCGCCATTTGTGTTTGAGTAAGTGCAAAATCCCCCTGAACAACCAAGTTGTGCTGAACAGATAACTCACTATAACATGCCGCATAGCTCACAGGCATAACCATCATCATTAATATAAATAGCATTATGCGAATTTCCATAGAACCACCTGACTATTACTGGCAAATATAATTTCTACTTTCATCAATCTCTTTACCGAAGGTGATTGTGCATGAAAGTCCTTGTTGCTTATCAATTGCCACATTAACCGATGGCGGTACTTCATTGGTGCGAATAAATAACTGACTTCCCTGGCCGACAACGCCAATATTATGACCATGGATATCATTGACTTCATAACCAAACGTTAATGATTGCCCATCTGCTCTTAACGCTTTTATAAACCATGGCTTGCGCTGATCGGTATCAAAATTAACCAGTACAACCGCGCCGCGATAAGGGGCGGCAATTTTCCGGTTGCCACGTAATTCTGCTTCGCTATCGCTTTGCGACACATCCAGCATCAGGTGATTTTCCCGATAAGGTGTCATTCCGTCGTATATCACCACTCCATTACGGTTTGTTGTGCGATATTTTTGCCCATTGACATAAGCATCTTTAATTCCTGGCGCATTCATCACAGCAAACGTTTCGGAAAGACGGTTCGCCAGATTAACGCCACCCGACCAGGCGACAATGCCCCCTGAAACACTGGCTCCAGCCTGTCGATAAGTACTCGACTGACTATAACTGCCATTCACTGTCGCAACCGGCGCGTTCCAGGTCAAATTCGCCCCAGCTGTCGTTTCATTTCCCTGATGTTGATGACTCAGGTTGACACCATAATTGAACTGATCCCGACTCCCTACTGTTCCTGATAATCCCGTATTATTTGAGGCAAACCCCTGATCATCAAACGTCGTTGAGTTAGACATATATATTTGCCGACGAGGCGTCGAAACGTCATCACCCCAATCAAAGGGAATCGATATAAAAATATTAAAACGTTTCTCTTCATGATGATTCTCGTCATAAGCCTGGCTTGCCGCGAGGGTATAGCTTATCCGTCGCAGGTTGTTGGAATAACTCAACTGATAATCCTTACTACTGCCGCTACGCCCCCAGTAATCTCGCCATAACGTACTTAATGACACAGACCCCCAACCTTCTGGCAATGACTGGCTCATATTGGCGGAAAAGCTATTTTTGCGGCCAAAATCGTTCTGGTAATAATCGGCAATGTCATAGACATCGTTTTCATCACGGCGATAATTATCTTTATTGTTTGCCCAAACGTGATCGTTAAATGTCCGGTAATCACGCGACGAATAACGCCAGGCCGCCAGACCAAAACGCGTCGACGTTTGGCTCACAAATTTGTTGTAGGCAATTTGATAACTTTGCCCGTCAAACACATCGCCGTTGTCTTGTTTACTATGCGACTTAGTGGCATCGACGGAAATGGCACCAATGCGTGTATTCCAGCCAGCCCCCAAAGTAAACGCGTAATAATTATTCGCGACCATCGAGCCACCATACAGCGTCAATAAATTATTAAAACCATACTGATAACCCGCCTGGACAAAATCACTTTGTTTGCTCGCCCCTTCAATATGGCTACGACCCGCCGCTAAATCATATTTCGACACGCCGGGTTGCAGCATATTTGGCACCGCTGCATAAGGCACCAGATAGGTGGTTACCGAGCCGTCCGCCTCTTTCACGCTGACATCAAGATCTGCTCCACCACCGGCCAACTGCAAATCTGTAATCGCGAACGGGCCAGGAGGAACCTCTTTCTGATAAACGACAAAACCATTCTGTTCAATAGTTACCAGCGCGTTACTCTGAGCAATCCCCTGCACCCGTGGCGTAAAATTTTGTTTCGAGTTAGGCAACATCTGCATATCACGAAACAACCGCACACCTCTGAAGCGAACAGAATCAAAAATATCGCTTGATGTGTACATATCACCCACGCGAAGCGTGCCGAGAAGTTGGGCAAATCCACGTTCCAGATACAGGGTATTGCTTTTCCACACCCCTGGATTGTTATTTGTTTTACTGAAACTGGCATCAGAATGCAGTTGCCACCCCAGTAAATTTAACCCGCTGTTAAAACGTACATATGTACTCTTGTTATTACCCGACGCTTTATAGTCGCTGTAATACTGACTCAGATAATAAGAGGTATAAAACGCATTAATACCCCGCTCCCAGTTTTCCGGTGGAACATAGCCACTTTCCAGTTCTTCCACCCAGGCCTGCGGGACACTGAAATCGAGACGAAAAACCCCGATATCCCAGGTATAGCTCCCACCCTGAACAAGTTGCTCAAATGTTAAACATTGCTTACCGCTGGCGAAGTTATCGCTATTAATGCCTAACCGCTTGATAACTTCTCTTGATAAACATGTTTCTTGCGGGTTGTCTTTAACAATAATCTCATATTTCCCGCGCCATTGCTTATTGACATAAATATCGATGTCATACTGCCCCGGTAAGGGTTGATTATCATCAAGACGAATATTTGCAACCTGCTGGTCTTTCATTCCACCTATCATAAAATGGGTATCAAAGGTTTCTTCAGCTGCATAAGCTTCAATGCCGAGCAATAACGCTACGATTGCTGATGCAAGTGGGGTCATTCTCAACATAGGCAGCTCCTGCAATTAAATTTTGTCACTAATATAGTTGCCATGGTCATCGATAATGGTCAGATGCCAGTTATTTGCATTATTACTTTTGACATTAACACTCTGACTTTCTAAAGGGGCAATCATAATAGTTTCATAATTGACTTTGACATTATTAGCTTTGACATCCGAAATCGTCACCCAATTAGCTGAGTCATTTTTTATCACCAAACCATTGCCACTGCGATTTACCAGCAATTTTTTAAATGTCGCTTTATTTACCGGAGCAATACCCGCTGGCCGGTAAAACAACTTAATTCTGTTTTGCATCGCAAACTTCAGTGCATTCTTACCTTCTTGCTCTGGACTATTTGGTGGAATATCCAGAACATTCAGATAAAAAATGCTTTCTTTATTAGTGGGCAGTTTATTCGGCATAATTTTGATTTTTACTTGCTGCCCGGAATTTGCCCCTATTTTTGCCACTGGTGGCGTTAACATGAAAGGAACCTGAATTTTTTCTGGTGGTAATGACGTATCGCCATCATCAATCCACGCCTGCAGCAGCGAAGAACGGTTTCCCTGGTTCATCAACTGCACCATCACTTCTTTATTTTCTGCCGGGTAAATAATGCGCGTCCCGTAGATAACAATTCCGGCATGTGCAGGAAGGACCATAGAAAAAATGAGTAAAGATAATAATCCTTTCATTTTAATGCCTCTTAAATTAAAAGGCCGCCATGGGATAGCGGCCATGTTTATTACCTGGAGAAACTTACAATTTTATTTATTAATCCTGCGCCACACGCATAACCAGAGAAGATAACACATCACCTGATTGCACTGAGTTATCTGTCAGTTTCAGGTATTTTGCTTTAAACGGAATAGCATATTGACCTTCCGCTGTTTTATAACTCTCAATGTTAAAAGGTGCAGAAACATCCAGGACATCGCTGTTATCACCTAAATAGAGATAGTAACCCACGGTATCGTTGCTACTGGCTATCGCCTTATCGTTACCGGTTATTTTATCGTTGGTAATCAACGAGAGTTTTACACCAGCAACTTCTTTCGGGCAGCTAATTTTTAACATGCTGCTGGTTACACCGACTGCATCATCATAGGTAGAATATTTAGCTTTACCTTCAAAGACACTGGTTGGTACAGTCGGCATATTAATACTTACTGAATCACCACCCGCTTCGAATTTACACGGAGATTCTGCAATATTCCCCTTAATAGTTAATGTTCCGGTATCAACGTCTGCAGCAAATACTCCAGCGCTCATAAAAAAAGAAGAAAAGACAGCGGCAGCAATAATTGAACGTTTCATAATATGTTCCTTAATAAAATTTATTTTTGGTTGTTAAGAGTCTGTATCTCTTGGAAACAAATTTCTCACATCAAAAAAGTTGCCGCAATGTAAACACATTGTTTTATTGATTTAAAACAAATTAACCATTGCAATATAAATACAACAAATATTTAAGAGTATTAACTATTTATCGCATCTATCAATTAATGTAGATTTATGTAAATGGTATTGTTGATATCAATAAAAAAGCCGAAATCATTTATATAAATGATTTCGGCTTTCTAAATGCAATTAAAATCAGGTTGCCAAATTAATCGTAGCGATTTAACACGATTCGACGTTTGCTATCGCTACCTGCAACAACCACTTCTGTCGTTACACCTTTGACGGGCGAAGAAAACAGATGACGGGTGTCAACATTATACGTTAACTGACCACAATGCTGTTGAGGTTGACCATTAACCATAGCCATACTGCATGTTGGGGGACTGATCCTGCCATTAATCGCTAATGTGGCAGTCTCTGAAGAGAACGCGGGAGAAGCCAATCCATAGGCAAGAAAAATAATTCCTGACAGCCAATACTTATTCATTGAACGTTATCCCTGTAGTAAAGGTTATGCCTGGATAGAATGAGTGCATAACAAACTATAGCTGTACATCCACTACACAGCCACGAAGGATGATAATGAAGCATTGCCTGTACGATCAATCGACTTTGTAGAGTTTCGGACGAAGGTCCGCAGAATATTCGCAGTATTAAATAAGTGTTCATTAATGCGGCAAAAACAAATACACCGCATCAATATAACATCTCTGCGGTGTATGAAGAATAACCAGAATGGTTAATAGGCGTTAGACCGCGCGGAAGGAAATCTCGCCTGGAATGACTTCACCCTGCCAGTAGAGCTGAGCTGCAACGCGGTCAGCCAGCTGGCGGTAGATAGCGGTAAATTCGCTCTCCGGACGGCTGATAACCGTTGGCGTGCCTTTATCGAGATCCTCACGTAAGGAGATGTGTAACGGCATCTGCCCCAGCAGCTGTGTGTGGTATTTTTCAGCCAGTTTCTCAGCACCACCGGTACCGAAAATCGGTTCATGGTGACCACAGTTACTGCAAATATGCACACTCATGTTCTCGACAATACCAAGCACCGGAACCTCGACTTTCTCGAACATCACAATGCCTTTTTTCGCATCGATCAACGCGATGTCCTGCGGGGTGGTGACCACGACTGCACCAGTTACTGGAATGTTTTGCGCCAGCGTCAATTGAATGTCACCGGTGCCTGGCGGCATATCAAGCACCAGATAGTCGAGATCCGGCCACAAGGTTTCCTGCAACATCTGCATTAACGCCTTGCTCGCCATCGGTCCACGCCACACCATCGCATTGTCGTCAGTGACCAGATAACCAATTGAATTGGTTGCCAGGCCATGAGACATAATCGGTGCCATATGGGTACCGTCCGGCGAAGTTGGACGCTGATTTTCTGCGCCCAGCATGGTGGGAATTGATGGGCCGTAGATATCGGCGTCCAGAATGCCGACTTTCGCCCCTTCCGCCGCCAGTGCCAGCGCCAGGTTTACCGCCGTGGAGGATTTACCCACGCCGCCTTTACCGGAACTGACCGCAATGATGTTCTTCACACCATTAATACCCGGCTGATTCTTCACGCGTTTTAAGGTGGCGATATTGTGCGACAGTTTCCAGTCGATAGCTTTCGCCCCGGTGATACGCAGCAGTTCGGCGCTACATTGCTCTTTTAACTCTTCAAACGCGCTATGCCAGACGAATGGCATAACCAGTTCCACATGCAACGTGTCGTCCATCCAGGCGACATGGTGCAACGCTTTCAGCGTGGTGAGGTTATGCTTCAGGGTTGGGTGCTGAAAATTGGCCAGTGTCCCGGCGACCATTGCGCGCAAGGCTTCTGGTGATTTGGCCTGGGATTGTTCGTTCATCCCGACTCCTTTTTTGTATAAATAAACCATCAGCTGATAGTTTACCTGAAGAATATAGAGAAGTACTTACTTAACATTTTCCCATTTGGTACTATCTAACCCCTTTTCACTATTAAGAAGTAATGCCTACTATGACTCAAGTCGCGAAGAAAATTCTGGTGACGTGCGCACTGCCGTACGCTAACGGCTCAATCCACCTCGGCCATATGCTGGAGCACATCCAGGCTGATGTCTGGGTCCGTTACCAGCGAATGCGCGGCCACGAGGTCAACTTCATCTGCGCCGACGATGCCCACGGTACACCGATCATGCTGAAAGCTCAGCAGCTTGGTATCACCCCGGAGCAGATGATTGGCGAAATGAGTCAGGAGCATCAGACTGATTTCGCAGGCTTTAACATCAGCTATGACAACTATCACTCGACGCACAGCGAAGAGAACCGCCAGTTGTCAGAACTTATCTACTCTCGCCTGAAAGAAAACGGTTTTATTAAAAACCGCACCATCTCTCAGCTGTACGATCCGGAAAAAGGCATGTTCCTGCCGGACCGTTTTGTGAAAGGCACCTGCCCGAAATGTAAATCCCCGGATCAATACGGCGATAACTGCGAAGTCTGCGGCGCGACCTACAGCCCGACTGAACTGATCGAGCCGAAATCGGTGGTTTCTGGCGCTACGCCGGTAATGCGTGATTCTGAACACTTCTTCTTTGATCTGCCCTCTTTCAGCGAAATGTTGCAGGCATGGACCCGCAGCGGTGCGTTGCAGGAGCAGGTGGCAAACAAAATGCAGGAGTGGTTTGAATCTGGCCTGCAACAGTGGGATATCTCCCGCGACGCGCCGTACTTCGGTTTTGAAATTCCGAACGCGCCGGGTAAATATTTCTACGTCTGGCTGGATGCGCCGATTGGCTATATGGGTTCTTTCAAGAATCTGTGCGACAAGCGCGGCGACAGCGTAAGCTTCGATGAATACTGGAAGAAAGACTCCACCGCCGAGCTGTACCACTTCATCGGTAAAGATATTGTTTACTTCCACAGCCTGTTCTGGCCAGCAATGCTGGAAGGCAGCAACTTCCGCAAGCCGACCAACCTGTTTGTTCATGGCTATGTGACGGTGAACGGCGCGAAGATGTCTAAGTCTCGCGGTACCTTTATTAAAGCCAGCACCTGGCTGAATCATTTTGACGCTGACAGCCTGCGTTACTACTACACTGCGAAACTCTCTTCGCGCATTGATGATATCGATCTCAACCTGGAAGATTTCGTTCAGCGTGTGAATGCCGATATCGTGAACAAAGTGGTTAACCTGGCCTCCCGCAACGCAGGCTTTATCAACAAGCGTTTTGACGGCGTGCTGGCAAACGAACTGGCTGACCCGCAGTTGTACAAAACCTTCACTGATGCCGCTGAAGTGATTGGTGAAGCGTGGGAAAGCCGTGAATTTGGTAAAGCTGTGCGCGAAATCATGGCGCTGGCTGATCTGGCTAACCGCTATGTCGATGAACAGGCTCCGTGGGTAGTCGCAAAACAGGAAGGTCGCGATGCTGACCTGCAGGCGATTTGCTCAATGGGCATCAACCTGTTCCGCGTGCTGATGACTTACCTGAAGCCGGTACTGCCGAAACTGACCGAGCGTGCAGAAGCCTTCCTCAATACGGAACTGACCTGGGATGGTATCCAGCAACCGCTGCTGGGCCACAAAGTGAATCCGTTCAAGGCGCTGTATAACCGCATCGATATGAAACAGGTTGAAGCTCTGGTGGAAGCCTCTAAAGAAGAAGTGAAAGCAGCTGCCGCGCCAGTTACTGGCCCACTGGCAGATGATCCGATTCAGGAAACCATCACCTTTGACGACTTCGCCAAAGTTGACCTGCGCGTAGCGCTGATCGAAAACGCAGAGTTTGTTGAAGGTTCTGACAAACTGCTGCGCCTGACACTGGATCTCGGCGGTGAAAAACGCAATGTCTTCTCCGGTATTCGTTCTGCCTACCCGGATCCGCAGGCACTGATTGGTCGTCACACCATTATGGTGGCTAACCTGGCACCACGTAAAATGCGCTTTGGAATCTCCGAAGGCATGGTGATGGCTGCCGGTCCAGGCGGGAAAGATATCTTCCTGCTAAGCCCGGATGCTGGTGCTAAACCGGGTCATCAGGTGAAATAATCCCCCTTCAAGGCGCTGCATCGACAGCGCCTTTTCTTTATAAATTCCTAAAGTTGTTTTCTTGCGATTTTGTCTCTCTCTAACCCGCATAAATACTGGTAGCATCTGCATTCAACTGGATAAAATTACAGGGATGCAGAATGAGACACTTTATCTATCAGGACGAAAAATCACATAAATTCTGGGCGGTGGAGCAACAGGGAAACGAGTTGCATATCAGTTGGGGAAAAGTTGGCACCAAAGGGCAAAGTCAGATAAAAAGTTTTTCAGATGCTGCGGCAGCGGAAAAAGCGGAACTTAAGCTGATTGCGGAGAAGGTGAAGAAGGGGTATGTGGAGCAAGCGAAGGATAATTCTTTGCAACCTTCCCAAACGGTAACGGGCTCTCTCAAGGTAGCGGACTTATCCACCATTATTCAGGAACAACCCTCTTTCGTAGCAGAAACCCGTGCGCCTGACAAAAATACAGATGCTGTTTTACCGTGGCTGGCGAAAGATATTGCTGTCGTTTTTCCGCCCGAAGTTGTACACACCACGTTAAGTCATCGCCGCTTTCCCGGAGTTCCTGTTCAGCAAGCAGACAAATTGACCCAATTACGTCGCTTAGCCTGTAGTGTGTCGCAACGGGATAATAAAACAGCCACATTTGACTTCAGCGCCTGTTCTTTAGAATGGCAAAACACCGTCGCCCAGGCGATCAGTCAGATCGACGGCCTGAAAACAACACAGTTACCATCACCAGTAATGGCTGTACTCACGGCACTTGAAATGAAATGCACAAGATATAAAGTGCGTGAGGATGTTATGGATCAGATCGTCCAGGAAGGCGGTCTGGAATATGCTACTGATGTAATAATACACCTTCAACAGATTGATATTGAATGGGATTATGCGAATAATGTCATTATTATTCTGCCGTCTGGCATTGCACCTAGCTACTTGGAGCAATATTCCAGATTTGAATTACGCCTACGTAAACATTTATCACTGACGGAAGAGTCTCTCTGGCAAAAATGTGCACAAAAACTTATTGCCGCAATTCCACATATTCCAGAATGGCGGCAACCATTAATTGCTTTGTTATTACCCGAAAAACCAGAAATTGCACATGAAATTGCCCAGCGTCTACTGGGGCAAAAAAAATTACCCTCGCTTGAGTGGTTAAAAATAGTGGCGACTGATGAGCACATTCTTGCCTCATTAGAAAAATATCACGAACCATATGCCATTTTTGATGATTACTATTGTGGTGCGATATGGTCAGCCACCGTATTACAGGAGCAAGGTGTTGCAGCCCTGCCCCGATTTGCTCCCTATGCCGCAAGTGACTACTGCGCCGATGTGTTGCGTCATATCAATCATCCGTTCGCATTGACACTGCTTATACGTGTAGCCGGGCAAACTAAACGCTGTCACGATCGGATGACGAAAGCCATTGCTGCGTTCCCACATGCAGCAATGGCGGCACTGACGGAACTTCTTGGGCAAAAAGAAGAGAACAGTTGGCGCATTATGCTAATGACAATGCTTATCTCACAACCAGCACTGGCAGAACAGGTCATTCCCTGGCTCTCGACACCCGCAGTTGCCGTACTGAAATCATGCCAGCAACAACTGACACAGCCCTCAAACCATGCCAGCGCCGATCTACTGCCAGCCGTAGTAGTCTCCCCTCCCTGGCTTTCGAAAAAGAAAAAATCGCCGATTCCGGTGCTGGATTTAGCGCCATTAGGCATTGAGCCAATCTGTTATCTGACAGAAGAAATCAGTAATCAACTTTTGGCGAAATATATCTGGTATTCAAAACACATCACGGTTAGCCATGAAGAAAGTACTACCAACCTGTTGGCAAGGATGGGTTTTCAACGACGGATCGCTGGTACATATATTAAAGCTCCCGAAGCGGTAGTTGAGGCATGGCTAAATGAAGATTATTCAACCTTACTAAGTGAATTTAAGGTGTTTCATTCACCTACCGGGCATTATTGGCAGTTGGGGATTTTGACAACATTGCCGCTGGAGAAAGCAGTAAAAGCATGGAATGCCCTTACCCTATCTCCACATACCGATACCGAATACTCCATGTTACATTTTGGACTCAAAGGGTTACCTGGGTTAGTAAACTCACTTGCACGCTATCCACAAGAAGCCTTGCCCATCACGAATTACTTCGCAGCGAGTGAGCTGGCACCTGCCGTCGCCCGCGCCTTCAACAAACTCAAAACCCTACGACAAGACGCCCGTAGCTGGCTGCTAAAATACCCGGAACATGCCATAACCGGCCTGCTACCTGCGGCGCTCGGCAAAGCCGGTGAAGCCCAGGATAACGCCCGCGCTGCCTTGCGTATGCTTACCGAAAACGGTCATCAGCCATTACTGCAAGAAATCGCCCGGCGTTATAACCAGCCGGAAGTAACAGACGCGGTGAACGCTCTGCTTGCGCTCGATCCCTTAGATAATCACCCGACAAAAATCCCCACTCTTCCGGCCTTTTATCAGCCATCGCTCTGGACGCGCCCGGTATTAAAAGCAAACGCCCAATCACTGCCAGATAACGCCCTCCTCCACCTCGGTGAAATGCTCCGCTTCCCTCAGGAAGAGGCTCTATATCCGGGATTATTGCAGGTGAAAGATGCCTGTACCGCCGACTCACTGGCTGAATTTGCCTGGGATCTGTTTACCGCCTGGCAGACCGCTGGCGCGCCGTCGAAAGAAAGCTGGGCGTTCACTGCGTTAGGCGTTCTCGGTAACGATGACACCGCCCGCAAACTGACGCCATTAATCCGCGCCTGGCCTGGCGAATCTCAGCATAAACGTGCCACCGTTGGGTTGGATATTCTCGCTGCTATCGGTAGTGATATCGCCCTGATGCAGCTTAACGGCATCGCCCAGAAACTGAAATTCAAAGCATTACAGGAGCGGGCAAAAGAAAAAATTGCCGACATTGCCGAAAGTCGCGAACTCACGGTGGCGGAGCTTGAAGATCGGTTAGCACCGGATCTCGGTCTGGATGATAACGGTTCGCTGCTGCTGGATTTCGGCCCACGTCAGTTCACCGTCAGCTTTGATGAAACCTTAAAACCGTTTGTGCGCGATGCTTCCGGCAGCCGCCTGAAAGACCTGCCCAAACCAAACAAAAGCGATGATGAATCGCGGGCTGATGAGGCGGTTAACCGCTACAAACTGCTGAAAAAAGATGCGCGTACCGTCGCCGCCCAGCAGGTGGCAAGGCTTGAATCCGCCATGTGCCTGCGCCGCCGCTGGTCACCAGAAAACTTCCAGCTCTTCCTGGTTGAGCACCCGATGGTTCGCCACTTAACCCGACGTCTGATTTGGGGCGTTTATAGCGCCGACAACCAGCTACAGGCGTGCTTTAGGGTAGCGGAAGATAACAGCTACAGCACCGCTGACGATGATCTTTTCACCCTGCCGGAAGGCGATATCTCTCTTGGTATTCCTCACGTTCTGGAAATATCACCGACGGATGCTGCCGCCTTTGGTCAGCTTTTTGCCGACTATGAACTGCTACCACCGTTCCGTCAGCTTGACCGTAACAGTTACGCCCTGACAGAAGCCGAGCGCAATGCCAGCGAATTGATCCGCTGGGCAGGCAGAAAATGCCCGAGTGGTCGGGTAATGGGGCTGGCGAATAAAGGCTGGATAAAGGGCACCCCGCAGGATGCAGGCTGGATCGGCTGGATGATCAAACCTCTCGGTCGCTGGTCGTTAATCATGGAAATCGATGAAGGCTTTGCGGTAGGCATGTCGCCAGCCGAACTCAGCGCTGAGCAGCTCTTAAGCAAGCTGTGGCTATGGGAAGGCAAAGCAGAAAGATATGGCTGGGGGAGTAATTCAACACAGGAAGCGCAGTTCTCCGTAATCGATGCCATCACCGCCAGCGAGCTAATTAACGATATTGAAGCCCTGTTTGAATAAGGAAAGAGCATGGACAAGGAATTACCGTGGCTGGCGGATAACGCCCAACTGGAACTGAAATATAAAAAAGGCAAAACGCCGCTCAGTCATCGTCGCTGGCCGGGCGAACCAGTGTCCGTTATCACTGGAAGTCTCATCCAGACATTGGGTGATGAATTGCTACAAAAAGCTGAGAAGAAAAAAAACATTGTCTGGCGTTATGAGAATTTTTCACTGGAGTGGCAGTCCGCCATCACGCAGGCCATCAACTTGATCGGCGAACACAAACCCTCAGTCCCGGCCCAGACAATGGCGGCGCTAGCCTGTATCGCGCAAAATGACAGCCAACAGTTGCTCGACGAAATCGTCCAACAAGAGGGGCTGGAATATGCGACTGAGGTGGTGATTGCACGCCAGTTTATTGCGCGGTGTTATGAGAGTGATCCTCTGGTAGTGACATTGCAGTATCAGGACGAGGATTATGGCTATGGTTATCGCTCAGAAACCTATAACGAATTCGATCTCCGACTGCGTAAGCATCTCTCTCTGGCAGAGGAAAGCTGCTGGCAGCGTTGCGCCGACAAACTCATTGCCGCACTACCAGGAATAACCAAAGTTCGCCGCCCTTTTATTGCGCTGATCCTCCCGGAAAAACCAGAAATAGCCAATGAGTTGGTAGGCCTTGAATGCCCGCGAACTCATTTTCATTCTAAGGAGTGGTTAAAAGTTGTTGCTAATGACCCCACAGCGGTGAGAAAACTCGAACACTACTGGAGCCAGGATATATTTAGCGATCGAGAAGCCAGCTACATGTCGCATGAAAACCACTTCGGCTACGCGGCCTGCGCCGCCCTTTTGCGCGAACAAGGACTGGCAGCCATTCCGCGCCTCGCGATGTATGCCCATAAAGAAGATTGCGGCAGTCTGCTGGTACAAATTAACCATCCGCAAGTCATCCGCACCTTGCTACTGGTGGCTGATAAAAACAAACCCAGCCTGCAACGTGTAGCTAAATACCATAAAAACTTCCCCCATGCGACGCTCGCCGCACTGGCAGAACTGCTGGCGTTAACAGAACCACCAGCCCGCCCTGGTTATCCAATCATCGAAGACAAAAAGCTGCCTGCACAGCAAAAAGCACGCGATGAATACTGGCGTACGCTGTTACAGACGCTGATGGCATCGCAGCCACAACTGGCAGAAGAGGTGATGCAGTGGTTAAGTACTCAAGCCAGGGCAGTGCTGAATAGTTATTTATCGGCACCGCCCAAACCGGTTATTGATAGTACCGATAACAGCAATCTGCCTGAAATCCTCGTTTCGCCACCGTGGCGTAGTAAGAAAAAAATGACAGCTCCACGTCTTGATTTGGCACCGCTCGAATTAACTCCGCAAGTTTACTGGCAACCAGGCGAACAAGAGAGGCTTGCCGCCACTGAGTCTGCCCGTTATTTCAGCACGGAATCTCTTGCGCAACGCATGGAACAAAAAAGTGGACGAGTTGTATTACAGGAACTGGGTTTTGGGGATGATGTATGGCTGTTTCTGAATTATATACTCCCCGGAAAACTGGATGCTGCACGCAATTCACTCATTGTTCAGTGGCATTACTACCAGGGGCGGGTTGAAGAGATCCTGAATGGCTGGAACTCCCCGGAAGCACAATTAGCAGAACAGGCGCTCCGCAGCGGTCACATAGAAGCGTTAATTAACATATGGGAAAATGACAACTACTCACGTTATCGTCCGGAAAAGAGTGTCTGGAACCTGTATTTATTGGCACAGTTGCCGCGTGAGATGGCTTTGACCTTCTGGCTGCGTATCAATGAGAAAAAGCATCTGTTCGCGGGTGAGGACTATTTTCTCAGTATCCTCGGATTGGATGCGCTACCAGGTCTGCTGTTGGCTTTTTCACATCGTCCAAAAGAAACATTTCCGTTAATTTTAAATTTCGGCGCAACAGAACTGGCCCTGCCCGTTGCCCGCGTCTGGCACCGTTTTGCGGGCCAGCGTAATCTGGCTCGCCAGTGGATTTTACAATGGCCGGAACATACGGCTACTGCACTTATTCCACTCGTCTTTGTTAAACCCTGCGACAACAGCGAAGCGGCATTATTTGCCCTTCGTTTACTGTATGAACAAGGACATAGTGAATTACTGCAAACGGTTGCAAACCGCTGGGATCGCGCTGATATGTGGCCAGCCCTGGAAAAAATACTTACCCAGAACCCGATGGAAATTTACCCGGCACGCATTCCAAAAGCCCCTGATTTCTGGCATCCGCAAATGTGGTCCAGGCCGCGCCTTATCACTAATAATCAAACTGTTACCAATGACGCTCTGGAAATTATCGGCGAAATGCTGCGCTTTACCCAGGGGGGACGTTTTTATAGCGGGCTGGAACAACTGAAAACGTTCTGCCAGCCACAAACGCTGGCAGCTTTTGCTTGGGATCTCTTCACTGCGTGGCAACAAGCTGGTGCCCCCGCAAAAGACAACTGGGCATTTCTGGCGTTAAGTCTCTTTGGTGACGAAAGCACGGCACGGGATCTGACGACACAGATCCTCGCCTGGCCACAAGAAGGCAAATCTGCCCGTGCTGTCAGCGGCCTGAACATCCTTACCCTGATGAATAATGATATGGCGCTGATACAGCTGCATCATATATCGCAACGGGCTAAATCCCGCCCCTTACGTGATAACGCGGCGGAATTTCTTCAGGTGGTCGCAGAAAATCGCGGGCTAAGCCAGGAAGAGCTAGCGGACAGATTAGTCCCAACCCTGGGCCTTGATGATCCGCAGGCGTTGAGTTTTGATTTTGGTCCCCGGCAGTTTACCGTTCGCTTCGATGAAAATCTCAACCCGGTTATCTTTGATCAGCAAAACGTTCGCCAGAAAAGCGTTCCCCGTTTGCGCGCCGATGACGATCAACTGAAAGCGCCCGAGGCACTGGCCCGACTAAAAGGGCTAAAAAAAGATGCTACTCAGGTGAGCAAAAACCTGCTCCCGCGTCTTGAAACGGCCCTACGTACCACCCGACGCTGGTCGCTGGCAGATTTTCATTCTCTGTTTGTTAATCATCCCTTTACCCGTCTGGTTACCCAGCGATTAATATGGGGGGTTTATCCGGCAAATGAACCGCGTTGTTTACTCAAAGCCTTTCGTGTGGCCGCAGAGGGGGAGTTCTGCAATGCGCAAGATGAGCCAATTGACCTGCCTGCGGACGCTCTGATTGGCATTGCCCACCCGTTAGAAATGACAGCAGAAATGCGCAGTGAATTTGCACAGCTTTTTGCCGATTACGAAATTATGCCGCCTTTTCGCCAGTTGTCGCGCCGCACGGTGCTGCTCACACCTGACGAGTCAACCAGTAACAGCCTGACTCGCTGGGAAGGTAAATCCGCTACCGTTGGGCAACTTATGGGAATGCGATACAAAGGCTGGGAGTCAGGCTATGAGGACGCATTTGTCTATAACCTGGGTGAGTACCGGCTGGTCCTTAAGTTTTCACCCGGTTTTAACCACTACAATGTTGATAGCAAAGCGCTAATGAGCTTCCGTTCTCTTCGAGTGTACCGTGACAATAAATCCGTCACTTTTGCCGAACTTGATGTGTTTGATTTGAGTGAGGCGTTAAGCGCACCTGACGTCATTTTCCATTAAAACACAGCGGGCAGTGATGCAACTGCCCGTTATCAACACGACTTACCAGCGGGGAAAGCGATGATCGTGCAAAAAGAGCTGGTTGCTATTTACGATTATGAGGTCCCTGTACCTGAAGATCCGTTTTCCTTCAGACTTGAGATCCATAAATGCTCTGAATTATTTACAGGTTCCGTCTATCGACTGGAGCGATTCCGGCTACGTCCAACATTTCATCAACGTGATCGAGAAGATGCTGACCCGCTAATAAATGATGCGTTGATTTATATAAGAGATGAGTGTATTGATGAGCGGAAATTACGAGGTGAATCACCTGAAACTGTAATAGCAATTTTTAATCGTGAACTACAGAATATATTCAACCAAGAAATAGAATAATATACTCTAAATAATTCAAATTGGTCCGATCCGGCGCAACGTCCCAATGGCCTGGATTATAAATCTCATTATCTTAATTGCAACGGGGTCCAGCCGTGGTTATAATTCGTTCGTTGGAACACGATGTTGCACAGGCTGTGGTGTTAGGCCTGAAAATAGTAAATAAAAGAACCTGCCTCACCAGCAGGTTTTTTTATTTACTGTGATCTGCTTTCCAGATATTTTTCGCTCAAACAACTAATGCGCCAAACATTTATTGCGCGTAAAATATCGTTTATTTCATTAATACATTTCAGGGATGAATATATGTCACCGCAGAATAATCATCTGCAGCGTCCGCCTGCTGCTGTGTTATACGCCGATGAACTGGCAAAATTAAAACAAAATGATAACGCACCTTGCCCGCCCGGTTGGCAGTTAAGTTTGCCTGCGGCCCGTGCTTTTATCCTTGGCGACGAAGCGCAAAATATCAGCCGTAAAGTGGTGATTAGCCCCTCCGCTGTCGAACGTATGTTAGTCACTCTTGCTACCGGCCGCGGTTTGATGTTGGTGGGGGAACCTGGTACCGCAAAATCTCTTCTTTCTGAATTACTGGCAACCGCTATTAGCGGCGATGCCGGGTTAACCATCCAGGGCGGGGCATCTACCACCGAAGATCAAATCAAGTATGGCTGGAACTACGCCCTGCTTATCAATCATGGTCCGTCAACGGAAGCGCTGGTCCCTGCCCCGCTTTATCAGGGAATGCGCGACGGCAAAATCGTCCGTTTCGAAGAGATAACGCGTACACCGCTGGAAGTGCAGGACTGTCTGTTAGGTATGCTTTCTGACAGGGTGATGACGGTGCCGGAACTCACTGGTGAAGCCAGTCAGCTCTATGCGCGAGAAGGCTTTAATATTATTGCCACTGCCAATACCCGCGATCGCGGCGTCAATGAAATGAGTGCTGCGCTAAAGCGTCGCTTCGATTTTGAAACGGTTTTTCCGATTATGGATTTCGCCCAGGAGTTGGAACTGGTCGCCAGTGCTTCGGCGCGTTTGCTGGCCCATAGCGGTATTCCGCATAAAGTGCCTGACGCGGTACTGGAATTACTGGTCCGCACCTTCCGCGATCTGCGTGCCAACGGCGAAAAGAAAACGTCAATGGATACACTGACAGCGATTATGTCCACCGCTGAAGCCGTGAACGTGGCCCATGCTGTGGGCGTCCGCGCCTGGTTTTTAGCGAATCGCGCGGGGGAGCCTGCCGACCTGGTGGAATGTATTGCCGGAACCATCGTCAAAGATAACGAAGAAGATCGCGCGCGTCTGCGCCGTTACTTCGAACAGCGTGTCGCCACACATAAAGAAGCTCACTGGCAGGCTTATTATCAAGCCCGCCACCGCCTGCCGTGAGGAAAGATGCATGAGCGAGCCGTTAATTGTCGGCATCCGGCATCATAGTCCGGCCTGCGCCCGGCTGGTGAAATCGTTAATCGAAAGCCAGCGGCCACGATACGTGTTGATTGAAGGCCCGGCTGATTTTAATGACCGGGTAGACGAACTGTTTTTAGCCCACCAGCTTCCGGTAGCTATTTACAGTTATTGCCAGTATCAGGACGGTGCAGCCCCCGGGCGTGGTGCCTGGACGCCATTTGCTGAATTTTCGCCGGAGTGGCAGGCGCTACAAGCCGCACGTCGCATTCAGGCACAAACTTACTTCATCGATTTGCCTTGCTGGGCGCAGAGTGAAGAAGAGGACGATTCGCCTGATACGCAAGATGAAAGCCAGGCCTTACTGCTGCGTGCCACCCGCATGGATAACAGCGATACCCTGTGGGATCACTTGTTCGAAGATGAAAGCCAGCAAACTGCATTACCCTCTGCGCTGGCGCACTATTTTGCCCAACTGCGGGGCGACGCCTCCGGCGATGCGCTCAATCGTCAGCGCGAAGCCTTTATGGCCCGCTGGATTGGATGGGCGATGCAGCAAAATAATGGCGACGTGTTAGTTGTCTGCGGTGGCTGGCACGCTCCGGCACTGGCAAAGATGTGGCGCGAATGCCCTCAGAAAATTAACAAGCCAGAATTGCCCTCGCTGGCAGATGCCGTTACAGGTTGTTATCTCACACCCTACAGTGAAAAGCGCCTTGATGTGCTGGCAGGATACCTTTCAGGAATGCCTGCCCCGGTATGGCAAAACTGGTGCTGGCAGTGGGGCTTGCAGAAGGCCGGTGAACAACTGCTAAAAACTATCCTTACCCGTTTGCGCCAGCACAAATTGCCCGCTTCTACCGCGGATATGGCTGCCGCTCATCTGCATGCGATGGCGCTGGCACAGTTGCGCGGTCATACACTACCGTTACGCACTGACTGGCTGGATGCCATAGCTGGCTCGCTGATTAAAGAAGCCCTGAACGCGCCGTTGCCGTGGAGCTATCGCGGCGTTATTCATCCCGATACCGATCCGATTCTGCTAACGTTGATAGACAAATTAGCGGGTGACGGATTCGGTAAACTTGCCCCTTCTACACCACAACCGCCTCTGCCAAAAGATGTCACCTGCGAACTGGAACGTACCGCAATCTCTCTTCCGGCGGAGCTTACCTTAAATCGCTTTAACCCCAATGGACTAGCGCAAAGTCAGGTGTTACATCGGCTGGCAATACTGGAGATCCCAGGGATTGTACGCCAGCAGGGAAGCACACTGACACTTGCAGGCAACGGTGAAGAACGCTGGAAATTAACCCGCCCGCTTAGCCAGCATGCGGCATTGATTGAGGCCGCCTGCTTTGGTGCCACACTCCAGGAAGCCGCACGCCATAAATTAGAAGCCGATATGCTGGACGCGGGTGGAATCGGCAGTATCACCACATGTCTTAGCCAGGCGGCGTTAGCGGGTCTGGCGTCCTTCAGTCAACAATTACTGGAGCAACTCACATTATTAATCGCCCAGGAAAATCAATTTGCCGAAATGGGCCAGGCGCTGGAAGTGCTATATGCCTTATGGCGGCTGGATGAAATTAGCGGTATGCAAGGCGCGCAGATATTACAAACGACGTTATGCGCGGCTATCGATCGCACGCTGTGGCTGTGTGAATCTAACGGCAGGCCGGATGAAAAGGAGTTTCACGCTCACCTGCATAGCTGGCAAGCGCTTTGCCATATTCTGCGCGATCTACATAGCGGCGTTAATTTATCCGGCGTTTCGCTTTCTGCGGCGGTAGCCTTACTGGAGCGACGCAGTCAGGCGATTCATGCCCCGGCGCTGGATCGCGGCGCGGTTCTTGGCGCACTAATGCGTCTGGAACATCCCAACGCCAGTGCCGAAGCGGCGCTGACGATGCTGGCGCAGTTATCCCCGGCACAATCCGGCGAGGCGCTGCACGGTTTGCTGGCATTAGCCCGTCATCAACTGGCCTGTCAGCCGGCATTTATCGCCGGTTTCAGCAGTCATTTAAATCAACTAAGTGATGCCGATTTTACCAATGCCCTGCCCGATTTACGCGCGGCAATGGCCTGGCTACCGCCACGAGAACGCGGGACGCTGGCGCATCAGGTGCTTGAGCATTATCAACTGGCGCAACTTCCCGTTTCGGCACTGCAAATGCCGTTGCATTGTCCACCGCAAGCCATTGCACATCATCAACAACTCGAACAGCAGGCACTGGCATCGCTGCAACACTGGGGAGTTTTCCATGTCTGAACTGAACGATCTTCTGACCACCCGTGAGCTACAACGCTGGCGATTAATTCTTGGCGAAGCGGCAGAAACGACGCTTTGTGGGCTGGATGACAACGCCCGGCAGATAGACCACGCGCTGGAGTGGCTGTATGGGCGCGATCCTGAACGGCTCCAGCGTGGTGAACGCTCCGGTGGATTAGGTGGCTCAAATCTCACCACCCCTGAGTGGATCAACAGTATTCACACGCTGTTTCCGCAACAGGTGATTGAGCGGCTGGAAAGCGATGCCGTACTGCGCTACGGCATTGAAGATGTGGTGACAAATCTCGACGTGCTGGAACGTATGCAGCCTTCCGAAAGCCTGCTACGCGCCGTTTTGCACACCAAACATCTGATGAATCCCGAAGTACTGGCTGCCGCCCGCCAGATAGTGCGCCAGGTTGTTGAAGAAATTATGGCGCGACTGGCAAAGGAAGTTCGCCAGGCTTTTTCTGGTGTCCGCGATCGCCGTCGCCGTTCATTTATTCCACTGGCGCGAAACTTTGATTTCAAAAGTACTCTGCGCGCCAACCTGCAACACTGGCACCCGCAACACGGCAAGTTGTATATCGAATCCCCCCGCTTTAACAGCCGCATTAAACGCCAAAGCGAACAATGGCAACTGGTCTTACTGGTTGATCAAAGCGGATCGATGGTCGATTCGGTGATCCACTCTGCGGTGATGGCGGCCTGTTTGTGGCAGTTACCCGGCATTCGTACCCATCTGGTGGCGTTTGACACAAGCGTCGTTGATCTCACGGCAGACGTTGCCGATCCGGTAGAGTTATTAATGAAAGTACAGTTGGGCGGCGGGACCAATATCGCCAGTGCCGTGGAGTATGGTCGGCAACTTATTGAACAACCAGCGAAAAGCGTCATTATCCTCGTGAGCGATTTTTACGAAGGGGGTTCATCATCATTACTGACGCATCAGGTGAAAAAGTGTGTCCAGAGCGGCATCAAAGTGCTGGGACTGGCAGCGCTCGATAGCACCGCAACACCTTGCTATGACCGCGATACGGCCCAGGCGCTGGTTAATGTCGGCGCACAAATAGCCGCCATGACGCCGGGCGAGCTGGCATCATGGCTTGCGGAGAATCTTCAGTCATGAATTCACTACGTCCGGAATTATTAGAACTGACACCGCAGGCCCTGACGGCGTTAAGCAATGCCGGTTTTGTTAAGCGCAGTCTTAAGGAACTGGAAAATGGCAACGTCCCGGAGATCAGCCATGAGAACGACGCTTTAATCGCCACCTTCAGTGACGGTGTCCGTACCCAGCTGGCGAACGGCCAGGCACTGAAAGAGGCTCAGTGCAGTTGCGGGGCCAACGGTATGTGCCGTCATCGCGTGATGCTGGTGTTAAGTTATCAACGACTTTGTGCCACCACTCAGTCTACGGAAAAAGAAGAAGAGTGGGATCCGGCAATCTGGCTGGAAGAACTGGCTACCCTTCCCGATGCTACCCGCAAACGCGCACAGGCGCTGGTCGCTAAAGGCATCACCATTGAGTTGTTCTGTGCGCCGGGTGAAATTCCCTCTGCCCGCTTACCGATGAGCGATGTGCGTTTTTATTCCCGCAGCAGTATTCGTTTCGCCCGTTGTGATTGTATTGAAGGCACACTTTGCGAACATGTCGTACTGGCGGTACAGGCCTTCGTCGAGGCCAAAGCGCAGCAAGCAGAATTTAACCATTTAATCTGGCAGATGCGCAGCGAACACGTCACATCATCTGACGATCCGTTTGCCAGCGAAGAAGGCAACGCGTGTCGTCAATATGTTCAGCAATTAAGCCAGACATTATGGCTTGGCGGCATCAGCCAGCCGCTCATCCATTACGAGGCAGCATTCAACCGCGCATTGCAGGCGGCAGAGACCTGCAACTGGCGCTGGGTGAGTGAATCGCTACGGCAACTGCGCGCCAGCGTTGATGCCTTCCACGCCCGCGCCAGCCACTATAATGCCGGAGAATGCTTACATCAGCTTGCGGCATTAAACAGTCGATTAAATTGCGCACAAGAGATGGCCCGGCGCGACAGTATTGGTGAAGTTCCTCCTGTGCCGTGGCGCACGGTCGTTGGCTCTGGCATTGCCGGAGAAGCAAAGCTTGATCATCTGCGGCTGGTGTCTTTAGGTATGCGTTGCTGGCAGGATATTGAGCATTATGGTTTACGCATCTGGTTTACCGATCCCGACACCGGCAGTATTTTGCACCTTTCGCGCAGTTGGCCGCGAAGTGAACAGGAAAACTCACCGGCAGCTACGCGTCGGCTGTTTAGTTTTCAGGCTGGCGCACTGGCGGGCGGGCAAATTGTTTCACAAGCAGCAAAACGCAGTGCCGATGGCGAGCTGCTGTTAGCTACCCGCAACCGCTTAAGCAGCGTTGTGCCGCTGTCGCCTGATGCCTGGCAAATGTTGAGCGCGCCGTTACGCCAGCCGGGCATTGTGGCTTTGCGGGAATATTTACGCCAGCGTCCCCCCGCCTGCATACGGCCTCTTAATCAGGTCGATAACTTATTTATTCTGCCGGTCGCTGAGTGTATTTCGCTCGGTTGGGATAGCAGCCGCCAGACGCTGGATGCGCAGGTAATCAGCGGCGAAGGTGAAGATAATCTGCTGACGTTATCACTGCCAGCCTCAGCCAGCGCGCCTTATGCCGTTGAACGCATGGCGGCGCTTTTGCAACAAACAGACGACCCCGTGTGTCTGGTTTCTGGCTTTGTCAGTTTTGTTGATGGGCAATTGACACTGGAACCACAGGTAATGATGACAAAGACTCGTGCCTGGGCGCTGGACGCTGAAACTGCGCCTGTGGCACCACTACCTTCTGCCAGCGTTTTGCCTGTGCCGTCTACTGCTCATCAGTTGCTGATGCGCTGCCAGGCGTTACTTATTCAACTGCTCCATAACGGCTGGCGCTATCAGGAACAGAGCGCTATTAGTCAGGCAGAGTTGCTGGCGAATGACCTCACCGCGGTGGGTTTTTATCGGCTGGCACATGTGTTGGGGCAATTTCGTAATACAGAAAGCGAGGCACGGGTAGAAGCAATAAATAACGGTGTTTTGCTTTGCGAACAATTATTCCCCATGCTTCAGCAACAAGGATGAAATAGTGCTTTTTACTAAGAGCTCTACTCCAGTTCCGGACTGCTCACGCCACGGTATTAGGCATATCCTATATAGCCCCTGGTGAGAGTCACCAGTTTCTTGATTAAATAAAATGGAGTTTTACATGAAGGCTTTCAATAAGCTGTTTTCCCTCGTTGTTGCATCTGTTCTGGTTTTCTCTCTTGCTGGCTGCGGTGACAAAGAAGAATCGAAGAAATTCAGCGCCAATCTGAACGGCACTGAAATTGCCATTACCTATGTCTACAAAGGTGACAAGGTGCTTAAGCAATCTTCTGAAACCAAAATTCAATTTGCCTCCATTGGTGCAACCACCAAAGAAGATGCTGCCAGGGCACTTGAGCCGTTAAGCGCCAAATACAAAAACATCGCGGGTGTTGAAGAAAAATTAACCTATACCGATACCTACGCGCAGGAAAACGTGACTATCGATATGGAAAAAGTGGATTTTAAAGCCCTGCAGGGTATTTCAGGAATCAACGTTTCTGCTGAAGATGCCAAAAAAGGTATCACTATGGCGCAAATGGAACTGGTGATGAAAGCCGCTGGTTTCAAAGAAGTGAAATAATCTGTCGGCGGCCATGTTTCGCATGGCCGCCATACCCGTCTTAGCTTTTCTTCACATGCTGGCGCGCTGCCAGTCCACGCAGAAAATAACGTAAAAATTGATCGCCGCATTCGCGGAAGTTTTTATGATCCGGTGCGCGCATCATCGCTGTAATTTCCGGCATCGAAACGCGGAACTGCTGTTCGGTGAGGATCGCCAGAATGTCATCGGTTTTCAGCGAAAACGCGATGCGTAATTTTTTTAGCACGATGTTGTTATTAATGCGACGTTCCGGCTCCAGTGCCGGAGCAGACTCATCCTTGCCGCGTTTTTCATAAATCAGGCCATTGAGGAATGACGACAAAACAATGTCCGGACAACGCTGAAAACCCTCTTCGTCTTCTTTACGTAGCCAGACGGCGATCTGTTCCGCGGTGGCTTCGACATTACCCAGCGCCAGAATACGCACCAGGTCATTATTATTGGCTTTCAAAATGTAGCGCACGCTGCGCAGAATATCGTTACTTAGCATGAGGCCTTCAGGTGTTGATGAGGCAAAAAGCCATTTTAGCAGTCTTTTACAGGCCAATCGCCTCTTTTAAGCTTTTCAGATAACGGCGGCTGACCGGCACGGTTAAGCCATTACGCAAAATCAACTCGGCCTGACCGTTATCTTCCAGACGAATCTCCTGTAAATGCGCGAGGTTAACCAGATACTGACGATGGCAGCGCAGTAGTGGTGTACGACTTTCCAGGGTACGTAATGTCAATTCGGTAAAGCCCTCTTTCCCTTCGTGGCTGGTAACGTAGACACCGCTCATCCGACTGCTGACAAATGCCACATCTTTCATTTGCAGCAAATAAATCCGACTATGCCCCGTACAAGGGATAAATTTCAGCGCCTGTTGATTTTCCGGTAACAGCGAAACATCCTGCTTGCTGCGTTCCTGACGCAAACGCGCCAGCGTTTTCTCCAGTCGCGCTTCATCAATTGGCTTCAGCAGATAATCAAAGGCATGTTCTTCAAAGGCTTTAATAGCGTATTCGTCAAACGCGGTGAGAAAAACAATATACGGACGATGTTCCGGGTCAAGCATCCCCACCATTTCCAGACCACTGATGCGCGGCATCTGGATATCGAGAAACAGCACATCCGGGCGCAGTTTATGCACCGCGCCGATCCCTTCCACGGCGTTTGAACACTCTCCAACGATTTCAATATCGCTCTGCTCCTGCAAAAATACGCGCAGGTTCTCCCGTGCTAACGGTTCATCATCGACAATTAAGACTTTAATCATGCCTCGTCCCTCCATGGTAGTCGTAACGTTATTCGGGTGTAACTATCAGGCTCACAGGCGACGCTTATCCCATAGTCATCGCCAAACCGTTCACGTAAACGCTTATCCACCAGATTCATCCCCAGCCCACTGGCATTGGTTACCGGTTGATACAAACCGGCATTGTCTTCGATCTCCAGCATCAAATGTTGCCCCTCACGTCGGGCGCTGATTGCCACTCGCCCTGTATCCAGCAGTTGTGATGTCCCATGTTTAATGGCGTTTTCCACTATCGGTTGCAGGGTAAACGCGGGCAATTGCTGCTGGGATAATTCTTGCGGAATAGCAATGTTGACCTGCAACCGCGACTGGAAGCGCGCCTTTTCAATTTGCAGATAAGCATTCACATGTTCAATTTCGTCGGCGAGAGTAACAAACTCCGAAGGCCGCTTTAAGTTTTTGCGGAAAAAAGTGGAAAGATACTGCACCAGCTGGCTGGCCTGTTCGCTGTCGCGACGGATCACCGCTTTAATGGTGTTAAGCGCATTAAACAAAAAATGGGGGTTCACCTGGGCGTGAAGCAGTTTGATCTCTGACTGGGTGAGCATCGCTTTTTGCCGCTCATATTGCCCGGCAAGGATCTGCGCCGAAAGCAATTGCGCAATCCCCTCACCCAACGTGCGGTTGATTGAACTGAATAAACGGTTTTTGGCTTCATACAATTTGATGGTGCCCATCACCCGCTGATTTTCACCACGCAACGGAATTACCAGCGTCGACCCCAGTTTGCATTGCGGATGCAAAGAGCAACGGTAAGGTACTTCGTTGCCATCAGCGTAGACCACTTCACCGGTTTCAATCGCTTTTAAAGTATAAGTTGAAGAAATCGGTTTGCCGGGTAAATGGTGGTCGTCACCAATTCCGGTAAAGGCCAGCAATTTCTCTCGATCGGTAATCGCGACTGCACCAATATCCAGTTCCTGATACAGCACCTGAGCCACTTTCATGCTGTTCACTTCGTTAAACCCCTGGCGCAAAATGCCTTCCGTCGAGGCTGCCACTTTCAGCGCAGTGGCAGAAAAAGCCGAAGTGTATTTTTCAAACATCGCGCGTTTATCGAGCAATATACGCATAAACAGCGCCGCGCCGACGGTATTGGTGACCATCATTGGCGCAGCAATATTACTCACCAGACGCACCGCATCTTCATAAGGTCGGGCGATCGCAAGGATGATCAGCATTTGCACCATTTCAGCGACGAACGTGACGGCACCGGCGGTAATGGGGTTAAAGACTTTATCAGTGCGCCCGCGGCGGATCAGGATGCTGTGTACCAGGCCACCGAGTAATCCTTCAACGATGGTCGAGATCATGCAACTTAACGCGGTCATGCCCCCCATCGAATATCGATGTAAGCCGCCGGTCAGCCCAACCAGCCCACCGACGACCGGACCGCCGAGTAAGCCGCCCATTACCGCGCCTATCGCACGGGTATTGGCAATAGAATCGTCAATGTGCAACCCAAACCAGGTGCCCATGATGCAGAAGATGGAAAAGACGATGTAGCAGAGAAATTTATGCGGCAGACGAACCGTGACCTGCATTAACGGTATGAATAATGGCGTTTTACTCATTAACCATGCAATGACTAAAAAAACGCACATCTGCTGAAGCAGCAGCAACACCAGATTAAAATCGTACATACCCGCAAACCACACTTCCCTTTAAAACGCGTAACATACATTGCCTGCGTTTAACTTTCTTTGAACTCTTGCAGAAAAATGAGAATTCGTGAGTACGATCACTCAAAATCGCCTGGCAAAAATAAAATCACCCTATAGATGCACAAAAAACGGGCAAAACTACCTGGTTCGCAAAACTGCGTCTAAAGTTAAACCGGGACCTCGCGAGCAAGGGTGAGACGATGGCGCTTTACACAATTGGTGAAGTGGCGTTGCTTTGTGATATTAATCCTGTCACGTTACGCGCGTGGCAGAGGCGTTACGGATTGCTGAAACCGCAACGGACAGACGGCGGTCATCGGCTGTTCAACGATGCCGATATTGACCGGATCCGCGAGATCAAACGCTGGATCGACAACGGCGTGCAGGTCAGCAAAGTTAAAATGCTGCTCAGTAATGAAAATGTTGATGTGCAGAACGGCTGGCGCGATCAGCAAGAAACATTACTGACTTACCTGCAAAGCGGCAATCTACATAGCCTGCGAACGTGGATCAAAGAGCGCGGTCAGGATTACCCCGCCCAGACACTCACCACACATCTGTTTATTCCTCTGCGCCGACGGCTTCAGTGCCAACAACCGACTCTCCAGGCGCTGCTGGCGATCCTCGACGGCGTACTGATCAACTACATCGCCATTTGTCTGGCTTCGGCACGTAAAAAACAGGGTAAAGATGCGCTGGTGGTTGGCTGGAATATTCAGGATACCACCCGTCTGTGGCTGGAGGGCTGGATTGCCAGTCAACAAGGATGGCGCATTGATGTCCTCGCCCACTCGCTCAATCAACTACGCCCTGAACTATTCGAAGGCCGTACATTGCTGGTGTGGTGCGGTGAAAATCGAACCTCCGCCCAACAGCAGCAACTCACCAGTTGGCAAGAACAAGGCCATGATATTTTCCCACTCGGCATTTAATGATTCGTTAACAAATGCGCTTTACTGTACAATCCTTTCGTTAACATAAGGAGTGCATTATGCGCATAGCTAAAATTGGGGTCATCGCCCTGTTCCTGTTTATGGCGTTAGGCGGAATTGGTGGCGTCATGCTCGCAGGTTATACCTTTATTTTGCGTGCTGGCTAAGCGCCTGCACCAGCCTTTCAAACAGGCGGTCTGCGATGATCGCCGCCAGTGCCACCAGTAACGCCCCCTGGATCACATACGCGGTATTAAATCCGCTAAGCCCGATGATGATGGGCGTACCCAGCGTGCTGGCCCCTACCGTTGAGGCGATCGTCGCCGTACCAATGTTGATAATCACCGAAGTTCGCACGCCCGCCAGAATCACCGGAGCCGCCAGCGGTAGCTCGACCTTACGCAGTCGCTGACCACGACTCATTCCCATACCTTTCGCAACTTCTGTCACGCTGGCATCAATCGCTCCCAGCCCGGCAAGTGTCGCCTGCAGGACGGGCAGCACACCGTAAAGGATCAAGGCGATAATCGCTGGTTGCAGACCAAAGCCGATCACCGGAACGGCGATCGCCAGCACTGCGACGGGCGGAAAAGTCTGTCCAACGGCGGCAATAGTTTCCACCAGTGGGCGAAATTCCGCGCCCCACGGGCGAGTGACAGCAATTCCGGCACCAGTGCCAATGATCACCGCAAACAAACTCGAAATTCCCACCAGCCAGAAATGAGCCAGTGCCAGAGCTGCAAAACTTTCTTGCTGATAAACGGGTCGTGGCAGTTGTGGGAACAAGGCAGCAAACAGCGGCTGGCTGTAAGGCAGCCAGAAAATCAGCGCCACAAACAGAGCAATGAGCCAGAACAGCGGATCGCGCAACATCTTCATACGCTTACGCCTCCTCCAGCAGATCCTGAAAATGCAGCGTGCCGCAAGGCTGGCCCTGCGTGTTCATCACCGGCAGCACCTCGCATCCCCGCGCGACAAACAGGGAGAGCGCATCGCGTAGCGTCATCTCTTCTGCCAGTGCCTCACCTTCTGCCCGTTCTTCGCGACGCACGTAATCCGCCACACTACGTAACGAAAGCAGGCGCACCCCCAGTTCACTACGTCCAAAAAACTGGCGGACAAAATCATTCGCCGGACGAGTCAGCATCGTCAGCGGATTGCCCTGCTGCACTACTTCACCGTGATCCATCAATACCAGATGTTCTGCCAGCCGTAGCGCCTCATCAATATCATGAGTGACCAGCACAATGGTACGCCCCAGCAAACGGTGAATGCGCGTCATCTCTTGTTGCAACGCGCCGCGCGTTACCGGGTCCAGTGCGCCAAAAGGTTCATCCATCAGTAAGACTTGCGGATCGGCAGCCAGTGCACGCGCCACTCCCACACGTTGCTGCTGACCACCGGAAAGCTGATGCGGATAACGCTCACGCAAATTTGACTCCAGCCCCAGTAGCGCCATTAATTCGTCGATACGATCGTCAATCCGTGCCCGCGACCATTTTTGTAATTGCGGCACGGTAGCGATGTTTTGCGCCACGCTCCAGTGGGGGAACAGGCCAATAGATTGAATGGCATAGCCCATCCGGCGGCGCAACTCCAGTACTGGCAGCGAGCGAATTTCTTCTCCGGCAAAGCGGATCTCTCCGCTGTCATGCTCCACCAGGCGGTTAATCATTTTCAGGGTGGTGGATTTGCCGGAGCCAGATGTGCCAATCAGCACCGAAAAACTCCCTTCCTGAAAATTGAGATTGAGATCGTTAACGGCTTTTTGTGCGCCGAACAGTTTGCTGACATGGCTAAATTCAATCATTACGTTTCACCTTCAGCAGTGCGATAAGCAAATCGAACAGCGCGTCGGTAAGCACCGCCAGAACAATTACCGGGATCACCCCCAGCAACACTAAATCAATGGCGCTGCTTAGCAGCCCCTGGAAAACCAGCGCACCAAAACCGCCTGCGCCGATTAACGCCGCAATCACCGCCATACCTACAGTTTGCACCATCACCACCCGCAGGCTGCGCAGAAATACCGGTAACGCCAGTGGTAACTGAACATGCAGGAATCGCTGCGCCCCGCTCATGCCCATCGCTCTGGCGCTCTCCAGCACATCGCGCGGGATCTGGTTCAAACCGACTACCACGCCGCGCACCAGCGGCAGCAAGGCATAGAGCACCAGCGCAATCAGTGCGGGTGTCATTCCGGTTCCTGCTATGCCGAGCGTCCCCAGCCACGGAAAGGCCGTAACCAGCGCGGCAAGCGGCGCAATCAACAGGCCAAAGAGCGCCACCGAAGGCACGGTCTGAATCACATTGAGCAGAGAAAAAATTGCCCCCTGCCGAGCAGTGGAAAAGTAGCACCAGATGCCCAACGGCACACCAATCACTAACGCAGGCAGCACCGCACCAAACAGCAACGTCAGATGTTGTGCCAGCGCGTCGTCAAACACATCCTGACGGTTGGCGTATTCTTTCATTAGTGAGAGATCGTTAAGCGTGCCGGAGTACAGCAACCACAGCGGAATAATGGCAATCTGCATATGCAACAACCAGCGCCACAGCGGATGCGTGGAGATTCGGCGGATGGCATCGCTACAGGCCAGCAATGCCAGCGCCGCAGCCAGCCAGAAACCACTGCCGAGGCTGGTACGCGCCAGCGCACTGCCATTTTGCGCCAGTTGGGTCGCCGCCTTTCCAGCTCCCCACACCAGCAATACGAAGACGAATTGCGCCAGAATGAGTGCACAAATGCTGCCTTTTTTACCGGGAATAAAACAGGCCGTCAGCCAGGCGCAACCAACGCCCACCAGCATCCAGATCGTTTGCGGCCACAGCTGCCAGAGATGACGCCCCTCACCCGAAACTAAACGATTAGGCGCGTAACTGATAAACGGCAGCGCCGCTGCGATTGCCGTCAGCAACAGCAGCAGTGCCAGAACAGGATTAATACGGAAATAAGTCACGGGAAATTACTTCGTCCACCCTTTTTGTTTCAGGTAGTCGGCAGCCACTTTTTTGGCATCCAGTCCTTCCACAGCAATGCTGGCATTCAGTTGCTGCAATGTTTTTGCATCGAGGCTGGCGAAGACTGGCTGTAGCCACTGTGCCATTTGCGGATACTCCCTCAACACCGACTCACGCACCACTGGTGCAGGCGCGTAGATAGGTTGCACACCTTGCGGATCGCTTAAGGTTTGCAGCCCCAGCGCCGCTACCGGGCCGTCAGTGCCGTAAGCCATTGCAGCATTAACGCCAGAGGTTTGCTGGGCAGCGGCTTTGATCGTCACCGCCGTGTCGCCACCAGCCAGTGACAGCAACTGATCCTGACCGAGCTTAAAGCCATAGGCTTTTTCAAACGCGGGTAACGCATCGGCGCGTTCGATAAACTCTGCCGAGGCTACCAGTTTGAAGGTGCCGCCCTCTTGCAGATAACGACTCAGGTCGGCAAGCGAAGTGAGTTTATTTTTCTCTGCCACATCCTGACGCACGGCGATAGTCCAGGTGTTATTTGCAGGCGCGGGCGTCAGCCAGATTAACTTGTTGTGCTCCGAATCGAGCTTTTTGACTTTCTCGTAACCTTGCTGCGCGTTTTTCCACGCTGCATCGTTTTCATCTTTAAAGAAGAAAGCGCCATTGCCGGTATATTCCGGATAGATATCCAGTTCACCGGAAGTAATCGCCCCGCGCACCACAGGAGTCGTTCCGAGTTGCACTTTATTCACCGTCGGTACGCCGTGGCTTTCCAGCACCTGCAAAATGATATTGCCGAGTAGCGCACCTTCGGTATCGATTTTTGAACCGACTTTAACGGGGGAAGCCGCCTGTAGCGGCAGGCTCACGGCTGCCAACATAACCAGTGAACCTGCCCAGAGCTTTAAGAGTGGCATGATGCTTTCCTCATTCTTTTACTGTTGTTTTCAGCGAATTAAGAGAAAAGCATAGTTGATAATGGCGGGGTTAGCTTGAGCGGAAGGATTCAGTTGCAGAATCAGATAAATACTTAAGAGGCATATTCGGTCCGGCGTTTCCTGCCGGATGCGGCGCGAGCGCCTTATCCGGCCTACAAAGGGCGCAAACGTCGCGCCCTTACTAAAGCATTACAGCAACTCAAACTCGCCTTTCTTAACGCGTGCGGAATCAGTGCCGATAAAGACATTGAACTTGCCAGGCTCGGCGTCATATTTCATCTGTTGATTCCAGAACTTCAGCGCCTCAATATCGATCGGGAAGCTGACAGTCTGAGTTTCGCCCGGTTTCAGGGTGATTTTCTCAAAGCCTTTCAGCTGTTTCACAGGGCGACTCATGGAAGCCGTCACATCCTGCAAGTACATCTGCACTACCGTGGCCCCCTCGCGCTTACCGGTGTTCGTCACCTGCACGCTGGCAGTCACTTTGCCGTCACGCTTCATGGTCGGCGCAGAAAGTTTCACATCAGATACGGTGAAAGTGGTGTAGCTCAGCCCATAGCCGAACGGATACAACGCCCCGTTAGCTTCATCAAAATAACGCGAAGTGTATTTGTTCGGCTTGTCGGCATTATACGGGCGACCGGTATTCAGATGGCTGTAGTACACCGGGATCTGCCCGACAGAACGCGGGAAGGACATTGGCAGCTTGCCGGACGGGTTGTAATCGCCAAACAATACATCGGCAATTGCATTACCGCCTTCAGTCCCCGCAAACCAGGTTTCCAGAATCGCATCAGCCTGCTGATCTTCTTTCACCAGCGCCAGCGGACGCCCGTTCATCAGCACCAGCACCAGCGGTTTACCGGTGGCTTTCAGCGCCGCAATCAAGTCACGTTGGCTTTGCGGAATAGTGATATCGGTCCGGCTGGAGGCTTCGTGCGCCATCCCCTGTGCTTCACCGACTACAGCCACCACCACATCAGATTGTTTCGCCGTCTGCACCGCTTCATCAATCATCTCTTGCGGCGAACGCGGATCGACTTTGACCGCTTCTTCATACTGATTCAGGAAATCGATAATGCCTTTGTCACTGGTAACGTTCGCCCCTTTGGCATACAGCACTTTACCGTTTTCACCGACGGCATTTTTAATCCCGGTCAGTACGGTCACGGATTGATCGGCAACACCGGCTGCGGACCAGCTGCCCATCACGTCACGTTTACTGTCCGCCAGTGGCCCAACCACCGCAATGGTGGCCGATTTTTTCAGCGGTAACGTTTCGAGACGGTTTTTCAGCAACACCAGGCTTTCGCGCGCCACTTCACGCGCTTCTTTACGGTGCAGGCGGCTTTCGGCATTGGTATCCACCGGGTCAGACTCTTTCGGCCCCAAATGGCTGTATGGGTCGTTAAACAATCCCATATCATATTTAACGTTCAGTACATGGCGGGCAGCATCGTCCAGCTCTTCCATCGTCACTTTGCCGGATTTGATCAACCCAGGCAGATACTTCGAGTAATACTCGTCGCTCATACTCATGTTGATTCCGGATTTCAGCGCCACGCGCACCGCATCTTCCGGGTCTGCCGCCGTGCCATGTTTAATCAGCTCTTTGATTGCACCGTGATCGGAAACGGTGATGCCTTTAAAGCCCCACTGGTCGCGCAGAACATCTTTCAGCAGCCAGGAATCGGAGGTGGCTGGCGTGCCGTTCAGCGAGTTCAGCGCCACCATCACCGCGCCGCTGCCTGCGTCCAGCCCCGCTTTGTACGGCGGCATATAATCATTAAACAGGCGCTGCGGACTCATATCGACGGTGTTGTACTCTTTACCGCCTTCTACCGCGCCGTATGCGGCAAAGTGTTTGACGCTGGTCATCACCGAGTAGCGATCTGCCGGGCTTTTACCCTGCATCGCTTCCACCATGGTTTTACCCATTGTTGAGGTGAGATACGTATCTTCGCCAAAACCTTCGGAAGCACGTCCCCAGCGCGGATCGCGCGAGACATCGACCATCGGTGCCCAGGTCATATTCAGGCCATCATCTGCCGCTTCATAAGCAGAGACACGTCCGACCGTTTTCACTGCATCGAGGTTAAAAGACGAGGCCAGACCGAGGCTAATCGGGAACACCGTGCGCTGACCGTGCAGCACGTCGTAAGCAAAGAAAAGAGGAATTTTCAGGCGGCTTAATTCCATCACCTGATCCTGCATGGCGCGGATATCCTGACGGGTTACGGTGTTGAAAATCGCCCCAACCTGACCGTCTTTGATCATCTCGCGGATCGCCTCTTTCGGGTTATCCGGGCCGACGCTGATTAAGCGCAGCTGACCAATTTTCTCATCAACTGTCATTTTCTTAAGCAGTTCGGTGACGAACGCATCCCGCGCTTCGGGCGTTAATGGATGGTTGCCGAATAAATCATCCGCCAGTGCTGGCTGCAGGGCCAGACTCACCGCGATTCCTACTGAACATAGCCATTTCATATGGATTTTTCTTCCTCTGTTGCCCGACGAGGCAGCGAAAATGGTGCAAAAACCGTAGTTTGCCATAAGCATGATGGAGAGAGAAAAAGAATGCTCAGTTTATTGTCTGAATTTTCAAAATATTCACTCGCTGAATTGTCATACAAGGCGCTATTCTAGTTTGTGATATTTTTTCGCCACCACAAGGAGTGGAAAATGTCTTCCATGACAACAACTGATAATAAAGCCTTTTTGAATGAACTTGCTCGTCTGGTGGGTTCTTCACACCTGCTCACCGATCCCGCAAAAACGGCCCGCTATCGCAAGGGCTTCCGTTCTGGTCAGGGCGACGCGCTGGCTGTCGTTTTCCCTGGCTCACTACTAGAATTGTGGCGGGTGCTGAAAGCCTGCGTCACCGCCGACAAAATTATTCTGATGCAGGCTGCCAATACAGGCCTGACCGAAGGATCGACGCCAAACGGTAACGGCTATGATCGCGATGTCGTTATCATCAGCACCCTGCGTCTCGACAAGCTGCACGTTCTTGGCAAGGGCGAACAGGTGCTGGCCTATCCGGGCACCACGCTCTATTCGCTGGAAAAAGCCCTCAAACCGCTGGGACGCGAACCGCACTCAGTGATTGGATCATCGTGTATAGGCGCATCGGTCATCGGCGGTATTTGTAACAACTCCGGCGGCTCGCTGGTGCAACGTGGCCCGGCGTATACCGAAATGTCGTTATTCGCGCGTATAAATGAAGACGGCAAACTGACGCTGGTGAACCATCTGGGGATTGATCTGGGCGAAACGCCGGAGCAGATCCTTAGCAAGCTGGATGATGATCGCATCAAAGATGACGATGTGCGTCACGATGGTCGTCACGCCCACGATTATGACTATGTCCACCGCGTTCGTGATATTGAAGCCGACACGCCCGCACGTTATAACGCCGATCCTGATCGGTTATTTGAATCTTCTGGTTGCGCCGGGAAGCTGGCGGTCTTTGCAGTACGTCTTGATACCTTCGAAGCGGAAAAAAATCAGCAGGTGTTTTATATCGGCACCAACCAGCCGGAAGTGCTGACCGAAATCCGCCGTCATATTCTGGCTAACTTCGAAAATCTGCCGGTTGCCGGGGAATATATGCACCGGGATATCTACGATATTGCGGAAAAATACGGCAAAGACACCTTCCTGATGATTGATAAGTTAGGCACCGACAAGATGCCGTTCTTCTTTAATCTCAAGGGACGCACCGATGCGATGCTGGAGAAAGTGAAATTCTTCCGTCCGCATTTTACTGACCGTGCGATGCAAAAATTCGGTCACCTGTTCCCCAGCCATTTACCGCCGCGCATGAAAAACTGGCGCGATAAATACGAGCATCATCTGCTGTTAAAAATGGCGGGCGATGGCGTGGGCGAAGCCAAATCGTGGCTGGTGGATTATTTCAAACAGGCCGAAGGCGATTTCTTTGTCTGTACGCCGGAGGAAGGCAGCAAAGCGTTTTTACACCGTTTCGCCGCTGCGGGCGCAGCAATTCGTTATCAGGCGGTGCATTCCGATGAAGTCGAAGACATTCTGGCGTTGGATATCGCTCTGCGGCGTAACGACACCGAGTGGTATGAGCATTTACCGCCGGAGATCGACAGCCAGCTGGTGCACAAGCTCTATTACGGCCATTTTATGTGCTATGTCTTCCATCAGGATTACATCGTTAAAAAAGGCGTGGATGTGCATGCGTTAAAAGAACAGATGCTGGAACTGCTACAGCAGCGCGGCGCGCAGTACCCTGCCGAGCATAACGTCGGTCATTTGTATAAAGCACCGGAGACGTTGCAGAAGTTCTATCGCGAGAACGATCCGACCAACAGCATGAATCCGGGGATCGGTAAAACCAGTAAACGGAAAAACTGGCAGGAAGTGGAGTAAAAATTACGGATGGCAGAGTATCGCCATCCGAATTCACTTAATCGTTCTGTGCCGTCTGCCCCGCCGCCGCCATTTGGGCGGCTTTTTGTTTTTTATAGCTCAACGCTGCTGCCGGCACAGGCATCACTTTACCGGTTTCAATCCAGGTACGCAGGCGGCTGGCATCGGCAAAATGGGTATATTTGCCAAACGCGTCCATCACTACCAGCGCCACCGGTTTATTATTGATAACCGTACGCATCACCAGACAATGGCCCGCCGCATTGGTAAAGCCGGTTTTGGTTAACTGAATATTCCAGTTATCGCGATACACCAGATGATTAGTATTGCGGAACGGCAGCGTATACGTCGGATTAGAGAAGGTTGCCATATCTTCCCGGGTAGTACTTAACTGCCCGATCAACGGATATTGTTTGCTGGCAATGAGCAGTTTGGTTAAGTCACGGGCAGTTGAAACGTTATGCACCGACAATCCGGTAGGTTCAACAAAGCGCGTGTTGTTCATTCCGAGCGATTTCGCTTTCGCATTCATTGCCTTAATAAAGGCTTTGTAACCACCGGGATAATGGTGCGCAAGGCTTGCCGCCGCGCGGTTTTCTGAAGACATCAGCGCCAGCAACAGCATATCTTTACGGCTGATTTCGCTATTCAGTCGTACGCGCGAATAGACCCCTTTCATCTCCGGCGTCTGGCTGATATCCACTTTTAGTTTTTCATCCAGCGGCAGTCGTGCATCCAGCACAACCATCGCGGTCATTAATTTGCTGATAGACGCAATCGGACGCACCAGATCCGGGTGGTTCGAATAGATCACTTTGTTGGTATTCAGATCAACAATCATCGCGCTACCGGAGGCAATTTCCGGTTGTGAAGCGGTGGTAGCGGCTGCCGTTTTCGCAACGGCCTGCGGTGCAAAAGGCACAGTCAGCATCAGGGCCAGGCTAAATAAAGAAACTCGAAATTTCGGCATGATGAGCATTCAGATAGTGGTTCACGCGCACGGGTTGCGCACCGCCGGAGTAAGGATTTACTGAGGCTAGCGACGCCATCATAACGAGCAAAAAGTGCGATCGTCAAAGGAGAATCGTGAGGAAATGCTGCATTGCTGACATTTACGCCAGCAATGCAACGTCAAAGAACTTTCTAGAACAAACGATAACCGTAGCCCCATAGTATAACGGTTAGGGCGAGCAGCACTTCCAGTACCAGCACGCCAATCGCCAGCGTCGAACTAGAGAAGCTAAGGCCTTCCTCTTTGTTGATATTCAGGAAGCTCGGAATACCAAGGTAAAGCAGGTAGCCGGTGTAAAACAGCGCCACCGTGCCGACCAGCGCACACAACCAGACCAGTGGATAAAGCGCCACCAGACCGCTTAAAAACAGCGGAGTTGCAACGTAGCCCGCGAAGACCATGCAGTGCGCAAGTGACGGACGCTGCGGATAATTACGCGCCATCCACCAGATGACCCGCCCCATCACCGCGACCCCAGCCAGCATAACGCCGTAAAACAAGACAGCCAGCGCCAGTCCGGTAAACCAGGATAACTTCAGGATAGTGCCATCGCCAAAATTCCAGCCAATCTGTGTAGTGCCAATGAAGGCGCAAATCACCGGAATCGCCGCCATCAGCAAAACGTGGTGGGTGTAATGGTGAGAAATCGTTTCGTTTTCGCGATTAATCACCTGCATTTCACGATCGGGATGGGAAAACAGTCCCCAGACATGGCTCATACCGCCCCCTTGTTGTGAGTTCATGAACCTGACAGTTCAAGTATAAGTCAGCTTGTGATTATTTTTTGTTCGCCCATGTAATTTTCACTGTCTGATGAACGTCCTTTTTCAGCGTGAATGATTCACAGGGTGTATGCTTACTGGCAACCAAAGGGAGACAGACTGGCCTATGGATCTCAATACACTTATCTCACAATATGGTTATGCCGCGCTGGTGATCGGTAGCCTGGCGGAAGGTGAAACCGTGACTTTGCTGGGAGGCGTTGCGGCGCATCAGGGGCTATTAAAGTTCCCGCTGGTGGTACTTTCTGTGGCGCTTGGCGGCATGATTGGCGACCAGGTGCTCTATCTGTGCGGGCGGCGGTTTGGCGGCAAGCTGTTACGCCGTTTCTCGAAACATCAGGATAAAATTGAGCGGGCGCAGAAACTTATCCAACGCCATCCGTATCTGTTTGTCATTGGTACGCGCTTTATGTATGGCTTTCGGGTGATTGGCCCGACGCTGATTGGTGCCAGCCAGCTGCCGCCGAAAATCTTTCTGCCGCTGAATATTCTCGGCGCATTTGCCTGGGCGTTGATTTTTACCACTATTGGTTACGCTGGTGGTCAGGTGATTGCGCCGTGGTTGCACAATCTCGACCAGCATTTGAAGCACTGGGTCTGGTTGATTCTGGTCGTGGTTCTGGTGGTGGGCGTGCGCTGGTGGCTGAAACGACGCGGGAAGAAAAAGCCGGATCATCAGGCGTAAAACCATTGCCCTGGATAAGGCGTTCGCGCCGCATCCGACATCCGGAGTACCATGCCTGATACGACGCTTGTGCGTCTTTTCATGCCGACCAAAATATTACCCAATGAAATATCCACGCACCTCACTGCGCTATTCTGGGTTGAACTGTGGATTCGCCAACATAAAGCCGCCATCCACTATCAACGACTGCCCGGTGGTGTAATTTGCGCCCTCCGAACAAAGCCACACCACCAGGCTGGCAATCTCATGCGTTGCGCCAAAACGCCGCAAGGGAATCGAAGGCTCCGCGTCGGGCTTCACGTCGCTGTCATCCATGCCATTCATTGGCGTGGCGATCGCCCCAGGCGCGACTGCGTTCACCAAAATCTTATGCCTGACCAGCTCCAGCGCCATCGCTTTGGTTAACCCACCGAGCGCATGTTTAGCGGCTGTGTAGGCGCTGGCATCCGGCAGCGGCGTATGTTCATGTACCGACGTAATGTTGATGATGCGACCGCCCTGCCCTTGTTTCACCATCTGACGAGCCGCAATTTGCGAGCATAAGAATGCACCATCGACATCAACGGTAAAAATCTTGCGCCACTCATCAAAAGCCATATCAAGAAACGGCGCTTTGGTCATTGCACCCGCATTATTCACCAGCACATCAATGCGCCCCAGCCGTTGAATGAGTTTCTCCAGCGCCAGTGCCCCTTCTGGTAGATTGCCGAGATCCAGCTGCACGATCTCCGCACGTACGCCGTGGCTAACTACCTCACGCGCGGTATCTTTTGCCCCTTCTTCATCTGAGTGCCAGGTAATACCAATATCAAACCCCTGCTGCGCCAGTAATAACGCGCACTCTTTGCCGATCCCCGAATCGGAGGCGGTAATAATCGCAACCTGTGCCATCGAGTTCTCCACTTAACGCTGAATAAACGTTAAGTATAGAAGGCGCATATCATCAGCGTTTGTAACCCCCGCCCAACGCACCAGTGAGTTGAATGGAGGCATCCAGCCACTGCCCTTGCAATAACAGGCCATTGGCCCGCTCACGCAGCGCGGGGATTCTGGCTTCGCTGACGCGGGAACCAGCAATGATGCCCGCGTTAAAGCGCGCCTGCGCAAGACCTACCACACGCAAGGCATCGCGCTCAATTTGCGCCTGATGCTGGTTTTTCTCCGCCAGTGTCTGAACCTGACTGGCTGCCCGCGCCACGTCATTCACCGCTTCAACCACCGCTTTGTTGTAGCTGGCGATAGACAAGTTGCTTTCGGCTTTTGCGATATCGAGATTGGCGTTAAGACGACCACTATCGAAAATGGGTAGCGTCAGGCCTGCCGTAACGCCCATTTGCTGCGCGGAATGACGGAACAGATCGCTTAAGTGCAACGCATCCTGTTGCAGGAAGGCCATCAGGTTGATGTCAGGATAAAATGCCGCTTTTGCCGCATCAATGGTGCTTAGCGATGACTCAACGTACCAGTGCGCCGCCTGCAAATCTGCCCGCCGGGCCAGTAAGGAGTACCCCAGTTCATCAGGAAGCTGGCTTGCCACTTTCGGCAACGCGACCGGTTTAAGCTTCAATGACTTTGTCTGGTTATTTGTAAGTGCGCTTAACCGTGCCTCAATAATTTTCATTTTCCCCGCGACATCGTTGAGCTGCTGCCGGGTTTTGCTGGCATTAATATCGGTTTCCACACCTTCAACTGAAGAAGTAATCCCGTTCTGATATAGCTGGCGATCGGTCGCGATAATGGTGTTCTGCTCTTTTTCTATTTGCTGCAAGACCGTGTTTAACGCCGCCTGGGTTTGCCACTCCCAGTACAGGCGGGCTACGCTGCCAGCCAGCAATTGGCGGGTTTGCTCGCGTTCCGCCGCCCGTGCTTTAACCGTACCCAGGCGGGCAGTAACCTCCGCCCGATTCTTTCCCCAGATATCGAGATGCCAGCCCGCCGTTAAGCCAAAAGTACCGTTGGTGTACCACGGGCCGGTCGTACCTGCGGCCGGATCGTTCAGAGCAAACGGCCCCATTAAGCCTTCTGCCGACATTTTTTGCCGCTCCATATCCGCCGAAAAGTCGATCTGCGGACCATCCTGAGTGGCAACTGCCTTCGCCTGGGCTTCAGCTAGCTGAATGCGCTGTTCAGCCACCTGCATATCCGGTGCGTTCTGTAGTGCATTGTTAATTAAGGAAGTGAGTTGATTATCGTGATACTCCAGCCACCATTGGCTGTCTGGCCAACCATTTTTCAGCGCCGTGGGTAATGCGGTGTCAACTTGTGCAGCGGGCGTTTGCTGGCTTAACGCCTGGCGGGTTTCATGCATAGGCGCACACCCGGCCAGCATCAGTAACAGCGGAAAACAGGCGATGGCTGGATAAAAGGAATCACGATTCATGGGGGAATAATCAGGTAAGAAAAGGTGCGCGGAGATTACCGTGTGTTGCGATATATTTTTTAGTTTCGCGTGGCAATACATCAGTGGCAATAAAACGACATATCCAGAAAAATATACACTAAGTGAATGATATCTTCCGATTTATCTTAATCGTTTATGGATAACGGCAAAGGGCTTCGTTTTTTCCTATACTTATTCAGCACTCACAAATAAAGGAACGCCAATGAAAATTATACTCTGGGCTGTATTGATTATTTTCCTGATTGGGCTACTGGTGGTGACTGGCGTATTTAAGATGATATTTTAAAATTAATTAATGTCATCAGGTCCGAAAATAACGAGAATATTTCAGTCTCTCATCCTGTTGCGCTCCTGTCATGTGCATTGCTTCATATAATCACTGGCGCAAGGAGCGCGCAGGGGGCGGCCAATCGCCGCCGCCCCCTGCACCCCCGGGCTCTGGCGAACAAAATCGCCGCTGCGCGGTGTCCTCGGCTTATCCCTTACGGCTACCGGGTCGGGCGCGAGGTAACATCCCTGTAAAACGCGCCCTCAGCCCACATCCATGTGGGCTGCCCCGGCCTTCAGGGAACGCCTCGGCAATTTTGACGCCACCAAACAACCGTGCGGCCTATTGATAAAGAGCTAACACATTGTCAAAAAACATCACTATGGTTTTTTAGAGTTTCTCGATATCAATTGCCTGAATAGCCCTTGCAATATCAGGGGAATTATTCAACACCCGAACATGCTGAAATAATTCCGTTGCTTCATCGTATTCTTTACGCAAATAACTCAACCACTGTTTAATCCGCGCAACGTGATATAACCCGGTATCGCCCTGCTTTTCCAGACGGGTATATTTTTGCAGCAAAGCAACCACCTCCGGCCACGGCATTCGCGGTTCGTTATATTTTACCACCCGGCTCAGGTTGGGAATATTGAGCGCCCCGCGACCAATCATCACTGCGTCGCAACCGCTGATCGCCATGCATTGTTGCGCGCTCTGCCAGTCCCAGATTTCACCGTTGGCAATCACCGGAATATTCAGCCGCTGGCGAATATCGCCAATCGCCTGCCAGTCAATATGCTCCGCGCGGTAACCCTGCTCTTTCGTCCGCCCATGCACCACCAGCTCCGTAGCGCCAGCCTGTTGAACCGCATCGGCGATTTCAAATTTCTTCTCACCGCTGTCCCAGCCCAGACGCACTTTCACGCTGACGGGCAAATGCGCCGGTACAGCTTCACGCATCGCTTTTGCACCCTGGTAGATGAGTTCAGGATCTTTGAGTAACGTCGCCCCGCCGCCGCTACCGTTAACCGTTTTCGACGGGCAGCCGCAATTGAGATCCACGCCCCAGGAACCTAACTCCACCGCACGGGCGGCGTTCTCTGCCAGCCATTGTGGGAACTGACCTAACAACTGCACGCGCACCAGCGTACCAGATGGTGTCCGGCTGGCGTTTTGTAGCTCAGGGCAAATGCGATGAAAGACTTTTACCGGCAGCAGTTGATCCACCACGCGGACAAACTCGGTGATGCACAGATCGTAGTCGTTAACTTCGGTCAGCAATTCACGCACCAGAGAGTCAAGCACTCCCTCCATCGGTGCCAGTAACACACGCATATCATCACCCGCAAAAAAATGAGGCGCTATGTTAGCGCCTATGGTCAGCGGATTAAAGGTCTGCAAAGAGGGATTGCTGCAAACTGCAATCCCTCTCTATGCTTGATGTATGCCTGAGTTCGCTGCGCATTGCGTAATGCCGGGGAGCGAAAAAATAAGCGCTGATTTCTTAATGTGATCGGTAGCACGTTTTACGAATTAATTGTATGATGAATCCATCTCATCTGGGGTGTTGATTATGAGTAAGACACTGAACATTATCTGGCAATATTTACGCGCTTTCGTCCTGATTTATGCCTGCCTGTATGCAGGCATTTTCATTGCTTCCCTGCTACCGGTAACCATTCCGGGCAGCATCATCGGGATGCTGATCCTGTTTGTCCTGCTGGCCTTGCAAATTCTTCCGGCAAAATGGGTCAATCCGGGGTGCTACGTACTGATTCGCTATATGGCGCTATTGTTTGTGCCGATTGGCGTAGGCGTCATGCAATATTTTGATTTGCTCCGCGCACAGTTTGGCCCGGTAGTGGTTTCCTGTGCAGTCAGTACGCTGGTGGTTTTTCTGGTGGTGAGCTGGAGTTCGCAACTGGTACACGGTGAACGTAAAGTCGTAGGTCAGAAAGGATCAGAAGAATGATGGCGAATATCTGGTGGTCATTACCGCTGACATTGATTGTCTTTTTTGCCGCCCGCAAACTGGCGGCACGGTATAAGTTTCCCTTGCTTAACCCGTTGCTGGTAGCAATGGTGGTGATCATTCCTTTTTTAATGCTGACTGGCATCTCTTACGACAGCTACTTTAAAGGTAGCGAAGTGCTAAACGATCTGCTGCAACCGGCGGTCGTCGCGCTGGCCTATCCTTTATATGAGCAGCTACACCAGATCCGCGCGCGCTGGAAATCGATCATCACCATCTGTTTTATCGGCAGCGTGGTTGCGATGGTGACGGGGACTTCCGTGGCATTGTTGATGGGTGCTTCACCGGAAATCGCCGCGTCAATCCTGCCGAAATCAGTCACCACGCCTATTGCAATGGCGGTTGGCGGCAGTATTGGCGGTATTCCGGCAATCAGCGCAGTTTGCGTGATTTTCGTCGGCATCCTCGGCGCGGTATTTGGCCATACATTGCTTAATGCGATGCGTATTCGTACCAAAGCTGCGCGCGGTCTGGCAATGGGGACTGCCTCGCACGCCCTCGGTACGGCGCGCTGCGCCGAGCTGGATTATCAGGAAGGTGCATTTAGTTCGCTAGCGCTGGTGTTATGCGGGATAATTACTTCGCTGATCGCACCGTTCCTTTTCCCGATTATTCTGGCAGTAATGGGCTAAAATTTGCGATGCGTCGCGCATTTTTGATGTATGTTTCACGCGTTGCATAATTAATGAGATTCAGATCACATATAAAGCCACAACGGGTTCGTAAACTGTTATCCCATTACATGATTATGAGGCAACGCCATGCATCCACGTTTTCAAACCGCTTTTGCCCAACTTGCGGATAACTTGCAATCTGCACTGGAACCTATTCTGGCAGACAAGTACTTCCCCGCTTTGTTGACCGGGGAGCAAGTCTCATCGCTGAAGAGCGCAACGGGGCTGGACGAAGACGCGCTGGCATTCGCACTACTTCCGCTGGCGGCGGCCTGTGCGCGTACGCCATTGTCGAATTTTAATGTTGGCGCAATTGCGCGCGGTGTGAGCGGAACCTGGTATTTCGGTGCCAATATGGAATTTATTGGTGCGACAATGCAGCAAACCGTTCATGCCGAACAAAGCGCGATCAGCCACGCCTGGTTGAGTGGTGAAAAAGCGCTTGCAGCCATCACCGTTAACTACACGCCTTGTGGTCACTGCCGTCAGTTTATGAATGAACTGAACAGCGGTCTGGATCTGCGTATTCATCTGCCGGGCCGCGAGGCACACGCGCTGCGTGACTATCTGCCAGATGCCTTTGGGCCGAAAGATCTGGAGATTAAAACGCTGCTGATGGACGAACAGGATCACGGCTATGCGCTGACGGGTGATGCGCTTTCTCAGGCAGCGATTGCGGCGGCAAACCGTTCGCACATGCCTTACAGTAAGTCGCCAAGCGGTGTCGCGCTGGAATGTAAAGACGGTCGTATTTTCAGTGGCAGCTACGCTGAAAACGCCGCATTCAACCCGACTCTGCCACCGTTGCAGGGAGCGTTAATTCTGTTGAATCTCAAGGGTTATGATTACCCGGATATCCAGCGCGCGGTTCTGGCAGAAAAAGCCGATGCGCCGTTGATTCAGTGGGATGCCACCTCCGCAACGCTGAAAGCTCTCGGCTGTCACAGTATCGACCGAGTGCTTCTCGCTTAAGCCTGGTGCCGGATGCGGCGTGAACGCCTTGTCCGGCTTGCCAGCCCTCTCCTGGTGTCGAAATTCCCGGCAAACAGTTTGCCGTTTCTTGCGCAAAACCAGCGGGTAAAGTAGCCTGATGGAAATTTTCCTTAGATCGAGTCTCCTGCATGTTAAAGCGCGTGTTCCTCAGCCTGTTAGTCCTGATCGGCTTGCTGCTGTTGACTGTGCTCGGCCTCGATCGCTGGATGAGCTGGAAAACCGCGCCTTATATCTACGACGAATTGCAGGATCTCCCCTACCGCCAGGTCGGTGTGGTGCTCGGAACAGCAAAATATTATCGTACTGGCGTAATTAATCAGTATTATCGCTACCGCATTCAAGGAGCGATTAATGCCTATAACAGCGGTAAGGTAAATTATCTATTACTGAGCGGCGATAACGCATTGCAAAGTTATAATGAGCCGATGACCATGCGCAAAGATTTAATCGCTGCTGGTGTCGACCCATCAGATATTGTTCTCGATTACGCAGGCTTTCGTACGCTGGATTCCATCGTGCGTACACGCAAAGTTTTCGATACTAATGATTTCATTATTATCACCCAACGTTTCCACTGTGAGCGAGCATTATTTATTGCGCTGCATATGGGGATTCAGGCTCAGTGTTATGCCGTACCGTCACCGAAAGATATGCTGTCAGTACGTATTCGTGAATTTGCCGCCCGTTTCGGTGCGCTGGCTGACCTTTATATTTTTAAACGTGAACCGCGTTTTTTAGGGCCGCTGGTCCCTATTCCGGCTATGCACCAGGTACCGGAAGATGCGCAGGGGTATCCCGCCGTCACACCCGAACAGTTACTTGAATTACAAAAGAAACAAGGAAAGTAGTTATGGATGTACAGCAGTTTTTTGTCGTTGCCGTTTTTTTCCTTATCCCGATATTTTGTTTCCGCGAAGCATGGAAAGGCTGGCGCGCAGGCGCGATTGATAAACGGGTTAAAAATGCACCGGAACCGGTGTATGTCTGGCGAGCAAAAAATCCCGGACTCTTTTTCGCTTATATGGTGGCATATATCGGCTTCGGAATTTTATCTATCGGCATGATTGTTTATCTTATTTTCTATCGTTAATATTCCCCTCTCCAGTTAATTATTGAGAATAATTATTACTTCACCTGATAAGCTGCGGATATCACATTCCTAACCGCAGCTATTTGTGAATCTTTTCACAGTTTAAATTCCCCCGCACGCTTAGCCTTAATATCAGTACATTATTATTTACTAAACGCTCGCCTTAATTACCTATAGCATTAAGGAAGATCACATGCCGCAACAAAATTATCTGGATGAACTCACTCCGGCTTTTACGTCTTTACTGGCGATTAAAGAAGCCTCTCGCTGTTTATTATGTCACGACGCTCCCTGTAGTCAGGCTTGCCCGGCACAGACCGATCCGGGGAAATTTATTCGCTCAATCTACTTTCGTAATTTTAAAGGCGCTGCCGAGACAATTCGCGAAAATAATGCCCTCGGTGCCGTTTGTGCCAGAGTGTGCCCGACGGAGAAATTATGCCAAAGCGGTTGTACCCGTGCCGGTGTTGATGCTCCCATTGATATCGGCCGCTTACAGCGTTTTGTTACTGATTTTGAACAACAAACCGGAATGGAAATTTATCAGCCCGGTACTAAAACGCTCGGCAAAGTCGCGATTATTGGCGCAGGTCCTGCCGGATTGCAGGCCAGTGTGACACTGACAAACCAGGGTTATGACGTCACGATTTATGAGAAAGAAGCGCACCCCGGTGGCTGGTTGCGTAACGGTATTCCGCAATTCCGGTTACCGCAATCAGTGCTGGATGCAGAGATCGCCCGTATTGAAAAAATGGGCGTGACCATTAAGTGCAACAACGAAGTCGGTAACACACTCACCCTTGAGCAGCTGAAAGCAGAAAACCGCGCGGTACTGGTCACCGTGGGGTTATCAAGCGGTTCCGGGCTACCGCTGTTTGAGCATAGTGACGTTGAGATTGCCGTCGACTTCTTGCAACGTGCACGACAGGCGCAAGGCGATATCAGCATTCCACAAAGCGCATTAATTATCGGCGGCGGTGATGTCGCGATGGACGTAGCCAGCACGCTGAAAGTTCTCGGCTGTCAGGCGGTAACTTGCGTAGCGCGTGAAGAGTTAGATGAGTTTCCGGCAAGCGAAAAAGAGTTTACCAGCGCCCGGGAGCTGGGCGTTTCGATCATCGATGGATTCACGCCAGTAGCCGTGGAAGGCAATAAAGTCACGTTTAAGCATGTACGGTTATCGGGCGAACTGACGATGGCGGCAGATAAAATTATTCTCGCCGTCGGTCAGCATGCCAGACTAGATGCCTTTGCGGAGTTAGAGCCGCAGCGTAACACCATCAAAACACAAAATTACCAGACCCGCGACCCGCAAGTCTTTGCTGCTGGCGATATTGTTGAGGGTGACAAAACCGTGGTCTATGCCGTGAAAACCGGGAAAGAAGCCGCCGAGGCGATTCATCACTATTTAGAGGGAGCTTGCTCATGTTAACGAAAGATCTTTCGATTACTTTTTGCGGCGTGAAGTTTCCCAACCCGTTCTGCCTCTCTTCTTCGCCGGTAGGCAACTGCTATGAGATGTGTGCCAAAGCCTACGACACAGGTTGGGGCGGTGTGGTGTTTAAAACGATCGGCTTTTTTATCGCCAACGAAGTCTCGCCGCGTTTTGATCATCTGGTGAAAGAAGATACCGGTTTTATCGGCTTCAAAAATATGGAGCAGATTGCTGAACATCCGTTGGAAGAGAATCTGGCCGCCCTGCGTCGGCTGAAGGAAGATTACCCGGACAAAGTATTGATCGCTTCGATCATGGGGGAAAATGAGCAGCAATGGGAGGAGCTGGCGCGCCTGGTGCAAGAAGCTGGCGCGGATATGATCGAGTGTAACTTCTCCTGTCCGCAAATGACTTCTCATGCGATGGGTAGCGATGTCGGGCAAAGCCCGGAGCTGGTAGAAAAATATTGTCGGGCAGTGAAACGGGGTTCCACGCTGCCAATGCTGGCGAAGATGACGCCGAATATCGGTGATATGTGCGAAGTGGCGCTGGCGGCGAAGCGCGGCGGCGCAGATGGCATTGCGGCGATTAACACCGTTAAATCCATCACCAATATCGATCTTAATCAGAAAATCGGTATGCCGATCGTTAACGGAAAATCGAGTATTTCCGGATATTCCGGTAAAGCGGTAAAACCGATCGCCCTGCGCTTCATTCAGCAAATGCGCACCCATCCAGAACTGCGCGATTTCCCAATCAGCGGTATCGGCGGCATTGAAACCTGGGAGGATGCGGCTGAGTTTTTATTGCTCGGCGCAGCAACGTTACAGGTGACCACCGGCATCATGCAGTACGGGTATCGGATAGTGGAAGATATGGCAAGCGGGTTGTCGCATTATCTCGCCGATCAGGGATTTGATTCGCTGCAGGAGATGGTAGGTCTGGCGAATAACAATATTGTCCCGGCGGAAGATTTAGACCGCAGTTATATTGTCTATCCCCGTATCAATCTTGATAAATGTGTTGGCTGTGGACGCTGTTATATTTCCTGTTACGACGGCGGTCACCAGGCGATGGAATGGAGCGAGAAAACCCGCACACCGCATTGTAATACCGAGAAATGTGTGGGTTGTCTGCTTTGTGGTCACGTCTGCCCGGTGGGTTGTATTGAGCTCGGGGAAGTGAAGTTTAAGAAAGGCGAGAAAGAACACCCGGTAACGTTGTAAAACCAGAGACGCATCCGGCATTTGGTTCCTGTCGCCGGATGCGGCTTGAACGCCTTATCCGGCCTACAAAACCATACAAATCAGTATGTTGAGCTTATTGTAGGCCGGATAAAACGCGCCAGCGTTGCATCCGGCATTTGGCTCCTGTTGCCGGATGCGGCGTGAACGCCTTATCCGGCCTACAAAACCACACAGATCATGATGTTATGTGCGTTTATGACCGAATGCGGACCACATTCACATCATTTCTTACGCGCGTATTTCAGTGAATCCAGCGCTACGGCGAAGATAATAATCGCCCCTTTGATGATGTACTGCCAGTATGGGTTTACGCCGATATACGTCAGGCCATAGTTGATGACGGTAAAAATAATTACCCCGGTCACCACGCCAATCACCGTCCCCACACCGCCGCTGAACGATACACCGCCTACCACGCACGCCGCGATAGCATCCAGCTCATACATAAAGCCGAGGTTGTTGGTGGCAGAGCCGATACGTCCGGCTTCTAACATCCCGCCAAAGGCATAGAACACGCCAGACAACGCGTAGATCATCAGCAGGTTCAGGCCGACGTTGACACCAGATACTTTTGCCGCTTCCGGGTTACCGCCAATGGCAAAAATGTTCTTACCGAAGCGGGTTTTGTTCCACAACACCCAGACGAACGCCACCGCAATCAACGCGTAGAAGGTGATGTAAGAGAGACGGAAACTCCCCAGCGCGACAAAGCCCTGAGCAAAGGTAGAGAAGCCACTGTCAAAACCAGAAATTGGCGACGCCCCGACAAAGTCGTAATAGAGCGAGTTGATGCCATAGACGATGATCATCGTGCCGAGCGTGGTAATGAACGGCGTCACGTTGAGATAAGCGATAATCAGACCGTTGATCAAACCGATCACCGCACCAATGGCACAGACAATCAGAATAACCAGCGCAATCGGCATCGTCGCCATTTCCGGGAACACTTTGTTGGCGTTATCCATGGACTGCAATAATGTCGCAGCCACCACTGCCGCCAGCCCTACCTGACGACCAGCAGAAAGATCGGTCCCCTGGGTGACAATTAACCCTGCCACACCGAGCGCGATAATAATACGCACCGATGACTGGGTGAGAATATTACTTAAGTTCAACAGACTTAAAAATGTTGGGTCCTGGAAAATAATAATCGCCAGCAAAACTAAAAGAACGACGTAAATACCGCCCTCTTTCAGGTAAGTAAGAAAACTTTTCTTATTTAACGCACTCATGGGAAGCCCCTAATCTTAAAGGTGCAAAGACGCAAGACGCAGAATTTCGTTTTGCGTTGTTGTTTTTGTATCGACAATTCCGGAAACGAGACCATTGCTCATGACCAGAATACGGTCTGTTATCCCTAACAACTCAGGCATTTCAGAGGAGATAATAATAATCCCCTTGCCTTTCTTCGCCAGTTCGGCAATTAACTGATAAATTTCAAACTTCGCCCCGACATCAATACCGCGCGTCGGTTCATCGAGCATTAATATTTCTGGTTGCGTTAGTAGCCAGCGACCAATAATCACCTTTTGCTGATTACCACCGGAGAGCGAACCAATTTGCGTCCGATGACCCGGCGTTTTTACCCGCATCGAATCAATCACCCACTGGGTATCGCTTTTCATCCGCGAGTTATCCAGTAAACCAACTTTATTTTTGTAGTTGCGAATATTGGAAATTAACGAGTTAAAACCAATATCCAGATAGGCATAAATTCCCGTTGAGCGGCGCTCCTCAGTTACCAGTGCAAATCCATGGTTTATGGCTTCGTTGGCATTATGGTTATTGATCTGTTTGCCGTGCAACGTTATGGTGCCAGCCGATTTCTCGCGAATACCAAATAACGTCTCAACAATATCGGTACGTTTCGCCCCCACCAGACCGGCAATACCGAGGATCTCCCCTTTATGCAGATCAAACGAGACATCGCGAATCGACGGCTGGCGCAGTGACGTCAGGTTACGTACCTCGAGGATGACTTCGCCCGGTTTGTTTTCTTTGTCAGGGAAACGCTGGTTAAGAGAACGCCCAACCATCATGGCGATGATCTTGTCCATCGTCAGTCCTGCCAGCGGTTCGGTGGCGATCCACTGACCGTCGCGCAATACGGTAACTTCATCACATAACTGGAAGATTTCTTCCATTTTATGCGAGATATAAACAATACCGCAGCCGCGCTCTTTTAATTTACGAATAATAGTGAACAGATGATTGACCTCTTTTTCGGTTAACGAAGAAGTCGGTTCATCCATAATCACAATTTTCGCGTTATAGGAAAACGCTTTGGCGATTTCGATCATCTGCATTTGCGAAACGGATAATGTGCCGACGCGCGCACGCGGATCGATATCAATATCCAGTTCGTCAAAAATCGCTTTGGTTTCGCGGTACATTTTGTCCTGATCGACAAACATGCCTTTGGTGGGATATCGCCCCAGCCACATGTTATCCATCACCGAACGTTGTAATACCAGGTTTAACTCCTGGTGTACCATCGAAATACCATTTTCCAGGGCTTCTTTTGCAGAATGGAAATCGATCTCTTTACCCTGGAATAAAATGGTGCCGGAGTCTTTTTGATAAATACCAAACAGGCATTTTAATAATGTTGATTTTCCTGCACCGTTTTCCCCCATTAATGCATGGATAGAATGTGGCCGGACTTTTAAATTAACGTTATCAAGTGCCTTAACACCAGGAAAGGACTTGTTGATACCGCTCATTTCCAACAAGTATTCCCCGGAGGACGGAGTCGTTGAGCTGACCATATAATTTTACCTTGTTGGCCATACAATAAGGGCGCAGTAATAGACTGCGCCCACTCAGTCTTATTTCTTGCTGAATTCAGCCAGGTTGTCTTTATCTACGCCAACATAAGGTACGCGGACCACTTTGTTGTCGATTTTCCAGTTGGTGCCATCAGCCGCACCTTTACCATCGGCCAGGTTTTTCGCCAGATCAAAGGTCGCTTTCGCCTGGTTGTTAGCATCGTTCAGTACGGTGCCCGCCAGTGCACCGGATTTCACCAGCGCCAGCGCTTCTGGCAGCGCATCGACGCCAAACACCGGAATGCTGGACTTGTTGTGTGCTTTCAGCGCTTCAACCGCGCCCATTGCCATCGCATCGTTGTTGGCGATAACCACTTCGATTTTGTTGGCGTTCGGGCCAGACAGCCAGGCGTCCATCTTATCTTTCGCCTGAGCGGTGTCCCACATTGCGGTATCTAACTGTAACTGTTCAGTTTTGATGCCTTTATCGTTCAATTCTTTAATCACGTAAGTGGTACGTGCTTCTGCATCCGGATGGCCCGGTTCACCTTTCAGCAGTACGAACTGAATCTGACCGTCTTTGTTCAGATCCCAACCCTGATTCGCCGCCCAGTGTTTAGCAATCAAATCGCCTTGAATAATGCCGGACTCTTTGGAGTCAGTGCCAACGTAGTAGGCTTTGTCGTAGCTATCCAGCGCCTTACGAGACGGTTCTTTGTTGAAGAAAACCACCGGCACGTTTTGCCCACGCGCTTTCTCAATCACCGTACCCGCAGCTGCCGGGTCAACCAGGTTGATTGCCAGTGCCTTCACCCCTTTCGCCAGCAATACGTCGATCTGATCGTTCTGCTTGGACTGGTCATTCTGAGAATCATTCATCAGCAGCTGAACATCTGGCGCGGCTTTCGCATCTTGCTCAATAGCCTTGCGCACTACAGACATAAAGTTATCGTCGTACTTATAGATTGTTACACCAATGCGAGTATCAGCAGCGTGTGCAGCGGCACCGAATAACATGCTGGCCATCACAGCAGACAGGGTTAACACCTTCTTATTCATGGTATCTCCGGTTTTTCTTATGCAGGGTAGTGCTTGAGATAAATGCTCGGCGGGGCAGTAGAGTTAATGAAGTGTTACTGAACGCCGAAGCTCACTTTTTAAAATTCGTTCTTCCATGCCCGGTAACGCTCCAGAAAACGGCTTTAATTGTTGTTATGACGCTGTTACCTCGGCAAAAGTGATTATTCACTGTTACATACGGGTTACAACGTTAAAACGGTGCAATCATAGCTATCACATTGTTAAGATACTGTGAAATCACTCACAGATTGAAAGCGGTTACATCGCCTGATTTGTTGAGTTAGTGATCGCCGCCGCATTCTGGCGTGTTGCGACAGAATGGCGACGCACTAACGTCGGCATAAAACAGTGGCTGGCACGAGGATCAATATTGCCTGCTGCCCCCTGCAAGGCCAGTTCGGTGGCTAATTTCGCCATTGAAGCAATGGGATAACGCACGGTCGTTAATTGCGGGTCGGTGTAACGGGCGATGGGAATATCATCGAAACCGATGATTGAGAGATGTAACGGAATCGCAATGCCATTATCTTTTAATGCTGTCAGTGCGCCAGCGGCCATATTGTCGTTATAAGCAAATACAGCGGTAAGTTGTAGATTGCGCCCCAGCAGTTCAACCATCGCCGCCTCACCGCCCGGCATGTCCGGCGTACCAGCGCCAATCCAGCTTTCCGGCGGAATAATATCCTGCTCTTTCAACGCACTCATCCAGCCTGCTTTACGCATGGCGTCATCTTCAATGCCGTGGCTGGAAGAAAGATAACCAATACGTTGATGACCGTTATTCAGCAACATGCGCGTCGCCATTCGGGCACCGCTGAGATTATCCAGGCAAACGCAACGATGGGCGTACCCCGGCACAACGCGGTTGATTAACACCATACCGGGAATGTTATCCATAAATTGCGCCAGTTCATCGTCACTCAATGCTTTTGAGTGAACAATCAACGCATTACAACGCTGGCGAATTAACACCTCAATGGCGTGACGCTCTTTTTCCGCTTCATGATAGCTATTGCCGATTAGCACGTATTTCTGATGCTGCTGAGCGACCAGATCCACCGCTTTTACCAGCGCGCCGAAAAACGCATCAGAAACGTCCATCACCACCACGCCAATGGTGTCGCTAACCTGAGTTGCCAGCGCCTGGGCATTGGCGTTTGGCCGATAATCCAGCTCACTCACGGCTTTCATTACTGCTTCACGCGTGTCGGCACTGACCAGCGTGCTGTTATTGAGCACCCGGGAAACCGTTGCCACAGAGACGCCAGCCTGACGCGCTACATCACGAATGGTGATCATATTCACTACCTGTTATGAGATTGCAGTAAATGACTGCTTGCTGGCGGCTATTTTGTCAGCACTGAATACAGGACTTCGTGAATCGAGTCACAGCAATGGAAACGGTTACAGCCGTTTTGTTAACGAATGTGATCCAGATCGTTATCTTGATGTTTTAGATATTGCCGGTCCGGCAGCACGCAAAGTTAACTGACGCCAGAGCCATTCCACCGGCCCCTGGCGGAAGTAACGCAGCCAGATAACAGAGAAGAGGATATTCGCCAGCCATACCGGAATAACAAACGCCAGCAGCTCCAGGCGGTCAAAATGCATAAACAAACCGAGGTGGTAAAAAAGCGTGGTACAAATCAGCGTTTGCAATAGATAGTTGGTCAGCGCCATCCGTCCGACGCAGGCGATCGCAAGCACCAGCTTAAAGCGGCTCAATTGCGGCCAGAAGCCATAAAACAGCGACGCATAGCCAATCGCCTGAAACGGCGCACTCAGTTCCCGCGGCATTTGAAGTAAGAAGGCACACCAGCGATACGCCCAGTCCAGCTGCCATTGCAGGGCGATGGCAGGAAGGTTAATGGTCACCCCAATCGCCACCAGCACAAAACCAGTACGACGATAGTGACGTAAGCTGAACTGCCCTTTCAGCCAGCCGCTGCGCATCAGCGCCGCACCAATGAGCATCATCCCTGCCAGTTGCCAGCCATACTGTGCGCCCAGTGTCAGTAAACTGTTGCCAACACCATCGGCACGATTACTGATCGCTTCAACGCCGCCGTGAAGCTTCCAGTATTTTTCATACAAAATAGCCGATGCATCCGGCGTCCAGGCGCGGCTGGTCTGGCTGTCGGAAATCAGCCCCAATAACAGCAAAACGCCAAGCCCCACCAGATAAAGCATGACGCCTGTATTAAACAGGCTTTTTACCGATGGCGCATCGCGCACCAGCCGCCAGCAGATTAAGCCCACCAGCCCGTAAGCCAGCAAAATATCGCCGTCCCAGAACAATAAACCGTGAATAAAGCCCAACAAGACTAACAGCGTTAACCGCGACTGGATCCAGCGTCTGCCACGGGGCAGCAACATTTGCAGGCCCGCACCAAACAGTAGCGCAAAAAGCGTGAGGAATTTCACCTGGCCGATGAGATCAAGAAATGCCCAAGTCCATGCATCCCGCGGCGTAATAGCACCGTACCAGGCGGGATTGAGATAAGCCGCCTTTGGTAGCCCAAAGGCGCTGATGTTTAATAGCAGGATCCCCAGAATGGCGACGCCGCGAACAAAATCGAGCGTGACGTTGCGCTCCATGGTTCCTGCCTTTTAATCAGTTGTGATGACGCACAGCGCGCAGAAACTCGTGGCGCGTATTCTGACTGGATTTGAACAATCCACCAAGAGAGGTCGTTGTCGTGGCACTGGTTGCATCGCGGATGCCACGCGCCTTCACGCAGTAATGCACCGCGTCGATCGAGACAGCCACGTTATTGGTGCCCAGCAGCGTTTGTAGCGCAATAAGAATTTGCTGCGTCAGACGTTCCTGCACCTGCGGACGCTGGGCAAAGAACTGCACAATGCGGTTAATTTTTGACAGACCGATCACCGAATCTTTCGGGATATAGGCCACCGTCGCTTTGCCATCGATGGTAACAAAATGGTGTTCACAGGTGCTGGTCAGAGTGATATCGCGCACGGTGACCATTTCATCGACCTTCATTTTGTTTTCAATGAGGGTGATTTTCGGGAAATTGGCGTAATCCAGACCGGAGAAAATTTCATCGACATACATTTTAGCGATGCGATGCGGCGTTTCCATCAAACTGTCATCAGCCAGGTCGAGATTCAGCAGCTGCATGATTTCGGTCATATGACCAGCAATAAGGCTTTTGCGCGTTTCGTTATCCATTTCATGCACGGGCGGGCGCAGCGGTGTTTCCAGTCCTCGCGCAACTAACGCTTCATGAACCAGGGCCGCTTCTTTACTGAGTGATGGCATTTATGATTTCTCCTGCAGGTGTGACGCCTCCGCCCTGCGTGGGGGCAAAGTTATTAAGCTGATTTACAGCCTGATTATTGTGCGTGAGGCGGCGCACATAATCCAGTATTCACAGCGATAATTATTGTAATTGCCGCTGCCTTTCATCAGCAGATGTTAAAACATCGTTATGCAAATACGGAAGTGAAAGTTACTCACAGCACATTGAATAAACGGTATGATGAAGAAATTGCAAACAACACAACAAGGAGCCACGCATGGAAATGCTCGAAGAGCACCGCTGTTTTGAAGGCTGGCAGCAACGCTGGCGACACGACTCCAGTACCTTAAACTGCCCGATGACGTTCAGTATCTTTCTCCCTCCACCTCGTGATCACACTCCGCCACCAGTGCTGTACTGGCTTTCCGGATTAACCTGCAATGACGAGAACTTCACCACCAAGGCGGGTGCCCAGCGGGTAGCGGCGGAACTGGGGATTGTACTGGTGATGCCAGACACCAGCCCGCGCGGCGAAAAGGTTGCCAACGACGATGGCTACGATTTAGGCCAGGGCGCAGGCTTTTATCTTAATGCCACGCAACCGCCGTGGGCGACGCATTACCGGATGTATGATTATCTGCGCGATGAATTACCGGCGCTGGTTCAGTCGCAATTTAATGTCAGCGACCGCTGCGCCATTAGCGGTCACTCAATGGGTGGTCACGGTGCGCTGATTATGGCGCTGAAAAATCCGGGTAAATACACCAGCGTTTCGGCCTTTGCGCCAATTGTGAATCCGTGCAGCGTCCCGTGGGGAATCAAAGCGTTTAGCAGCTATTTAGGTGAGGACAAAAATGCATGGCTGGAATGGGACAGTTGCGCACTGATGTATGCCAGTAACGCGCAGGATGCGATCCCGACGCTTATCGATCAGGGCGATAATGATCAGTTTCTTGCCGACCAGTTGCAACCTGCGGTACTGGCAGAAGCCGCGCGCCAGAAAGCGTGGCCGATGACGCTGCGTATTCAGCCGGGATATGATCACAGCTACTACTTCATCGCCTCTTTTATAGAGGATCACCTGCGCTTCCATGCGCAGTATTTACTGAAGTGAAAGTCCGCCCGGTTCGCCGGGCATCTTCTCATCAGAAGCGATAATCCACTGCCATAAAGTAACGACGTCCGTCTTCGTTATAGCTGTAGTCGTCACGACTGAGATCCTTGTCGCCAAGGTTCAGCACGCCTGCGCGCAGTTTGACGTCTTTAGTCACCTGCCAGGCCGCGCCGGTATTCCAGATGGTATAACCGCCCGGTGTTTTAGCCGTCGCGCTGTCGGCGCGTTTCTGCCCGGTATAGTGCCCAGAAACATAGAATGACCAGTCTTCCAGCGCCAGCGGTTTCCAGTCCAGCGTACCGTTAGCAGTATGGAACGGCAGATCGGATAGCGGTTTGTTTTCGCCGTTGCTGACATCACGACCATCGTTGTAGGTGTAGTTGATCGACAGTTTCCATTCATCGTTGAACGGAATTTTCAGTTCGGTTTCCACGCCCTGAATACGAGCTTTGTTAACGTTGTAGTAGCTAAATACCGGTATGCGCCGTCCGTTAGCGCCCGTCTCAAAACCAACAAAGTTTTGGTAGCCCGGTGCAGCGTTGACGTCAGACGTACGGCTGATGCTGATACGATCTTTCACATCGTTACGGAAAACGGTAACGCTGGATTCAACCCCTTCCAGCCAGCCTTCTTCACCCATGTAGTAAAGCCCCAGCTCCCAACTTTCGCTGGTTTCTGGTTTCAGATCCGGGCTACCCACAATCTTACATGCGCCACGGCAGGAATTGCTCGTCCAGTCAGGGCTAAGTTGCAACAGAGAAGGTGCTTTAAATGCCGTCGCCCAGCCCCCTTTCACCGTTACGGTGTCGGTGGCGTTATAAACCAGGTAGGCACGCGGACTCCAGTGTTCACCGTAGGTTTCATGATCGTCCATACGTACGCCGGTCGTCAGCGCCAGCGGCTCGAAGATCCGCCATTCATCTTCCACAAACAGCGCGTACTGGCTGGCAGACGTTTTGGAGCTGGTTCCCCCGGTCAGGTTCACCGCATCGCTAAGTTTGTCGTGACGCCATTCACCGCCAACCGTGAGAAACTGATTAATCGCCGTCAGCGGCAACGTGTATTTGCCGTCGACCGTATTGCTTTCGGAAGTTATCGGGCTGCTGTTGCCAGGGTTTTTGTTCTCGACTTTCTCACCGTAGTATTTCAGTTCGCTGGTGCCGTAATCCCAACGCCCATTATGGCTGACGGAGTAGTTCTGGCGTTCCAGGCGGTTTTTGTCCAGCGAGTCGGAATCACGATCCTGACGGTCGAAACCGTATCCGGCAGTAAAATCGTGATTTTGATTCGGTGTCCAGGCAAATTCGACATTGCCGTCGCGGCTGGAGAATCCTTCAATACGCGGCGTTTCTCCGGTATCGGTGGTCGTTGAGTTTTGCGGGTCATCCTTTTCACGTTTTGCCAGGCTGCCGTAAGCTTTCATTCCCAGCACGCCGTCAATTAATGGTCCGCTGGTAAAGAACTGACCGTTATAGGTATCACCGCGATCGCGATGTTCCTGAACGGTGGTATCGACGGTAACGGTGCCCGACCATTTCTGACCGATTTTTTTGGTGATGATATTCACTACACCGCCGAGCGCATCGGAACCGTACAGCGACGACATCGGGCCACGGACCACTTCAATACGTTCGATGGAATCGACCGGGATCCAGTTCAGATCGAAATCATTGTGGCGGAAGACGGCATTGCGGGAGTTAACGCGTTTACCGTCGACAAGAATCAGGGTGTAGCTGCTGTCCAGACCACGAATACTAACGCCCTTACGGTTATCCCCTTCGTTCGTCAGTTGTACGCCAGGCACTTCTTTGAGGACATCCTTCAGATTCTGTACCGGTTTTCGCTGCAGGTCTTCCTGGGTAATGACGCTGATACTGGCGGGTGCATCTTTAAGGTTTTGTTCAACGGAAGATGCAGTGACAACCATCGTTTCGCCATCATCATCGACCGCTAACACAGGCCATGCACAAGAAATAGCGGACAAACACAGCCCGACCCGTACGAAAGGGTTCAACCTAAACATTCCATATCTCCATGAGGTAACTACGAAAATAAAATGGGTTATCGCTCACATCTTCTTCACGTCCCCTTGCGTACGGCAGCATCGCGGTGGACTTATTTGTATGCAGGTGATCATCCCAGAAAGCCGGACCAGCCTCTGATTTGTCAGCCTTTTTTGATTGCGGCGTAACGATAATGCAAACGATAACAATTATCAATCCAAATGTTAAATTTTATATCCGCATGATTTGTCAGGGAAATGGAATTGAAAAAGCCCTCTCGGTTGAGAGGGCTTAGCAAGGAAGGGAGGAAACTTATTTCTTATCGTTCTGCGGGAACTTCATTTCGCTGTAGCGTACGAAGTGAGTTCCTTTAATCAGCTTGTAGCCGAACCAAATAATCAGGAACAGCGGGATACCAATATACGTTGCCGCTACGCCGCCCCAGTCAATAGTATCTTTCAGGAACGCTTCGTAGTTCTGGCCCAAAGTGATAATCAGACACAGAATGAATGCGAAGATCGGCCCCAATGGGAAGAAACCTGAACGGTACGGCAGATCGTTAATGTCGTGTCCCTGCAATACGTAACCGCGACGGAAGCGATAGTGGCTAATGGCAATCCCCAGCCAGGCGATAAAACCCGTCATCCCGGAGGTATTCAGCAGCCACAGGTATACCGTCTGGTTGCCAAACATGGAGGTCAGGAAGCACAGACCGGCAATCACCGTCGTCGCATACAGCGCATTACGCGGCACGCCACCACGCGACAGTTTAGCGAAAATGCGCGGCGCTTTACCGTCACACGCCAGGGTGTACAGCATACGAGTAGACGCATACATACCGGAGTTACCGGCTGACAGCACCGCCGTCAGAATAACTGCGTTCATCACCGCCGCCGCAGAGAGCAGACCCGCGTGCTGGAACACCAGGGTGAACGGACTAACGCTGATGTCTTTAACATCGTTACGCAGCAGGCTCGGATCGGTGTACGGAATAATGAGGCTGATAATCAGGATCGCGAACACATAGAACAACAGGATTCGCCAGAACACCTGACGTACCGCGCGTGGAATGTTTTTCGCCGGATCTTCGGACTCGCCTGCAGCAATACCGATCAGCTCGGTTCCCTGGAAAGAGAAGCCGACAATCATAGCTACGCCGATCATCGCCGCAAAACCACCAGCAAACGGCGCTTCGCCGATTGTCCAGTTGCTCCAGCCCGCAGGCTGCGCGCCTTTGAAGATACCGATAATCATCAGCACGCCAACGATGATAAAGACAATAACTGTCGTGACTTTGATCAGTGAGAACCAGTATTCCGCTTCACCAAAGCCACGAACTGAGATGTAGTTCAGCAGGAAGATAACGCCGAGGAACAACGCACTCCAGATCCAGCCCGGTGTATCCGGGAACCACCAGCTCATGACCAGCTGAGCTGCAACCAGGTCAACGGCGATAGTCACCGCCCAGTTGTACCAGTAGTTCCAGCCCAGCGCGAAGCCAAAGCCTTCTTCAACATAGTTCTGACCGTAAGTGGCAAACGAACCGGAAACCGGCATATATGCAGCCAGTTCACCGAGACTGGTCATCAGGAAGTAAACCATCAGGCCAATCAACATATACGAGAGCAATGCCCCGCCCGGACCTGCCTGAGAAATCGTTGCGCCAGAGGCAACAAAAAGACCTGTACCGATGGAACCGCCAATGGCAATCATCGTCAGGTGACGCGCCTTTAATTCACGGCGTAAGCCCGGCGCTTCTGTGGTTTTAGTTTCGGAAACCATACAAAAATGCTATCCATCTAAAAAATGAGGCGCGATTGTAGCAGACGATTGGCAATCCTTCCGGCAGAAATACACGGTTATAAGACACCTTCATGATCGCCCAGGGATTATAAGTAAAGCAGCCAATCTCTTTTCTGGCGAATGCATGCTGAAGGCGCTGCGTCACGAAATCGACACAGCACCAGCATGTTCTTGTACAGCAACTTAACGCGGTACATTCGCGGGATCGCAATAGTCCAGAAAGCGCCGTAGCGCGTTGGAAAGGTGTTTTTGCCGATGATGTATACGCCACAACGTACGCATCAGGCGCGGCAGAGGGACCGCAACTTCACTTAATGTGCCTGCCTGCAATTGATCTTCAATCACCCGTCGCGACAGGCAACTAATTCCCAACCCATGAAGCACCGCATGTTTGATTGCCTCGGAGTTACCTAATTCCATCGCCATCTCAAACTTCGGTAAATGTGACAGCAATAGATAATCGACAATCTCCCGCGTGCCGGAACCGCGTTCACGCAGGATCCACGGCGCAGCGGCCAGCTGCTCTAAGGTGACCGGACCACGGGCCAACGGCGAAGTCGGCGCGGCGAAAACCACCAGCTCGTCTTCCAGCCACGGTTCAGAAATGATTTCAGTGCTGTGGCACGGTCCTTCAATAAAGCCAATATCAACGCGGAAATCCAGCACCGCTTGCATCACGTCCTGGCTGTTCCCAACGCTAAGTTCAATCGGCAACTGCGGATAATCATGGCGATAACGGGCAATAACTGCAGGCAGAATGTAGTTACCGATGGTACTACTGGCATAGATACGAATCGCGCCGTTGTCTTCGCGAAACAGTTGTTCGATTTCAACCGCCTGTTCAAGCAGTGCCAACGCACGCGGATAGAGCAGCCGACCGTGTTCATTAACTACCAGTCTTTTCCCCACGCGATCAAACAGTTGCACGCCAAGCTGCCCTTCCAGGTCGGTCAAGGCTGCGCTCACTGCTGATTGCGACAACGCCAGCATCACCGACGCCTGGGTGGTTGATCCACTTTTCAATACTTCTGCAAAAACTTCCAACTGCCGGAGGGTGATGTGCATAGTCGCTTACCACTTATAAAGATTAATTATAAATATATAATCAATTTTATTTTTAAACCAGTTAGTCGTAACCTTATGCCCGGATAAAGGAGAGGGTTATGACGAATATCACCTTACAGAAACAACATCGTACACTGTGGCATTTTATTCCGGGGTTAGCCCTGAGTGCAGTTATCACCGGGGTCGCCCTGTGGGGTGGTTCCATTCCCGCGGTTGCGGGTGCCGGGTTTAGTGCCCTCACCCTCGCAATCTTGTTGGGGATGGTTTTAGGCAACACCATCTATCCGCACATCTGGAAAAGCTGTGACGGTGGTGTGCTGTTTGCCAAGCAATATTTATTACGTCTGGGTATCATTCTTTATGGCTTCCGTCTGACGTTCTCGCAAATTGCCGATGTCGGTATCAGTGGGATCATCATTGACGTGTTGACGCTGTCCAGTACCTTCCTGCTGGCTTGCTTCCTGGGGCAGAAAGTGTTTGGTCTGGATAAGCACACCAGCTGGTTGATCGGTGCCGGTAGCAGTATCTGTGGTGCTGCCGCGGTACTGGCGACTGAGCCGGTAGTGAAAGCGGAAGCCAGTAAAGTAACCGTGGCTGTTGCAACCGTTGTTATCTTCGGGACCGTCGCGATTTTCCTCTACCCGGCGATATATCCGCTGATGTCTCAATGGTTTAGTCCGGAAACTTTCGGTATCTACATTGGTTCTACTGTGCACGAAGTGGCGCAGGTGGTGGCGGCAGGTCATGCCATCAGCCCGGATGCTGAAAACGCAGCAGTTATTTCCAAAATGCTGCGCGTGATGATGCTGGCTCCGTTCCTCATCCTGCTGGCGGCGCGTGTTAAACAGCTGTCTGGGGCGAACAGCGGCGAGAAAAGCAAAATCACTATTCCGTGGTTTGCCATCTTGTTCATCGTAGTTGCCATCTTTAACTCGTTCCACCTGTTACCGCAGAGCGTGGTGAACATGCTGGTAACGCTGGATACCTTCCTGCTGGCAATGGCGATGGCGGCGCTGGGTCTGACCACTCACGTCAGCGCGCTGAAAAAAGCCGGGGCGAAACCTCTGCTGATGGCACTGGTACTGTTTGCCTGGCTGATTGTTGGTGGTGGTGCGATTAACTATGTGATTCAAAGCGTCATCGCATAAACCACTACATCTTGCTCCTGTTAACCCGCTATCATTACCGTTTTCCTCCAGCGGGTTTAACAGGAGTCCTCGCATGAAATACATTGGAGCGCACGTTAGTGCTGCTGGCGGTCTGGCAAATGCCGCAATTCGCGCCGCCGAAATCGACGCAACCGCGTTTGCCTTGTTCACCAAAAACCAACGTCAGTGGCGTGCCGCACCGCTCACGACGCAAACCATCGATGAATTCAAAGCCGCCTGTGAAAAATATCACTACACATCGGCGCAAATTCTTCCCCACGACAGCTATCTGATTAACCTCGGACATCCGGTCACTGAAGCTCTGGAAAAATCGCGCGATGCCTTTATAGATGAAATGCAGCGTTGCGAACAACTGGGGCTTTCTTTGCTCAACTTCCACCCTGGCAGCCATCTGATGCAGATTTCAGAAGAGGATTGCCTTGCGCGTATTGCCGAATCCATCAACATTGCGCTGGATAAAACTCAAGGTGTGACCGCGGTGATTGAAAACACCGCCGGTCAAGGCAGTAACTTAGGGTTTAAATTCGAACATCTCGCGGCGATTATCGACGGCGTGGAAGATAAATCCCGTGTCGGCGTCTGCATTGATACCTGCCATGCTTTCGCTGCCGGGTATGATTTGCGTACTCCTGCCGAATGCGAGAAAACGTTCGCGGATTTTGCCCGTATTGTCGGCTTTAAGTATCTGCGCGGGATGCACCTTAACGATGCGAAAAGCACCTTTGGCAGCCGCGTTGACCGCCATCATAGCCTCGGTGAAGGCAATATCGGTCATGATGCGTTCCGCTGGATCATGCAGGACGACCGCTTCGACGGCATTCCGCTGATCCTTGAAACCATCAACCCGGATATCTGGGCAGAAGAGATCGCCTGGCTGAAAGCGCAACAAACTGAAAAAGCGGTAGCCTGAAGATGAATAACCGGGAAAAGGAGATCCTTGCAATTTTACGGCGTAACCCGCTGATTCAGCAGAACGAAATTGCGGACATGCTGCAAATCAGTCGTTCGCGCGTTGCGGCGCATATTATGGATTTAATGCGCAAAGGCCGGATTAAAGGCAAAGGTTACATTCTCACCGAGCAGGAATACTGCGTAGTGGTGGGGACAATCAATATGGATATTCGCGGGATGGCGGATATCCATTACCCGCAAGCGGCTTCTCATCCCGGTACAATTCATTGCTCGGCAGGCGGCGTTGGACGCAATATCGCCCACAATCTGGCGCTGTTAGGCCGCGATGTCCATTTGCTTTCAGTGATTGGCGATGACTTTTATGGCGAAATGCTCCTGGAAGAAACGCGCCGTGCCGGCGTGAATGTCTCCGGCTGCGTTCGTTTGCATGGTCAAAGCACATCGACGTATCTGGCAATTGCCAATCGAGACGATCAAACCGTGCTGGCGATTAACGATACCCATCTGCTGGAACAGTTGACACCGCAACTACTGAACGGGTCGCGCGATTTACTTCGTCATGCGGGCGTGGTACTGGCTGATTGCAACCTGACAGCCGAGGCGCTGGAATGGGTCTTTACCCTCGCTGGTGAGATCCCGGTGTTTGTCGATACCGTTTCAGAATTCAAAGCGGGCAAAATCAAACACTGGCTGGCGCATATTCACACCCTGAAACCCACTTTACCGGAGCTGGAAATTTTATGGGGACAGGCGATCACCAGCGATGCTGACCGTAATGCCGCAGTGAATGCGTTGCATCAGCAAGGTGTTCAGCATCTGTTTGTTTATTTGCCCGATGAGTCAGTTTATTGCAGCGAAAAGGATGGAGAACAATTTTTGCTGACTGCACCAGCGCATACGACGGTAGACAGTTTTGGTGCTGACGATGGTTTTATGGCGGGTCTGGTATATAGCTTTCTGGAGGGAAACAATTTCCGTGACAGCGCCCGTTTTGCGATGGCCTGCGCGGCAATTTCACGCGCCAGCGGCAGCTTAAACAACCCTACCCTGTCTGCCGATAACGCGCTTTCATTAGTGCCAATGGTGTAACAATGTTGCCGGATGCGACGCTTAACGCGTCTTATCCGGCCTACAAATCAGGCAATTTCAGCAAGTAAATGTAGGCCTGATAAGCTTGCGCATCAGGCAATGACACTCAAGCTAAACCAATAAAGAACCCGGCAATGGTCGCACTCATCAAGTTGGAAAGCGTCGCCGCCGCCAGCGCCCGTAAACCAAGCTGGGCGATTTCCGGCGCACGGTGTGGCGCAACCGCAGAAAACGCCCCCACCACCACCCCGATAGAACCAAAGTTAGCGAAACCGCACAACGCGAAGGAAATAATCGCCACAGTTTTAGCATCGAGAGTGCCAGCCGTTTGCAGATAGGGTGAGAAATTGAGATAAGCGACAAATTCATTTATTGCCAGTTTCTGTCCAATCAAACTCCCGGCAAGATTCGCATCACTCCAGTCCACACCCATCACCCACGCCAGTGGAGCCAGCAGGTAACCTAAAATGGACTCCAGCGAGGCATGTTCAAAACCAAACCAGCCACCAACGCCGCCGATAATACCGTTAATCAACGCAATTATTGCAACAAATGCCATCACCACTGTTGCCACACCTGCGGCGATTTTCAGCCCGGTCATTGCCCCTGTCGCAGCGGCTTCAATAATGCTTTTTGGCGGTGTTTCGGTGAAAGAGAGGTTATTAAAGGAAACCTGCGAAGATTCCGTTGCCGGGCTTAACAGGCGGGCAAACAAGATCCCGCCAGGGATCGCCATTAATGATGCCGCCAGCAGATATTCCACAGGCACGCCCAGTGCGGCGTAACCAATCATTGTCGAACCAGCAATCGAGGCCATGCCACTACAAATCGCTGTAAATAATTCATTGCGATTCAGACGATCGATAAAGGGTTTGACGATTGCCGGAATTTCGTTTTGCCCGAGGAAAATGGTGGTGACCGCGACGAATGACTCGATCTTGCTGATATTTAATGCTTTCTGGAAGATACCGCCGAGAATTCGAATTAAAATCCCCATCACACCGATGTAGTAGAGAATACTCACCAGCGCGGTGACGAAGATAATTGCCGGTAACACCCTGAAACCAAAGATAAATCCTGCACCATCAAATAAGGTATCCATTTTCAGTCCGACCAGAGAACCGAAGATAAATGCGCTACCCGCGTCGCTGTACGCCATCACTTTATGCACGCCAAAAGCGACTTTTTCAGCGACCCAACGCCCTGGCGGTAACCAAAGCATAATGCCGCCAATCACGACCTGTAACACTAACGCCGCGCCAACGGTACGCAGGCTGATCTTCTTCTTGTTTACTGACAGTAAAAACGCAATCGTCAGCAATACCACCATTCCCAGAACACTTCTCATGACATCCATAGTGATTATCTCTTCATGTCATATTGGGCGACGGCTTTCTGCCCATCAGAAATAGCCAGGCCTGCATCTTGCGATACCGGCCCGGCTTGTTATCAACACTTAATGGGTTTTGATGTAGCCGCGCACGCACTCTTCGACTAATCCCCAGAACCAGTCTGTATCAATAGTGATGCCGACTTTGGTATTGGCGGGCTTGCCAAGAACGCCCAGCTCGTCGCAGACGGTACGCCCATAGCAAGGGCCACTGTTGACGTCCACTTCGACGTACATCTCCTGGGTTTTAATGCCATCAGGGTTAATCAGATAACCGATGCAGGTGGCGTCGTGCACCGGGCCGCCAGCAAGGCCGTAGTTTTCGAACTGCGTTTTGAGAGTGAAGTTCATGATGTCGCTGAACAGCTCTCCGGCGGGGCCGCCTGCCCTTTCCATCCGAGCAATCACGTCCGGGGTGCAAACGGTCTGGTTGGTGAGATCGAGGCCCATCATCACTAATGGAACGCCGGAGGTGAACACTACGCGTGCGGCTTCCGGGTCGGCAAAGATGTTGAACTCGGCAGATGGCGTGAAGTTGCCTGTACCGTAAGCGCCGCCCATTAGCACAATTTCACGGATTTTGGGCAGGATCGCGGGTTGCATACGCATTGCCACCGCGATATTTGAAAGCGGACCAACCGGCACCAGAGTGATATCGCCATCGCTTGCCATCAGGGTATCAATGATATATTTCACCGCATGAGTGCTTTCTGCCTGGCGGGTCAGCGGCTCGAATACCGGGCCATCCAGTCCGGTTTCACCGTGAATATTATCGGCAACGATTTGTTGACGCATAATGGGCTGCGGCATCCCCGCATAAACCGGAACATTAATCTCCAGTTTCTGGCAAACATTCAGGCCATTAATTAATGTTTTATCAAGCGTCTGATTACCCGCTACAATAGTGATGCCTAATAAATCTATTGCCGGATGTTTCGCCGCCATCATTATAGCAATAGCATCATCATGACCCGGATCACAATCCAGAATAATTTTTCTCTTTTCCATTGTTTATTTCCTCTGTTTCCAGTTGCGTTATTTTTTCTACAGCAAAGAAAATTCGACCGGGCCGATGATTGAATCTTAACAACAGCGTACGTATGCTAAATATGAGAAATCTCATAGCGGATAAACATCGTGAAAGAAATCCACAATAATGATCTTAAGCAGCAATTGATGAGTGAATCCGCGTTTAAGGATTGCTTTTTAACGGATGTTTCAGCCGATACGCGGCTGTTTCATTTTTTAGCGCGTGACTACATTGTGCAGGAAGGGCAACAGCCGTCCTGGCTGTTTTACCTGACGCGAGGCCGCGCCAGGCTTTACGCCACGCTAGCTAATGGTCGCGTGTCGCTGATCGATTTCTTTGCCGCCCCCTGTTTTATTGGCGAGATTGAGTTAATCGATAAAGACCATGAACCGCGTGCGGTGCAGGCTATTGAAGAGTGTTGGTGCCTTGCGCTCCCTATGAAACATTACCGTCCGCTGTTATTAAACGACACGCTATTTTTACGAAAACTCTGCGTCACCTTAAGTCATAAAAATTATCGTAATATTGTTTCTTTAACTCAGAATCAATCATTTCCGTTAGTGAATCGCCTGGCAGCATTTATATTACTCTCGCAGGAAGGTGATCTTTATCACGAAAAGCATACGCAAGCGGCAGAGTATTTAGGCGTTTCTTATCGACATCTTTTATATGTTCTCGCGCAGTTCATTCACGACGGTTTATTAATTAAAAGCAAGAAAGGGTATCTCATTAAAAACAGAAAGCAGTTGTCAGGACTGGCGCTGGAGATGGACCCGGAGAATAAATTCTCCGGGATGATGCAGTAAAAATTATTTTCAATAGCGCGATTGCCGGATGCAACGCTTAATACGTTTTATCCGGTCTACAAATCGAGCATTACGCCAGACCAATAAAGAACCCGGCAATAGTCGCACTCATCAGGTTGGAAAGCGTTGCTGCTGCCAGCGCCCGTAAACCAAGCTGGGCGATTTCCGGCGCGCGTTTTGGCGAAATAGCCGAAAATGCGCCAACGACAACACCGATAGAACCAAAGTTAGCAAAACCACAAAGCGCAAAGGAGATAATCGCAATGGTTTTCACTTCCAGCGTGCCGCCCGTTTGCAGGTATGGGGAGAAACTCAGGTAAGCGACGAATTCGTTAATCGCCAGTTTCTGCCCAATCAGGCTACCCGCAAGATTGGCATCACTCCAGTCCACACCCATGATCCACGCCAGCGGTGCCAGCACATAGCCAAAAATACTTTCCAGAGAGGCATTGGCGAAACCAAACCAGCCGCCAATTCCGCCGATAATGCCGTTGATCAGCGCAATAATTGCGACAAACGCCATTACCACCGTCGCCACACCAGCGGCGATTTTTAGCCCGGTCATCGCACCGCTCGCCGCCGCTTCGATAAAGCTTTTTGGCGGCGTTTCGCTGAACGACAGATTTTCAAATGTGACCTGCGAAGGCTCGATTGCCGGGCTAAGAATACGTGCAAACAAAATCCCGCCAGGGATCGCCATCAGCGATGCCGCTAACAGGTAGTCAATTGGTACGCCCATTCCGGCATAACCAATCATCATCGAACCAGCAATGGACGCCATCCCGCTACAAATTGCGGTAAACAACTCGTTGCGATTCATGCGATCGATAAACGGTTTAACGATCGCCGGGATCTCATTTTGCCCGAGGAAAATAGTAGTAACCGCAACAAAAGATTCGATTTTGCTGATGTTGAGGGCTTTCTGGAAAATGCTGCCAAGGATGCGAATCAGCAGCCCCATCACGCCAATGTAGTACAGCAGACTGATGAGCGCAGTAACGAAAATAATCGCCGGAAGTACGCGAAAGGCGAAGATAAAACCCGCTCCGTCAAACAGGACATCCATTTTCGGCCCAACCAGCGAACCAAAAATGAAGGCGCTACCGGCATCACTGTAAGACATCACTTTATGAACGCCTAATGCCGCCTGTTCTACTGCCCATTTTCCCGGTGGGAAGTAGAGCATGATGCCACCAATAGCGATTTGCAGCAGCAGTGCGGCTCCAACCGTGCGCAAACTGATGCTCTTTTTATTCACTGACAACAGAAATGCTATTGCCAGTAACACCACCATCCCCACAACACTTCTCATTATATCCATAATGATTTTCCCTTCATGCCGGTAAACCCGGCGTCAGCGCCAGGTTTTGGTATGCTTGATGAGTACGGGCGACGGCTTTCTGCCCGTCAGAAATTAACCCGCGAGACGCTGATATTCTTTGGCAATTTCGCTCGCCAGAATGGCGTTGTTGAACACCAGCTGGATGTTGGATTTCAGGCTGTCACCGCCGGTCAGTTCAGCAACGCGCGCCAGCAGGAATGGCGTACTTTCTTTACCAATGACTCCCTGAGCTTCAGCTACCGCCTGATCGATCGCCGCATTGATAGTGTGTTCCGGCATAGCAAACTGTTCCGGGATCGGGTTCGCTACCACGAGGCCACCGTTCAGACCGCTTTGCCATTTCACCGCCATTGCACGGGCAATTTCGCTGGCGCTGTCGAGACGAATGCTGACGTCAAACGGGCTGGTGCGGCAGAAAAACGCAGGCAGCGCTTTAGTCTGATAGCCAATTAACGGCACACCGAAGGTTTCTAAATACTCAGTGGTTAATCCTAAATCGAGAATAGATTTCGCCCCGGCACAAACAACGGTGACATTAGTATTTGCCAGTTCTTGCAAATCGGCAGAAATATCGAAGGTATGTTCCGCCCCGCGATGCACACCACCAATTCCCCCGGTGGCAAATACTTTAATTCCGGCAAGCGCCGCAATAATCATCGTTGAAGCCACAGTGGTTGCGCCATTTTTTCCGGCGGCAACAACAAAAGGTAAATCGCGACGACTAACTTTGGTCACGTTATGCCCTTCACGACCCAGTAATTCAATTTCTTCTTTGCTTAACCCCACTTTCATCACGCCGCCAATAATGGCGATCGTGGCAGGTACAGCGCCCTGTTTACGAATAGTTTCTTCAACTTCAATTGCGGTCTGGGCATTTTGTGGGAACGGCATCCCGTGAGAAATAATGGTCGATTCCAGCGCCACAACCGGTTTTTTGTTTTTTAAAGCGTCCTGCACTTCCGGGGAAATTTGTAATAATTCAGGGGAAATTTTTAATTCAGACATTCTGCGTTCTCCACTAACGATATAACGTTGGCAATCGATAAATCGGGGTTATTGGTGTATTCACAGGAGAGCGCCATTGACGAACATCCCTGTGCGAAACGAACAGATTCGGCAAACGGCATTCCGTCTACCCAACACGAAGCAAGTCCCGCCATCATGGCATCGCCCGCTCCGGTAACATTAATAACATTGGTTTTGATCGGCGCAGACCAGCCACTTTCACCGCTGATATCGCTGTAATAAACGCCGTCGCCGCCCATGCTCAATACCAGTCGGTTCAGGCCATGTTGATGGAACCAGGCAGCAACTTTTGCCACATCTTCACGCCCTGACAGCGCAATCCCACTCAGGGTTTCCGCTTCAAGGCGGTTTGGCTTGAGAGTGTGGATCTGATTTAGACGGTCGCGCACTTTGACACATTTCCATGCCGAAACCGGATCGACAAATACGGGTACGTTGGCAGCATTATCCAGAATCCATGCCAGTGCCTCTTCACTGATATTACAGTCCGCGACAATGACCTTTGCCCTCTGAATAAATTCACGGTGCTGTGCGAGATATTCAGCTGTAATAGCGTTGCTAATATTCATGTCATTTATAGCAACCAGCATTTCACCGGTATTATCGAGTAATGATAAATAGCTCGACGTATTTTCTCCCGGCACAATCAGGCATTTATCGACATAAACGCCAGATTGATTGGTTTGCGTTAGCAGCGATTGGCCATAAAAATCACTGCCTACGGCGCTCAGTAGCCAGGCTTTATTACCCAGCAACGCCAGGTTTTGTGCAATATTGCGCCCTACCCCACCAGGCGTAAATTTTATTTTACCTGGATTTGAATCCGCATAATTTAATGATTCATGTGAATATCCGGCGACATCAATATTCGCCGAGCCTATAATTACGACATAATCCTTTTCGCGCATAGCACGTCCTCTGGTAAAAAATTACCAACCCTGTCAATCCACAAGAATATAGATACTGCAAAGACAGTTTAAACATGTGTTCATATTTAAACATGTGCTCATAGTATGCATGTTTTACGTAAAGTAAATTGCCGCCAGAGAGGCAAAGCGGGCAGATTTGAGCAGGCTCACAAAATGCGATTAAATGCCAGAATTACAAAAGCGAGGAATTTGTGACGGGATGCACAGAACATGAACACTAAAAAAGGGCAGAAAAGAATCTGCCCTTGAGGAAATAACCTTAGTGTTTGATGAACGTTTCAGGTTTCTACTGAAAGATAAAACCATTTAAATTCATAAAATTACATTCACAAACCGGTCATTCTCTTTGCGCTCATCCAATGATACAGGGCAGTAAAATTCTGCCCTGTAACACACCTTTTATTACGCGGCTTTCGCTACTGCGTCCACTTCCGGACGTTTCAGGAAGGCATAGGCCAAACCCGCCACCAGCGTACCGGCAATAATTGCTACCAGGTAACCCAGTACCGGCGTAATAGCGCCAGGGATCAGCAGAACAAACAGACCACCGTGCGGTGCCATCAGTTTCGCACCAATCGCCATTGAGATTGCGCCAGTCAGCGCCCCACCCACGATACAGCACGGCAGCACACGCATCGGATCACGAGCAGCAAACGGAATTGCACCTTCCGAAATAAAGCACAGTCCCAGTACCAGAGCAGCTTTGCCACCTTCCTGCTGCGCTTTGTCGAATTTGCGACGCGCCACCATTGTTGCCAGACCCATTGCCAGCGGTGGCACCATACCTGCCGCCATAATCGCCGCCATCGGGCCATAGGTTTGAGTACTCAGCAGACCCACACCGAATGCGTACGCTGCTTTATTTACCGGACCGCCCATGTCAGTACACATCATGCCACCGAGGATCGCCCCCAGCAGAACCGCATTCGCAGTCCCCATGGTCTGCAGCCAGTGAGTCAACCCTTCGAGAATGCCAGCAACCGGTTTACCGATCAGGTAGATCATCGCCAGACCGACCACCAGACTGGAAATTAGCGGAATGATCAGGATCGGTTTCAGCGCCTCCATACTCTGTGGCAGTTTCAGTTGCGTACTGATTAACTTCGCAATGTAACCAGCCAGGAAGCCCGCAATAATACCGCCAATGAAGCCAGAACCGGTGCTGACCGCCAGCATACCACCAATCAGACCCGGCGTGAGACCCGGTCGATCGGCAATGGAGAAGGCAATGTAACCTGCCAGTACCGGCACCATCAGCGCAAAGGCTGAACCACCACCAATCTGCATCAGCGCCGCTGCCAACGTACCCGGCTCTTTAAACGCTTCGATACCAAAAGCAAAAGAAAGCGCGATACACAGACCACCTGCAACGACCATCGGCAGCATGTAAGAGACACCCGTCAGCAAGTGACGGTATGCGCCTGCACTCTCTTTCTTACCTTCAGAGGTCGCCGTTTGAGCTTTGCCCGCCGGTTCATACGGCGTTGCTTCAGCAACCGCTTTATCCAGTTCCTGCGCGGTTTTCTTCAGCGCCAGACCGGTAGAGGTACGATACATCGGTTTACCAGCAAATTTCGCCAGATCCACTTCGATATCTGCCGCCACAATCACCAGATCCGCTGCGGCTACTTCTTCGGGAGTGATTGCATTACCCGCACCAACAGAACCACGGGTTTCAACTTTCACCCACCAGCCACGTTTTTTCGCTTCGGTTTCAATGGCTTCAGCCGCCATAAAGGTGTGTGCTACGCCAGTCGGGCAAGCAGTCACCGCAACTACGCGTTTCGGACCGCTGGCGGCAACCGGTGCTGTCGCAGCGACCGGCGCAGTGTAAAGTTTCGCATGGCCTTTGGCTTCACTCAGGAACAGCTCAGGGTGCGCAACTGCCCGGGAAATATCGCCCAGCCAGACATTTTTACCGTTCAGCGCGCTGTCATTCGGGATGGAATCACCGAGAACAATCGCCATTTCTGCGTCGTTCGGATTGTCGATGATTTCCAGTTTTGCTTTTCGCGCCGCCGCGCCCAGCAGGGTCTTCGCCATATAGGCGCGTGCCTGACCGAGATTAGCGTCAATAATCAGCAGCGTTTTCATTATGCCTCTCCTGCTGTCAGTTAAAAGGTTGTAAGTCGACGCGCGCCATCATTGCGGCCAACTGCGGACGATCGGTAATACCCACATTGCTTTGACTTACCGCCAGGGCTGCAACAGCAGTCGCCAGACGCAGTGTGTGTTCACTGGATTCACGCATTAGCAAGCCATAAATCAGGCCACCAACCATAGAATCCCCTGCGCCAACGGTGCTTACGACATCGACTGACGGTGGTTTGGCGATCCATTCGCCGGAGGCATTAACCCAAAGCGCGCCTTCGGCACCCAGTGAAATAACGACATGCGCAATACCTTGTTCACGCAGCGCATGCGCAGCTTCAATCACATCTTTCATTTCAGGCAGTTTACGGCCTGCCCAGATTTCCAGCTCGCGGCGGTTAGGTTTCACCAGCCACGGTGCCGCTTTCAAACCTGCTACTAACGCTTCACGGCTACTATCAAAGATAATGCAAGGACACTGACTACGCAGGCGAGTCATCCAGTCGGTGAACGCTTCCGGGCTGACGCCTGACGGTAAGCTTCCGCTGACACAGACCATATCGAACTGACCGAGCCAGCTCAGAGAATCAGTCACAAAGCGTTCCCAGTCGGCGGGGGTGACTTCAAAACCCGAGAAGTTGAAGTCGGTCACTTCGCCGTCTTTTTCCGTCAGCTTAACGTTAATTCGGGTGCGCCCCTGTACAACCTGGAAACGGTTGGCAATGCCCAGCTCGCTGAACAGTTGCTGAAAACCATCCTGATTGTCTTTACCCAGGAAGCCGCCAACGGTGACATCAATTCCCAGGTCTTTTAATACTTTGGCCACGTTGATGCCTTTACCCGCCGCATGCAGACCGGTGGTTTTCACCAGGTTCACTTCGCCGCGTTCAATTTCCGGGCAGAAACCAACAAGGTCATAAGCCGGATTAAGGGTGATAGTAGCAACACGTCTGCTCATTATGCGCCCTCCCCAAGACCAGCAGCGATAGCGTCGCCGATTGCTTTCAGCGCCTGTTCAGCATCTGCACCCTGGGCGGTAAAGCGTAGGCGATGACCTTTCTTAACGCCAAGTGCCACAACTTTCATCAGACTACGTCCGTTTGCCGGTTTGCCGGTACCATCAAGGTTTGTCACGGTAATATCACTGTTAAATTGTTTAATGGTATTGACCAGCATGGTACCTGGACGAGCATGCAGGCCGTGTTCATTGCGCACCACAAACTCCGCGCTTAACACGTCGTCGGTCGGCGCATCATCGCTGGTCAGCAGCGCCAGCAACGTTGCCGCATCCGCTTTCAGCAAGCGGTCAGCTTTATTGTCGAGCAATAAATCAGCGAGACGCTTAAGAACCGCGATGGGCTGATCGTCATTCATCGCCACACTCACCAGCATGGCTGCCGTTTCGCCGTCCACATCAAAAGCATTTGCCGCACGGCTTACCGCAATCGCGCTACGCAGATTGCCTTCGGCGCTATCGCTCAGCCAGATACCCTGTCCGAGATTCAGCGGTTGTTCATTGATGGCTTTGGTGACGAAAGTGGCGTCAACTGCCCCCGCCTCTTTCAGACGCGCAGCGTTCAGCGCCTGAAGAGTCAGCAGATCGCTGGCGACGATATCCAGTGTCAGCATTTCGTTGTCGAGCTTCAGCTGCTCACTCTGCTTTTCGCCCATCAGTAATGCGCGAAGTTCTTCTGCTGTTGTTGCTGACTTCAGTTGTTCAGCAACGGAATCATCGCTCAGTACGTGGGTCAGCTGGCGTAGCAGGCCCAGATGTTCATCCGAGCTGGCAGCAATACCGATTGCCACGTACGCTACCTGACCGTCACCCCAGGTGACGCCTTCCGGGAACTGAAATACCTGAACGCCGGTTTTCAGCACCTGATCGCGGGTGTCGGTAGTGCCGTGTGGAATAGCAATACCATTGCCGAGGAACGTTGAGGTTTGCTGTTCGCGCGCCAGCATGCCATTGACGTAGCCTTCTGCTACATTACCGGCCTGCACCAGCGCCGCAGCGACCTGGCGAATCGCCTCTTCTTTGTCTCCGGCCTTTTCGCCCGGATGGATGTCCTGTACGGATAACTGGAACATAGTTCTCCTCTCTTGCTGAATTGAAACGATTCAGCCTCTATGAGAAAAAAAGCGCCAACCTGGCTTAGGGTTAAAGACAAGATCGCGCTGAAACGTTTCAAGAAAGCATAATACTTCTGTTTCAGCACGCAAGGAAAGCCGTAAAGTTATGAGCAAAAGTTTGATGTGCTGCACAATTTTTTGCCATTTTTCCTAATTGCTGATGGGAAAATCCGTTATCAGCAATTTCATTTCAGCAGCGTCAGCAGCCAATCAGCAACAGTGAAATGGCATTTTGATTATTCGTGGCGCTTTTGATTTCGCTGTCTGTTTATTTTCTGACAAGCAGCGTAAACTCCGCGTCTTCCTCTTCCAGTGATCGACCAGCATGCATAACTCCCCCGCAGTCTCCAGCGCGAAATCGTTTGACCTGACCTCGACGGCGTTTTTAATCGTTGCCTTTCTCACCGGTATTGCGGGCGCTCTGCAAACCCCGACACTCAGTATTTTTCTTACCGATGAAGTACATGCCCGTCCGGCGATGGTGGGATTCTTCTTTACCGGCAGCGCTGTCATTGGGATTCTGGTAAGTCAGTTTCTCGCCGGGCGCTCTGATAAGCGCGGCGATCGCAAATCGCTGATTGTCTTTTGCTGCCTGTTAGGCGTGCTGGCCTGCACCCTTTTTGCCTGGAATCGCAACTACTTTGTTTTGCTATTCGTTGGCGTCTTTCTTAGCAGCTTTGGCTCGACCGCTAACCCGCAAATGTTTGCCCTTGCCCGTGAACATGCCGACAAAACCGGACGTGAGGCGGTGATGTTCAGCTCTTTTTTACGCGCTCAGGTTTCACTGGCATGGGTCATTGGCCCACCGCTGGCTTATGCCTTAGCGATGGGTTTCAGCTTTACGGTAATGTATCTGAGCGCAGCGGTAGCGTTTATTGTTTGCGGTGTGATGGTGTGGCTGTTTTTACCGTCGATGCAAAAAGAGCTTCCGCTGGCGACCGGCACGATCGAAGCGCCGCGCCGTAACCGTCGCGATACGCTGCTGCTGTTTGTCATTTGTACATTGATGTGGGGCTCGAACAGCCTGTACATCATCAACATGCCGCTATTTATTATCAACGAACTGCATCTTCCCGAGAAACTGGCCGGTGTGATGATGGGGACCGCCGCCGGGCTGGAAATCCCGACGATGTTGATTGCCGGATATTTCGCCAAACGTCTGGGTAAGCGTTTCTTAATGCGCGTTGCTGCCGTGGGTGGCGTCTGTTTTTACGCAGGAATGCTGATGGCGCATTCACCTGTCATTCTGTTGGGCTTGCAGCTGCTAAATGCTATTTTTATTGGCATTCTGGGCGGCATCGGGATGCTCTATTTTCAGGATCTGATGCCCGGTCAGGCGGGTTCAGCCACCACGCTCTATACCAACACTTCGCGCGTGGGCTGGATCATCGCAGGATCAGTGGCGGGCATCGTCGCCGAGATCTGGAATTATCACGCTGTGTTCTGGTTTGCGATGGTGATGATTATCGCCACTCTGTTTTGCTTACTACGGATTAAAGATGTTTAAGGCGCGGTCAGCATTTCCAGATCGATAAGCCAGGTCATGGCCTGCTGACGCGAGTTACCGCACATTTCAGCGCTGGCTTGTAAGCCTGCACAGACTTTCGGTCGCAGTGGCGAGGTGAAAATTTTACAGCGTTGCTGTTCATCAAGCTGAATGCAGGGCGTATTGGCGGGCTTGCCATCTGGCATACCGGGAATAGGGCTGGAAATTGAAGGGGCAGTGCAACACGCCCCGCAACCCGGACGGCATTCCATACGTTGTTCTCTTAAGGTTAACCACCGGATTGATGAGCGCGCACAGTACCACCTTTTTTGCACCAGCAAAAGTGCGAATACCACTTGCCCGAAAGGCCCGTCGCGAGTACTTTGTCGCGATATTTTTGACATTTTCGACTACAGGAATTTTTCGATGCCAAGAGCGAACGAAATTAAAAAAGGTATGGTACTGAATTACAACGGCAAACTGCTGCTGGTTAAGGATATTGATATTCAGTCGCCCACTGCCCGCGGTGCCGCTACGCTGTACAAAATGCGTTTTTCTGATGTCCGTACCGGGCTGAAAGTAGAAGAGCGTTTCAAAGGTGATGATATCGTTGACACCGTGACGCTGACCCGCCGTTACGTTGACTTCTCCTATGTCGATGGCAACGAATATGTCTTTATGGATAAAGAAGACTATACCCCGTATACCTTCACCAAAGATCAGATTGAAGAAGAGTTGCTGTTTATGCCAGAGGGCGGCATGCCGGACATGCAGGTGCTGACCTGGGACGGTCAACTGCTGGCGCTTGAGCTGCCGCAGACCGTTGATCTGGAAATCGTTGAAACCGCACCAGGCATCAAAGGGGCATCTGCCAGCGCCCGTAACAAACCGGCGACATTGAGCACTGGTCTGGTGATTCAGGTACCAGAATACTTAAGCCCGGGCGAAAAAATTCGTATCCATATCGAAGAACGCCGTTATATGGGGCGTGCTGACTAACTTCAGCCGCATGCAGAAAAGGGATAGCTCAGGCTGTCCCTTTTTTAATTTATTATACCAATCTTCTATTTTGCGCTTCCTGAACACCTTACGCCCTCAATTTTCACTCGTTGATTGATCGCCCTCACACTTCATCGCATTAACAATCCAGACCAATTTCAATTGCTGTCATATAACTTTACACTGTCGTTGTTAATTAATCGTTACTAAGACGTGACTCCTATGAATACAATCGCCTCCGTTACGCTCCCGCATCATGTACACGCTCCACGCTATGATCGCCAGCAGTTGCAATCACGTATCGTTCATTTTGGCTTTGGAGCCTTTCACCGCGCTCATCAGGCGTTACTTACCGATCGTGTGCTGAATGCCCAGGGCGGCGACTGGGGGATCTGTGAAATCAGCTTGTTCAGCGGTGATCAACTGATGAGCCAACTCCGCGCACAGAACCATTTATATACCGTGCTGGAGAAAGGTGCGGACGGCAATCAGGTGATAATTGTCGGTGCCGTTCACGAATGCCTTAATGCAAAACTGGATTCCTTACCGGCAATTATTGAGAAATTTTGCGAGCCACAGGTGGCAATTGTTTCCCTGACGATTACCGAAAAAGGCTATTGTATTGACCCGGCCACCGGTGCACTCGACACCAGTAATCCGCGGATTATTCACGATCTACAAACCCCTGAAGAACCTCACTCCGCACCGGGTATTCTCGTCGAAGCACTGAAACGCCGCCGTGAGCGCGGCCTTACACCGTTTACCGTGCTCTCCTGCGACAATATTCCCGACAATGGTCATGTGGTGAAAAACGCGGTGCTGGGAATTGCAGAAAAACGTTCGCCAGAACTCGCCGGGTGGATAAAAGAGCACGTCAGTTTTCCGGGAACCATGGTCGACCGCATTGTTCCGGCTGCAACCGACGAATCACTGGTGGAAATCAGCCAGCATCTGGGGGTGAATGATCCCTGCGCGATTAGCTGCGAACCGTTTATCCAGTGGGTGGTGGAAGATAACTTCGTCGCTGGGCGTCCTGCCTGGGAAGTCGCAGGTGTACAAATGGTGAATGATGTCCTGCCATGGGAAGAGATGAAACTGCGGATGCTTAATGGCAGCCACTCTTTTCTCGCTTATCTGGGTTACCTCTCAGGATTCGCCCATATCAGTGATTGCATGCAGGATCGCGCATTTCGCCATGCCGCCAGAACATTAATGCTGGATGAGCAAGCGCCGACACTGCAAATTAAAGATGTCGATTTAACACAATATGCGGATAAGTTAATTGCACGTTTTGCTAATCCGGCGCTGAAACATAAGACCTGGCAAATCGCGATGGATGGCAGCCAGAAATTACCGCAACGCATGCTGGCAGGTATTCGCATACATCAGGGGCGCGAAACGGACTGGTCGTTGCTGGCATTAGGCGTTGCAGGCTGGATGCGTTACGTCAGCGGCGTTGATGATGCCGGAAATGCCATTGATGTTCGCGATCCGCTTAGCGATAAAATTCGCGAACTTGTTGCGGACAGCAGCAGTGAACAACGCGTAACCGCCCTGCTTTCCCTGCGTGAAGTTTTCGGTGATGATCTGCCAGATAACCCGCATTTTGTGCAGGCCATCGAACAAGCCTGGCAACAAATCGTACAATTCGGCGCACATCAGGCGCTATTAAACACCCTCAAAATTTAACGATTTCTGCGGTTAAAGCGGATGAAGCTCACCTTCGTCCGCTCTCCCCTTCTCTTTTCTGCCTTTTTTAGCCAGGATTAACGCTCAGTTAACTTACCAGAGTATTGCGGAGCCGTTGTGACCAGGACCAACCTCATCACCGGTTTTCTCGGCAGCGGGAAAACCACGTCGATTCTTCATCTGTTAGCCCATAAAGATCCCAACGAAAAATGGGCGGTACTGGTTAATGAATTTGGGGAAGTCGGAATTGATGGTGCTTTGCTCGCCGATAGCGGCGCATTGCTGAAAGAGATCCCCGGCGGCTGCATGTGCTGCGTTAATGGTTTACCCATGCAGGTAGGGTTGAATACCTTACTGCGTCAGGGAAAACCAGACCGCTTGTTGATAGAGCCGACCGGGCTGGGCCATCCGAAACAGATCCTCGATCTGTTAACCGCACCAGTCTATGAACCGTGGATAGATCTGCGCGCCACCTTGTGCATTCTCGATCCGCGCTTGCTGCTGGACGAAAAAAGCGCCAGCAATGAAAACTTCCGTGACCAGCTGGCTGCCGCAGACATCATTGTCGCCAATAAATCCGACCGTACGACGCCCGAAAGTGAGCAAGCGCTACAGCGTTGGTGGCAGCAAAATGGTGGCGATCGACAATTAATTCACAGTGAGCATGGGAAAGTTGACGGTCATCTTCTGGATTTGCCGCGTCGCAATTTAGCCGAGTTGCCCGCCAGCGCCGCGCATTCTCATCAGCATGTCGTGAAAAAAGGGTTAGCAGCGTTAAGCCTGCCAGAGCATCAACGCTGGCGTCGCAGTCTGAACAGCGGGCAAGGATATCAGGCCTGCGGCTGGATATTCGACGCTGATACGGTATTCGACACCATTGGCATTCTGGAATGGGCGCGACTTGCACCGGTGGAACGCGTCAAAGGCGTGCTGCGTATTCCCGAAGGGCTGGTGCGAATCAACCGTCAGGGCGATGACCTGCACATTGAAACGCAAAACGTTGCGCCACCGGACAGCCGTATTGAGCTGATTTCCAGCAGCGAAGCTGACTGGAATGCCTTGCAGAGCGCGCTGTTGAAGCTTCGTTTAGCGACTACCGCGTAAGGTTGCCTGCGTTTTTCAGTAAGATAATTAGAGAAAATATGATTAAAAATTTGCCGCAAATAGTGTTGTTGAATATTGTCGGCCTCGCGCTGTTTCTTTCCTGGTATATCCCCGTTAATCATGGATTCTGGTTGCCGATTGATGCGGATATTTTTTATTTCTTTAATCAGAAACTGGTCGAAAGTAAGGCCTTTTTGTGGCTGGTTGCATTGACCAACAATCGCGCCTTCGACGGTTGTTCACTGCTGGCGATGGGTATGTTGATGCTGAGTTTCTGGCTGAAAGAAAACGCCCCTGGCAGACGACGTATCGTGATTATTGGTCTGGTCATGCTATTAACTGCAGTGGTATTAAACCAGCTGGGTCAGGCATTAATTCCTGTAAAACGGGCCAGCCCAACATTGACTTTTACCGATATTAACCGCGTCAGCGAACTGCTCTCTGTTCCCACGAAAGATGCCTCACGAGATAGCTTTCCCGGCGATCACGGCATGATGCTGCTTATTTTTTCGGCATTCATGTGGCGTTATTTCGGCAAAGTTGCAGGCCTTATCGCCCTTATTATTTTTGTGGTTTTTGCATTTCCCAGAGTAATGATTGGCGCACACTGGTTTACTGACATCATTGTCGGTTCGATGACCGTGATATTGATCGGTTTGCCCTGGGTGTTGCTGACGCCATTAAGTGATCGATTAATCACCTTTTTTGACAAATCACTACCAGGAAAAAACAAACATTTCCAAAACAAATAACTCACAGTAATTAACATCATCAGGGTTATTTTTATAGTGAGGATAATCCTGATGATGCGCACCGTGCTTTCATCTATCGAACGCAAAAATCATTCTCTAAGTAAATGAATGGATTGCATGCGTTTCACTCAATTGTACTTTAATTGACCAACCCCGCTTATTAACTTTCTGTATCACTTTTTCTTATAAAAAATCATGTAAAACCGCTCGCCAAGACCGCACCAATCGGGTAATCTCGAACTCGTTTTGCCTCGGCGGTAGATTATCCTCACAGCATATAATTTTGTGCGTTAGTCCACAGATTTGGCCTTAAGGAATTGTTTCAACATGCCCAGGTAATTAGTCTCGTGTCGCTTGGCATTTTTTTATAACGATATTTGTCGTTAAGGACTTCAAGGGAAAACAAACAACATGGTCAAATCTCAACCGATTTTGAGATATATCTTGCGCGGGATTCCCGCGATTGCAGTAGCGGTTCTGCTTTCTGCATGTAGTGCAAATAACACCGCAAAGAATATGCATCCTGAGACACGTGCAGTGGGTAGTGAAACATCATCACTGCAAGCTTCTCAGGATGAATTTGAAAACCTGGTTCGTAATGTCGACGTAAAATCGCGAATTATGGATCAGTATGCTGACTGGAAAGGCGTACGTTATCGTCTGGGCGGCAGCACTAAAAAAGGTATCGATTGTTCTGGTTTCGTACAGCGTACATTCCGTGAGCAATTTGGCTTAGAACTTCCGCGTTCGACTTACGAACAGCAGGAAATGGGTAAATCTGTTTCCCGCAGTAATTTGCGTACGGGTGATTTAGTTCTGTTCCGTGCCGGTTCAACGGGACGCCATGTCGGTATTTATATCGGCAACAATCAGTTTGTCCATGCTTCCACCAGCAGTGGTGTTATTATTTCCAGCATGAATGAACCGTACTGGAAGAAGCGTTACAACGAAGCACGCCGGGTTCTCAGCCGCAGCTAATAAACCGTTTGGATGCAATCCCTTGGCTATCCTGACGAGTTAACTGAAAGCACTGCTTAGGCAGTGCTTTTTTGTTTTCATTCATCAGAGAAAATGATGTTTCCGCGTCTTGATCCAGGCTATAGTCCGGTCATTGTTATCTTTTAAATGTTGTCGTAATTTCAGGAAATTAACGGAATCATGTTCATACGCGCTCCCAATTTTGGACGTAAGCTCCTGCTTACCTGCATTGTTGCAGGCGTAATGATTGCGATACTGGTGAGTTGCCTTCAGTTTTTAGTGGCCTGGCATAAGCACGAAGTCAAATACGACACACTGATTACCGACGTACAAAAGTATCTCGATACCTATTTTGCCGACCTGAAATCCACTACTGACCGGCTCCAGCCGCTGACCTTAGATACCTGCCAGCAAGCTAACCCCGAACTGACCGCCCGCGCAGCGTTTAGCATGAATGTCCGAACGTTTGTGCTGGTGAAAGATAAAAAAACATTCTGTTCATCTGCGACCGGTGAGATGGACATTCCACTCAATGAATTGATTCCGGCGCTCGACATTAATAAAAACGTCGATATGGCGATCTTACCCGGCACGCCGATGGTGCCGAACAAACCCGCAATCGTCATCTGGTATCGCAACCCTTTGCTGAAAAATAGCGGCGTCTTTGCCGCTCTGAATCTCAACCTGACGCCTTCACTCTTTTATAGTTCACGGCAGGAAGATTACGATGGCGTCGCCCTCATTATTGGCAATACTGCGCTATCTACCTTTTCTTCACGTTTGATGAACGTTAACGAATTAACCGACATGCCAGTCCGTGAAACTAAAATTGCGGGCATTCCTCTGACCGTTCGGCTTTATGCAGATGACTGGACATGGAACGATGTGTGGTACGCATTTTTACTGGGCGGCATGAGTGGAACTGTCGTTGGCCTGCTCTGCTATTACCTGATGAGCGTACGTATGCGCCCCGGCAGAGAAATCATGACCGCCATCAAGAGCGAACAATTTTACGTGGCGTATCAACCGGTGGTGGATACACAAGCTTTGCGAGTAACGGGCCTGGAAGTACTGCTACGCTGGCGGCATCCTGTCGCGGGAGAAATTCCCCCGGATGCCTTCATTAACTTTGCCGAATCGCAAAAGATGATTGTGCCGCTGACTCAGCACCTGTTTGAGTTAATTGCCCGCGATGCCGCAGAATTAGAAAAAGTGCTGCCGGTAGGCGTCAAATTTGGTATTAACATTGCGCCGGACCATCTGCACAGCGAAAGCTTTAAAGCAGATATCCAGAAACTGCTCACTTCCCTGCCCGCACACCATTTCCAGATTGTGCTGGAAATTACCGAGCGCGATATGTTGAAAGAGCAAGAAGCCACACAACTCTTCGCCTGGCTGCACTCGGTCGGCGTAGAAATTGCTATTGATGACTTCGGCACCGGGCACAGCGCGCTTATCTATCTTGAGCGTTTTACGCTCGATTATCTGAAAATTGACCGTGGATTTATCAACGCCATCGGTACGGAAACGATCACTTCACCCGTACTTGACGCGGTGCTGACGCTGGCGAAACGCCTCAATATGCTGACGGTTGCTGAAGGGGTCGAAACGCCGGAACAGGCGCGATGGCTAAGCGAACGCGGCGTTAATTTCATGCAAGGCTACTGGATTAGTCGCCCGTTACCGCTGGACGATTTTGTTCGCTGGCTGAAGAAACCGTATACGCCGCAGTGGTAAGGTGTGCTTACGTCCCTTATTATTCATAGTGAAAGCATGCCGGATTGCGGCTAATGATGAGTAAAAGGAAATCCGTTGCAGATGATTGTGCGCATACTGCTGCTGTTTATCGCCCTGTTCACCTTCGGTGCGCAGGCGCAGGCTATCAAGGAAAGCTATGCCTTTGCCGTGCTGGGCGAACCCCGGTACGCATTTAATTTCAACCATTTTGATTATGTGAACCCCGCCGCGCCAAAAGGTGGGCAGATAACGTTGTCAGCCCTCGGCACCTTCGATAATTTCAACCGCTATGCACTGCGCGGCAACCCGGGCGCACGCACCGAGCAGTTGTACGACACGCTATTTACGACTTCCGATGACGAACCAGGCAGTTATTACCCGCTGATTGCTGAAAGTGCACGCTATGCTGACGATTATTCCTGGGTGGAGGTCGCTATTAATCCGCGCGCCCGTTTTCATGATGGTTCGCCCATTACTGCCCGCGATGTAGAGTTTACTTTTCAAAAATTTATGACCGAAGGCGTGCCGCAATTTCGTCTGGTCTACAAAGGCACCACCGTCAAAGCCATTGCACCGTTAACCGTGCGCATTGAGTTAGCTAAACCCGGCAAAGAAGATATGCTGAGTCTGTTTTCGCTGCCGGTATTTCCAGAAAAGTACTGGAAGGATCACAAACTTAGCGACCCGCTCGCCACGCCTCCGCTTGCCAGTGGTCCGTACCGCGTTACGTCCTGGAAAATGGGGCAAAATATTGTCTATTCCCGTGTGAAAGATTACTGGGCAGCAAACTTACCGGTAAACCGTGGACGCTGGAATTTCGACACCATTCGCTACGATTATTACCTCGATGATAATGTCGCCTTTGAAGCGTTTAAAGCAGGTGCCTTTGATTTGCGTATGGAAAACGACGCCAAAAACTGGGCCACGCGTTATACCGGTAAAAATTTCGATAAAAAATACATCATCAAAGATGAGCAAAAGAACGAATCAGCCCAGGATACGCGTTGGCTGGCGTTTAATATCCAACGTCCGGTATTCAGCGATCGCCGGGTCCGGGAAGCTATCACTCTCGCCTTTGACTTTGAATGGATGAACAAGGCGTTGTTTTACAATGCCTGGAGTCGCACGAACAGTTATTTTCAGAATACCGAATACGCGGCCAGAAATTACCCCGACGCCGCGGAGCTGGTGCTTCTGGCACCAATGAAAAAAGATCTACCGTCAGAAGTCTTCACACAAATCTACCAGCCGCCGGTATCCAAAGGCGATGGCTACGATCGTGACAACCTGTTAAAAGCCGACAAACTTCTCAACGAAGCGGGCTGGGTGCTGAAGGGTCAGCAACGCGTTAATGCCACAACGGGTCAGCCACTCAGCTTTGAATTATTGCTTCCCGCAAGCAGCAATAGTCAGTGGGTATTGCCGTTCCAGCACAGCCTGCAACGGCTGGGTATCAACATGGACATTCGCAAGGTGGATAACTCGCAAATCACTAACCGCATGCGCAGTCGCGACTATGACATGATGCCGCGCGTATGGCGGGCGACGCCGTGGCCCAGTTCCGATTTACAGATTTCCTGGTCATCGGAATATATCAATTCCACTTATAATGCCCCCGGCGTGCAAAGCCCGGTTATCGACTCGCTGATCAACCAAATTATTGCCGCGCAGGGAAATAAAGAAAAATTACTGCCGTTGGGGCGAGCACTGGATCGCGTATTAACGTGGAATTATTACATGCTGCCAATGTGGTACATGGCGGAAGACCGTCTCGCCTGGTGGGATAAATTCTCCCAGCCGGCCGTGCGCCCCATCTATAGCCTCGGTATCGATACCTGGTGGTATGACGTCAATAAAGCGGCCAAACTGCCGTCCGCCAGCAAACAGGGAGAGTAGATGGGCGCTTACCTGATTCGCCGTCTGTTGCTGGTGATCCCAACATTATGGGCGATTATCACCATCAACTTTTTCATCGTGCAAATTGCGCCTGGCGGTCCGGTCGACCAGGCCATCGCCGCCATTGAGTTTGGTAATGCCGGAGTATTACCCGGCGCAGGCGGTGAAGGTGTTCGTGCCAGCCATGCGCAAACGGGTGTCGGCAATATCAGCGACAGTAATTACCGTGGCGGACGCGGATTAGATCCAGAAGTGATCGCTGAGATCACTCATCGCTACGGTTTTGATAAGCCGATCCACGAACGTTACTTCAAAATGCTCTGGGACTACATCCGCTTTGATTTTGGCGATAGCCTGTTTCGCAGCGCCTCGGTGCTGACGCTGATTAAAGACAGTCTGCCGGTTTCCATCACCCTCGGATTGTGGAGCACGCTGATTATCTATCTGGTGTCGATTCCGTTAGGCATTCGCAAAGCTGTTTATAATGGGAGCCGCTTTGACGTCTGGAGTAGCGCATTTATCATCATCGGCTACGCCATTCCGGCCTTTTTGTTTGCCATCCTGCTGATTGTCTTCTTCGCGGGCGGCAGCTATTTCGACCTGTTCCCTCTACGCGGCCTGGTTTCCGCTAACTTTGATTCGCTGCCGTGGTATCAGAAAATCACCGATTATCTGTGGCATATCACGCTGCCGGTGCTGGCGACAGTGATTGGTGGCTTTGCGGCGCTGACCATGCTGACAAAAAACTCATTCCTTGATGAAGTGCGCAAGCAATACGTGGTGACCGCGCGTGCGAAAGGGGTAAGTGAAAAAAATATTCTCTGGAAACATGTGTTCCGCAACGCCATGCTGCTGGTGATTGCCGGTTTTCCGGCGACGTTTATCAGCATGTTTTTTACCGGCTCGCTGCTGATTGAGGTGATGTTTTCACTCAATGGTCTGGGCTTACTGGGCTACGAAGCGACCGTCTCGCGCGATTATCCTGTAATGTTTGGTACCTTGTATATTTTCACCCTGATTGGCCTGCTGCTGAATATTGTCAGTGATATCAGCTATACGCTGGTTGATCCGCGTATTGATTTTGAGGGACGTTAATGTCGCGACTCAGCCCCGTCAATCAGGCCCGTTGGGCGCGTTTTCGTCATAACCGTCGCGGCTACTGGTCGTTATGGATTTTCCTCGTCTTGTTTGGTTTGAGTTTGTGTTCTGAACTTATCGCCAACGATAAACCGTTGCTGGTGCGTTATGACGGCAGTTGGTATTTCCCGTTATTGAAAAACTACAGCGAAAGCGATTTTGGCGGCCCGCTGGCAAGTCAGGCTGATTATCAGGACCCGTGGCTGAAACAACGGCTGGAAAATAACGGCTGGGTACTGTGGGCACCGATTCGCTTTGGTGCTACCAGTATCAACTTTGCTACCGATAAGCCCTTCCCTTCTCCACCCTCCCGGCAAAACTGGCTGGGAACGGATGCCAACGGCGGCGATGTGCTGGCACGCATTCTCTATGGCACGCGGATCTCGGTTCTGTTTGGCCTGATGCTGACTCTCTGTTCCAGCGTGATGGGCGTGCTGGCGGGGGCGCTACAAGGCTATTACGGCGGTAAAGTCGATCTCTGGGGACAACGCTTTATTGAAGTATGGTCGGGGATGCCGACGCTGTTTTTGATTATTTTACTTTCCAGCGTCGTACAGCCTAACTTCTGGTGGCTGCTGGCAATTACTGTCTTGTTTGGCTGGATGAGTCTGGTCGGCGTGGTGCGGGCGGAGTTTTTACGTACTCGTAATTTCGACTACATTCGTGCGGCACAGGCGCTTGGCGTCAGCGATCGCAGTATCATCCTGCGTCATATGTTGCCTAATGCCATGGTCGCGACCCTCACCTTTTTACCGTTTATTTTATGTAGTTCGATAACCACCCTGACCTCGCTCGATTTCCTCGGCTTCGGTCTACCGCTCGGTTCACCGTCACTCGGTGAACTGCTGTTACAAGGGAAAAATAACCTTCAGGCCCCGTGGCTTGGGATCACCGCCTTCTTGTCGGTGGCGATATTATTGTCTTTGCTGATCTTTATTGGTGAAGCCGTCCGCGACGCATTTGATCCTAATAAGGCGGTGTAGCATGACGCAAACTCTGTTAGCGATTGAAAATTTGTCGGTGGGTTTTCGCCATCAGCAAACCGTACGTACAGTAGTCAATGATGTTTCACTACAGATTGAGGCTGGCGAAACGCTGGCGCTGGTGGGTGAGTCAGGTTCAGGCAAAAGCGTTACCGCGCTGTCAATTTTACGCCTGCTCCCTTCCCCGCCGGTTGAATATCTCTCCGGCGATATTCGTTTTCATGGCGAATCGCTGCTTCACGCCAGCGATCAAACGTTGCGCGGTGTACGCGGTAAAAAGATCGCCATGATTTTTCAGGAACCGATGGTGTCGTTAAATCCATTGCATACCCTGGAAAAACAGCTTTATGAAGTGCTTTCACTCCACCGCGGGATGCGTCGGGAAGCGGCTCGTGGCGAAATTCTTAACTGCCTTGATCGCGTTGGTATCCGCCAGGCGGCAAAACGGCTGACAGATTATCCGCATCAGCTCTCCGGCGGCGAACGGCAGCGGGTGATGATTGCGATGGCGCTGTTAACGCGACCGGAATTATTAATTGCCGATGAACCGACCACCGCACTGGACGTCTCTGTCCAGGCGCAGATTTTACAGCTGTTGCGCGAACTGCAAGGCGAGCTGAATATGGGCATGCTGTTTATTACTCATAACCTCAGCATTGTCAGAAAACTGGCCCACCGCGTGGCGGTAATGCAAAACGGTCGCTGTGTCGAGCAAAATTACGCCGCTACGCTATTTGCATCACCCACTCATCCTTACACACAAAAGCTACTCAACAGTGAACCGTCAGGCGATCCAGTGCCGTTGCCAGAACCTGCCTCAACGTTGCTGGATGTTGAACAGCTTCAGGTTGCCTTCCCCATTCGCAAAGGGATTTTGAAGCGCATTGTGGATCATAATGTGGTGGTGAAAAACATCAGTTTTACGCTACGAGCGGGTGAAACACTGGGTTTAGTGGGCGAGTCCGGTTCCGGGAAAAGTACGACGGGACTGGCGCTGCTGCGACTGATTAATTCTCAGGGCAGCATCATCTTTGACGGTCAGCCACTGCAAAATTTAAATCGCCGCCAGCTGTTACCTATTCGTCATCGCATTCAGGTGGTATTTCAGGATCCAAACTCCTCGCTCAACCCACGACTCAACGTTTTGCAGATTATTGAGGAAGGCTTACGGGTTCACCAGCCGACGCTTTCTGCCGCACAACGCGAACAACAAGTGATAGCCGTGATGCATGAAGTGGGATTAGATCCTGAAACACGCCACCGTTATCCGGCGGAGTTCTCTGGTGGTCAGCGACAACGTATTGCGATTGCCAGGGCATTAATTCTTAAGCCCTCGCTGATCATACTTGATGAACCGACATCATCACTCGACAAAACGGTACAGGCGCAAATATTGACGCTATTGAAATCATTGCAACAAAAGCATCAACTGGCCTATTTGTTTATCAGCCACGATTTGCACGTTGTCCGCGCGTTATGTCATCAGGTTATCATACTGCGACAAGGGGAAGTAGTGGAACAAGGACCGTGCGCGCGCGTGTTTGCCACACCGCAGCAGGAGTATACGCGTCAGCTACTGGCGTTGAGCTGACGCTTAAAAAGGATTGTAGTTTGAAAAGGGTTCGGCAATTGCCACACCAAAATTTTTCAATCGGCATGTTGCAGCAAACTCGTCCTGGCGATTTACAAACAGGCACGGCTCACCTTCACACTCCAGCACCGAACATGGAACTTCGATGTCGCTTAACGCCTGGCTTAGTTTATACATCACCGACCATGCATTATCACCATCCGGGCTAAGCAATTTAAGCGCCACCAGGCTGTTGTCACCGCACGGTCCATTTTGCGGAATCGGTTCAACCTTCGAACCTGCGAAACCAGCAGACCAGCGATAGTTCTGCGGCAGTCGATGGACGATTGAGAGTTGTAATGAAGTCACTTATTTTCCCCGGAAGCACATTCACTTCACAATTTGTTTACATCAATTTTAACACATCATCAACAATCCGTCTTTATACAGATCGTAAAGATTGATGCCTCGCCTGCGTGGCCTCTATGGCTCTGATTTAAGTAATATCTGCGGGCGTGGTCACGTTTGCGGGGCTATATGTACCCGTTTCTGCGATCTAACTCAACCTTTTTAACTACAATGATGTGACTTTTTACATAAATTGATTTTACATAAAATAAACATATATCGGGGGAATGATAGATTTGTGGTTGACATGCATCAACAAAGGAAGCCTTTTAGCTTCCTCGTTGTGCAATAGATCACCGTTTTTTCGGCCGACTGGCGTACAGACAGAAGAGAATGGAGCTGGTTGCGCAGAATGCAATTGACCAAATCATCGGCCATGCAGAGTTAAAGGTCGCAAGAGAAAGCAATGCGCCAACAATTGCCCCTATGCCAAAACGGAAGGTTCCTGCCAGCGAAGATGCCGTTCCCGCCATATGGGGAAACTCATCAAGAATGACCGCCATCGCATTGGATGACACCATCGACACGCAGCCCACAAACGCCGCAACGCCAACCACCAGCGACCAAAATCCCAGCCCCAGCAGCGCACTGATGACCATCCACGCTGCCATAATAAATTGTATCCACAACCCCGAGCGGAACATATTTAACGCGCCAATGCGGCGGACGAAGCGGCTGTTAAAGATGGTCATCACGAACAGAAAAACAATGTTTAGCGCAAAGTAATAACCAAAGTTTTCCGGCGCGACGTGGTTAATTTCAATATAAACAAACGGTCCGGCGCTTAAGAATGAGAACATCCCGGCAAAGCTGAAACCACTGGCAAGCATGTAGCTCAGGACACGTTTATGGCGGAACAGCGCCGCAAAGTTACCAATAGTGGTACGAATGTGAAATGGCTGACGACGCTCCGGTGGTAAGGTTTCTTTAATCAGGAAGAAAATCATTGCCGAAGCCAGAATCGCCGCTAATGCCAGGATCCAGAAGATGTAATGCCAGCTCAGCCACACCAGCACCCAGCCGCCAACTATCGGTGCCATCAGCGGTGCAATGGTTGTCACCAGCATGACAAACGACATCATCCGCGAGAACTCTTCTTTCGGGTAAATATCGCGCATCAGGGCGTTAATGACCACGCTGGCCGCAGCCGCAGCCAGCCCGTGGAAGAAACGCATCACAATCAGCTGATCGATGGTGTTTGCCAACGCACACGCCACCGCGGCGGCGGCAAACACCAGCGTACCGCCGAGCACCACCGGCTTACGCCCGAAGCTGTCTGCCATCGGCCCGTAGATTAACTGCCCCAACGCAAAGCCCAGAATATAAGTACTGAGGGTCATCTGCGTACTGCCCGCCGGTACGCCAAACTGCGCTGAAATTACCGGTAGCGCGGGCAGATACATATCAATCGACAGCGGCATCAACATGGCCAGCAGGCCAAGGATAAAAACAATAGCAAACGACGAATGCTGTCGGGTGGTCACAACGGGCTCCTGAAAGTCATTGAAAAGTTAGACGACGCTGGCAATTTCTTCTTCAGTTAACGGACGATATTCACCGGGGGCTAAATCAGCATCCAGCGTAATACCGCCAATACGTTCACGATGCAGCTCAACCACGTGGTTACCCACGGCGGCGAACATGCGTTTCACCTGATGATAACGCCCTTCGCTGATGGTCAGACGAACCTGCGTTGGGGTAATCACTTCCAGCACCGCAGGCTTAGTGAGATCTTTTTCGTTATGCAGCTGCACGCCTTTAGCAAATTGCTCTGCCGTATCGTCAGCTACAGGTGATTCCAGTGTCACCAGATAGGTCTTCTCGCAATGATGGCGCGGAGAAGTAATGCGGTGCGACCACTGACCATCATCAGTCATCAGCACCAGACCGGTGGTATCAATATCCAACCGCCCCGCCGCATGCAGTTTCCACGCTACCGGTTCATCAAGAAAATAGAGCACCGTTGGGTGATCAGGGTCGTCCGTGGAGCAAACATAGCCCTGAGGCTTATTGAGCATGAAGTAACGTGGACCGTGTTGCTGCGCCAGCGGGTTGCCATCGTAAGCGACATCATGTTCAGGAAGCAGTTTGAACGCTGCATTACGGACGATTTCGCCATCGACGGTGACACGATTGCCGCGGATTTCACGCCCGGCAATAGCACGGCTAACGCCGAGTTGCTGTGCGATAAATTTATCAAGTCGCATGTGTGTGATTTTGCCTGTAAAAACGGAGGTCGGGCATTGACCCGAAAATCTGAACTGTTGTCTGCCCAGTATAGCGGTCTAATAACATCCCTCAAGGGAAAAAGATCCATGGCATACTATTAGCAGAATAATCTACCTACGCGAGACCATGATTTTTACACTTCGCCCATATCAGCAAGAAGCCGTGGATGCCACGCTCAACCATTTTCGTCGTCATAAAACCCCTGCCGTTATCGTGCTGCCCACCGGCGCAGGTAAAAGCCTGGTGATAGCGGAACTGGCACGGCTGGCTCGTGGTCGCGTGCTGGTGCTGGCACACGTTAAAGAACTGGTGGCGCAAAACCATGCAAAGTATCAGGCGCTGGGGCTGGAAGCCGATATTTTTGCCGCCGGGCTAAAGCGCAAAGAGAGCCACGGTAAAGTGGTATTTGGCAGCGTGCAGTCTGTCGCCCGTAATCTTGATGCCTTTCAGGGTGAATTTTCGCTGTTGATTGTCGATGAATGTCACCGTATTGGTGACGATGAAGAGAGCCAGTATCAGCAAATCCTCACTCACCTGACAAAAGTGAATCCCCACTTACGCCTGCTGGGGCTGACTGCCACGCCTTTTCGATTGGGCAAAGGCTGGATCTACCAGTTTCATTATCACGGCATGGTACGCGGCGATGAGAAAGCCCTTTTCCGTGACTGCATTTATGAGCTGCCGCTGCGTTATATGATTAAACACGGCTATCTGACGCCGCCAGAACGACTGGATATGCCAGTAGTGCAATACGATTTCAGCCGCTTGCAGGCACAGAGTAACGGGCTGTTCAGCGAAGCTGATCTCAACCGTGAGCTGAAAAAACAGCAACGCATTACGCCACATATCATCAGCCAGATCATGGAGTTCGCCGAAAAGCGCAAAGGGGTAATGATTTTCGCCGCCACCGTTGAACACGCAAAAGAGATTGTGGGATTACTGCCTGCCGAAGATGCTGCACTGATTACTGGCGACACCCCCGGCGCTGAGCGCGATGTGTTAATTGAAGATTTTAAAGCCCAGCGTTTTCGCTATCTGGTCAACGTCGCAGTACTGACCACCGGATTTGACGCCCCGCACGTCGATCTTATCGCCATTCTGCGCCCTACCGAATCAGTGAATCTTTACCAACAAATTGTCGGGCGCGGTCTGCGTCTCGCTCCGGGCAAGACTGATTGTTTAATTCTTGATTATGCGGGTAATCCTCACGATCTCTACGCGCCGGAAGTTGGTACACCGAAAGGCAAAAGTGACAACGTTCCGGTACAGGTTTTCTGCCCTGCCTGCGGTTTTGCCAACACCTTTTGGGGGAAAACGACCGCCGACGGGACATTGATTGAACACTTTGGTCGCCGCTGTCAGGGATGGTTTGAAGATGACGACGGTCATCGCGAACAGTGTGACTTCCGTTTCCGTTTTAAAAATTGCCCGCAATGTAACGCAGAAAATGATATTGCCGCTCGCCGCTGCCGCGAATGTGACACGGTACTGGTTGATCCGGATGATATGTTAAAAGCGGCGCTACGACTGAAAGATGCGCTGGTATTACGCTGTAGCGGCATGTCTTTGCAGCATGGGCACGACGAGAAAGGCGAATGGTTGAAAATCACCTATTACGATGAAGACGGCGCGGATGTGAGTGAGCGTTTCCGTCTGCAAACGCCCGCCCAGCGAACTGCCTTCGAGCAGCTTTTTATCCGCCCGCATACGCGCACACCGGGCATCCCTCTGCGCTGGATCACCGCCGCCGATATCCTCGCCCAGCAAGCCTTATTGCGACACCCGGATTTTGTCGTTGCCCGCATGAAAGGTCAGTACTGGCAAGTGCGTGAAAAAGTGTTCGATTACGAAGGTCGTTTTCGTCGGGCGCACGAATTACGCGGTTAATGGTAGTTTTGATTGATGTATAAAGCGATTGAGTATAGAATCTCGCCCGCTTTTGCATACGCAAAGCAGATCACTTACCTGTTGCTGGGTCGCCTGTAGCAGGATTAATTTAAGAGAGAAAGAAATGTTTACTATCAACGCAGAAGTACGTAAAGAGCAGGGTAAGGGTGCGAGCCGCCGCCTGCGTGCCGCTAACAAGTTCCCGGCAATCATCTACGGTGGCAAAGAAGCGCCGCTGGCTATCGAGCTGGATCACGACAAAGTCATGAACATGCAAGCTAAAGCTGAATTCTACAGCGAAGTTCTGACCATCGTTGTTGACGGTAAAGAAATCAAAGTTAAAGCTCAGGACGTACAGCGTCACCCGTACAAACCGAAGCTGCAGCACATCGACTTCGTTCGCGCTTAATTGCTGAATAAGTTGTAAAAAACCCCGCTCCGGCGGGGTTTTTTGTATCTGCAGATTATGCCTGATTACGGTATTGCTATTTTTTGCAGGCCAGATAAGGCGTTCACGCCGTATCTGGCATTCAGAACACAAAACCGATTAATTGCCGCCAGACGTCCGGCGCTGCAATTGGTCGCGCAAATTCGGCGGCGTGCCTTTAATGGTCAAGGTATCGGTTGCTGGATCCCAGAAGATGCGTTCACCTAACAGAATCGCATCAAAGTTAATAGTCAAGCCACCGCCGCTACCGGCAAACTTCGTCAACTGACGCAGTGTGCTACGGTCTGCCGGGAAGCTCTCTTCCAGTTCGTAGCCTTTTTCAGCCGCAAACTCCGTGAAGCTCACTTCGCTTACGCCTGCCAGCTCTTTCGATAGCGACTCCAGTTCAATCTCTTCGCCTGCCTGCAGCTGCTCATTACAGTAGCTATAAACCTGCTGGCGCACGTTCTGTCGCTCTGCTTTATCCAGTTGTGCTTCGGCAGTGAAATCATCAACCGCTTGCAACAGCCCACGGTTTTGCGCTTTCGCGTTTAACCCTTCGCTGGCCCCGAGGAAATCCATAAAGAAATCCGCCACTTTGCGCCCTACTCGCCCTTTCAGGAAAGTGAGATAGCGGGTGGACTCTGGATTGGTTTCCCATTCGGTTAAATCGATACGCGCAACAATATCCGCATGATTGATATCAAGATAATGGGTTGGATTGATGTCGAGATTTTCGTTAACGCGCATACTGCTCAGGTTGCTCAGAACTGCCACCAGCAGATACTCCACCGCCAGATAACGGTAGTGGCAAAACAGCACGAATCCACCGTCAGCAAAAGGATATTTCGCTAATTCGTCACGCAGGCGCCCGGTTGCCGCGCGGCTAAATGCCAGAAAGTCCTCTTCGCCCTGACGCTGTAAGCGCAGCGTCTGCGCCAGTTCACTCTCTTCGCTAAACAAGCCGTAAGCTTTATTTTTGGCGCTATAGACCCGATGCAGTTCTGCCACCATCTCAACGACGGTTTCTGTCGGTTCCAGCAATGAATCGCGCAACACCAGCTCAAGGTTCTGCTCATCACGCTTGATAAGCTGGTGCAGAGCAATCTGGTTGATATCCAGACTCATGATAAACTCTCCTTTAAGACCGGGCGGTATTCAACCACCGCCGGTTAAGCGACGCAATAAAAGATGGCGGTCATTTTACAGAAGGCAGCGTAACGAGAATGATTTAACGCATAAAAAAGCAGAAAAAAAACCGTTGCTACGGTAATATGTTGCCCTTTCATCAACTAACTGATTTCGATTTATGCCACAAATTTCCCGCTACAGTGATGAACAGGTTGAACAATTGCTCGCAGAGCTGCTCAACGTACTGGAAAAACATAAGGCTCCGACCGACCTTTCCCTGATGGTGTTAGGCAACATGGTCACTAACCTTATCAATACCAGCATTGCCCCGGCCCAACGCCAGGCAATTGCCAACTCTTTTGCCCGCGCCTTACAGTCCTCTATCAACGAAGACAAAGCGCACTAAGGGAAACAGATAACAGGTTATGGTAACTCATCGTCAGCGCTACCGTGAAAAAGTCTCCCAGATGGTCAGTTGGGGGCACTGGTTTGCACTGTTCAATATTCTGCTTTCGCTCGTCATTGGCAGCCGTTACCTGTTTATCGCCGACTGGCCGACAACGCTTGCTGGTCGCATTTATTCCTACGTAAGCATTATCGGCCATTTCAGCTTCCTGGTGTTCGCCACCTACTTGCTGATCCTCTTCCCGCTGACCTTTATCGTCGGCTCCCAGAGGCTGATGAGGTTTTTGTCCGTCATTCTGGCAACGGCGGGAATGACGCTATTACTGATCGATAGCGAAGTCTTTACTCGTTTCCATCTCCATCTTAATCCCATCGTCTGGCAACTGGTTATCAACCCAGACGAAAATGAGATGGCGCGCGACTGGCAGCTGATGTTCATCAGCGTGCCGGTTATTTTATTGCTTGAACTGGTGTTTGCGACGTGGAGCTGGCAAAAGCTGCGCAGCCTGACGCGTCGTCGACGCTTCGCGCGCCCGCTGGCCGCATTCTTATTTATCGCCTTTATCGCCTCGCATGTGGTGTATATCTGGGCCGATGCCAACTTCTATCGCCCGATCACCATGCAGCGCGCTAACCTGCCGCTTTCGTACCCGATGACGGCGCGACGTTTTCTTGAGAAGCATGGTCTGCTTGATGCGCAGGAGTATCAACGCCGTCTTATTGAGCAAGGTAATCCAGACGCCGTTTCCGTTCAGTATCCGTTAAGCGAACTGCGCTATCGCGATATGGGCACCGGGCAGAATGTGCTGTTGATTACTGTCGATGGCCTGAACTACTCACGCTTCGAGAAGCAGATGCCTGCGCTGGCAGGTTTTGCTGAGCAAAATATTTCGTTCACGCGCCATATGAGCTCCGGCAACACTACAGACAACGGCATCTTTGGCCTGTTCTATGGCATCTCGCCGAGCTATATGGACGGCATTCTGTCGACCCGTACGCCTGCGGCATTAATTACTGCGCTTAATCAGCAAGGCTATCAGCTGGGGTTATTCTCATCAGATGGCTTTACCAGCCCGCTGTATCGCCAGGCATTGTTGTCAGATTTCTCGATGCCGAGCGTACGCACCCAATCCGACGAGCAGACCGCCACGCAGTGGATCAACTGGCTGGGACGCTACGCACAAGAAGATAACCGCTGGTTCTCGTGGGTTTCTTTCAATGGTACTAACATTGACGACAGCAATCAGCAGGCATTTGCACGGAAATATAGCCGGGCGGCAGGCAATGTCGATGACCAGATCAACCGCGTGCTCAATGCACTGCGTGATTCTGGCAAACTGGACAATACGGTGGTGATTATCACTGCCGGTCGGGGTATTCCACTGAGCGAAGAGGAAGAAACCTTTGACTGGTCCCACGGTCATCTGCAGGTGCCATTAGTGATTCACTGGCCAGGCACGCCGGCGCAGCGTATTAATGCTCTGACTGATCATACCGATCTGATGACGACGCTGATGCAACGCCTGCTACATGTCAGCACACCTGCCAGCGAATATTCGCAAGGTCAGGATTTGTTCAACCCTCAACGCCGTCATTACTGGGTTACCGCAGCGGATAACGATACGCTGGCAATTACCACCCCGAAAAAGACGCTGGTACTGAACAATAACGGTAAATACCGCACTTACAACTTACGTGGTGAAAGAGTGAAAGATGAAAAACCACAGTTAAGTTTGTTATTGCAAGTGCTGACAGACGAGAAGCGTTTTATCGCTAACTGATTAATTATAAATCAGTTAGCGAAATATCTTACTTGCAATCGGTGTGGAAAACGGTAGTATTAGCAGCCACGAGTCGGCACGTAGCGCAGCCTGGTAGCGCACCGTCATGGGGTGTCGGGGGTCGGAGGTTCAAATCCTCTCGTGCCGACCAAAAATCCCAAAAAAAACCAACCATTACGGTTGGTTTTTTTATATCTGCAATCAATTCGATAAACAGACCGTGACACATCACAGCCTGTTTATTTTCTGTTATCAGAACGTCCAGACCACACCCGCCTGAGTATTCCACGGCGATTCTACCCCTGCGCCATTGCCATAGCTGACTGACAAATGACCGCTTAACGTCGGGGTAAACGATGACCTTATCCCAGCCTGATAAACGCCACGGGTTCCAGCCACATCATTATTAAATTTGCCATCGTCATTAACTTTCACCTGGTTAGAATCGGCGTATTACTGACGTACGGCCGCTTTCAGCCAGGGTTCCAGCGTCGTACCATTTTGCAGGTCCATGTGATAGCTTACCGCCGTTCCCGCTTCAGCGCGTAATATCCGGGTATTTCCCACATCAGCACGCATGCCGTTTGATAACGTGTAGTCCTGACCATCTGTGGTAAAGCCGGTAAAGGCCAGATAGGGTCTAACACTCCACAATCCGTCAACCCAACGGAACCCGCTCTCAACATGAGCACCCGCGCCGTTACTATTGTAATCGCCAAACGCTGTTGCCCCATTACTCATCTTGCCATGGATGGTGTTGGCAAAACGGTCAACTTTCACCACCCCATCAACATAGGCACCGTTCTGATGCTCCCAACCGGCATAAGCCCCCAGGGTATAGCTATCGATATTACCTTTTCCGCCGCGATCAAAACCAATATCAGAATGAGAGTAACCAAAGAACAAGCCGCGAATTGTACTGCTTTCTTCACGGGAGAAACGGCTATCGATACCGAGCGTCAGGCCCGTCAATGTTTGCTCAAAACCAGCTCCCGCATCAGTGGTCACGTTGTTGCGGGTGTTAATTGCCGAACTCCACATCGCCGTATCGTAACTAACGCCTTTTACGCTACCAAGACGCTCACGCACGGTGTCCAGTTCTGCATCAAATACCAGCGGTTGTGCGGCCGCCATATTCAGCACATCAGTGGTTGAAGGGGTAATTTGCGCGCGATTCTCTGCCAGACTCCAGCTATGGTTGCCATTATCCAGCAAGGTATATTCATACGTACCGATATCAACAACGCCTCCGGCATTGCCCAACGTAAATGCAGCATCACCGCCGCCCGTTGTTACCAGTGTAAGGCTATCTCCTGCTGCCGGGCTGGCACCGGTGTCCGTCACGAATATTTTGAAATCACCTGTTGCCTGACCGGTGACGTTGAGCTGATCGCTCTGATGATTAGCCATATCGGTACGCATATAAAAATTGCCGTTTCCCGACAGGGTATTGGTGGTCAACGTAATGAAATTTTCCGCACTTGCCGTCACTGATGAACGAGTCACTGGCTCATCCATCATAATCACATTTGCGTCAGACATCGCAAGGTTGGCTAAGTTGAGGAGGGTGTTTTGGTTCGTCGTAGTGATATCGGCAATGATGGTCCATGCGCTATTTTCGAGCGAAACATCCGCTTTGCTGGTATCCACGGCACCATGCGTTCTAAAAGAAGCGCCCTCAGAAACCACTACCTTACCCACCAACATAGCGGGTGCATAATTTATTTGCGGCTTCATGACCTCAAGAATGCCATCATTCCCTCTGACTGAAACGTTAACCATTGTGCCAGCCCAGACATTAGCGCGGCCATTGTTGATAACCATATTTTCAGAGATGGCTTTAGAGGAATACGTGATACTTCCATTCTGATCTGATCGACCGAGATCATATACCGCATTTGCCTGCACTTTCGTACCAGTATCCTTTCCCAGCGATTGCATAGTGGCATGCTCATCAAGGATAGTGTCAATGGCCTGCGTGTCCTCCATAACAATAAGCCCGGAACCATCATCCAGTTCATAATTTTTTGACACACCATCTTTTATACTAAATTGGCCTTTACTGTTTGTACCACTCACTTCCAGCGCATTCGTTGAGACAATTAATTTTCCGCCTGCTTTTTTATCAACGCCAGTTGCAGTCCCGCCATCCATAACCTCCAGTAAGCCGCCACTATCTACAGTAGTATTATAAGCGAAGTCATTTTCTTCAACTCGCAAACTTCCGCCGTTTTCCAACAGCATATTGTTAGCAATACCATTCTTGATTTCGAACTGACCGAGACGGTTTGTTCCGAATACCTCCATGACCCGCGTGGTTGCTTTAATAGCACCGCCTGCTTTCTGATCTACCGCAAATGCAAATCCCCCCTCTTTAACCTCCAGTAATCCTCCCTTTTCGATAGCGGCAAAGACGGTCCCCCCATCTTTTTCAACGATTAAGCGCCCGCCTTTAATCGTGGGATCATTCGCCGCGCCATAAACCTGTAGCACTCCATTATTGATCGTAGTCTGGTTTGCCGCGCCACCCATTTGAACAATTTGATAACCGTCATTTAATACTGAGTATTCTGCGGCGCCATTCATTTCAATGTACTGATACCCTCCGTTAATTTCAGTATTATTACTTACACCAAATTCTTTTATATGCTGTTCTCCGCCAGGATTGATTTTCGTATTATTGGCGGTCCCATAAACCAGCTGGATATCTTTTTCCAGGACAACACCATCAACTGTCTCACCATACTCAACAGTTGATGCCAATGCTATGGGTGAATATAACACTGTAGCCACCAGAACAGATATTGCGGAACGACAAAGAGAAACAGAACCAGATTGATGCATTGAGCTTTCATCCTATGAAATTAATTGCTGTTAAAAGCATTGGGTACAGAAAATACCCATAGCTCCATACCCGGAGTCAGTTTTTAAAAACTGTTTAAAGAAATGCACAAGTATTGTGATTGATTTTTTAGTTGTTTTTCTTGATGAGAAGCTGATGCAAAATTCCGTCTTTATAATGAAAATGATGCCAAAGCGAACGACAAGGTTGTAGTTTTCACTACATGTCCATACATAAAATGGGGTAACATTCACGCGCCTGGTAGCGTTACCAACGCTACGCTCAAACATAATGATTCTAATAAAACCTCAGGAGACTACTATGCCTGAAGCAACGCCTTTTCAGGTGATGATTGTGGATGATCATCCACTTATGCGACGCGGTGTTCGTCAGTTACTGGAGCTTGATCCTGGCTTTGAAGTGGTCGCCGAAGCGGGCGACGGCGCGAGCGCTATCGATCTGGCGAATAGACTGGATATCGACGTGATCTTGCTGGATCTCAATATGAAAGGTATGAGTGGCCTGGATACTCTCAATGCCTTGCGCAGGGATGGCGTTACCGCGCAAATTATTATCCTGACCGTATCCGATGCCTCCAGCGATGTCTTTGCGCTGATAGACGCAGGCGCAGACGGTTATCTGTTGAAAGACAGCGACCCGGAAGTATTGCTGGAAGCGATTCGTGCCGGAGCGAAAGGCAGCAAAGTCTTTAGCGAACGCGTCAATCAGTACTTACGTGAACGTGAAATGTTTGGCGCGGAAGAAGATCCCTTCAGCGTGCTGACGGAGCGCGAGCTGGATGTTCTGCACGAGCTGGCACAGGGGCTGTCAAATAAACAGATTGCCTCGGTGTTGAATATTTCAGAGCAGACAGTAAAAGTACATATTCGCAATCTGCTGCGCAAACTCAATGTCCGCTCACGCGTGGCGGCCACCATTCTGTTCCTGCAACAACGCGGGGCACAATAAAAATAGCCCGATGGATTTATCATCGGGCTGAGATTTATGACAAACGCAAAACTGCCTGATGCGCTACGCTTATCAGGCCTACGTGGATCGATCAATTTATTGAATTTACACAATTTTGTAGGCCGGATAAGGCGTTCACGCCGCATCCGGCATAAACTAAGCGCACTTTGTCAACAGTCTAGCCCGATGGCATCACCATCGGGCCTCTTTTTATTTACTCTCCTGCGGCGACAAATGTTGCATCGCCTGCGCGATACTACGTTCAATCACCGCACGGCGAGTATCGTTGGCAGGTAAGAGTTTCAACATCATCTCCCACGCGGCAACGGCTTCGCCAAATCGCTGCTGCTCAAAGGCATTAAACGCATACATGCTTAGCACACGGATATTGCTATGGTCCGTTCTCACCAGCTGACGTAGCAGTTCACCGCCGAGGCGGTTGTCGTTGGGATCAGATGAACGAGTCAACGCTTCAGCGTATCCCAGTGCAGCATCACTGTTTTTCGGATCGAGGCGATACGCAGTGGCGTATGCATCGGTGGCGATACTGGCGTTACCCAGCGCCATGCCAACGCGGCCCAACATAATCCAGCCTTCTATATCTCCCGGATTTTTTTGCAGTTGAGTACGCATCCCCAGCGCAAGACGCGACATCTCTTCTTCGTTGAGCGGATCGGCTTTCGGATCCAGCGCCCTGTCCAGCAACGCCGGAGTCTGTGCCGTGGCCTGCTGCCAGATTTTCACCTGCTGATAATTGCCAGTCTGGTAGTAGCTGACGCCAGCCACAATTAACGCCACCACAATACCCGGCAGATAAACAACATATCCGGCACGCTTACCTTCCGGCACGCTTTGTTCAGGAAACGCTTCCGGCACCACGCGTACCCGACGCCGCGAGCGGGCGTATATGACCCAACCGCCAATGCCAATAGCCACTACTGGCAGCACCCACAGCAGCACGGTCAGCGGCGTTAACGGCGGATCGTAAGTGACGAAGTTGCCGTAACGCGCCACCATATAATCGACAATCTCTTTTTTACTTTTACCTTCCTGCATCAGTTCATACACTTTCTGACGCAGGTCGGTGGCAATCATCGAGTTGGAATCGGCAATGCTGTTGTTCTGGCATTTCGGGCAGCGCAGTTCTTCAGTGAGCTGACGGAACTGTTGTTCCTGTGCTTCATCTTTAAACTGCAACACATCGATGGTCGCCAGCGCTGAGCCGGAGATCATCAGCATCAGCACGCCCAATAAAAACCTCATTGTGCGGCCTCCTTACTGTATTTCTCCCACAGCGGCTTGATCTCTTCTTCCCAGACGCGAGGATTCAGATCGCCCGCATGGCGATAGCGAATGATGCCGTTGCCGTCAATAAGAAACGTTTCTGGCGCGCCATAGACACCGAGATCCAGCCCTAACATGCCATCGCCATCAAACAGGCTTAGCGCGTAAGGATTGCCCAGCTCTTTCAGCCAGCTGATTGCCTTCTGGCGATCGTCTTTATAGTTCATGCCGACCACGCGGATGCCCTGCGCAGAAAGCTGATTCAGATATTGATGTTCCGCACGGCAGGTCGGACACCAGGTCGCCCAGACGTTAAGCAGTACTGGTTTGCCCTGAGTCAGCACATCCGCCTGATAAAACTGCCCCGGATTGTCCAGTGATTCGAGACGAAACTTCGGCACAGGCTTGCCAATGAGCGCCGATTCCAGATTGGTCGGATCATCCCCTTCGGCATTACGCGCCAGCTGCCACAGCAGCGCCGCGGCAATCGCCAGGAAGATAATCAACGGAATTAACAATACTTTGCGCTTCATACGGCCTCCGGCGCAGTTTTTTGCGGACTCACGCGCTTACGATAGCGAGGATCAAACAGACACAGCAGTCCGCCCAACGCCATCATCAGCCCGCCCGCCCAAATCCAGCGAACAAATGGTTTGTAGTAAAGACGCACGGCCCACGCGCCGTTTTCCAGCTCTTCACCGAGGGCCGCGTACAGGTCACGCGTGATGCCGCCGTCAATTGCCGCTTCGGTCATCATCGACCCGGCAGTGTTGTAATAACGTTTTTCCGCATACAGCACCGTTTCCGGCTTGCCATCGCGCGTTACGCCGATAGTCGCCACACCGCCACGCCAGTTCGGGCCAGTCACCTCTTTGACATCACGGAAGGTGAAGCGATATTCATGAATATCGACGCTATCGCCGGACTTCATGCGCACATCACGCTCAACGCTATAGTTCTGGCTAAAGGCAATGCCAACAATTGTCACTGCCAGCCCAAGGTGAGCCGCCACCATCCCCCAATAACTGAAGGTGGTTTTCGTGCCGCGTGAAATACGTAGCGCAGCTTCCGCAATTGCCAGCACCGCAATCCAGCAGGCCATTGCCAGGCCGAGCACCGTCATCGCCACAACTTTGCTTTCGAACAGCCACGGCAACAGCAGCGACAGCACCAGCGTAGAGATGAAGGCGATAATCAATAAATTGCGGATCTTACGCGGGCGATCCCGCCCCCAGCGCACCAGAGGACCGACACCAAGCAGTAGCGCAAACGGCACCATCAGCCAGGTAAACATGGTGTTGAAGAACGGTTCGCCAATCGAAATACTGCCCAGTCCCAGTTGCTTATGCACCAACGGCAGCAGCGTCCCCAGCAACACCACCAGCATCGCAGCGACCAGCAAAACATTGTTCGCTAACAGCAAAGATTCCCGCGACCACAGCGCATTGTTTACGCGTGAGCGAACTTTGTGTCCACGCGCGGCAAACAGCAGCAGCGAACCGCCAATCACCAGCACCATAAAGGCGAGGATAAACATACCGCGCGCCGGATCAGACGCAAACGCGTGTACCGATACCAGCACGCCGGAACGCACGAGGAAAGTCCCCAACAGACACAACGAGAAGGCACTGATTGCCAGCAGTAATGTCCACGCTTTGAAGCTGGCGCGTTGTTCAGTGACCGCCAGTGAGTGCATCAGCGCAGTCCCCACCAGCCACGGCATAAACGAGGCGTTTTCTACCGGATCCCAGAACCACCAGCCACCCCAGCCGAGTTCGTAATAGGCCCATGCGGAACCGAGCACGATGCCGAGCGTCAGGAAGATCCACGCTGCCAGCGTCCACGGACGAGTAAAACGCGCATAAGTGCTGTCCAGACGCCCGCTCAGCAAAGAAGCAATGGCAAAAGCAAACGCCACCGAGAAACCCACGTACCCCATATAAAGCAGAGGCGGATGGAAGATCAGCCCCGGATCCTGCAATAGCGGGTTAAGATCGCGACCTTCAATCGGGAAGTTCGGCAACGTGCGAGAGAACGGGTTAGAGGTAAAGAGAATGAACAGCAAAAAGCCGACACTGACCATCCCCATTATCGCCAGTACACGGGCCACAATATCCAGCGGAATACGCTGACTAAAAATCGCCACCGCAAAGGTCCAGCCGCTCATCAGCAGCACCCACAGCAGTAGCGAGCCTTCATGCGCGCCCCAGGTAGCCGCCACGCGATACCACACCGGAAGCTGGGTATTGGAGTTGCTGGCAACATAGGTGACGGTGAAGTCGTTGACCACGAAAGCATTGACCAGCACCAGAAATGCGCCAGCCACAGACATAAACAGCAGCCAGGCAAACAAGCGGGAAGACGCCATCATGCGCGCATCTCCGCGCGCCACGCCCCATAGCGGATACACGGACAGCAGCAGCGCAATTCCCAGCGCCAGGCACAGCAGTCCGTTACCAATTTCTGGCATCATGATGCTGGGTCCTTATAAACACTCGCCGGGCGACGGTGGTTAGCTTCCATCGCTTTCTCAACTTCTGGCGGCGTATAGTTTTCATCGTGTTTCGCCAGCACTTCTTTCGCGAGGATATGATTGCCTTTTTCTAGTTCGCCCTGCACCACAACGCCCTGCCCTTCACGGAACAGATCCGGCAAAATGCCTTCGTAAGAGACATCCACTGAGCCTTCAGCATCGTAAATGGTGAAGGTCACTTTCAGCGAATTGGGATCGCGCTGCACACTACCCGGCATCACCATCCCGCCAACGCGCAGACGCTGACCGACTTCCGGCATTTGCTGAGTTTCACGCTTGCCGTAGAGAATTTCCCCCGGCGTATAAAAGAGATCGATATTCGAGCGCAGCGCATATAGCACCAGACCGATAGTCAGCGCCAGCCCTGCCAACACGGCACAGGCAATCCACAAGCGGTTTTTACGGCGAATATTCATGCAGCCTCCTGCTGTTGCGCAGCACGTAAACGCGCCTCACGCGCCCGCTGTTGCGCCACGCCACGCAGAATTGCGCGATGTTGCATCACCGAGTGCACGACCAAAACCACCAGCGGAATAACGGTCATCACCACCGCCAGCCAGACAAAAAAGGCGTAACCGCCCATTGCGAAAAATTCATTCCAGGAAGCAAATGCAGGGGTCATTTACGGCCTCTTTTCAGTATCAGTTCACTCACCCACGGACGGCGTTTTTCCATCAGCAAAATCAAATTACGCATCCGCATCAGCGTCAGCGTGGCAGACAGGAGCAGGAAGCCAAAAATCGACCAGCGCAGCGGCGAACGCATCGCCGGATCGATACTTTGCTGCATCCGCGTTGATCCCTGATGCAGGGTGTTCCACCACTCCACGGAGTAATGAATAATCGGCAGATTCACCACGCCAATCAGCACCAGGATACCTGCCGCACGGCCCGCCAGACGGCGGTCGTCGAAGGCGTGCCACAGGGCAATCACACCCACATACAAAAACAGCAGCACCAGTTCAGAAGTCAGACGTGCATCCCATACCCACCAGGTGCCCCACATCGGTTTTCCCCATGCAGAGCCGGTAACCAGGGCAATAAAGGTAAACACGGCACCAATGGGGGCCATCGCCGCCACCGCCAGGTTGGCCATTTTCATCTGCCAGACAAGGCCAATAAACGCTGCCACTGCCATTGATGCATAAATGCCCATCGACCAGATCGCCGCAGGCACATGCAGGTAGATAATGCGGTAGCTATTTCCCTGCTGATAATCAGCCGGAGCAAAGCCGAATCCCCAGATCCAGCCGACGGTAAGCACGACCACACTGGCAATTGCCAGCCACGGTATAAACCAGCCACAGATTTGATACAGCCGTGGTGGGATCGCCAGTTGATGCAGTGTTTTCCACATAGTTTCGATACCAGACTCGAACAAAAATCAGTAATCCAGCGTTATTGAATGCTGATTCGTAACGCTGCCGCCGTCGCAAAAGGACTTAAAGTCGCGGTGCCTGCCAGCAACGCGCCTAAAATTGCCAGATACCCGTCAACGGGCAAATGCATAGAAGCCGCGTCCATCGCGGCGGTGGCAAAGATGAGTAATGGGATAGTCAGCGGTAACACCAGTATGCTGAGCAGCACACCACCGCGCTTAAGTCCCACTGTCAACGCCACACCCGGTGCACCGAGAAAGCCAAGCGTAGGCGTTCCCAGCAGCAGCGTCAGCGCCATCACTTGCCAGCCATAAACATCCATTCCCAGTAGCATTGCTACCAGTGGCGAAAGGATGAGTAACGGCAGACCGGTTACCATCCAGTGCGCCATCACCTTCGCCAGCACAACGGCGGGCAAGGGTAACGGCAACAACATCAATTGTTCAAGACTGCCGTCCTGCAAATCGTCACGGAACAGTCGTTCCAGCGCCAGCAAGGATGAAAGCAGCGCAGCAACCCAGATAATGCCCGGTGCAATACGCGCCAGCAGTTGCGGCTCCGGACCGATACTGAGCGGAAAAAGGGTAATTACAATCAGGAAGAACCACAGCGGGTTGGCGATTTCGGCGCTATGGCGAAACGCTACACGCAGCTCAAGACGGAAAATGCGCCAGAACATCATGCGGCCCTCGTTTGCGTCAGTGAAATGCGGCGAATTTTACTTTCAGCAACGTTGAGCGGCTGGTGGGTAGTCAGAATCACAATCCCCCCCTGCTCCGTATGCTGCGCCATACGCTGGGTCAGACGATCGACGCCGTTAACGTCAATCGCGGTAAAAGGCTCGTCGAGGATCCATAACGTGGCACGGGTCAGCCACAGACGCGCTAAAGCGACGCGGCGTTGTTGCCCGGCCGAGAGCTGATTTACAGGAATATCTTCGAATCCGGCAAGCCCGGCCTGCGCCAGGGCTTCCAGACATTGTGCGGTATCGCCATCGCGATGATAAAAGTGCAGATTTTCTAACGCCGTCAGCCGGGTTTTGATCCCCGGCTGATGGCCTATCCATAACAGGTTTTGATGGTAGCTGTCGCGTACCTGATGCAAGGGCTGCCCTTGCCAGAGAACCTCGCCTGCGTCAGGGCGAGACAACCCCGTCAGCAAACGGAGAAGCGTTGTCTTCCCCGCGCCGTTGCTACCGGTGATTTGTACCCACTCTCCTGCGTTCAGCGTAAATGACAAGCCACTAAATAAGGTTCGTTCATCCCGCTCACAAAGTAACTCTCTGGCTTCAAGCATACCCACGCAATAACCCTGTTAAAAACCTGGCTCGACTTCACGCATATCGGGCAGCTTGTGCGCTATCCCTTTATGGCAATCAATACAGGTTTGCCCATCTTTCACCGCCTGGTCATGCATCTTCGCGGCAACCGATTTCTGGGCGGTTGTATCCATATACTCGAAGTTGTGACAGTTACGGCACTCCTGCGAGTTATTGTCCTTCATGCGCCGCCACTCATTCTGTGCCATCGTCAGACGATGAGCTTCAAATTTCTGCGGCGTGTCAATAACGCCAAAAATTTTACCATACAGCTCTTTACTTGCTTTGAGCTTGCGTATCATCTTCGGCACAAACTCGTGCGGAACGTGACAATCCGGACAGGTCGCACGGACGCCGCTACGGTTGTTGTAGTGCACGGAATCCATGTATTCCTGATACACCGTGTTGCGCATTTCGTGGCAGCTAATGCAGAACTCTTCGGTATTGGCTTTTTCCATCCCGGTGTTAAAGCCACCCCAGAAGACGATGCCGCCAACAAAACCGATCAACAGCAGCGTCCCCAGCGCCAGACGGCTGGGGGTACGCCACCATTTCCACAGGCGCTTAATCAGACCAGGCTTACGGTCAGAATTTCCCATAATAACCTCTTATTTCCCGTAACCTTTTGATGGGGTAAAGGTATTCCCCACGATTGGCGCGGTATCGGCCTGCGGTACGTGACATTGCAGACAGAAATAACGACGCGGAGCCACTTCCGCGCCCACTTTGCCGTCGCTGTCCATAAAGTGAGTAGGACTGATACGCGGCGCGCCAGTGGTGCGATAGCTTTCGACACCGTGGCACTGCAAGCAGCGGTTGGTATTGGTCGTTACCTGATAACCTTCAACGCTATGCGGGATCATTGGCGGCTGATTCACATAGTTCAGCGGCATCCGTTCCTGCTCTTTTGGCATCCGAATGGCCCCTTCCTGTGTCCCGGATACTTCCGGCGACTGGCTAAAATCGACGCCATTAGCCGCCCAAACCGCGCCGCTTACCACCAGGGCCAGCATCGCCGTCCATTGACACAGCGCTTTCTTCAGGTCATGGCTTTTCATGATTTCGCTCCCGAACTCCATCGTGTAGTTATTGTAAATACATCCTCAGAACAGACATCCACGCAGCGACCGCACGTCATGCAATCGCGGCTGGTGACCTGCACCGGGCTTTGTTCATCCAGCACCGGGGCACGTAGCACATGCGGTTCCGGGCAAACATGAAAACAATCCATACAGCGGTTACATTTCTGCCGATCGGTGGCCGCAACGGTAATCACACCTTTGCTACCCAGCACGCCATACAGCGCGCCAACCGGACAAATGTGCCCGCACCAGCCGTGTTCAACGACCAGTAGATCAAATAAAAACAGCGCGAGAATAAGCAGCGCGCCGCTGCCGAAGCCCATTACCAGGCTACGCCCCATCAGAGAAACGGGGTTGATCCATTCCCAAATGAGCGTGCCAGTTAAGGCCGATCCCACCAGAATGACCACCAACAGCACGTAGCGAATGTGGCGAGGGATCGTCGCAGACTGATTGAGGTCAAAGCGCCTGCGTAACCAGTTCGCTAAGTCGGTAATCGGGTTCAGCGGGCAGACCCAGCTGCAAAATAATCGCTTTCCCGCCAGGGCGTAGAGCACGGTGATAATCACCGCACCGGTCAACGCCACCGTGGCAGGCAGATGACCACTCGCAAGACTTTGCAGCGTCATCAGCGGATCGGTCAGCGGAACGGTGTCGAATAACAGGCTACTGCTGTAGTTGCCGTGCAAGATCCACACACCAAACCATGGACCGCTCAAAAACATCCCCAGCACGAAGAACTGACAAAGGCGACGTAACACCAGCCAACGGTGACTGCGCCACCAGCCTTTTTTCTCCAGCGCCTCGCGCCCGGCGTCACGTTTACGATTTGCCATTGTTCCCCTCCAGCCAGCCGAAGCGGTAATGGTGACCTAACTCCCCTTTCGCCAGTGACAGCGGTAACACCTTGATTGCCGGTTGTTCCAGCACGCATACTTTTTCGCACTTACCGCAACCGGTACAGGCGTCGCTGTGAACCGTCGGCAGAAAGCGGGCGTGCTTACCGGTACGCGTGTTGCGCTCCAGCTCCAGGGTGATGGCCTCATCAATTTTCGGGCATTCGCGATAACAAACATCGCAGCGCAGCCCCTGAAAGTTGAGACAGTTTTCCTGGTCCACCAGTACCGCCAGCCCCATCCGCGCGTCGTCGATCGATTCGATCTCACGATCCAGCGCACCGCTCGGGCACACTTTGGCGCACGGAATGTCCTCACACATTTCGCAAGGAATATCCCGTGCGACAAAATATGGCGTGCCCGCCGACAGACCAGAGGCCAGCGTCGCCAGTTTTAAGGTGTCGTAAGGGCAAGCCTGAACACACTGACCGCAACGCACACAGGCACTGGCAAAGGCGTTCTCGTTTATGGCTCCGGGCGGGCGCAACCGCACGCCAGATGCGCGTGCGGTTTGCTGTTGTAACCCCAGCGCCACACCCACGGCAGCCAGCCCGCCTGCTGTGCGAACAACATCGCGCAGAAAGCGGCGGCGACCATTTTGAGGTTTCGCTGACCGGGACATAATGGCTTACACCTTCTCCAGTTTGACCGCGCACTTCTTGAAGTCCGTCTCTTTCGAGAGCGGATCGGTCGCATCCAGCGTCAGTTTGTTAACCAACTGTGCGGCGTCGAAGAACGGCATGTACACCAGGCCCTGTGGCGGACGGTTACGACCGCGCGTTTCAACAATCGAGATCACTTCGCCACGGCGAGAAACCACTTTCACTTTGTCGCCACGGCGCAGATCGCGCGCTTTCGCATCCAGCGGGTGAATAAACAGGACCGCTTCCGGGAAGGCGCGGTGCAGTTCTGGTACACGGCGAGTCATACTGCCGGTGTGCCAGTGCTCCAGAACGCGTCCGGTAGAGAGCCACAGGTCGTACTCTTCATCCGGTGCTTCCGCCGCCGGTTCGAATGGCAGTGCGAAGATCACCGCTTTGCCATCCGGTTTACCGTAGAACTTATAGCCTTCGCCCGCTTTCACGTACGGGTCGTTACCTTCGCTGTAACGCCACTGCGTTTCTTTACCGTTCACCACCGGCCAGCGCAGACCGCGCGCTTTGTGGTAGTCATCGAACGGTGCCAGATCGTGACCGTGACCGCGACCAAACCATGCGTACTCTTCGAACAGCCCTTTTTGCAGATAGAAGCCCAGCTCGCGGGATTCATCGTTCAGCTGATCTTCCGCCAGTTCGGATACCGGGAATTTGCTCACTTCCGGTGTGGCATACAGCACTTCGTACAGCGTTTTGCCACGCAGTTCCGGTTTCTTCGCCAGCAGATCTTCCGGCCATACTTCTTCAGTTTTGAAGCGGCGGGAGAACTGGACTAACTGCCAGAGATCCGATTTCGCTTCGCCCGGTGCCTGTACCTGTTGACGCCAGAACTGAGTACGGCGTTCGGCGTTACCGTAAGCGCCCTCTTTCTCTACCCACATTGCGGTCGGCAGGATCAAGTCGGCGGCCAGCGCACTGACTGTCGGATACGGATCGGAGACGATGATGAAGTTGCGCGGATCGCGCCAGCCCGGCATACGCTCTTCATTGATGTTCGGCCCGGCCTGCATGTTGTTGGTACACATGGTCCAGTAAACATTCAGTTTGCCGTCTTTCAGCGCACGGTCTTGTGCCACCGCGTGCAGACCGATTTTCGCCGGAATGGTGCCGCTCGGGATATTCCACTTCTTCTCGCAGATATCACGGTGTTTCTCGTTGGTCACCACCATGTCCGCAGGCAGACGGTGAGCAAAGGTGCCCACTTCACGCGCAGTACCACACGCAGAAGGTTGCCCGGTCAGGGAGAACGGACCGCAACCCGGCTGGGAAATTTTGCCGGTCAGCAGGTGCAGGTTGTAGACCAGGTTGTTAGCCCACACGCCACGAGTATGCTGGTTGAAGCCCATCGTCCAGTAGGAGATGACTTTCTTGTTCGGATCGGCATACAGCTGCGCCAGTTGTTCTAACTGGTCTTTCGGCACGCCGGTCATTTCGGCAGTTTTTTCCAGCGTATACTCGGCAACGAAGGCTTTGTAATCTTCAAAGCTCATCGGTTCGGAGGCGTCAGAACCCGGATTCTTCGCTGCTTTTTCCAGCGGATGGGTCGGACGTAAACCGTAGCCGATGTCCGTCGCCCCTTTGCGCAGGTTAACGTGCTTGCTGAAGAAGTCCTGATTTATCGCATTGTTTTGAATGATATAGTTGGCGATGTAGTTCAGGATCACCAGGTCAGATTGCGGCGTAAAGATGATGCCGTTATCCGCCAGCTCGAAGCTACGATGCTGGTAGGTAGAAAGCACCGCCACGGTGACGTTCTGGTTAGAGAGACGACGGTTAGTGATGCGCGACCAGAGGATCGGGTGCATTTCCGCCATGTTTGCGCCCCACAGCACAAACGCGTCAGCCTGCTCGATGTCGTCATAGCAGCCCATCGGCTCATCCATACCAAAGGTACGCATAAAGCCAACTACTGCCGACGCCATACAGTGACGCGCGTTCGGGTCGATGTTGTTCGAACGGAAGCCCGCTTTAAACAGCTTGGACGCGGCATAACCTTCCCAGATAGTCCACTGACCAGAACCGAACATACCGATCGATTCCGGCCCTTTTTCTTTCAGGGCGGTTTTGAATTTCTCTTCCATCACATCGAAGGCCTGATCCCAGGTGATTGGGGTAAATTCGCCTTCTTTGTCATATTTACCGTTTTTCATACGCAGCAGCGGCTGCGTCAAACGGTCTTTACCGTACATGATTTTGGGCAGGAAATAGCCCTTAATGCAGTTCAGGCCACGGTTAACCGGTGCGTCCGGGTCGCCCTGACAGGCCACCACACGTCCCTGCTGCGTTCCGACCAGAACGCCGCAACCAGTACCGCAGAAACGGCACGGCGCTTTATCCCATTTGATGGCTTCCTGCTGACCAACAACGGCGCGGGCAACGCCCGGCACGCTGAGACCGGCAGCCGCCGCAGCGGCCGCAACGGCGTTAGCTTTCATAAAGCTACGACGACTGAGTTTCATGGTGTTTCCTCACCTTGCTCTTCCTGCTGGTGATAAACCAGCGACACCGCCAGCACGCCCTCTACGTTGCGTACTGACTCAATGGTTTGGATCAGCGTTTCGCTGTCTTCTGCTTCCACCACCACAATCAACTGACCGCTCGGCGCGTCGCTGACAGCAACTTCACAGCCGGGAAAGGCGTTCAGTTGGGTGCTGATGTCTGAAATTCGTTCGCTTTTGGCCTGCACGACCAGGCTGCAAACTTGCCAGTTAGTGTGCATGGAGATACTCCGCAGTTATGGCTGATACCGGACAGCTGGCTGCACATGCTCCACATCCGTTGCAAAGTTGGCTATTAAGTTGCGGCTGGTAGATCCCGGAGAGCGTCGGGCGAAAGATAATTGCCATTGGCTCACAGCTATCCTGACAGCGGCGGCATTCAACTGACTGATACGCCAGGCACGCGTCCCCGATGGTGAACTGCAAATCCCAGGCCCTGGTGTGGCGCGGAGAAAATAGCGATTCGGGGCAAGCCTGCGCGCAGTCGTAACAGAAGCTGCACTCGTTATTTTTGAAATTAACGCTCGGATAGCCGCCCGCGCCGCGTTGCAGAATGTTGTTTTCACAAGCATTAATACAGGCGTCGCAGCGGGTGCAATGGGTCAGAAAATGAGATTCATCACCGGACCAGGGCGGACGGATACCGTTACTGGCTTTGCGCCAGCGACCAGTGAGTATGCCCCGACGGGATGCATCAATCTTCACATTGACCTTCCATCATTAACGCGCTCTGAAAATTGAGAGCGACCAAATAAACCGCATAATTAATAAGCCATTTTTATAGCCGCTAAGATATTAAAGGATGTGTCAAAGATGCATACCCCGATCGGGGTAAAACCTGTAGCAGGATCAAAAGAGTGGCGGGAAGCGTGGCAAAAACGGGCTTTTGCTCACATTTCAAATGGTTATAAATATATTTATATAGCGATTAATTCACCAGAGATATTTCTGCTGGTTTGCTCTCTCATTAGAATTTAACACTAAAAGAGCAGGTAAAATTGTCTGAATGTTCTTTAAGTTATTCATAAAGCAAATTAATAAATCTGATGAATATGTTAACCTTCAGCGACATCATCGGTGAAAACCTATAAATGAAGAAGGAAAGCAAAAAAATGAAGACCATTCTACCTGCAGTATTGTTTGCCGCTTTCGCTACCACTTCCGCCTGGGCGGCAGAAAGCGTCCAGCCACTGGAAAAAATCGCGCCTTATCCACAAGCTGAAAAAGGGATGAAGCGTCAGGTGATTCAGTTAACCCCGCAAGAAGATGAATCTACCCTGAAAGTAGAACTGTTAATCGGTCAGACGCTGGAAGTCGATTGCAATTTGCATCGTCTCGGCGGGAAGCTGGAAAACAAAACGCTGGAAGGCTGGGGCTATGATTATTATGTCTTTGATAAAGTCAGTTCCCCGGTTTCGACGATGATGGCCTGCCCAGATGGCAAGAAAGAGAAGAAATTTGTCACCGCGTATCTGGGCGATGCTGGAATGCTGCGTTATAACAGCAAGCTGCCGATCGTGGTGTATACGCCAGACAATGTAGATGTGAAGTACCGCGTCTGGAAGGCGGAAGAGAAAATTGACAACGCGGTAGTTCGCTAAACTGCCGTGAAGTGCGGCACCCCGTAGGTCAGACAAGGCGGTCACGCCGCATCCGACATCCAACGCCCGAGCCGGTTGCCTGATGCGACGCTGGCGCGTCTTATCAGGCCTACACCGCTGTGAAGTGCTCCACCCCGTAGGTTGGATAAGGCGGTTACGCCGCATCCGACATCCAACGTCCGAGCCGGTTGCCTGATGCGACGCTGGCGCGTCTTATCAGGCCTACACCGCTGTGAAGTGCTCCACCCCGTAGGTTGGATAAGGCGGTTACGCCGCATCCGACATCCAACGTCCGAGCCGGTTGCCTGATGCGACGCTGGCGCGTCTTATCAGGCCTACACCGCTGTGAAGTGCTCCACCCCGTAGGTTGGATAAGGCGGTTACGCCGCATCCGACATCCAACGTCCGAGCCGGTTGCCTGATGCGACGCTGGCGCGTCTTATCAGGCCTACACCGCTGTGAAGTGCTCCACCCCGTAGATTGGATAAGGCGGTTACGCCGCATCCGACATCTAACGCCCGAGCCGGTTGCCTGATAAGACGCTGGCGCGTCTTATCAGCATACGCCACATCCCCGGCATACCATGCCGGATGTGGCACATCATTACAACGCAATATCCGCCACTTCTTTTTGAACGGGTTTCGGTTTCAACTGCGGTTTCGGCGTACTATCTGCTGCCTGCGGCTTGTCGTATTTCAGCCCCAGCACTTCGCTGGTGTACTGCAACTCGCGTTCTGTTGCCGCTACATCACCGTTCAGCTTGCGTCCATAAGACGGAACGATCGCTTTCAACGTAGCCTGCCATTGCGGGCTGGAAACGCGATCGCCAAATACTTTTTCCAGCAGATCCAACATAATCGGCGCGGCGGTTGACGCCCCTGGCGATGCCCCCAGGAGCGCGGCAATGGTCCCTTGCTGGTCACTGACGACTTCAGTACCCAGACGCAGTACGCCACCTTTCTCGGCATCACGCTTGATAATCTGCACGCGCTGCCCCGCTTGCCACAAACGCCAGTCCTCTTTTTTCGCCTGCGGATAGTACTCTTTCAACGCTTCAAAACGATCCTCTTCACTCAACATCACCTGACTCACCAGATATTTCACCAGATCGAAATTATCCAGCCCGACGTGCATCATCGGCATCACGTTAGAGGTGGTGGTGGAACTCATCAGATCCCACAATGAACCGTTTTTGAGGAATTTGGTTGAGAAGGTGGCAAATGGCCCAAACAGCACTACGCGTTTACCGTCCAGAACGCGGGTATCGATATGCGGAACCGACATCGGTGGTGCGCCAACGGATGCTTTACCGTAAACCTTCGCCAGATGGTGATTAACCACGTCCGGGTTTTCCGAAACAAGGAACTGTCCGCCCACCGGGAAACCGGCGTAGTCTTTCGCTTCCGGAATCCCCGATTCCTGTAACAGCTTCAGCGCCGCACCGCCCGCGCCGATAAAGACAAATTTGGCACGAATGTTCTGTGCAGTGCCATTTTTCAGATCGGCAACGGTAACGGTCCAGGTGTTATCGTCATTACGCTTTAGGGCGCGGACTTCGCTGCTGAGTTGCAGCGAGAAGTTAGATTTCTTCTGCAAGGAAGCAATTAACTGGCGGGTGATCTCGCCGTAGTTCACATCGGTACCAATTTCCGTACGCGTGGCTGCCACTTTCTGTTGCGGATCGCGCCCTTCCATCACTAACGGTGCCCACTCTTTGATCTGCGCGTGATCTTCAGAGTAACGCATACCGCGAAACAGCGAGCTTTGTTGCAACGCGGCGTAACGGGCGCGCAGGAAATTAACGTTATCCTCGCCCCAGACAAAGCTCATATGCGGAACGGTATTGATAAATGAACGCGGAGTACGCAGCACGCCGCGCTCAACCTGGTGCGCCCAGAACTGGCGGGAAATCTGAAATGCTTCGTTAATGGCGACTGCTTTTTCAATACTGATGCTGCCATCGGCGTTTTGCGGGGTGTAGTTCAGTTCCATCAGTGCAGAATGCCCGGTTCCGGCGTTATTCCAGCCGTTCGAACTCTCCTGCGCGACACCCTCCAGGCGCTCCACCATGGTCATCGACCATTCAGGCTCCAGCTCGCGTAAATAGGTCCCCAACGTGGCGCTCATAATGCCGCCGCCAATCAACAGTACATCAGTTTCCTGCTCCTCAGACGCTTTCGCTTTTGCCGCCATCGAAACGGCATTAAGCCCCACGGCCATCGAGAAGAGCATGGCAGTCACTTTTTTCATCTTGTTAATGCCTTACTTTTAGTCGCTTTATTGCAGGTGAGATTTGCGCGGCATCAACGGTAACACTTAAGTAACAACATTTAAATAATGTTTATAAATTATATTCTAATTTTAGAAACATTATAATTTCGTTGATTAATTATAGGGTTATTAGAAATGAAGGGATTTTTAGCATATTGACCTGACGGCAGCAGTCCGCCAGGTCAGCGTCGTAATATTATGCCGTCCGGGCAACGGCATCACGCGAAGCGGCATCGCGCTCTTCGCCCGTCAGCTCGCTAAGTTGCCCATTGCGCATTTCCAGCAGGCGGTCGGCGTGGATAAAGTAATGATCATCATGACTGATAGCGAAAATAGTTTTACCCATCTCCTGCATCAGCGGCAGCAACACCTGATAAAACTCACGACGGAAGTGTGGATCCTGATCCGCCGCCCATTCATCCAGCAGGATAATATCGCGTTCTTCTGCCAGCGCCAGCAACAGCGCCACGCGTTTTTTCTGCCCTTTTGATAACTTCAGGTTAACAATACGCCCGTTGCTTAACTCAAGCTTATGAGCCATTTTCAGCTGCGCCAGCCACTTCTCAACCAGTTGCGGGTTAGCGGGTTTACCCTCCGGCCCCAGCAGTTGATCAAACAGCCAGACATCGGTAAACACTGCCGAAAACAGTTTGCGATAATCTTCCGGTTGTTCGCCACTGACAGGTTTGCCATCCAGCAAGATTTCGCCGCTTTGTGGCTGGTACAAGCCCGTCAGCAACATCGCCAGCGTCGATTTTCCACTACCGTTGCCACCAATCAGAAACAGCAGCTCGCCACGTTTAATGGTGAGGTTAATCGGCCCAACGGAAAACGCGTTATCCTGATAGCTAAACGTCACGTTACGCAGCTCCAGCGTTTGCCAGTTGGGAAACGCCTGCGGGCGCGGAAACTCAGCTTTGAAAGGCGCGAGCGCGAATTTGTTCAGCTTGTTAAACGCCACCTGCGCCGTCAGCAGCGTCGGCAATGCGCCAACCGCCGAAAGCAGCGGCGTACGCAGGAATAACAGCGTCAACGAATAGGTCGCAGCAACGTTGGTATCAGCCCAACCGAGACTGTTCGCCATCCAGAACACCAGGCCGATAGCGCCCAGCATCATGATGTTTGACCAGTTCACGGCGCTAAGATGGAAGGTGTCTGCGCGAATAATATGATGGCGATACTCTTGCGCATCGGGGATGTAGAGGTTGTTAAACACATACTCGGCGCGTTCCCGGTTCAGAGTCAGCTCTTTGCGCCCTTCGAGTACGGTTTGAAAATCCGTGTACAGCTTGTCTTCGGTTTCACGCAGGGTCGCCATATGTTTGTACACCCGCGCCACCAGTACAAAACCACCCCAGATGGTGATCGCCATCCAGATAGCCGTTACCAGCAACATTTTGCCCGACAGCATCCACAGATACGCCGCGGAACCGATAGTGAGAATGATCCCCTGCACCAGTTCCGGAAGACGCACAAAAGCAATGGTGATATTGCGCACATCGCTGGTTAATCCCGCCAGCAACGAGGCGCTACCGAGTTGTTCAATGCGCTCGACGTGGGTATCCAGAATCCGCTTGATAAATTCACTACGCAGTCGGTAAACGAAGTGATGCCCCAAAGTGGTGAGCGCCAGTTGCGATCCGAGAGTGACTGCCATCAACAGCAGTAATAATCCAAGAAACTCCGGCAACACCAGCAGACTGGTATCCGCCGTTTCGATAAGGCGCTGATTGATAAAAGCAATTAAGCCAATGCCTAATGCCGCACTGGCGAGGCTTAGCGCCATCACACTGATAAATGGCCAGCGATACTGCCGCCAGACAAGTACAAGAAGTTCCATGCAGAAAACCCGGACAATGAATTACAGCCCGCAGTTTAAACATCTTCGCGCGCACAGCAATAATAATTCTTATTTTTATTCTTTTTTACCTGCCTGACGGAATGTCAGGTTGTAGCGGCAGTCGGTGGTGAGTGGATGAAACCCCGCTTTCAACGGTTGAATACCGTGATAAAACAGCCGCGATTCACCGCCCCATACCACCACATCGCCATGTTCCAACAACAAACGTTTGAGCGGATCATTACGTTTCAGGCCGCCAAATTGAAAAATCGCGGGTAAGCCCAGAGAAACAGAAACAATTGGCGCGCGCAGATCCGGTTCGTCTTTATCCTGATGCAGCGACAGTTTCGCGCCAGGAGCGTAGCGGTTGATAAGACAAGCATCTGGCTGGAAATCTGGATAGCCCGCCGCCGTAGCCGCACGTTGACATAAATTATGAAAACTCTGTGGCATGGCGGGCCACGGTTTATTTGTTTGCGGATCAATGGGCGAATAGAGATAACCTTGCCGATGGCTCGTCCAGCCCAGATGCCCACAGTTGGTCATCGCCACCGACATGGTATATCCCCCGGGGGTGACCATCTGGCGAAACGGCGACTGGCTGGCAACGTCATTAATATCGCGGATTAGTTGCTCCGCAGCGTTAAAAGCAAAACGCCGTAAAATTACCGCTCCAGCCGCCAGTGGCTCTTGCCACGGTTCACCATCGGCAAACAGATCCAACATTACCTCTCCTCATTTTCAGCTTCGCGGCGCAGCAGTTGCGCTTTACGCGACACGCCCCAGCGGTAACCTGAAAGCGATCCATCACCGCGTACTACCCGATGACAGGGTATAACGATAGCCAGCTTGTTGGCGGCACAGGCACTTGCAACGGCCCGTACCGCTTTCGGTTTGCCGATGGCGTTAGCCAGTTGCTGATAACTGACGGTTTCACCGCAAGGTATCGTGCGCAGTGCCTGCCAGACTTGTTGCTGAAAAGCAGTGCCGCGAATGTCCAGCGGTAACGTCAGCGGCGTATCGCGTTGATTGAGGCTGGCGATCACTTCACGCACATGTTGCTGAAACATCAGATCGGCAGGCGCGTTGTCGGCAGCGGGAAACATTTGTTGCAACTCGCTGATTAATGTGGCGTCATCATCGCCCAGCAATATCGCGCAAATCCCCCGCTCGCTTTCTGCCACCAGGCAACGACCCAGCTCACAATCAGCCAGCGCGTAACGCACCGCCAGATTTTCGCCACCGTGACGGAATTGTTTAGCCGTCATGCCCAGCGTTTCATCGGCTTTGCGGTAGTAACTGCTGCTGTCGGGGAATCCGGCGTTAAGAATAGACGTCGTCACGCTCTCCCCTTTCGCCAGCGATTCGCGCAAACGGCGAGCGCGCCAGGCCTGTTGCCAGGCTTTAGGCGTCATTCCGGTAGTCGCTTTAAACAACCGATGTAGATGAAATGGACTCATCGCCACCTGGTCGGCTAAGGCTTCCAGCGTTACAGGCGTTTCCTGTTCCAGCAGTCGACACGCGTGGGTGATTTTATCCAACCGATGTTGCCGGGGATTGGCTTTGTCTGGCTGACAACGTTTGCAGGGGCGAAAGCCAGCGGCGAGTGCCTCACTGGCATTTGCGTAGAAGGAGACGTTTTCCCGCAAAGCATGTCTGGCGCGGCAAGACGGACGGCAAAAGATGCCTGTGGTACGCACGGCGAAAACGAATTCGCCGTCGGCATTCGGGTCGCGGGCTAAGACAGATTGCCAGCGTTGATCGTCAGTTAAGCATGTGGCTTTTTTCATAATCAGCTCCCTGGTTAAGGATAGCCTTTAGTCTGCCCGGTCACCATCACGCAAAAACCAACAATCTTGCGCTTTAATTTTTTTCGCTGACAAGGAAGCTTTTAAACTGTGGTGACATCCAGGTTTTAAAGCTATCGCCTTCTTTGGTGATCATATAAACCGCCAGCCCTTCCCGGCGAACAACCTCTTTGGCTTTCTCCGGCCCGAGTACCATCAAGCCAGTATCCCAGGCATCGGCTTCCAGCGCCGTCGGAGCAATCACCGTCACGGATACCAGATTGTGTTCGATGGGACGCCCGGTTTGCGGATCGATAACATGGGAAAGACGTTTACCGTCCAGTTCGTAATAGTTACGGTAGCTGCCAGAGGTGCTAATCCCATGACCGTTGATATCCACCACAGCCTGAACCGCGTTTTCTTTATCGGTTGGTTTTTGAATCGCTACCCGCCACGGCTGGCCTTCACCGTTCATACCACGGCTGTTCAGCGCGCCGCCCACCGACACCAGATAGCGGGAAATCCCTTCCTGCTCCATCAAGCGTGCCAGGTGATCCGCCGCATAACCTTCACCGACGGTGGAGAGATCGACATATAAATCCGGCAGGTCTTTTTGCAGATATTGCTGATGCGACTGATTAATGACCGTCAGGTGCTGTAAGCCGGTTTTGGCTTTCATCGCATCAATCTGTTCCTGGCTCGGGATTTGTACCGGCTGTTGTTCCGGGCCAAAACCCCACAGATTCACCAGTGGCCCGACGGTTATATCCATCGCACCATCGGTCCTTGCGCCAATGCGCAGCGAGGTGGTGACGATATCGGCCATCGCTTCACTTACCGGCCACGGCGACAAACTTTGCGAGTCGTTAAAGCGCATCAGCGCGGAATCTTTTTTATAGGTCGAAAGCAGCTGATCGTCGGCGTCCAGCTGGGTCTGAATCTTTTCTTTAAGTTCGGCACTGCGTTTGGCATCAATGCCCGGGATGCTGGCACGCCAGAAGGTACCCATGGTTTTGCCTTCAAGAACGGTAACTTCAGTAGCGTGGGTTTTGGCGGGTTGTGGTTTTTGATCGCAACCAACAAAGAAGAGCGCGGCAGCCAGCAGTGCCACGCGGGTAAAGCTTATTTCCATACGTGATTATCCTCATGCGAACGGTCGCAAGAGTACACCAAAAAACTGTGTTTGTACGCTGAAAACAATGAAAAAAGGGCCCGCAGGCCCTTTGTTCGATATCAATCGAGATTAGAACTGGTAAACTAGACCCAGAGCTACGATGTTATCAGTGTTGATGCCAGCGTCACGAGTGAACTGGTTGTCGTCCAGCAGGTTGATTTTGTAGTCAACGTAGGTGGACATGTTTTTGTTGAAGTAGTAGGTCGCACCAACATCAACATATTTCAGGATATCTTCGTCGTCGTAGTTACGACCATTGATGACACCCAGGTTTTTACCTTTAGACTGCAGGTAAGCCAGGGACGGACGCAGACCAAAGTCGAACTGGTACTGAGCAACAGCTTCGAAGTTCTGTGCTTTGTTCGCCCAACCCAGGGAACCTACGCGAGTTGCGTTGTAGGTCTGGGTGTACTGAGCAGCCAGGTAGATGTTGTTAGCGTCGTATTTCAGACCACCAGTGTAGGTTTCAGCACGGTCGCCAGTACCGATGTAGTTACGAACTACACCATTGCTGGTGTAGCTACCATTTTGATCATCAGTACGTTTGGAGCTGGAAACTGCAGCACCGATACCGAAGCCTTCGTAATCATAAGTGATAGATCCGCCGACACCGTCGCCATTCTGACGCAGAGCACCACGACCATTGTTGGTCATGCCTTCGCCGCTTACGCTACCGTTTTTGCCCTGGTACTGAACAGCAAAGTTCAGACCGTCAACCAGACCGAAGAAGTCGGTGTTACGGTAGGTCGCGAAGCCGTTACCACGCTGCTGCATGAAGTTGTCAGAACCGTAGGTGTCGCCACCGAATTCTGGCAGTACGTCGGTCCAGGAAGTTACATCGTAAACAACGCCGTAGTTACGACCGTAGTCGAAAGAACCTACATCCTGGAATTTCAGACCTGCGAATGCCACACGGGTCCAGGAGTTTTCTTTGTTGTCTTCAGAGGTATTGCCCTGGATCTGATATTCCCACTGGCCGTAACCGGTCAGCTGGTCAGTAACCTGAGTTTCGCCTTTGAAACCAAGACGTACATAGGTCTGGTCGCCGTCTTCTGACTTGTTGTCAGAGAAATAGTGCAGGCCGTCTACTTTACCGTACAGATCTAATTTGTTGCCGTCTTTGTTGTAAACTTCAGCAGCGTTTGCTGCGCCTGCTACCAGCAGAGCTGGGACCAGGAGGGACAGTACTTTAACTTTCATGTTATTAACCCTCTGTTATATGCCTTTATTTGCTTTTTTATGCCACTGCATACTGATTAACCCTCATTAATCAGTCGGCAAGTCCATTCTCCCCAAAAATGCAGAATAATCCAACACGAATATGATACTAAAACTTTTAAGATGTTTCATTTATCGCTATAGATGTTTCAAAATGTAAATGCAAGGGAACTTTTTAAGATTATTGCGGAATGGCGAAATAAGCACCTAACATCAAGCAATAATAATTCAAGGTTAAAATCAATAACTTATTCTTAAGTATTTGACAGCACTGAATGTCAAAACAAAACCTTCACTCGCAACTAGAATAACTCCCGCTATCATCATTAACTTTATTTATTACCGTCATTCATTTCTGAATGTCTGTTTACCCCTATTTCAACCGGATGCCTCGCATTCGGTTTTTTTTACCCTTCTTTACACACTTTTCATTATTCTGTGCTACCACATAAAAACTATAACGCTTGTTAACTATTTCACAAATAATTAACATCAGCATAATTTCCAGCAATCTTTGTTTATTTGCAATTATTTTCGTTGGGCTTTTTGTAGGTTATTTGTACAGCAAAATGGCGCTTGTACATCTATTTCCCCCAATGCAGGATGATAAATATCACGGGAGAATAGAGAATCATCAATCAGGTAAGAGTCTGGAATTTCACACTGTACCCTTTATACTGCCCTATCACTTCGCGAAGTTTTAACAGGTCATAAACACGAATGCGTCAGAAAGAGACAACGGCCACGACCCGCTTTTCACTCCTACCGGGGAGCATTACCCGCTTCTTTTTACTGTTGATCATTGTGTTACTGGTGACGATGGGTGTAATGGTACAAAGCGCCGTTAACGCCTGGCTGAAAGATAAAAGTTACCAGATTGTCGATATTACCCATGCTATCCAAAAGCGCGTCGATAACTGGCGTTACGTGACCTGGCAGATCTACGACAACATTGCCGCGACGACCTCCCCCTCCTCCGGCGAAGGTTTACAAGAGACGCGCCTGAAACAGGATGTCTACTATCTGGAGAAACCACGCCGCAAAACGGAAGCGTTAATCTTTGGCTCTCACGACAACTCAACGCTTGAGATGACTCAGCGGATGTCCACTTATCTGGATACATTGTGGGGCGCAGAAAATGTACCGTGGTCGATGTATTACCTGAATGGTCAGGATAACAGTCTGGTGCTGATCTCAACCCTACCCCTTAAAGATCTCACCTCCGGATTTAAAGAATCGACCGTCAGCGACATTGTTGATTCACGTCGTGCAGAGATGTTGCAACAGGCCAACGCCCTCGATGAACGCGAAAGCTTTTCTAACATGCGCCGCCTGGCCTGGCAGAACGGTCATTACTTTACATTGCGTACTACCTTTAACCAGCCAGGACATCTGGCAACGGTCGTGGCTTTTGATCTGCCGATTAATGATTTGATCCCACCGGGTATGCCGCTGGACAGTTTCCGCCTTGAGCCAGACGCGACGGCAACGGGAAACAATGATAATGAGAAAGAAGGGACGGATAGCGTCAGTATCCACTTTAACAGTACGAAGATTGAAATCTCCTCGGCACTCAACTCTACCGATATGCGCCTGGTCTGGCAGGTTCCTTATGGCACCTTATTGCTGGATACGTTGCAAAACATTCTGCTGCCACTGCTGCTGAACATCGGTTTGCTGGCGCTGGCGTTATTTGGCTATACCACATTCCGCCATTTCTCCAGCCGCAGTACAGAAAACGTCCCCAGCACGGCGGTCAATAACGAATTGCGCATTTTACGGGCAATCAATGAAGAGATAGTCTCACTGCTGCCGCTCGGCCTGCTGGTTCACGATCAGGAATCGAACCGCACTGTCATAAGTAACAAAATTGCCGATCATTTGCTGCCGCATTTGAATCTGCAAAACATCACCACCATGGCGGAACAGCATCAGGGGATTATTCAGGCGACGATCAATAACGAGCTGTATGAGATCCGCATGTTCCGCAGCCAGGTCGCGCCGCGCACACAAATTTTCATTATTCGCGATCAGGATCGCGAAGTGCTGGTAAACAAGAAACTCAAGCAGGCGCAGCGTCTGTATGAGAAAAACCAGCAGGGGCGGATGATCTTTATGAAAAACATTGGCGATGCGCTGAAAGAACCCGCACAGTCCCTGGCGGAGAGCGCGGCTAAACTCAACGCCCCGGAAAGCAAACAACTGGCGAATCAGGCAGATGTGCTGGTGCGGCTGGTTGATGAAATACAGTTAGCGAACATGCTTGCGGATGATAGCTGGAAAAGTGAGACGGTGCTGTTCTCCGTGCAGGATTTAATTGATGAAGTTGTGCCTTCAGTGTTGCCTGCCATCAAGCGTAAAGGTCTGCAACTGCTGATTAACAATCATCTGAAAGCACACGATATGCGCCGCGGCGATCGCGATGCCTTACGACGTATTTTGCTGCTACTGATGCAATATGCCGTGACCTCAACGCAATTGGGAAAAATCACCCTTGAGGTTGATCAGGATGAGTCCTCCGAAGACCGCCTGACGTTCCGCATTCTGGACACGGGAGAAGGCGTAAGTATTCATGAAATGGATAATTTGCACTTCCCGTTTATCAACCAGACCCAAAACGATCGCTATGGCAAGGCGGACCCGCTGGCATTCTGGCTGAGCGATCAACTGGCACGTAAACTGGGCGGTCATTTAAACATCAAAACGCGGGATGGGCTTGGTACACGCTACTCTGTGCATATCAAAATGCTCGCAGCTGACCCGGAAGTTGAAGAGGAAGAAGAGCGTTTACTGGATGATGTCTGCGTAATGGTGGATGTTACTTCGGCAGAAATTCGGAATATTGTCACTCGCCAGTTAGAAAATTGGGGTGCAACCTGTATCACACCCGATGAAAGATTAATTAGTCAAGATTATGATATCTTTTTAACGGATAATCCGTCTAATCTTACTGCCTCTGGCTTGCTTTTAAGCGATGATGAGTCTGGCGTACGGGAAATTGGGCCTGGTCAATTGTGCGTCAACTTCAATATGAGCAACGCTATGCAGGAAGCGGTCTTACAATTAATTGAAGTGCAACTGGCGCAGGAAGAGGTGACAGAATCGCCTCTGGGCGGAGATGAAAATGCGCAACTCCATGCCAGCGGCTATTATGCGCTCTTTGTAGACACAGTACCGGATGATGTTAAGAGGCTGTATACTGAAGCAGCAACCAGTGACTTTGCTGCGTTAGCCCAAACGGCTCATCGTCTTAAAGGCGTATTTGCCATGCTAAATCTGGTACCCGGCAAGCAGTTATGTGAAACGCTGGAACATCTGATTCGTGAGAAGGATGTTCCAGGAATAGAAAAATACATCAGCGACATTGACAGTTATGTCAAGAGCTTGCTGTAGCAAGGTAGCCTATTACATGAACAATATGAACGTAATTATTGCCGATGACCATCCGATAGTCTTGTTCGGTATTCGCAAATCACTTGAGCAAATTGAGTGGGTGAATGTTGTCGGCGAATTTGAAGACTCTACAGCACTGATCAACAACCTGCCGAAACTGGATGCGCATGTGTTGATTACCGATCTCTCCATGCCTGGCGATAAGTACGGCGATGGCATTACCTTAATCAAGTACATCAAGCGCCATTTCCCAAGCCTGTCGATCATTGTTCTGACTATGAACAACAACCCGGCGATTCTTAGTGCGGTATTGGATCTGGATATCGAAGGGATCGTGCTGAAACAAGGTGCACCGACCGATCTGCCGAAAGCTCTCGCCGCGCTGCAGAAAGGGAAGAAATTTACCCCGGAAAGCGTTTCTCGCCTGTTGGAAAAAATCAGTGCTGGTGGTTACGGTGACAAGCGTCTCTCGCCAAAAGAGAGTGAAGTTCTGCGCCTGTTTGCGGAAGGCTTCCTGGTGACCGAGATCGCTAAAAAGCTGAACCGCAGTATTAAAACCATCAGTAGCCAGAAGAAATCTGCGATGATGAAGCTGGGTGTCGAGAACGATATCGCCCTGCTGAATTATCTCTCTTCAGTGACCTTAAGTCCGGCAGATAAAGACTAATCACCTGTAGGCCAGATAAGACGCGTTAGTGTCTTATCTGGCATTTGCACCGATTGCCGGATGCGGCGTAAACGCCTTATCCGGCCTACGATTCCCATTATTTCAACAAATTACATTAAAGTAGGCCAGATAAGACGCGTCAGCGTCGCATCTGGCATTTGCACTGAATGCCGGATGCGGCGTAAACGCCTTATCCGTCCTACGAATCCCGCGATTTCCTGACCCTCTCGGCATATAACGTCAGCGTCTGTTTTATCACATCCAGCGTTACCGGCTTCGACAGGCAGCTGTCCATACCGGACTCCAGACACCGCTGCTTCTCTTCAGCCAACGCATTAGCAGTTACTCCGATTACCGGCAACGTCAGTCCCAACTGACGAATGCGTTGCGTCAAGCGGTAACCATCCATATTTGGCATGTTGACGTCGCTAAGCACGATATCAATATGATTCTTGCTAAGTACATTAAGCGCATCGACGCCATCATTCGCGGTTTTACATTGATAGCCCAACGATCCCAACTGATCTGCCAGCAAACGCCGGTTAATCGGATGATCATCCACGACAAGAATCATCATATCGTCATTATCGCTGACCGCTTTGTCCGTTGACGGCAGAGCGTTAGCAGGATCGTCGCTCTCCATCTCGATCAAATAAATACGCGCCAACAATGCCGGTAGCTCATGCGGAGCAGCCACACTGTGTACCCACTCCCCTGGCGCTTTCTCCAGCGGAATACCAATATGGCGACGACAGAAGGTCACTACCGCTCTGCCCTGCCATTTTTTACTCACTACCTCGTCAGTGATCAACACATCTTCGGGAGTCGGTTCCTGCCCTTCGTATGTTGTAACGACGATGCCGCTGCGCTGCAAACTGGTTTCCAGGAACTGACAGAGCGACGCATTGCGGACCGCCAGCCAGCAGCGTTTACCACTCAACCCTTCCACGCCTTTTTTCTGCGGGTACTGAGCGCCGTACAACGGAATACGCACGGTAAACTGGCTGCCCATTCCCGGTTCTGAATCTACCGAGATATCGCCGTCCATCATGCTGATCAGTTTTTCACAAATCGCCAGACCCAGACCGGTCCCCTGGAAATTACGCTGTACGCCCGTTCCGACCTGGAAGAAGGGATCAAACAAGCGCACCACTTCTTTCGCCGGTATCCCCACGCCGGTATCGCGAACACGGATAGAGAGATAATCGCCATCCGCGCGAACATGCAAAACTATACAGCCGGTATCGGTGAATTTTATGGCGTTACTCAACAGGTTGGAGATGACCTGCTGTAAACGCATCGGGTCGCCATTTAAGGCCACTGGCACATCCGGTTCAATAAAGCAGTACAAGCCTAACTGCTTGCGTACCACCAGCGGTAAATAGTTGGCGGTGATGTGGTTCATCACTTCACGCGGTGAAAACTCACGCGGTTCGATCTTCAACTGTTCCGATTCAATCTTCGAGAAATCGAGAATATCGCTGATAATTTTCAACAACAGGCTGGAAGAGTTGTTCATTGCCGTCACCAGCCGATCGACGCCTTTCGGTAACTCTTTGGTTTGCAACAGATCCAGGTTACCGATAATGCCATACAGCGGCGTTCGCAGCTCATGACTGACGGTGGCAAGGAACATCGATTTTGACTGGCTCGCCTGTTCCGCTGCTTGTGCCATCTCCTGCAACGACTCTTCCATCTTCACGCGCGAAGAAACATCCACCAGCACACAAATGGCCACGTTTTCATTACGATAGCGCGAATGGACGAAGCTGATTTGCAGATTGGTATTGTTGCTGGTCAGGACATCAACAAAATTGACCTGCTGCCCACAGATAATTTGCGTCAGTCGTTGGCGGTCCTCATGCGTAAGCATATTGAGATAGGTATGCGCCAGTTCGTTACTTAAAATATTGACGCCATCAGCGGTACGCAAAATGCAGATACCCACTGGCGCGGAGGCGACAATCTTGCGATTGAACTGCTCATGTTCTTCCAGTCGCAGGGCGTCGCTTTCCGCCGGAATGAAAATACGTCGCTCGTACATCCGTGCGAGAGTAAACAATGCAGCTCCGGCAAGCACATTCAGCAAAATTGCGTTAAGGATCAACATGCGAATGCGTTCCAGCACCTTATCAACCGGCACCGAATACACGATGCTTAGCGATGAGGGTGGCAGATTTTTCTTCAGCACCAGCTCCCGGAACCCTTCCGTATAGCCAAACCAGGAGCGTTCCTGCATCCAGCGAGGATCGCCCTTAATTTTACTTTCTGGTCCGGTAAGCGAAATCAGGGTATGACCATTTTCATCAAGAATGGTAACCCCCATCGGCAACGTACCCGGTAAGAAAAAGTTTTCCATCCGGATGGTCTGCTCGACACCCAAAAGCGCCTGCAACCGGTTCGCCAGATAAACTGGCGTCAACGCGTAAAAATACCCGACGCCAGGGCGCGGACCTTCGCTGATCCAGTAGAGGTTACTGCCGCTATCATCTTGTGGTGCATTTCGATATTTATTGATGCGTTCATGCAAAGCTTTCAACGCGGTATCGCGTTCCACTGGCATATCACGCAGACCGAAATTGGCCATGCAGAGGTTATCACTGCCGATTAAAAATACCCGGTTGAGATCGTAAGCCGCAGAAAAATTATCGCGCCAGTAGCGCATAAACCACGCCAATGACTCCAGAGAACCTCGCCAGGTGTTACTCATCGCGGAACAATCGGAGTCGGCAAACAGCGGTTCAAACGCAGGCACATCCGCCTGCGTTTCTCGTCCACGCGGGGAAAGCACACCGTTCTCTGCCGATAAGCGATTTTCGGCGATGTACTTCAGCTCTTTCATCACATCAGAGGTGCGTTGAATAAAGCGCTGAGCCTGATCGGAACTCAGATTAAATTCCTGACGAATTTCCGATTCTCGCTGATGTAACGCATTAACGATGTAAAAAACGGATGAAAAAGCAATCAACAGCCAGAGCACTAACGCCAATGCTCTGAACATGTAGCGCGAGGCTTTCAGGGTTGTACGAAAAGAAGCAAGGTATTTCAAAGGGGCGAAGCTCCGCCTCAGGTGACCGATGGAGTGTGGTTAAGGTAGCGGTAAAAGCGTGTTACCGCAATGTTCTCTCTTCTCTGGAATATGATACACCGCCGAGAAATCATCACCTTAACCTCTGATAATCGTCATATACCGGACAAGACTAGTGGATTTCAGCATGCATTATATGAAGTGGATTTATCCACGCCGCTTACGCAATCAAATGATCCTGATGGCAATCCTGATGGTCATTGTCCCAACGCTTACTATTGGTTATATCGTAGAAACGGAAGGACGTTCAGCAGTCTTATCTGAAAAAGAGAAAAAACTTTCTGCCGTGGTCAACCTGCTTAATCAGGCGCTAGGCAATCGCTACGATCTCTACATCGACTTACCGCGTGAGGAGCGTATCCGCGCATTATATGCAGAACTTGCCCCCATTACCGAAAATATCACTCACGCCTTCCCTGGCATCGGCGCTGGTTATTACAACAAAACGCTGGATGCGATAATCACCTACGCGCCTTCAGCGCTATATCAGAATAATGTCGGCGTTACCATTGCCGCAGATCACCCTGGTCGCGAAGTCATGCGTACAAATACCCCTTTGGTTTATTCAGGCAGGCAGGTGCGCGGCGATATTTTGAATTCAATGATCCCCATTGAGCGTAATGGTGAAATCCTCGGCTATATCTGGGCCAATGAATTAACCGAAGATATTCGCCGCCAGGCCTGGAAAATGGATGTGAGGATTATCATTGTGCTCACCGCCGGTTTGCTGATAAGCCTGCTGTTGATTGTCCTTTTCTCCCGTCGCCTGAGCGCCAATATTGATATCATCACCGATGGCCTCTCGACTCTGGCACAAAATATTCCCACTCGATTACCACAATTGCCCGGTGAAATGGGGCAAATCAGTCAGAGTGTTAATAACCTCGCCCAGGCACTGCGTGAAACGCGGACACTTAACGATCTGATTATTGAAAACGCTGCCGATGGCGTCATTGCCATTGACCGCCAGGGTGATGTAACCACCATGAACCCGGCAGCAGAAGTTATCACTGGCTATCAACGCCATGAACTGGTAGGGCAGCCTTACTCCATGTTGTTCGACAATACTCAGTTCTACAGTCCAGTACTGGATACGCTGGAACATGGCACCGAACATGTGGCGCTGGAGATCAGTTTTCCAGGTCGTGACCGCACCATTGAACTCAGTGTCACTACCAGTCGTATTCATAACACGCACGGTGAAATGATAGGTGCTTTGGTGATTTTCTCTGATTTAACTGCCCGCAAAGAAACCCAGCGCCGCATGGCGCAAGCAGAACGCCTCGCCACACTGGGTGAGCTGATGGCTGGCGTCGCGCATGAAGTACGTAATCCGTTAACGGCTATTCGTGGTTATGTACAGATCTTGCGCCAACAAACCAGTGACCCAATACATCAGGAATATCTGTCCGTAGTACTCAAAGAAATCGATTCAATTAACAAAGTTATTCAGCAATTGCTCGAATTTTCACGTCCACGCCACAGTCAATGGCAACAAGTCAGCCTCAATGCATTGGTTGAAGAAACTCTGGTACTGGTACAAACCGCCGGCGTACAAGCGCGGGTCGACTTCATAAGCGAACTGGATAATGAATTAAGCCCGATTAACGCCGATCGTGAACTGCTCAAACAGGTACTACTGAATATCCTGATCAATGCCGTCCAGGCTATCAGCGCACGAGGGAAAATTCGCATTCAAACCTGGCAATACAGCGACTCACAACAGGCCATTTCGATAGAGGACAACGGCTGTGGCATTGATCTCTCGCTGCAAAAAAAGATCTTCGATCCCTTTTTCACCACCAAAGCCTCAGGAACCGGGCTTGGTCTGGCGTTAAGTCAACGCATCATTAATGCCCATCAGGGTGATATTCGCGTCGCCAGTTTGCCGGGCTACGGCGCAACCTTCACGCTTATTTTACCGATCAACCCGCAGGGAAATCAGACTGTATGACTGCTATTAATCGCATCCTTATTGTGGATGATGAAGATAATGTTCGCCGTATGCTGAGCACCGCTTTTGCACTACAAGGATTCGAAACACATTGTGCGAACAACGGACGCACAGCATTACACCTGTTTGCCGATATTCACCCTGATGTGGTGTTGATGGATATCCGCATGCCAGAGATGGACGGCATCAAGGCACTAAAGGAGATGCGCAGCCATGAGACCCGGACACCCGTTATTCTGATGACGGCCTATGCGGAAGTGGAAACCGCCGTCGAAGCGCTACGCTGCGGAGCCTTCGACTATGTTATTAAACCGTTTGATCTCGATGAGTTGAATTTAATCGTTCAGCGCGCTTTACAACTCCAGTCAATGAAAAAAGAGATCCGTCATCTGCACCAGGCACTGAGCACCAGCTGGCAATGGGGGCACATTCTCACCAACAGCCCGGCGATGATGGACATCTGCAAAGACACCGCCAAAATTGCCCTTTCTCAGGCCAGCGTCTTGATTAGCGGTGAAAGCGGCACCGGGAAAGAGTTGATTGCCAGAGCGATTCACTACAATTCGCGGCGGGTAAAGGGGCCGTTCATTAAAGTCAACTGCGCGGCGCTGCCGGAATCGTTGCTCGAAAGTGAACTGTTTGGTCATGAAAAAGGTGCATTTACTGGTGCACAAACCTTGCGTCAGGGATTATTTGAACGAGCCAACGAAGGTACTCTGCTCCTCGACGAAATTGGCGAAATGCCGCTGGTACTACAAGCCAAATTACTACGCATTCTACAGGAACGGGAATTTGAACGAATTGGCGGCCATCAGACCATAAAAGTTGATATCCGCATCATTGCTGCCACCAACCGCGACTTGCAGGCAATGGTAAAAGAAGGCACCTTCCGTGAAGATCTCTTTTATCGCCTTAACGTTATTCATTTAATACTGCCGCCTCTGCGCGATCGCCGGGAAGATATTTCCCTGTTAGCTAATCACTTTTTGCAAAAATTCAGTAGTGAGAATCAGCGCGATATTATCGACATCGATCCGATGGCAATGTCACTGCTTACCGCCTGGTCATGGCCGGGAAATATTCGAGAGCTTTCCAACGTTATTGAACGCGCCGTCGTGATGAATTCAGGCCCGATCATTTTTTCTGAGGATCTTCCGCCACAGATTCGTCAGCCAGTCTGTAATGCTGGCGAGGTAAAAACAGCCCCTGTCGGTGAGCGTAATTTAAAAGAGGAAATTAAACGCGTCGAAAAACGCATCATTATGGAGGTGCTGGAACAACAAGAAGGAAACCGAACCCGCACTGCTTTAATGCTGGGCATCAGTCGCCGTGCATTGATGTATAAACTCCAGGAATACGGTATCGATCCGGCGGATGTATAACACCAAAACTTGCTATGCAGAAATTTGCACAGTGCGCAATTTTCTGCATAGCCGCTCATTCTCCTTATAAACCCCCATCCAATTTATCCCTTCATATTCAATTAGTTAAATAACTAAATCCAATAATCTCATTCTGGCACTCCCCTTGCTATTGCCTGACTGTACCCACAACGGTGTATGCAAGAGGGATAAAAAATGAAAACAAAATTGATGACATTACAAGACGCCACCGGCTTCTTTCGTGACGGCATGACCATCATGGTGGGCGGATTTATGGGGATTGGCACTCCATCCCGCCTGGTTGAAGCATTACTGGAATCTGGTGTTCGCGACCTGACATTGATAGCCAATGATACCGCGTTTGTTGATACCGGCATCGGTCCGCTAATCGTCAATGGTCGAGTCCGCAAAGTGATTGCTTCACATATCGGCACCAACCCGGAAACAGGTCGGCGCATGATATCTGGTGAGATGGACGTCGTTCTGGTGCCGCAAGGTACGCTAATCGAGCAAATTCGCTGTGGTGGAGCTGGACTTGGTGGTTTTCTCACCCCAACGGGTGTCGGCACCGTCGTAGAGGAAGGCAAACAGACACTGACACTCGACGGTAAAACCTGGCTGCTCGAACGCCCACTGCGCGCCGACCTGGCGCTAATTCGCGCTCATCGTTGCGACACACTTGGCAACCTGACCTATCAACTTAGCGCCCGCAACTTTAACCCCCTGATAGCCCTTGCAGCTGATATCACGCTGGTAGAGCCAGATGAACTGGTCGAAACCGGCGAGCTGCAACCTGACCATATTGTCACCCCTGGTGCCGTTATCGACCACATCATCGTTTCACAGGAGAGCAAATAATGGATGCGAAACAACGTATTGCGCGCCGTGTGGCGCAAGAGCTTCGTGATGGTGACATCGTTAACTTAGGGATCGGTTTACCCACAATGGTCGCCAATTATTTACCGGAGGGTATTCATATCACTCTGCAATCGGAAAACGGCTTCCTCGGTTTAGGCCCGGTCACGACAGCGCATCCAGATCTGGTGAAAGCTGGCGGACAACCGTGCGGTGTTTTACCCGGTGCAGCCATGTTTGATAGCGCCATGTCATTTGCGCTAATCCGTGGCGGTCATATTGATGCCTGCGTGCTCGGCGGTTTGCAAGTAGACGAAGAAGCAAACCTCGCGAACTGGGTAGTGCCTGGGAAAATGGTGCCCGGTATGGGTGGCGCGATGGATCTGGTGACCGGGTCGCGCAAAGTGATCATCGCCATGGAACATTGCGCCAAAGATGGTTCAGCAAAAATTTTGCGCCGCTGCACCATGCCACTCACTGCACAACATGCGGTGCATATGCTGGTTACTGAACTGGCTGTCTTTCGTTTTATTGACGGCAAAATGTGGCTCACCGAAATTGCCGACGGGTGTGATTTAGCCACCGTGCGTGCCAAAACAGAAGCTCGGTTTGAAGTCGCCGCCGATCTGAATACGCAACGGGGTGATTTATGATTGGTCGCATATCGCGTTTTATGACGCGTTTTGTCAGCCGGTGGCTTCCCGATCCACTGATCTTTGCCATGTTGCTGACATTGCTAACATTCGTGATCGCGCTTTGGTTAACACCACAAACGCCGATCAGCATGGTGAAAATGTGGGGTGACGGTTTCTGGAACTTGCTGGCGTTTGGTATGCAGATGGCGCTTATCATCGTTACCGGTCATGCCCTTGCCAGCTCTGCTCCGGTGAAAAGTTTGCTGCGTACTGCCGCCTCCGCCGCAAAGACGCCCGTACAGGGCGTCATGCTGGTCACTTTCTTCGGTTCAGTCGCTTGTGTCATCAACTGGGGATTTGGTTTGGTTGTCGGCGCAATGTTTGCCCGTGAAGTCGCCCGGCGAGTCCCCGGTTCTGATTATCCGTTGCTCATTGCCTGCGCCTACATTGGTTTTCTCACCTGGGGTGGCGGCTTCTCTGGATCAATGCCTCTGTTGGCTGCAACACCGGGCAACCCGGTTGAGCATATCGCCGGGCTGATCCCGGTGGGCGATACTCTGTTCAGTGGTTTTAATATTTTCATCACTGTGGCGTTGATTGTGGTGATGCCATTTATCACCCGCATGATGATGCCAAAACCGTCTGACGTGGTGAGTATCGATCCGAAACTACTCATGGAAGAGGCTGATTTTCAAAAGCAGCTACCGAAAGATGCCCCACCATCCGAGCGACTGGAAGAAAGCCGCATTCTGACGTTGATCATCGGCGCACTCGGTATCGCTTACCTTGCGATGTACTTCAGCGAACATGGCTTCAACATCACCATCAATACCGTCAACCTGATGTTTATGATTGCGGGTCTGCTGCTACATAAAACGCCAATGGCTTATATGCGTGCTATCAGCGCGGCAGCACGCAGTACTGCCGGTATTCTGGTGCAATTCCCCTTCTACGCTGGGATCCAACTGATGATGGAGCATTCCGGTCTGGGCGGACTCATTACCGAATTCTTCATCAATGTTGCGAACAAAGACACCTTCCCGGTAATGACCTTTTTTAGTTCTGCACTGATTAACTTCGCCGTTCCGTCTGGCGGCGGTCACTGGGTTATTCAGGGACCTTTCGTGATACCCGCAGCCCAGGCGCTGGGCGCTGATCTCGGTAAATCGGTAATGGCGATCGCCTACGGCGAGCAATGGATGAACATGGCACAACCATTCTGGGCGCTGCCAGCACTGGCAATCGCCGGACTCGGTGTCCGCGACATCATGGGCTATTGCATCACTGCCCTGCTCTTCTCCGGCGTCATTTTCGTCATTGGTTTAACGCTGTTCTGACGGCAACCCTACAGACAGAAGGAATAAAAAATGAAAAATTGTGTCATCGTCAGTGCGGTACGTACTGCTATCGGTAGTTTTAACGGTTCACTCGCTTCCACCAGCGCCATCGACCTGGGGGCGACAGTAATTAAAGCCGCCATTGAACGTGCAAAAATCGATTCACAACACGTTGATGAAGTGATTATGGGTAACGTGTTACAAGCCGGGCTGGGGCAAAATCCGGCGCGTCAGGCACTGTTAAAAAGCGGGCTGGCAGAAACGGTGTGCGGATTCACGGTCAATAAAGTATGTGGTTCGGGTCTTAAAAGTGTGGCGCTTGCCGCCCAGGCCATTCAGGCAGGTCAGGCGCAGAGCATTGTGGCGGGGGGTATGGAAAATATGAGTTTAGCCCCCTACTTACTCGATGCAAAAGCACGCTCTGGTTATCGTCTTGGAGACGGACAGGTTTATGACGTAATCCTGCGCGATGGCCTGATGTGCGCCACCCATGGTTATCATATGGGGATTACCGCCGAGAACGTGGCCAAAGAGTACGGAATTACCCGAGAAATGCAGGATGAACTGGCGCTACATTCACAGCGTAAAGCGGCAGCCGCAATTGAGTCCGGTGCTTTTACAGCCGAAATCGTCCCGGTAAATGTTGTCACTCGGAAGAAAACCTTCGTCTTCAGTCAAGACGAATTCCCGAAAGCGGATTCTACGACTGAAGCGTTAGGCGCATTGCGCCCGGCCTTCGATAAAGCAGGAACAGTTACCGCCGGGAACGCGTCTGGTATTAACGACGGTGCTGCCGCTCTGGTGATTATGGAAGAATCTGCGGCGCTGGCAGCAGGCCTTACCCCCCTGGCTCGCATTAAAAGTTATGCCAGCGGTGGCGTGCCCCCCGCATTGATGGGTATGGGGCCAGTACCTGCCACGCAAAAAGCGTTACAACTGGCGGGGCTGCAACTGGCGGATATTGATCTCATTGAGGCTAATGAAGCATTTGCTGCACAGTTCCTTGCCGTTGGGAAAAACCTGGGCTTTGATTCTGAGAAAGTGAATGTCAACGGCGGGGCCATCGCGCTCGGGCATCCTATCGGTGCCAGTGGTGCTCGTATTCTGGTCACACTATTACATGCCATGCAGGCACGCGATAAAACGCTGGGGCTGGCAACACTGTGCATTGGCGGCGGCCAGGGAATTGCGATGGTGATTGAACGGTTGAATTAATCAATAAAAACACCCGATAGCGAAAGTTATCGGGTGTTTTCTTGAACATCGACGGCGAAGGTAACCCCATTAATCACCAGTCAAAACTTTTCACCAGCGTCAGCTCGCCAGCATTACGCATCGGTACAATAAATGTTTCCTGTTTCTCATTGACCGATCCTTCATCGGTGATCAGCGTCAGTTGGGCGGTGGTTAATTCCGTTTCGCTGCGCCCACCATAGTAGTTGATATACACCTGATAGCGCCCGTGAATTGGCGCGGGCATGGCGAAAATCTCGGGTCCGTACCCCGTCGTGACATCCATATCCAGTGCACCACTGTTTTTCAGCACGGTGTTACCGTACCAGGCGTGTTCGCCATCGGGCGTAACAACGTGAAGGTCGAGGTCGGTATTGTCCGTATCCCACGAGAGAACCAGCCGTAAACGTGCACGAATCGTTCCTGTACCCGGCGTTGAGTAAAACTGCATTTTTTGTCGGCTTTGCCCATCCGGGCTGATGACCTGCACGCTGTTGCTGCCTTCAGTGAAAATATAAGGGCGTGCAAATGAACCATCGGATTCAATTCTCTGCGGCATACTGGCACCGTTGACCACCAGCCGGCCCTGCTGAACTTTACCCGCCGCAGCATAATTCTTTATTTTGCCGCGGATCTGCGCTGAGATATTTTGATCATCTGCCATGTTGACGGACGACGCCGGGTAATTGATCGATTGTGAAAAACTGGCATCTTCGCCCTCTGCCGGATGCCAGCCTGAGAGCGGTGCATCAATCTCGACTTCCTGCACACCTTCACTGTGAGCGACAGGCGAAAGCGCCACCAGTAACAACGGAAGAAAAATCTTTCGCATAGCATTAGTCCATTAATAATTGTCGGGTCAGCGTTTCGATATAGTTCTCATCAAGCCCGGTGGGATAACCATCAAAGGCCAGGTGCAGATACTCATGGGTTAAATCCAGCCGATCCTGAAGCGTAAAGAAGTTACGAATAAACAGCCGTTTCTGCTGCCGATCGGTATAGGGGAAACCTGAGACTAAACGGCAAACCGCAAACACGTCTGGTTCGTTGTACCCCGTCTCAGCTTGTAATATACGCCGCCACTGCGGCATTTTTTTCGCCAGCCAGGCTTTCGCTTTGGGTAATAACTGGCAGGTTGAGCGTGGCGCTCCCCAGCGGCTAAGGCTGTTGTCGGGATAAGCAAACGCGAGTATCTGGTCGTAACGCTCTCCCTGCCCCGCCTGGGCCGTGGCTTGCCGCCAGGAAAGTGTCCCTTCGGTAGCGCGACTGCCATGATAATGAACCGGATCGCCTGCATAGATGAGATCCTGCGTCCAGGCGGTCATCGTTCGCGCCCCCGTGGTCGCTGGCGAAGCAGAAACACGCTGCGTGGCGCTGCTGTCGGGGATGGTCAGGCAATCGCCTTCCCGATTGGCGTTTTGCTGTAAAAAAGTGCGAATCGCCACGGTCATGGCTTTCGCTGCCTCAGGGGGCGTACTTTTCGCCTCGCGATCCAGAACTCTGGCAACGTACTCTTCACGATCGAGATGCGACTGCAATTTCAGTTTGCCCTTTTCGCTCAGTAAGGTCGTCTCACCGTGGCTGACAAACGTAATGTGGTTACCATTAGTAAACGTCACACGATAGCGCCCATTAAGTACGCCGGGATTTACTGCCGTCGTACTCTTTTCCGCTGTGATTTTCTTCAGCGGATAGCGGGCAAACAGCTCCACCTCTACACATTGCCCACTGGCAACCTGCGTCGGCACTGGCAAAACCCGATTAAGCACCGTCGCATAACGGGTTAGTACCGTTTTGCTGGTGCCACTGCCAGTAACCCACAGCGGTGTACCATCGGTTAACCAGCCAGCAAAACCACCCTGACGGATTTCCTGTTTATCATCGGCAAACCAGCTCCAGGTTTTCACCCGTACCCGACTACCGAGCATGGATGCGACACCGATTTTCGCCTCGTCCAGCACCACATCCAGTAAGACTTCCTGAGCTTTGTTTTGCGCGGGTAACGTCGCTAATGAATCAAGCAGCGATTTAACCGTTACCGAGGTTTCTGGCTTCAGCGTAGTCAGAGACGCTAACCACGCAGGTGCCTGACGCTGTTGCCAGTATTGCCCCCACACATCTGCGCCAATATGCAACCGCTGCGGCGCAAAATAGAGCCCACAGGAACGTACCAGCGCGGTATCGCGCGTTATGCTCTCCCCAGCCTGACAACAATAAACCTCTTCCGGGGAGTTTCCGCGACACTGGTAGGGCTGCTCCGGTTGATGGGTATCCTCCAGCCAGGCGTAAACATACAGTTTCCACAAACTCCCTAACGGCGTGGTGAGCGAGTCAGGTAATGCTGAGACTTTGGTCACGCCTGATGACGACAGCTGATACAGTTGATCGTGCTGCGCACCGCGCAGCACCAGTTGTAACGGCGTCTCCTCCGCAAGTGTTGGCAGAGTAACCAACGCCAATAGCCAGACGATTCTGCGCCAGTTCACTTATTTCACCTGCATCCCGGTCCATTCACTCCCTGCCGCAACACTTTGCTGCGCAGGTGCATAGGAACGCACATAACGAGCAGGAGGCAGAACGAATTGCCCTTTTTGCGAGAAGCGCAGCAAATGGCGGAAAGTGACCGTTCCCGTCAGTTCTTTCACCGGCACCATATAGGCCAGTTCGCCCATTTCATTACGCGCTTTTTCCAGCAATTGCCCCTGCTGTTTCGCGGCGTTGGGTTTATTGACTGAAATGCCCCATGTTGTGCGCTCAACGTCGGCTCCCGGCGGGAGCGGTACTTCCACCTGACCATAGCGCAGAACTGCATCCTGCTCGCTGGTAAGCGTAATTTCATCGAGATACAGCGCATCGCTGTCAATCTCATTGCTGGTCACCGGCTGCAGAGTAAAGCTCATCTCTTCTTCACCGGGGATAAGCCGATACAACTGGCGTTCAACGGTCACCGGAATGTTACTTTGTTGAGCCGTTTTTGCCGGTTCACGCCAGCGGACCTGCACATTTTGCGGCGATAATTCGTCACCAAAAGAGAGAATGTCCGGCACACCCTGACCAACCCAACGCCAGTCTTCGCCCCCTCCAGTTAACTTATGTTTAGCCCATGCGCCCGCAGGCGCAGGCAAAACAACTGGAGGCATTGTCGCCATATATTTCGCCAGCCAGTTCATGGCCAGCGCGCGCTCAATAGTGGATTGCTCAGCGGTCAAACCACTTAAAATAGCGGCCGTCTGGGTAGCGTCGCCACCGCTATTAAGCAGCACAACCGTGTGCGCCAGCGGCTGATTGCTGTTTGCCGCTTTATCCCACGCATATTGCTGAACCTGTGGCATCACCGTGGACTTCAACTGCGCTTTTTTCAGCAACGTCATGGTTAAGACGTTTGCCACCGCATCTGCCAGTGGGTTAACGAATCAGGCATCAGGAACGTGAAATACGCTTTGCCTTGTTTATCGGTTGTGAGTGACGGCATCCATGCCGCGGTATCCACCTCTTCACGCCGTGGACGTTCAAGCATTTTTACTCGCCGCTCGCTGCGGTTAGTTGCGCCAGGCGCAACCGGCTCGCTGGAGAGCGCCTGGTCGTAGCTGATAAACGACAGACTGGAGCTGGTACGCACATTGTTACGCCCCAGCGGATAGAAAAATTTGCCGATATTCGGCGCGATTTCTGGTTGCAGCGCGTAGATCATTTCATCGACCACGCCTACCGTTAGCTGCGCAGAAACAGGTTTACCTTTCAGCGACGAGGTTAATTCGACATTGACCAGTTCACCAGGCTGGTAATGGGTTTTGTCCGTTTTCACCCGGATATCAAGCTGAGGAACGGCAACTTTGATCCCGGCGTTCTGAAAACTGTACTGACCATTACGGGTATACAGCACCGAAAAAGTGATGTTAGGCGCAAAGGAATTGCTCATTGGAACCCGGGCTTCATACTGGGTATCGTTTAAACGTTGTAGCGTTAGCCAGTTTGCCGGATGCGAAAGCAGCGACTGCTGTTCCACGCGATCGCGTTCCAGCGTCAATAATGCTTCATCAATTGGCTCCGGAAAGGTAATCAGCATCTTCGCGGTTTCGCCTGGCTGGTACAGCGTTTTATCCGCCACGATATCTACCGTACCAGTATGCGCCGTGCTGCCCTTACCGCTGACGGCATGACTTAACCCAGCGAGAATTAAGCCGTCTTTATCGCGTAATGTCAGATTGTAGTTGCCAGGTTTAGCGAAATTGACGGTAAAGGATTTGCCGCCTGACGGTAGCTCTCCGCTATGGCTCGTGCGGTCTTCGAGACGCAACCATTCATACGTAACAGGAACCTGTTTTGAAGATTCCAGCGCGGCATAACGGAACACAACCGACTCGCCGCTATTACTGTATTGTGCGGCGGTACTTAAAGAGTAATGCGCCAGACCGCGTTCAATGAGGATCTCTTTGGTGGTGGTGACGCGATACGCCGCGCCGTCACTGGCGGAGACGGTTAACAAATAGCGGCTCGGTTTATCGGCGGCGGGGAGATTTAACGCCACATGACCGCTGGCGTCGGACACCGTTTCGCTGCCTTCCAGCGACACGGGGAAACGTCCGGCATAACGCAAATCGTTACCGACCATTGATAATTGCTGAGCGCGCAAACTTAACTGCACGCGGGCATTTTTTACCGGCTCGCCATCCGGGTAGAGCAGTTGCAGTTTGCCGCTGACCGCTTCGCCAGTTTTGAACTCTTTTTTGGCGAGAGCTAAACCAATCTCGAAATGTGGCTTGATGTAGTTTGCCACGCGAAAACTGCTGCTATAGACCTGATTGCGGTAAGCAAGACGTAACTCATAACCTCTGGCTACGGCATTTTCTGGCAGGCGGAAACTTCCCTGCCCGCCATTGCGCGCATCCAGCGTGACATTGACGGTTTGCAACAGACTGCCGTTGGCGTCCAGCACCGAAAGCTTCGCCGGGGCGCTGACGATGGGGGATGAATGCAACGGATCGTGGAACTCGCGGCCGATCACTTTAACATCGACACGATCGCCTGCGCGATATAGCGGGCGATCGGTAAAAATATACAAGCGGGTGTTGTAGATTTCGCTTTCGTAGAAGAAGTTCTCGGAGACAAAAACGCCGCCTTCAGCATCCTTACCCAGAATGTATGAACGTTCTGGCGATATATGTTGTAACTGCAAGGTACCGCTGTCATCGGTCACACCGCGGGTCATCACGCCAAGACCGTCAGTCCACAAGATCTCTGAGCCGGGCTTCGCTTCACCCTGTTTTTTACCCGCGGTCCACACCAGAAGCTCTTTGCCTGACACTTTGCTAAGCGCCACGGTATCGGAAACAAACACCACCGTCGTCGCCCGATACCCACCAACCATCGCCTCGACGAGGTACAGTCCCGGCTCTTGTTGGCCGAGAGGAATATAAATGTTACCCGGCTGCGGCGAGATGAAATTGCTGGATGCGCCTTCCAGTTTTACCCCTTGCTGCGGCTCGAACGGTTTAGCCTGCCATAGTGGATAACGGAACTGTTTCACCAGGGGATATTTTTTCAGCGGGGAAAACTGGTTGTTCTGTACATAACGGGAAGGTTTAATAATGGCATTGCCGAGCTGTAATTCGGGTAACGCCTGAGTCACATTCTGCCGTGACTGAGAAGAGAAAGTACGCTGCATCACGCGGCGAGATTTGCCGTACCAGTTATCCCACAGCCAGGTTAGCGTATTGTTCAGCCCGTCGCCCAGATATTGCGGTTGCACCACAATGCGATGCAGGTTTTTCTGCTGGCGCAAAAATGCCATCGGGTCAGGAATACGATACAGGCGAACGTCCACGCCGCCGTACTCTTCCATCTGATAGCGCCGATAATCACGCCCCGGCGCTTCCAGTCGCACTTTCGCCTCTTCACTGCTGCTAAAACTGCTGTCAGCAAGCAAAAAGAATGTTCCCCCGGCAGGCGGCGCATAGTTGCTGGAAGGAAGCGAATCATCAGCATTAGCAAGCCCTGTTCCCACAAGAGACAGGGACAAGCACGCTGCTATCGCGCCAGAAAATTTAAACGATAAATGCCAATGAAATTGGGATTGGAATCGTTGGGTATCCATCGGGTGTCCTTCCATGTCATAAGTTGTTGCAGACTGACTGCGCGCATTCCGTTGTCAGTTTTCGTGGCGCTTCCGGTGTGGTAGATGACGTAACGCCCCATCCAGACCATTAAGTGCTGGGCATCGCCCTGATCGAAAAAAATCATATCGCCAGGCAGCGCCTGGTTTATGTCCTGGCCAATAAACTGGCTGTTGTACTGAATCAAATTAATCGCGGTCACATAGGGGCCGGTTTTCCCGTTCCCCTGATTCCAGTTTTGCGCCAGTTGACGCTGTTCAGGTGTTAGCGTCATCTCTGGCGGCAAATACTGGCTAGATAAACCGTTACTTTTTAGCCATTTACTGTCGTGAACTTTCAGCGTCTCGTTCGCCGCAAATCGCACCAGGCCCGCACAATCCTGCTGATACCAGCGTGGACTTGGCCCCTGGCGGAGCTGTTCTTGTGCAATGCGTACAAACCAGGCGCGAAACAGCCCGGATTGTTCGACATTCAGCATTTCGCTATGGGCAACAACACAACACAGCCAGCAAATCAGCGCCAGCAGCCCGTGCCTCATAGCGGCTGCCAGGTTATGGGTAGCCACTGCCAGGCGGCACCGGGTTCCATCTGGGCCAGCTTCATGACATAACGCGGTTGTTGAGATAAAGCGTCCAGCTTCGGCATTAATAAAGTTTGTGCGGCGTTATAAAAAACCGGTTCGAGATTCTTCGGCAGACTGGTCAACGTTTCGTTACGCAGCAGTTTCGCTATTCCTTGTGGATTGATATAGAGCGGAACGATGCCATCAGTGGGTATTACATCCACCATTGCCGGGCGGGTTTTATTCAGTGTTTGCAGCGCGTTATTAACCAGCGTGTCATCGAGGGAGAAAAGCAGCGTTTTGTTTTGCATCGCCAGCGACACACGGAAAAAATAATCCGACATTAATTGATCGGGTTGCGCCGCCTGCGCTTTCGGATACTGGCCGTATCGGGAACTCACTTCGCGACGCCAGATTTGCGCTTCGCCCTGCTGAGTCTGGCTTACCGGCAAAACACCTTCTGGCGCTTTGCTTTCGTGCGCACCAATATTTTGCGTAAACAGTTTCCCTGGCAATTGCGCCTGTTCGGCAGTGCCATCAAACTGACCGACAAACAGCGGGGTTTGCAATTTTGAGTCTTCATACCAGCACAGCCCCGCGGCACCGTCTAACGCCCCATTCAGCTTGTCGTTTTCCTGGCTGATGTGCGAAAGCATCTCTTCGGCAATACCGTGTGAATACGGCACCGCCACACAGAAGCTGGCTCCGGCAGGCATACTGTTCCATACCGGCGTAAAATCGAAACTGGCATCTACGCTGGCGGATTCATCATTTAACGCCACAAAACTGTGCCAGCCGTCGTTACCCATTTCGAAGCGTACGCCAGCAAAAGAAGGCATTAACCGCTGGTAGCCAAACCCCAGCCACCTGGCGCTGACTACGATGCGCTGGCGTACTGGCGTTTTTTCGGCAGTACGCTCTTCCAGGCCAAAGCTTGCTTGCCAGCGTTTTTTGCCGCTCAACAAATCACCTGCGATCGCCGTGGCTTCGGTATCCTGCTGATCATCTTTAAACAACATATCCGTGCTGGAAAACACCAGCATCTTGTCCTGATAAGTCGCGAACATCAGGGCGTTATTGCCGTTATAGCGCAACTGATAAACAGGAACAGTTTCACTATTTATCTTGATGCTACTGATTTCCGTTTTGCTTAACTGGCTGTCGCTGGTAGCGGCAAACAACAATGGCTCCAGCAGTTTGCTTAAACCACTGCGCTGGATCAGCACCATATAATGTGAAAGATGGCCTTGTTTATCGTGCCACAGCGCTGCCTGCGCGGGCTGATCTAAGAGTGACGAAAAGAGCTTATCTTTCAGCGTGAGATCGTGTTCATAGACAATACGACGAATGCTGCCTTCAATGCCCAGACGATCGGCATGATTCTGATAATAGAAAACGAAATCTTCGCTCAGAACATCGTGGAGAAACGGAATGGTGAGGAGATCTTTGGGAAGCTGGCTCAGAGAGTCGCTGTCGAGAAAGAGGTCCGGCTCATTGAGATCGATTTGCAGATTGTTGTGCACCACCAGCGGCGACAACGTTTTTTCTGGCCCACTGCCAGCATATTGCAACGCCCAGACGCCAGCGGAAAGCAGTGCTATTGCGCCAAAACCTACAAGACCATAGAACCGCCAGCCTTTCGCCTTTTTTTCACCACTCATTGCCACATTCCTTGTGTATAGCCAGCCATTTTTTACGGGCACAGCCAAACTTTACCGTGCCCTAATACGACAAAAGCCCAGACTTTGCAGCCTGGACTTTTCAATTCAAACAAGGGAGATAGCTCCCTTTTGGCATGAAGAAGTAAAATTATTCTTCTTCTGGCTCGTCGTCAACGTCCACTTCCGGAGCGATTTCATCGTCCCCTTCCGCGGCACTGCCGTCGATGGTATCCAGATCTTCCTCGTCAACCGGTTCAGCAACACGTTGCAGACCCACTACGTTTTCATCTTCCGCAGTACGGATGAGGATCACGCCCTGGGTGTTACGGCCCACGATGCTGATTTCCGAAACGCGAGTACGTACCAGCGTACCGGCATCGGTGATCATCATGATCTGGTCGCAGTCATCTACCTGTACCGCGCCAACAACTAAACCGTTACGTTCGGTAACCTTGATGGAGATAACCCCTTTCGTCGCACGCGACTTGGTTGGGTATTCCGCCACTGCGGTACGTTTACCGTAACCGTTTTGCGTTGCGGTGAGGATTGCGCCATCGCCACGAGGCACGATCAGAGAGACGACTTTATCGCCTTCACCTAAGCGAATACCGCGAACACCGGTGGTGTTGCAGCCCATCGCACGGACAGAAGACTCTTTAAAGCGCACCACTTTACCTTCAGCGGAGAACAGCATTACTTCGTCTTCGCCGCTGGTCAGGTCAACGCCGATCAGCTCATCGCCGTCAACCAGTTTGATCGCCACTTTACCGGCGGTACGCAGACGGTTGAACTCGGTGAGGACAGTTTTCTTCACGGTACCGTTAGCGGTCGCCATGAAGACTTTCACGCCTTCTTCAAACTCGGTCACTGGCAGGATCGCAGTGATACGTTCGTCCTGCTCCAGCGGCAGCAGGTTGACGATCGGACGACCGCGCGCGCCACGAGTGGCTTCCGGCAACTGATAAACTTTCATCGAATAGACGCGACCACGGCTGGAGAAGCACAGAATATGGTCGTGAGTGTTCGCCACCAGCAGTCGGTCGATAAAGTCTTCTTCTTTAATACGTGCGGCAGATTTACCTTTCCCGCCACGACGCTGCGCTTCGTATTCAGAAAGCGGCTGATACTTAACGTAGCCCTGGTGAGAGAGCGTCACGACCACATCTTCCTGGGTGATCAGATCTTCCAGGTTGATGTCTGCGCTGTTGGCGGTGATTTCAGTACGACGTTTGTCACCGAACTGTTCACGAACCAGCTCCAGCTCTTCACGGATCACTTCCATCAGACGATCGGCGCTACCAAGAATACGCAACAGTTCCGCGATCTGATCCAGCAGCTCTTTGTATTCGTCGAGCAGTTTTTCGTGCTCAAGACCGGTCAGTTTCTGCAAACGCAGATCCAGAATCGCCTGAGCTTGCTGTTCGGTCAGGTAGTACAGACCATCACGCACGCCGAACTCTGGCTCCAGCCATTCCGGACGCGCAGCATCGTCGCCAGCACGTTCGAGCATCGCGGCAACGTTGCCCAGCTGCCACGGATTAGCAACCAGCGCAGTTTTCGCTTCTGCAGGCGTCGGCGCATGACGGATCAGTTCGATGATCGGGTCGATGTTCGCCAGCGCCACGGCTAATGCTTCAAGGATATGAGCACGATCGCGAGCTTTACGCAGTTCGAAAATAGTACGACGGGTCACCACTTCACGGCGGTGACGAACAAACGCCGCGATGATGTCTTTCAGGTTCATGATCTTCGGCTGACCATGGTGCAATGCCACCATGTTGATACCGAAAGAAACCTGCAACTGGGTCTGGGAGTAGAGGTTGTTGAGCACAACTTCACCGACCGCATCGCGTTTCACTTCAATCACGATGCGCATACCGTCTTTGTCAGACTCGTCACGCAGCGCGCTGATGCCTTCCACGCGTTTTTCTTTTACCAGTTCCGCAATCTTCTCGATCAGGCGCGCTTTGTTTACCTGATACGGAATTTCGTGGACGATAATGGTTTCACGACCGGTTTTGGCGTCAACTTCCACTTCTGCGCGAGCGCGGATATACACCTTGCCGCGACCGGTACGGTAAGCTTCTTCAATACCGCGACGACCGTTAATGATTGCCGCCGTCGGGAAGTCCGGCCCCGGGATGTGTTCCATCAGCCCTTCAATGCTGATGTCTTCATCATCAATATACGCCAGACAACCGTTGATGACTTCCGTCAGGTTGTGCGGCGGGATGTTGGTTGCCATACCTACGGCGATACCGGAAGAACCGTTCACCAGCAGGTTAGGAATTTTGGTTGGCATGACGTCCGGAATTTTTTCCGTGCCGTCATAGTTATCAACGAAATCGACCGTCTCTTTTTCGAGATCGGCCATCAGTTCATGGGCAATTTTCGCCAGACGGATTTCCGTATAACGCATTGCCGCCGCAGAGTCGCCGTCGATAGAACCGAAGTTACCCTGACCGTCTACCAGCATATAACGCAGCGAGAATGGCTGCGCCATGCGGACGATCGTGTCATAGACCGCCAAGTCACCATGGGGATGGTATTTACCGATTACGTCACCAACGACACGGGCAGATTTTTTATAGGCTTTGTTCCAGTCATTGCCTAGTACGTTCATGGCGTAAAGTACGCGACGGTGTACCGGCTTCAGGCCATCTCGGACATCTGGCAGCGCACGGCCAACAATGACCGACATCGCATAATCCAGATAGGAGCTCTTCAGCTCTTCCTCAATGTTGACCGGTGTAATTTCTCTCGCAAGGTCGCTCATCTAACCGCTATCCCTCTACTGTATCCCGGATTCAAAGGTCGCAAATTATAACACAGCCGCGCAGTTTGAGGTAAACCTATACGCTTTATTCACATCCAATGCCTGATATACTCGTTTGTCTTGCCAATTACGGAGTAGAAGTGCCAATGAATGCCGAAAAATCGCCGGTAAACCATAACGTAGACCACGAAGAGATCGCTAAATTTGAAGCCGTCGCCTCCCGCTGGTGGGATCTGGAAGGTGAGTTCAAACCGCTGCACCGCATTAACCCGCTGCGTCTGGGCTATATTGCCGAGCGTGCTGGCGGTTTATTTGGCAAAAAGGTGCTCGATGTCGGTTGTGGCGGCGGCATTCTGGCCGAGAGTATGGCGCGCGAAGGCGCGACAGTGACCGGTCTGGATATGGGCTTTGAGCCATTGCAGGTGGCAAAACTGCACGCACTGGAAAGCGGCATTCAGGTGGATTACGTGCAGGAAACCGTGGAAGAGCACGCGGCAAAACATGCCGGGCAGTATGATGTGGTGACCTGCATGGAGATGCTGGAGCACGTCCCCGATCCGCAGTCAGTGGTCAGAGCCTGTGCGCAACTGGTGAAACCAGGCGGCGATGTCTTTTTCTCGACACTTAACCGCAACGGCAAGTCATGGCTGATGGCGGTGGTTGGTGCGGAATATATTTTGCGCATGGTGCCCAAAGGCACGCATGATGTGAAGAAGTTTATTAAACCGGCAGAATTGCTGGGCTGGGTGGATCAGACCAGTTTAAAAGAGCGGCATATCACTGGGCTGCATTACAACCCGATCACTAATACTTTTAAACTCGGCCCCGGCGTGGATGTGAACTATATGCTGCACACGCAGAATAAGTGAGGTTGATGTTTGGCCGCGCCAATGCCTGATGCGACGCTTGCCGCGTCTTATCAGGCCTACAAATGCTCCCCGTAGGCCGGATAAGGCGTTTACGCCGCATCCGGCAACCGTGCCGACTAGACAGTGATTACCATTTCACCGTCATCGACAAAAACCCTGCCGTCTGGGCAAAATCATCACTCCCTTTCTGCCACGCCACGCTGCCGCGCAGGGACACTCGCTGACTGATATTGCCCGTGACTCCCACTTTTATTTCACCCCGTTGCTTCACCGCATCGTCACTGATAGTGCTGCCATCCTCTTCAATTTCCGTCGAATGGGGATCGTGATAATAATTCAGATCTAATGTTGGTATGACATGAACAGCGGTACGCCATTCGCTGTGTAAACCCAGCCGCGTCTGAATATCATCACCCTGCGATTGTGACACGCGCGCACGGTTAGCGGCGGTAAAATCATCCTGCTGCACGCCCTGATAAATCACCTGCGCCTGCGGTTCAATCACCACACCACGCCCCGGTAACCACTGATACCCCGCCTCCAGCGAGGCGATAATCCCCGACGAGTGGTAATGATCTGTGCCATCTTCTTGTTCGGAAACATCATTGCTAAACCACGCGTATTGCAGCCAGCTATCCAGCCAGGCCCCTTGCTTCTGATTACCGTGCTGAAACCAGCTTGATGTCAGCCCAACGGCATAACCGTGGTTCTGGTTATCGGCGCGAGTTCCGGTCATATTCGAGCGGCTGTCGCCCTGGTTATCGCTGTAGCCACCAACAATCCCAAGCATCCACTCGCCATCCGTGCCCCAGCGCCCGCTAAACAGATCGCCGCTAAGTTGCACCGTAGAAGTGTCTTCATGTTGAGCCAGTTGCCCCGCTGCTGTGTAATGATAATCTCCGCCGATAACACGTAAATTCAGCGTCTGACCATCGCCACCTGCGTGATCGCGTCGCTCCATCATAAACGCCTGATTTGCCGCCCGCAGGTTATTGAGATAACCGCCAACTTTGGCATTCAACACCGGCTGGTAAGCAGGCGTAGGTTCCGGGTCGGGTGTTGGATCAGGATCCGGCGTGGGATCAGGATCGGGAGTCGGGTCTGGATCAGGTGGCGATGGCGGCGTTACTTCTTGCGATCGCAGATACCAGTCGTTGTTATCTTCCACCAGCGTGTAGTCATACGCTCCCATATTGACGTAGCCGCTGCCTGCCAGACTGAACTGCGCATTGTTTTGAAACTGCGTGGGATCAGCTGCGAAATCAACCACTTTAATGCCTGTCGATGTCGGCTCACCAATCCCTGTAATGGAGTTAACCACCACAGTTGTGTTGCCAGCAGTATTACCGTTCATCACCAATTGATCGCTTACCGAGTCATCGCCGTTTAATTCGCTATCGAGCAGTAGCGTACCGCCGCCGGTATAATCACCGTTTACCGTCAGCGTATCGCCAGCGACGCCATTTTGCAGGCTAACCGCACCGGACGTATTGGTCAGATTGCCATTAACCGTCACGTTGGAAAGATAAGTCAGGCTGTCAGTTTCAAGGTTGGTATTAAGCTCACCTGTCAACGTCACACCATCGGTGGCATTCACCAGCGTCCCATCGCCGTTAAATAGTGAGGCATTAAGGGCGACGGAAGTATCCTGCCCGGTCAGGCGCAAAACCGTACCATCGCTGATGTCGATAGTGCCGCTGGAAATAGCATCAATTGACTGAATATCCTGATCCGCGCCAGTAACGAACGTTGCCCCATCACCAACCCACAGTGACGAAGCATAAGGAAGGATATCAGCAACATCACCTTTCAGGGTGCCTTCTTCGACACGTACCGCCGACTGCGTTGTACCGCTGGCGGTCAGCTCCAGTGTACCAGCCCCCGTTTTAGTCAATGTGCTACCCTCATCCTGATGCTGCCCGCTGCTGTCAGCCATCAGTGCGCCCCACTGCGTGTCTACCCCCGCATCAACTGCCACTTCACCGTCGGCGCGCATTTCAATATCACGTCCGTGGCCTGCCGCATCTGAACGCGTGTCAACGTCGGAGGTAATCTCCATCACGCTTTCTTGTTGCTTATCGGTAAAGATAACCTGGCGGTTATAGTGGGTATCTCCAAGCTGCGAGTTGTCGCTCACCATCAGCGTACCGGAGGCGATTTGTGTTGTGCCCAAATAACTATTATTGTTTGCCAGACTTACCTGCCCGTCGCTCGCATCGACCACCACGTAGACGCCATCTTTCCCGTCGCCGCCGATATGCAAATTGTCGCCACCTGCAAGATCTACCACATCCTGACTGCCGATAACCGTTCCGCTGCTGCCACTGACTTCAAGGCCATCGTTGTATGATGTGCCGCTCTGCCAGGTGGAGAAATCAGAGAGATCGAGCACACCGCCGTTTAACACGATCGACTGCGGATCGTCCTGGAGAGCGGTAAGATCTGCCGCGTCGCCTTCCAGCGAAAGCACCGCACCATCATCAACGACTATATCGCCGGTTAGCGCCATCGACTGCGCCCCTGCCAGCACGTAGCTGCCGTTTTGCGCAATGGTGAGCTGACCAGCACCTTCGATGATGCCAGCAAAACTGCCCTGATTAACAGTAACGTTGCCACCAGCATCGATATTTAAAGTGCCATTCTGAAAGCCCGTCAATGCGTGCACAAAAGTTTGTTGGGTCGAGCCAACGTTTAGCTCAGCCTGATTCTGATACTGATCAATACTCCCTATCGTCAGACCGTAGCAGTCTTGCGGATCGTCCTGGCAATGCGTATCGCCGACATTCATCAGGGAGTTGCTGCGGCCCAGGGTAACTTCACCGTTTTCAATCTGCATCTCACCAGTAAAGTCATTGTTATCTGCATTAAGTACCAGATCGCCGGAACCTGTTTTGGTGATTAACCCGGTACCAGCAATAGAGTCAACAGCTCCGTCATTCTCTGTATTGCCAATAACCAGCGTTTTTCCGTCGGCAATATCAAAGGTAACTTCACTTAAGCCGAGATACATAAAGCCACCCGCCGCAGAGGAAGGACCATCTCCATAGCCTGCTGCGCTATTGTTCTCATCGACTAACACGCCTCCGTTCTGGCTGTAGCTGTCATCAACAGAAATATCAATAAGATAGGGAGCCGTCACGCTATTGGTATATATCGCCCCGCCATAACCTTCGGCAGTGTTATTTGTAAAGGCAGTGTTATTTACTATCGTATAACCTGAAGGATGCTTGCTGTCGCTATTATTATCGGTAACATCGATTGCCCCGCCATCGCCATCACTGTAACTTGTTGATGTATATGCCTGGTTGTTATCAAAAATAACATCACTTAAATAAACGTCATTATTAATGGTATAAATTGCGCCACCTTTGCCATCATTAGCGATGTTATTGCGAAACATGGCGTTAGTGACACGTAAATCGACGGCACCAGTATCGTTAGTACCAGAAGAATAGATTGCGCCACCATAGCCGCCTGCGACGTTACCGGAAAAAATAACATCAGTAAGATTCAGCGTTGAGTTTTCTTTAGCAAATATGGCCCCGCCGTTATTATATTCTCCTGTAACGGTGTTATTGGCAAACAGAGTCATTCCAGTTTCATTTTCTGGTAATAGTGAAAATTCCGCTCCTTGTTGCAAAAATACGGCCCCACCGCTGGCGTTATTGGTCATATCCGAAAAAACCAGCCATTGCCCATCAGCGATACTCCAGTCCTGCGTAATGCCTGAAAGGCTTTGCCTGCTGGCCTGACAACTCGCTTTGACATCATATCCCTGGCATGAATCAGTGACCGCCGCGACACCGTTAGCAGAGAAAAGAGATGCAATCATTGACGGGAGTAAAGATAAATACTCCTTGCGTAGAAAGATAATCCGCATATTAATCTAACCATCATTTTCTATAAGATGGCGTATTTAATCGCATTATACGATATGGAATATCTTTCTTTTGTAAATTGTTCAACCCGGTGCAATGGCTATTTTGTTATTATTTGATGAATAATATCAGTGCGTCATAATTCAAGTTAATAACCTTCAGGGATATCAGTTATATTTAAACTAAATTAAAGTCATGAATAATTTTCTTATAATATAAGGTAAATTAACAAAATGGCTTAGCATTTAACAATAACCGAATAGAAAACAACCATTTCGCCATCAACAATCTCTTACATTCGCTTATATATTGACCACAACTGATACATCAGATTATGTGATGACTCGTGCTTAGATCAATTTTTGCAATCATTAGCAAAAAGATTAATAAACCATCTATATCAATTTATCTAACCTATTATGCCGTTCAAGAAATCGCCGAACAGTTATTTTTAACAAATTTTTCTCTTCCCATTGACTTTCCCGGACACCTTGTCTGACCTAAGGTGCGCTAAAGCCACTTTTTCCTTCCTGAGTTATCCACAAAGTTATGCACTTGCAAGAGGGTCATTTTCACACTATCTTGCAGTGAATCCCAAACATACCCCCTATATATAGTGTTCTAAGCAGCTTCCCGTACTACAGGTAGTCTGCATGAAACTATTGCGGAAAGAATTCCAAAAACAGGTACGACATACATGAATCAGAATCTGCTGGTGACAAAGCGCGACGGTAGCACAGAGCGCATCAATCTCGACAAAATCCATCGTGTTCTGGATTGGGCGGCAGAAGGACTGCATAACGTTTCGATTTCCCAGGTCGAGCTGCGCTCCCACATTCAGTTTTATGACGGTATCAAGACCTCTGACATCCACGAAACCATTATCAAGGCTGCCGCAGACCTGATCTCCCGTGATGCGCCGGATTATCAGTATCTCGCCGCGCGCCTGGCGATCTTCCACCTGCGTAAAAAAGCCTACGGCCAGTTTGAGCCGCCTGCGCTGTACGACCACGTGGTGAAAATGGTCGAGATGGGCAAATACGATAATCATCTGCTGGAAGACTACACGGAAGAAGAGTTCAAGCAGATGGACACCTTTATCGATCACGACCGTGATATGACCTTCTCTTATGCTGCCGTTAAGCAGCTGGAAGGCAAATATCTGGTACAGAACCGCGTGACCGGCGAAATCTATGAGAGCGCCCAGTTCCTTTATATTCTAGTTGCCGCGTGCTTGTTCTCGAACTACCCGCGTGAAACGCGCCTGCAATATGTGAAGCGTTTTTACGACGCGGTTTCCACATTTAAAATTTCGCTGCCGACGCCAATCATGTCCGGCGTGCGTACCCCGACTCGTCAGTTCAGCTCCTGCGTACTGATCGAGTGCGGTGACAGCCTGGATTCCATCAACGCCACCTCCAGCGCGATTGTTAAATACGTTTCCCAGCGTGCCGGGATCGGCATCAACGCCGGGCGTATTCGTGCGCTGGGTAGCCCGATTCGCGGTGGTGAAGCGTTCCATACCGGCTGCATTCCGTTCTACAAACATTTCCAGACAGCGGTGAAATCCTGCTCTCAGGGCGGTGTGCGCGGCGGTGCGGCAACGCTGTTCTACCCGATGTGGCATCTGGAAGTGGAAAGCCTGCTGGTGTTGAAAAACAACCGTGGTGTGGAAGGCAACCGCGTGCGTCATATGGACTACGGGGTACAAATCAACAAACTGATGTATACCCGTCTGCTGAAAGGTGAAGATATCACCCTGTTCAGCCCGTCCGACGTACCGGGGCTGTACGACGCGTTCTTCGCCGATCAGGAAGAGTTTGAACGTCTGTATACCAAATATGAGAAAGACGACAGCATCCGCAAGCAGCGTGTGAAAGCCGTTGAGCTGTTCTCGCTGATGATGCAGGAACGTGCGTCTACCGGTCGTATCTATATTCAGAACGTTGACCACTGCAATACCCATAGCCCGTTTGATCCGGCCATCGCGCCAGTGCGTCAGTCTAACCTGTGCCTGGAGATAGCCCTGCCGACCAAACCGCTGAACGACGTCAACGACGAGAACGGTGAAATCGCGCTGTGTACGCTGTCTGCTTTCAACCTGGGCGCAATTAATAACCTGGATGAACTGGAAGAGCTGGCAATTCTGGCGGTTCGTGCACTTGACGCGCTGCTGGATTATCAGGATTACCCGATCCCGGCCGCCAAACGTGGAGCGATGGGTCGTCGTACGCTGGGTATTGGTGTGATCAACTTCGCTTACTACCTGGCGAAGCACGGTAAACGCTACTCCGACGGCAGCGCCAACAACCTGACGCATAAAACCTTCGAAGCCATTCAGTATTACCTGCTGAAAGCCTCTAATGAGCTGGCGAAAGAGCAAGGCGCGTGCCCGTGGTTTAACGAAACCACTTACGCGAAAGGGATCCTGCCGATCGATACCTATAAGAAAGATCTGGATACCATCGCTAATGAGCCGCTGCATTACGACTGGGAAGCTCTGCGTGAGTCAATCAAAACGCACGGTCTGCGTAACTCCACGCTTTCTGCTCTGATGCCGTCCGAGACTTCTTCGCAGATCTCTAACGCCACTAACGGTATTGAACCGCCGCGCGGTTACGTCAGCATCAAAGCGTCGAAAGACGGTATTTTGCGCCAGGTGGTGCCGGACTACGAGCACCTGCACGACGCCTATGAGCTGCTGTGGGAAATGCCGGGTAACGATGGTTATCTGCAACTGGTGGGTATCATGCAGAAATTTATCGATCAGTCGATCTCTGCCAACACCAACTACGATCCGTCACGCTTCCCGTCAGGAAAAGTGCCGATGCAGCAGTTGCTGAAAGACCTGCTCACCGCCTACAAATTCGGGGTCAAAACACTGTATTATCAGAACACCCGTGACGGCGCTGAAGACGCACAAGACGATCTGGTGCCGTCAATCCAGGACGATGGCTGCGAAAGCGGCGCATGTAAGATCTGATATTGAGATGCCGGATGCGGCGTAAACGCCTTATCCGGCCTACGGCTCGGTTTGTAGGCCTGATAAGACGCGCCAGCGTCGCATCAGGCTCCGGGTGCCGGATGCAGCGTGAACGCCTTATCCGGCCTACGGCTCGGATTTGTAGGCCTGATAAGACGCGCCAGCGTCGCATCAGGCACAGGATGCGGCGTAAAATGCCTTATCCGGCATTAAACTCCCAACAGGACACACTCATGGCATATACCACCTTTTCACAGACGAAAAATGATCAGCTCAAAGAACCGATGTTCTTTGGTCAGCCGGTCAACGTGGCTCGCTACGATCAGCAAAAATATGACATCTTCGAAAAGCTGATCGAAAAGCAGCTCTCTTTCTTCTGGCGTCCGGAAGAAGTTGACGTCTCCCGCGACCGTATAGATTACCAGGCGCTGCCGGAGCACGAAAAACACATCTTTATCAGCAACCTGAAATATCAGACGCTGCTGGATTCCATTCAGGGTCGTAGCCCGAACGTGGCGCTATTGCCGCTTATTTCTATTCCGGAACTGGAAACCTGGGTCGAAACCTGGGCGTTCTCAGAAACGATTCATTCCCGTTCCTATACTCATATCATTCGTAATATCGTTAACGATCCGTCTGTTGTGTTTGACGATATCGTCACCAACGAGCAGATCCAGAAACGTGCGGAAGGGATCTCCAGCTATTACGATGAGCTGATCGAAATGACCAGCTACTGGCATCTGCTGGGCGAAGGTACCCACACCGTTAACGGTAAAACTGTGACCGTTAGCCTGCGCGAGCTGAAGAAAAAACTGTATCTCTGCCTGATGAGCGTTAACGCGCTGGAAGCGATTCGTTTCTACGTCAGCTTTGCTTGTTCCTTCGCATTTGCAGAACGCGAATTGATGGAAGGCAACGCCAAAATTATTCGCCTGATTGCCCGCGACGAAGCCCTGCACCTGACCGGCACCCAGCATATGCTGAATCTGCTGCGCAGCGGCGCGGACGATCCTGAGATGGCGGAAATTGCCGAAGAGTGTAAGCAGGAGTGCTATGACCTGTTTGTTCAGGCAGCTCAACAGGAGAAAGACTGGGCGGATTATCTGTTCCGCGACGGTTCGATGATTGGTCTGAATAAAGACATTCTCTGCCAGTACGTTGAATACATCACCAATATCCGTATGCAGGCAGTCGGTTTGGATCTGCCGTTCCAGACGCGCTCCAACCCGATCCCGTGGATCAACACTTGGCTGGTGTCTGATAACGTGCAGGTTGCTCCGCAGGAAGTGGAAGTCAGTTCTTATCTGGTCGGGCAGATTGACTCGGAAGTGGACACCGACGATTTGAGTAACTTCCAGCTCTGATGGCCCGCGTTACCCTGCGCATCACTGGCACACAACTGCTGTGCCAGGATGAACACCCTTCCCTTCTGGCGGCGCTGGAATCCCACAATGTGGCGGTTGAGTACCAGTGTCGCGAAGGTTACTGCGGCTCCTGTCGCACACGCCTGGTTGCAGGTCAAGTTGACTGGATTGCCGAACCGTTAGCCTTTATTCAGCCGGGGGAAATTTTGCCCTGTTGTTGCCGGGCAAAAGGCGATATTGAAATCGAGATGTGAATTGGTTGTAGTGCCAGATACAACGCTTATGCGTCTTATCTGGCCTACAACGATTACATGGCGTAGTAATACGCTTTCACCTGCTCCCAGTCCGCTTTGGGGATTGGCTCCAGATATTTTTCCAGCTGGCGGAAGTCATGATTAATCGCTTTATCGCGACGCAAGCGGCGACGACTTTTCTCCAGGTCAAGAAAACCAGCTTCTGCATTACCTTCTGTTTTCACATAGATATGGCGAACATAACAACAGCCATGCTGACGATTAATGCTATGCATTTTCTTAAACGCCAGCGCCACTGCTTTCAACATGGCTTGCCGTACTTCGTCAGAATAAGGCGATACTGCATGCTGGGCATACCAGTCAGCAATGCTGATGAACCCCGCCATATCTTCAGTCACCAGCAACGCTCGCCATTCACCCTCAATTTTCACCGCTTCACCAAAAACGATCTTCGGCACGATGACACCGGCCCGTTCCAGTTCTTTAATTACCGCAACCTCACGGACAATCGTTGGTCGGCCGAACGGATAACGTACGGAATGAAACAGATGATGCGTCATGCGCTTTACATACAGCTTTTTGCCGTTGCGCTCGACGCATTGCACCCCGCTCATACCATTACGGCGATAGTTAGGCTCTTCAACCCAGTCGCCCTCTGTTGCCCACCAGTGATTAAATTCGTCGTACTTTGCTGAAACTGCCATACCCTATCGCCTGTCATTTTTATTAACGACAATGACTATAGGTGGTTACCTGAGGAAAATCTTAATGAAACGTGTCGTATTAATGAATTTCTTTTGCCACTACTAGCTTGACACCGCTTTTACCCTTCATTTGCAGCGCATAGATTCCACCAGCCACTACCACTAATAGTGCGCCCAGCAGATAAAATGTGAATTTAATCAGGCGGATACAGCGATGAATTTTATTCGACAGGGATTAGGCATCGCCTTACAACCAGAGTTAACGCTGAAAAGCATTGCAGGTGAATTGTGTTCCGTTCCTCTCGAACCAACTTTCTATCGACAGATTTCGTTGCTGGCTAAAGAAAAGCCGGTAGAAGGCAGTCCACTGTTTTTACTACAAATGTACATGGAACAATTAGTGGCGATTGGAAAAATTTGATATGAGACAGGATGGCGCATGAACGCCATCCTGCAGTAACATTACTCTTTATTAAGAAATTTTACTGCCTTATCAGGGAAATCAGTAAACAGCCCATTTACACCCGCTTTGTTATACAGAGCATCATATAACTGATTCACATCAGGAGTGTATTCAGGCAGTTTATCTGACCGCACGGTATAAGGATGCACTACCAGTTTATTCTGCTGAGCATCTTGCACCATGCCAGTGAGTTTGATATTACCCGGCTGCGATGTCTCCTCAATCAACATATGGTAATCCGGACCAATACCATCTGCATATTCCGCCACCTGTTTCATGGCACCCGGCTTAAACATCCAGTCGTAGTTGTAATTAACCCAGCTTCCATCCGGCTGTTTCTGCTGCGTTTCATTCCAGTCGGTATAGGCAATCAGCTGTACCAGATTGAGCTCCATGCCCATTTTGGGTTCCAGCTCATTCTTAATACGCTTCAGCTCATCAGCATCAAAACATTGCAAATAAACTTTATCGTCTTTACCGGTGTAACCATATTTCTTCAGCACTTCCAGCGTTTTTGCCGCAATATCCTTCCCTTCCTGATGATGGAACCACGGCGCTTTGATTTCTGGATAAATACCGATATTTTTCCCGGTAGAGTGATTTAACCCCTGAACAAATTCAATCTCTTCTTCAAAGGTGTGCACCCGGAAGTCGGACTTACCCATTGGGAAACGCCCCGGATAAGTCTGCACTTTTTTACCGTTTTCAATATCGAAACCTTCGGTAAATTTCAACGACTTAATTTCATCCAGCGTGAAATCTATCGCGTAGTAACGACCGTCTTTGCGCGCCCGATCCGGGAAACGATCGGCAACATCAGTAACACGATCGAGGTAATGGTCATGCAGAACAACCAGATTGTCGTCTTTGGTCATCACCAAATCCTGTTCCAGATAATCCGCTCCCTGCGCATACGCCATCGCTTTTGCTGGCAGCGTATGCTCCGGCAAATATCCACTGGCACCGCGATGGGCGATGACTATTTTTTCGTTGCTGTCCGCCGCCATTGCACTGCTTCCCATGACTATAGTGCTCATCATGATCGCCATGCTAAGGTTTTTCAGCGTCAATTTCATGCCATTAGCCTCCGTTGCGTTTTTGCAGTAATTGTTCATGGCGACGTTTTTCGCCAATCATCACAACAATCAACAAGATAACCGCCAGAATGCTGCCGCCAATCATTACCATAAAGCCGCCATCCCAGCCGAAGAAGTCCACGGTGTAGCCAACAATCGCGCTCGCCGCCACCGAACCGCCCAGGTAACCAAACAGCCCGGTAAAGCCCGCTGCCGTACCTGCCGCTTTTTTCGGTGCCAGTTCCAGCGCATGCAGACCGATCAGCATCACAGGACCGTAGATCAGGAAGCCGATAACAATCATACAAATCATATCGACGGTTGGGTTACCTGCCGGGTTCATCCAGTAAACGATAGTCGCGATGGTCACCAGTGTCATAAAGAAAACGCCGGTTGCCCCACGGTTGCCACGGAAGACTTTATCCGACATCCAGCCGCACAGCAGAGTGCCCGGAATACCTGCATATTCATAAAGGAAGTAGGCCCAGGAGGATTTATCCAGCGCGAAATGCTTAACCTCTTTCAGATAAGTCGGTGACCAGTCGAGGATGCCGTAACGCAGCAGATAAACGAACACGTTGGCGATGGCGATATACCACAGCAGTTTGTTCGGCAGCACGTACTGCATGAAGATTTGCTTCGCGGTCAGCTCCTGTTCCGCTTTTTCGTTATAGTCGTCCGGATAATCATTTTTGTACTCTTCGATCGGCGGCAAGCCACAGGATTGCGGGGTATCGCGCATCATCGCAAAGGCGAATAATGCCACCAGAATGGCGCAGAAAGCAGGCATATAGAGCGCCGCATGCCAGTCATTGAACCAGGCCATCCCCAGCAGGAACAGCAGCGGCGGAATACCACCACCGACGTTGTGCGCACAGTTCCACACTGACACAATGCCGCCACGTTCTTTCTGCGACCACCAGTGCACCATAGTACGACCACACGGCGGCCACCCCATCCCCTGGAACCAACCGCAGAGGAACAACAGTACAAACATCACCGCAATGCTCGACGTCGCCCATGGCACAAAGCCCATAAACAACATCACTGCCGCCGCCAGAATCAAACCTGCGGGCAGGAAAACGCGCGGATTCGAGCGATCCGATACCGAACCCATGATGAATTTCGAAAATCCATAAGCAATCGAGATCCCCGAAAGGGCAAAACCTAAATCACCGCGTGAGAATCCCTGCTCAACCAGATAAGGCATAGCAAGCGCAAAGTTCTTACGAACCAAATAGTAAGCCGCATAGCCAAAGAATATCCCCAGGAAAATTTGCCAGCGCAATCGACGATAAGTCGGATCGATCTCCGCGGCAGGTAAGCGCGCTTTGTGTGGCGCTGGTTTAAAAATACTCAACATTGATAGCCTCCGTGGCCCGTGGTCTTATTTATGATTAACAGCCTGATTCAGTGAGAGAACCTGCCGTTTCTTGAGTTGCCGCGATGTTAAGAAAACATTCATAAATTAAATGTGAATTGCCGCACACATTATTAAATAAGATTTACAAAATGTTCAAAATGACGCATGAAATCACGTTTCACTTTCGAATTATGAGCGAATATGCGCGAAATCAAACAATTCATGTTTTTACTATGGCTAAATGGTAAAAAACGAACTTCAGAGGGATAACAATGAAAACTCGCGACTCGCAATCAAGTGACGTGATTATCATTGGCGGCGGCGCAACGGGAGCCGGGATTGCCCGCGACTGTGCCCTGCGCGGGCTGCGCGTGATTTTGGTTGAGCGCCACGACATCGCAACCGGTGCCACCGGGCGTAACCACGGCCTGCTGCACAGCGGTGCGCGCTATGCGGTAACCGATGCGGAATCGGCCCGCGAATGCATTAGTGAAAACCAGATCCTGAAACGCATTGCACGTCACTGCGTTGAACCAACCAACGGCCTGTTTATCACCCTGCCGGAAGATGACCTCTCCTTCCAGGCCACTTTTATTCGCGCCTGCGAAGAAGCAGGGATCAGCGCAGAAGCTATAGACCCGCAGCAAGCGCGCATTATCGAACCTGCCGTTAACCCGGCACTGATTGGCGCGGTGAAAGTTCCGGATGGCACCGTTGATCCATTTCGTCTGACCGCAGCAAACATGCTGGATGCCAAAGAACACGGTGCCGTTATCCTTACCGCTCATGAAGTCACGGGGCTGATTCGTGAAGGCGCGACGGTGTGCGGTGTTCGTGTACGTAACCATCTCACCGGCGAAACTCAGGCCCTTCATGCACCTGTCGTGGTTAATGCCGCTGGGATCTGGGGGCAACACATTGCCGAATATGCCGATCTGCGCATTCGCATGTTCCCGGCGAAAGGATCGCTGCTGATCATGGATCACCGCATTAACCAGCATGTGATCAACCGCTGCCGTAAACCTTCCGACGCCGATATTCTGGTGCCTGGCGATACCATTTCGCTGATTGGTACCACCTCTTTACGTATTGATTACAACGAGATTGACGATAATCGAGTGACGGCAGAAGAGGTTGATATTCTGCTGCGTGAAGGGGAAAAACTGGCCCCCGTGATGGCGAAAACGCGCATTTTGCGGGCCTATTCTGGCGTGCGCCCGCTGGTTGCCAGCGATGACGACCCGAGCGGACGTAACGTCAGCCGTGGCATCGTGCTGCTCGACCATGCTGAACGCGATGGTCTGGACGGATTTATCACCATCACCGGTGGCAAACTGATGACCTATCGGCTGATGGCTGAATGGGCTACCGACGCGGTATGCCGCAAACTGGGCAACACGCGCCCCTGTACGACTGCCGATCTGGCACTGCCTGGTTCACAAGAACCCGCTGAAGTTACCTTGCGTAAAGTCATCTCCCTGCCTGCCCCGCTGCGCGGTTCTGCGGTTTATCGTCATGGCGATCGCACGCCTGCCTGGCTGAGCGAAGGCCGTCTGCACCGTAGCCTGGTATGTGAGTGCGAAGCGGTAACTGCGGGTGAAGTGCAGTACGCGGTAGAAAATTTAAACGTTAATAGCCTGCTGGATTTACGCCGTCGTACCCGTGTGGGGATGGGCACCTGCCAGGGCGAACTCTGCGCCTGCCGCGCTGCCGGACTGCTGCAACGTTTTAACGTCACGACGTCCGCGCAATCTATCGAGCAACTTTCCACCTTCCTTAACGAACGCTGGAAAGGCGTGCAACCCATCGCCTGGGGAGATGCACTGCGCGAAAGCGAATTTACCCGCTGGGTTTATCAGGGATTGTGTGGTCTGGAGAAGGAGCAGAAAGATGCGCTTTGATACTGTCATTATGGGCGGCGGCCTCGCCGGATTACTCTGTGGCCTGCAACTGCAAAAACACGGCCTGCGCTGTGCCATTGTCACGCGTGGTCAAAGCGCGTTGCATTTCTCATCCGGTTCGCTGGATTTGCTGAGCCATCTGCCAGATGGTCAACCCGTGGCAGACATTCACAGTGGACTGGAATCTTTGCGTCAGCAGGCACCTGCACATCCTTACTCCCTTCTCGGGCCACAACGCGTGCTCGATCTCGCTTGCCAGGCGCAGGCATTAATCGCTGAAAGCGGTGCGCAATTGCAGGGCAGCGTAGAACTGGCTCACCAGCGGATTACGCCGCTCGGCACTCTGCGCTCTACCTGGCTAAGTTCGCCAGAAGTCCCCGTCTGGCCGTTGCCCGCGAAGAAAATATGTGTGGTCGGGATAAGCGGCCTGATGGATTTTCAGGCGCATCTTGCGGCGGCTTCGTTGCGCGAACTGGATCTTTCGGTTGAAACCGCAGAAATAGAGCTGCCGGAACTGGATGTCCTGCGCAATAACGCCACCGAATTTCGCGCTGTGAATATCGCCCGTTTCCTTGATAATGAAGAAAACTGGCCGCTGTTACTTGATGCGCTTATTCCTGTCGCCAATACCTGCGAAATGATCCTGATGCCCGCCTGCTTCGGCCTGGCCGATGACAAACTGTGGCGTTGGTTGAATGAAAAACTACCTTGTTCACTGATGCTTTTGCCAACGCTGCCGCCTTCCGTGCTGGGCATTCGTCTGCAAAACCAGTTACAGCGCCAGTTTGTGCACCAGGGTGGCGTGTGGATGCCGGGCGATGAAGTGAAAAAAGTGACCTGTAAAAATGGCGTAGTGAATGAAATCTGGACCCGCAATCACGCCGATATTCCGCTACGTCCACGTTTCGCGGTTCTCGCCAGCGGCAGTTTCTTTAGTGGCGGACTGGTAGCGGAACGTAACGGCATTCGCGAGCCGATTCTCGGCCTTGATGTGCTACAAACCGCCACGCGGGGTGAATGGTATAAGGGCGATTTTTTTGCGCCGCAACCGTGGCAGCAGTTCGGTGTAACCACTGATGAGACGCTACGCCCGTCGCAGGCAGGGCAAACCATTGAGAACCTGTTTGCCATCGGTTCGGTGCTGGGCGGATTTGATCCCATCGCCCAGGGATGCGGCGGCGGTGTTTGTGCCGTCAGTGCTTTACATGCCGCTCAACAGATTGCCCAACGCGCAGGAGGCCAACAATGAACGACACCAGCTTCGAAAACTGCATTAAGTGCACCGTCTGCACCACCGCCTGCCCGGTGAGCCGGGTGAATCCCGGTTATCCAGGGCCAAAACAAGCCGGGCCGGATGGCGAGCGTCTGCGTTTGAAAGATGGCGCACTGTATGACGAGGCGCTGAAATATTGCATCAACTGCAAACGTTGTGAAGTCGCCTGCCCGTCCGATGTGAAGATTGGCGATATTATCCAGCGCGCGCGGGCAAAATATGACACCACGCGCCCGTCGCTGCGTAATTTTGTGTTGAGTCATACCGACCTGATGGGTAGCGTTTCCACGCCGTTCGCACCAATCGTCAACACCGCTACCTCGCTGAAACCGGTGCGGCAGCTGCTTGATGCGGCGTTAAAAATCGATCATCGTCGCACGCTACCGAAATACTCCTTCGGCACGTTCCGTCGCTGGTATCGCAGCATAGCGGCTCAGCAAGCACAATATAAAGACCAGGTCGCTTTCTTTCACGGATGCTTCGTTAACTACAACCATCCGCAGTTAGGTAAAGATTTAATTAAAGTGCTCAACGCAATGGGTACCGGTGTACAACTGCTCAGCAAAGAAAAATGCTGCGGCGTACCGCTAATCGCCAACGGCTTTACCGATAAAGCACGCAAACAGGCAATTACGAATGTAGAGTCGATCCGCGAAGCTGTGGGAGTAAAAGGCATTCCGGTGATTGCCACCTCCTCAACCTGTACATTTGCCCTGCGCGACGAATACCCGGAAGTGCTGAATGTCGACAACAAAGGCTTGCGCGATCATATCGAACTGGCAACCCGCTGGCTGTGGCGCAAGCTGGACGAAGGCAAAACGTTACCGCTGAAACCGCTGCCGCTGAAAGTGGTTTATCACACTCCGTGCCATATGGAAAAAATGGGCTGGACGCTCTACACCCTGGAGCTGTTGCGTAAAATCCCGGGGCTTGAGTTAACGGTGCTGGATTCCCAGTGCTGCGGTATTGCGGGTACTTACGGTTTCAAAAAAGAGAACTACCCCACCTCACAAGCCATCGGCGCACCACTGTTCCGCCAGATAGAAGAAAGCGGCGCAGATCTGGTGGTCACCGACTGCGAAACCTGTAAATGGCAGATTGAGATGTCCACAAGTCTTCGCTGCGAACATCCGATTACGCTACTGGCCCAGGCGCTGGCTTAAACTCCTTTCTGATGCCCGGTAAGCATGTGGTTACCGGGCATTTTTGCGTACACGATTCCGTGCCCAATGTATGCGTTGCAACGCAGTGAAAATTCCTCTGAAAACGTCTCGCAAAGGCTGAAACTGGCAGATGTCAAAGGCCTGGGATAACCGTAATGTCGCGTCATCATAAATATCAGGTGACGGACAACCATGACCGAATCAACAACCTCCTCCCCGCATGATGCGGTATTTAAAACCTTTATGTTCACACCCGAAACCGCACGGGATTTTCTCGAAATACATTTACCAGAACCACTGCGCAAGCTTTGCAACCTGCAAACCTTACGCCTGGAACCCACTAGTTTTATTGAAAAAAGTTTACGCGCTTACTACTCGGATGTTTTGTGGTCCGTGGAAACCAGCGACGGTGACGGCTATATCTACTGCGTGATTGAACATCAAAGCTCTGCAGAAAAGAATATGGCTTTTCGGCTAATGCGCTATGCCACTGCCGCCATGCAGCGTCACCTGGACAAAGGCTATGACAGAGTCCCGCTGGTGGTGCCGTTGCTGTTTTATCATGGCGAAACCTCGCCTTACCCGTACTCACTCAACTGGCTGGATGAGTTTGACGATCCGCAACTTGCCCGGCAGTTGTACACCGAAGCTTTTCCGTTGGTAGATATCACCATCGTACCTGACGATGAGATCATGCAACATCGGCGTATAGCTCTGCTGGAACTGATTCAAAAGCATATTCGCGACCGCGATTTAATCGGCATGGTCGACAGGATCACCACGCTTTTGGTTAGAGGCTTCACTAATGACAGCCAGCTACAAACACTGTTTAATTATCTGCTGCAATGCGGCGATACCTCCCGTTTCACCTGTTTTATTGAGGAGATTGCCGAACGTTCACCACTACAAAAGGAGAGATTAATGACTATTGCTGAACGGCTACGGCAGGAAGGGCATCAAATTGGCTGGCAGGAAGGTATGCATGAACAAGCCATTAAAATTGCTTTGCGCATGCTGGAGCAGGGCTTTGAACGTGAGATTGTGCTGGCGACAACCCAACTCACTGATGCTGATATTCCGAACTGTCATTAAAAGGAGAGATTAATGACTATTGCTGAACGGCTGCGGCAGGAAGGACATCAAATTGGCTGGCAGGAAGGTAAATTAGAAGGTTTGCATGAACAAGCCATTAAAATTGCTTTGCGCATGCTGGAACAGGGCTTTGATCGTGACCAGGTGCTCGCGGCCACCCAGCTAAGCGAAGCCGATCTGGCAGCGAATAACCACTAATTAACACAGGCCCACAGCCGATCCCCATGGGCCTTTGATATCAATAACTACCTTTTATGCGTGGCCCATTTTTGCCTGATTTAAACATCGCCAGTCGTTGATCCAGGGCATCGCTGTAGAGCATCGTGTCAACGCCAACAGCGACAAAGTTCGCTCCCCACGCCAGGCATTGCTGCGCCATATCAGGAGCCACAGCCAGAAAACCAGCCGCTTTACCCGCAGCACGGATCCGCCGAATACTGGTTTCAATAATTCGCTGCACTTCCGGGTGCCCGGCGTTATCCGGGTAGCCCAACGACGCAGAAAGATCCGCAGGTCCAATAAACACGCCATCAATCCCTTCGACGTCGAGGATTTCGTCCAGGTTATCCAGTGCCGTTTTACTTTCCACCTGCACCAACAGACAAAGCGAATCGTTAACTTGCGCCATGTAATTCTCAATGCGTCCCCAGCGCGCAGCCCGTGCCACACTGGCCCCGACACCACGCTCACCGTAGGGAGGATAGCGCGTGGCAGACACCACCTGACGTGCCTGTTCGGCAGTATCGACCATCGGGATCAGTAGAGTTTGCGCGCCAATATCCAGGACTTGTTTAATCAGCGGTTTACTGCCTTCCACCGGACGGATCACGGGTTGGCTGGCATAGGGCGCTACCGCCTGTAGCTGATGATAAAGATCCTGAATGGTGTTTGGCGCGTGCTCCCCGTCAATCAGCAACCAGTCATAACCAGAAGTGGCGGCAATTTCTGCCATATAGGCAGTCGTTGAGCTTAACCACAGACCAATTTGCACTTCGCCCTTGCGTAAACGTTCTTTAAAGGGATTGCTTAATAATGCGTTCATCGTGTTCCTTAACCTATTTAATGATGTGCCACGTCGGTCTGCGCAACAGTGCGATTTACACGCAGAGTGAAAATAATCAGCGAACCGATGACCGCCACCGCTGCCAGCGTCAGTAATCCCGCCGCATCGCTGGCAAATAACGTTTCTGCTTTCACGCGCAGGATCGGGGCAATAAACCCGCCCACTGCACCAAACAGGTTTACAAAACCAATTCCCGCAGCCAGCGCCGTACCGGAAAGCAGTTGTGTCGGCATCGTCCAGTACACTGGCTGCACGGCAATAAACCCGATAGCTGCAACACACAGCGCTACGATCGCCATTACTGGAGAAAGCAGCCCGGACAGACCAATACCAATGCCCGCCGCCAGTAATGTCAGCGCTGCGACATTACGCCGTTCGCCGGTTTTATCGGAATAGCGCGGAATAAGCCAGGTCCCAAACAAGGCCGCAACCCACGGAATGGCGGTGACCACCGACGCTGTAAAGCCCACTTTTGTTCCCAGCAATGCCGCAACCTGGGTCGGCAGGAAGAAAATTAATCCGTAAACCGCCACCTGAATGGTCAGGTAGATAATCGCTAGTTGCCAGACTCGGCCATTACGCAGCGCATCGCTCAGCCGAGAAGTCACTTTCTGTTGTTCTTCACTTGCCAGTTGATTGATAAGCAACGTTTTTTCTTGTTTACTCAGAAAACGTGCCTGCTCCGGTGTGTCATCAAGCCAAAAGAATGTGAATACCCCAGCACCGACTGCCAACAATCCTTCAATCACAAACATCCAGAACCAGCCGGGATGCCCCATAAATCCATGCATCTCCAACAGCGCGCCGGAAAGCGGTGATCCCAGTGTTAACGCCAGCGGTGCGCCCATATAGAACAGCCCCATAATGCTGGCGCGATTACGCTGCGGAAACCATTGCGAGGTGAGATAAATCATACCAGGGAAAAATCCGGCCTCCGCAGCACCAAGCAGAGTGCGAACTATCAGAAATTTCGCTTCAGTATCGGCCCATGCCATGGCTGCCGAAAGAAATCCCCACAGCAGTGTTGTCGTACCAATCCAGGTTCTGGCCCCCAGTTTGCGCATCAAAAGATTCGCCGGAACACCCAGAAACGCATATACCACAAAGAAAATGCCTGCTCCCAGCGCATAAGCTTCATTACTCAACCCGGTATCAATCTGGTAGGTCTGTTTGGCAAAACCGATATTCGAACGGTCGAGAAACGCCAGCACATACAGCGCCAACATAAACGGAATTAAACGCACACGGTTTTTCTTCACCACGGCGTCAAGCAAAGCGGTGCTCATAAAAAGCTCCTTAGAATATGTGGGCGTTACCGTTGTCACAGCAACGCCCGGAGTGATTAGTGGCTGTAGGGGCGTTTCAAATTGCAGTCACGATTGAGTTCGACGCCAAAACCGGGTTTATCAAGCACTGATTTATGAATACGACCATTCACCGGAACCGGCTCATTGAGCAGAATCGGGTCAAACTGCGGACGCATCGTTGAACAATCCGGGCTGGTCATCAGGAATTCGCTGAATGGCGTATTGGTGAAGGTGATCACCGCATGGTGAGAGTAAACAGACGAACCGTGCGGCACCACCAGTTGCCCCCTGGATTTGGCGATTGCGGCAATTTCCACCAGCGTGGTTAAACCACCGCACCAGCCAACATCCGGCTGCATAATGTCGATACCGGTTTCTGAAAGCGTACGAAAAGATTGCAGTGTGCCGTGGTGCTCACCGCTGGTGACCATCATTCCGACTGGCGCGTTGCGTTTCAGTTCGCGATAACTTTCATACTGCTGTGGCGGCAGGCACTCTTCGATCCATTTCAGGTTATAGGGCGCGCAAGCGTGGGCCAGTTTGGTCGCATAGTTCACGTCCTGACTCATCCAGCAGTCGAGCATTAACCAGAAATCCTCACCGCATTTTTCGCGCATATCCGCGACCATAGCGGCATCTTTGCGGATCCCCGCATCGCCATCATGTGGCCCCCAGTGCGTCGGCATTTTGCCACCGATAAAGCCCATCTCTTTTGCCAGATCCGGACGCGCACCTGTGGCGTAGAACTGAATCTCATCACGAACAGCGCCGCCTAAAAGTTTATAAACCGGAAGCCCGACCACTTTGCCGAACAGATCCCACAGAGCCAGATCGACACAAGAAATCGTATTCATCACCAGGCCACCAGAGCCGGAGTAATACAGGGTGGCACTGAGCATTTGATCGTGGATCAGTTTGATATCACTGACACATTTACCCTCAATGAAACGGTTAAGATGTTTTTCGACAATAAAACAGCCCATTTCACCGGCTGTCGAAACGGCGAATCCGGTCTGGCCGTTTTCTGCTTCGACTTCAACAACCAACGTGCCAAGAACGTTAATGCCAAATGACTGGCGTGACTGCTCGTAATCGCGGTATTTACTCATCGGGGTGGCAATATGATCGTCTATCCAGTGATTCGCCCCCTGGTCGTGATAATCACCGCCGCCAGCGCCTTTTTCTGCTGTCGCACCGCCAGTAAACCAGGCGCGAACCTGTTTAATTTTTGGTAGGGTCATGATGTTCTCCATTGTTATGAGGCTTGTAAGTCAAAGGGACTTTTCCATCCCAACAGACGTGAAATATCCCTGGCGCAGGCAATGGCCTTGCCCGCCAGATAATCACGGTATTCTTCATTGATTTGTAAGCGGGTACCGACCACCGAGATCGCAGCGGTAAGCTCGTTATTGGCGTTAAACACCGGCGCAGCGACACAACGGACATCGGCGTAATCTTCGCCGTTGTCATAGCTCCAGCCCTGACGGCGAATACGCGCCAGTTCTTCGTGAAGTTGCTGTGGATGAGTAATCGTTGTGGGTGTCGCCTGCTCCCAGACCAGCCCTTCGATAATACTTTGCTGTACCGCTGCAGGTTGCCAGGCAAGCAGGCATTTACCTATTCCGGAGCGATAAAGCGAAAGGCTTTTTCCTTCATGGGAACGCACGCTGATAGTGGCTGATGACTCCACTTTCAAAATGTAATAAGCGCTGCCGTTATCAATAATCCCCAGGTGACATAACAGCCCGGTGGTATCCATCAGTTGCGTCAAACGCGGTCGAGCCAGTTCCCGGAGATCCATCTTGCTTAACGCATGACCGGAAAGCTCCACCAGCCTGGTCCACAAACAAAAATTTTCCTGGTGATCAAGGCTAAGAAAACGCTGACGCCTGAGTTCATTAAGCAGCAAATAGGCCGTGCTTTTAGGGATTCCCAATGTGTCAATGATCGTCGCAGCACTACAGGGGCCAATGCGGGCAATCAAATTGAGAATATCAATAGCCCGTGTCAGGGCGGGAACTTTGCTTGATTCCAACATACTGGACTCCAGTCTTAGATACTGGAATCAGTCTCGTTGCTCAGGGGGAGTAAAATTGTGAAGCGCATCAAATCCCGCTCCTCGTCCAGCAGACTGGAGAAATTACGCACAAATTTGTGAATCAGCGCACGGATTTTTTCTTATTGAGTACAACAGGTTGGACAAATTTTGCCGGAGGGGGAATGTGCCGGTGCAGTAAACCGGCACAGAGTGGCGGAATCAGACAGATAAGGTCATGGACTCAACAACCTCAATCCAGCCATGCTCACTGGCGATATCCTGGCCGTTTAACCAACGGCGCAGCATATTCAGTGCCATCATTGCGCACACTTCCTGACGGATAGCCAGGCTGTAGCGCGTAGTGCTGAAACGCACACGCAGAGCGAAAGTGCCGTCTGGCGTGGCTAGCGCAAAGTTGAGATGCTCGTTCTCGAAACCCGAAACAGCCAGTGCCAGCCCGGCAAAATGGTTGGCCCGCCGTTCTGTAATCCAGTGCGCAGTTTGCGCCAGGGTTTCCTCCTGTGAAGGAACCACTTCACACGCCAGCAATGGAGCACCTGCGCGAGAAAGTTGCAAAGCCAATAAACCACCGGTGAATTGCTCGCTCAACGTCAGGCTGAACTGGCGGTTTTGCAATTCGCGACTGATCTGCGCGGGCAGTCCTTCAGTGCCTTCGAAAATCACGCTCTGTCCGGCAACACGTTTAACATCCAGCCACAGTTTTTCCATCGCCTGTTGCTCGCTTGCCGGTCCGGTGAGTTTCAGTTCGATGATAGGCATTGAGGAGCGATAGCCCATTGTTACGCCCGGCGGCAGTTGTAGAGTGTCCAGGCTTTGTGCCAGATCGCTTTCCGAACGACCAAAAGTAGTCAAACGCAGACAAACCGGCGGCTGCGGTAAAGAAAAACGCTCGCGCAGGCGCGGCAGGATTTCGTGCTCGACCATCACCTTAAATTCTGACGGTACGCCGGGAGTAAAGAACATCAGGCAACGATTAAGCTGCACGGCAAAACCACAGGCGGTGCCTACCGGGTTATTGATAAATTCAGCACTGGCAGGCAGCTCCGCTTGTTTACGGTTGCTCGGTGCCATTACTCGTCCACGTTCGTGGAAATAGCGTTCCATCTCTTTGAGCCAGGCTTCATGCAGCACCAGGCCTTCACCTTTTGCTGTCGCAGCGGCGAGTGCGCTTAAATCATCGCTGGTCGGTCCCAGCCCGCCGTTAACGATCAGCACATCGGCGTGCTGACTACGTTCGCGAAGAATGGTGACTAAGTCATCAAGGTTATCCCCCACCGTATTGCGGCGAGATAATGGCAACCCCTGATGAAAGAAAAAATCGGCCAGCCAGGCAGCGTTAGTGTCAACGATTTGCCCGTGTAACACTTCATCCCCGGTGGATAACATTTCCACTTTTAACATGGTTATCTCCTGCTTTTGTTATCGAATCACTATAACGCAAAGGGAGATAAGGCGTAGTAAGAAACTGAATGGCGCGACAGAATGCCGCGCCGGAAGGGATCAGAAACTGGCGTTAACCCCAACATACGGGCCGTCAGCCACGGCGTTGTCGCGGTTACCGTCTTTACCCGACAGATTCAGGTAGCGATAACCCGCCTCAATACTGACTGGACGCATAATGGTGTAACGCGCGCCAGCATTCGCTTCTTCATAACTTTGAATACCGCTGGAGAGCGAATCCGGAGAGTAGTAATACTCGCCAAACAAACGGAAGCTGTTGCCAATTTTCCACTGCAAACCACCTCCTACCGCTGCGGCATAACCTTCATCGCCGTAATTCGGGTTGGTGTAAACGCCTTTTCCGCCAACGGTCGCCATTAACGGCCCGAGAGGCAGATTCAACCCCAGCCCCACGCCAGCGACATCACCGTCGTCGTCGTTATGTGTCCAGTTACCGCTTAACGCCAGGCCCGTCGTTTCAGTCCCAAAACCGACACCAATATTGGTGTATTCTTTACCCGCCTGACCGCTGATGCTCATTGCATTGACCGATGCAGAAACCAACAGCATTCCGGCCAGACCTGCTAGCGCAATTTTTTTCATTATCCCCTTTCCCACAAGCAATTAATCAAAATTCCCAAAGCTGCGGGATTGTACTGCCTGGCACAGAGGATTCAATGAGCGAAAAAAAGGATCTAGTCACTTATTGTAACTAAATACTTCTTAAATAATTAAATGCCGAAAAAATAAACACACTTTATCGATACACACAAAAATAATAATAAGTACAGTTATCATCGCAAAAGAGATTACTGTCACTTTCACATATTTGTGAGTTACCGTATTCTCATGGTTTCTTTTTATTTATAAGGAATATCCCTGTGCGACAACGGACTATTGTATGCCCTTTGATTCAAAATGATGGTGCTTATTTGCTGTGTAAAATGGCCGACGATAGCGGCGTTTTCCCCGGTCAATGGGCGATTTCGGGTGGCGGCGTGGAGCCTGGCGAACGAATTGAAGAGGCACTACGCCGCGAAATTCGCGAAGAACTGGGAGAACAGCTGCTTTTGACAGAAATCACGCCGTGGACCTTCAGCGATGATATTCGCACCAAGACGTATGCAGATGGTCGCAAGGAAGAGATTTATATGATTTACCTGATTTTTGACTGCGTTTCTGCCAACCGAGAAGTGAAAATAAACGAAGAGTTTCAGGACTACGCGTGGGTAAAACCTGAAGATCTGGTGCATTATGATTTGAATGTCGCCACCCGAAAAACGTTACGTTTGAAAGGTCTTCTGTAACAATGATGACAGCCATTACTGGCTGTCAGATTGAAAATTTAGTGGTTAACGAATTCCCCATCCAGATAAACTTTGCCTTTTTCCACATGCATGACTAAACCATCCAGATAATCAGGTTTAAATGTCGCGTCACGCTTATCTTTAGCAATATATGTCAGGCAATGATTATGGGTGAAAATAACGATATTTTTATCAGGCGCTTTGCTTTGTAAGTCCTTAATTGCACTATAAATCTCATTACCGCACTGAAGAAGTCGTTTATCTACCGTCAATTTTTTACCCGCTGAAAACCAGGTAGCCGACTGAATGGTCCGGACGGTATTACTGGAATAAAGATCGAAATCAGGGATATCAGCACTAAAAGCGTTGCCCAGTTCACGGGCATCCTGGGTACCTTTAACCGTAATACCTGTTTTATCTGACAAGCATTGATTGGTTGAACGGTCGCAACGTTCAGCATGACGAAACAAAACGACAACCGGGTGCTGCTGTGCCAGTCTGGCCAGTGTTTTATTGTCGATACGTGGCAAACCATTGCTACTCCAGGCGGCATGAGTACCCAGTCCGGCAATTGCAGCGAGCGCCAGTAAAATGATGATATATTTTTTTGACTTCAACGAAGAGCGGCAAAAAGCTAACACGTAAACTCCACCTATAGACAAGCGCAACCAGACAATTACCGTGAAATTGAGCTACATTTCTGGCGATAATTCGCAGTTGGTGTAATATTAAAAATCCTACGATGTCGGCAAAATGCCTCAAAATTTTGCCAAATGCAAAGCCTAAATAAGAAAAAATATAAAAATTTCAATATTTACGTCTAATATTAGTTTCTTAAGGTTAAGTTAATATTCTATCCTTAAAATTTCGCTCCAAATGGCAAAATATACACAACACTCTTTATAGCAAATATAAGTGGACAGGTATTCAATGGCGGAAGGAAAAGCAATGTCAGAATTTTTGCCTTTTTCGCGACCAGCAATGGGCGTGGAGGAACTCGCTGCAGTTAAAGAGGTTCTCGAATCCGGTTGGATCACAACCGGTCCGAAGAATCAGGCGCTTGAGCAAGCTTTTTGCCAGTTGACGGGAAATCAGCATGCCATCGCGGTCAGTTCAGCCACCGCCGGAATGCATATCACGCTAATGGCGTTGAAAATTGGCAAGGGCGATGAAGTGATTACGCCTTCCCTGACCTGGGTTTCAACCCTCAATATGATTTCCTTGTTGGGTGCAACGCCGGTAATGGTGGATGTCGACCGCGATACGCTGATGGTCACGCCTGAAGCTATCGAGTCAGCCATTACGCCACGCACTAAAGCCATCATTCCGGTGCATTATGCCGGTGCGCCAGCAGATATTGACGCCATTCGCGCCATTGGCGAACGTTACGGCATCGCAGTTATCGAAGATGCTGCCCATGCCGTCGGTACGTATTACAAAGGGCGACATATTGGCGCAAAAGGTACCGCTATTTTTTCATTTCATGCCATTAAAAATATTACCTGTGCTGAAGGTGGCCTGATTGTAACTGATAATGAAAACCTTGCCCGCCAGCTACGGATGCTGAAATTTCACGGTCTGGGTGTCGATGCCTATGACAGACAAACCTGGGGCCGTGCACCGCAGGCTGAAGTCTTAACACCGGGCTATAAGTACAATCTGACCGATATTAACGCCGCGATTGCCCTGACACAGTTAGTCAAATTAGAGCACCTCAACACCCGTCGGCGCGAAATTGCCCAGCAATATCAGCAAGCACTGGCAGCTCTCCCCTTTCAGCCATTAAGCCTTCCCGCCTGGCCGCACGTTCACGCCTGGCATCTGTTTATTATTCGTGTCGATGAACAACGTTGTGGTATCAGTCGCGATGCGTTGATGGAAGCGTTAAAAGAAAGAGGCATTGGTACCGGGTTACATTTCCGCGCCGCTCACACACAAAAATATTATCGCGAGCGTTTTCCCACGCTGTCGTTACCGAATACCGAATGGAATAGCGAACGCATCTGTTCTTTGCCGCTGTTCCCGGATATGACTACCGCCGATGCCGACCATGTCATCACAGCCCTTCAGCAACTCGCAGGACAATAAGCCATGTTTGAAATCCACCCTGTTAAGAAAGTCTCGGTGGTTATTCCCGTTTATAACGAGCAGGAAAGCTTACCGGAATTAATCAGGCGCACCACCACAGCCTGTGAATCGTTGGGGAAAGAGTATGAGATCCTGCTGATTGATGACGGCAGTAGCGATAATTCCGCGCATATGCTGGTCGAAGCCTCACAAGCGGAGAACAGCCATATTGTGTCTATTTTGCTTAACCGCAATTACGGGCAACATTCAGCGATTATGGCGGGATTCAGTCACGTTACTGGCGACTTAATTATTACCCTTGATGCCGATCTCCAGAATCCGCCAGAAGAAATCCCCCGCCTGGTGGCAAAAGCCGATGAAGGTTACGACGTGGTAGGGACTGTACGCCAGAACCGCCAGGACAGCTGGTTTCGTAAAACCGCTTCGAAGATGATTAACCGGCTTATTCAGCGCACCACTGGCAAAGCGATGGGTGATTACGGTTGTATGCTGCGCGCCTATCGCCGTCATATTGTCGATGCGATGTTGCACTGCCATGAACGCAGCACCTTTATCCCGATTCTGGCGAATATCTTCGCCCGCCGTGCCATTGAAATTCCAGTACATCATGCCGAGCGTGAGTTTGGTGAATCCAAATACAGTTTTATGCGCCTGATTAATTTGATGTACGACCTGGTGACCTGCCTTACCACAACGCCGCTACGTATGCTGAGTCTGCTCGGCAGCATTATTGCGATTGGAGGTTTTAGCATTGCGGTGCTGCTGGTGATTTTACGCCTGACCTTCGGACCACAATGGGCGGCAGAAGGCGTCTTTATGCTATTTGCCGTGCTGTTTACTTTTATTGGCGCTCAGTTTATCGGCATGGGATTACTCGGTGAATATATCGGCAGGATCTACACCGATGTCCGCGCCCGCCCCCGCTATTTTGTTCAGCAAGTTATCCGTCCATCCAGCAAGGAAAATGAATAATGAAAACCGTCGTTTTTGCCTACCACGATATGGGATGCCTCGGTATTGAAGCCCTGCTGGCTGCCGGTTACGAAATTAGCGCCATTTTTACCCATACTGATAATCCCGGTGAAAAAGCCTTTTATGGTTCGGTGGCTCGTCTGGCGGCGGAAAGAGGCATTCCGGTTTATGCGCCGGATAACGTTAATCATCCGCTGTGGGTGGAACGCATTGCCCAACTGTCGCCAGATGTGATTTTCTCTTTTTATTATCGCCATCTTATTTACGACGAAATTTTGCAGCTCGCTCCCGCAGGTGCATTTAATCTGCATGGTTCGCTGTTACCAAAATATCGTGGTCGCGCGCCGCTGAACTGGGTGCTGGTCAACGGTGAAACGGAAACTGGCGTTACATTGCACCGAATGGTGAAACGTGCCGATGCCGGGGCCATTGTGGCGCAACTGCGCATTGCCATTGCGCCAGACGATATCGCTATTACGCTGCATCATAAATTGTGCCATGCCGCGCGCCAGCTACTGGAACAGACATTACCCGCCATTAAACACGGTAATATTCTGGAAATCGCCCAGCGCGAAAACGAAGCCACCTGTTTTGGTCGCAGAACGCCGGATGACAGTTTCCTTGAATGGCATAAACCGGCATCCGTACTGCACAACATGGTACGTGCCGTTGCCGATCCGTGGCCGGGTGCCTTCAGCTATGTTGGCAATCAGAAATTCACCGTCTGGTCGTCGCGTGTTCATCCTCATGCCAGCAAAGCACAGCCGGGGAGCGTGATTTCTGTTGCGCCACTGCTGATTGCCTGTGGCGATGGCGCGCTGGAAATCGTCACCGGACAGGCGGGCGACGGCATTACTATGCAGGGCTCGCAATTAGCGCAGACGCTGGGCCTGGTGCAAGGTTCACGCTTGAATAGCCAGCCTGCCTGCACCGCCCGACGCCGTACCCGGGTACTCATCCTCGGGGTGAATGGCTTTATTGGCAACCATCTGACAGAACGCCTGCTGCGCGAAGATCATTATGAAGTTTACGGTCTGGATATTGGCAGCGATGCGATAAGCCGTTTTCTGAATCATCCGCATTTTCACTTTGTTGAAGGCGATATCAGTATTCATTCCGAATGGATTGAGTATCATGTCAAAAAATGTGATGTCGTCTTGCCGCTGGTGGCGATAGCCACGCCGATTGAATATACCCGCAACCCGCTGCGCGTATTTGAACTCGATTTTGAAGAGAATCTGCGCATTATCCGCTACTGTGTGAAGTACCGTAAGCGAATCATCTTCCCGTCAACTTCAGAAGTTTATGGGATGTGTAGCGATAAATACTTCGATGAGGACCATTCTAATTTAATCGTCGGCCCGGTGAATAAACCACGCTGGATTTATTCGGTATCAAAACAATTACTTGATCGGGTGATCTGGGCCTATGGCGAAAAAGAGGGTTTACAGTTCACCCTCTTCCGCCCGTTTAACTGGATGGGACCACGACTGGATAACCTTAATGCAGCGCGAATTGGCAGCTCCCGCGCTATTACGCAACTCATTCTCAATCTGGTAGAAGGTTCACCGATTAAGCTGATTGATGGCGGAAAACAAAAACGCTGCTTTACTGATATTCGCGATGGTATCGAGGCGTTATACCGCATTATCGAAAATGCGGGAAATCGCTGCGACGGTGAAATTATCAACATTGGCAATCCTGAGAACGAAGCGAGCATTGAGGAACTGGGCGAGATGCTGCTGGCGAGCTTCGAAAAACATCCGCTGCGCCATCATTTCCCACCGTTTGCGGGCTTTCGCGTTGTCGAAAGTAGCAGCTACTACGGCAAAGGATATCAGGACGTAGAGCATCGTAAACCGAGCATCCGCAATGCCCACCGCTGCCTGGACTGGGAGCCGAAAATTGATATGCAGGAAACCATCGACGAAACGCTGGATTTCTTCCTGCGCACCGTTGATCTTACGGATAAACCATCATGACCAAAGTAGGCTTACGCATTGATGTCGATACCTTTCGTGGCACCCGTGAAGGCGTGCCGCGTCTGCTGGAAATCTTGAGTAAGCATAATATTCAGGCCAGCATTTTTTTCAGCGTCGGCCCGGACAATATGGGCCGCCATCTCTGGCGACTGGTGAAGCCACAGTTTTTGTGGAAGATGCTGCGCTCAAACGCGGCATCGCTTTATGGCTGGGATATTTTACTGGCAGGTACGGCCTGGCCAGGTAAAGAGATTGGTCATGCCAATGCCGATATCATTCGTGAAGCGGCTAAACATCACGAAGTCGGCCTGCACGCCTGGGATCACCATGCCTGGCAAGCCCGTAGCGGTAACTGGGATCGGCAAACAATGATCGACGATATTGCACGCGGTCTTCGCACTCTGGAAGAGATTATCGGTCAACCGGTAACCTGTTCTGCCGCTGCGGGCTGGCGTGCCGACCAGAAGGTGATCGAAGCAAAAGAAGCGTTCCATTTGCGCTACAACAGCGATTGTCGTGGGGCCATGCCGTTCCGTCCATTGCTCGAATCAGGAAACCCTGGCACTGCGCAAATTCCGGTGACCTTACCCACCTGGGATGAAGTGATTGGTCGGGATGTGAAAGCAGAAGATTTTAACGGTTGGTTACTCAACCGCATCCTGCGAGATAAAGGCACGCCGGTTTATACCATTCATGCAGAAGTTGAAGGCTGCGCTTATCAGCATAATTTTGTGGATCTCCTCAAACGCGCAGCTCAGGAAGGCGTGACATTTTGCCCTTTAAGCGAACTGTTATCAGAGACGTTGCCGCTCGGACAAGTTGTTCGCGGAAATATTGCCGGACGTGAAGGCTGGCTGGGTTGCCAACAAATTGCGGGTAGTCGCTGATGAAATCGGTACGTTACCTTATCGGCCTCTTCGCGTTTATTGCCTGCTATTACCTGTTACCGATCAGCACGCGTCTGCTCTGGCAACCCGATGAAACGCGTTATGCGGAAATCAGTCGAGAAATGCTGGCATCCGGCGACTGGATTGTGCCCCATCTGTTAGGGCTACGTTATTTCGAAAAACCCATTGCCGGATACTGGATTAACAGCATTGGGCAATGGCTATTTGGCGCGAATAACTTTGGTGTGCGGGCAGGCGTTATCTTTGCGACCCTGTTAACTGCCGCGCTGGTGACCTGGTTTACTCTGCGCTTATGGCGCGATAAACGTCTGGCTCTACTCGCCACAGTAATTTATCTCTCATTGTTTATTGTCTATGCCATCGGCACTTATGCCGTGCTCGATCCGTTTATTGCATTCTGGCTGGTGGCGGGAATGTGCAGCTTCTGGCTGGCAATGCAGGCACAGACGTGGAAAGGCAAAAGCGCAGGATTTTTACTGCTGGGAATCACCTGCGGCATGGGGGTGATGACCAAAGGTTTTCTCGCCCTTGCCGTGCCGGTATTAAGCGTGCTGCCATGGGTAGCGACGCAAAAACGCTGGAAAGATCTCTTTATTTACGGCTGGCTGGCGGTTATCAGTTGCGTACTGACGGTTCTCCCTTGGGGACTGGCGATAGCGCAGCGGGAGCCTAACTTCTGGCACTATTTTTTCTGGGTTGAGCATATTCAACGCTTTGCACTGGATGATGCCCAACATAGAGCTCCGTTCTGGTACTACGTGCCGGTCATCATTGCCGGTAGCCTGCCGTGGCTGGGATTACTCCCCGGTGCACTGTACACAGGCTGGAAAAACCGCAAGCATTCCGCAACCGTCTATTTGTTGAGCTGGACGATAATGCCGCTGCTGTTTTTCTCCGTCGCTAAAGGTAAATTGCCCACCTATATTCTTTCCTGCTTTGCATCTCTGGCAATGCTGATGGCGCATTACGCTTTGCTGGCAGCAAAAAATAATCCTCTGGCGCTGCGGATTAATGGCTGGATTAACATCGCTTTTGGCGTCACTGGCATTATTGCCACATTTGTGGTCTCCCCGTGGGGACCAATGAACACGCCGGTGTGGCAAACCTTCGAGAGCTATAAAGTCTTTTGTGCCTGGTCGATTTTTTCGCTATGGGCATTTTTCGGCTGGTACACCTTAACAAATGTCGAAAAGACCTGGCCTTTTGCCGCGCTTTGCCCGCTGGGGCTGGCGTTGCTGGTAGGATTTTCAATTCCTGACAGAGTTATGGAAGGAAAACATCCGCAATTTTTTGTCGAGATGACACAAGAATCACTTCAGCCAAGCCGCTATATTCTTACTGATAGCGTCGGTGTTGCCGCAGGTCTGGCATGGAGCCTGCAACGCGATGACATCATCATGTATCGCCAGACAGGTGAGTTGAAATACGGCCTTAATTATCCGGATGCGAAAGGGAGATTTGTCAGCGGTGATGAGTTCGCAAACTGGCTTAATCAACATCGTCAGGAGGGGATTATTACTCTCGTGCTTTCGGTTGACCGCGATGAAGATATCAACAGTCTCGCCATTCCGCCCGCAGATGCCATCGATCGTCAGGAGCGTCTGGTGCTGATTCAGTATCGTCCCAAATGATCTGGCTAACATTAGTCTTTGCCAGCTTGCTTAGCGTTGCCGGGCAGTTGTGTCAGAAACAGGCAACCTGCTTTGTGGCGATAAACAAACGGCGCAAACATATCGTGCTGTGGCTGGGACTGGCGCTGGCTTGTCTTGGTCTTGCCATGGTGCTCTGGCTGCTGGTCTTGCAGAACGTACCGGTAGGCATTGCTTACCCGATGTTAAGTCTGAATTTTGTCTGGGTGACGCTGGCTGCAGTAAAACTGTGGCACGAACCGGTATCGCCGCGTCACTGGTGTGGGGTGGCGTTCATTATTGGCGGCATTGTGATCCTCGGGAGTACGGTGTAATGGGCCTGATGTGGGGATTATTCAGCGTCATTATTGCCTCAGTTGCGCAATTAAGCCTGGGTTTTGCGGCGAGTCATCTGCCGCCGATGACGCACTTATGGGATTTTATCGCGGCTCTGTTAGCTTTTGGCCTGGATGCCCGGATACTGTTACTCGGGCTGCTGGGTTATCTGCTTTCCGTTTTTTGTTGGTATAAAACGCTTCATAAACTTGCGCTAAGCAAAGCCTATGCCTTGCTCAGTATGAGTTATGTGCTGGTATGGATTGCTTCAATGGTACTTCCCGGCTGGGAAGGGACTTTTTCGCTGAAAGCACTACTGGGAGTAGCCTGTATTATGAGCGGGTTGATGCTGATTTTCCTGCCCACGACAAAACAACGTTACTGAGTTTTCCCTGCCACTTTACACTGCCGTTCCCACTCATCGGGGCTATAACTGCTTGCCGAGAGGACTTTCACCGTATGCAGCTTTTCACGATTAATACAATAAAGCGCATTCTGCAAAGGCGAGAGTAAATCCCCCACTTTCACGGCGAAGTCACTCTTCACTTCGGCGATCATTTTTATCGCGCCGCCAGCATCGCAGAGCATAAGTACATGTCTGTTATCTTGTTTATTGCAGCACGATTTTTTGACCAGCCATTCCATTGCATTATCCTGTTTGCTAAGAGTTTTCACATCAATTTACAGATTAACAGATAAACTCTTTATCAACGGCAATGGAATGGCAGAAATGAGAAGTGAAACGGAGGGTTAATTATTGCTGACGTTGCACCCACTCTTTTAGCGCCTGACGTGAAATTTTAATACCGCCGTTTTTCAGCTCCGGCGGCAGAGTTAGCCAGCGCACCGGTTGTTGAAAACGGGCCAGCTTATCTTTCACCCATTCACTAAGATCAACGCTCTCGTGGTCATACTCCATCACCGCCACCGGTCGATGACCAAACTCCTTGTCGGCAACGGGGACGATAAACACCTGCAAAACCGCAGGATGTGCAGCAATTACGCGCTCGACTTCTTCCGGCTGAATACCCTCTCCGCCACTGAAGAATAGATTGTCTAAACGTCCGACAATGGTCAGCTTGCCATTATGCATCTCACCGCGATCGCGCGTAGCGTACCAGCCTTCGTCATTAACCAGTGAAACCAGTTGCCCGTTACGCCAGTAACCTTCTGCCATACTGGCAGCCCGCAGCCACACTTCATTATTAACGATTTTCACTTCCCGACCCGGCAGCGGCGAACCAACGTCTGCCAGGCCGTCGGCTTCTTTCGCACACACCGTGGAGGCAAACTCGGTCAGACCATAGCCGCAAAAGCAACGAATCCCCTGCTCGCGCGCCTGTTCCGTCAACTCGACCGGGATAGCCGCGCCGCCAAGTAACACCGCTTTCAGGGAAACGGAACTACGGTTAACCAGCAAACGCCAGAGTTGTGTTGGCACCAGTGAAGCGTGAGTACAGCCTGCCAGCATTTGCTCCAATGGCTGTTTATCACGTACCGTCATCCGCGCACCAGCGTATAACCAGCGCCACATAATTCCCTGACCGGAGACGTGAAACAGCGGTAAAGAGAGCAACCAATCATCGTGATCGCCAAACGGAATCAGCGATAACACACCTTGCGCACTGGCAAGATGGGCCTGATAAGTATGGACAGCGGCTTTCGGCAAACCGGTAGAACCCGAGGTCAACGTCATTGAGCACAGACGCGTCGGCTGCCACGTAGCGGCATGTGCGCCTTCAACCAGCTGAATGTGCAGCGACGTTAATGCCGGAAACGTGTTTTCCCCATCCGGCACCAGAGCAAATTGCAGCGTCAGATTGGGCAGCAATTCTTCAAGCAACGGTTGCGGCAGCTGAGGGTTCACGGGCAACACCCGCGCCCCGCATTGCAGTAACGCCAGCCAGGCGAGCAGCGTTTGCGGCGTATTCCACGCCCGCAACATCACGCCGCTGCCCTCAACCACCCCCTGCACCGCAAATCCGGAGGCTAATTCATCGACGCGAGCACAAAGCTCGCGCCAGTTGAGTTGCTCGTCATTAAGACGTAAGGCGATGGTTTCTCCCCGCACTTGCCGCCAGTGACGCCACGGCCAGTCAGAGAAGATCATAACAACCGCTCCAGTGCATCAACTTCCACGACAGGCAGCGTGCTACCCGGCCAGCGACGTACCTGCTGCGCCTGCATCAGATCCAGCGTGTCCAGCCCTGGAATGGTGTCCGGCGTTAACCAGGCGGCAATCCGCGCCAGTTGCGTTAAGCCTAAGCTCGATTCAATGGAAGAACTGATCACCGCCGTCAGCCCCAGCGCGTGCGCCGCCTGTACCTGCTCGCGTACTTTTTCCAGACTGCCCGTGAGCGTGGGTTTGATAACTACCGCGCGCACGCCCTCTTCAGCCACAAAGGCAAAATCCGGCTCGCGCAGGCTTTCATCCCAGGCAATGGCAATGCCGGTTTCACGGGCAAACGCTCGCGAATCATCGCGGGTTTTGCACGGCTCTTCGAGAAACGCGATGCGGTCGCGATAATCCGGGTTAACGTATTTGGCAAACTGCTGACCTTTCAGCGGTGTCCAGGCGCGATTTGCGTCAAGACGCAAATGCAGATCCGGAATTGCCTCCAGCAACAGATTCACCACCATGCCGTCGCGCACCGCTTCGTACAATCCCACTTTGACCTTCGCCACTTTCTCGCCTGGCATATCTGCAAGTTTGAGGATCAGATCGTCCGGATCGCCATTACACAGCGGTGCCGCACGGTAGTTGGCTGCTTGCGGCAACGTATCTGTCAGTTCTGCCAATGCACAGCTTACGCCAAAGGCCACGGAAGGCATCTGCGGTAGCTCGCAATCGCCTGCCAGCCAGTTATTTACCCAGGCAAGCAGCACACTTTGCGCCTCTTCCCAGGTTTCCTGACTGAAGCCCGGCAGTGGGGAGATCTCCCCCCACCCTTCGCGCTCGCCTTCACGCAGGCAAACATACAGCCCGTCGCGGGTTTTTAACCGCCTGTCGCGCAGAACCACCCCCGCTTCCATGGGGATCTGCCAGCGGTATACCTGCGCGCTACGCATTACGGATTCCGTTTGAATTTGCTGAAGTCAGGCTGACGTTTCTGGTTGAAGGCGTTGCGACCTTCCTGACCTTCTTCCGTCATGTAGAACAGCATGGTGGCGTTGCCCGCCAGCTCCTGCAGCCCCGCCTGCCCGTCACAGTCGGCGTTCAGTGCAGCTTTCAGGCAGCGCAGCGCCATCGGGCTGTTTTGCAGCATTTCGCGGCACCAACGGACGGTTTCTTTTTCCAGATCCGCCAGCGGTACCACGGTGTTCACAAGGCCCATATCCAGCGCCTGTTTTGCGTCGTACTGACGGCACAGGAACCAGATTTCACGCGCTTTTTTCTGCCCGACGATGCGAGCCATGTAGGAAGCGCCCCAGCCGCCGTCGAAGGAACCGACTTTCGGGCCAGTCTGACCGAAGATGGCATTATCTGCCGCGATAGTCAGGTCGCACATCATGTGCAGAACGTGACCGCCGCCGATGGAGTAGCCAGCCACCATCGCGACAACCGGTTTCGGACAGGTACGGATCTGACGCTGGAAGTCCAGCACATTCAGGTGATGTACGCCGGAATCATCTTTATAGCCGCCGTAATCACCACGCACTTTCTGGTCACCACCGGAGCAGAACGCTTTATCGCCTGCACCAGTCAGAATGATCACGCCGATGTTGTCGTCATAACGCGCATCTGCCAGCGCCTGGATCATCTCTTTTACCGTCAGAGGACGGAAGGCATTGCGCACCTGCGGACGATTAATGGTGATTTTTGCGATACCGTCGGTGGATTTTTCATAACGAATGTCCTCGAAACCTTCGGAGCAGTCGTGCCATTCAACCGGTGCGTAAAGCATTGCTTCATCAGGATAAATCATATTGTGTCCTTTAGTCAGAAACGCAAGATCTGCGCCAGACTTGCGATTACGCCAGCGGGATTTTCCCGATGCGCGTTATGTCCGGCGCGAGGAATGACATGGCAGTCGGCAGCCAGTTCCGCCGCCAGGGCGCGGAATTTGCTGTCACGTTCACCACATAAATAATAAAACGCAAATGTGCGGGCGCTAAGGTTAGCACGTAAATCAGGCTGGACGGCGAGAGAAGTCGCCTCCAGCATGGCGGCAAGCGTTGCGCCATTATTGTTGCTGCGCAGCGCCACCAGCTCCCGGCGTTGATCGTCATTGAGTGAGGCAAAAACAGGCTGTTGATACCAGTCGGCAAATACCGCCGTTAACGGTTCTGTGAGAAAACGCTGCACCCATTGGCGATCGGAACGCTGACGTTCCGCACGTTGTTCAGCATTTTGCAGCCCCGGATGCCCGCCTTCGACAATAACCCCACAAAGCCCCGCCAGCCCCTGGCAAGCCGCCATCATCGCCACCCGTCCACCAAGCGAGTACCCCACCAGCCAGAAGTCAAGGATGTTGTAACTAACCAAGGTTTTACGCAGTAAGTCGGTGACATCATCAAATCCATCGACGCTAATCGCCGCCGAACCACCGTGACCTGGGAGATCAACATACAACCGTGAGTAGTCGGCAAACGCCTCGCCCACTTCTTGCCATTCGTGGCAATCGCCGGAAAAACCGTGCAAAAACACCAGCCAGGGTAAACCTGGTTTTCCGTGTTTTGCCTGCGCGTGCAGGATCATAAATGGCTTACCTGCGCCAGAAGTTGCTGGAGCGTTTGCGCACCATCGGTGTCGTTAACCACCATTTCAATCACCGTGGTGGTTGGCGTGCGCCAGGCGTCGGCAAATGCCGTTTCAAGTTCCTGCCAGTTTTGCGGACGATGATATTTCAGCTCGAACATCGCGGCGGCGTGCTCAAAATGGACGTTTTGCGGCATCAGATAGAAACGCTCACGCTCGCTTTGCGGCGTTGGCAACAGCGAGAAAATTTGCCCGCCGTTGTTGTTCACCACAATTAATACCAGCGGCGCAGAAACCTGACGCAATAACGCCAGCGCGTTGAGATCGTAAAGTGCGGAGAGATCGCCCACAATCGCCAGCGTCGGTTTGCCGCTTGCCCGCTGAACGCCGGCGGCGGTCGAAAGCAGCCCGTCGATACCGCTGGCCCCACGGTTGCTGTACACCGGGTAACCTGCCGGAAGTTGCGAAAGCGCATCAATCAGACGTACCACCAGGCTGTTACCAACAAATAATTGCCCCTGTTCAGGCAGATAGTCGCAGATGCGATGCGCCAGTTGCGCTTCGCCAAACGCATCACGGCGGGCAATAACCGCCTGCATTGCCTGTTCCGCCAGGCGCGGGATTTCAACGCACCAGGGCTGGCGTTTTTCTGCCGGATGCAGCTCCAGCCAGTCGGCAATATTGGCAATTAAGCGACGTCCGCGATGGTGTGCCGGATCAAGTCGCCCTTCAATGTCATCAACAATCCAGTACTCTTCTGGTTCACAGCTTGCCTGCCATTGCAGGAGCCGTTTCCCCGTCAGGCTGCTTCCCAGTTGCACCACAATTTGCGCCTGCTGCAGCTCGCTGGTCGCTTTGGCATTGCCTAACCAAAGATCGGCACACGGCAGCGGCTGCCCGGTTTGTGACAGCACATCGCCAATCAGCGGCCAGCCAAGAGTTTGCGCCCACAGGGCAACTTTTTTGCCCTCTTCCGCACTCATGCGCCCGGCAACCACCACGCCGCGCTTTTGTCGCCAGAAGAACCAGTCGCGCTGTTTTTCACTTTCCAGACGAGGCGCTTCACGCAGCCACGGTTTGTCGTCCTGCCACCAGTCACCCAGACGCTGTTGCCAGCTAAGCCCGGTATCGTCCATTTCGCCATACAGCGGTTCAGCAAACGGGCAGTTGATATGGACTCCCCCCGCATGAAGCGTACCGAGAGCGTGGTCGATGGTAGAAACCAGCCAACGTGCGGGGATATCCTGGGTCGGGCGCGGCAATGAAATACTGTGCGTGGGGTGAGAGGCGAACATTCCCGGCTGGCGAATTGCCTGATTCGCGCCGCAGTCAATTAGCTCCGGCGGGCGATCGGCGGTTAAGAGAATCAGTTTTTCTCCGGTTAACCCGGCTTCAATCAGTGCCGGATAGAGATTTGCCACCGCCGTGCCGGAGGTCACAATCACCGCCACCGGCTGCTTGCTGACTTTCGCCAGCCCCAGCGCCAGATGCCCCAACCCACGCTCATCGAAATGGGTGTGGTGAATGAATGCGGAATTCTCCGCCGCCGCTAACGTTAACGGTGTAGAACGCGAGCCTGGGGCGATACAGATGTGTCTGACGCCGTGACGCGTTAATGCTTCCAGAATGACCGCCGCCCAGCGTCGGTTAAATGCGCTTACTGACATGAGTTTGTCCGGTATCAATATTGCGGCTAAGTATAAGGAGCTACAAAAATAGATTATTGATATGAATCGGTAATGATGCGACTCATTACTATTCCATTTGTAATAAAGTACGCAGCCCTGCCGCTTTGTTGTCGATTTCCTGCCACTCTTGCTCGGGGTCGGAACCACGGACAATGCCCGCGCCAGCATATAATCGCACGACATTGCCGCTAATTTTTGCTGAGCGCAGGGAAACGCAGAATTCGCTTTGTTGTAATGAGAGATAGCCCGCAGAACCGGCGTACCATTCTCGGGTGAACGGTTCGTGACGGGCGATAAACTGTCGCGCCAGATCGCGCGGTAAGCCAGCAACTGCTGCCGTTGGCTGCAACTGATGTAAACAGATCACATCATCCGCTTTGTTGAGTGAAGTCCAGATACAGCGGCGAAGATGCTGCACTTTACGCAGACGCAGTACCTGCGGCGGTAAAACATCCAGCGTCTGGGTATCGGCCTGTAATCGTTGACAGATATCTTCCACCACCAGCATGTTCTCGCGCTGGTTTTTATCATCCGCCATCAGCCACTCTCCTAACTGCTGCGCCTGCTTATCATCAGGATTATTTGCTACTGTTCCCGCCAGCGCTTCAGTACGCAGCGCTTTGTCACGCCGCCGCCATAACCGTTCCGGTGAAGAGCCAAGAAAAGCATTTTCGCCATCAAAGGCCATGTAAAAATGGTAGCAATTCAGATTCAGTCGACGACTGGCAGCCATCATCGCCGCCGCGTTGACCGGACTTGCGAAATGCAGGTCAGTTGCCCGAGCGAGCACCACTTTGTCGAGCTCACCTTCGGCGATGGTTTTCGTTGCCAGTTCGATTAATTGCGTCCAGCCCGTTTTGTCCGGCCAGTGTTGTTCTCGCGTGGTGGTTAAATGTAACCCAGGCAAGGGCTTGATACTCACCAGTGTGGCGATAAATTCTTTTGCCTGAATCGCATCGTGCTGAAGGGAGCTTTCGCTGAATAGCGTCAGCCGCAGCGTGGCTTTACCGCCACAGCGTCGCCATTCCAGGCGGGGTAAAAGTAAATTGCCCTGCGACGGGTCAAAAGCATTCAGCCCCCAAATGCGTAAGTCGTCGTGTTCCGGGTGCTGGCGAAGAAAACGTTGTGCCTGGTCCAACGACGTAAAACGGGTAATCGCGCCCAGGACGACAGCTTCTTCATCACCATTACGTTGTTGCCAGTAGAATTGCGGGTATGTTTGCTGACTGGCCAGCCAGCTCAAGGCATCAAAAGCGTCTTTGAGAGGGAAAGGAATATCGATAACCCGAATGCCGGGTGTCGCCGGAATCTCTTGCGACAAATGGCGCAGTAGATTTTCCAGCGCCGTAGTAAGTGATTGCACGCGGACCTCTCCCTGTTAAAAGCCTCACATTATACGGGGTACTACAAAAAAAATGCAGTACCCCGGTGTAGGGAGGTTTTAACGGCGTGCCAGCAACAGTCCTAGTACCAGCCCAACGGCCGCGCCCACACCAATTCCTTGCCAGGGTTTTTCGTGGACGTAGTCATCAGCACGATAAACTGCCTGCTTCGCCCGATAGTAATAACTGTCTGAAGCCTGGCTAACCCGTTTTTTCACATCATCCAGCGCTTTTTCTGCACGCGCTTTCAGCTCAACATATTTCTGATCGGCGGGATCGCCAGAGGAGCGGAGCACCTCTTCCAGTGTTTCACTAAGCAGCGTCAGGTCGTCATCGATACGTGTATCACCAAACTGATTAGACATTCTCGTTCTCCATTTGCGTAAAACCTGTCACTAACTATAGACAAGGGTTGTTGATTACGCCTGAATTACCTCGCGTGCCATCCCAATGTGTGGGATACCATCTTCTTCATAGACCTCCGTCACAGGGATAAAACCAAAACTCTGGTAGAAGTTTTGCAGATGCGCCTGCGCCCCGAGGTAAACAGGCTTATCAGGCCAGTGATGCGTACATGTTTCGAGTGTTTTACTCATCAGCTGCTGCCCCACTTTTTCGCCACGCAACGCTTCACTGACAATCACCCGACCTATAACGACCGGCTCAAGATCATCATCACTTTTCAGAATCCTCGCATACGCCACCAGTTCATCATTTTTCCAACCGAGAATATGGCGATTATCCCCCGTCAAATCATCACCATCGATATCCTGATAAGGGCAATTCTGCTCGACAACAAACACCGCGCAACGCAGTTGTAATAAGGCATAAAGCTGGGAAACCGATAATTCAGAGTGATGCAGATCTTGCCATTCAATCATAATGCTCTCCTTTTAGATGTATGCCTTATACTAGCCGGAATATTTTTTGAAACGTGATGAACTCATGGAATTAATTTTTTTAGGTACTTCAGCCGGTGTGCCAACCCGCACGCGCAATGTCACGGCAATATTGCTTAACCTGCAACATCCGACCCAGAGCGGACTTTGGTTGTTTGACTGCGGTGAAGGCACCCAGCATCAGCTACTGCATACCGCCTTTAACCCTGGAAAACTGGACAAGATTTTTATCAGTCACCTTCATGGCGATCATCTTTTTGGTTTACCCGGCTTGCTGTGCAGTCGTTCTATGTCAGGCATTATCCAACCCTTAACGATTTATGGTCCGCAAGGTATCCGTGAATTTGTGGAAACCGCGCTGCGGATTAGCGGCTCATGGACCGATTATCCGCTGGAAATTGTCGAAATTGGCGCTGGCGAAATTCTCGATGATGGCCTGCGCAAAGTGACCGCTTATCCAATGGAACACCCACTGGAATGCTATGGCTATCGTATTGAAGAACATGATAAACCGGGTGCATTAAATGCCCAGGCATTAAAAGCTGCTGGCGTACCGCCTGGCCCACTGTTTCAGGAATTAAAAGCGGGCAAAACAATCATGCTGGAAGATGGAAGGCAGATTAACGGCGCAGATTACTTAGCTGCTCCAGTGCCAGGTAAAGCGCTCGCTATTTTCGGCGATACCGGCCCCTGCGATGCCGCACTTGACCTGGCTAAAGGTGTCGATGTCATGGTGCACGAAGCGACGCTGGATATAACCATGGAAGCCAAAGCCAATAGTCGCGGCCATAGCTCTACACGCCAGGCTGCGACACTAGCCCGTGAGGCTGGAGTCGGTAAGCTAATCATTACCCACGTCAGCTCGCGCTATGATGACAAAGGTTGTCAGCACCTGTTACGTGAATGTCGGTCAATTTTCCCGGCGACTGAACTGGCGAATGATTTCACCGTGTTTAACGTTTAACTCTGCTTATTATTAAAAACAGGGCGAAACTTGCCCTGTTATCGCAACCCGCGCTACATATATCCACCCACACGGGCATATTGAGCGATTTTTGATATTTATTCATCTCCTTACGCACTATATTCAGAGCAATAAGTTGCCTCTTTTTATCTTCATTCAGCACAACCTTTGCAACTAAAAGGAGCCTATGATGGTTACAGTTGTCAGCAATTATTGTCAATTATCTCAAACCCAACTCAGTCAGACATTTGCAGAAAAATTTACTGTGACCGAGGAATTACTGCAGTCTTTAAAAAAAACAGCGTTATCCGGGGATGAAGAAAGTATTGAGTTACTGCATAACATTGCGTTAGGTTATGATGAATTTGGAAAAAAAGCTGAAGATATTCTTTACCATATTGTTAGAAACCCAACAAATGAGACCCTATCGATTATCCGACTTATTAAAAATGCCTGTTTAAAATTATATAATTTGGCACATACCGCAACCAACTCCCCCCTTAAACCAACTGCTCCGGATAATTCAGATGATCTCCTGTTCAAAAAGCTGCCCTCCCCTTCGAAATTAATGACAATTATCGGTGATGAAATTCCTCTTATATCTGAAAAACAGTCGCTTTCGAAGGTGCTTTTAAATGATGAGAATAATGAATTGAGTGATGGGACAAACTTCTGGGATAAAAATCGTCAATTAACCACAGATGAAATAGATTGCTATCTTCAGAAGATCGCCGCTAATGCAAAAAATACTGAAGTCAATTATCCTACTGGTTTCTACCTCTCCAATTCCAACAGCACTTACCTAGAAATCGCTCTCAATGACAATATTAAGAGCGATCCATCATGGCCGAAAGAAGTCCAGTTATTCCCCATAAATACTGGCGGACACTGGATATTAGTTTCGCTACAGAAAATAGTAAATGAAAAAAATAATACACAACAAATAAAATGCGTCATATTCAACTCATTGCGTGCACTAGGCCATGATAAAGAAAATTCACTTAAGCGTATTATTAATAGTTTCAATTCTGAACTCATGGGAGAAATGTCGAATAATAATATAAAAGTTCATTTAACTGAACCCGAGATAATATTTTTACATGCCGATCTTCAGCAATATTTAAGCCAAAGTTGCGGTGCATTTGTGTGCATGGCAGCCCAGGAAGTGATTGAACAAAGGGAAAGCAATTCTGACAGCGCCCCCTATACGTTATTAAAAAACTATGCTGACAGATTTAAAAAATATTCAGCAGAAGAGCAGTACGAAATTGATTTTCAACATCGACAGGTAAACAGAAATTGTTATTTAGATAAATATGGCGATGCAAATATCAATGATTATTATAGAGACTTAGAAATAAAACACTCACAACCCCAAAATAGAGCATCAGGCAAAAGAGTAAGTTAACATCATAGTTAATTAATTCGACCAGTCAGCAAATATGCTGACTGGTCGAACATAGTTTGCTAAAAAGTCATCACTGACTGATGTCAGTCACACCATCCGTCAGTTCAATCTACGGGTATTTCCAGCGTATATCGGCACGCGATTGCTGGTCTGTTGATGTAGTGGATTGTAGTTGCTGACTTTTCTTACCCTCAGATTTCTGCCCCACTTGTCAATTCAATCTGCCAATAAATAACATAATTATATGTTTCCTCATAGAAATTCCTTTTTAAAAATAGCGAACCCACTGTAAAAGATACTTTTTGTATATCTCTACCAAGCGTAATAAAACAAACGCTCATAACTCATTATAAATAATGATAAATTAACGCCTTTTATTGATAATTTACAAATGAAAAAATTTTCCTTTTGTTATATTATTTCTGTTTTCACTCCCTCTGATTATTTTTTACCAACCCTGGGTCACTGCATTATCGCCAACGCCCCAACACGTAAGTCCTGAGCAATTAGAAAAAACAGTTCGTTATCTTACACAAACTGTGCATCCACGTAATGCCGGCAATATTGATAATCTGAATAGGTCCGTAGAGTATATAAAAGAGTTCTTTGTCAGTAGCGGTGCCAGAGTTACCGCGCAGGGCGTCCCCGGTTGGCTATTACGACTCTGCGCCTGGTAGCCAGGATTACCCTTACCCGGCAATGTCCTGGCTTTATCCCGATCGGGGAGACTTTATTGCCGTGGTCGGCAGAATGCAGGATATCAACGCCGTTCGTCAGGTAAAAGCGGCATTGTTGTCATCCCGGGATTTATCTGTTTATTCTATGAATGCCCCAGGGTTTATTCCCGGTATTGATTTCTCTGACCACCTGAATTATTGGCAACACGATATTCCCGCCGTAATGATTACTGACACCGCTTTTTATCGTAATAAACAATACCACTTGCCCGGTGATACAGCAGACAGATTGAATTATCAGAAAATGGCTCAGGTAGTGGATGGTGTTATAACCTTGTTATACAACAGTAAATAATAAAAATTTCTCGAGGCGGGTCCAGAAACAGCGACATGTACATTTTATTTTCCCTCGTCTGTTTTAAGATGCGAAACATAAAATTCAATGGAGGAAAAATAAATGGGAATGATTGGTTATTTTGCAGAAATTGACTCAGAAAAGATTAACCAACTGCTTGAGTCTACTGAAAAACCTTTGATGGATAATATACATGACACGCTTTCAGGATTACGCCGACTGGATATTGATAAACGCTGGGATTTTTTACACTTTGGGCTGACAGGCACCTCTGCTTTTGATCCCGCGAAGAATGATCCGCTGAGTCGTGCCGTGCTTGGTGAACACAGCCTCGAAGATGGCATAGATGGCTTCCTGGGATTGACCTGGAATCAGGAGTTAGCCGCGACAATCGACCGACTGGAATCACTGGATCGAAGTGAGCTGCGTAAACAGTTTTCCATTAAGCGACTCAATGAAATGGAGATTTATCCGGGAGTGACCTTTTCAGAAGAGTTAGAGGGGCAACTCTTTGCCTCGATCATGCTTGATATGGAAAAGCTGATTAGCGCGTATCGACGTATGCTGCGACAAGGGAATCATGCGCTGACGGTTATTGTTGGGTGATGGTGTCAGAGCGCCAAAAAAAAAACCGCCGAGCATGTCGGCGGCTTTCTGACTTACAAACTAACAGATTACATCAGCGGCATTGCCAAACGCACAATACTAATCAGCGGTTGTGGCCATACACCCAGCACCAGTACCAACAGTGCAGAAATCAGCACCACGATACCGCCCGCGCTGTACTGCCAGTTTGACGGTGCATCGCGACCCGGTTGTTCCGGTGCGTGCAGGTACAGGCTCACCGCCACGCGCAGGTAGTAGTAGAGGCCGATTGCCGAACCGACAACCACGGCACCCACCAGCCACCACAAGTGTGCCTGGACACCGACCGCCAGCACGTAGAACTTACCGATAAAGCCCAGCGTCATCGGGATACCGGCCAGAGACAGCATCATCACCGTCATCACTGCCGCGAGGATCGGACGATGCCAGAACAGACCGCGGTAAGAGAACAGGGAATCAGCATCCGGGCCACGATACGGGCTGGACATCAGGCTGACCACGCCGAACGCGCCGAGGCTGCTGAACAGATAACCGGCCAGGTAAACCCCTACCGCTTCCATCGACATCTCGCCTGTTTGCAGCGCAATCAGCGCCACCAGCAGATAGCCGAGGTGAGAGATAGATGAGTAACCGAGCAGACGTTTGATGTTGGTCTGGCTCAACGCCATCAGGTTACCGAAGATGATGGAGGCAAAGGCGATAATCGCCAGTACTACGCGAATCGCTTCGCTGTCACCCACCGGTGCGTAGAGGAACAGACGCATCACCACACCGAAGATAGCGATTTTGCTCGCCGTCGCCAGGAAAGTGGAAACCGGCGCAGGCGCGCCCTGGTATACGTCTGGCGTCCACAGGTGGAACGGCACCAGAGAGAGTTTGAAGCCGAGGCCAACAATCATCAGGCCGAAACCTGCCAGCAACAGCGGCTCGTTGAGCATACCGTCGCCAAGGTTTTTACCCAACGCGACAAACGACAGGTCGCCAGACTGCGCATACACCAGCGCCATACCGAACAGCAGGAAAGAAGACGCTGCGGCAGAAAGGATGGTGTATTTGATACTGGCTTCCAGCGAACGTTTCTGGCGGAAAGCGTAACCGACCAGGCCAAACAGCGGCAAAGAGATCAGTTCGATACCGAGGAACAGAGACGCCAGATGGTTGGCATTCGCCAGCAGGATCCCGCCCAGCGCGGCAATTAACACCAACAGGTAGAACTCATCCTTATTGTCGTTATAGCCTTCAAGCCACGGGTAGGCGAAAGTACAGGTGGCGAGGCTCGCCAACAATACCAGCCCGGTGTAAAGCATGGCGAAACCATCAACGCGCATCAGCGGCGTAACGTCCATAGCGCCCGCCTGGCCGACAAACCAGAGCGAAACCAGCGCCGCGTTAAGCCCAATAACCGAGAGCGTAGCGTTGAGGAAATGATTGCGTCGCCACGCAATGGAGAGCATCACAACCACCACCGTCAAGCCGACGATCAGCAACGGTAGCAGTGCGATCAGGTTTTGTGGAGTTATTGTCATGGCGATTTACGGCCTTGTAGTAGTAACGGAATTAACAAACCACTGCTGGATATTGCCAATCGCGGAGTGCGAGGTATCCAGAATCGGCTGCGGATAGAAGCCCAGCAGTACCAGCAGCACCACCAGCAACAGGATCATAAACAGCTCACGCAGCGACATCCCTGGCAGTTCCTGGCTGGCAATCTGGCTTTTCGCTTTACCGAAGTAAGCGCGATGCAACATCGCCAGCGAATAAACAGATGCAAAGACCAGCCCAAAGGTAGAAATAACGGTAATCACCGGGACAACCTGGAAGCTGCCGAACAGAATCATAAATTCGCCGACGAAGTTACCGGTGCCAGGCATCCCAAGCGTTGCCACCGCAAAGAACAGCGACAGTGCTGGCAGCCATTTCATCTTGCTCCACAGACCGCCCATCATGCGCATGTCGCGGGTATGGATACGTTCATAAAGCTGACCGCAGAGAATAAACAGACCCGCCGCCGACAAGCCGTGCGCAATCATCTGGATTACCGCGCCCTGGTAGGCCAACTGGCTGCCGGTGTAGATTGCAATCAGCACGAAGCCCATGTGGGAAACCGAGGTGTAGGCGATCAGACGTTTGATATCGGTCTGGGCGAAGGCCATCCACGCACCGTAGAAGATGCCGATAACACCCAGCCACATAGCGATTGGCGCGAACTCTGCCGACGCATTTGGGAACAGCGGCAGGGAGAAACGCAGCAAACCGTAAGCGGCAGTTTTCAGCAAGATCCCCGCGAGGTCAACGGAACCGGCGGTCGGAGCCTGGGAGTGCGCATCCGGCAGCCAGCCATGCAGCGGAACCACCGGCATTTTGACTGCGAAGGCGATGAAGAAGCCCAGCATCAACAGATATTCCACACCACTGGACATTGGCGTATTCAACAGCTCTTCATAGTTGAAGGTCCAGACGCCGGTCGCATTGTAGTGAACAAAAACCAGCGCCAGGATGGCAATCAACATCACCAGACCACTCGCCTGGGTGTAAATGAAGAACTTGGTTGCCGCCGTGATACGCGTTTTACCGTCAGAGGCTTTATGCCCCCACAGTGCGATCAGGAAGTACATCGGCACCAGCATCATTTCCCAGAAGAAGAAGAACAGGAACATGTCGATGGCAAGGAACACGCCGATAACGCCGCCCAGGATCCACATCAGGTTGAGGTGGAAGAAGCCCTGATATTTTTCGATCTCTTTCCACGAACATAGTACCGCCAGCACACCGAGCAGACCGGTCAGCACGACCATCAGCAGCGACAGACCGTCAATGGCGAGATGAATAGAGATACCAAAACGCGGGATCCACGGCATGTCGAATTCAGACTGCCACTGCGGAATTCCGGCGGATTGCGTCAGTGAATAACCGCCCTGCAACCACAGTTGCAGCGACAGCGCCAGCGTCAATCCCATGGTGATCAGCGCGATCCAGCGCGGCACCTTGACGCCAAAGCGTTCGGTCTGCCAGCACAGGAAGCCGCCAATAAAGGGAATTAATATTAGCCAGGGTAGTAACATGGCGATCTTTATTCCTTGTAAAAGTCCCGTCAGGACCGGATTTTCAACGAATTCTCACGACAGAAAATTCTCTTCGGACTGGGGGTAGTGTCGGATGCGCCGCGAAGGCAGCTTATCCGACCTACGTTCTTATATGCCCAGGGGCAATCCCACAATCCTTAACTCAACGCAGTACCATCAACAGTGCCAGCACCACGACCGCACCGATGCTCATGGATGCCACATACCAGCGCAGATAACCGTTCTCGCTTAACAGCAGACCTTTACCTGCAAAGCGGGAAAGAACCGCCGGGATGTTCATCATTGAGTTCAGCGGATCGCGTTTCAGCAACCAGGCAATACCCAGGAACGGCTTGACGAACACTTTGTCGTACAGCCAGTCAAAGCCCCAGGCGTTGTACCACCAGGTACTCAGCAGGCGGCCCGGCGCACTGTTGGCGATGGAGGTCACCAGAGTACGTTTACCCAGCCACAGCCAGGCTGCCAGCAGAATGCCGACCACCGCGACCACGCCAGAGGTAATTTCCAGGGTCAACATGCTGCCGTGCGCCAGTTCCGTCGTTTGCGGAAGCACGCCCTGCAGCGGCGGTACAATCAGTGCGCCAACGAAGGTGGAAAGGATCAGCAGCACAATCAGCGGCAGGCTGTGAGTTACCCCTTTCACGGCGTGAGCGTGAATTTGTTCTTTTCCGTGGAAGACGATGAAAATCATACGGAAGGTGTAGAGCGAGGTCATAAACGCACCGACCAGACCTGCCACCATCAGATTGATATGACCATTCGCCATCGCACCCGCGAGGATCTCATCCTTACTGAAGAAGCCCGCAGTGACCAGCGGTAGTGCCGACAGTGCTGCGCCGCCCACCAGGAAGCAGAGATAAACCAGCGGAATAGATTTACGCAGACCGCCCATCTTGAAGATGTTCTGTTCGTGATGACAGGCCAGAATGACGGAACCGGATGCCAGGAACAGCAGCGCTTTAAAGAACGCGTGAGTCATCAAGTGGAAAATCGCCGCATCCCATGCCTGCACGCCAAGCGCGAGGAACATGTAGCCAATCTGGCTCATGGTAGAGTAAGCGAGAACACGTTTGATGTCGGTCTGTACCAGCGCGGCAAAACCGGCCAGCAACAGCGTAACCGCCCCGACAATACCCACCAGATGCAGAACTTCCGGCGTCATCAGGAACAGGCCGTGGGTACGGGCGATCAGGTAGACACCCGCGGTTACCATCGTTGCGGCGTGGATCAGCGCGGAGACAGGCGTCGGGCCCGCCATCGCGTCAGCAAGCCATGTCTGCAACGGCAACTGCGCAGATTTACCGACCGCACCGCCCAGCAGCATCAGCGTCGCCCACATCAGCATGTTATTGCCGTCAGCAAAGTGCGCTGGTGCCAGTTCCACCATTTCGCGGAAGTTCAGGGTGCCCAGTTCGTTGTAAAGAATGAACAGTGCGAAAGCGAGGAAAACGTCACCCACACGGGTCACGACGAACGCTTTCATTGCCGCTGCGCCATTCTTCGGATCGGTGTAATAGAAACCGATCAGCAGATAGGAGCACAGGCCCACGCCTTCCCAGCCGAGGTACATCAGCAGCAGGTTATCGGCGAGAACCAGAACTACCATGCTGGCGATGAACAGGTTGGTGTAGGCGAAGAAGCGAGAGTAGCCCTCTTCACCGCGCATGTACCAGGAGGCGTACATGTGAATAAGGAAACCCACACCAGTGACCACCGAGAGCATGGTCAGCGACAGGCCGTCCAGCACCAGGTTAAAACCGATGTTAAAGTCGCCTACCGACATCCACGTCCACAGCGGCTGGCTGTATGACTGCTCGCCGTTAGCGAAGAAATCAACGCCGATAAAGGCGGTTACCAGCGCCGCCAGGCCCACAGAGCCAACGCCGACGATCGCCGAAACGTTTTCAGACCAGCGCCCACGGGAGAACGCCAGCAGGACGAAGCCAATCAATGGCAAAATAATGGTTAAGGCAAGCATGTTCATCCGCGCATCTCACTTACTGAATCGATGTTCAGGTTCTGGCGACGACGGTGAAGTTGCAGCAGCAGCGCAAGGCCGATACTCGCTTCTGCCGCCGCGAGGCTGATGGCGAGAATGTACATCACCTGACCGTCGGTCTGACCCCAGTAGCTTCCGGCGACCACAAAGGCCAGCGCGGAGGCGTTAATCATGATTTCCAGACCAATCAGCATAAACAGCAGATTGCGACGGATAACCAGACCGGTTAAGCCAAGAACGAATAAGATTGCCGCGAGGATCAGTCCATGTTGTAAGGGGATCATGCGTGCTCCTCCGTTTTTCTTTTCGCGCTGTCGTCTTTACGATTGCTCAGCACTTCACCCGCACGCTCTTCACGACCGACGTGGAAGGCCACAACCAGACCTGCGAGCAGCAGCATAGAAGCCAGTTCCACCGCCAGTACGTAAGGCCCGAACAGCGTAATACCCACTGCTTTAGCACTGATTGGCGTACCGTCGATACCCTGATCGTTAACACCGAGGATGGCGTAAACAATCACCACCAGCATGATGGCCGACAAAATTGCCGGACCAATCCACACCTGCGGTTTCAGCCACTGGCGTTCCTGTTCGATTTCTGAACCGCCCAGGTTGAGCATCATCACCACGAACACGAACAGCACCATAATGGCACCCGCGTAGACGATAATTTCCAGCGCACCGGCGAAGTAAGCGCCCAGTGAGAAGAACACCCCGGAAATCGCCAGCAGCGAAATAATCAGGTACAGCAGTGCGTGTACCGGATTGGTATGGGTGATCACTCGCAAGGTCGCAAGTATGGCTATCAGGCCACAGATATAAAAAGCGAACTCCATTGCCCCTCTCCTTACGGTAACAGGCTCTTGACGTCGATAGGCTTGGCTTCGTTCTCTGCTTCGCCCTTATCTTTGCCGTCGATTGCCATACCTGCCATCCGGTAGAAGTTATATTCCGGGTATTTGCCCGGACCGGAGATCAGCAGATCCTCTTTCTCGTAAACCAGATCCTGGCGCTTGTATTCCCCCATTTCGAAATCCGGGGTTAACTGAATCGCCGTGGTCGGACAGGCTTCTTCGCACAGACCACAGAAAATGCAGCGTGAGAAGTTGATGCGGAAAAATTCCGGGTACCAGCGACCGTCTTTGGTTTCTGCTTTTTGCAGCGAGATACAGCCGACCGGGCAGGCTACCGCGCAGAGGTTACAGGCTACGCAACGCTCTTCGCCGTCCGGGTCGCGGGTCAGAACGATACGACCACGATAACGGGGCGGCAGATAGACCGGCTCTTCCGGGTACATTCGCGTTTCGCGTTTGGCGAACGCGTGCAGGCCGATCATCCAGATACTACGAACCTGGGTGCCGAAACCTACTAACAATTCTTTTAAGGTCATGGTCTTATTGCCCCTTATTGCGCCTGCCAGAGAATGACAGCCGCCGTTACCAGCAAGTTGATCAGCGTCAGCGGCAGGCAGATTTTCCAGCCGAAGGACATTACCTGGTCATAACGCGGACGCGGTAACGACGCACGAATCAAAATGAACATCATCATAAAGAACGCGGTTTTCAGCGCGAACCAGATGAATGGCGGTAACAACGGGCCTTGCCAGCCACCGAAGAACAGCGTCACCATCAATGCAGAGATGGTCACAATCCCGATGTACTCACCCACGAAGAACAGACCGAACTTCATACCGGAATATTCAATGTGGTAACCATCCGCCAGTTCCTGCTCGGCTTCCGGCTGGTCAAACGGGTGACGGTGACATACCGCCACGCCCGCGATGGCAAAGGTAATAAAACCAAAGAATTGCGGGATAACGTTCCACACATGCGCCTGGCTGTTGACGATGTCGGTCATGTTGAATGAACCGGCCTGCGCCACCACGCCCATCAAGGAAAGCCCGAGGAACACTTCGTAGCTCAGGGTCTGCGCAGAAGCACGCATCGCACCCAGCAACGAGTATTTGTTGTTACTTGACCAGCCCGCAAACAGCACCGCGTAAACCGCCAGACCTGCCATCATCAGGAAGAACAAAATCCCGATGTTCAGGTCGGCAACCACCCAACCCGGACTGACTGGCACAATCGCAAAGGCCAGCAGCAGCGAGGTAAAGGCAATCATCGGTGCCAGGGTAAAGATGACGCGATCCGAGAATTTCGGGATCCAGTCTTCTTTAAAGAACATTTTGATCATGTCCGCAACCAGCTGGAGCGAACCGCCCCAGCCAACACGGTTAGGTCCGTAACGGTTCTGGAACAGACCCAGCAGGCGACGTTCGCCAAAGCTCATGAATGCCCCGCAGGTGACAACCACCAGCAGGATCACCACCGCTTTGAGGATGGTCAGCAGGATCTCAATCAGTTCCGGTGATATCCAACTCATTGTTGTGCCTCCTTGAGATCCTCAAGATGCGCGCCAGCCAGCACCGGAGCAATGCCGGACATACCCATCGGCAAGCCCACCTGCCCTGCCGTCAGTCCTTCGGCGATTTCAACCGGCAGCGTGACCGTGTTGCCATCGTAACTAAAGGAGACGCGTGTACCTGCGTTCACACCCAACTTCGCGGCATCCGCTGGGTTGAGTTTGATGTACGGCTGCGGCATACGGCTCTGGAAGACCGGAGCACGCTGTGACAATTCATCGCTGCCAAACAGGTGGTAATACGGCGCGATACGCCATTTCCCGTCCTGCGGCTGGAAGCGTGCCGGTACGCTGGTGAAGTAATCCAGACCATTTTCGCTGGTTTCAAACAGACGCACGCCCGGATCGCCAAAGCGCAGTTTGCCGCCCACTTCGTCCTGGAATTTGTTCCACGCCTGCGGGGAGTTCCAGCCCGGCGCCCAGGCAAACGGCACTTGCGAACGGTGCGCAGTCGGCTGGTTGTTACCTTCCATCGAGAAGGTGAACATGGTGTCAATATCCTGCGGCTGACGCGGCTCATGAACGCTGATATTGGCGCGCATGGCGGTACGACCGCTGTAACGGTGCGGTTCACGGGCCAGTTTCTGCCCACGAATACGGAATGTCGCATCCGGCGCAGCATCTTTGATACCTGCCAGTTCCGGGATTTTCGCCACAACAGCGTCAATCACATGGTCGAGCTGCGTCCAGTCCACTTCACGGCTCAGCAGGGTGCTGTGCAGCGAGTGTAACCAGCGCCAGCTTTCCAGCATGACAGTTTTGCTGTCGTAATAAGCAGGATCGTAAACCTGGAAGAAACGTTGGGCGCGGCCTTCGTTGTTGATCACCGTACCGTCGCTTTCAGCAAAGCTGGCAGCAGAAAGTACCAGATGGGCGTTTTCCATAATCGCTGTGCGTTGATGATCAACCACCATCACCAGCGGTGCTTTAGCCAGCGCAGCATTCACGCGGATAGCAGAAGCGTGACGATGCAGATCGTTTTCCAACACCACCACCGCGTCGGCGCGTCCGGTTTCCAGTTCGGTTAACGCTTCTTCAAGCGAACCGCCACCCATAATGCCCAGCCCCATGCTGTTGACGGAACGGGCAATCATGGTGATACCGACGTCAGCGCCGCGACCTTTCAGGGCTTTCGCGACGTTAGCCGCCGCCTGAATCACCTCTAAGCTACCGGCGTTCGTCCCGGAGATAATCAACGGTTTCTTCGCACCTGCCAGTGCCTGCACGATGACGTCGATTTTGCTTTGCAGCTCAGGTTCGATACCGTCAACCGCTGGTGCAGAGTTATCCAGCGCATGGGCGATGGCAAAACCTAAACGCGCCTGATCTTCAACCGGTGCGCGGTAAGTCCACGCCGCGATATCATCCAGACGGGTGTCATCAACGTTGGTAACAAACAGCGGATGCTTCGCACGTTGACCGATGTTGAGGATTGCCGCAATCTGCCAGTCAGCCACTTTCTGTGCTGCCGCCATTTCGCGCGCTTTACCTTTCACAGCCTGACGCACTGCCAGCGCGACGCGCGCGCCGGTCTGGGTAACGTCTTCGCCCAGCACCAGTACCGCATCGTAAGATTCGATTTCGCGCAGAGCCGGAGTATAAATGCCGCCTTCACGCAGCACTTTCAGCGCCAGTTGCAGACGTTCCTGCTCACCGTGAGCGATACCGGTGTAGAAGTTTTCTTCGCCCACCAGTTCACGCAGCGCAAAGTTGCTTTCCACGCTGGCACGCGGAGAACCAATACCGATCACTTTCTTCGACTGACGCAGAATATCTGCCGCGCCCTGCATTGCCTGTTCGGCGTTGAGGGTAATGAAATCATCGCCACGACGCTGTACTGGCTGACGCGGACGATCCTTCAGGTTGACGTAACCGTAACCGAAACGACCACGGTCGCAGAGGAAGTAGTGGTTTACCGTACCGTTGTAACGGTTTTCGATACGACGCAGTTCGCCGTAACGTTCACCGGGGCTGATGTTACAGCCGATGGAACATTGCTGGCAGATGCTCGGCGCAAACTGCATATCCCATTTACGGTTGTAACGCTCGGAGTGCGTTTTGTCGGTAAATACGCCGGTCGGGCAAATTTCGACCAGGTTACCGGAAAATTCGCTTTCCAGCGTGCCGTCTTCCGGGCGACCGAAGTAGACGTTGTCGTGCGCACCGTAAACGCCCAGATCTGTACCGTCAGCGTAATCTTTGTAGTAACGCACACAGCGGTAGCAGGCGATGCAGCGGTTCATTTCGTGAGAGATGAATGGCCCCAAATCCTGATTACGGTGGGTACGTTTGGTGAAACGGTAGCGACGGAAGCTGTGTCCGGTCATCACAGTCATATCCTGAAGATGGCAGTTACCGCCCTCTTCACATACCGGACAGTCGTGCGGGTGGTTGGTCATCAACCACTCGACCACGCTTTCACGGAACTGTTTCGCTTCTTCGTCGTCAATGGAAATAAAGGTGCCATCGGAAGCCGGTGTCATACAGGACATCACCAGGCGACCACGCGTGTCTTCCGCGTTTTGGTATTGCTTCACCGCACACTGGCGGCAAGCACCGACACTTCCCAGCGCCGGATGCCAGCAAAAGTAAGGAATATCAAGGCCCAGAGACAGACAAGCTTCCAGCAGGTTGTCCGCTCCGTTGACCTCGTATTCTTTGCCGTCTACATGAATTGTAGCCATTAGCATGCTTCCAGTTTTCTCAGTCAGAGACTGAGCGTTAATCGAAATTCGGTTACCAGCGCTCTTTCAGCAGGTTCGGCTGAATCCCATTAATCAAATGGGTATTGCTGAACGGCTGTTTGATTCCCGCCTCAAATTCTTCGCGGAAATATTTGATGGCGCTCTGTAACGGCTCCACTGCACCAGGTGCGTGGGCACAGAAAGTTTTACCCGGGCCTAAGAATCGACACAGTTGCTCAAGTGTTTCAATATCGCCCGGCTGACCTTCACCACGCTCCAGCGCACGCAGAATTTTCACGCTCCACGGCAGACCGTCGCGGCACGGCGTACACCAGCCGCAGGACTCACGGGCGAAAAACTCTTCCAGGTTACGCACCAGCGACACCATGTTGATCTCATGGTCAACCGCCATCGCCAGCGCCGTACCCAGACGGCTGCCCGCTTTACCGATACTTTCGAATTCCATCGGCAGATCAAGGTGCGCTTCGGTCAGGAAGTCAGTCCCCGCGCCGCCTGGCTGCCAGGCTTTAAATTTCAGACCATCACGCATACCACCGGCGTAATCTTCGAGGATCTCGCGTGCGGTGGTGCCGAACGGCAGTTCCCACAGTCCCGGATTTTTCACCCGACCGGAGAAGCCCATCAGCTTGGTGCCAGCATCTTTACTTTTCGAGATGTTCTGATACCACTCCACGCCGTTAGCGAGGATCGCCGGAACGTTACACAGGGTTTCGACGTTGTTGACACAGGTCGGTTTACCCCATGCGCCGGAGGTTGCCGGGAAGGGTGGCTTCGAGCGTGGGTTAGCACGACGTCCTTCCAGGGAGTTGATTAACGCTGTTTCTTCCCCGCAGATGTAGCGCCCTGCCCCGGTATGGACGAACAGTTCGAAATCGAAACCTGTTCCCATAATGTTTTTGCCAAGCAGACCCGCTTCGGTGGCTTCGGCAATGGCACGGCGCAGATTAACTGCCGCTTCGATATATTCGCCACGCAGGAAGATGTAGCCACGGTAAGCTTTCAGCGCAAACGCGGAGATGAGCATACCTTCCACCAGCAGGTGCGGCAGTTGCTCCATCAACAGGCGGTCTTTATAGGTGCCCGGCTCCATTTCATCGGCATTACACAGCAGGTAACGGATGTTCATGGATTCGTCTTTCGGCATCAGGCTCCATTTCAGGCCAGTCGAGAAGCCCGCGCCGCCGCGCCCTTTCAGACCAGCGTCTTTTACCTGATTAACGATTTCGTCCGGAGACAGCCCGGTCAGCGCCTTACGCGCGCCTTCGTAACCGTTTTTGCTGCGGTATTCGTCCAGCCACACTGGCTGTTTGTCATCGCGCAGACGCCAGGTCAGCGGATGCGTTTCGGGAGTACGGATAATGTTTTTCATTTATACCGCTCCAGCAGTTCAGGGATCGCTTCCGGGGTCAGATGCGCGTGAGTGTCCTCATCGATCATCATGTTTGGCCCTTTATCACAGATCCCCAGGCAGCAAGTTGGCAGCAGCGTAAAGCGGCCATCAAATGTCGTTTGCCCTGGTTTGATGTTCAGCTTTTTCTCGAGCGCCGCCTGAATACCCTGATAACCGTTGATATGACAGACCACGCTGTCACAATAACGGATCACATGGCGACCAACCGGCTGGCGGAAGATCTGACTGTAGAACGTTGCCACACCTTCGACGTCGCTTGCCGGAATACCCAGCACATCGGCGATCGCGTGGATCGCACCATCCGGCACCCAGCCACGCTGCTTCTGAACGATTTTCAGCGCTTCAATGGACGCCGCACGCGGGTCTTCGTAGTGGTGCATCTCGTGCTCGATCGCTTCACGCTCTGCCGCACTCAGCTCAAAAGCCTCGGTTTGTGGTTGTTGATTCTCGTGCATAATTAGCGGTCCACATCTGACATAACAAAATCGATACTGCCCAGATAAACAATCAGGTCAGACACCAGGCTGCCGCGGATCGCCGCCGGAATTTGCTGCAAATGCGCAAAGCTCGGGGTACGAACACGGGTGCGGTAACTCATGGTGCTGCCGTCGCTGGTCAGGTAGTAACTGTTGATCCCTTTGGTCGCCTCAATCATCTGGAAAGATTCATTGGCAGGCATCACCGGACCCCACGACACTTGCAGGAAGTGGGTGATCAGGGTTTCGATATGTTGCAGCGTGCGCTCTTTCGGCGGCGGCGTGGTCAGCGGGTGATCCGCTTTGAACGGGCCTTCCGGCATGTTGTTGAGGCACTGCTCAAGAATGCGCAGACTCTGGCGCAGCTCTTCCACTTTAAGCATTACGCGGGTGTAGCAGTCAGAAACGCCACCACCCACCGGGATTTCAAAGTCGAAGTTTTCATAGCCAGAATAAGGACGCGCCTTACGCACGTCGAAGTCGATCCCGGTAGCACGCAGGCCCGCGCCAGTGGTGCCCCACTCCAGCGCCTCTTTCGCGCCATAGGCGGCAACGCCCTGGGAACGACCTTTCAGAATGGTGTTTTGCAGCGCCGCTTTCTCGTAAGACGCCAGACGTTTCGGCATCCAGTCGAGGAACTCACGCAGCAGGCGATCCCAGCCGCGCGGCAGGTCGTGAGCTACGCCGCCAATACGGAACCACGCCGGGTGCATACGGAAACCAGTGATTGCTTCCACCAGATCGTAAATTTTCTGACGATCGGTAAAGGCGAAGAACACTGGCGTCATTGCGCCGACGTCCTGAATAAAGGTCGAGATATACAGCAGGTGACTGTTGATGCGGAACAGTTCGGAGAGCATAACGCGAATGACGTTAACGCGATCCGGCACGGTGATCCCGGCCAGTTTCTCTACCGCCAGCACGTAAGGCATTTCGTTAACGCAGCCGCCGAGGTATTCGATACGGTCAGTATACGGAATGTAGCTGTGCCAGGACTGGCGTTCGCCCATTTTCTCCGCACCACGGTGGTGGTAACCGATGTCTGGTACGCAGTCGACAATCTCTTCGCCATCGAGTTGCAAAACGATACGGAAAGCCCCGTGCGCCGACGGGTGGTTCGGACCGAGGTTGAGGAACATGAAGTCCTCGTTTTCGGTGCTGCGCTTCATCCCCCACTCTTCCGGTTTGAAGGTCAGGGCTTCCATCTCCAGATCCTGTTTGGCTTTGGTCAGCTCAAACGGCGAGAATTCGGTAGCGCGCGCCGGATAATCTTTACGCAGCGGGTGACCTTTCCAGGTTTGCGGCATCATGATGCGTCGCAGGTTCGGGTGACCGTCGAAAGTAATGCCAAACAGATCCCAGGTTTCACGCTCATACCAGTTAGCGTTCGGGAACAGTTTGGTGAAGGTCGGTACGTGCAGGTCGTTTTCTGCCAGCGCCACCTTCAGCATGATGTCGCGGTTACGATCGATAGAAATCAGATGGTAGAAAACGGAAAAATCCGCGGCAGGTAACCCTTCGCGGTGTGTGCGCAGACGTTCGTCCATGCCGTGTAAGTCAAACAGCATGACGTAAGGTTTCGGCAGTTTCTTTAAGAAATCGCCAACTTCCAGTAATTGTTCACGCTTGATCCACACAACGGGAACCCCGGTGCGAGTCGCCTGAACAGTAAAGGCATCCGGCCCAAAACGGTTGCGCAGTTCGCCAATCACCGGATCATCAAGATGATCGCGGGTCTGCCAGGCGGGTTCTTGCGCGGTTAAGTCGGTCATATTGTTCACCATTGCAAATGGTCCGTGGTGACTGTCGGCGCAGTAAGCTTCGCGAAATAGATTTAGGAATAAGCGAAGAAAAATCCCTTTGCCGACAGGCGCAAATTAAATCTCGTCAGGTGTACGCAGGTTAGTTACGGCAATGCGTTCACCGCGCTTGCGTTCGCGCTCTGATTGCATATTGGCGCGATAAACGCCCTGATCGCCAACCACCCAAGAGAGCGGACGACGTTCTTTGCCGATAGATTCCTGCAACAGCATCAGTGCCTGCATGTACGCTTCAGGACGCGGCGGGCAGCCCGGGATATACACATCAACCGGGATGAATTTATCGACGCCCTGCACAACGGAATAAATATCGTACATACCACCAGAGTTGGCACAGGCACCCATTGAGATAACCCATTTTGGTTCCAGCATCTGGTCATACAGACGCTGAATAACCGGTGCCATTTTGGTAAAGCAGGTTCCTGCAACCACCATCAGGTCAGCCTGACGCGGCGAAGCACGCAATACTTCTGCGCCAAAACGCGCCACGTCATGCACCGCGGTAAACGAAGTCACCATCTCAACGTAACAGCAGGAAAGACCGAAGTTATACGGCCAAATTGAGTTTTTACGACCCCAGTTAACCATGTCATTGAGCTTGCCCATAAACACGTTTTTGTTAACTTCTTGCTCCAGAGGGTCGGTTACGATCTCCTGCTTTTGCAGGGGGTAACGGTCGTTCTCACCGTTGGGATCTATGCGGGTGAGCGTATAATCCATCTTAATGCCTCGCGGTTAGCGTTGACGATTAGCGATACTGTTCGTTTCCGGGTTCATACGCTCGCGGCGTGAACGCGCGGGCGTCCAGTCCAGCGCGCCAATACGCACCAGATAAACCAGACCTGCCAGTAACACAAAAATAAAAATTGCAGCTTCCACAAAGCCTACCCAGCCGCTTTCGCGGATAGAGGTTGACCATGCGAACAGATACAGCGCTTCAACGTCGAAGATAACGAAGAACATGGCCACCAGATAAAACTTGGCGGACAGGCGTAAGCGGGCGGAGCCGACCGAGTCGATACCGGATTCAAACGGCACGTTTTTCGACCTCGCGCGTGCGCGACCGCCTAAAAACCAACCGCCTACCAGCATCAGGCAACACAGGCCAATGGCAACGATAAGAAAGATAGCGAATGCCCAGTGATGAGCGATGACTTCAGTGGATGTTGACATACTCATTGCTTACTCATCAAAAGTAGCGCCAGATTCACTGCTCTTCACGGCAGATGGACGCCACATCGATTCATGGGGAGGAATAAAAAAAACCTTACAATCACTGTAGAAATTCTTTTATACAGCTAATTGATGTGGTCTTTTACTCCTTTCTATAACCTTTTGTCAACTTTAACAAAAGTTTCTTCACATTAGTTTACATAATATCAACACCATTAGCATTTAATGCCCTTTCACCCCAGATCCTTGACGACTCCAGGATAATTAGATGTTGTTGAATCGTGTCCGTTGTGAAGCAATGGAAAAAATACGGGTCTATTTTGACAGGAATTTGTGTCGATTCCTCCCCCCAAAAGAGAGTATTTTCTTGATCTGTGACACGCTTTTGTCATTCCATAACAAAAACGCAGCAACAAATTTACGTATTTTTTAACATCATTGTAGCAGGTGATTTTTTTCAGGCGATTATTTGTGCGTTCGGGACGTGAATCTCTGGTGATTGAAAAATGAACAGTTTTGTGCGTTCTGCACTATGCGAGGAAGGATTTTTACTAAAAAAAAGCCGCTGGGGTTTAAAACACCCCCAGCGGCTCGTTTTTTACACTATTGTCTCAGGAATTATCTATCGTCCGTCGATTACTCGATATCCCTTTCAATCAACAATGAATCATCCCCTTCCGGAGCAGACATTGGGCTGTATTGCCACGGATTATGGTAGCTCTCCATCGCCTGATAGATCACCTGGGCCAGCTCATTATTACTGGACGGGTCATAGCACAGCAAATATTCGGTATCAGGTAGCGGCGGTAAGCCATCTACTCCACTCAGCACACGCAGGTCCGGGCTCATCATTTCAACCGGCCTTGCCGTCACGCCAAGACCGGCTTTCACTGCCGCACGAACGGCCGGAAGCGTCGAGGCGACATAAGCCAGTCGCCATGGAATATCTGCTTTATTAAGCGTCGCCAGCACCATATCGCGAAACGGACTTGGATCATCCAGCAATACAAGAGGGATCGGCTCACCTTTTTGCAATACGTATTCCGCTGCGCAGTACCAGTGTGTTGGCGAGGTACGCAGGTTCAATGCCTTAAAGGTAGAAGGACGATGGGTGGTTACCATCAAATCCACTTCCTGGGATTCCAGCATTTCTGCCATATAGGCATTACGTTTAACGCGGACATCCAGCGCTAATTTCGGATAAACCGAACTCACGCGATTTAACAGGAAAGGTAAGATCGTATCGGCAGATTCATCTGAAGCACCGATAGTTAACACGCCCTGAAGATTACTGAACATTAATGATGAGCAGGCCTCATCATTAAAACGCAGGATTTTCCTGGCGTAACCAAGAAGTTGAATGCCATGTTCAGTTAACAGTTTGTTGCGACCGTGACGAGCGAACAGTTCTTTCCCAACGAGTTGTTCCAGACGCTGCATTTGCTGACTTACGGCGGACTGAGTACGACACACAGCGGCAGCTGCGGCAGCAAAAGTGTTCAGATCGGCAACAGCAACAAATGTTCTCAGCAGATCGAGGTCGAGGTTAATTATCGGACGATTTGCACTTATCATATATTATCACTTACTGGCGGCTCATACTGAGCTGGTTAATGCTGTGCACACACAAACAAGCAATTCCATTTGTAATGTGCCTCCCTGGCAGTTTCATCCGGAACCCGGACGAAAGTAAAAATGCATATGAGTTGCACTAAAAAAGCGACTCACATTGTTCCGTTATAATGCCTGAAGTAGATCACAGAATATATCTTCAGGGATCGCATATCTATTAAGTTACTCACTCTTTTCTATTTATGACATGCGCGTGTTTGTATAAATGTAAATGTGAGTCCTTGTTCCACTCTCGTGCAGCATCGCTGGTCATACGCGAACACGTACAAACAGCAATGGTGAGGCGGCATCAAGAGCAGGGATCCGTCATTTATGCGAGCATTTTACCCCAAAAACCTTTTATTTATAAGGGTCATTGCGAATTATCTGATGCAAAGTTATGTTATGTTAGGCAAAGTAATCTTCTATTATTAATAAGCACATCAAAACCTTTTTGAATATTAAATAATAATTAATTAGCATCATCCTCATTCATTAATTCCGCTTAACAATAGTTTCACACCTTGCCCCCATTACGACACCTCGGAAATCATCACGCTGTTAAACTCTCCGTAATGCGGAAATATCATCATCGCGTTTCATTAGTGAATTCTTAAATGAGGCATTTTCACACAATTATCTTACAGATAAAAAAACCAGACTTACAATTAAGAATCAGAACAATTCACTATATAACATTGCATGTAAAGCATATATACCTCATTATTTTGTCATTATTAAGTTATTAACAGCACAATCGAGCCTTCCCCTCTGGCAAAATCTTATTCTGCAGACCTTCAAAACACCGTCCTGGGGGAGTACATTGTTCTAAGCTGACTTCCACGGCAGGGAGTGGCGATAACAGCAAAAAAGGTCAAGATTCATGTCCCCCATTGAAAAATCCAGCAAATTAGAGAATGTCTGTTATGACATCCGTGGTCCGGTGCTGAAAGAAGCAAAACGCCTGGAAGAAGAAGGTAACAAGGTACTGAAACTGAACATCGGCAACCCAGCCCCGTTCGGTTTTGACGCGCCAGATGAAATCCTCGTTGACGTGATACGCAACCTGCCTACCGCTCAAGGGTATTGCGATTCCAAAGGTCTTTACTCCGCGCGTAAAGCCATCATGCAGCACTACCAGGCTCGTGGCATGCGTGATGTTACCGTGGAAGATATTTACATCGGCAATGGTGTATCGGAGCTTATCGTTCAGGCAATGCAGGCATTGCTGAACAGCGGGGACGAAATGTTGGTTCCTGCACCAGATTACCCACTATGGACCGCGGCGGTTTCGCTTTCCAGCGGTAAAGCGGTGCATTATCTTTGCGATGAATCCTCTGACTGGTTCCCGGACCTCGATGATATTCGCGCTAAAATTACGCCTCGTACGCGTGGGATCGTTATTATCAACCCAAATAACCCAACCGGCGCGGTATATTCCAAAGAGCTTTTAATGGAGATTGTGGAGATTGCACGTCAGCATAATCTCATTATCTTCGCCGATGAAATTTATGACAAAATTCTCTACGACGACGCTGAGCATCACTCAATTGCACCGCTGGCACCTGACCTGCTGACCATTACCTTTAACGGACTGTCGAAAACGTACCGCGTTGCAGGCTTCCGTCAGGGGTGGATGGTGTTGAACGGGCCGAAAAAACACGCCAAAGGCTACATCGAAGGTCTGGAAATGCTGGCTTCAATGCGCCTGTGTGCTAACGTTCCTGCGCAACACGCCATTCAGACCGCGCTAGGTGGTTATCAGAGCATCAGTGAATTTATTACCCCTGGCGGTCGTCTTTATGAGCAGCGTAACCGCGCGTGGGAACTGATCAACGATATTCCGGGCGTTTCCTGCGTGAAACCTCGTGGTGCGCTGTATATGTTCCCGAAAATCGACGCCAAACGCTTTAACATTCACGACGATCAGAAAATGGTGCTGGATTTCCTGTTGCAGGAAAAAGTTCTGTTGGTGCAAGGGACGGCATTCAACTGGCCGTGGCCGGATCACTTCCGCATTGTCACGCTACCGCGTGTCGATGATATCGAGCTGTCTTTGAGCAAGTTCGCGCGTTTCCTTTCTGGTTATCATCAGCTGTAATCTTAATTTCACTGCCGGAGATTGCATCCGGCAGCGTTATCCCGCCACAATGACCTGATGATGTCATCATACGTAAGGTCACTATGAAACAGAGCCATTTTTTTGCCCATCTCTCCCGCCTGAAACTCATTAACCGCTGGCCGCTCATGCGCAACGTGCGGACGGAAAATGTGTCCGAACACAGTTTGCAGGTAGCGATGGTCGCCCATGCGCTGGCAGCTATCAAAAATCGAAAATTTGGCGGTAATGTCAACGCCGAACGTATCGCTTTACTGGCGATGTACCACGATGCCTCAGAAGTGCTCACCGGCGATCTCCCTACTCCGGTGAAATACTTCAATTCGCAAATCGCTCAGGAGTACAAGGCTATTGAAAAAATCGCTCAGCAAAAACTGGTCGATATGGTTCCGGAAGAGCTGCGGGATATCTTTGCGCCGTTAATTGACGAGCATGCATATAGCGATGAAGAAAAATCGCTGGTGAAACAGGCAGATGCACTGTGTGCATATCTGAAATGTCTGGAAGAACTCGCGGCCGGAAATAATGAATTCTTGCTGGCAAAAACGCGACTGGAAGCGACGCTTGAAGCGCGTCGCAGCCAGGAGATGGACTACTTCATGGAAATATTTGTTCCCAGCTTCCATCTTTCGCTCGATGAGATTAGCCAGGATTCACCGCTGTAAGCAGCCGGAGTCTGCGTCGCATCAGGCAATAAGCGCCGGATGCGACATCAGGCTCTTGTCAAAACGGAAACAGCATCGGGATCATCACCACACAAACCGCCATCACGATAATGGTGAACGGTACCCCCAACTTCACAAAGTCACTGAAGCTGTAATTTCCCGGACCTAAAACCAGTGTGTTAACAGGTGAAGAAACCGGTGTCATAAAGGCGGCGGATGCTGCCATCGCCACGACCATCGCGAATGGATAAGGCGACACCCCCATCGTTTTGGCAGCAGCCAGCGCAATCGGAGCCATCAACACCGCCGTCGCGGTATTAGAGATAAATAGCCCAATAACCGCCGACAAGACAAACAAACACCCCAGCATCATATGTGGCCCGTAACCACCGCCAATGTCCATCAGCCCTTTCACCGCCAGCGCGACACCTCCCGTTTTCTGTAATGCCACAGCAAACGGCATCATCCCAACGATCAAAATAATGCTCGGCCAGTGAATGGATTTATAGGCGCTTTCAGCATCTATACAGCGGAATTTCCCCATCAGCAGGCAGGCGATGATAGCGGCAACAGGATTAGGAATTTCATCTGTCAGCATTAACGCCACCATTAGCACCAGACAGAAAATGGCATGGGGTGCCTGGCTGTGCGCGGGTGATGCTTCACTCACCTCTTCCGGTAAGTTCAGCGCTACGAAGTCGCGGCCCTGTTTGGCCAGCATACCGATCAGTTTCCAGTTACCCACAACCAGGATGATATCGCCCAGCAGCAGAGGCTCATCCGCCAGCGAACCTTCCAGCGCCACGCCATTGCGCTTTAGCCCCACCACATTCAGTCCGTAGCGGGTACGAAAACCAATTTCGCGCACCGATTTACCAATCAGTTCTGACTCAGGAATTAATGAAATCTCTGCCATGCCCACATCAAGGGCCTGGTCAGAAAAATACTCGCCGCGCAGTACCATCGGCTCCAGCAATTGCTCACTACAAAATTGCCGGAGATCGACATCAGCCGCAGACATATCAATAAGCAAAACGTCACGCGCGCGAAATTCAGAAACCCCATTAACGTTCACGATAACGCGACGAAAACGCCGCCAGCGTTCAACACCGATGACGTTAGCGCCATAACGCTCACGTAATTTGAGATCATCCAGCCGTTGACCAATCATTGGCGATCCGGGGCGAATAGCCAGACGTCGCGCACGCCCGGTCAGTCGATATTCACGGATAAGATCGCGAAAGGTTCGACGCGTCCAGCCTTCGCGCTGCGGGGTCTGGGTATCCCCTTTCAGCATGAAACGCATCACTAACATATACAAAATACCCAGCACCAGCACGACCAGGCCAATAGGTGTTACGCTAAAGAAACTGAAGCCGTGATAGCCTTCACGCAGCAATTCACTGTTGACTACCAGGTTCGGCGGCGTCGCCACCAGCGTCATCATGCCGCTAATCAGCCCGGCAAAACTTAACGGCATCATCAGACGTGACGGCGACGTTTGCATACGCATGGCAACGCTTAACACCACGGGAATAAAGATAGCGACAACGCCGGTTGAACTCATAAACGCGCCAAGCCCCGCGACGGTCAGCATCAACAAAACCAACATTTTGATTTCACTATTGCCCGCAACTTTGACCAGCCATGTTCCCATTACGGTGGCAACACCGGTACGGACCAAACCATCGCCAATAATAAACAAGGCGGCAATCAGGACAACGTTAGGATCAGAAAAGCCGGAAAATACTTCTGGGACTGTCAGCGTTCCGCTTAATGCAAACGCGACAATAACAAACAAAGCGACCGCATCCATACGCACTCTGCCCGTCGCAAACAAGACGATGGCAACGGCCAGTAATGAAAGAACCCAAATCAATTCACCGTTCACAACTTATCCTTGTTAATTGAGGGGGATGACTTGATTCTGCCATAAAAAAGCCCCGACGAGACGGGGCTAAATCATGATCAGGTGTTTCACTGAATAATAACATCGCCATTTGGCTGTTTGGTCACAGTAATTTGCTCCAGACTGTGGAGGACCAAATCGACCTCATTCAGGCGCGGGGTATCTGCCGGAGCGTTAACCGCAATGACATGACAACCCGCCGCCAGGCCAGAAAGCACGCCAGCGGGAGCATCTTCCACCACCACACACTCCTGCGGCGCAAGCCCCAGCAGCTGCGCGCCTAACAGATACGCATCAGGTTCTGGTTTTCCGCGCTTCACTCGCTCAGCGGTTACAAACACCTCTGGTGCGGGAAGCCCAGCTATTTTATGGCGCGCTCGCGCTACCGGCATGGAGCCAGAAGTCACAATGGCCCACGGAATACCTGCTTTATTCAAATGACTGAGTAAGGCGATTGCCCCCGGAAGCGCGGTAATACCTTCGGTTTCCGTGGCCTCGATGTGCTCCAGACGCGTAAACTCGGCGGCAATATCAGCCTCGGATTTGCCCGCCATAAAATGGCGCAGAGAGGTGATCGCCTGTTTACCGTGAATGAAAGCCAGCACCTCTTCCGGCGCTAACCCATGACGTCTGGCCCAGTTGCTCCACGCCCGTTCTACCGCAGGCAGGGAATCCACCAGCGTTCCATCAAGATCAAACAGAAAACCTTTGCACCGCACGCGGGCCTCCTCAGGCATTGATAATTTGATTAATTTCGTTGGCGCTCAAATGGTACTGACGCGGGCAGGCATGCCACACATTAAGCATGCGCTGATATTTTTCCCACATTGGCGTCTGGGCGTTAAAACCGTGAGTTCCGGCGTCAAAATGGGTATAGCGCCCTTCCACATTAACCATAAAGCGGACATAACCGAGGTAACGTGCTTCAGTGGCGGCGTCAAAGCCGAGGAAGGTGACACGACGTTCATCGATGGATTGCTGGTCCTGCAAATTAGACCAGGAAACATGCAACGCATGATACATCTCCATAATGTCGATGATAGTGCGGCAGGTTTCTTCTTTCAGCTCGCCAAACTCGCGATCCAATTCACGCATCTGTAATCCGTAACCACGCTCAATAATTGTTTGCAGGCGACGGTAACGTTCAGCATTTGCCGGATCGAGCATAGTCATCATCTTGTACTGATTAGACAAAATAAGACGTTGCGCGTTGGTCATTTCCATTGTTGACTCCTGTATCACTCTACTACGGTGAAAAAAAAGAAGGCTGAGTATGCCTTCTTTTATATGCGTAATCAGGGGTCAATTACAAATCATCAAGGAAAGTTTTATCCAGTTGTTTGAAGGCGCGCTTAAGCGTGTCAGCTAATGCCTGGTAATCAGGCTTGCCTTCAACGGGTGCCAACACCTGTCCAGACTCCTGCAATTTACCGCGAACTTCATAAAACCAGTTAAGGATTGCAGGGGGTAATGGCGTGACAGAACGCTTGCCCAGCCACCACAATCCCTGCATGGGTAAACTTAAGGCGAACAGGGCAGTGGCAACTGCCGGCCCAAGCTGACCGCCCAGGGCAATCTGCCAGCAGAGAGTAAATACGGCGATCGGCGGCATAAAACGGATCGCATAACGCGTCATCTTGATAACGCGATTTTCGACAAAGACCGGGGCAAGGCGTTTTTCCAGCGGCCACGTCTTTGAGTAATGCTGTCCCCGGCGAAACAAGCTAAAAAAATTAACAGAACGATTATCCGGCGTTGACATGCTTCACCTCAACTTCACATATAAAGATTCAAAAATTTGTGCAAATTCACAACTCAGCGGGACAACGTTCAAAACATTTTGTCTTCCATACCCACTATCAGGTATCCTTTAGCAGCCTGAAGGCCTAAGTAGTACATATTCATTGAGTCGTCAAATTCATATACATTATGCCATTGGCTGAAAATTACGCAAAATGGCATAGACTCAAGATATTTCTTCCATCATGCAAAAAAAATTTGCAGTGCATGATGTTAATCATAAATGTCGGTGTCATCATGCGCTACGCTCTATGGCTCCCTGACGTTTTTTTAGCCACGTATCAATTATAGGTACTTCCATGTCGAGTAAGTTAGTACTGGTTCTGAACTGCGGTAGTTCTTCACTGAAATTTGCCATCATCGATGCAGTAAATGGTGAAGAGTACCTTTCTGGTTTAGCCGAATGTTTCCACCTGCCCGAAGCACGTATCAAATGGAAAATGGACGGCAATAAACAGGAAGCGGCTTTAGGTGCAGGCGCCGCTCACAGCGAAGCGCTCAACTTTATCGTTAATACTATTCTGGCACAAAAACCAGAACTGTCTGCGCAGCTGACTGCTATCGGTCACCGTATCGTACACGGCGGCGAAAAGTATACCAGCTCCGTAGTGATCGATGAGTCTGTTATTCAGGGTATCAAAGATGCAGCTTCTTTTGCACCGCTGCACAACCCGGCTCACCTGATCGGTATCGAAGAAGCTCTGAAATCTTTCCCACAGCTGAAAGACAAAAACGTTGCTGTATTTGACACCGCGTTCCACCAGACTATGCCGGAAGAGTCTTACCTCTACGCCCTGCCTTACAACCTGTACAAAGAGCACGGCATCCGTCGTTACGGCGCGCACGGCACCAGCCACTTCTATGTAACCCAGGAAGCGGCAAAAATGCTGAACAAACCGGTAGAAGAACTGAACATCATCACCTGCCACCTGGGCAACGGTGGTTCCGTTTCTGCTATCCGCAACGGTAAATGCGTTGACACCTCTATGGGCCTGACCCCGCTGGAAGGTCTGGTCATGGGTACCCGTTCTGGTGATATCGATCCGGCGATCATCTTCCACCTGCACGACACCCTGGGCATGAGCGTTGACGCAATCAACAAACTGCTGACCAAAGAGTCTGGCCTGCTGGGTCTGACCGAAGTGACCAGCGACTGCCGCTATGTTGAAGACAACTACGCGACGAAAGAAGACGCGAAGCGCGCAATGGACGTTTACTGCCACCGCCTGGCGAAATACATCGGTGCCTACACTGCGCTGATGGATGGTCGTCTGGACGCTGTTGTATTCACTGGTGGTATCGGTGAAAATGCCGCGATGGTTCGTGAACTGTCTCTGGGCAAACTGGGCGTGCTGGGCTTTGAAGTTGATCATGAACGCAACCTGGCTGCACGTTTCGGCAAATCTGGTTTCATCAACAAAGAAGGTACCCGTCCTGCGGTGGTTATCCCAACCAACGAAGAACTGGTTATCGCGCAAGACGCGAGCCGCCTGACTGCCTGATTTCACACCGCCAGCTCAGCTGGCGGTGCTGTTTTGTAACCCGCCAAATCGGCGGTAACGAAAGAGGATAAACCGTGTCCCGTATTATTATGCTGATCCCTACCGGAACCAGCGTCGGTCTGACCAGCGTCAGCCTTGGCGTGATCCGTGCAATGGAACGCAAAGGCGTTCGTCTGAGCGTTTTCAAACCTATCGCTCAGCCGCGTACCGGTGGCGATGCGCCCGATCAGACTACGACTATCGTGCGTGCGAACTCTTCCACCACGACGGCCGCTGAACCGCTGAAAATGAGCTACGTTGAAGGTCTGCTTTCCAGCAATCAGAAAGATGTGCTGATGGAAGAGATCGTCGCAAACTACCACGCTAACACCAAAGACGCTGAAGTCGTTCTGGTTGAAGGTCTGGTCCCGACACGTAAGCACCAGTTTGCCCAGTCTCTGAACTACGAAATCGCTAAAACGCTGAATGCGGAAATCGTCTTCGTTATGTCTCAGGGCACTGACACCCCGGAACAGCTGAAAGAGCGTATCGAACTGACCCGCAACAGCTTCGGCGGTGCCAAAAACACCAACATCACCGGCGTTATCGTTAACAAACTGAACGCACCGGTTGATGAACAGGGTCGTACTCGCCCGGATCTGTCCGAGATTTTCGACGACTCTTCCAAAGCTAAAGTAAACAATGTTGATCCGGCGAAGCTGCAAGAATCCAGCCCGCTGCCGGTTCTCGGCGCTGTGCCGTGGAGCTTTGACCTGATCGCGACTCGTGCGATCGATATGGCTCGCCACCTGAATGCGACCATCATCAACGAAGGCGACATCAATACTCGCCGCGTTAAATCCGTCACTTTCTGCGCACGCAGCATTCCGCACATGCTGGAGCACTTCCGTGCCGGTTCTCTGCTGGTGACTTCCGCAGACCGTCCTGACGTGCTGGTGGCCGCTTGCCTGGCAGCCATGAACGGCGTAGAAATCGGTGCCCTGCTGCTGACTGGCGGCTACGAAATGGACGCGCGCATTTCTAAACTGTGCGAACGTGCTTTCGCTACCGGCCTGCCGGTATTTATGGTGAACACCAACACCTGGCAGACCTCTCTGAGCCTGCAGAGCTTCAACCTGGAAGTTCCGGTTGACGATCACGAACGTATCGAGAAAGTTCAGGAATACGTTGCTAACTACATCAACGCTGACTGGATCGAATCTCTGACTGCCACTTCTGAGCGCAGCCGTCGTCTGTCTCCGCCTGCGTTCCGTTATCAGCTGACTGAACTTGCGCGCAAAGCGGGCAAACGTATCGTACTGCCGGAAGGTGACGAACCGCGTACCGTTAAAGCAGCCGCTATCTGTGCTGAACGTGGTATCGCAACTTGCGTACTGCTGGGTAATCCGGCAGAGATCAACCGTGTTGCAGCGTCTCAGGGTGTAGAACTGGGTGCAGGGATTGAAATCGTTGATCCAGAAGTGGTTCGCGAAAGCTATGTTGGTCGTCTGGTCGAACTGCGTAAGAACAAAGGCATGACCGAAACCGTTGCCCGCGAACAGCTGGAAGACAACGTGGTGCTCGGTACGCTGATGCTGGAACAGGATGAAGTTGATGGTCTGGTTTCCGGTGCTGTTCACACTACCGCAAACACCATCCGTCCGCCGCTGCAGCTGATCAAAACTGCACCGGGCAGCTCCCTGGTATCTTCCGTGTTCTTCATGCTGCTGCCGGAACAGGTTTACGTTTACGGTGACTGTGCGATCAACCCGGATCCGACCGCTGAACAGCTGGCAGAAATCGCGATTCAGTCCGCTGATTCCGCTGCGGCCTTCGGTATCGAACCGCGCGTTGCTATGCTCTCCTACTCCACCGGTACTTCTGGTGCAGGTAGCGACGTAGAAAAAGTTCGCGAAGCAACTCGTCTGGCGCAGGAAAAACGTCCTGACCTGATGATCGACGGTCCGCTGCAGTACGACGCTGCGGTAATGGCTGACGTTGCGAAATCCAAAGCGCCGAACTCTCCGGTTGCAGGTCGCGCTACCGTGTTCATCTTCCCGGATCTGAACACCGGTAACACCACCTACAAAGCGGTACAGCGTTCTGCCGACCTGATCTCCATCGGGCCGATGCTGCAGGGTATGCGCAAGCCGGTTAACGACCTATCCCGTGGCGCACTGGTTGACGATATCGTCTACACCATCGCGCTGACTGCGATTCAGTCTGCACAGCAGCAGTAATCTCGTCATCATCCGCAGCTTTGCGCTGCGGATATCTGAACCGGAAATAATCACTATTTCCGGTTTTTTATTCTCTTAATTTGCATTAATCCTTTCTGATTATCTTGCTTAACTGCGCTGCATCAATGAATTGCGCCATCCCACTTTGCATACTTACCACTTTGTTTTGTGCAAGGGAATATTTGCGCTATGTCCGCAATCACTGAATCCAAACCAACAAGAAGATGGGCAATGCCCGATACGTTGGTGATTATCTTTTTTGTTGCTATTTTAACCAGCCTTGCCACCTGGGTAGTTCCGGTGGGGATGTTTGACAGTCAGGAAGTGCAGTATCAGGTTGATGGTCAAACAAAAACACGCAAAGTCGTAGATCCACACTCATTTCGCATTCTGACTAACGAAGCAGGCGAACCTGAGTATCACCGCGTACAGCTGTTCACGACGGGCGATGAACGCCCGGGCCTGATGAACTTCCCGTTTGAAGGATTAACCTCAGGATCGAAATACGGGACAGCCGTTGGCATCATCATGTTTATGCTGGTGATTGGCGGCGCGTTTGGCATTGTGATGCGTACAGGAACCATTGATAACGGTATCCTGGCGCTTATTCGCCATACCCGCGGGAATGAAATTCTCTTTATTCCTGCGCTGTTTATTCTGTTTTCACTTGGCGGCGCGGTATTTGGTATGGGAGAAGAGGCCGTCGCCTTTGCCATTATCATCGCACCGCTAATGGTCCGGCTGGGCTATGACAGTATTACCACCGTCCTGGTGACCTATATTGCCACGCAAATCGGTTTTGCCAGTTCGTGGATGAACCCGTTTTGTGTGGTCGTTGCTCAGGGGATTGCCGGCGTTCCGGTGCTTTCTGGCTCCGGGTTGCGCATCGTGGTGTGGGTTATCGCCACTCTGATTGGCCTGATCTTTACCATGGTGTACGCCTCACGAGTGAAAAAGAATCCTCTTCTGTCACGCGTGCATGAGTCCGACCGCTTCTTTCGTGAAAAGCAGGCTGATGTTGAACAACGTCCGTTTACCTTTGGTGACTGGCTGGTATTGATTGTCCTGACCGCCGTAATGGTCTGGGTGATTTGGGGCGTGATCGTTAATGCCTGGTTTATTCCAGAAATTGCCAGCCAGTTCTTCACCATGGGTCTGGTGATTGGCATCATCGGCGTTGTTTTCCGCCTTAACGGCATGACGGTTAATACCATGGCTTCATCCTTTACCGAAGGGGCGCGAATGATGATCGCCCCTGCCCTGCTGGTGGGTTTCGCCAAAGGGATTTTGCTGCTGGTCGGTAATGGTGAAGCGGGTGATGCCAGCGTGTTAAATACCATCCTCAACAGCATTGCCAATGCCATTAGCGGTCTGGACAACGCGGTCGCGGCCTGGTTTATGTTGCTCTTCCAGGCGGTATTTAATTTCTTCGTGACGTCCGGTTCTGGTCAGGCGGCGTTAACCATGCCGTTACTGGCACCGCTTGGCGATCTGGTCGGTGTTAACCGTCAGGTTACCGTGCTGGCGTTCCAGTTTGGTGATGGCTTCAGTCACATCATTTACCCAACCTCAGCGTCGTTAATGGCAACGCTCGGTGTGTGCAGGGTGGACTTCCGTAACTGGCTGAAGGTGGGCGCGACCCTACTTGGACTGCTGTTTATTATGTCCAGCGTCGTAGTGATCGGCGCTCAGTTGATGGGCTACCACTAAAAATGTTAAGAGCCGCAATTGCGGCTCTTTTTTCATTCTGCCGTTTCAGTCTCTACGGCTTCATTTTTGGCATTGCGCTTCATCCACAACGCTAGCGCTTTCAGCGAGTCTGGAGTGAACTCATCGCAGCGTGCGGTGATTTCTTCCGGCGTCAGCCAGCAAACTTCACTGACTTCATCTTCCTGTAGTGCGAAGGGACCGTGAGAGACGCAGCTGAACAATGCGCCCCAGACACGGCAATTTTTATCTTCGAAATAGAACTGCCCGTGCTCGGCAAAGGGGACACCGGCAATGCCCAACTCTTCTTCCGCTTCGCGACGCGCGGATTCCAGCAGTTGCTCATCGGCCTGGACTACACCGCCTGCGGTCGCATCTAACATGCCGGGTAAAAAGTCTTTTGTCTCGGTACGACGCTGGACCAGAATTTTGCCCATGCCATCATGCACGACGATGTAAGTTGCACGATGACGCAGACACTGTGCCCGCATTTGTTCCCGGCTGGCTTGTGCAATGACTTCGTTCTCTTCATTGACAATATCCACCCATTCAGTACTTGCCAAACGACGCTGTTCCATTATCAGGAAACCTTCTTTTTCTGGCGCTCTTACGGCGCATTTTGAGTTGTGGGTAAATTACGGATTAATCGCGACCTGCGCAATGATACTTTGATCATTGAGTGCGATTACACTAAGTACGTCATTATCCAGCATGCCATAACTCGCCGGATTACCGCCTTTCGGAATACTCACCGAGCCGGGGTTGAAGTGGAAAATCTCCCCCCGCTGTTCTGCCACTGGCAGATGGGTATGACCGTACACCAGCACATCGTTCTGGTTTAAAGCAGGCAGATTTTCCGGGCCAAAAAGATGACCATGCGTCAAAAACAGACGTTGTTTTTCCAGTAATACCTGTTGCCACGGCGCGGTTATCGGGAAATGCAGCAGCATTTGATCCACTTCGCTGTCGCAGTTGCCGCGCACAGCGATAACCTTATGTGCCACTTCATTAAGCCGTTCAGCGACTTTGGCTGGCGCGTAACCCTCCGGTAAAGCATTACGCGGGCCGTGATTCAACACGTCGCCAAGGATCACCAGCCACTGGGCACCGCTTTGGGCAAACAACTCCAGAACACGTTCCGTCGCCGGTAACGACCCATGAATGTCCGATGCAAACATCAGTTTCATCACTCACTCCTCGTCGAAAAAACGTAAGCTATGATACTGGATTCTGTCGTTGCTATCAGCCAGATTGCTTCGCCGAAAGTGCAATAAAACGCTGGACAGACGCTCGCTGCCACTGGAATGTTGCATAATCCACCAGGCGTTCTGGCACCTCATCGCCATGTAGTACCAGGCGGTTAATCATTAGCGCCAGATCAGTATCAGCAATGCACCATTCACCAAATAAATTCGGCTGACCCAGTACTAACAAATGTTCTGCCATCGCGAACAGTTTCTCTGCACTGGCTTTTCCCTCGGCCGTTAGTGGCGCTTTTTTCGCCCCCGCAAAGACAACATCCGTCGGACGCTCTTCGCGGATGGGCATCAGATCGCTGCGCAGCCAGGCCTGAATCTGTCGTGCACGCGCACGATTTTCTAAATCAAGCGGATAAATACGTTCCCAGGTCGGTGGCGCAAATCGATCTTCCAGATACTCCGCAATGGCAGAAGATTCACTCAACTCAAAATCATCGATTTGTAATAACGGCACACGGCGTGTCTGACCGTAACCTTGCCACGTCGGCTGCAAATGTTCACCGCTGTCGAGGTCGATGGTCTTGATATGAAACGACAGGCCTTTTTCCTGCAACGCCACCCAGGCGGATAACACATAAGGGGAGAAAAAGTGGGCATCTGACCAAAGCGTGATAGCGGGTTTACTCATTATGTCCTCGGCAATAAAGGGGGCTGGCTATCAAACTATAGAGCCTTTTTGTCACTGTCACGTGACGAATACTCACGTAAGTCGCCGCGCTTTCTATACTTGTGGTGTTCAGATGATTAAACAACCGGAGCTGCAATGATCGATCTCTATTTCGCCCCGACACCCAATGGTCACAAAATTACGCTGTTTCTCGAAGAAGCAGAGCTGGATTATCGCTTGATTAAGGTAGACCTGGGGAAAGGCGGTCAGTTTCGTCCGGAATTTTTGCGCATTTCGCCCAACAACAAAATTCCGGCAATTGTTGATCATTCTCCTGCCGATGGCGGCGAACCGCTAAGCCTCTTTGAGTCTGGTGCCATTTTGTTGTATCTGGCTGAGAAAACAGGACTCTTTTTGAGTCATGAAACGCGTGAGCGCGCCGCCACATTACAGTGGTTATTCTGGCAGGTAGGCGGACTGGGGCCGATGCTTGGGCAAAATCATCATTTTAATCACGCAGCCCCCCAAACCATTCCTTACGCTATTGAACGTTATCAGGTTGAAACTCAGCGTCTTTACCATGTACTGAACAAGCGGCTGGAAAACTCGCCCTGGCTGGGAGGCGAGAACTACAGCATTGCGGATATTGCCTGCTGGCCGTGGGTTAATGCCTGGACTCGCCAGCGAATTGACCTAGCAATGTATCCGGCAGTCAAGAACTGGCATGAGCGGATCCGTTCGCGCCCTGCCACCGGGCAGGCACTGCTAAAAGCACAACTCGGTGATGAGCGTTCGGATAGTTAACAGAAACAGGTTCTCGTGTATTATTTCATCCTAAGTAAAACAACGGAGAACCTGCAATGGCACAACCTGCCGCTATTATTCGTATAAAGAACCTTCGTTTGCGTACGTTTATCGGAATTAAGGAAGAAGAAATTAACAACCGTCAGGATATTGTTATCAATGTGACGATCCACTACCCCGCCGATAAAGCGCGCACTAGCGAAGATATCAACGATGCGCTGAATTATCGCACCGTAACGAAAAACATTATTCAGCATGTAGAGAATAACCGTTTCTCTTTGCTGGAAAAATTAACTCAGGATGTGCTCGATATCGCACGTGAACATCACTGGGTGACGTATGCTGAAGTGGAGATCGATAAACTGCACGCGCTGCGCTACGCCGATTCGGTATCCATGACCTTAAGCTGGCAGCGTTAATCGCCATATCGGGAGGCTGCATGAACATAGTGATCACCGGAGGGACAGGATTAATTGGTCGCCATTTGATTCCGCGTTTGCTGGAGCTGGGCCATCAAATTACGGTAGTGACGCGTAACCCGCAGAAAGCCAGTTCCGTTCTCGGCCCTCGGGTGACACTATGGCAAGGGCTTGCCGATCAAAGCAACCTCAACGGCGTTGATGCGGTAATCAACCTGGCCGGAGAACCGATTGCTGATAAACGCTGGACTCACGAGCAAAAAGAGCGTCTCTGCCAAAGCCGCTGGAATATCACGCAAAAACTGGTCGATTTGATTAATGCCAGCGACACGCCACCGTCGGTACTCATTTCCGGCTCGGCAACGGGCTATTATGGTGACTTAGGTGAAGTGGTGGTTACCGAAGAGGAACCGCCGCATAACGAATTTACCCATAAACTCTGCGCTCGCTGGGAAGAAATTGCCTGCCGGGCGCAAAGTGACAAAACGCGAGTGTGCCTGCTGCGTACCGGTGTAGTGCTGGCACCGGATGGCGGTATTCTCGGTAAAATGCTGCCGCCGTTTCGTCTTGGCCTGGGCGGGCCGATTGGCTCTGGTCGGCAGTATCTGGCCTGGATTCATATTGATGATATGGTCAACGGTATTCTCTGGCTGCTGGATAACGAGCTGCGCGGGCCATTTAATATGGTTTCGCCCTACCCGGTACGCAATGAACAATTTGCCCATGCGCTCGGTCATGCGCTGCATCGCCCGGCCATTTTGCGCGTCCCCGCGACCGCCATTCGACTGTTAATGGGCGAATCTTCAGTACTGGTATTAGGTGGACAACGCGCGCTGCCTAAACGGCTGGAAGAAGCGGGTTTTGCGTTTCGCTGGTACGATTTAGAAGAGGCGCTGGCGGATGTCGTTCGCTGATGTGGTTTACAGCAAACATCCGCCAGTTAACTCCCGGTGTTACAGGATTAGTGGCTTTGCGCGATAAGATCGTCTGGTGAAAGTCGGGTCACCATCATAACTAACTCTCTGTCTAAACCTCTATCCAGCATCTCCTGAGCAATACGCAGGGCTTCTTCGTGTTTGCCCTGCATTGCGCCTTCTTCACGTAATCTGTCAGCAATGGTCATCAGTTTCTCCTTTTCTTGTGGTGCGCGTTCCGCTATCTCACCAATAAATGCACGAAAACGCTGGGCATCCCCTGTTTGTAATACGTAATTAAACAGGGCTTTTAGCTGTCTGTCATTAGTGTTCCCTGTAACTAGCAGCGAAACAATTTGGTCGACTAATCCCAACAGATCGCGCTGACGAATATGTTTCTGAATTAACTCCAACAGCGCCATTTTGCGGTGTTGCATAATCTCGTCATCCGGCACCACGGTAATATCCACCAACGGAAAAGCCGATGAATATATTTTGCGGGCTATAGCAGGCTCGGCAAATTCATCAAGCCAGCAGAGTGAATAAGGATAAGGACTTCTGCAACCATGATAAAACAGCATCGGGATCACCAATGGAAGCTCTTTATAGCCCGCATCAAGATGGTTTTGCATTGCCGCAATGGAATAACGCATCATGCGAAAAGCCATTAATTCTTCCGGCTTACTTTGGTGCTCTATCACTACATAAATATAACCCACTCCCTCCTGCGTTTTCACAGACCACAAGAGGTCGGAATAATATTGCCGCAGGTCTTCATCAATAAAACTGTTTGGTTCCAGTTTAAGCGTCGTTAAATCACACAGTTTGCGCAGCGGCGCGGGAAGATGAATATCAATAAAATCCCGCGCGGTGTCTGGATGGCGTAAAAAAGATTTAAATACCGCATCATGCGGCGTGGAAGTTGTCGATATTGTCATGGCGTTCCGTCACCCCTCAAATTTAAGATGACGCGACAATAACCACGATTAACACCCAATGCAGCAGGCAGTTTTTATCTTTGGACAGCGAATTCAGAAGTATTTTTAGCGGACTGTAACTTTTACATTTCAGCGGAAGCTGACTCGCAAATTCCCCATGAAAATACTCCGGCAGCGTTAGCCACCGGAGAGGAAATTATTTCAGCGATCCCTTAAGGAACCGTTGCAGACGAGGGCTTTGCGGGTTGCCAAATAACTGCTCCGGCGCGCCCTCTTCTTCTATTTTCCCCTGATGGAGGAAAATGACATGAGTAGAAACATGGCGAGCAAAGCCCATTTCGTGAGTCACTACCACCATGGTTTTCCCCTCTTCTGCCAGTTGCTGCATAATACGCAACACTTCGCCTACCAGTTCAGGATCGAGCGCCGAGGTAGGTTCATCAAACAGTAAAACTTCCGGTTCCATCGCCAGCGCCCGCGCGATAGAAACACGCTGTTGCTGACCGCCGGAAAGATGCACCGGATATTTCCCCTGCGCACGTTCGTCTATCCCGACTTTTGCCAGATACTTCACCGCCCGCTCGCGCGCTTCCTGCTTGCTCAGGCCCAACACCTGAATCGGCGCTTCCATGACGTTTTCCAGCACCGTCATATGGCTCCAGAGATTGAAGTGCTGGAATACCATCGTCAGGCGTGTGCGCAGTAAGCGCAGTTGATTTTTATCGGCGACTTTGAGTTGACCGTCTTTGTCGCGCACCAGATTGATCGTCTGGCCATTGACCACGATCGACCCTTCACTCGGTTTTTCGAGGAAGTTAATGCAGCGCAGAAAGGTACTTTTCCCCGATCCCGACGATCCGATGATGCTTATTACATCTCCGGCATTCGCTTGCAGTGAGACCCCTTTCAGCACTTCATGTTTGCCGTAGCGTTTGTGCAAATCGATAACGTTTAATTTATTCTCGGACATCGTATTCTCAGTGCGTTGAAGAAGGTTTCACATGCTGCAACCAGCGTTTTTCCGCTCTGCGAAAGAGGCTGATCAGGACATAAGAGATGATTAAATAGAGCACCGCGGCAATGCCGAAGGCGGTAAAAGGTTGATACGTGGCGGCGTTAATATCGCGGGCTATTTTCAGCAGATCCGGCACAGTGGCCGTAAACGCCAGCGCAGTAGAGTGCAGCATCAGGATCACTTCGTTGCTGTATGCCGGTAACGCAATACGCAGCGCAGAAGGCAAAATAATGCAACGATACATTTTAAAAGTCGAGAAGCCATAGGCTCTGGCGGCTTCAATTTCCCCATGCGGAACCGAACGGATTGCCCCAGCAAAAATCTCGGTAGTGTAAGCGCAGGTGTTAAGCGTCAGCGCCAGCACGGTACAGTTCAGGCCACTGCGGAAGAAAGCGTTAAGGAATTCGGTTCCCTTAACAATCTCAAGCGTGTACATGCCGGAATAGAACACCAGCAACTGAACATACAGCGGCGTACCGCGAAAAATATAGGTAAATAACCAGATTGGAAACTGGATGTATTTATTACTGGAGACACGACCAATCGCCAGAAACAGCGCCAGGACTCCGCCTATCACTACCGACAAAATAAGCAGCCACAGAGTGATCGCCACACCAGTAAAGCGATAACCGTCGGTCCACAGCAGCGGTTTCCAGTATTCATGTAAGATTTCGATCACAGGTCAGCCCTCTTCACACCCACGGAGTAGCGGCGCTCAAGGAACAGCAGCACACCATTGGAAACAGTGGTGAAAACCAGGTAAATCACGCCACAGACGATGGCGAAATAGAACGGTTCCCAGGTACTTTTGCCTGCCAGTTGGGTGGCTTTGACCACATCTTCCAGGCCGAGTAACGAAACCAGTGCGGTAGATTTGAGGATCACCTGCCAGTTGTTGCCAATGCCTGGCAGGGCGTAACGCATCATCGCCGGAAACATGATCCGCCGAAACACTTGCCCACGAGTAAAACCGAACGCCGTCGCCGCCTCTATATGTCCTTTCGGCACTGCCATAAAAGCACCACGGAACGTTTCGGTAAAATAAGCACCGTAGATAAAACCGAGAGTGATAATACCAGCGACCATCGGATCGATATCAATCTGCCCGACGCCCATCGCCTCCGTCACCGTGTTTAGCGCAATCTGCAAACCGTAGAAAATCAGCAGCATCAACACTAAGTCCGGCACGCCACGAATCAGCGTGGTGTACCCTTCGAAAATCAGCCCCGAAAGCCGATTTTGCGAGAGCTTACCGCCAGCGCCAATTAAACCGATGATTACAGCGAGCACTACAGAGCTGATAGCCAGCTCCAGCGTGACGAGCGCACCCTGTAAAATAACACCTGAAAACCCATACAACATGCTGCCTGTCCTGTCGTGTGTGGTGAATTACCGCCTCTTGTCTCCCTCCGGTTACCCGAAGGGAGCGGGCTTTCTTTCACCGATGGCGATTAGCCACCATAAACATCAAAATCGAAGTACTTTTTCGCTAATTTCTCGTAAGTACCGTCAGCGCGCATTTCGGCAAAGGCTTTGTTCAGTGCTTCGCGCAGTTCGTTATCTTCTTTACGCAGGCCCATGCCGGTCCCTACGCCAAACAGTTTTTCATCTTTAACAGACGGGCCACCGAATTTGTAATCTTTACCGACAGGTTGTTTGAGGAAACCTTCGCTGGCGGCGACCTCATCCTGGAACGCGGCATCAATACGTCCGGCAGTCAGGTCAGAATAAATGTTGTCCTGCCCCTGATACGAGACGATTTCAATGCCTTTTGGTGCCCAATGTTCATTACCGAACGTCTCCTGGGTGGTGCCCTGCAATACGCCTACCCGTTTGCCTTTCAGCGACTCGACTGTCGGCTGAATGTCAGAATTTTTCGCCACCACCAAACGAGAATCGGCAGCGTACAGTTTGTCGGTGAAGGCTATTTCTTGCTGACGTTTTTCCGTAATGGAAAGCGATGACATGATGGCGTCAATCTTCTTCGCTTTTAAGGACGGGATTAACGCATCCAGCGGATTTTCGACAAACGTACATTGCGTATTGATGCGTTTGCATAATTCCTTTGCCAGATCGATATCGAAGCCCACCAGTTCGCCTTGTGAATTTTTTGATTCAAATGGCGCATAGGTCGGGTCGGTACCGATGCGGATGTTTTGCGGAATCGCAGCAAATGCCGCAGTTGCGCTGGAGAAGGCCAGAACCAGAGAGAGCGATAGCACCAGTTTTTTCATAATGTCCTCAACTGACAGTCTTTTTATAGGGAATATTTACAGGTTTGTTACACTTATCGTGCCATAAAATTGACCATCAAGGCAAAATATCCCGCCCCGTTAGACGTATTATTTTTCATTAAAAATGCTTAAGTATGCATTTCAATGCACCACGATAGTGCAACAAACCTGGCGTGCACCATGATGATCATTCCATCAGGTACAGCTTCCCAGCGACGTATCAGTCACCGTAGACATTAAAGTCGAAATACTTTTTCGCCATCTTGTCGTAGGTGCCGTCCTGACGCAGCTCGCCAAGCGCCTTATTGAAGGCAGCCGTCAGTTCAGCATCATCTTTACGTAGCCCTACACCGGTGCCATCACCGAAGTATTTTTTGTCTTTTACTGATGAGCCAGCAAAGGCGAAATCTTTACCAGCAGGTTGCTTGAGGAATCCTTCGCTGGCAGCAACTTCATCTTGTAACGCAGCATCCAGACGTCCTGCAGCCAGATCGGAATAGACCAAATCCTGGTTGGCATAGGCCACCACATCCACGCCTTTACTACGCCAGGTCTCGTTAGCGTAAGCTTCCTGGGTTGATCCCTGCAGCACACCAACATGTTTACCTTTCAGTGAATCCAGCGTTGGCTGAATCGGTGAACCTTTGGCCGCAATCAAACGAGAATCTGCGGCGTACAGCTTGTCGGAGAAGGCAATCTCCTGCTGACGTTTATCGGTAATGGAAAGCGACGAAATAATAGCGTCGATTTTTTTCGCTTTCAGTGAGGGGATCAGCGCGTCAAAGTCACTGGCAACCCAGGTACATTTCACCTGCATCCGTTTGCACATCTCGTTACCGAGATCGATATCAAAGCCAACAAAATCACCTTTAGCATCTTTCGATGAGAACGGTGCGTAGGTGGTATCGGTTCCGATACGTACCGTCTCCGGTAGCGCCGCATAGCTGGAAGCCGCTGTGGAGAGACCGACTAACAAAGACAGAGCGAGAATCGACTTCTTCATACATAACCCTCAAGTGAAAATGGCTTTTTTATGTTGTGTATTGTGTTGTGTGTTTGCAGGCTCTTTCATGCAGGTCTTATGCCATCTTGACGACAACAGTAACATTCAACGTTAAATATGTTAATAAGACGTTGCATTATTGTCCTGAAGTTGAAGATAGCAGGTATAGCGGTTGAATCGCAGCGTTTCGATTGAATGGCAGAAACAAAATGTCGAGGATTTGATCGCGGTTGCAAAATTGCCCTGAAACAGGGCAACAGCGGAGTTATGCGCCCTGCCAGCGGGCAAAGAGATCTTCAGGAAGGGTTATCGCAAACTGGTCAAGAACACGATTAACCGTCTGATTTATCACATCATCAAGGGATTGCGGGCGATGATAAAACGCCGGAACGGGAGGCATAATCACCGCACCGATTTCTGCCGCCTGAGTCATTAAACGCAGATGGCCTAAGTGCAATGGTGTTTCACGCACGCAGAGCACCAACGGGCGACGCTCTTTCAGCACCACATCTGCCGCACGGGTCAGTAAGCCATCAGTATAGCTATGGACAATGCCGGAAAGGGTTTTGATTGAACAGGGTAAAATCACCATCCCCAGCGTCTGGAAAGAACCGGAAGAGATGCTGGCGGCAATATCGCGCGCATCGTGCGTGACATCGGCTAATGCCTGCACTTCGCGCAGAGAAAAATCCGTTTCGAGGGATAAGGTCTGGCGCGCTGCCTGGCTCATCACCAGATGCGTTTCGATATCTGTGACATCGCGCAGAACCTGTAATAAGCGCACGCCATAAATCGCGCCGCTGGCACCGCTGATGCCTACAATGAGTCGTTTCATAAATAGTTGCCCTGTCAGACTTGCAGGCAGACTTTGCAGGATTTCGGCGGGAGTTGCAAGTCAGGGTGCCAGACCGGCACCCTCAGCGAAGGCATCATCCTTCGTTATGCATTTCGAGATTTTCCACTTCGTTCTGACGTTGCACTGCTTTGGCGTCATCATTACGTAACGTATCGAGGAAATCGAGGTAGCCCTGATCAACATCTTTGGTGACGTAGACGCCGTTGAACACCGAGCATTCAAACTGCTGGATATCCGGATTTTCAGCGCGAACGGCGTCGATCAGATCGTTCAGATCCTGGAAAATCAACCCGTCAGCACCGATGATCTGGCGAATTTCATCAACTTCGCGACCGTGAGCGATCAGTTCCGTGGCGCTCGGCATATCAATACCATAAACGTTCGGGAAGCGAATTTCCGGTGCCGCAGAAGCGAGGTACACTTTCTTCGCTCCGGCTTCGCGTGCCATCTCGATAATCTGCTCAGAAGTGGTGCCACGGACGATGGAGTCGTCGACCAGCAGGACGTTTTTATCGCGGAACTCGGCGCGGTTGGCATTCAGTTTACGGCGCACGGACTTACGACGCAGCTGCTGGCCCGGCATGATAAAGGTGCGGCCAACATAGCGGTTTTTAACGAAGCCCTGGCGGTACGGTTTGCCCAGAATACGAGCAATTTCCAGCGCGATATCACACGAGGTTTCTGGGATCGGGATCACCACGTCGATATCCAGATCTTCCCATTCGCGGGCAATTTTCTCGCCCAGTTTCGTGCCCATATTCACACGCGCGCTGTAAACGGAAATTTTGTCGATAAACGAGTCCGGGCGGGCAAAGTATACATACTCAAACAGGCACGGATAGCTGACCGGATTGTCAGCACATTGACGGGTAAACAACTGCCCTTCTTCAGTGATGTAAATCGCTTCGCCCGGCGCGACGTCACGCAGGAAATCAAAGCCCAGCGTATCGAGCGCTACGCTTTCGGAAGCGACCATATATTCTGTACGGTTCTCGTCAATATCACGTTTTCCCAGTACCAGCGGACGAATCCCGTTTGGATCGCGGAAAGCAACCATACCGTGGCCGATAATCATCGCCACACAGGCATACGCGCCGCGGATTAAGCGGTTTGTGGCAGCAATGGCAGCGAAAATATTGTCGGCTTCCAGCGGGTAGTGGCGGAAGTTGTCCAGCTCGCTGGCGAAGATATTAAGCAGAATTTCCGAGTCGGAAGTGGTGTTGATGTGGCGGCGTTTTTCTTCAAACAGTTTTTTACGCAACTCGTGAGCGTTGGTCAGATTGCCGTTGTGGGCAAGCGTAATGCCATACGGGGAGTTAACGTAAAACGGCTGCGCTTCAGAGGCGCTGGAGCTGCCAGCCGTGGGGTAACGCACATGACCAATGCCCATATTGCCCTGCAAACGCTGCATATGGCGAGCTTCAAATACATCGCTCACCAGCCCGTTCGCTTTACGCAAACGGAAGCAGTTATTGGCATCTATGGTGATGATGCCGGCGGCATCCTGACCGCGATGCTGAAGCACCGTTAAGGCATCATAAATCGACTGGTTAACCGGCATAACACCGGCGATACCGACAATACCGCACATACGTCTTTTTCCTCGTTAAGCCACATCTCAGAGCACTTACGCTCTGGGCAAGAAACTTGACGAGCTTTGCAGATAATCAAAAAACCATCTGATGATAAAACTGAATTGCGGGATCAGCTGTGATTTGCTCCAGTCTTCGCTTTTCGACACCCCGGTAAAGGAGTCGAGAAAGAAGAGAATGGCAGCAACAATCAACACACCGCGCAACGCACCGAAACAGACGCCCAGCACCCGATCGGTGCCTGACAACCCCGTTTTCTCCACCAACTGGCCTATCACGAAGTTCACGATAGCACCAACGATCAGGGTAGCGATAAACAGTACCGCGATGGCAATCCCATTTCGAACCAGTTCGTCTTCAAAGCCCGTAAACCAGACTGACAGGTAAGTGTAGTAATGACTGGCAACAAAGAAAGCACAACCCCATGTCACCAGCGATAACGCTTCACGAACAAAGCCGCGGATCAGGCTAACCAGAGAGGAAAAAGCAATCACCGCGATTATGGCGTAATCAATCCAGACCATATGTGTCCCACGATTTTACGCCCTGTCATCCTGTTCGGGGCGCATTCTAACAGAAAAAGAAAACGTTTGCGTAGGGATTTCCTTCCCGCGCATCAATAAAAATGGCGCTGAAAAAATATTCAACGCCATCGACTTTTTATGCCTTTGCGGCATCGGGCAATGCGTGTCGGATGCGGCGTAAACGCCTTATCCGACCTACGGTTCTACCCCTGCGTAGGCCTGATAAGACGCGCCAGCGTCGCATCAGGCAAGACCGTATTAATTCGGCGTATAGCCCATTACCACGCCACTTAAGCCAGAAAGTTGCTTCAACTCACCCAGCGAACCTTTCAGCTTATCTTTCGAGGCATCCGGCCCAACCAGAATACGGGTAATTTTACCCTGCACTGGCGTGGATGGCGACGTATAAACCCGATAACCGGCACCGCGCAGCTTACCGACAATCTCATTCACTTTATCGGCATTTTTCAGCGCACCCAGTTGCACAACATAGGCTTTACCCGTCGGTGCAGCTTTTTCTTCCACGACCGGCTTCGGTTCTGGCTTCGGCGCAGGTGGTGCTTCAACCTTTGGTTTAGGCGGCTCCACCGGTTTCGGCTTCGGTGGGGCGACCGGTGCAGGTTCCGGTTCAAACTCGGTGTTATTGGCTGCAATAGTGGCCGGATCGAGCGACGGTGCTGCGGCATCACCTGCCCGCACCTCTTCCGCTGCGCCTTCCGGCGGCTGCGTCGGTAACGCCTGGGTGGCGGCTGGCATCATATCAGGCTCATCACGATCGCCCGCTTTCGGCACCAGCGGGATAGCCGCGAACTCATCCTGATAATGTTTTTTCTGCCCGTCCAGCAGCCCTGGAAGTACAATCACCCCCAGCGCCACCAGCACGATCGTGCCCACTAACCGATTCTGAAACTTACTTGCCACCGCTTCTCCTCGCGTCAATCACTTCCATGACATGTGCGACCGTGTGGAAAGAACCACACACCAGCACGGTGTCTTCCGCTTTAGCGTCCGCCATTGCGGCATCCCATGCCTGCGCAACGCTATCAAATGATTTGCCGTTACCCAAATGCTCAAGCAGTTGTTCTGCCGTGGCACCGCGCGGCCCTTCCAGTGGCGCACAATACCAGTCATCAACCACGCTTTTCAACCAGGCCAGAGTTCCGGCAATATCTTTATCATGTAGCATACCGATAACCGCCAGCACGCGCCCGTTTTTCGGTAGCGCTTTCATACGCCCGGTGAGATATTCCGCCGCATGTGGATTATGCGCGACATCAAAAATAACGCGTGGCGACTCGCTCACAATCTGGAAACGTCCCGGCAAAATTGCGCTGGCAATCCCGTCGCGAATGGCATTTTCACTGACTTCCAGCCCGCTGGCACGCAGTGCCGCCAGCGCTGTTGCGGCATTCGGTTGCGGGACAAGCGGCAACGGCAGATTTTCCAGCGTGCCGTGAGCATCGCTAAACGCCCAGTCATGATCGGTGACGGAATAGTTCCACTCAACGCCCCGACGTTGTAACAGTGCACCTTTTTCCTGCGCCACATCAGCAATGGTAGAAGGCATTTCCGGCTCACCGACAATTGCCGGTTTTTCGCTGCGGAAGATGCCTGCTTTCTCGCGACCAATACTTTCGCGATCTGGACCCAGCCAGTCGGTATGATCCAGCGCAATACTGGTTACTACCGCGACATCGGCGTCGACAATATTGGTTGCGTCCAGACGACCGCCCAGCCCTACTTCCAGAATCACCACGTCAAGTTGTGCCTGCTTGAACAGCCACAACGCCGACAGCGTACCGTACTCGAAATAGGTCAGGGAAATATCACCGCGTGCCGATTCAATCTCCGCAAAAGAGGCGGTGTGGGCCGATTCCGGCAATTCCTGGCCCTGCACACGTACGCGCTCGGTATAACGCACCAGATGAGGCGAACTGTAGACGCCCACTTTGTACCCTGCCGCCATCAGAATCGACTCCAGCGTACGGCAGGTGGTGCCTTTGCCATTCGTACCCGCAACGGTAAACACAAATGGCGCTGGTTTCAGGACGCCAAGACGCGCCGCGACCAGGCTCACGCGCTCAAGGCCGAGATCGATAGTTTTACTGTGCAGGTTTTCCAGATAAGAAAGCCACGAAGCCAGAGGCGACGCGGCTTGAGGAGTGCGTTTGATAATCATGGTATCCGCTGATTCGTTACGGTGAGAATAGCAAAAGGGCAGAGCCAGTGGCCCTGCCCTTATCAGTTATCAGGCCTCAGGTTCCTGATCCGGTACCGGGGGTACCACTACGCCTTCACGCGGCGCTTCAGGATTCGGCGCTGGCAGATTCATCAACTTCGCCAGAATGCTCGCCAGTTTCAGGCGCATTTCCGGACGACGGACGATCATGTCGATCGCGCCTTTCTCGATCAGGAATTCACTGCGCTGGAATCCAGGCGGCAGTTTTTCGCGAACGGTCTGTTCGATAACACGCGGACCGGCAAAGCCGATTAACGCTTTCGGTTCAGCGATGTTGAGATCGCCCAGCATGGCGAAACTTGCAGAAACACCGCCCATCGTCGGGTCGGTCAGCACGGAGATGTACGGCAAGCCGCGCTCCTGCATTTTTGCCAGTGCCGCAGAGGTTTTCGCCATCTGCATCAGCGACATCAGTGCTTCCTGCATACGTGCGCCACCAGAGGCGGAGAAGCAGATCAGCGGGCAGTTATCTTCCAGCGCCTGCTCAACGGCACGCACGAAACGTGCACCCACAACAGACCCCATTGAACCGCCCATAAAGGCGAACTCGAATGCCGCAGCGACAACCGGCATTCCATACAGAGTGCCTTTCATCACCACCAGCGCATCTTTTTCGCCGGTTTCTTTCTGCGCAGATGCCAGACGGTCTTTATACTTCTTGGAGTCACGAAACTTCAGCACATCTTTCGGCTCAAGCTCGCTACCCAGCTCCACAAGGCTTCCTTCATCTAACAGGCTATGCAGGCGATTACGCGCTGTCATACGCATGTGATGGTCACACTTCGGACAGACCTCAAGATTACGTTCCAGCTCAGCGCGGTATAAAACCTGACCGCAGCTATCACACTTAGTCCACACCCCTTCAGGAATGCTCGCCTTGCGGGTGGGAGTAATGTTGCTTTTAATTCGTTCAATCCAGCTCATTAGGGACCTTTCTGTCTGAACCTGGTTCGATGCCAGTTTTATCTTTGGGGACGCATAATGCCATTTTTGCCCCCAACAGACCATGAATGTTGCACATTAAAACATAACAGCCCGAAACTTTGGATAAAAAAGTGGTCGAACCGCGGAGTTACTTTTTATTTTGCGGCGCGTGCCGCAGCGCGTTTGTGACGGATTATTTCGATGACGCCCGGCAAAATAGAAACCACAATAATCCCGACGATCAGCAGCTTAAGGTTATCCTGAACCATCGGGATTGTACCGAAGAAATAGCCTGCGTAGGTAAAAAGCAGTACCCACAACAGTGCGCCGATCACGTTATAAGCGGCGAAATGACGGTACGACATGTGGCCCATTCCCGCAACAAACGGGGCGAACGTTCTGACGATCGGCACAAAACGGGCGAGAATAATCGTTTTGCCGCCATGTTTCTCATAAAACTGATGGGTTTTGTCGAGATAACTGCGACGGAAAATTTTCGAATTGGGATTACTGAACAACTTTTCACCGAACAACCGCCCGATAGTGTAATTGACCGCGTCACCCACAATCGCGGCGATCAGCATCAGCACCACCATCATATGGACGTTGAGATCGTTGGTTTCCAGTGATGCCAACGCTCCGGCAACAAACAGCAATGAATCACCCGGTAAAAACGGCGTTACCACCAGACCGGTTTCACAGAACAAAATTAAGAACAAAATGGCATAAACCCAGACGCCGTACTCCGCGACCAGCTCTGCCAGATGCACGTCAATGTGCAGGATAAAATCGATGAGGAAATAAATCAGGTCCATATTTGCCTATGCCTTGTACTCGTCATCTTTCAGGCTGTAACTACGTTGGCTACAGCCTGAAATGTTCCGAGCATTATTCTCGTTAGTCCGCCAGAAATAGCGGGCCCATTGGCGGTTTTGGAAGATCATACCGGTCAGGGTAATCCACCGCGACCAGATACAGCCCTTCCGCTTTTGCCGTTGCTGCCGCCAGCGTTCTGTCCTTTGCCGCCAGCAACTCTGCTATCCAGCTCTCCGGCTGGTTGTGGGCACCGACTTCCATCAGGCTGCCGACAATATTCCTGACCATATGATGTACAAAAGCATTCGCTTTAATATCTACCACCACATAAGGACCGTGACGCGTGACATTAATATGCATAACGTTGCGCCACGGGGTTCGGGACTGGCACTGCACCGCACGGAACGAGGTGAAATCATTCTCGCCCAGCAAGCATTGCGCAGCCCGATGCATCCGTTCAGCGTCCAGCGGTTCGTAAAAATGGGTTACCCCTTTACTCAGTACCGCCGGGCGCAGCCGATGATTGTAGATGATGTAGCGATAACGGCGAGCCGTGGCGCTAAATCGGGCATGAAAATCATCAGGTACAGCTTTAACCCAACGCACAGCGATGTCACCAGGTAAATTCGCATTTACGCCCAAGGTCCACGCCGCGTCTTTGCGCAGCGCGGTTGTTTCGAAATGCACAACCTGCCCGGTACCGTGTACCCCTGCGTCAGTACGCCCGGCGCAGAAGACGGTGATGGGTTCGTTCGCCACCTGGGAGAGCGCCTTTTCCAGCTTCTCCTGCACACTGCGGACTTCGTTCTGCCGTTGCCAGCCGTAATACTTACTGCCGTCGTACTCAATGCCCAGCGCAATTTTATAAACTGGCGGTTGTTGCTGGTCGGACATTAGTACAGATACTCCTGCACCAGTTTCTCGGCGATTTTTACTGCCATCAGCGCGCCGCCAAAGCGAACGTTATCGGCCACCGACCAGAACTGGACTTGCTCCGGCATACCGTAGTCATTACGCACGCAGCCAACAGAAAGATGCGGCGTACCCGAAGCATCACCTACCTGAGTTGGGAATTCGTTCTCTTCAGAGAGCACAATATCTTCGCCTTGAACAAACGCATCACGCGCTTCTTCTGCTGCCAGTGGACGCAGAGCTTCAAAGTTGACCATCTGGGCATGACCGTAGAATACCGGTGCCTGGACGACGCTAGCCGAAATCATCAGCCCTTCGTCCTGCAGGATTTTGCGTACTTCGTCAACGATACGACGTTCTTCACGCACGCTACCTTCGCTATCCGGCAGTAACGGCAGCATGTTGAACGCCAGCTGACGCCCGAAGAAATCTTCTTCGTCAATCGGAATGCCGTTGAGCAATTTCGCACTCTGCCCCGCTAACGCATCGACCGCTTTTTTGCCCTGGGCGGAGGCTGAAATCAGGCTGGTAACGCTGATACGTGATAAACCGCCCTGATCGATTAACGGTTTCAGTGCCGCCAGCAGCTGGCTGGTCAGACTGTCTGGTACGGCGATGACATTCCGGTTCCGGTAATCTGTCAGTACAAACGGGTTTACTTCCGGCACCACCAGCGGTACGTCGGGTTCGAGAGCAAACAATCCACTGCTGTCGATCACCAGGCAACCTGAGTTGGTCGCTTCTTCAACCCAGGCAGCGGTAGCTTCTTTGCCTGCGACAAAAAATGCCAGCTGCGCCTGCGTCCAGTCGAATTCAGCGGCATCCTGCACGGTGATTGTCTTACCACCAAAGCGCAGTTGTTCGCCTGCGCTTTCGTTACGTGCCAGTGCATAAATTTCCCCAACCGGGAACTGACGTTCAGCCAGCGTTTCAAGCAGGGCTTCGCCCACAGCGCCAGTTGCGCCCAGGACGGCAATGTTCCAGCCTTCAGACATGGTGGTTTACTCCAGAAATAGCAAAGCTCCCTGCCAATGTTACAGCAGAGAGCATGAAGAAGAGATTAACGTGCCGGATGATGAACGGCGTTAAAACCCAGTTTACACAGCAATGATGCCGCACTGGCGTCATCACAAATTACATACAGAGATGACCATTCACGGCGCTCAAGATAGTTTTTGCGCAGTTTATCGAACTCACCCGGTATCCCGGCGACTTTACGCAGCGGTGCGTCATCGCGGCGCACATCATACACCAAATGCACCAGCCTTTTCAGCGTCGGTTGATCGAGCGGGCCATGCAGCGTAATGCGACCAAACTCTGGCGCAGGCAGTAATGTATCCAGCGCAACGTGCTGTTCATGCCCAATAAACTTGCTATAAGCTTCAAACACTTGCGTAGTACCGCGTGCTTTACCTTCCAGGGTATAGCCTGCGATATGCGGCGTGCCGATATCCACTTTTTTCAGCAGTTCGACGTTGAGTTCCGGTTCGCCTTCCCAGACATCCAGCACTACGCTTAACTTCTGGCCTTCATTCAGGCAGGTCAGCAACGCAGTATTATCGACGACTGCGCCACGGCAGGCGTTAATCAGAATCGCTCCGGGCTTCAGGCTACGGATCAGTTTTTCATCCGCCAGATGTAGCGTTTTGTACGGACCATCTTTAAAGAGTGGCGTATGGAAAGTCAGAATATCCGCGCGCTGGACTAACTCATCCAGCGAGCGGAAATCACCCTCATCCCCACGGTCGGCGCGAGGCGGATCGCAAAGTAAGGTTTTAATCCCTAACGCTTCCAGTCGCGCCTGCAATCGACGTCCAACGTTACCAACGCCCACGATCCCCACCGTACGGTCGTACAGTGAAAATCCATCGCGTTCGGCAAGCATCAGCAGGGAGGAGAAAACATATTCCACCACCGCAATCGCATTACAGCCAGGTGCAGCGGAAAAACCAATTCCCGCCTGCTTCAACCATGCTTCATCGACATGGTCGGTCCCCGCAGTGGCAGTGCCAACAAATTTAATGGGTTTTCCTGCCAGCAAAGATTCATTCACTTTCGTGACCGAACGCACCATCAGCGCATCCGCGTCTGCCAGTTGAGCGACGGGGATTGGACGCCCGGGAACCGCGGTCACCTCACCCAAACGGCTAAATAAGTCGCGGGCATAAGGCATATTTTCATCAACAAGGATTTTCACGTTTGTGTTACCTGTATGAGACGAGAGTTAACCGGACAAGTGTGCCATAATCTCGCGGCCAGGCATACTTGCGAAGATTTCAGGTATAAGGATACGTAATGATACAACCTATTTCCGGCCCTCCTCCTGGGCAACCACCAGGTCAGGGAGATAATCTGCCGTCTGGCACGGGCAATCAGCCTTTATCCAGTCAGCAACGTACTTCGCTGGAAAGCTTAATGACGAAAGTGACCTCACTGACGCAACAGCAAAGAGCAGAACTGTGGGCGGGTATCAGGCACGATATTGGTCTGTCGGGAGATTCACCGCTGCTTTCGCGTCACTTCCCTGCCGCTGAGCATAATCTGGCGCAACGTCTGCTGGCCGCGCAAAAAAGCCATTCTGCCCGCCAGCTTTTAGCGCAATTAGGGGAGTATTTACGTCTGGGGAATAATCGTCAGGCGGTCACGGATTATATCCGTCATAACTTTGGTCAGACGCCGCTGAATCAGCTCTCACCGGAGCAATTAAAAACCATTCTCACCCTGTTGCAGGAAGGGAAGATGGTTATTCCGCAACCACAGCAGCGCGAGGCGACCGACCGTCCTTTATTACCGGCGGAGCACAATGCGCTAAAACAGCTGGTGACCAAACTTGCGGCGGCAACGGGGGAACCCAGCAAACAGATCTGGCAATCGATGCTGGAACTTTCCGGGGTGAAAGATGGCGAGTTAATTCCAGCGAAACTGTTTAACCATCTGGTGACCTGGCTACAGGCGCGTCAGACGCTAAGCCAGCAAAATACGCCGACGCTGGAATCACTACAGATGACGCTAAAACAACCTTTAGATGCCAGTGAACTGGCGGCGTTATCGGCATATATCCAGCAAAAATATGGTCTTTCTGCGCAATCATCGCTTTCTTCTGCCCAGGCCGAGGATATTCTTAATCAGCTTTATCAACGGCGGGTTAAAGGGATTGATCCGCGTGTTATGCAACCGCTGCTTAATCCTTTTCCACCGATGATGGACACGTTGCAAAATATGGCAACGCGTCCCGCGCTGTGGATACTGTTAGTCGCGATTATCCTGATGCTGGTCTGGCTGGTTCGTTAACCCCGACGAAATGACAGTATCGTGACAATAATACCCAGCACCGCAGAGATCGCCCCGGCAAGAAATACCGAAGAGTAACCAAACGTGGTCGCCAGCATTCCCGCCAGCGGCCCGGAGACGCCGAGGGCGATATCCTGAAACGCGGCGTAACCGCCCAGTGCGGTGCCGCGAACTTGTGAGGGGACGCGTTTAACCACCTCCACGCCCAGCGCAGGAAAGATAAGCGAACATCCGGCTCCGGTTAACGCCGCGCCCGCTAATGCGACCCATGCACCTGGGGCTTGCCAGAGCAGCAACAAGCCCACCGTTTCTACAAGCAGAGAGACAATCGCCACTTTCACGCCGCCAAAACGGTCCGGCATCCAGCCAAACATGACGCGCATCACGACAAATGCGCCGCCAAACGCGGTAAGAGTAAAGCCCGCCATCGCCCATCCTTTGCTGGCAAAGTAGAGCGAAACGAAAGTCCCGATAACAGCAAAACCAACGCCTTGTAGTGCCAGACCTAACCCTGGTTTCCAGATAAGCCCGACAACGCTCCACAGCGATGGACGTTCTCCCGCCAGGGCCGGTACTTTGCGCACTGTGCCGTTACAGGCCCACGCCAGTAAGGGTAATACCATTGTGGTGATCGCCAGTGCGGCAAAACCGTAATGGCTATGAATCAACAGGCCAAGCGGAGCACCAACAGCGAGGGCACCGTAAATCGCCATTCCATTCCATGACATCACTTTGCCAGAGTGTTTTGGCCCTACGATGCCTAACCCCCAGGTCAGAGCGCCTGTCAGTAACTGGCTTTCACCAAAGCCAAGAATCAAACGCCCGATGACCAACAGGGCAAATTTGAACGGTGCGGAGACAGGCAAAATCGCCGCCAGCAGCAACGCGCCGCCAGCCAGACCACAAGCTAACATCCCCTGAAGCGCCGAACGTTTTGCGCCATATTGATCGGCCAGTCGCCCGGCATAGCCACGCGTCAGCACCGTAGCCAGAAACTGAATCCCGACGGCAATCCCGACCATGGTATTGCCATAGCCCAGATCATGATGAACAAACAGCGGGATAACCGGCAACGGCAGCCCTACGGTCATGTAGGTGAGAAAAACCGCAAAAGCGATGCGGAAGAGCGAAAAATTGGCAGAAGATCGTGTTTCGGTTTGGCTTACAGCAGTCATGCATTACTCCAGAATGCAGCGCAAGGCGAGGAGTATCCCCGTCTCATCTCTCTGGTTTCAGGGTTACAGTGCGTTGGCAGGATTTAACGCGTACGTCTTTTCAGAAGGAAATCGACAAAGCGGGAAGTTTGCCTGGAACAGGCGGCGATTGTCAATGATGTGAAAAAGGGAACCATCGGGTTCCCTTTTGTGTTAGTGCCGGAGGCCGCATTGGCGCGTAACGTCGGATGCGACGCTGGCGCGCCTTACCCGACCTACGGCGAATTAATCTTTCAGCTTGCGCATTACCAGCGTGGCGTTGGTGCCGCCGAAGCCGAAGCTGTTAGACATAACGGTGGTCAGTTCGCGATCGGTCGTTTCGGTCACGATGTTCAGACCTGCAGCCTGCTCGTCCAGCTCTTCAATGTTGATGCTCGGGGCGATAAAGCCGTGTTCCAGCATCAGCAGAGAGTAGATAGCTTCCTGTACGCCAGCAGCGCCCAGAGAGTGACCGGTCATGGCTTTGGTTGCAGAAATCGCCGGGCTCTTATCGCCGAACACTTCACGGATAGCTGCCAGCTCTTTCACGTCGCCAACCGGAGTCGAAGTACCGTGGGAGTTCAGGTAATCGATTGGGGTATCAACGCCATGCATCGCCATCTTCATGCAGCGTACTGCGCCTTCGCCAGACGGAGCAACCATGTCTGCACCATCAGAGGTTGCGCCGTAGCCAACGATTTCAGCATAGATGTGAGCACCACGCGCCAGCGCGTGTTCCAGCTCTTCAACCACTACCATACCGCCGCCGCCAGCGATAACGAAACCGTCACGGTGAGCGTCGTAAGTACGGGAGGCTTTTTCCGGGGTGTCGTTGTATTTAGTAGACAGCGCACCCATTGCGTCGAATTCGCAAGCCATTTCCCAGCACAGCTCTTCGCCGCCGCCAGCAAACACGATGTCCTGTTTGCCCAGTTGGATCTGCTCTACTGCGTTACCGATACAGTGTGCGGAAGTCGCACACGCGGAGCTGATGGAGTAGTTAACGCCATGAATTTTAAACGGGGTGGCGAGGCAGGCAGAAACGCCGGATGCCATCGCTTTGGTGACCACATACGGGCCAACCGCTTTCAGGCCGCGCGGGCCGCGCATTGCGTCAGCGCCGAACACCTGGAAACGCGGGGAGCCGCCGCCGGAACCTGCAATCAGGCCAACGCGCGGGTTATTCTGGTAAGCTTCCGGAGAGAGGCCCGCATCAGCGATTGCCTGCTCCATAGAAAGGAATGCATAAATGGATGCGTCGCTCATAAAGCGCACAACTTTGCGGTCAATGAGGCCAGTGGTATCCAGTTTTACGTTGCCCCAGACGTGGCTACGCATGCCGGAATCCTTCAGCTCCTGAGAGAAAGTGATCCCTGAACGTCCTTCACGCAGAGATGCCAGGACTTCCTGCTGGTTATTACCGATGCTGGAAACAATGCCCAGGCCAGTAATCACTGCACGTTTCATTCAATACCTCTGTAAGTCGCACATAGAGTAAGTTTCGAATGCACAATAGCGTACACTTGTACGCCGAACAAGTCCGATCAGCCATTTAATAGAGAAATTTGCGCAGCCTTACACACATCGCTAAGATCGAGCCACCGCCTGTAAGACGAGTAACTTACGTGAAACACTACTCCATACAACCTGCCAACCTCGAATTTAATGCTGAGGGTACACCTGTTTCCCGAGATTTTGACGATGTCTATTTTTCCAACGATAACGGGCTGGAAGAGACGCGTTATGTTTTTCTGGGAGGCAACCAATTAGAGGTACGCTTTCCTGAGCATCCACATCCTCTGTTTGTGGTAGCAGAGAGCGGCTTCGGCACCGGATTAAACTTCCTGACGCTATGGCAGGCATTTGATCAGTTTCGCGAAGCGCATCCGCAAGCGCAATTACAACGCTTACATTTCATTAGTTTTGAGAAATTTCCCCTCACCCGTGCGGATTTAGCCTTAGCGCATCAACACTGGCCGGAACTGGCTCCGTGGGCAGAACAACTTCAGGCGCAGTGGCCAATGCCCTTGCCCGGTTGCCATCGTTTATTGCTCGATGCAGGCCGCGTGACGCTGGATTTATGGTTTGGCGATATTAACGAACTGACCAGCCAACTGGACGATTCGCTAAATCAAAAAGTAGATGCCTGGTTTCTGGACGGCTTTGCGCCAGCTAAAAACCCGGATATGTGGACGCAAAATCTGTTTAACGCCATGGCAAGGTTGGCGCGTCCGGGCGGCACGCTGGCGACATTTACGTCTGCCGGTTTTGTCCGCCGCGGTTTGCAGGACGCCGGATTCACGATGCAAAAACGTAAGGGCTTTGGGCGCAAACGGGAAATGCTTTGCGGGGTGATGGAACAGACATTACCGCTCCCCTGCTCCGCGCCGTGGTTTAACCGCACGGGCAGCAGCAAACGGGAAGCGGCGATTATCGGCGGTGGTATTGCCAGCGCGTTGTTGTCGCTGGCGCTATTACGGCGCGGCTGGCAGGTAACGCTTTATTGCGCGGATGAGGCCCCCGCACTGGGTGCTTCCGGCAATCGCCAGGGGGCGCTGTATCCGTTATTAAGCAAACACGATGAGGCGCTAAACCGCTTTTTCTCTAATGCGTTTACTTTTGCTCGTCGGTTTTACGACCAATTACCCGTTAAATTTGATCATGACTGGTGCGGCGTCACGCAGTTAGGCTGGGATGAGAAAAGCCAGCATAAAATCGCACAGATGTTGTCAATGGATTTACCCGCAGAACTGGCTGTAGCCGTTGAGGCAAATGCGGTTGAACAAATTACGGGCGTTGCGACAAATTGCAGCGGCATTACTTATCCGCAAGGTGGTTGGCTGTGCCCAGCAGAACTGACCCGTAATGTGCTGGAACTGGCGCAACAGCAGGGTTTGCAGATTTATTATCAATATCAGTTACAGAATTTTTCCCGTAAGGATGACTGTTGGTTGTTGAATTTTGCAGGAGATCAGCAAGCAACACACAGCGTAGTGGTACTGGCGAACGGGCATCAAATCAGCCGTTTCAGCCAAACGTCGACTCTCCCGGTGTATTCGGTTGCCGGGCAGGTCAGCCATATTCCGACAACGCCGGAACTGGCAGAGCTGAAGCAGGTGCTGTGCTATGACGGTTATCTCACGCCACAAAATCCGGCGAATCAACATCATTGTATTGGTGCCAGTTATCATCGCGGCAGCGAAGATACGGCGTACAGTGAGGACGATCAGCAGCAGAATCGCCAGCGGTTGATTGATTGTTTCCCGCAGGCACAGTGGGCAAAAGAGGTTGATGTCAGTGATAAAGAGGCGCGCTGCGGTGTGCGTTGTGCCACCCGCGATCATCTGCCAATGGTAGGCAATGTTCCCGATTATGAGGCAACACTCGTGGAATATGCGTCGTTGGCGGAGCAGAAAGATGAGGCGGTAAGCGCGCCGGTTTTTGACGATCTCTTTATGTTTGCGGCTTTAGGTTCTCGCGGTTTGTGTTCTGCCCCGCTGTGTGCCGAGATTCTGGCGGCGCAGATGAGCGACGAACCGATTCCGATGGATGCCAGTACGCTGGCAGCGTTAAACCCGAATCGGTTATGGGTGCGGAAATTGTTGAAGGGTAAAGCGGTTAAGGCGGGGTAATCTGCTCTCGCAGTGTTTGCCGGATGCGGCGTGAACGCCTTATCCGACCTACGTGTGACGTGTAGGCCTGATAAGACGCGATAAGCGTCGCATCAGGCATGGTGCTCCAGACGCCGCAACTTACTGCTGTGACGCCTGCTGAAACAGGTTTTCCCACATATCGGTCACCAGCGCCTGGTCACGCGGCGACAATTCACCGGCACCAATGGCTTTTTCCAGACTCTGGCTAACGGTCGTATGCACCGCCTGAGCGGAGTGGTCATCACCACTTTCCAGTTCTGCGATGGCTAATGTCAGGTGGCCACGCAAATACCCACTGGCAAACAACTCATCATCACTGGCATGGTCAACCATACCGTCGATTAATGCCAGAATGCGTGATTCAAACTCCGCGATCATCTTCTTTCCTCATTGTAAAACGTGGCACCGGCTTCAGTTGAGCGCTTCCGGCCACGGGAACTGTTCCGCCGTAAGTTCCGGCGTGTGATAATAATTTTGTAGTGCTTTAATGAAGCGTGCCGGACGCTCGGGAATGCCATTTGTCAGATAATCCATCACCTGCGCATGTACCCGCCGTTGAAACACCACACGATCCGGTTCGAAGTCGCCTTCCAGATTGTCGCAACTGACGTTAAACGGATATCCCGCCGCCACACAGAACAACCAGTCGAGTGCCTGCGGCTTCACTTCAACATCTTCAAACTGGCTTTGCGTTTGGGCATCACGCCCATCCGGGCAATACCAGTAGCCGAAATCAACCAGCTCACGGCGCGCTTTTCCGGCAATACACCAGTGCGAAATCTCATGAATTGCGCTGGCATAAAAGCCGTGGGCAAAGACAATTCGGTTATACGGTACTTCCGCATCAGCAGGAAGATAGATCGGTTCGTCGTCGCCTTTAATCAGACGGGTATTAAATTCATCGGCAAAGCAGCTATTAAAAATTTCAATCAACTGCTCATAGTGGTGTGTACTGTTCATTAGTTCATCCCCAACCAGTGGAGGATCTCCTGTCCGTGGCTATCGTAAAGTAATTTGGCACTCATCACCGCCGAGACGATAACAATCATCGGGCGGATCAGCTTTTGTCCTTTGCTCAACACCAGCCGTGAACCCATGCGCGCGCCGAGGAACTGCCCCACCAGCATGACAAAGCCCGTCGCCCAAATCACTTTGCCGCCGAGAATAAACAGCAGCAGACCGCCAATGTTTGACGTTGCGTTGAGTAATTTGGCGTGAGCCGTGGCTTTGGCGAGGTTAAATCCGCACAGCGTAACGAAGGCCAGCGCGTAAAACGACCCGGCAGCCGGGCCAAAGAATCCATCATAAAAACCGACGCAGCCACCGGCTATTAACGCGAAGGGTAAACCGTACATCCGGCGCTGGCGGTCTTCTTCACCTAGCTTTGGCATCAGCAAGAAATAGAGGCCGATACAAATTACCAGAATGGGCAAAATCTGCCGTAAGACATCAGCCTGAACGTATTGCACCAGCAGTGCGCCGCTCATTGAGCCGACAAAGGTCATGGCGATATTGAGTTTCTGATCGCTTAAACTAACCACTTTGCGGCGAATAAAGTAGATAGTAGCGGAAATAGAGCCGCCGCAGGCTTGCAGTTTATTGGTTGCCAGCGCATTAGCGGGAGACATCCCCGCTGCCATCAATGCCGGAATGGTGAGTAACCCACCGCCACCGGCAATCGAGTCGATAAATCCCGCCAGCATGGCGACAAAAAAGAGAACTCCCAGCAACAGCGGGGAAACCATAAACAGGCTATTAAACGTTTCCATTAGATCACGTGCTCATCCAGTAGCGCCTGGCAGGAAGGCGGCAACGGAGGCGGTGTCTTCTTCTCAGGCTTTGTTGTTCCCGGTTTTGGAGGTTCAAACCAGCTTTGCAGTTCTGCCCCGCAACCATCGCCTGATGGCGGTAAAGGTTGATCTTCACACTCCAGACTATCGGCAGGGCAACGTAATCGTACATGCATATGCGCGCGATGCTGGAACCAGGGTCGCACTTTGCGCAACCAGTCGCGATCGGTGCCCGCATCAAGGCAAAGTTGTTGTTTAATCGCCGGATTAACAAAAATGCGCGTGACGTCTTTGTCCTGGGCGGCGAGTTTGATCAAGCTGAAAATTTCTGGCTTCCACAGCGTGGAGACAACGTGTTTACCGTCGCGGGAAACTAAGTCCAGTGCTTGCGGGCGCAAGAGCTGCGCGGAGGTCCAGCGAGTTTTCGGCAGTTGCAGAAAGATATCGACATCCAGTCCGGTCTGGTGGCTGGCATGACCGCCGTTGAAACGCCCACCAGCGGGCATCCCCATATCGCCAATCAGCACCGTACCCATGCCCAGATTGCTCACCTGGCTACTCAGACGCTGGATAAACATCACCAGATCCGGGTGACCGAAATAGCGACGCTGATCGGTACGCATGACCTGATAATGTTCGGACTGTATCGGCAGCGTGTCAGCGCCGACAATACAGCCATTAGAAAAACTGCCTATCGATTGTGCGCTACCCGGCACAGGTTGGGTTATTTTTTGCCACGGCGTCGCTGCCAGGCTGGCGCTACTGGCAAGCAGAGCCAGCAGCGCAATCGCGGTTTTATTCATTTTTTACCAGCGTGGAATATCAGTCTTCACATCGGCATTTTGCGCCCGTTGCCGTAACAGGTGATCCATTAAAACGATCGCCAGCATCGCTTCTGCGATCGGCACTGCGCGGATCCCGACACAGGGATCGTGACGGCCTTTGGTGATCATCTCAACTTCTTCGCCAAAGCGGTTAATGGTACGACCCGGCACGGTAATGCTGGAGGTCGGTTTCAGCGCCATATGGGCAATGATTTGCTGCCCGCTGCTGATACCGCCGAGAATGCCGCCCGCATGGTTGCTCTGGAAACCGTCTTTGGTGATTTCATCGCGGTTCTGGCTGCCGCGCAGCGCCACCACGTCAAAGCCGTCGCCAATTTCCACGCCTTTCACCGCGTTGATGCTCATCAGCGCATGGGCGATGTCAGCATCCAGGCGGTCAAAGACCGGCTCGCCAAGTCCGGCAGGAACGCCACTGGCAACAACGGTGACTTTAGCGCCGATGGAGTCGCCCTCTTTTTTCAGCGCACGCATCAACTCGTCTAACGCGTCGATTTTGTCGGGGTCCGGGCAAAAAAACGGATTTTGCTCGACCTGCGACCAGTCTTTGATATCCAGCGGAATGTCGCCCATCTGGGTCAGGCAGCCACGGATTTCAATACCAAATTTCTCGGCGAGATATTTTTTGGCAATAGCTCCTGCCGCCACGCGCATGGCGGTTTCGCGGGCGGAAGAACGTCCACCGCCGCGATAATCGCGCAGACCGTATTTTTGTTCGTAGGTGTAATCGGCATGGCCTGGACGGAAAACGTCCTTAATCGCACTGTAATCCTGAGAGCGCTGGTCAGTGTTTTCGATCAACAAGCCAATGCTGGTGCCGGTAGTAACGCCTTCAAAAACACCGGAGAGAATTTTGACCTGATCCGGCTCGCGGCGCTGGGTGGTATAGCGCGATGTCCCAGGGCGACGACGGTCGAGGTCATGTTGCAGGTCCGCTTCCGTCAGCGGAATGCCTGGCGGAACACCATCGACGATGCAGCCGAGCGCCAGCCCGTGCGATTCGCCGAAGGTGGTTACGCGAAAGAGTTGTCCAATTGTGTTTCCAGCCATCACGGCTCCGTTATTGTTGTGTTTGCGTGTTTACTTAATCTTTATAAATCGCGAAATGTTCTCGTGCGGCAATAAGCTGCTCTTTGGTGAGCATAAACACACCATCGCCGCCGTTATCAAACTCCAGCCAGGTGAACGGAACATCCGGATATTGTTCCATAAGATGTACCATGCTGTTGCCGACTTCACAAATCAACACGCCATCATCAGCAAGGTAATCTGCCGCGTTACCGAGAATGCGACGCGTCAGTTTCAGGCCGTCAGTGCCAGATGCCAGGCCCAGTTCCGGCTCGTGGCGGTATTCGTTTGGCAGGTCGGACATATCTTCCGCATCGACATACGGCGGGTTAGTGACAATCAGGTCGTACTGCACTTTCGGCAAGTCGCGGAACAGATCGGAACGAATCGGAATGACGTTGTGGATCAGACCGTGTTCTTCGATGTTCTGTTCAGCAACCGCCAGCGCGTCTGGAGAGATATCCACCGCGTCGACTTCTGCATCCGGGAAGGCATAAGCACAGGCAATGGCGATGCAGCCGCTACCAGTACACATATCTAAAATATGCTGCGGTTGCTTGCTGATAAGTCCGGCAAATTTATTGTTGATCAGTTCACCAATCGGCGAGCGCGGCACCAGCACGCGTTCATCGACGTAAAATTCATGGCCGCAGAACCACGCTTTGTTGGTCAGGTAAGCCACCGGAATGCGTTCATTGACGCGGCGGATCACGCGTTCAACAATACGGTGTTTTTCGCTGGAGGTCAGACGCGCGGTGCGCATATCTTCCGGAATATCCAGCGGCAGGTAGAGCGAAGGCAACACCAGCTGTACGGCTTCATCCCACGGGTTATCGGTACCGTGACCGTACCATATATTTGCCGCGCTGAAGCGGCTCACCGACCAGCGCAACATGTCCTGAATGGTTTGCAGCTCATTTACTGCTTCATCAACGAAAATTTTATCCACGTATTCCTCCAGGGCATGATCGCAATAATTTCGGCGGCTAGTTTGCCATGAAGATGACGATAAATCAGCATTCACGCGCGGTGAGTGAGGAAAAATACGTTTAAAACGATCGATTGCGCTACGAGTCGGGTAAACTGTAGGAAAATTAGAAATAGAGACAGATAAATGAAAAAGAAAACAACACTTAGCGAGGAGGACCAGGCTCTGTTTCGCCAGTTGATGGCGGGGACTCGCAAGATTAAGCAGGACACGATTGTCCACCGACCGCAGCGTAAAAAAATCAGCGAAGTGCCGGTGAAACGCTTGATCCAGGAGCAGGCTGATGCCAGCCATTATTTCTCCGATGAGTTTCAGCCGTTATTAAATACCGAAGGTCCGGTGAAATATGTTCGCCCGGATGTCAGCCATTTTGAGGCGAAGAAACTGCGCCGTGGCGATTATTCGCCGGAGTTGTTTTTGGATTTACACGGTCTGACGCAGCTGCAGGCCAAGCAGGAACTGGGGGCGTTGATTGCCGCCTGCCGCCGTGAACATGTGTTTTGCGCCTGCGTGATGCATGGGCACGGGAAGCATATTTTGAAGCAACAAACACCGCTGTGGCTGGCACAACATCCGCATGTGATGGCCTTTCATCAGGCACCAAAAGAGTATGGCGGTGATGCGGCGTTGTTGGTGTTGATTGAAGTCGAAGAGTGGCTGCCGCCGGAGTTGCCCTGAGGAGTTGAGCGCGTTGCGCCAGGTACGGGTAATGGCAGGAGCGAATGCCCCTGCCTGGTGTATCTAAGGGCTACAACTCATTCAGTATGTACTGGAACCGGCAAGTAGAATCGATTGGCTGCATACTGCTGGTATCAACACGCACGACCATATCGTGTAACTGTTTGTCCGTTATAGGGTGTCGATTTGGCGTGACCGAGACTTCCGCCTTGTCACATCCCGACGCGGTAAAAGTTATCATCTGTGCAACCCAGCGGCAGTAACCACCTGTTTCATTCATCTGCGTACTGTCGCACAACTTCCCATCTTTCATCAAATACGTTGAAAGCGTTTTCTCAACCACACCGCCCGTCGACTGCAGGGTGAGCAGTTTTGACTTACTGACATAATTCTCATTCCATGAAACGTCATAAGGTTGAACAGAAACGGATGGACAAATCGTGTCGTGACTATCAGGCCCCTGATACGTCACGCCCCCTGGAGAGGCTTCAGAGTCATTCATAATAACCAACCATGGACAAGAAAAGTAAGATTCAATCTCTGCAGAGACAATAACCTCAAATGTATAATACCCGCAGTTCCACCCAGACGGTAATCCAGGACAACTTGCTTTGTTGATATTTTGATGGTAGCCAATCAGCTTAACCGAAGGGGCAGGAGGAGGACCACTCCAGCTCACATTTTGCAATATTTCCCTAGTCATGAGCCATTGACTACTTTTATATTCACCAACGTACACTGCGGATGGCATCATTATTTTTAAATTAAAAGTCGCAATATTACGCGAATCACCGTTGTAACCGTAGTAAACGTCAACGCTATGCCCGGCAGCCATAGCTTCTGTAGTAGCAATAAGCATGACCAGAGCGAACAACCATCGTAGTATTTTCATTTTAAATATACTCAAATATCGCAGTTAAAGAGGCGGTAAATTCACCGATCGTCACATCACGGCCGCTTTTCGCCTGTAGCCAGGCTCTGAAATTGATATCGTTATTGCCATTGGTTAGCGCAAAGGTCGCCCCATTTGTATTGTTGATGGCAACCTGCATTCCGTCGGTTTTTTCCATGCCAATTCCCACTCCCTGAGCGGTTGATGACGTATCCAGTGCCAGAAAACCGGGTTGTTCGCTGTCTTCTACCCCCGTGAGCGTGACTTTTACGTTGTATCCCGCCGGCCCTTTGCAATCTTTCAGCTTAAAGACTACGGGTACACGAGCGGACTGGCCTGCAACGTTCAAATCCTGACGACTGACCGTGGGAAAGCGCACCTCTGCCAGATATTGGCCATCCACCACCAGCGCACAGGATTTACTTAATAAATTACCGGAGAAATGCAGATTATTATCTGCCGCGAATAACGTGCTACTCATTGCCAATATCAGCCCCGCTAACAGGACGTAACCACCGGACTGAATCATTGATTTATTCATTGATAATCCACCCGTAATGTTGCGTAAGCCGAAAAATTCGTATCGCTTAACACAGCATCACTCGCTTTTACCGGTACGGCCTCCAGCTTCGGCTTTTGCGTAAAATCAGTGGCGTTGATAGCAAGCGGAGTATTGAGTTTAAAACGCTGACCATCGTGCTGAAGCTCGATACCAAAACCGGGTACATCAGTTTCAATTGCTGCATCATTAAAACTGGTTTGTGTACCAGTCCAGGTGAGGGTCATCTCCCAGTCTGGATGACGGGTCGTCGAGTCACAAGTGAGTTCATATGGCACCTCTTTACGACCATAGTTGCCGTTGATGTCGTCGATAATGAGATCGCGAAATTCGACTTCAATGGTTTTACCACCGCTGATGCTACAGGTTGGCGGTGACAATAATGTCCCGTGAAAGGTGATGTCTTCATCAGCAGCATGAGCTATGGCGCTACTGACACAAAGCAGGGTTAAGAAAGTCTTTCTCATTGATAGTCCACCACCATGGTCAAACTGGCGTTAAACTCGCCCGCAGCAAGTTGCGCCCCGCTTGCCTTCACAGGTACAGCCTTCAACTGTGGCTGGTTATTGATATTAAATGGCGTCCAGCTATTTTCACCGACGGCAAACAATGAGTTATCGGCGCTATTTTCTATCCGAATGCCCAGCCCGGTGATATTGGTACTGAGTACCGTTTCGCCGTTAATCGTTGAGGTATTGCCCTTAAGTTGCATCCGCAAGTCGTTAGCAAGACTGTTTGTGCAGTTCAACGTGTATTTCGCATCTTGCCGATAATTGGTGCCATCAACGTTATCAGCAATCATATTGCCGAACTCTACCTGGCTGCCCTTGATTGAACAGGGTGGCGGAGCATCGACCAACACGCGCAGAATTAAATCCACGGGTTTACTACCAGCCATAGCAGATAAACTACAGACACTGCATACCAGCAGCCCTGCGCCCACTACAAACTTTTGACTCATAACTCCCCCCGTCATCAGCCTTTGCGGCTCTGCTCTTCATCCACCTGGCAGCTGTTGCCATTGCACTGGAAGAACAGCGGCATCCGTGCGCCAAAGTCGTTGACGTAAGTCAGCACCGGTACGCTATCCATTTTCACATTCAGCGGTACCGTGGTTTTCGGCTCAATGACCAGAGGCGAGAACCCTGCAGCTGGATTACCGTTTTTCTGCGCACTGGCGTTGCTGATAATCACGTAGTACGGCGTTGGGTTATTGACGGTAAATGCCTGACCGCTGCGGGTGAGCGTCACCTTGTGCTGCCACGGACTTTTCATACTGACCTTTTCCAGCGCCTTTGGTCGCCAGAACAACTTGATACGCGTTTGCAGCGCGATTTGCAGGGTATTGGGTTTGTTTGATTTTGGCGGGATCTCGCGCACGTTAAAGTAGAACATGCTTTCACGATCGGCTGGCAATTTGTTGATATCCGGCATTCCCTGCACTTTTACCTGCCCGTTCATCATTGAATCGATGCGTTGCACTGGCGGCAGCACAGTTAACGGCGAGGTGATCTTGTTACCCTTTTCATCTTCAATCCAGCTTTGAGCCAGATAAGGGAGTTTCGGATCGTTATTACGCAGCGTCACGCTGATTGATTTGTCGCTTTCATTAAATATCAAACGGGTACGATCTGGCGTTACAGACGCCAGGGCAGACAAACTGGTAGCGCTAAGCAGTAACGCCAGCGTCATAGCACCCAATTTGGCAGAGCAAAGTAAATCAGACATGGATCATTCCTTAATCACGTTATTGGTTAGCTGAAACAGAAACAGGGGGATCGGTGGGTGTCACCTGTTGCGTCTGCTCCTGAATGACAGGCTTTATGTCATCAGGAACAACCGGCGCGACGTTGCCTTTATGCTGGCATGGCAGTAACAAGCCGTTAAACAGATCGGCAGGCAGCGGGTCCGGCAGGTTGATATCGCAATGCGCAACACCACTCCAGAACACACTCATATGTTCGCCAGGTTTCACTCCAGCCAGATAGACACTACCGTCATCATCGACAAGGCCCACTGTCTGCTCGTTATCATTTTTTACTTCTGCGCCAAACGGTGGATGGCTGCTATCTTGTAAACGCAGCACCGCCATCGCTTTTTGACCACTGATGACGGCAAATTTGCGGTAGCCAATGGCTCCTTCAGTTAGCGTGGCTTGCACCACCGACTGGGTTGCTTCGGCGTTTTCCGGCAATTTGTTGAGGTCGATATACGCCTGATTGCGATAATAATTGTTAACGTCAGAAACGACGGCTTTACCAAACATATTGGTATAAACAGCAGCCCCGTTACCTTCCACCGGAACATCGGCAACGCCATCGGCATCAATCAGCAGGCGTGTCCCGCCCATATTCTGGGTACGGTGAAGTGCGCCGCCGTGGGTAGTAAGCGTTGCGCCGCCCTGTAACGACAAGCCCGCAGAGGTGTATTGCCCTTCATGGTAGTTCGCACTGAGGTCAACCTGCGCCAGCGAACCATCATGGCTGTAGTAGCCATCAACGCTGGTGTGTTTGTCACTGGTGCCGATGTTCAACTGATAGTGAGTCGCGTCATCGACACGGCTAAAATAACCGACCTGGCTGCTGTCCGTCCCACTGCCATAGTTGCCGTTATAGCTAACGGTACTGTTGTCGCCCCACGGCATACTGAGCGAAATGTACATGCCCTTATCCGCCCGGTTGTCATACTCGTAGCGGTAGCCAGTCAGGGAAACGCTCATATTACGAATGCTGCCCATATTGAAATAGTGGGAGAGCATGATGTTGTAGTTTGTCTGCTCCTCACGATCCCAGTAGGTATGGCGGGTATAGTTGAGATAAACCGAAACACCCGCATCGCGGAAGTTCTGGTTATAAGTGGCGGTGTACATCTCTTTGTCGTTGCCCGTACGGACCATTTCGCTGTCACTGGCATCCAGATACTCGCTCATGGTCATAAAGTTCTCTTCCGAGAAGCGATATCCAGCGAAAGTGACGCGGCTGTTGAGCTGGTCAAAGTCTTTGGAATAACTCACACGGAAGGAGTTACCGTCCAGCGAACCTTTGCCATAAGCGGTGTCTTTATCCAGTTTGGTATGCGAATGAGTAACATCAAACGCGACCGCGCCGAAGGTAGACAAATCGCGACCGACGCCCAGCGCCGCAGACTGATAGTTTTCATCACCCAGCGCACCGCCATATAACGACCAGCCGTTAGCGATGCCCCAGGAGGCTTCAGCACCAGAGAAAAATCCCCCCTCGACATGGTGGCCCCACTCTTGCGGACGTCCCATCATGATCTTATAGCGAACCTGGCCTGGGCGAGTGAGGTATGGCATCGAGGCGGTGCTGATGTCATATTCCTGCACCTGGCCGTTCTGTTCTTCAATGCGAATATGCAACGTACCGGAGACGGAATCACCAAGATCCTGAATACGAAACGGTCCAGCCGGAACCTGCGTTTCGTAAATCACACGCCCCATCTGGCTGACGGTCACTTTTGCTGTGGTGTGTGCCACGCCGGAAATGTCTGGCGCGTAGCCGCGCAGGTTGGGAGGCAACATTTGATCGTCAGTGCTGACACTGCCACCAACATAATTAAAACCGTCGAAAATATCGGAATTGAGGTAATCTTCGCCCAGCGCCAGTTTGGCTTTTAATGACGGTAACGCCCGCCAGGCATAATAGCGACTCCACTCCCATTTTTTTTGTGTGTCATCGCCGCCAAATTCATCGTCATCATCATTACTGCGCGTATGTTGATAGTTGGTCTGCCAGTCAGCGCGCATACGCCATGGCCCCAGGTTAACCCCGACCGTCCCGTTGCCGCTGATCTCGTTACTATCATCACCGCCATTTTCTTCGTGCCGGGTTTGTGCGTTGATGCTGTAGTCCGCGACGATCCCGGAGATGCCGTCATCCCAACGTGAAGGCGGATCCCAGTCGGGATAAGTATATTCGAGGTAAGCCTGTGGCAGTGAAATGACTAATGCGGACTGGCTTAAATCAGCCTTAATTTCCATGCCTTCCAGTTGACCGGATTTCAGGCATTTAGCATCGTGGCTCCATTGCAGATTTTTCGCCACGTCTTCTTTTAAACCAAACTGCGCTACCAGTTCCGGTGTCAGACAAGCATAGCTTTTGCTCGCGTCATCTTCACCAGCATACCAGTAAATATCGTACTCTTCCGCCAATGGCTGTTTATTTAGTTGAACCTGTAAATTGTATTTTCCGGGCTCAACATATCCCTGGCTGGAAAAACGCTTCAGATCAATTTTTGTGTCGCCTTTTAATTCCAGAAAACGGGAATCAAACTGAATGTCGTCTTCAGCCCAGACACTGCTATAACTCCCTGACATTGCCAGCGCAATGCACCACGGAAGAATCCGTAATCGAAAAAGAGAATGATCAGGCATACACGTTTCTATCCGTTTTTATTCTTGTTCGGTCAAAATCCATTTAAATCCCCCATAGCAGTGTCGCTATGGGGGTATGCCTTACAGGTAAGTAATCTGGAAGGTGGTATTTGCTTCGAAATTACCCAGATCTGGCGCATCAGCTGCGCCGACCAGCCAGGCTTTAAAGTTCAGTGTCTGCTTCGCTTTGCCTTTATTAGTAGAAGTGTCTTTCACTATTTTCTGGTCAATACCCATGCCGCTTTTGTAAGAGGTACCCAGAGAGTCACCGATCGCCAGGCTAACATTGTTAAATGCCGCACCGGTATCGGTATTGAAAATGGTGTAATAATTGCCGCTATTTGCAGAAGAAACGGTACCAGTAAAGGTAGTGGTCATTGTTTCCTGAGTATCAAATACGCAATCTTGCAGACGAATCTGGAAACTTTTCGGCGTGGTGGTGCCGTTATTTTTCAGTTTTTCGGCACCGATATCACCCATATCAACTTCCAGTTTGTGATCGTCCGGAACGATAGAACACACTGAGTCTTCAATGGTGCCGTAAAAACGTGCAGTACCGTTGTTACCCGCAGCGATTGTTGCCGTAGAGGTGAACACGCCCATCACCATTGCCGCAGCAATAGCTGTTTTAACAAACTTACTCATTATTTGTCCTTAAACTATAAATAATTAAAAATATAAACATTGCAATACATTGATTCAGTCAATAGCCAATGTTTATACCCAGCCATTGAATACGGCATGCGATCCAAAAAGAACAGGTCGTAGAAAATTGTATTCGTTGGTGTGGGGCCGCATAGTGATGTTTCCACACCCCTGATGCAATTTAATTTTACTAAAGAGTAAATGTAGATTTAATTAATATATTGACAGAAGAAAGGTTATCTTAAGGACATCCTTAAAAAATACGGAATAAGTATTTAGAAAAAATAGAAAGTATATCAATAATGAATATCAACAGCTTAAAAAACAAACAATGAACATATAATGCGTTTGGCATTTATCCACTTTTGACAATATAATATATAAACACTATAGCCAGAATTTAATCAAGTTTCAATTACATCCTGCCTGATTATTCAACTCTATTTTCTCTATTATCTGTATTAATAAATGACAATGAGTGTCAAACAGACATTATTCATTTCAACATGTTACTTTGGGCAAAATCAAGATACGCGCAGAAAAATAATTTCCGAATGAAATTAGAAAGTGTTTTATTTATATATGGGGAGAGTCTTCAATAGTAGTGAGGTTGACAGATATCCGCTGCCTGATGAGCAATTATGCCCAATGAATCTACCTCATTGGGCATAATTTGGAACTCATCAGATAGCTTTTGCCATCTTCAGATTACACGGGCTCATCTGCCAGTTGAATGTGCCGTTTCCGCTTTCATCAAGCGTTACGCTGGCAATGGCCGAGGTGGTAAACATAGGCGGCGTTTCACCCGGACATAACTCGGCAACCAGATACCCGACTAACGGTAAGTGAGAGATCACCAGTACCGAAGCAACACCTTCATTGGTCAACGCCTGCAAATAGGCACTGACCAGACCAACATCGCCGCAGGGCGTTAACTCCGGCAGAACTTCTGCACTGGAAGGCAGGTTCAGACAATCCCCTACTTCTTCCAGTGTTTGCTCGGCTCGCAGGAACGGGCTCACCAGAACGCGTTCGATTTCCACTTTTTGACCTTTCAGCCAGTTCGCCATCAGGCGAGATTCGTCACAACCATTAGTGGTCAGAGGACGAACGGAATCACTGGCGGCATCGAGGGCTGCGTCGCCGTGACGCATGATAAAAACTTGCATATTGCACCGCTTTTGTTAACCAGATTCGCCCGTTTTCTTTCATCTGAAACCAGAGAAAGAAAACGGTGGCCGGCATTGTGCCTTATCCATTCACCGAATGAAACGCTGTTTTTTACCTCAATGGCGTAAGTATAGTCAATATGCGTTTACATTTTGACCAACACTCCGCCATTCAGCGCGGATTCATATAGCTTTGACCTTCTTATTGCAGGTCAGTTGCAGTTGTTTTCCAAAAACTTTCCCCACGCGCGCCCATCTCGACCAAACGCTCGCAAGGGGTAAAACGGGAACCATACTGCGTGGCAAGTCGTTGCATTATTGCAACCACTTCGCCCGCGCCGAGAGAATCGATATAGCGGAACGGTCCACCGAGAAATGGCGGAAAACCAATGCCAAATACCGCGCCAATATCCCCGTCACGCACGCTACGGATAACCTGCTCATCAACACAACGTACTGCTTCATTCAGCATCAACATCACACACCGTTCAGCAACCTGCGGTGCGGAGATTCGCCCCTGCCCTTGTGTGCCAATCAGCGGGTAAATGGCGGGATCGACCTGTTTTTTGCTTTTACGCCCTTTCTGACCATAAAGATAGAAACCCCGGCCATTTTTTCTGCCTTTGCGATCGTCGTTCAAAATTGAAGAAACAACATTTGCAGGCGCGCTAAAACGTTCTCCATAAGCGGCTTCCAGTACAGGAATAATTTTAGTCCCGGTGTCGATTCCTACCTCATCCAAAAGTTGGATTGGGCCTACCGGAAAACCAAATTTCACTAGCGCGGCATCAATGTGCTCTACCCGTTCACCTTGGGTCAACATGCGGATAGCTTCATTAATGTAAGGCGCTAAGATGCGATTGACGTAAAAACCGGCTTTGTCACGCACGACAATTGGCGTTTTACCCTGTTTTTTCGCCAGTTTTACTGTGGTAGCGATGGTTTGCGCCGATGTCCCCGCATGAGGAATAATCTCCACCAGCGGCATTTTTTCCACCGGACTGAAGAAATGCAGGCCGATAACTTGCTCAGGTCGCGTGGCGTGAGCGGCGATATCACCAATCGGTAAAGATGACGTATTCGAAGCAAAGATGGTATGAGCGGCGCAATTTTGCTCAACTTCCGCCACCATCTGTTGTTTCAATTCGAGATTTTCAAACACCGCTTCAATAATCAGATCGCGATGGGCAAAGCCGCGATAGTCCGTCGTTCCGGAGATTAATGCCAGCTGTTTGTCACGTTCGCTGGCTTTGAGATGACGACGGCGAACTTTGCCCTCCAGCTGATCCCAACTGTACTTCAGCGCATGATTTATGCCCTGCGGGTTGATATCTTTAATTCTGACCGGAATCCCCGCTTTACAAGCAGTGACATAAGCAATACCGCCGCCCATCAAGCCACCACCTAAAATCCCCACGCTGTTTAATGGCGCAGGCGGCGCATCACTGCCGGGATCTTTCTTCACGTCCGTACTGGCAAAAAAGATACTACGCAGCGCCTGCGATTGTGGCGTCATCGCCAGTTCGCCAAACGCCCGAGCTTCGGCGTCATAACCGCTGCTGGTGCCCTGCGCTAATCCCGTTTCAACAACCTCCAGGATGCGTTCTGTCGCCGGATAATTGCCTTGAGTTTTGTGTTCTGTTTTCTTGCCGACCATTTTGAACAGCAGCGCACGACCTAACGGCCCCGCCAGAATACGCTCGCGTACAGGTAGAGGGCGGGAAGATGGGCGCTCCTTCTTTGCCAGCTCAACAGCGGCTTCCAGCAGAATGGAGTGCGGAACAACGTCATCCACCAGCCCCAGCTTTAACGCCTGTTTCGCCCGAAGTTGTTTTCCGGTGAGGATCATCTCTAATGCTGTGCTGACGCCTATGAGACGCGGTAAACGCTGGGTGCCGCCTGAACCGGGTAACAATCCAAGTTGTACTTCAGGCAAACCGAGCACCGTTTTAGGATCGTCAGTACAAACGCGACCGTGGCACGCCAGCGCCAGCTCCAGCCCACCGCCCAGGCAAGCGCCATGAATAGCGGCAATAACCGGAATGGGCAAAGCATGAATCTCCGCCATCAACTGTTGGCCCTGCCGCGCCAGAGCTTCCGCTTCTTGCGCCGTTTTGCAGTTGCCGATCATGTTGATGTCTGCTCCGGCGATAAAGTTGTCCGGTTTAGCGGAGACAAACACCACGCCGCGCAACTCTTTGTTTTCACGGAGTTGCTTAATAATGGCGCGCACCTGCGAGGCAAATTCCGCCTTCAGGGTATTCATTTTCTCACCAGGAACATCAATGGTGATAACGGCAATGTTGTCCAGACGAACATTAAGAGTAAACGCTGATGCCATTTCCATTATTCCGCCTCCAGAACCATTGCCGCGCCAAGCCCACCGGCAGCACAGGCGGTAACTAAACCAAATCCACCGCCGCGACGGCGAAGTTCATGCAGTGTCTGGGTAATCATCCGCGCGCCGGTCGCCGCGAAGGGATGCCCATAAGCAATCGAACCGCCAAGCACGTTAAATTTGCTATCGTCCACTTCGCCAGTGGCATGTGCACGCCCCAGTACTTCACGAGCAAAACGTTCACTACCCAGCAACTGAATATTCGCCAGTGTCTGAGCTGCAAAGGCTTCGTGCATATCGATCAATGTCAGATCGCTCATCGTCAAACCGGCACGCTCCAGCGCCAGCGGTGTTGACCAGGCTGGACCGAGCAACATGTCCTGCCAGACATCAATCGCAGTAAATGCGTAGCTGCGCAGATACCCCAGCGGCACCAGCCCTAATTCTTTCGCCCGGGATTCAGTCATCAGGATCACCGCTGCCGCGCCATCGGTCAGCGGCGTACTGTTTGCCGCCGTTACCGTTCCGTGTTTGCGATCAAACGCCGGGCGCAGCTTTGCGTAATCGGCAAGCGAGGAATTACCGCGAATATTGTTGTCTTCGACAAGCGGTTGTTTATAAGGAGGGATAAAGGCAGTCATCACCTCTTCTTTGAGTTTTCCGTCTGACCATGCCTGAGCGGCACGCTGATGCGAACGGTGCGCTAATGCATCTTGCTGTTCTCGGGTGATGCCGTAGGTTTTCGCCATTTGCTCTGCGGTGTCGCCCATCCGCAAGCCGGTAGAATATTCTGCTACCGCAGGTGGTACGGGCATTAAGTCGCGCAAACGCAGGCGAGAGAAGAGTTTCAGTCGCTGGCTCATGGTACGAGCTTTGTTGACATCAACCAGCACGCGCGCCAGTTTTTTACTGACGCCAATTGGCAATACCGAAGAGGAATCTGCCCCACCGGCAATCCCCGCTCGAATAGTTCCCGCCATCAGGCTTTCTGCGACGTTTGCAACTGCCTGGAAACTGGTAGCGCAAGCGCGGCTGACGCTGTAAGCATCGGTATGTACATTCATTCCCGTACCGAGAACAATTTCACGCGCAATGTTGGGGGCTTCAGGCATTTGTACGACCTGACCAAAGACCAGTTGTTCAATCACTTCGGCGGGGATCTCGCTGCGTGCCAGCAGTTCGCCTACCACCATCTTCCCTAAATCAACCGCGGGAATGCCATGAAAAGCCGTCGCCTGACGGGCAAAAGGCGTACGTAAACCGCTAACAATGGCGATACGATCGCCCTGGCGGGTAACCAGCGGTAAAACCTGACCCATAACACTCCCCTGTAAAAAAATAAATAAAGTGGTCTGACCTGATTATAGTCTTAACCATTTTTTTACATTTAGCCAAGCGGAGAAAAGGGAAAGTGGGAGCTATGACACAGAGAGAAAAGAAGAAGAGAAAAGAAAACGCCCCTGCCAGCAACTGACAGGGGCGTACGTACCCGAGAGGAATTAACGCAGACCCAGCTGGAAGATCAGCATTTCAGCTTCGCAGGCAAAAGTGAAATCGATATCCAGGCGCACACCGTCAGACTCTTCAGTGAAAGTCGGGGAGATTTTGCACGGTTCGGATTCCACGCTACGGGCTTTCTCAGTCAGCGCCGCCAGCGTTTGTTCTGCTTCTGCGCGGTTTGCAAACACGCGGCTGTAAGACGCGGTGCAGTCGGAGTTGTCCATAATGGTGCCAACATCCATACAGCAGCAAACCGGGGTTTCATCAGCACTACATTTACTCATCGTTGATTTCCTCTGTATGTGCACCCAAGGTGCCAGATAAACGTTGTGGATATTTTACGCTTCCGGAAAGTGCTGCTCCAGTTGTTAATTCTGCAAAATCGGATAAGTGACCGAAATCACACTTAAAAATGATCTAAAACAAAATTCACCCGAATCCATGAGTGCGCCACCTCCAAATTTTGCCAGCTGGATCGCGTTTCTTAGATCATATTTGAAAAAAGATAGAAACATACTTGCAACATTCCAGCTGGTCCGACCTATACTCTCGCCACTGGTCTGATTTCTAAGATGTACCTCAGACCCTACACTTCGCGCTCCTGTTACAGCACGTAACATAGTTTGTATAAAAATAAATCATTGAGGTTATGGTCATGAGCCAGAAAACCCTGTTTACAAAGTCTGCTCTCGCAGTCGCAGTGGCACTTATCTCCACCCAGGCCTGGTCGGCAGGCTTTCAGTTAAACGAATTTTCTTCCTCTGGCCTGGGCCGGGCTTATTCAGGGGAAGGCGCAATTGCCGATGATGCAGGTAACGTCAGCCGTAACCCCGCATTGATTACTATGTTTGACCGCCCGACATTTTCTGCGGGTGCGGTTTATATTGACCCGGATGTAAATATCAGCGGAACGTCTCCATCTGGTCGTAGCCTGAAAGCCGATAACATCGCGCCTACGGCATGGGTTCCGAACATGCACTTTGTTGCACCGATTAACGACCAATTTGGTTGGGGCGCTTCTATTACCTCTAACTATGGTCTGGCTACAGAGTTTAACGATACTTATGCAGGCGGCTCTGTCGGGGGTACAACCGACCTTGAAACCATGAACCTGAACTTAAGCGGTGCGTATCGCTTAAATAATGCATGGAGCTTTGGTCTTGGTTTCAACGCCGTCTACGCTCGCGCGAAAATTGAACGTTTCGCAGGCGATCTGGGGCAGTTGGTTGCTGGCCAAATTATGCAATCTCCTGCTGGCCAAACTCAGCAAGGGCAAGCATTGGCAGCTACCGCCAACGGTATTGACAGTAATACCAAAATCGCTCATCTGAACGGTAACCAGTGGGGCTTTGGCTGGAACGCCGGAATCCTGTATGAACTGGATAAAAATAACCGCTATGCACTGACCTACCGTTCTGAAGTGAAAATTGACTTCAAAGGTAACTACAGCAGCGATCTTAATCGTGCGTTTAATAACTACGGTTTGCCAATTCCTACCGCGACAGGTGGCGCAACGCAATCGGGTTATCTGACGCTGAACCTGCCTGAAATGTGGGAAGTGTCAGGTTATAACCGTGTTGATCCACAGTGGGCGATTCACTATAGCCTGGCTTACACCAGCTGGAGTCAGTTCCAGCAGCTGAAAGCGACCTCAACCAGTGGCGACACGCTGTTCCAGAAACATGAAGGCTTTAAAGATGCTTACCGCATCGCGTTGGGTACCACTTATTACTACGATGATAACTGGACCTTCCGTACCGGTATCGCCTTTGATGACAGCCCAGTTCCGGCTCAGAATCGTTCTATCTCCATTCCGGACCAGGACCGTTTCTGGCTGAGTGCAGGTACGACTTACGCATTTAATAAAGATGCTTCAGTCGACGTTGGTGTTTCTTATATGCACGGTCAGAGCGTGAAAATTAACGAAGGCCCATACCAGTTCGAGTCTGAAGGTAAAGCCTGGCTGTTCGGTACTAACTTTAACTACGCGTTCTGATAACACGTTCGCCTGGATAAAGTCACCTGCATAGCAGGTGACTTTAACTCCCCCACTTCACCGAAAGTAGTGTCCTCATTGCTTACCTCCTGAGTTTTGCAAACAGCCTGACGTCAGCTTACCCTTTCAAATCAATCAGTGGTATCCACAGACAAACCTGAAGGGGAACGCATTTTTTCAGGCGTTCTGCTCGTCCTTCTCAAAGAGTTTACTTTTCTGAATTTCCAGGATACTCACCCCCCCTGGATATTGTGCGCTCATACACGCAAATTAAAGATAGGTTCTAAATAAATGAGCGTTTTTTGATAGTCTATTTTATTAGGTAATATATATTTGTAACAAATCAATCAACATGGAATAAAATCATGCTACCATCTATTTCAATCAACAATACCAGCGCTGCTTACACAGAATCCATCAATGAAAATAACAATGATGAAGTTAATGGATTAGTACAAGAGTTCAAAAACCTTTTTAATGGTAAGGAAGGAATAAGCACCTGTATTAAACATCTACTTGAGCTTATAAAAAATGCCATACGAGGAAACAGCAATCCTGAGAGAATTAATATCAATAATTCCGCAGTTACTTATATCGATATTGGCTCCAATGATACAGACCATATTACTATTAGTATCGATAACCAAGAACCAATAAAATTACCTGCGAACTATAAAGACAAAGAACTCGTCCGTACTATCATTAATGACAACATAGTTGAGAAGACTCATGATATCAATAACAAGGAAATGATCTTCAGCGCATTAAAAGAAATATATGATGGAGATCCTGGTTTTATCTTCGATAAGATATCACACAAACTCAGACATACGGTAACGGAATTTGATGAGAGCGGGAAAAGCGAACCAACGGACTTATTTACCTGGTACGGTAAAGATAAAAAAGGCGACTCTCTCGCTATTGTAATTAAAAATAAAAACGGAAATGATTACTTATCTCTCGGTTACTACGATCAGGACGACTACCACATTCAAAGAGGAATTCGTATTAATGGTGATAGTCTCACCCAATATTGTAGTGAAAACGCCAGGAGTGCTTCAGCGTGGTTTGAAAGCAGTAAAGCTATCATGGCAGAATCATTTGCAACTGGTTCCGATCATCAGGTTGTAAACGAGCTCAACGGGGAAAGACTGAGAGAACCAAACGACGTTTTTAAACGTTATGGTCGAGCAATAAGATATGATTTTCAAGTGGACGATGCAAAATATAAATGCGACCATCTAAAAGAAATAGTTTCTACTTTAGTCGGTAACAAAATTAACGTTGGCCATTCTCAAAAAATATATAAGCATTTTAAGGATCTCGAAGGTAAAATTGAAGAAAGGCTTCAAAATCGCCAGACTGAATATCAAAATGAAATTAATCAACCATCTGCGCCAGGTGTTAATTTTGATGATATTTAAAATTATTTTTCCAGTTTTTTGATTTTTCAACAGCTGAATATCGGAAATAGTCAGTGACGAACATCAGTATTTTTACATAATTACGTCTAGGTCATTGTCGGTTTATCTCCTTTTACTTGTGGTAATTGAGGGATAACAACAAAAAAGGTGAGTTTTGCGACTCACCTTTTTTATTTGTTTCTTATTCAGAATCAATATCTTTTAAATCATCCTGAATCGCTTGTGCGTTCGGATTTTCCTGCGGTTTGAGTTCGCCGCCATTAGCGATGAAATCATGACGCTGGAAGTACGCTTCGCGCACCATAATATAAGGATCGGACGACTGACGCAGCAGACCATCGGAATCCAGCAGCTGAGCGCGGGTTTCGATCCCTTCAAGCGTCCATTTACCCACAGACATCGGCCAGGTCAGCCAGGAAAGAACCGGGTAAAGACCATCCGCCATATCACCACCGTCATCACGCAGCGTGAAGCTACCGTAGAACGGTAACTGAACGTAAGGCCCATAACCCACGCCATAATGACCAAGCGTACTACCGAAGCGGTGAGGTTCAGTCCGTTGCAGTTTCGGGTTCGCCATCCCTGCAACATCAATAAAGCCGCCCATCCCCAAAATGGTGTTCAGGAAAAAGCGGGTAAAGTGGACCATCCCCTGATAAGGGTCGCCCTGCAAGAAGTAGTTAACCATCACCGCAGGTTCTTCAAGGTTGCCAGTAAAGTTGCTCAAACCATTACGCGCCGGTTGCGGAACATAATCACGCCAGGCGACAGCGACCGGTCGAACAATATACGGGTCTAATACGTTGAAGTTGAAGTTGTACATGGTGCGGTTGAACCCTTCTAACGGGTCAGAACGCCCTTGCTGATCTGTACCGGAACTCGCACACCCCACCAGAAGCGTAGTTCCCAGAGCAAGCGCCGACAGGCGAAGCTTCATAAATGTCTCCCTGTTTTTTTATGGCTTATGCAGTTTGCCATCCATGACGGAACGATACCGTATCCGCCTGTTTAGGTGTGGGCGATTGTAACAGCACGTCAACTGATGTCCAGACGCCCTGATTTGCTGATTTGATCATAGCCTGGTAATCGCCGCCCTGTAGGCTACTTGATTCTATAGAAACAGAAAAAGGCAAACGCAGCCTTTTCTACATTTTCAGAGTAACTCCCGTCAGTTGCGAGCAAAAAAGCCGCTACGCTTTAGCTATACGTGCTAATTCAAGAGAAGAGACCATGGACAACGACAAAATTGATCAACACAGCGACGAAATTGAAGTTGAGAGCGAAGAAAAAGAGCGCGGCAAAAAAATAGAAATAGATGAAGACCGACTCCCCTCCCGGGCGATGGCAATTCATGAGCATATCCGCCAGGATGGTGAAAAAGAGCTGGAACGCGACGCAATGGCGCTACTGTGGTCAGCCATTGCGGCGGGTCTGTCGATGGGCGCTTCGTTACTGGCAAAAGGGATATTTCAAGTCGAACTGGAAGGTGTGCCGGGCAGCTTCTTGCTGGAGAATCTCGGTTATACCTTTGGTTTTATTATCGTCATTATGGCCCGCCAGCAATTATTTACCGAAAATACCGTGACTGCGGTACTACCCGTCATGCAAAAACCGACAATGAGCAACGTCGGCTTACTTATACGGTTATGGGGCGTCGTGCTGCTGGGTAATATTCTCGGGACAGGTATTGCGGCGTGGGCATTTGAATATATGCCTATCTTCAATGAAGAAACTCGCGATGCATTTGTCAAAATCGGCATGGATGTGATGAAGAACACCCCCAGCGAGATGTTTGCCAACGCGATCATTTCCGGCTGGCTGATCGCCACTATGGTTTGGATGTTTCCTGCAGCGGGTGCGGCAAAGATTGTGGTGATTATATTGATGACCTGGCTTATTGCCCTGGGTGACACCACCCATATCGTGGTCGGTTCTGTTGAAATCCTCTATCTGGTGTTTAACGGTACGCTGCACTGGAGCGATTTCATCTGGCCCTTCGCACTACCTACTTTAGCGGGGAACATCTGCGGCGGCACCTTTATCTTCGCGTTAATGAGTCATGCACAGATTCGTAACGACATGAGCAATAAGCGTAAAGCAGAAGCACGCCAAAAAGCAGAACGTGCGGAAAACATTAAGAAAAATTATAAAAACCTGGCATAAATGGCGAGGGTTTAAGCAATCGAGCGGCAGCGTACTTACCCCGCACTCCATTAGCGGGTATACTCATGCCGCATTGTCCTCTTAGTTAAATGGATATAACGAGCCCCTCCTAAGGGCTAATTGCAGGTTCGATTCCTGCAGGGGACACTTTAAAGACCTTTCTCTACATTTCACTTCATTACATAACCACTTAAAAAACAGCAAGTTATCACCGAATCGGCCTGATTTTCATTTCAGTTAATTTCATGACATTACAACCTCGTGATGGTATAAGTGATGGTATTCCCCAGTTCGATATGCAGATACCATCAATTTACCAAAATGAGTACAGATATGGCCATTAATGTGCTTTCCCCCAAACAGATAGAAAACGCCAAGCCGAAGACCAATGATTACAAACTTACCGATGGAGGGAGTTTGTATCTACTGGTACGAAAGACTGGTGGAAAATACTGGCGTATGAATTATCGTTTTGATGGAAAACAAGTGACATTGGCATTAGGGGTCTACCCAGATGTCTCACTTGCAACAGCGCGGAAACGGCGTGATGAAGCCAGGCAACTACTAGCCGATGGTCGTGATCCTCGCGAAGCAAAGAAACCCAAAAAGGAAGACCCAATTTCCCCCACGTTCGAGAGTGTTGCCAGAGAGTGGCATAGTGGAACGATGGGGCATCCTGAGTGGAAAGAGATCACCCGTAAAAAAATTCTCCGAGAAATGGAAAACCACCTCTTTCCTGCCATCGGTTCAAAGCCTATCGATACGCTCAAAACCCGTGACTTGATGCCGATGCTGGTTGAGATGACTGAGAAAGGAATTGGTGCCACAACGAGCCGGGTAAAAACCACTATGACGAGCATCTTCCGTTATGCCGTGCAACGTGGAATTGTCGATTACAACCCTGCCCACGATCTAAAAGGTGCAATTACGACCCCCAAAGTACGACATCGCCCCGCACTACCTCTCGAACGTTTACCTGAACTGTTAGCGAAAACGAGAAGTTACACGGGAAGACCATTGACTCGCCTAGCAGTTCTATTTTCCCTGCACACTTTTGTGCGATCCAGCGAACTACGACATGCCAGATGGGAGGAGATCGACATTGAAAATGGGCTATGGACGATACCAGGACAACGTGAAGAGATCGCAGGGGTTAAATTCTCAGAGCGGGGTGCAAAGATGGGGGCTGCTCATTATGTCCCGCTATCTAGTCAGGCTATCGGGGTACTGGAGGATATAAGGAAAATCAGTGGTGAATATCTGCTGGTTTTCCCCGGTGACAGCAACCCATATAAACCGATGAGCGAAAACACAGTTAATAAAGCACTGCGAACGATGGGTTACGACACTCAAAGTGATGTTTGCTTGCATGGGTTCAGGGCGATGGCCTGCTCTGCACTGACCGAATCAGGACTCTGGTCACGCGATGCAGTTGAACGGCAGATGAGTCACCAAGAAAGAAACGAAGTGCGGGCAGCATATGTGCATCTTGCGCAGCACATGCAGGAACGCCGCAGAATGATGCAATGGTGGTCTAATTATCTGGAACTAAATAAGGACGAATTTCATGCTCCTTATGACTTATCAGGTATTAACATTATCAATTAAATTTTCTTATAATTTAAAACAGAGGTCATAATGCAGCATTCAAAAGAGAATGAAACTATATTCTTAGGAAATCTATGGATTGACAAAAAAATACCACCATTAGAATATTGTTCATTTGAACGCGCTTCAAGACTATTAGAATGCGAGATTGATGATTTATTACACCTATACGAAATAGGCGCTTTTAATATCGCATTCAAGGCGGATGGACTTGCAGTTAGATTTAATGTTAATTTCCTCTATAAAAATCAGAAAATGGAAATTGACTTAATTCATCCCGTATTAACTAATCAATCACTAGAGATGGAATTTTCAACAATATGGTATGACCTTAAAGATGACTCCTTTGAATATTTTGAAAATGGGCTTCAAATTATAGGATTTGCCTGTGGTATTTGGTACGCCGATGATATGATAAGTGACATAAAAAATGGATTAGCTATAGATCCAGATTATGAATTCAGGCTTAAACCGGTAAAAATACGAGATAATGTTTTGATGGCAACGGCCTCATATGAAGGAAATAAGGTCATTGATATTCCATTTGAAGATCTTCTTATCATGCGAAGAGATTTAGAGTTAATATGGAAATCAGTAAAAACTGGAATTCCTATGCCAAGTTTACTTACGAAAAGAATTTCATCTGAACCTAAAATCCCCAAGCGATTAAATAACACTGCTGAGCATCATGCAAAAAATAGGGAGGGGTTATTAAATGCAGCCATATATATATTAGCAAAATACCCAAGCGAATGTCGTGGTGAAAGAAAAGAGATAAGTCCTGAAAAGTGGACTAACGCCATAATTAAACATTTAGGAGAGCTACCTCCAATATTTATCACTAATGAACAAGAAATCTTAAGAAAATTACGATTAGCGGTTAATCATGCGGGATTAAAACAAAAGGGGTAGACTGAAACAATCTACAGGTAGAGTTGATTACACTACCTTCACAGCATTTTGATATCCCCATAGTATCTGCCGTGTTCATTACATAACACGGCAGGTAATTTCATGACATTAAAAACTTATCCTATCACTGGACATGCCCGCCCACGAGCTACTGCTGACTTTTTGCAAATAAGTACGGTTACTCTCTGGCGCTGGGAAAAGAACAATCCTGAATTTCCCAAATCTATACGCATTTCAAAACGGGTATCTGTTTACGATGCACAAGAAATTAGGCAGTGGGTTAAAGCTCAATCAGCAGGATTGGAGGAAGTAGTGTAATGACAATATTAACAAAGCTGGGGAGAAAAAAGCCTCCCCAACGTATTAATCAATTCTTTGGTTCTAAACCTCGGCTTTGTAACTCTTTGCGTAGAATGCGCTTGATCCAAGCCGCTAGCGATTCATCGCCATCCTGCTGTTGTGCTTGTTCCATCAGTTCACGCAGTTCAGGGTCAAGTCGGAACTGGAATGGCGGATTCCCACGTCTTTCATTTTTGTGTGTTGACACGTCAATTACACCCATTGTAATGTATTTATGTGTAATGACACATTACACACAGAAAAACAAAATAGCAACGCCCCGGAGTGTTTGCAGCACCACCGAGGCGTCTGACCAGCACGTTATATGAGGTAACGAAGATGGCTAAACAGAAGTGTACCTGGTTATTTGCGGCGATCAACCGCAGTCAACGTAATGCCCGTCCGGTAATGTTAAGGATCACCGCAGATAACGAGCGATCAGCGCGGCGCAGACTTGCCCCGGACTATGTACTGAGCTTTGCCGGGCGCATTCCCTGCGGAGGTGAACATGCGTAATTATCCGCATCCCGGCGAACGCTGGCAGCATGAACGTGGCTGGACGGTCACGATTATCCGATTAATAGAAGCCTCGCCCTCTGTGGCGCTGGTTAATCCTGAATTCAGCTGTGAAGTGCTGATACGACATGACATCGACAACCAGCTTTCTTCCTGCCCTCTGGCATGGTTTGAACAGCGATATACGCGCCTGTTTGATGTACCGCTCTTTAAGCCTGCACCAGCTCCTGCAGGCGGTAGTGGTTCCGGCCCGCTGACACTGCATCCGTCTGTGCTATTTATCCGCTGGCGGGAGCGTAGCATATGGTGTTCTGCTGAGCCTGATGACGGTCACTATTCAAAGTTTCTCTGACAAAACACCGCTGAAAACGGAGTAATCCACAATGAATATTTCAAACGGGCACAACGGTGCTCAGGGCCAGACTTTGCCTGAAAAACACAATACCGGTGCTTTTGCCTATGGGTTGTCAGAGGACGGTTTCGGAAAGCTGACCCGCGCAAGAAATGCCTGCGACATGCTCCAGCTTCTCTTTTCTGAATACCCGTCTCAGGCCGGAGCACTGGACGCAGGCTGTGCGCCTGGTGTCGCCGCGCTGATGGAGTACCTGCGGGCAGATTTGACGGATATTGCACACAGCTGCGCACTGATTGAAGGAGGTGCCAGATGAACCAGCCGCAGGTTTCCATTTTCCCGGCAGAAATGACCACCGCGCTTTACCGGCGGGCTATTGCTTCAGCATGGCGGCAGAAAATGCTGAACGAAACTGGCAGTGATCAGTATGGTCCGCACAGCCTGACGGTGGAGCGTATTGAAATGGCCATTGCGCTGCATATCGAGTGCGTACTGATTAACGAGTACGGCGAAGCACAGGGCGCCGCTGCCGCGCTGGCACTGCTGACTGACATGCTGGAGCCGTCACTGCTGACCGCGCCGCCGGTACTGACCGCGCGCGGTTGTGAAGTAATGGCGGAGATGTACCGCACGCTTCCGGCGGCCTTTGATGTCTGCTGCAGTACCGGTGTGACGTTGTATCAGGGGGAAGTATGACAATACAGACGGTTACGCAGATTTCAGCCGCCGCGCGGGGGAAATGGCCCGTTATTCTGCAGATGCTGCGTATTGATGTACCTGAAAACGGCAGGCACGGTCCCTGCCCGAAATGTGGGGGCAAGGATCGTTTTCGCCTTGATGACCTTGACGGGCGCGGGACGTGGATCTGCAGCCAGTGTGGCAATGGTGACGGTCTGGATCTGGTTAAGCTCGTAACCGGTTACAGCGTCAGAAAGGCTGCGCAGGAGGTGGCGCAGGTGCTTAATGTGCCGGATGTGCAGGAACTGCCTGTTAAGCCTGCCAGACAAAAAGCCCCTAAACGCGACATGGGTCTTACCGTGGCGGCGCTGATGAAAGAGAGCCACACGGGAGAAAGCGCCTATCTGACAGGAAAAGGGTTCGCCGGATACCCGGCCTCTCTGACCGGAAGCGTGCAGCATATCAGCGGTAAGGATTTTCCTGCCGGTTCCCTGCTGTTACCACTCACGACCAATACCGGAGCCGTGACCGGTGCACAGCTTATCGCCCCGACGGGTGAAAAAAGCATACTGCCCGGCAGCACGATGAAAGGCGCGTTTGTGTCGCTCAGCCCGTTACCGTCTGAACCACCGGTACAGGTGGTGATTACCGAAGGTTACGCTACGGCGCTGACGGTAAGCCAGCTCACTGCCGGATGCGTAGTGGCTGCCATATCTGCGGGCAACCTGCCCAATGTGGCGCAGTCGCTGCGGGCACGCTGGCCTGAGGTAAAAATTATCATCGCCGGTGATAACGATTTTCAGGACGGGGGGGAGAATCCCGGCAGAGCCTTTGCTGAACGGGCGGCAAAATCTGTTGGCGGCTGGATGACGCTGCCACCAGGAGAGATTAAGGCTGACTGGAATGACTTTCATCGGGAGCATGGTATTACCCGTGCCCGTGAAGCCTTTCGCAACGGTCTGGTACTGTGCGGGGAAGGCCGCACGCAACTGCCGCACGGGTTCCGTCTTACCCAGGAATATCTCTGGTATGAAAAGCAGGTACAGCGCAACGGTGAGACGGAGATCCAGAACGTCAAAATATGCAGCCCGCTGCGCGTGACGGCAATCACCTGCGATGCCGATGGCGGTAACTTCGGACGACTGCTGGAATGGGAAGATACGTGGGGTGAGTGTCGCCGCTGGGCGATGCCGATGGAAATGCTGAGCGGCAGTGGTGAGGAACTGCGCCGGGTACTGCTGGTTAACGGGCTGTCTTATATCAGCACCACCGGTGAGGCACGCGCACGCCTGATGGAATATATCTCACTGTGTAAACCGGAACGCCGCGTGACCTGCGTCAGTCGTACTGGCTGGCATGGTCAGGTTTACGTCCTGCAGGATGAGGTCAGCGGTGAAGGTGCAGAGGGTGTCATTCTCCAGACCACTTCCGTGCAGGGGCGTGATTTCCGCGTGTCGGGCACAACAGAGGAATGGCGGGAGCATGTATCCCGCTACTGTACCGGCAACTCCCGCGTGGCATTTGCTGTCAGCCTGGCCTTTGCTGCACCACTGTTACGGCTGGTGGGTATGGACGGCGGCGGCTACCACCTCAAAGGGGAATCGACAGACGGTAAGACTACCACCATGAAAGCGGCAACCTCCGTCTGCGGCGGGCCTGACTACTGGCAGACATGGCGGGCCACCGGCAACGCGCTGGAGGGATGCGCCAGCCGCCGCAACGATGCCGCCATGATGCTTGATGAGATCCGGGAAGTTGACGGACGCGAGGCAGGCAATATCGCCTACATGCTGGCAAACGGTCAGGGCAAGGGCCGTGCCGGTACGGACGGTGAGCTGCGTACCCGTAAGCAGTGGCGCCTGTTGTTCTTTTCAACTGGCGAATTGTCTCTGACCGAACATGCGGCAAAGGCCGGTGAGCGTACTTTTGCCGGGATGGAAGTCAGGATGATCCAGATCCCCAGCGATTCCGGGAAGTTTGGCGTTTTTGAGGAGCTGCACGGCTTCGACAGCGGCAAGGCTCTGGCAGAGCATCTTGAATGGGCCACGTCCTGCTACTACGGTTCGCCGTTCCGGGAGTGGCTGAAAGCACTGACCGCTGATCTTAACGGACTAACGGCACAGGCAAAATCGCTGATGAAGGAATATGCTGCCGCCCTGACTCCGAAAGATGCAGGCAATCAGGTGGGACGGGCTGTGAACCGCTTTGCACTGGTGGCGATGGCAGGTGAACTGGCAACCCGTCTGGGTATCACCGGCTGGCCTGAGGGTGAAGCACTGCGGGCAACCCGCGTCTGCCTGAACGCATGGCTGAAAGATCGCGGGCACACCGCCAATCAGGAAGATATCGCCGCACTGGAGCAGGTTCGCAGTTTCTTTACCGCGAATCAGTACAGCCGCTTTGCAGACTGGTATGACGAGCGCAACCGCCCCGGCAATATGGTGGGCTGGCGCAGGGTGGAGAAAGGCAGTACCGCGCAGGGCACGGAAGCTGTCACTACGTTCTATGTCATGCCGTCCGGCTGGAAAGAAATCTGCAGGGGATTTGACCCGCGCAAGGTGGCGCGTCTGTGCGCAGATCGTGGATACCTGCTGCCCTCCACTGATGGCAAACTCCAGACAACCATTCGCCCGCCAGAGATGAATCCCCGCAGGCTCTATGTCTTCAACAGCGAGGTGCCGGGTTAAGACTTTGCGTGAGTCTTATTTATTAAGGGTAACAGGTGAAACAGGTGGAACAACCGTATTTTACAGGGCTGAACCTGTTCCACCTTCTGAAATAGTGAGGTGGAACAGATGTAACGCCAGCCAATCCGCTGTTCCACCTTGTTACCCGCGATGTTCCACCGATGCAGTGTATATAAATGCTTTATAAAACAAAGGTGTAACACATGTTTCACCTGTTCCACCGCATCAGGGACATAAAGCAGACTGAAACAGTGGGCATTTTTATCTGGCTGGCTTTCATAGCCACGTCGGAATAACCGCAAGCGCCCGTTGTGCCAGCCACCACACACTGAGCACCGATAGTGTGCTTGTGTCAGCCACGACACAATTGACGTAACGAACCAACCCGACAGGAGAAGTCATGAACAACACCGCAGTGAATAACAACCTTTCCACTTTTCCGGCTGTAACGCAGCGGGCACTGGAAACCATGAACACAGCCAGAAACGCATGGCTTGAAGCACGTCGTCAGCAGAAAGCGGCAGCGGATAATATTGCGACAATCCGCCAGCGTCGCGCTGAAATGGAAGCCACGACGAACACACTGAATGAGGAGTGGCGCACGCTGTTTCGTGAAAGTCAGGGCGTGGTCTCAAAGGAAATGAAAAAACTGCGCACGGAAATTGCGCTGGGACGAGAAACGCTTGAGGATTTTGATGAGCTGCTGGCGGCTCAGGAAAGCGAAAATGCACTTTTGCCGCAAAAAGCTGCGGAATTAGCCGGAAAGTATATCCACGCGCATAACATCCTTGTAGATATTCGCGCAAAACAAATCTGGGAAGATTTTATGCAGTCGCATGGAAAAGCGCTTATTCAGACGCTGAGCCTGCTTAAATCCACAATGGGCCGGGAAGCCAGTGCCGTTGTGGGTGTGGTGAATTCAGTTAATGACCCGGACACAGTGCTGAAAGACTTTATTCATAAACATATCACCAGACCGGCTCTGGCTAACGATGCGATGCCTGAACAGGACCCGGTGTTTAAACTGGCGGGAGTTGCCCCGGATTATGCGGCGCGTCTGGATTTCAGTAATCAACTCTCTCCGGCAGCTATGCATAAAATAAAGGTTCGTCAGGAACTTGCTGAGAAGGAGAAAGCAGTATGACGGCCCGAGGCACACCTGACCAGGCACTTACCAGTTTTCGGAATGCCCGTATTCTGTGGGCCGGACATAGTGAGAGCCGAAAAGCCGTTGAACAACAGATAGCATCTCTCCTCACTGCCACAGAAAAACCAGCAGATTATGCCCGACAGCTCGAATTACTGCGGGAACGTCTGGATGTGCTGAAATGGCAAATTAACTGTGCTGCGCGCGAATGCATTTACTCGCAGCATTTATTGATGGAGGCCTGCACAGAAGCTGCTCTCAGCAATTTTATGCAGGCGAATGGGGCAGCCCTGACATCTGCACTGGCTCCGTTCCTGAAGGGGCGCGGAGGGGTTGACGTTGCGTTTCGTATATTACGCAGTGCTCTGGTTCGCCAGCTGGCAATAACACCGCCTGAAATTGTCGGGGATTATCGTGAGATCCTGGATGAATCCGGTTTGATGCCTGACCCCGGGATGATTCGTGATTGCCAGGGCTCTTACACCCCGGCACAACACCTGCGTTTTCAGCAACGCCTGAATGACATTAACGATATACAGGAGTGATATTAATGGCACTTAAATGTCCGGAATGCGGTACAGTTGCACACGCCAGAACAGCAGCCTATGAAGCTCCGTCAGTTAAACGCTCGTGGTATCAGTGCCAGAATCTGGAATGTTCCTGCACATTTACGGCACTGGAGAGTGTGGATAAGATAATCATGAAACCCCGGCGCAATGAACAGGAACCAGACAAATCACAAACCCCGGTAAAACAACAGCAAACGCTCAATCGCTATGGCTCCGCGTCAAAACTGTCAAGCCGTCAGCAGATTCCTGTCTGATTAGAAAAAACGCCCACGTAATCCCGGTCGAGTACCGGGATTTTTAACACCTTTTCCCTGGCTGGCCTGAGAGCGCATGAGTGCATGTCTATGGCGCATGAAAACGCATGAGTCTTATGCACCTTTTTTGAGGCGAAAACCTTTGTATGGTGGTAACTGAGACGATTTATGGCATGCATGAAAACCAGTCTGTTAAGCGAAGCGGGCAGGCGTGCGGGGCTGTGCGCTAAACTACCTTAACCGACTATCATTATCAGTTTCGTTGTATCAATCAAACTGGATAAGTCCACCACTATCGGTTAATGCGCTCTCAGCTGATTTTCTCTCATTCTTATATGCTACCTATCAACGGAAATCCTATGATTCGGGTATGGATATTAGCCTCCTAAGCTATCTGAAATGACGAGACTTAGATTATTTTTTTAGTTATGTCAGTAGATAACTCGGACATTATTTCTGCTATGTTTTTTGTTCCGTTTATGATTACATGCGTTCTGACCTATTAACTTGCAGACACTTCATTTTTTATGACAATGATCTATTTTTTACATGAGTTAACATTGCAAATCCATTTACAACAAGATAACATTTCACACAAGATATCAGCTATTTACACCTAAGACACTTTGAGAAGCATGAAGGCAGGAACTAGAGCATTTTCCCTCGACCGTTAACAATGTTCATATTTATTCTTCTATAAAGGTTATGGTTTAGATAGATTAAGTATTGCATTTCGGTGTATTGAAAAAGGATGAAAAAAAATGAATTTTGAATTTGTAAAAGAGGTTTTCGAATCAAATGGCATTCAATGTAAGGTTCAAGAAGATAAATTATATTTACAAATCGATGGCAAGGATGTGGAAGTAAGATTCAACGAAGGATATGATGAGGCAATTTCTAACTTTGCAAAATCCCGACAATATCGATATGATCTTGAAAAGAGGACATTGATTGGCTATCGAACAGTTGAGGTTTTTGTTCAGCGATTAAACCAAAATATTTTTGAAACACCTTCATTTGAATTCAAATCTAATTCATCAAAGACAGTACAACTATCAAGAGCAACCAAAGAATTTTCTCTTAGCCATTTTAAATCTGAAGACTACAAAAACTTCATTGATAAAATTGTAAAAAGAAGGCTGATTAATAGAGTTCGTTTAGGATATGTCTATTTCCACACTATTGTTTGGACTCCAATAACAATAAAATATAATCTTAAGAGAAAAATCGAACAGCAAAAAATGCTAGATGATGCATTAAAATGTTTCGATAGCTGTTTATTCAAGCTAGCAGTTGATTACGGCCAAGCTTGGGAACTATATAAACAACGCCGCTCTTTAAATATAGCATATACTTCTGAAGATGAAGTTGAACTCAATATTCCTTTTGCTAGCTATGATATAAATCTAGTTAATTATTATAAAGTTGCCGTTAGTAGCCAGTTCCCAAGCCAATCATTCCTATCATATTATCATGTTTTAGAATATAACTTCCTAAGTGTTTCGGAAGAAGAGTTACAAGCTAAACTAAGATCTAACATACAATCAACAAATTTTAGCGGATCATTAGCAGATATCGAGTCAATAATAAACACTGTCAAAAAACATAATGATAAATCCGATGAAAAAGACATGTTGATTAGAGTACTTAAAAAATATATTGAACCGGATGAATTGAAGCAGTTCATTGATAATTTTGAAGAAAGTATTGGTGAGAAACATTACACAAAAGCAAGAAAAATATTTGGCGAGAATTTATCCATAAATATTAAGAATAATGAGCATATGATTCCTAATACAGCCCATGTACTGAAACATATAAGAAACGCACTTGTACACTCATCAGACAAATACAATCGTGAGGATTGTCACATCCCACTAACTGAATCAGAAGAATTAGTTAGTTTCTATATTCCTTTAGTTAGCTTTCTAGCAGAAAAAATAATATGCGCTAAGTAAATTAATATAACATATTGCATAGCTGTTAAAATAATATGACTATTTAAGTCACACAGTTATGCAATATTTTCTAATCATCACAGAAAATCATTAAACACTGATAATAAACTCATCCAAAAAAAAATTAATTCAACGTAGCTACCTCTCTCTTTATTGCAGACTACAACATTAATATACCGAGTAGCATCATCGCCTAATTTACCAGTTAGAATATTATTTATTTATAATAAACAAAAAAAACATTTCTAAAACAATTAATTTTAACCATCTTTACCAGATTTTAAAATAATATTTAAACTGCCTACATAAATACCCTTATTAGGTACTTAAGTTTGCTTAACTGGAACTTATAGAAGAATACATATACGTTTTTCTATGTCATTACTTCGGATTTGAGGTTCGCAATTTTTACCTAAAATCACTCACTCCAGTTCAGGAACAATGTGTTATATGATGGTATCCTTGATGGTATTAACTTAAAATAAAAACAATAAAAACCATAAAATCAAACACATAAAAAATGATTCGATTCCTGCAGGGGACACCATCCTTGTGTTTATCCCTAAAACCACATAAAAACCGTAAATTAAATTCGAACTAGCAGGCCGAATAAGGCACACCAGGAACTCGTGGTTTTATTCATTATGAAGTGGTTTTTACCTGTTCTCTTAGCCAGGTAATAAACGCTTCAATTTTTGGCCACTGCCTGCCCGGTAATGTGGTGATGTAATAATGCTGATGGCATTTCACCGTCATATCGCCAAACGGCGCGACGAGCTCACCACTGGCAAGCCTTTTTTGTACCAGGCGTTTTCTTCCCATCGCCACCCCAATATGATTCATCGCGGCAATAACAGCTAAATCAGAACGATCAAAGCCAATTCCAGAAGATGTCGGCAAATTAACCGCATAATGTTGCGCCCAACTATGCCATTCATCCGTACCGGAGTCGTTGCTCCATGCCTGTCTGTCATGGAGCAACGTACAGTGACACAGGTTAATTACCGTGTTGGTTAAAGCATGTCTTTGAGCGTATTCCGGGCTACATACTGGCAGGATTTCTTCATCCATCAGAAAGTGATGAGTGAGTTGCGCTGACGGCGCATCATCAAAGTAGATCGCCAAATCGATTCCGGCACGTTGCAGATTGACGTTGTCATTACCAGTGAGCACGGTGAGCGAAATAGACGGATACCGGCGTGTAAAGTCACCTAATGCGGGCACCAACCAGCATTGGGCGATAGAGGGCCGGGAATACAGAGTTAACGTTCCCGATAACTCCTGATTTTTGATATCAAGAATTTCCTGGTTCAGGGTATCCAGCGACGATTTTAGCGCCCAATAAACACGTTTCCCCTCGTGCGTTAATTCCACTTTGCGATGGCAACGAACAAACAACTGAATGCCCAATTCTTCTTCCAGCTGATTGATACGGTGACTTACCGCACTGGGGCTCAGCGACAATTCCTCTGCCGCCAGGGCGAAGGACTGATGCCTGGCAGCCACTTCAAAAGTATGCATTTTTGATAATTGCCAGCCGTTAAGCAGCCGATTTCTTATTTCACGAAGGGGTTCCATAATCACCTCATTTTTCGCTTAAGTGTAAAAAAATAGCGGCAAAATTTCAGCTATGAGATGAGCTAAAGTGAACCATATCTCAATTCACCTTCATTTTTAGATGTAAATCACTCCATTGATGCAATTTACCTCATGTGAAAGGCAAATTTTATCGTTTGTCAGCCTGCGTTGTTTTTTTGTCCAATATCATCAGGTTAATCACAGGGGAAGGTGAGATATGCACTCTCAAATCTGGGTTGTGAGCACGCTGCTTATCAGCATCGTGTTAATTGTACTGACCATCGTGAAGTTCAAATTCCACCCGTTTCTGGCGCTGTTGCTGGCCAGCTTCTTCGTGGGAACGATGATGGGCATGGGGCCACTGGATATGGTAAATGCTATTGAAAGTGGAATTGGCGGAACGCTGGGGTTCCTCGCAGCGGTTATCGGCCTTGGCACGATACTGGGAAAAATGATGGAAGTATCCGGGGCCGCAGAAAGAATTGGTCTGACACTTCAACGCTGCCGCTGGCTTTCAGTTGATGTCATTATGGTGCTGGTTGGCCTGATTTGTGGCATCACGCTGTTTGTTGAAGTGGGCGTCGTGCTATTGATTCCTCTGGCTTTTTCAATTGCCAAAAAAACCAATACCTCATTATTAAAGCTTGCCATTCCGCTATGTACCGCATTGATGGCAGTGCACTGCGTGGTTCCTCCACATCCGGCTGCTTTATATGTTGCCAATAAGCTGGGCGCAGATATCGGTTCGGTGATCGTCTACGGTTTGCTGGTTGGGCTGATGGCATCACTGATCGGTGGCCCACTTTTCCTTAAATTTCTGGGTCAACGACTGCCCTTTAAACCTGTACCCACAGAGTTTGCAGATCTCAAAGTTCGCGATGAAAAAACACTACCGTCATTAGGCGCAACGTTATTCACCATACTGCTACCCATTGCGCTGATGTTGGTTAAAACGATTGCCGAATTGAATATGGCGCGTGAGAGTGGTTTGTATATCTTGGTTGAGTTTATTGGCAACCCTATCACTGCCATGTTTATCGCCGTGTTTGTCGCCTATTATGTGTTGGGTATACGCCAGCATATGAGCATGGGGACGATGCTCACACATACGGAAAATGGCTTCGGTTCTATTGCTAATATTTTGCTGATTATCGGGGCCGGAGGCGCATTCAACGCCATTTTAAAAAGCAGCAGTCTCGCTGATACGCTGGCAGTTATTCTCTCCAATATGCATATGCACCCGATTCTTCTGGCCTGGTTAGTGGCTCTTATTCTGCATGCGGCAGTGGGCTCCGCTACCGTGGCAATGATGGGGGCAACGGCAATTGTTGCACCCATGCTGCCGCTTTATCCCGACATCAGCCCGGAAATTATTGCGATTGCTATCGGTTCAGGTGCAATTGGCTGCACGATCGTTACGGACTCGCTTTTCTGGCTAGTGAAGCAATATTGCGGCGCTACGCTCAATGAAACATTTAAATACTATACGACAGCGACATTTATCGCTTCAGTCGTCGCTCTGGCGGGCACATTCCTGCTGTCATTTATCATCTAAGCGCAAAGAGACGTACTATGGAAAACGCTAAAATGAACTCGCTCATCGCCCAGTATCCGTTGGTAAAGGATCTGGTTGCTCTTAAAGAAACCACCTGGTTTAATCCTGGCACGACCTCATTGGCTGAAGGTTTACCTTATGTTGGCCTGACCGAACAGGATGTTCAGGACGCCCATGCGCGCTTATCCCGTTTTGCACCCTATCTGGCAAAAGCATTTCCTGAAACTGCTGCCACTGGGGGGATTATTGAATCAGAACTGGTTGCCATTCCAGCTATGCAAAAACGGCTGGAAAAAGAATATCAGCAACCGATCAGCGGGCAACTGTTACTGAAAAAAGATAGCCATTTGCCCATTTCCGGCTCCATAAAAGCACGCGGCGGGATTTATGAAGTCCTGGCACACGCAGAAAAACTGGCTCTGGAAGCGGGGTTGCTGACGCTTGATGATGACTACAGCAAACTGCTTTCTCCGGAGTTTAAACAGTTCTTTAGCCAATACAGCATTGCTGTGGGCTCAACCGGAAATCTGGGGTTATCAATCGGCATTATGAGCGCCCGCATTGGCTTTAAGGTGACAGTTCATATGTCTGCTGATGCCCGGGCATGGAAAAAAGCGAAACTGCGCAGCCATGGCGTTACGGTCGTGGAATATGAGCAAGATTATGGTGTTGCCGTCGAGAAAGGACGTAAAGCAGCGCAGTCTGACCCGAACTGTTTCTTTATTGATGACGAAAATTCCCGCACGTTGTTCCTTGGGTATTCCGTCGCTGGCCAGCGTCTTAAAGCGCAATTTGCCCAGCAAGGCCGTATCGTCGATGCTGATAACCCTCTGTTTGTCTATCTGCCGTGTGGTGTTGGCGGTGGTCCTGGTGGCGTCGCATTCGGGCTTAAACTGGCGTTTGGCGATCATGTTCACTGCTTTTTTGCCGAACCAACGCACTCCCCTTGTATGTTGTTAGGCGTCCATACAGGATTACACGATCAGATTTCTGTTCAGGATATTGGTATCGACAACCTTACCGCAGCGGATGGCCTTGCAGTTGGTCGCGCATCAGGCTTTGTCGGGCGGGCAATGGAGCGTCTGCTGGATGGCTTCTATACCCTTAGCGATCAAACCATGTATGACATGCTTGGCTGGCTGGCTCAGGAAGAAGGTATTCGTCTTGAACCTTCAGCACTGGCGGGTATGGCCGGACCTCAGCGCGTGTGTGCATCAGTAAGTTACCAACAGATGCACGGTTTCAGCGCAGAACAATTGCGTAATGCCACTCATCTGGTGTGGGCGACGGGAGGTGGAATGGTGCCGGAAGAAGAGATGAATCAATATCTGGCAAAAGGCCGTTAATAACGTTTCAACGCAGCATCGCAATCCTTTCCCTGGGTGAGCGATGCTGCCGATGGCGCAGACTTAAGATCCCCGGTCTTACCCGCTATAACCCCCTCCTTTTATCATCACCCAACGCCTTTCGCTGTAAACGGCGGTTTCGCAAACCAAACCAAAACCGTAAGTAAGATAAAAGCAATAGCCGCCATACGGAAAATCTCATTTGCAGAAATAGAAAGTGACTGCTGGGTTATTTCATTATTAATTTCATTAAGAACTCCTGAAAGCGAACCATAGTATTTATCCATAATTTGTGACGATGAATTAAACACGGGGTTAAATTGATCGATGGTTGCTGTCAACTGACTATGGTGTAACGATTCGCGTCGTCCCCACAGCGTCATTGTCAACGACGTACCAACTGATCCTGACAAGGTACGAAAAAAATTACTCATACTCGAGGCATTGGCAAATTTATTATCTGGCAAGCCTGAAAACGAAATCGTTGTTAAGGGTAAAAAAAAACAGGCAACGGCGAATCCCTGAAAAAACTGCGGCATAATGATACCTGTAAAATCAATCGTTGGCATAAATGTCACAGAACGCCAGTAATAGCAAACCGCATACATCAAAAAACTGAATGTCACCAACACCCGCATGTCTATTTTGTTGCCATAACGTCCTATCAAAGGTGAAATTAATAGTGGCATGATGCCGATGGGCGCATAAGCAAGTCCGGCCCATATCGCATTATACCCCATCGTTTCCTGGAGTAACTGCGGCATAAGGACGATCGCTCCAGAGTAAAATAAATACGCGCATGTGATACTCACAATACCAATGGTGAAGTTACGGGACTTAAACAAACTGAGATCAAGAATCGGGTTCTCTGAGGTCGACTCCCAAATGACTAAAGAGATCAGAGAAATAACTGATACTACTGTTAATATTATTATCGTACTCGAGTTGAACCAATCCAGATCGCGCCCTTTATCAAGCATAATTTGCAAGCCACCAACACCGAGCACTAACAGGGTCAGTCCTGGTAGATTCATTTTGACCGGTGAAGTCTCAGTTTCTCTTCCTTTAAGTAAGGTTAAGCATAATGTCAGGACGACAATCCCCATAGGGACATTGATTAAAAATATCCAACCCCAGCTAAAGTTATCACAAATATAGCCGCCCAATATCGGCCCACATATCGGAGCGATAATCACGGTCATTGACCATAATGCCAGAGCAAATGTCCTTTTTTCTGGTGGGTAATTCCTTAATAATAAACTCTGTGACAGTGGAATTAACGGCCCCGCCATTAACCCCTGAACGACTCTAAAAAATATCAGCACATCAAGATTGGTCGATAGGCTACACATTAATGAAGACAGCGAAAAAAAGGTTACTGAAAGTAAAAATAATCTTAATTCGCCTATTCTTTGTGCCAACCTGCCAGTAACAGGGATCGCAATGGCATTTGCTACACCAAACGAGGTGATAACCCAGGTGCCTTCGTCTGTTGATGCTCCCAGAAAGCCAGATATTGTCGGTATTGCGACGTTAGAAATAGTGGAATCCAACATTTGCATAAATGTCGCTAATGACAATGCAATAGTGACGCACCATAACGTCCCACCGGTTAATGGTGCCGGAGTTGATTTAGTGATTGCCATTAAAGTTGTCCATTATGCGAAATAATGTTGCTAATTTCTTTTTCTATCGGACTGGTATCGATAACTAAAGCCTTACTGGTATAAGCCGGCATGGAGGTCACGGTTGAAGCCAGCTCAGGCATCTCGGCAATGTCTTCGTTCTTCGTATCAATAGTTGCTGTCATCGATAAACCAATACGCAAGGGATGTTCCATGAGTTCTTTTGGATCAAGAGAAACTTCAACCGGTACACGCTGAACGATTTTGATCCAGTTCCCTGTCGCATTTTGTGCAGGTAATAAGGAGAACGCATTGCCGGTTCCCATATTGATCCCTGTCACCCGACCATGAAACACAACATTTTCACCATAAAGATCGCTGATAATATTGACCGATTGACCAATCCGTACATCCGTGAGTTGTGTTTCTTTAAAGTTGGCATTAACCCACATTTGACGTGCCGGTACGACAGCCATTAACGATTGTCCGGGGCTCACTGTTTCGCCGACCTGAACACTTCTCTGGGCAATATAGCCGGTAACCGGACTCTTAATATCCGTACGTTTAAGCGCCAACCAGGCTTCTTTAGTTGCATCCGCCGCTTCAACGACTTGTGGCTGACGGTTTAATGGTGTGTTCATTACTAAAGCTTTATTCGCTTTATAAGCCTGGATAGCGGCATTCAATGCCGCTTTGCTACTTATTAACGTATCTTTGGTATGCTCCAGCGTTTCTTTTGAAATAACCCCCTGCTTCGCTAACGGCACTCGACGGTTATAATCTTCTAAAGATTGTTGATACTGAATACGTGCTGAAGCGACTTCGGCACTGTATTGTTTATCCTGTAAGTATAGTTTATTCGTTTGCCGAACAATATTTGCCAGATTATTTTTAGCTTTATTGAGTGCGATAGTGGCATCAGTTTTATCCAGTGAAACTAAAATGTCACCTTGTCGAACGTAGTTCGTATCTTTATGATTAACGACAGTGACACTACCTGAGACTTGTGCAGAAATTGGATCTGCATTCCCCGTGACATAGGCGTCATCTGTACTAATCATGTCTTCTAATTCCATTGACCAATAGGCATAGGCACCTGAAAACGCAATAAATAAAACTACCGCCAATAAAGAAAAGTATTTTCTTCTGTTAGAATGTTTTTTATTTGAATTAATCTGTTCCACTATTATCTCTCATTTCTCATAGATGAAATTTATGAATTGAATGAAAAGAGCATTCATTCTTCATATCAAACACAGTGCATGTGTTGCACATTATCCCAGGAACGTTGGAGGCCTAATTTAAATGAGGTGCAAAAAAAACAACAGAGGACTAAACCGTGGCTTTTGCAATACAATTCTTACGCCTGTAGGATTAGTAAGAAGACTTATAGTGCCAACTTGAAACTATAAATCATCGGTACAATCCCTGATTTTATTGTTGACATTTCATTTATGCCGACTATTTATATGGTATACTTGTCGAATTATCTTAAAGGAAGCTCAGATTTTCTTATTTTTATTGAGAAAATGAGATGACGCCTTATGTCTGTATTACTACAGGGAGAAGGGAGATGCTTCATTGCAAAGGGAATAATCTATGAACGCAATAATTATTGATGACCATCCTCTTGCTATCGCAGCAATTCGTAATTTATTGATCAAAAACGATATTGAAATCTTAGCAGAGTTGACTGAAGGCGGAAGTGCCGTTCAGCGGGTGGAAACACTTAAGCCTGATATCGTCATCATTGATGTCGATATCCCCGGAGTTAACGGTATCCAGGTGTTAGAAACGCTGAGGAAGCGCCAATATAGCGGAATTATTATTATCGTCTCCGCTAAAAATGACCATTTTTACGGGAAACATTGTGCTGATGCTGGCGCTAATGGTTTCGTGAGTAAAAAAGAAGGCATGAACAATATCATTGCGGCTATTGAAGCTGCAAAAAATGGCTACTGCTATTTCCCCTTCTCTCTCAACCGGTTTGTTGGAAGTTTAACGTCCGACCAGCAAAAACTCGACTCCTTATCGAAACAAGAAATTAGTGTCATGCGGTATATTCTTGATGGCAAGGATAATAATGACATTGCTGAAAAAATGTTCATCAGCAACAAAACTGTCAGCACTTATAAAAGTCGCCTGATGGAAAAATTAGAATGTAAATCACTGATGGATCTTTACACATTCGCACAACGTAACAAAATCGGCTAACCACATGAAGTTTTTACCCTATATTTTTCTTCTCTGTTGTGGTCTTTGGTCGACCATAAGTTTCGCAGACGAAGATTACATCGAATATCGTGGCATCAGTAGTAACAACCGTGTCACACTTGATCCACTACGTCTGAGCAACAAGGAATTACGTTGGTTAGCGAGCAAAAAAAATCTTGTGATTGCAGTACATAAGTCCCAAACGGCTACGTTGTTGCATACCGATTCGCAGCAACGGGTTCGTGGTATTAATGCTGATTATTTAAATCTTTTAAAAAGAGCGTTAAATATCAAAATAACACTCCGGGAATACGCAGATCATCAAAAAGCAATGGACGCGCTTGCAGAAGGTGAAGTCGATATAGTGTTATCACATTTAGTTACTTCGCCGCCTCTTAATAATGACATTGCTGCAACCAAACCATTGATAATTACCTTTCCGGCGCTGGTAACCACCCTTCACGACTCAATGCGACCGCTTACCTCACCAAAACCAGTAAATATTGCTCGGGTAGCAAATTACCCCCCAGACGAGGTAATTCATCAATCATTTCCAAAAGCAACAATTATCTCTTTTACAAATTTATATCAGGCATTAGCATCCGTCTCAGCTGGGCACAATGATTACTTTATTGGTAGTAACATCATTACCAGCAGTATGATTTCCCGCTATTTCACTCACTCCTTAAATGTAGTGAAATATTATAACTCGCCGCGTCAATATAATTTTTTCTTGACCAGAAAAGAATCTGTCATTCTTAATGAAGTACTCAATAGATTTGTTGATGCTTTAACAAATGAAGTTCGCTATGAAGTATCACAAAATTGGCTTGATACAGGAAACCTGGCCTTTCTGAACAAACCATTAGAACTCACTGAACATGAAAAACAGTGGATTAAGCAGCATCCCAATTTAAAGGTGCTGGAAAATCCTTACTCGCCCCCCTATTCTATGACGGATGAAAATGGCTCGGTTCGGGGCGTTATGGGGGACATTCTTAATATTATTACCTTGCAAACAGGTTTAAATTTTTCTCCGATCACCGTTTCACACAATATCCATGCTGGAACACAGCTTAGCCCCGGAGGATGGGATATAATACCTGGCGCTATTTATAGTGAAGATCGAGAAAATAATGTTTTATTTGCTGAAGCCTTCATAACAACGCCTTACGTTTTTGTCATGCAAAAAGCGCCTGACAGTGAACAAACATTAAAAAAAGGAATGAAAGTTGCCATTCCATATTATTATGAGCTGCATTCGCAATTAAAAGAGATGTATCCGGAGGTTGAATGGATACAGGTCGATAATGCCAGCGCTGCATTTCACAAGGTTAAGGAAGGTGAACTTGATGCTCTGGTCGCGACACAGCTAAATTCGCGTTACATGATCGATCATTACTATCCTAATGAACTTTATCATTTTCTTATTCCTGGCGTTCCGAATGCATCGCTTTCGTTCGCTTTTCCTCGCGGAGAACCGGAACTTAAGGATATTATTAATAAAGCACTGAATGCAATTCCCCCAAGCGAAGTTCTGCGCCTGACGGAAAAATGGATTAAAATGCCCAATGTGACCATTGACACATGGGACCTATATAGCGAGCAATTTTATATTGTTACGACATTATCCGTTTTATTAGTTGGCAGTAGCCTTTTATGGGGATTCTACCTGTTACGCTCAGTTCGTCGTCGTAAAGTCATTCAGGGTGATTTAGAAAACCAAATATCATTCCGAAAAGCACTCTCGGATTCCTTACCGAATCCAACTTATGTTGTAAACTGGCAAGGTAATGTCATTAGTCATAATAGTGCTTTTGAACATTATTTCACTGCGGATTACTACAAAAATGCAATGTTACCATTAGAAAACAGTGACTCACCCTTTAAAGATGTTTTTTCTAATGCGCATGAAGTCACAGCAGAAACGAAAGAAAATCGAACAATATACACACAGGTATTTGAAATTGATAATGGCATCGAGAAAAGATGCATTAATCACTGGCATACATTATGCAATCTTCCTGCAAGTGACAATGCAGTATATATTTGTGGTTGGCAAGATATTACTGAAACGCGTGATCTAATTAATGCACTCGAGGTAGAAAAAAATAAAGCGATAAAGGCTACCGTAGCAAAAAGTCAGTTTCTGGCAACGATGAGTCACGAAATAAGAACACCAATAAGCTCTATTATGGGCTTCCTGGAACTTCTGTCGGGTTCTGGTCTTAGCAAGGAGCAACGGGTGGAGGCGATTTCACTTGCCTACGCCACCGGACAATCACTCCTCGGCTTAATTGGTGAAATCCTTGATGTCGACAAAATTGAATCGGGTAACTATCAACTTCAACCACAATGGGTCGATATCCCTACTTTAGTCCAGAACACTTGTCACTCTTTCGGTGCGATTGCTGCAAGCAAATCGATCGCATTAAGTTGCAGCAGTACGTTTCCTGAACATTACCTGGTTAAGATCGACCCTCAGGCGTTTAAGCAGGTCTTATCAAATTTACTGAGTAATGCTCTCAAATTTACCACCGAGGGGGCAGTAAAAATTACGACCTCCCTGGGTCACATTGATGACAACCACGCTGTTATCAAAATGACGATTATGGATTCTGGAAGTGGATTATCGCAGGAAGAACAACAACAACTGTTTAAACGCTACAGCCAAACAAGTGCAGGTCGTCAGCAAACAGGTTCTGGTTTAGGCTTAATGATCTGCAAAGAATTAATTAAAAATATGCAGGGCGATTTGTCATTAGAAAGTCATCCAGGCATAGGAACAACATTTACGATCACAATCCCGGTAGAAATTAGCCAGCAAGTGGCGACTGTCGAGGCAAAAGCAGAACAACCCATCACACTACCTGAAAAGTTGAGCATATTAATCGCGGATGATCATCCGACCAACAGGCTATTACTCAAACGCCAGCTAAATCTATTAGGATATGATGTTGATGAAGCCACTGATGGTGTGCAAGCGCTACACAAAGTCAGTATGCAACATTATGATCTGCTTATTACTGACGTTAATATGCCGAATATGGATGGTTTTGAGTTGACTCGCAAACTCCGTGAGCAAAATTCTTCCTTACCCATCTGGGGGCTTACAGCCAACGCACAGGCTAACGAACGTGAAAAAGGGTTAAGTTGCGGCATGAACTTATGTTTGTTCAAACCGTTGACCCTGGATGTACTGAAAACACATTTAAGTCAGTTACACCAAGTTGCGCATATTGCACCTCAGTATCGCCACCTTGATATCGAAGCCCTGAAAAATAATACGGCGAACGATCTACAACTGATGCAGGAGATTCTCATGACTTTCCAGCATGAAACGCATAAAGATCTACCCGCTGCGTTTCAAGCACTAGAAGCTGGCGATAACAGAACTTTCCATCAGTGTATTCATCGCATCCACGGTGCGGCTAACATCCTGAATTTGCAAAAGTTGATTAATATTAGCCATCAGTTAGAAATAACACCTGTTTCAGATGACAGTAAGCCTGAAATTCTTCAGTTGCTGAACTCTGTAAAAGAACACATTGCAGAGCTGGACCAGGAGATTGCTGTTTTCTGTCAGAAAAATGACTAAATAGCGGCTCCCACAATGTTCAAATGTGGGAGCTATTTACCAGCACATCTTACATTTATGATGAGAACTCCTGGCGAATTTGTTCCCCATGCTGGTCGAGCGTTGCCGCTCCCGGCATAACATGCGGGTCCGCGCAGCCGCTGATTTTTATCGGATTACCCGGCATCATTATTCCCCCGGCTTCAATCAACATATTTCTCGCCTGAGTTTGTGGCAATTTAATGGCCTCAGCCACACTTAATAACGGCGCGACGGGTACACCAACTTCATGTATTCTGGCTAACCAAACTTCAGCTGCCTGCGTTTTTAACGTCCGCTCAATATATTGTTTAAGAATAGCCTGGTTTTGTACGCGTAAAATATTGCTGCTAAATCGGGGATCATTAACCAGTTCCGTAAGCTCCAGTGCCTGGCATAACGCAGAAAAAAGCTTGTCATTACCACAACAAATCGTAATCGGCTTATCCTGAGTATTGAAAACATCAAAAGGTGCCATGTAGGGATGGCGATTTCCCAGACGTTGTGGTGACTTCCCAGTTGCGATATATGCCATCAGACCATGCTCCAGAAAACTCAGCGTGGCATCAAACATCGCTATATCGACATGCGCCCCTCTCTGGCTCTTTTCGCGGCCATAAAGTGCACTCACTATTCCGCTGAATAAATAGACACCGCCGCATAGATCCGCAAGAGATGTACCAACGCGCACTGGCGGAGCATCAGGATATCCTGTTTCCATCATTATCCCGCTCATTGCCTGAATGATGGTATCGTAGGCAGGAGCATCTTTTAGCGGACCGGTATGTCCGAAACCTGACGATGAAGCATATATGAGGCGCGGGTTGATTTCTTGAAGCGTTTCCCATGAAAACCCCAGTTTTTCCATTGTACCTGGGCGAAAATTCTCAGCTAATACATCAGCTTGTTTGAGCATATTTATAAATATACTTTTATCGTGATCATTCTTTAAATCAAGAACCACACTCTCTTTGCCATGATTAATAAAACTGTAATAGAGTGACTGTCCATCCACATAGGGACCAAATGTGCGGGTATCATCACCATGACCCGGCGGCTCAACTTTAATTACCCTTGCGCCCATATTACAAAGAAGTTGAGTTCCGAAAGGTCCATTAAGGACATGTGTCATATCGATAACTAATAAGCCTTCAAACGGGCCTTTGCTTTCATTATTTGTCATTTGCTTATGCCTTGAAAAAAGCCGAAGGTGAAAAGACACTTCGGCATTTATGTAAAATCAATAACATGATTAATTATGAAACCAGTCGACTGACATAAATCCACAAGGGAGCCGTGACGACAAAGCCCAGTACGCTCACAGCCAATGACGCTGTACCAGTACGGGTGTAGACATTAAACCGGCTGGCAATAATGATTCCGGAGAATGCCGGCGGTAATGCGCCTGCCAGTACCATCATCTGCAGATGTTCGCTGTTCAAATGACATGCCATACCAACGAAAAGCAGTGCCAGTGGCATCAGAATCAGCTTCAGGAAGGTGTTATAAGCAATTTCGGCACTGAACTCGAATTTATGTGCAGCCAGAGTCAACCCCGCAGCGAATACCGCTACCCCTGAGTTAGCCTTCGCAATCAGATTAAAGGTTGGGTCCCATGCTGCCGGAATTTTTACCCCAACCAACACCAGGATCGTTGCCAGAACAGGTGCCCATACTACTGGCTCCTTTGCCGCAGAAATTAATGCGCTCAGATTACTATTCTTCTTACCATCCGCTCCTGAAGAAGGATTCAGCAAATACAGACCAATAGGAATAGTAATTGCGTTAACAATAATAGAAATAATTGCTACCACTAAACCTGTTGATACGGAATCACCATAAATAGGATCGAGAACTGCAAACCCCAGGAATCCAATGGTAGGTGAACCTGCAATTAATGCACATACAGCTGCTTCTGCATGGGTACGTTTAAAAAATTTGTAGCAACCGAACCAGGAGAAAAAGAAACATCCGACAATAACCACAAGTGATACAAGGGTCAGACGAGTGTCCGCAAAAATCATTTCCCTGTTTGCCCGAGTAATAGATACAAATAGAGCCGCAGGAAGCGCGTAGTTTAATACCAGTTTATTAAATGCCCGAGCTTGATCTTCTGAAAATGTTTCTCGTCTGCCGCTAAAATAACCCAACAGCATGATTACGATAATAGGCAATAAATCGCCAATAAAAAATGTTAGCATAATAGTATTTCCGATAAGGGTCCCCTCACCATCGCATAATGAGTTGGCAAGAGGAGACGATGTCAGTATTTAATTACCAGCGACTTGTTTTGGGTTAAGTTTGGTAATATGGCCACTTTCAGTTCCTGCTGCAGGGTCGATGACCACATTAATAATGGTCGGTTTGCGCGACTGAATACCGGTGGTTAAAGCATGACGAAGTTCATCTGTCGTGGTGACGTTATAGCCAACGCCACGAAACGCATCCATTAATTTGTCATACCTTGCATGGTGCAACAGATCCGTTGGTGATGGTGCACCAGCGCCACTGAGATCAACACCGTCTCCTCTGTAGATGCCGCCATTATTAAAAATAACGATCGTCACCGGCAGGTTATATCGACAAATCGTTTCAATTTCCATCCCACTGAAACCAAAAGCACTATCACCTTCAATGGCGACAACCGGAGAACCAGAAGTCACGCTAGCACCGATGGCATAGCCCATACCGATGCCCATGACACCCCAGGTACCACAATCCAGACGACGACGTGGTTTATACATATCAATAATATTTCGTGCATTATCCAGGGTATTTGCACCTTCATTAACTAAATAAATATCCTGGTTCTCGCGCAATACGTCGCGCACAGCACTTAATGCATTAAAGTAATTTAATGGTTGAGTATCTGTACTTAATTTTTCATGCATTTTTTGTGCATTTTGCTGCTTGTGGATATTTAAAATATCGCGCCATACCAGTGGAGTCGTAAATGTGTTTTGTTTCAGTTCTGCCAGCATACCTTGCATACTGGATGCAATATCACCAACGACTGGCACAGCAATGGGGCGGTTGCTGTCAATTTCCTGCGGTTCAATATCCAGTTGAATAAACTGTGTATCTGCCGCCCATCCTTTTTTACCGTGTGCCAATAACCAATTCAGTCGTGCACCAACAAGCATGACAACGTCAGCATTTGCCAGGGCAAACGAACGCGCAGCTGCCGCAGAAAGTGGATGCGTATCTTCAAGGATCCCTTTCGCCATAGACATTGGCAGGAATGGAATCTGAGCACTTTCAATAAATTCACGAAGCTGTTCATCAGCTTGTGAATACGCCGCGCCTTTGCCAAGGATAATTAATGGCCGTTCAGCTTTTGCTAAAAGCGAAATTGCGCTAGTGACTGACTTCGGGCATGGCAATAATGCTGGCGACGGATTTTCAACTTTAACAATCGTGGTTAACGCTTCGTCTTTTTCCATCGTCGCGGCCAGGACATTTGCTGGCAAATCAAGATAAACTCCGCCAGGGCGACCCGATACAGAGACCCGGATAGCGCGTGCCAATGCAATGCCAAGATCCTGCGGCTGATTAACGCGAAATGCTGCTTTGGCATACGGTTTTGCCGCATTCATTTGGTCCAGCTCTTCATAATCACCTTGCTGTAGGTCGACGATCGCGCGGTCGCTGGAGCCGCTAATCATGATCATCGGAAAACCATTTACCGTTGCGTTGGCCAATGCGGTCAAACCATTGAGGAATCCTGGCGCAGAAACTGTCAGGCAGATCCCCGGTTTTTGGGTAAGAAAACCGCTTGCCGCAGCGGCATAGCCTGCCGACTGCTCATGACGAAAACCAATATAACGAATGCCTTCCGCCTGGGCATGGCGTGCCATATCCGTCACAGGAATACCTACAACACCATAAATAGTGTCAATATTATTCTGTTTTAATGCTTCAACGATGATATGCATACCATCTGTCATTTGAAGTTGATCTGACATGATTAATAACCTCGAAATTTTTATAAATTGGGAGCCAGAAGCCCCCGTTAATATCAGATGGCGTGGTTTTGCTTCATTGCAGCAATTTCATCGTCGCTATAACCCAGCTCCTGCAATACAGCAGCGGTATGTTCACCTAATAGCGGCGCAGCTTTAATATCCGGCGTAAAGGCAGAGAATTTCATTGGACAACCAACGGTCAGATATTTTCCACGCAACGGTTGTTCCACTTCAACAACACTGCCACTTTGGCGCAAAGAGGGATCAAGTGAAATTTCTTTCATACTTAAAACCGGTGCACAAGGAATATCAAACTGAGTCAAATAGGCCACCGCTTCATGTTTATCAATAGTGACAGTGTATTTTTCGATTTCAGCAAAAATATCGAAAATATGTGGCTGTCGTGCATGGGCTGTACTGTATGCCGGATCGGTAATCCATTCTGGTTTGCCGATGGCTTTACAGGTGTTTTCCCAGTTTTGCTCCTGAATAGTGAAATAAATATAGGCGTTAGGATCGGTTTCCCAGCCTTTACATTTCAGGATCCAGCCAGGCTGACCGCCACCACCTGCATTACCACCGCGGGGAACTGCATCACCAAATGTACCATTCGGATACTGCGGGTATTCTTCCAGATAACCCAATTTATCGAGACGCTGCTGGTCACGTAATTTCACGCGGCAAAGGTTCAATACGGCATCCTGCATTGACATGGTGACTCGTTGCCCACGCCCCGTTTTTTCGCGATGCAGCAAAGCAGCAAGTAAACCGATCAGCAAATGCATTCCGGTGTTGCTGTCACCCAACGCTGCAGCGCTTACCAGCGGCGGACCATTCCAAAAACCCGTAGTGGATGCCGCGCCACCCGCTGCCTGAGCAACGTTTTCATAGGCTTTTACATTCACATAAGGCGAACACTCATCAAACCCTTTGATCGAACCAAAAATCAGACGTGGATTGATTTCTTGAATATGCTCCCAGGTGAAGCCCATGTGATCAATGGCCCCTGGATGAAAGTTCTCGACTAAGATATCAGCTTCGCGGATCAGCTTTTCCATTACCTCTTTGCCTTCCGCTGTTTTGGTATTTAACTCAATAGAACGTTTGTTACTGTTAAGCATGGTGAAGTAAAGCGCATCGATATCAGGAATATCTCGCAGCTGGTGACGCGTTACGTCACCAACGCCGGGACGTTCAATTTTAATAACGTCAGCGCCAAACCAGGCCAGCATTTGAGTACAAGATGGGCCAGATTGCACACCGGTGAAATCGAGAACTTTAATTCCTTGAAGTGGAGTTGACATAGCAATACCTATTAGTTAATTAAATATGTGTTAATTTAGCGTTTATTTAAGGCGTAATATCTTCTATAAATAACCCGCAAAATATCGTCGTAGCTGCACTCGATATTTTTAAAATCCTGTATCAAGTGCTGAAAATCATTTCATCGCCACTTCCAATTCCTTTCTGCATGGTAAGTAGTGAGGACGAAAAGAAGAATATGATAAATATTGATTCGTGGTAATCAGAGAGAGTCGCGACATTTGTGATGTTATTCTTACAACTGTAAGAAGCGCCGGTGATTTACAAGCAAGGGTATGATTACGCTTTTTAAAGCGTACCATAAAACATAACATAATAAATGATTTGTGATGACACGGGATTATTGCGGTTTACTTTGAGGAATATAAAATGCGAGTTTATAGCACCGTGAGCGCCAAATAATTTTATGACCACAACCTGTCGTATTGTGGTCATAAAAAATTGTCGGCTGGAGGGAGTTAAATCCTTTACCTCAATATACTGCCTGTCAGCATTAGTTCACAAACAGTGCTTCGCTATCGACGATGATTCCATCTTCCGCACCTTTAAGCGCCAGGTTTGCCTCGTAGTATTGCTTTTTATCAAGCAGTTTCTGCGCATCAGCAAGTGCATTACGAGTCTGTTTAAGTGGCATCAGATATTGGTTTTCCATTACGCCAACACCGGCCAGGCGAAGCTCTTCCATTGCGCCCTTTTTATCCCCTTTCGCCATTTTTTCATTGGCAATTTTTATCGCGGCTTCTTTTTCGGGAGTTGCTACATAACTCTCAGAAATTCCGACAGATGCATTAATGACAATATATTGGTCATCATTGAGATTGGTCTTTTTACCTGGCTTAGCGAACTTTGCCCATTCGGTACTGTCATCTGACAGCAAAGCGGAAGCTTCATTGGTCAGTTCTTTTGCCTTTTCTGGATCGCCATGAAACAGAGCCAGGCGCGCTACCTGCACGTCACGCATCGCATATAAACCTTGTTCAGAGATACGCTCTGCTGCCGCTGCCGTTTTCTGGGTTTGCTGAACTTGCTGAGTTTGCTGTTGTGCCGCTACCGGAGCATTATCAGCAGCCCATACAGTTGAAGATGCCAGAATTGCTGTGACCATCGTGGCCATAATTAAACGTTTCATACTTACCTCATTCTTTAACAGTTTTAGAAAACGCCGCCATCATATTGGGTGAGCATGAAATGAGAAATCAGAGAGCAACGGTCATTTTGAAAGGGTTATCTTACAGTTGTAGTTATTATCGCAAGAAGTATTTTAGTCTTACAATTGTAGGAATATGCTTCCTGTCGCAGAGAACTATTCTTATATACCACAAAGAGATGTCATTTATTATATCGATGTAAATACTGATTAATTAAATGTAAATACAGCCATAACATCGTAGGTTCTCAGTGAACCATTTTCAGGATAACTTTCTATGAAAGTAAACTTAATACTTTTCAGCTTATTTTTATTGGTCTCTATTATGGCATGCAATGTTTTTGCATTTTCCATTTCGGGTGGTGGAAGTGAGAGGAGCTATAAAGAGACTGAAAAAACATCAGCGATGACGACCACACACTCTACAAAACTTCAGCCATCACAGGCGATTTTGTTTAAGATGAGAGAAGATGCGCCACCATTAAACCTCACAGAAGAAATGCCGCCCCCTTTTCCGACAAAGGCGAATTATCTTATTCATCCTGTGCGATAGCGTCTTTCACATGGCAGGTGAACAATCATGTCTGATGCTGATGTGAACACCTGCCCAAATGAGCCATCCTGACCCACTACCGCCTGCCATACCCCACCATAAAGCGAATCATCAAGCCACAAGCCGGGGCAAGAAACATAAATATCCCCGTCACTAGTTCATTACCGCCAGTTAACCACATGGTGAAGTAATAAATGAGTGCAGCGAGGATCACCATGCCGAAGAAAGAAGAGACCGCCGATACCACGTTCAGTACCTGACCGATGTAGCCGCTTACGCAGACAATACACAGGGCGAGAAACATCCATAAATTAATCATAGCTCAACCTCCTGCCGCGCTAAAAAACCTGTAACTTCAGTCACTTTAATAGTAAGACAATCCTTAACCTCTGGCAATTTTTGCTAAGCATCAATGAAAACAGCATGTTAAATGCAAGACTGTTGTGTACGGAAAAATATTTACTTTGCACGATTAATAATCAGTAGCTGAAAGCAGTCAGCGAGTGATAAAGTACAGATACCGCATTCATGCTCCTCGTGGTTATGTCCTGACTAGTCTTTACACTCTTTACAGGAACCATTGTCGTACATGATGGCCCAACCAATTGAGTGTACCGCTGTCGACATGGAATCTTCTGCGATACAACAATTCGTATCTACAGAAGGTAACTATGTTTCCACAATGCAAATTTTCCCGCGAGTTTCTACATCCTCGCTACTGGCTCACATGGTTTGGGCTTGGTGTACTCTGGCTTTGGGTACAGCTTCCTTATCCTGTTCTCTGCTTTCTCGGCACGCGTATTGGCGCAATGGCGCGACCATTCCTGAAACGTCGTGAATCTATCGCCCGTAAAAACCTGGAACTTTGTTTCCCGCAGCATTCTGCGGAAGAACGCGAGAAGATGATTGCCGAAAACTTTCGTTCACTCGGCATGGCGCTGGTAGAAACCGGCATGGCATGGTTCTGGCCCGACAGTCGCGTACGTAAATGGTTTGATGTTGAAGGGTTGGATAACCTTAAACGCGCACAAATGCAAAATCGCGGCGTAATGGTTGTCGGCGTCCATTTTATGTCGCTGGAACTGGGCGGCCGCGTGATGGGACTGTGCCAACCAATGATGGCTACCTATCGTCCACATAATAATCAGCTGATGGAATGGGTGCAAACCCGTGGGCGCATGCGCTCTAACAAAGCGATGATCGGCAGAAATAATCTGCGCGGCATTGTCGGTGCACTGAAGAAAGGTGAAGCGGTATGGTTTGCTCCCGATCAGGATTATGGTCGTAAAGGCAGCTCCTTCGCGCCGTTCTTTGCGGTGGAAAATGTCGCCACAACCAATGGCACCTATGTTCTCTCCCGTCTCTCTGGCGCAGCCATGTTGACCGTAACGATGGTAAGAAAAGCGGATTACAGCGGATATCGTTTGTTCATCACCCCAGAGATGGAAGGCTACCCGACAGATGAAAATCAAGCCGCTGCCTATATGAACAAGATTATCGAGAAAGAGATCATGCGCGCACCGGAGCAGTACCTCTGGATCCACCGTCGCTTTAAAACGCGCCCGGTGGGAGAATCGTCGTTGTACATTTAACAAACTGCTCTTACTCTTTCCCTCCTCAAATCGGCCATAATAACCTCATGGTTTTTATGGCTTTTTTCTTAAGGTTTTTTCCTTCGCTGAATATCTAATTATTACCGTCAGAAATTAAACTGTCGCCGATATGAGACACTTGTAAGTTACTAAAAGTAAATAAGAAAATGCCTCTTGTCTCGTTTCAGTTTTAGGCGTACATTAGCGCCGTCTCGAGCAGTTTAGCTCAGAATTCTGGGGTGATGCCCACGGTAAAATACAGGGCTTTTAAGGTCGCTTTGCCCGGTGTCAACTCACTGTATCAGGTGTAATGAAGTCATTCAGGCGTAACAGTAATTACGCGGAGAGATGTAAAGTGAAATATTTCTTTATGGGCATTTCTTTTATGGTCATCGTTTGGGCCGGTACTTTTGCCCTGATGATCTAAAAGCAAACTGTGCAATGAAAAACAGGAGCCATCAGGCTCCTGTTTGCATTTCTGACGACGGTGTTTATTCCGCGTTTTCGTGAATATGTTTGCTGCTGGCGGGTAGTAAACCGTCGGCACGGAACATCGCTTTAATCCCTCTGATGGCCTGACGAATACGGTCGCGGTTTTCAATCAGTGCAAAGCGAACATGCGTATCACCATAGTCGCCAAAGCCAATCCCCGGCGAGACACAAACCTTCGCTTCGTTAAGGAGCTTCTTGGCAAATTCCAGCGATCCCATGGCCGCATATGGTTCCGGGATTTTCGCCCAGACATACATCGAAGCCTTCGGCATTTCAACCATCCAGCCCGCTTCATGCAGCCCTTTAACCAATACATCACGGCGGCGTTTGTACTGTTCGGCAATGTCGCGCACGCACTGTTGATCGCCCTCCAGCGCCGCAATCGCCGCCACCTGCAACGGCGTAAAGGTGCCGTAATCGTGATAGCTTTTAATACGAGCCAGGGCGCTGACCAGCGTTTTGTTGCCAACCATAAAGCCGATACGCCAGCCCGCCATGTTGTAGCTTTTCGACAGCGTAAAGAACTCGACTGCCACATCGCGTGCACCCGGTACCTGCATAATTGACGGCGCTTTCCAGCCATCGTAGACGATATCGGCATAGGCCAGGTCATGGACCACCAGCACATCGTAGCGTTTCGCCAGCGCCACTACTTTTTCGAAGAACTCCAGTTCCACGCATTGCGCGGTTGGGTTTGACGGGAAGCCGAGGATCATCATCTTCGGTTTCGGATAACTTTCACGAATGGCTCGCTCCAGTTCGTTGAAGAAATCGACACCTTCCACCAGCGGCACTGAGCGTACCTGCGCCCCGGCAATCACCGCGCCATAAATATGGATCGGGTAACTTGGATTCGGCACCAGCACCGTGTCACCATGATCCAGCGTCGCCAGCATCAGATGCGCCAGGCCCTCTTTCGAACCAATAGTGACGATGGCTTCTGATTCCGGGTCGATTTCAACGTCGTAGCGATCCTGATACCATCGGGAAATGGCGCGACGTAACCGCGGAATGCCGCGTGAAGTGGAGTAACCATGCGTGTCCGGGCGCTGGGCCACAGTACATAATTTTTCGACGATATGCGGCGGAGTCGCACCGTCCGGGTTACCCATGCTGAAATCGATAATATCTTCGCCGCGCCGACGCGCAGCCATTTTCAGTTCAGCGGTGATGTTAAAAACGTAGGGCGGGAGACGATCAATGCGCGTAAAGCGACGTTCAGGGCGAGTGTCAGCCATAATTTCCTCAGATTAACGTTAGCGCCCGGACCGTCCGAGCGACGCTGCCACAATGGTGGCTGTTTTGAAAATAGCCTGATTAATTTCTGTCTGTCCAGCGTTTTAGAACATTTTTATCAATGGCTTTAAATGAGGAACTCAACTTCAAAAACAGGAAATTTTTCTACGCTAACAAGAAAATTACCACCAATTTTATTAACATTATAATTTCAATAAATTTACCATCCAGAAGCGCATTATCAAGAGATACATTGCTAATACACCATTTATCTTTCAATCCCCTTTTAAATTTATGGTTTTTCCTCAAAAACGGCCTGCTGGTCATCAGCCTTCAGGTTACCTATCATAGAGGTTTAATCCTTATTCAGAGTCACCCGTGCACGAAATATTCAACATGCTGCTGGCGGTCTTCGATCGGGCAGCGTTAATGCTTATCTGCCTGTTCTTTCTCATCCGTATCCGCCTGTTTCGCGAACTGTTGCACAAGTCGGCGCACTCCCCAAAAGAATTGCTCGCCGTTACCGCCATTTTCTCGCTGTTCGCCCTGTTCAGCACCTGGTCCGGCGTTCCCGTAGAAGGCTCGCTGGTGAACGTACGTATTATCGCGGTGATGTCCGGCGGGATTCTGTTTGGCCCGTGGGTAGGCATCATTACCGGCGTGATTGCGGGTATTCACCGGTATTTAATTGATATCGGCGGCGTGACGGCGATCCCCTGCTTTATCACCAGCATTCTGGCGGGTTGTATATCGGGCTGGATCAACCTGAAAATCCCCAAAGCACAGCGCTGGCGCGTCGGTATTCTCGGCGGCATGTTGTGTGAGACGTTGACCATGATTCTGGTAATTGTCTGGGCACCAACTACCGCGTTGGGGATCGATATCGTCTCTAAAATCGGCATTCCAATGATCCTCGGTAGCGTCTGTATCGGCTTTATTGTGCTTCTGGTGCAAAGCGTTGAGGGCGAAAAAGAGGCCAGCGCCGCGCGGCAGGCCAAGCTGGCGCTGGATATCGCCAACAAAACGCTACCGCTGTTTCGCCATGTCAATAGCGAGTCATTACGCAAGGTCTGCGAAATTATCCGCGATGACATTCACGCCGATGCGGTGGCGATTACTAATACCGATCATGTGCTGGCCTATGTTGGCGTGGGTGAACATAACTATCAGAATGGCGATGACTTCATTAGCCCGACTACCCGTCAGGCGATGAATTACGGAAAAATCATCATTAAAAACAATGATGAAGCCCACCGCACACCAGAGATTCATTCCATGCTGGTGATCCCATTGTGGGAGAAAGGGGTCGTGACCGGAACGCTGAAAATTTACTACTGCCACGCGCATCAGATCACCTCGTCATTACAGGAAATGGCGGTCGGTCTGTCGCAAATCATCTCCACGCAACTGGAGGTTTCACGCGCCGAGCAGCTACGTGAAATGGCAAATAAGGCAGAGCTTCGCGCCCTGCAAAGCAAAATTAATCCCCATTTTCTGTTTAACGCTCTGAACGCTATTTCATCGTCAATCCGTCTGAATCCGGATACCGCTCGCCAGTTGATCTTTAATCTGTCGCGTTATCTGCGCTATAACATTGAATTAAAAGACGATGAGCAAATCGATATCAAAAAAGAGCTGTATCAAATTAAAGACTATATTGCCATTGAGCAGGCCCGCTTTGGTGACAAGCTGACGGTTATCTATGATATTGATGAAGAGGTGAATTGCTGCATTCCCAGCCTGCTGATCCAGCCGTTGGTGGAGAACGCCATTGTCCACGGTATTCAGCCTTGCAAAGGTAAAGGCGTTGTCACCATCAGCGTTGCAGAGTGCGGAAATCGGGTACGCATTGCGGTGCGAGATACCGGGCACGGCATCGATCCAAAGGTGATTGAGCGGGTCGAAGCGAATGAAATGCCGGGCAATAAAATTGGCCTGCTGAATGTCCATCATCGCGTGAAGTTATTGTATGGCGAGGGGCTGCATATCCGCCGCCTGGAGCCGGGGACGGAAATTGCGTTTTACATTCCTAACCAACGCACCCCAGTCGCCTCACAGGCTACGTTATTGCTTTGAGCCGGAGTGATATTGTGAAAGTCATCATTGTTGAAGACGAATTCCTGGCACAACAGGAACTGAGCTGGCTAATTAAAGAGCACAGCCAGATGGAGATTGTCGGCACCTTTGACGACGGTCTGGACGTGTTGAAGTTTTTGCAGCATAACCGCGTCGACGCCATTTTTCTGGATATCAATATTCCGTCGCTGGATGGCGTGTTGCTGGCGCAAAACATCAGCCAGTTCGCCCATAAACCGTTTATTGTGTTCATCACCGCGTGGAAAGAACATGCGGTAGAAGCGTTTGAACTGGAGGCGTTTGACTACATTCTCAAACCGTATCAGGAGTCACGTATTACCGGGATGCTGCAAAAACTGGAAGCGGCCTGGCAACAACAGCAGACCAGCAGTACGCCTGCCGCGACGGTAACGCGTGAGAATGACACCATTAATCTGGTGAAAGATGAGCGAATAATCGTCACGCCAATTAACGATATCTATTACGCCGAAGCGCACGAGAAAATGACCTTTGTCTATACGCGGCGTGAATCCTACGTAATGCCGATGAACATTACCGAATTTTGCAGCAAACTGCCGCCGTCGCATTTTTTCCGCTGCCATCGCTCATTTTGTGTCAATCTGAACAAAATACGCGAAATCGAACCGTGGTTTAATAACACCTACATTCTGCGACTGAAAGATCTGGATTTTGAAGTGCCGGTCAGCCGCAGCAAAGTGAAAGAATTTCGCCAGTTAATGCATCTTTAATCGGGAACTTTCATGAAAGCACCAGGCTTGCCCGCCGATCAACAATTTTTCGCCGATCTGTTCAGCGGCCTGGTGCTTAACCCGCAACTACTGGGGCGCGTCTGGTTTGCCAGCCAGCCTGCCTCGTTGCCGGTGGGCAGTTTATGTATTGATTTTCCCCGTCTGGATATCGTGCTGCGCGGCGAATACGGCAATCTGCTGGAAGCAAAGCAGCAACGTTTGGTGGAAGGAGAAATGCTGTTTATTCCGGCGCGCGCGGCTAATTTACCGGTCAACAACAAACCGGTGATGCTGTTAAGCCTGGTGTTCGCTCCGACCTGGCTTGGGTTATCGTTTTACGATAGCCGCACCACGTCGTTGTTGCATCCTGCTCGCCAGATCCAGCTTCCCAGCCTGCAACGCGGTGAAGGTGAAGCGATGCTTACCGCCCTCACCCATCTTAGCCGTTCGCCGCTGGAGCAAAATATCATTCAGCCGCTGGTGTTAAGTTTGCTGCATCTTTGCCGTAGCGTGGTGAATATGCCGCCGGGCAATTCGCAGCCGCGCGGCGATTTTCTCTATCACAGCATTTGTAACTGGGTTCAGGATAATTATGCCCAGCCGCTCACCCGCGAGAGCGTGGCGCAGTTTTTTAATATCACGCCCAATCATCTGTCAAAACTGTTTGCTCAGCATGGAACGATGCGTTTTATCGAGTATGTGCGTTGGGTGCGAATGGCGAAGGCGAGGATGATTTTGCAGAAATATCATCTGTCAATTCATGAAGTGGCACAGCGTTGCGGTTTTCCGGATAGCGACTATTTTTGTCGCGTTTTCCGGCGTCAGTTTGGTCTGACGCCGGGAGAGTACAGCGCCCGTTTTCAGGGCTAACGTCAGAAGGTTAATTCTGTTTCCAGCAGCGTCAGGATACTTTGTGCATCTTGCGCGGCAAACAACGACTGGCGGAAGTTTTTATTCACCAGTTTACGCGCCAGCTGCGAGAAGACTTTCACATGATTCATCCCTTCGTTAGCACCCAGCGTCAGCATGATCACCAGTTCGACTTCGCCCATTTCTGACTGCCAGCCAATCGGTTTCGCCAGCCGGGCAATGCTGATACTGGAATGACGGATCCACTGAGATTTGGTGTGCGGGATCGCTACGCCAAAACCAACGCCGGTGGTAACAATCTCTTCCCGCTGCCAGACATCTTCTTCCAGCTCAAACGGATGTTCAGTGCGCCCGTTAACGCCGAGGTTGCCGCACAGGAACTGGATCGCCTGCTCTTTATTGCTAAAATCCTGATCAACAAAGATATTCTCCAGCGCCAGCAGTGGGCGAACGTCTTCTTCCGGCGTAAAGGCGGTGAGTAACGCTTCAATTTCCTGCGCACTGCGGCATTCACATGCCTGACGCGCCAGTTCCCGACACGCCTCGCTATCCAGTTGACGAAGCTGGCTTTTCACCGCCGGAATACGCGGGCTACTCATACTCAGCTCATCCAGGCCCAGCCCAAGCAGTAGCGGCAGATAACGGCTTTCACCGCCCAGTTCACCGCAAATGCCTACCCATTTGCCCCGCTGATGCGCAGTGGTAACTATTTGCTGCAACATGCGCAGGAACGATGGCGTAATCGGGTTATATAGCGGCGATACGCGCGGGTTATTACGATCGACCGCATACAGATACTGGGTCATATCGTTGGAGCCGATACTGAAGAAATCGACCTCATCGCAGAAGTGGTCGATGATGTAGCACACCGACGGAACTTCCACCATGATCCCAAGCGTAATCGTCTCTGCATGACGCAGGCCATCGCGCTTAAGCTCAACGATCGCTTTTTGGATCTCGCCTTTCACCCATAAGATCTGATCGAGGCTGTGAACCATCGGGATCATCAACTGGGCGTTGCCGAAACTGGCGGCGCGCAAAATGGCCCGCAGTTGAGTGCGGAACAGGCCAGCAAATTCCGGGTAAATACGTACCGCGCGATAGCCGAGGAACGGGTTCTCTTCCTGGGGAATATTCAGATAAGGAATGCTTTTATCGCCGCCGATGTCCATCGTGCGGAAGATAATCGGCTTGTCGCCCGCCGCCAGTAGCACCTGCTGGTAGGCTTCAAATTGCTCCTGCTCGTCCGGCGCGCTGTCGCGATCCATATAGAGCATTTCGGTACGGAACAGCCCGACACCTTCCGCGCCGTTGGCAAACGCGCCTGGCGCTTCCAGAGCGGTGCCGATATTCGCCGCAATATCAATACGCTTGTTATCACGGGAATAGGCCAGCTGCGCGGCAGCCTGCGCCTGTTGTTTTTGGCGTTTATCCGCCAGCGTCTGCGCGACCTGATAATAACCGCTCACCGCGTCATTCGGGTTAATCGCCAGCACGCCGCACTGGGCGTCAAGCACTGCAGGTTGCCCGGCATAACGGGCAATCGCATCCAGCGGCAAGCCACTCAGTACCGGGATCGCCGAGGCACGGGCCAGAATCAGTGTATGCGAGGTGCGCCCGGTTTTCTCCAGAATCATGCCCGCAAGATTTTTCAAATCAAGGCTCAAAAACTGGCTTGGGGTTAAATCTTCAGCCACCAGAATGGTCGGTTTTTCAAGCACCAGCTTGTTGCGCGGCTTCAGTTCCGGCCAGGTGATATGCAGCAACTGTTCGCTGATATCGCGAATGTCGCTAACACGTTCGCGCAGATAATCGCTGGCAGAGGCAGAAAGTTTGGCGCAAACCTGCTCCATATTGCTGATGATCGCCGCCCCCAGCCCCTGATGCTGTTCTGTCATCAGGCGACGGATATTGCCTGCAAATTCATCATCCTGAATCAGCGACAAATGGGCGCTGAGGATAGTTTTGCTTTCGCCGTCACGCTCACGCAATTGCTGGTTCAGTTGCTCGGCAAGCGTTGCCAGGCTGTGCTCCAGCCGGGTGGAATCTTGCGCACTGGCGGGGATTGCCCGATAACTGTCGAGGCTGTCGCTTTGTAACAGGGTCAGCGTACCCACGCCGACGCCGCTTGCCAGCACATTGCCGTACAGTAAATCCGGGTTAAGGCGGCTTAATGAACGCGGCAGCGGATGCGCCGTCAGTTCTGCCTGCGTAGGCTGAACGCTGTCGCTGTCGATAAAGCGCACCTGGATGTACTCTTCCAGCACGCGCCGCGCCTGCTCTTCATCGCTGCCGCTAATGTTCAGGCTGCAACTGTCATTAAATAGGGTGCCGGTGCCAATCAGCGCCAGCGAGCTTTTCGCATCTGCCTTTGCGTTCTGGCGATGGTTAATAAAAGTGATTTCGCTTTGCCACTGGCTGCACTGTTCTTTAAGTTCCCACGCCGGACGAGCATGTAGACCGTTAGGCAAAGGACAGAGAAATTGAATCGTTAACATAACCGCTCCGGGTTAATCAGGAGATCATCTGAAATCCGTCAGTTGAACAACCGTCTCACGCGTAAGACGTTGAATAAGGGCAGATAAAAGTTGCTGCATCTGCAAAATGTCGCGGCAATCGGCAATCGATGCGGCGCAATGTCCATGGCGGGTTGCTGGCCCCATCACCACTGTGGGCACGCCGGTGCCGGTTAAGTGCACCGCCCCGCCGTCCGTGCCGCCGTTGCTGAACATATCTGCCTGCAACGGCACGCCAATTTCTGCCGCCACGGTTTCGACCCAGGCGGTAAGTTTTGGCGGCGCAATCAGCGACTTGTCGCTTAACACCAGCATCGGCCCGTTACCAATCTGGCGATGGTTAGCCGCGCCATAATCAAAGTTTTTCGCCCAGCAGGCGGTATCAAGCACAATGGCGACGTCCGGCGACACCGCGCGGGTGGCAGTTTGCCCGCCGCGTAATCCCACCTCTTCGCTGGAACTTGCCACCAGCCACACTTCCGCAGGTAGTTCGGCGTCGTGCAGTTCGCGCAGTAACGTCACCAGCAGATAGCAACCGAGGCGGTCATCAAAGGCTTTCCCCATCACTCGCTGGTGAGGGAGAACCTGAAAAGTGGTATCAAACGTGACGCGATCGCCGGGACGAATTCCCGCCTGCATCACTTCGTCATAGGAGCGCGCACCAATGTCCACGCGCATGGCGCTGACGTCATTCCCCTGCCGGTCGCCGTCAAGCAGGCCTGGAATTTTGCACTCTTCACGGGTGGTGATGCGCACCGGCTGCAGCTGGCGGGCAGCCATGCGTACGTTGCCAACCGGCAGCACATCAATCGCCCCTTCGCGGGAGATGCTGCGCACCATAAATCCCACTTCGTCCATATGCGCACAGATCATCACCTTCGGACCTGTCGATTCATTCAGGCGGATCAGCACCGATCCCAGACCATCAAATCGCACTTCTTTTTGCAGGCGATCCGCTTCTTCCAGCAGGATCTGCCGCACTTCCTGTTCCGAGGAGGCGATCGCATCTGCCTCGCTCAACGCTTTTAATAGCGATAAATCCATTATGCCTCTCCCGTGAGCAACACTGTTTTCGGCATGGCGTAGAGCACTTCTGCGCCTTGCGGGGTAACCAGCACAACATCTTCGATGCGCACGCCCCCTTGCCCTGGCAAATAAATCCCCGGCTCCACGGTCAGTAACATGCCTGGCTGTAGCGTCGTGGTGTCCCGCGGTGAAAAACGCGGATCTTCATGAACTTCAATGCCGATAGCGTGACCGGTGTTATGACCGAAATAGTCGCCATAACCTGCTTCTGTAATGACCCGGCGCGCGGCATCGTCAACCTGCTGGCAGCGCACGCCGGGGCGAATCGCGGAGATTGCTGCGAGCTGTGCCTGCAGGACAATTTGATAGACGTTAAACAGCGGGTGAGATTCGGCGCTCACCCCTTCGCCATTCACCAGCAAGGTGCGCGTCATATCAGAGCAGTAGCCCTGATACAGCGCACCGAAATCGAGAGTGACAAACTCGCCCGCTGCAACAATCTTGTCGCTGGCTTTGCCGTGCGGCAGCGCCCCACGCCAGCCACTGGCGACAATGGTGTCAAAAGAGGCTTTTTCTGCGCCCTGCTGGCGCATAAACCACTCCAGTTCAGCGGCTATCTCGCGCTCGCTCATCCCCGCCTGAATAAAGCGGCGAATATGCTCTGCACCGCGATCAGCAATCCCACAGGCGAGGCGGATTTTCTCCACCTCCTCTGGCGTTTTGATTTGCCGCAGCACATCCGGCGTGGCGCTAACCAGTTTCGCATTGAGTTCAGACTGCCAGCGGTGCGCGGTTTCCCAACTCACCTGCTGGCCCTCAAAACCGAGCGTTTGCAACTGTTCATCGGCAATGATTTGATTGACGATAGTGGTAAGCGTGTTCGTCGCGTCAAGCAAATGCAGCTGGTAGCCTTGCGCACGGGCTTCCACCTCAACGTAATAGCGCGAATCCACCAGAATGTGCGCACTTTCACGGCTAATCACCACATAACCTGATCCGGTGGAGATCCCCAGATGCGGCTGTTTGTTCTGCCGTGAGGAGAGAAGCACTGCATCCAGTTGTTGCGCCTTAAGCCAGTCGCGCAGCGAAGCGAGTAATGTCATCTGGATTTTCCTTCTTACAGGCTATCGATTAACAATTTGCCTTTACGGAACATCATCAGACGCAGGAACACCACCATCAGCGCAGTTATGACTGCCCCCAGCGCGATCCCCGCCATATAGACGCCCAGGTTAGTGACCAGCGGCCATGCCCAGATAGCGGACTCCGGGAACCATTGCACTGCGCCCAGCCAGACAGCGGCGGTTGAGCCGACAATAGCGCCGACCATATACGACGGAATGGCGGTGATGGGGCTTTCCAGCGCAAACGGAATCGCACCCTCACTGATCCCCATAAACGCCAGGAACATGGCGGTCTTACCCTGCGGATAAAGTTGAGCGTTGAACAGGCGTTTGCCGGTTAAACGACGGTCGATAATGGTCGCCAGCCCCAGACCAATCGGCGGAATAACGATAGCGATAGAACGAGCGGTGACCGGTAATACGTGGTCAGTGGTAAAGCTGAAGGCAACAAAACCTGCGGCTTTGTTGATCGGGCCACCAAGGTCGATTGCTGTCGCCGCGGCGATCCCCATTGCGTACATCAGCGCGCCCTTCTCACCTGCGGCAGTCAGCACAGTACGGATACCGCCGTTGATCCAGCCACCAAAGGGGGTGATGACGTAGTACATCGCCAGCATGACAAAAATGGCGGAAAGAATCGGGAGCAAAAATGTGGTTTTGAACGCTAACAGGAAATCCGGTAACTGGATTTTCTGGTTCATCCACTTCACAAGGTAACCGGCAACGATAGAAATAATCAGCGCACCAATGAAGGTGGACGGCACCGGCGAAGAGGTCGCCCATTGCATAGTGCTGGGATCGAAGTTCAGCAGTTGCGTCGGCTGGGTAGACATCAACCCGCCGATAAAACCAGCCGGGAACGCCAGTTTGCCACCGATAGAGTTCGCCACAAAAGCAGCAAACATCGGAATGGCAAAACCAAACAACACGCCGCCGAAGGACTGCGACAGCCAGGCAAATTTAAGTAAGGAGAGGTCGAAACCGGAGAATTTCCCGCTATTAAGAGCATCCATGATGCCGATCTCAGCAGGAATTTTAAGCCAGCTATAAGCAATCAGCTGGCTGAAAGCGAGGATCACACCGCCCATAATTAAGGTCGGCACCATGCGTGAAATCCCTGACATCACATGCTGCGGGAGTTCACCCCAGAAGCTGGTTTTAGAGGCCTGCGGATTCTTAACTGCCGCTGCCGCACCGGATGCGCCAGGCACAACGGTTGCACTGCGTTTTTTAATGGCCATAACAATTATCCCTGTCGAATATTACTGTTGTTCAGAGGCAATCATCTCTTCGATTTCTTTGATGATGCCCGCAGCGTTTTTAATTGCGTCCTGCAAAGTGATTTCATAAACGTCGCGTGATTCGAAACGTTCGTTATCTTCCGGGGTAACTGCCACGGAGTGGATGATGATGGTCGCTTCGGCGATATCCTGCGCCGTCAGGCGATTCTGGATACCGTCCGCGCCCTGGGTTTCAATTTTCACTTCATAACCGGCTTCTACCGCCGCTTCTTCCAGCGCCTGAGCGGCCATAAAGGTGTGAGCCAGGCCCATCGGGCAGGCACATAAGGCAATCAGTTTCTTACTCATCGTTAATTCCTCGTTCAGTGATAGTTGACGAGTGAAATTATGAACGTGCAAAACAAATCGCCGTTACCAGACAAATAATGCATTTACTGGAGAATTAATCCCGCTGTACGGAAGTGTGACGCAGGTCGACCTTGTGAGGGGACACAAAGAAAAATTGAATAAACTGTATGATTTAAAAGATTATCGGGAGAGTTACCTCCCGATATAAAAGGAAGGATTTACAGAATGTGACCTAAGGTCTGGCGTAAATGTGCACCGGAACCGAGAAGGCCCGGATTGTCATGGACGATGAGATACACCGGAATATCATGGACATATTCTTTAAAGCGCCCTTTATCTTCAAATGCGGCACGGAAACCGGAGGCTTTGAAGAACTCAAGGAAGCGCGGCACGATACCGCCCGCAATAAACACGCCGCCAAATGTCCCGAGATTGAGCGCCAGATTGCCGCCAAAACGGCCCATAATGACGCAAAACAGCGACAATGCGCGGCGGCAATCGGTGCAGCTGTCAGCCAGCGCGCGTTCGGTAATATCTTTTGGCTTGAGATTTTCTGGCAGGCGGTTGTCAGCTTTCACAATTGCGCGATACAAATTCACCAGCCCAGGGCCAGAAAGCACGCGCTCCGCCGAAACATGACCAATTTCCGCACGCAATATTTCGAGGATAATGGCCTCTTCTTCACTATTCGGCGCAAAATCAACGTGACCGCCTTCGCCTGGCAAGCTTACCCAACGCTTATCGACATGGACCAGATGCGCAACCCCAAGCCCCGTTCCGGCACCGTAAACCGCAATAGGCTTACCTTCGACCGGTTCTGCGCCACCAAACTGAATCAGATGCTCTTTTTTCAGCATCGGGATCGCCATCGATACAGCGGTAAAATCGTTAATAATTTCCAGATGGCTAAAACCGAGATTCTTTTTCATTTCGGCAATTGAGAACGCCCAGGTATGGTTGGTCATCGCCACCCAGTCACCGGTAATTGGGCAAGCGATGGCAATACAGCCGTCTTTCACCTCGACCTTATGTTCTTCAAGATAAACGCGAATGACCGCTTCGAGGCTGGGGTAATCAAGCCCTGAATAGGTCTTAGCCTGCGAGATTTCACCACTGGCAATATCACACAGAGCAAGACGTGCGTTGGTGCCGCCCACATCACCGACTAATGCATACTTTGTCATTCTTCAACTGCTCCGCTAAAGTCAAAATAATTCTTTCTCACACTGTAAATACCTGGGGGCATAACAACAACGCCGGAAAGGCAGGCTCCCTGTAAATATCGATCTGGGTCACACAATTACTTTATCGTTTCAGCACCAATTGCAGCGATGCCTTTTTGCAAGCTGGGCAAACTAAGTATCTGACCCCGCATAAGGAATAGAACATGCTCCATCCGCGAGCCAGAACCATGTTGTTATTATCGCTCCCCGCCGTGGCAATTGGGATTGCGTCCAGTCTTATTCTGATTGTGGTGATGAAAATCGCCTCGGTATTACAGAATTTGCTCTGGCAACGACTGCCGGGAACTCTGGGGATAGCCCAGGATTCACCCCTCTGGATCATCGGTGTATTAACGCTAACGGGTATTGCGGTGGGGTTGGTTATCCGTTTCAGCCAGGGTCATGCCGGACCAGACCCCGCCTGTGAACCGCTGATCGGCGCACCGGTTCCGCCCTCTGCGCTACCTGGACTTATCGTAGCATTAATTCTCGGTCTTGCTGGCGGCGTCAGCCTGGGGCCGGAACATCCGATCATGACCGTCAATATCGCCCTTGCGGTTGCCATTGGCGCTCGTCTGTTACCGCGCGTCAACCGAATGGAGTGGACTATTTTAGCCTCTGCCGGAACCATCGGCGCACTGTTTGGCACTCCTGTTGCGGCGGCGTTGATATTTTCGCAAACCTTAAATGGCAGTAGTGAAGTTCCGCTATGGGATCGTCTCTTTGCGCCGTTAATGGCGGCAGCAGCTGGTGCACTTACTACCGGATTATTTTTCCATCCTCATTTTTCACTGCCCATTGCTCATTACGGACAGATGGAAATGACCGATATTCTCAGCGGTGCAATTGTCGCGGCGATTGCCATCGCAGCAGGGATGGTCGCCGTATGGTGCTTACCACGGTTGCACGCGATGATGCATCAAATGAAAAATCCGGTGCTCGTGCTGGGTATTGGCGGATTTATTCTCGGTATTCTGGGGGTTATTGGTGGACCAGTTTCGCTGTTTAAAGGGCTGGATGAGATGCAGCAGATGGTGGCAAATCAGGCTTTCAGCACCAGCGATTACTTTTTGCTGGCGGTAATTAAACTTGCCGCCCTGGTCGTTGCTGCCGCCAGTGGCTTTCGCGGTGGGCGAATCTTCCCGGCAGTGTTTGTCGGCGTGGCATTAGGGTTGATGCTGCATGAGCACGTTCCCGCCGTACCAGCGGCAATAACCGTTTCTTGCGCTATTCTCGGCATCGTGCTGGTGGTAACACGCGATGGCTGGTTAAGTCTTTTTATGGCGGCAGTCGTTGTACCCAATACCACATTGCTACCGCTGCTCTGTATCGTCATGCTTCCGGCATGGCTGTTATTAGCAGGTAAGCCGATGATGATGGTCAATCGTCCGAAGCAACAGCCACCCCACGATAACGTTTAGCAAAAAATGCTCTCCTTTATGATTTAAGAGTTATGGCGATGATACGGGGCTTTACCTCCCCGTAATATTGCGTTAACAGGCCGCTGACGGCTTCGAGCGTGAAGGAGAATAACAATGTTCAGGTCACTGTTTCTGGCGGCCGCCCTGATGGCATTTACCCCGCTTGCAGCAAACGCAGGTGAAATCACCCTACTGCCATCAATCAAATTACAAATTGGCGATCGCGATCATTACGGTAATTACTGGGACGGTGGTCACTGGCGCGACCGTGACTACTGGCATCGCAATTATGAGTGGCGCAAAAACCGTTGGTGGCGTCATGATAATGGCTACCACCGTGGCTGGGATAAGCGTAAAGCGTATGAGCGTGGCTATCGTGAAGGCTGGCGCGATCGTGACGATCATCGCGGAAAAGGCCGGGGTCATGGGCACCGCCATTAAACGCGTCCGCCAATGGAGCACAATGCCTGATGCGACGCTAGTGCGTCTTATCAGGCCTACAAACCGGCTCTTTAACGCGTAGGGCGGATAAGGCGTTTACGCCGCATCCGCCAATAGTGCCAGATGCGACGCTCATTCAACTACAATCCCAGCGCCGTCCCCACCAACAACCAGATATTCAGCGCCACGACCAGCACCACAATCACCCAGCCTGTCTGTTTTACGCGTTTGCTGTTCACCAGATCGCCCATCAACTTGCTGTCACTGGTGAAAATCAGCAGTGGAACCAGCGCCAGAGCGATACCAAAACTTAACAGTACCTGACTCATAACCAGAATCCGTGTCGGATCTAATCCCATCAGAATGACAATAAATGACGGCAACATGGTGACTGTACGACGCACCCACAGCGGGATATGAAAGCGAATGAAGCCCTGCATCACCACCTGCCCCGCCAGTGTCCCCACCACCGTTGAAGACAGCCCCGCAGCAACCAGGCTTAATCCAAAGACCGTTGCCGCAGCGTGGCTTAACAGCGGTTGCAGCGTCAGATAAGCCTCATCAAGATCGGCAACACCAGTATGACCGGAAAAGTGGAACGCCGCCGCAGCTGTAGCCATCATCGCCAGATTGACAAAACCGGCAATAGTCATGGCGATAGCCACATCCCATTTGGTGGCGGAATAACGTTGTTGACGCGAACCGCCATGTAAATGCTGAGTGAGCGAGGAGTGCAAATAAATCACATGCGGCATAATCGTCGCCCCTAACACGCCTGCTGCCAGGAAGACCGCTTCCGAAGTAGGTAAACTCGGGATCACCATTCCTTTACCCAGCTGCGCCAGGTTAGGCTGGGAGAAAATCAACTCGACAATGTAAGCCGCGGCAACAAACAACAGTAACCCGCCAATCACTTTCTCCAGCGGTTTTTGCCCGCGACGTTGCAGCATTAAAATCAGGAAAGTCGCGATCCCCGTCAGCACCGCGCCCTGCAACAACGAAACACCAAGAATGAGTTTAAAACCGATCGCCGCACCAATAAATTCCGCCAGGTCGGTTGCCATCGCAATAATTTCTGCCTGAACCCAATAGAACCACACTACGGGACGCGGATAGTGATCGCGAATCTGCTCCGCCAGATTTTTACCGGTGGCAATCCCTAGTTTGGCAGAGAGGATCTGAATCAGCATCGCCATCAGGTTGGCCCAAACGACAACCCACAGTAGCTGATAGCCGAAGCTAGCACCCGCCTGAATATTGGTCGCAAAGTTACCGGGATCGATATAACCAATCGCCGCAATGAACGCAGGTCCCATTAATGCGAGCCTCATCTTGCGCGCCGCCCGTCCGCTGCTACTCTCAACGCGATAGTTCGTCATCTTGTGCCTCTAAAACATAGCCTTTGCTATGTTTCATGCTATGCCAAACGAGAATGATTATCAAATTCATTTAAATGGATTGTGGTGATTTCTCTGATAGACCAGGATTATGACTACGAAAAGATTGATGACTTGAATGTTATGGTTATGTTTAATGTTAGCACATTTACATAACTTTCAGCTTCCATACACAACATAGCAGAAATGTATGACAGATCACTATTTTTGAAGCCTGTCACAGGACGTCATTATAGTGTGTGTCAGATCTCGTTTTCCTTAACCATGTTACATAGAATGTGCACGGAAATTTAACCTGCCTCATATTTGGAGCAAATATGGACCGCGTCCTTCATTTTGTACTGGCACTTGCCGTTGTTGCGATTCTCGCACTGCTGGTAAGCAGCGACCGCAAAAAAATTCGTATCCGTTATGTTATTCAACTGCTTGTTATCGAAGTGTTACTGGCGTGGTTCTTCCTGAACTCCGACGTTGGTTTAGGCTTCGTGAAAGGCTTCTCCGAAATGTTCGAAAAACTGCTCGGATTTGCCAACGAAGGGACTAACTTCGTCTTTGGTAGCATGAATGATCAAGGCCTGGCATTCTTCTTCCTGAAAGTGCTGTGCCCAATCGTCTTTATCTCTGCACTGATCGGTATTCTCCAGCACATTCGCGTGTTGCCGGTGATCATCCGCGCAATTGGTTTCCTGCTCTCCAAAGTCAACGGCATGGGCAAACTGGAATCCTTTAACGCCGTCAGCTCCCTGATTCTGGGTCAGTCTGAAAACTTTATTGCCTATAAAGATATCCTCGGCAAAATCTCCCGTAATCGTATGTACACCATGGCTGCCACGGCAATGTCCACCGTGTCGATGTCCATCGTTGGTGCATACATGACCATGCTGGAACCGAAATACGTCGTTGCTGCGCTGGTACTGAACATGTTCAGCACCTTTATCGTGCTGTCGCTGATCAATCCTTACCGTGTTGATGCCAGTGAAGAAAACATCCAGATGTCCAACCTGCACGAAGGTCAGAGCTTCTTCGAAATGCTGGGTGAATACATTCTGGCAGGTTTCAAAGTTGCCATTATCGTTGCCGCGATGCTGATTGGCTTTATCGCCCTGATCGCCGCGCTGAACGCACTGTTTGCCACCGTTACTGGCTGGTTTGGCTACAGCATCTCCTTCCAGGGCATCCTGGGCTACATCTTCTATCCGATTGCATGGGTGATGGGTGTTCCTTCCAGTGAAGCACTGCAAGTGGGCAGTATCATGGCGACCAAACTGGTTTCCAACGAGTTCGTTGCGATGATGGATCTGCAGAAAATTGCTTCCACGCTCTCTCCGCGTGCTGAAGGCATCATCTCTGTGTTCCTGGTTTCCTTCGCTAACTTCTCTTCAATCGGGATTATCGCAGGTGCAGTTAAAGGCCTGAATGAAGAGCAAGGTAACGTGGTTTCTCGCTTCGGTCTGAAGCTGGTTTACGGCTCTACCCTGGTGAGTGTGCTGTCTGCGTCAATCGCAGCACTGGTGCTGTAAGACCATACATAAAAAAGCCGGGGATAATTCCCCGGTTTTTTTACGCCTGTTAATCAGCTAATGGCTGCGGGCGACCAATCAAATACCCTTGCAGATATTGCACCCCGAGCTTATGCAATAGCGCCTGCTGCTGTTGCGTCTCGACAAACTCCGCGACCACACTCAATGACTTCGCTTTCGCCAGATCGGTAATTGATCTCACAATCATCGCATCCAGCGTGTTCGTGACAATATCTTTCACAAAGACGCCATCAATTTTGATGATATCAGCCTGCAAACGCTTTAACCGTTCGTAGTTGGCATATCCGGTGCCAAAGTCATCAATCGCAATCCGGAAACCAAACTTATGCAGCTGCTCGATGTTGTACATGCTGCTTTCTGCGTTAGAAAACGCCTGCTCCTCGGTGATCTCAAGAATGACCGCCTGCGGGGAGATGTGATAACGCTTAAACAGACGAATAATCCGCCCGGCAATATTCTTTTGCAGCAGCGTGAGCGGCATTAAATTGACTGAAAAGCGCGGTCCTTTTTTGTCGCAAGGGTGTGTTGCCAGCCACTTCAACAAGGATTCCAGCACTTGCAAATCAAAACGCGCGCTAAGGTTAAACTGAGCAATAAGGGGCAGAAACTTATCCGGGGTCATAATGCCGCCGTCATATTTCAGTCGCGCGAGGATCTCATCATAACCTTCACCCTCTTTGTTGCGAATTGGCTGGGCGTAGAGCAGCAAATCACCCTGATCTAACGCCGTGCGAATGGTATTCAGCAATAGCACCTGTTTAGTGGTCTGCCCGGAAACCATCTCCTCTCTGCTATCCAGCGCCAGCACATGATGATGTGCGCAGGATTGCTCCGCCAGCCAGCTTAACTGCCCCAACAAGGGTTGCAGGGTTTCCTGATTTCCATCAAAACGCCCCCAGGCAGCACCATAGCCCATATCCAGCCCGGTATTGTTCCAGTGAATTTGCCGACTATTCAGGATGTTAACCATATGCTGGAGTCGCCCTTCCGTTTCCGGCCCGCTCAGCACTAACAGCAGTTCACTACCCGGCAATTGATACAACTTTTCGTTTTCCTGCATCAACGGCAGCAGCGTACGGCAAATTGAGCGGATACAGTGAACGCGCATCATTAAGCCGTAATGACGACTCATAAACTCAAGATTATCAATGCGCAGGCAGCAAAAACTCTTGCCCGCCTCTTGCTCCGGCGCTTGTTCCAACGCACGAAAGTTGGGTAGGAGCGTTAACGGATCTGTCAGCGCCTGCAAATGCCAGCGGCGATTAAGCCATTCACTGCGATGATAAATGCGCACCATATAGAGCAGGCAAACGCTAAAGGAAATCAGCACCGCAAGAATAAATGCCAGCGAATATTCGGTTTCCACCCCTTGCAAAAAGTTCTGGTTGTAATTCAGAAGGCAAAGCGTTGAAACAGCCCAGGTGAGATTTAAAAACGGATAGCGAAGCTTACCGACCCCGAGGGTAAAGATGATGAAGAAAACGGGTACCAGGTAACCGGCAATAAAGTCGTTTTCATAAGGTGTGCACAACAGAAGTAGCAGCACGCTTAACGCTGCCAGCCAGCTTAAGGTAAATGCGCGTTTCTCTTTGCCCAACGACGGAGCGATATCCCTGCGCCACAATATCTGCGCAAAGTGGGGACTTACAATCATGCGAGTGAGATAGTAGAAAAGCATGTTGTAAATCAGCACAGCGGTGAAAAGGCTTAGCAAATCAACGACCGTGAAAATGGCATCCGCATCGCCGAAAAAGGTGGATATCTTTAGCGGGAAATCAAAGAAGCTCCCCACAAGATACATGCTGCATTTGATGCCGATCGGCGTCACCAAACCAAGCCAGAACAGACGTTGCCAGACATATCGGCTGGTCAATCCATAACGCCAACGCGTCCCCAGCTGCCAGCGTAATATTGCGCAGGCACACAACACGACAAACGTCTGGCTACCGAGCATGACCGCAGTCTGTAAAAAAGAGAGATGAAAGTTCCACAGATTGGTGCAAAACATCCCGCATAAAACGGGAACGACACCGCGCCAGCCAAAGATAAACAAGATTGACAGCATTACGCACAGTGGCATCCACGCCAGAAAGATATAACTGGAATGGATAATGGCAAGTGGCGAAATAAAACGGGATAGCTGAATAAGTACCACGGTGAGCGTAAACGCTAGTGTGAATATCTTGATATTTTTTATCAGGTTATGCTCCACAAACATGAGTACACTACTCTCACTGATCGGGGTTTTCAGGCACACAAATAATAAGTTTATTCGCATCGCGAAGCAAACAGGGGGCCAGCCTGTTGCCGATTTTTCATCCAATGATGCTTTCACCAGGCGGCACTAACCCGGACGTAGACTGTATTACAAAAGCGGGAAAAAGCAGAGACAAAAAACCCCCGCTTTGCAGCGAGGATTGGAAATTTGGTGGAGCTAAGCGGGATCGAACCGCTGACCTCTTGCATGCCATGCAAGCGCTCTCCCAGCTGAGCTATAGCCCCACGATGCGTTTACGTACCAAATTTGCTGGGTGCAAAATTTGGTGGAGCTAAGCGGGATCGAACCGCTGACCTCTTGCATGCCATGCAAGCGCTCTCCCAGCTGAGCTATAGCCCCGTCACGTAAAGCTTGTCGAGTTGACGGGCGGCATCATATGAATTCCGCCCGAATGTGTCAACGGCAAATTGCAACGTGTAGTTTCAATCGCTGAAAAATCAGGCAAATGAACAATTTTGGAAAACCGCTCGCATTCAGTAGTTATTCATGTCACGGTTTCCTGTAAAGTGGTGTTATAAAATGAACTACTAATAGACCCACATACATTCAGGGAATTGTTATGTTCAAGGAGAGGATGACACCAGATGAACTTGCCAGACTGACCGGCTATAGCCGCCAGACCATTAATAAATGGGTACGCAAGGAAGGCTGGACAACGTCACCAAAACCTGGCGTCCAGGGTGGCAAAGCCCGACTGGTTCACGTCAATGAACAGGTTCGTGAATATATTCGCAATGCTGAACGTCCAGAAGGTCAGGGAGAAGCGCCTGCCCTTTCTGGTGATGCGCCGCTTGAAGTATTGCTGGTGACACTGGCGAAAGAGATGACGCCAGTTGAACAAAAACAGTTTACATCCTTGCTTCTGCGGGAAGGGATTATCGGATTGTTACAACGCTTAGGGATTCGCGATAGCAAATAATATGAAAAGATTACGCAATAAAATGACCACCGAAGAACTGGCTGAATGCCTCGGTGTGGCTAAACAAACTGTTAACCGTTGGATCAGAGAAAAAGGCTGGAAAACGGAAAAATTTCCCGGCGTGAAAGGCGGTCGTGCCAGACTTATTCTGGTCGATACGCAAGTTTGCGAGTTTATTCAGAACACGCCAGCCTTCCATAACACACCAATGTTGATGGAAGCTGAAGAGAGAATTGCTGAATACGCTCCTGGAGCACGCGCCCCGGCGTATCGACAAATCATCAACGCGATAGATAATATGACAGACGTTGAGCAGGAAAAAGTCGCGCAATTTTTGTCACGTGAAGGAATTCGCAATTTCCTCGCCCGTCTCGATATTGACGAATCAGCATAAATAAAAAACGGCAGGATATTATCTCCTGCCGTTTATCTTTTTACACGCTAATTACTGCTGATTTTCGCGTTCAGCAATAAAATCCAGCGCTTTGTTGATACGCTCGATACTGCGGGTCTTACCAATTGCGTGAACGGTAACATCCAGTGCTGGAGACTGCCCCGCACCGGTTACGGCGACACGCAGCGGCATACCAACTTTACCCATACCCACTTCCAGCTCATCCGCCGTCGCCTGAATAGCGTGATGAACGTTTTCAGCGGTCCAGTCAGTAATCGCGGCCAGTTTGTCACGAACCACTTCCAGCGGCTGACGCGCTACCGGACGCAGATGTTTTTTCGCGGCGTCGGCATCGAACTCAGCAAAATCTTCGTAGAAATAACGGCAGCTCTGTGCCATCTCTTTCAGCGTCTTGCAGCGTTCGCCCAGCAGTTTCACCAGATCAGCCAGCTGCGGGCCGTTACGGGTATCGATATTTTCCTGCTCAATGTGCCACTGTAAGTGAGTAGCAACATACTCCGGCGGCAGCGCGTTAATGTAGTGATGGTTCAGCCACAGCAGCTTGTCGGTGTTGAACGCACTGGCAGATTTGCTGACGGCATTCAAAGTGAAGTATTTGATCATCTCTTCACGAGTGAAGATTTCCTGATCGCCGTGGGACCAGCCCAGACGCACCAGATAGTTCAGCAGTGCTTCTGGCAAATAACCGTCATCACGATACTGCATTACGCTGACTGCCCCGTGACGTTTGGACAGTTTTTTACCGTCATCGCCATTGATCATAGAAACGTGCGCGTAAACCGGCACCGGCGCTTTCAGGGCCTTAAGAATGTTGATCTGGCGTGGCGTGTTGTTGATATGGTCTTCGCCACGGATAACGTGGGTGATTTCCATATCCCAGTCATCGACAACCACACAGAAGTTATAGGTTGGGGAACCATCGGTACGGCGGATAATAAGATCGTCCAGTTCCTGGTTGCTGAACTCGATCGGACCACGGATCTGATCGTCAAAAACAACAGAACCTTCCTGCGGGTTAGCAAAACGTACAACACACGGTTCATCATCAGCATGATGCTCATGGCTGTGGCGGCAGCGACCGTCATAACGCGGCTTCTCACCTTTCGCCATTTGCTCTTCGCGCAGCGCTTCCAGGCGCTCTTTAGAGCAATAGCATTTATAAGCAGTGCCCTCTTCCAGCATCTGATCGATCACCGCGTTGTAGCGATCAAAACGTTTGGTCTGGTAGTACGGACCTTCATCCCACTCCAGGCTCAGCCAGTTCATGCCATCCATAATGGCTTCGATAGCTTCCGGCGTGGAACGCTCAAGATCGGTGTCTTCAATACGCAGCACGAACTCACCGCCGTGGTTACGTGCAAAAAGCCAGGAGTAAAGAGCAGTACGCGCGCCGCCAACGTGCAGATAGCCTGTTGGGCTTGGCGCGAAGCGAGTTTTGATTTTCATGAAATGGCCTTACGTTTAGAAAGATGCCGACAACCGGCAAATCCTGGAAAAATTAAGTGGGCGATATTCTATCACTCCCGCCTGATTCCTCAATGTAGTTCGGGTTTCTACCTTACGCATTATTGTTTTCGTTGACAAATTGCGCAACACGGTCTGTTTTGCGATCATCTTGCTTAAATTTACGACGAACGAACAATTTCTTTAGAAAATGCGTTGACTCATTTTGAACTCTCCCTATAATGCGACTCCACACAGCGGGGGTGATTAGCTCAGCTGGGAGAGCACCTCCCTTACAAGGAGGGGGTCGGCGGTT